>OKUY01000001.1_pt1 | contig 585955 bp, 498 predicted proteins | sample 1606731 | NCBI WGS metagenome assembly OKUY01 (sample SAMEA3882540, study PRJEB24775) | human gut metagenome | biome: human-associated habitat; feature: intestine environment; material: feces | place: Netherlands | collected 2009/2010 | reverse complement strand
AGAACCCTAACGAAAGACCCTAAAAAGTAAAGACCCTAAAAAACTTTGAATACCCCTCAAAGGCTGCTTTTTTGGTGCAGAGACATTGGCAGTAGGACGGGGCTTCATCCCATGAGCCCTGGCTGGTGCACATTCTCTCGCGTGAGCTACGCTACACTGCCAAGATACTGTAGGAATTATGTTTTATAGGGTATCTATGCTTGACGAAACCGTCGAAACGCGCCGTCCATGGCGCGGTTCTCCTTGAACTGCCATCCGTGGCAGTTCATTTCTGTGTATCGTGTGCATAATTCAACAGTATCTAAGCAGCTTCGCTATTCGCTCATGAGAGAGAGCGTGCCCCAGCTGGTCACAGGGGATGAAGCCCCTTACGCTGTGGCAGAATCGAATTTGGGATGAAATCCAGCCTGATTTATGGTAAAATAAAGAAAATACCACAGATTGACAAATTAAATGGTGCACTGATAAATGTCCGGACGAGAGCAACAAAAAATAAAAAGCAGTCTAAGAATAAACTCATAGGAATGCTGGAAGAGCTGTTCTCAAAGTCAGAGTTTATCGAGAAAAGAAGATACTTGAAGAAGATTATGGACTTAAAATGAGCATGGAACTCGAAGGGAGGATGAGCGAGATGTGTAATGTGAGTGATTACTGGGAAGAGGTTGCAACAGAAGAGGGTAAGGAAATCGGTAAGGAAATCGGAGACAAAAGATAATCTCACTGGTTGTAAAAAAGCTGCAAAAGGACAAGAGTGTGGCAGAAATAGCAGATGACCTGGAAGAAAAAGAGGAGGTTATCGCTCCAATTTACGAAGCGGCATTGTCTATGAAGCCGGATTATGACGTTGAGAAAATCTATGAGCTTCTCGAGAAAAATAAGAAGCTGGCATAGCAGCTGTAGGTACTGGCAGTAGGACGGGGCTTCATCTCATGAGCCATGGCTTGTGCACACTCTCTCACGTGAGCTACGCTACGCAGCCAAGATACTGTAGGAATTATGCCTTAAAGATTTACGATACTCGACGAAACCATCGAAACGCGCCGTCCGTGGCGCGGTTCTCCTTGAGCATTACTGGTCACACCATAGTGTGACCAGTAACGATTACAGCCCATTAAAAGTGCCTCTACGAGGCAGGGGCTGTAATCTGACAATAGTTGACTTATTGGCGCATAGCTTGACAGCGTGGTGTCAAGCTTGCGTTTGAATAGCAATGATATATATTACATCCTGGTGGCAGCTCATTTCTGTGTATAGTGTGCATAATTCAACAGTATCTAAGCGGCTTCGCTATTCGCTCACGCGAGAGAGTGTGCCACAGCCGGTCTCACGTGATAAAGCCCCTTGCACTGTGGCAGAATGCAGGCTGATAGGCGTGCAGTGCAGAAACAGTATGAAAAAATATAAATATGGAAAAAGAAAAATTATGATGACAAAGAACTGCCGCTATGCTACAATCAACTCAAAGCATTATATTTCTGTAAGCGGCACCACATAACAATTTTTTACAGGTGCACACCACTTTGAAGAGGGCAGACCACTTCGCATCATTCTACAAAGGACATGGAAGTTTTCAATGCTTTAATTACCCATTAACAGCAGGAAAATTGAAATGCCGTATGTAGACAGAATACAGAAAGTGCAGCCAGAGGGCAGTTAGAAGCCAGATAATGTAGTCAGAAGACAGATGAACTGTATACAGTGTGATAATCATAATGTAAACATATAGAAAACATAAAGAAGGACAGCACATGTATACCTTGTAAACTGTACCACTATACCCTCATTGGCACCAAATTTTCCTGCTCACACAAGAGAACAGGAGGAGAAGGATTGAGCGCAAAAGACTCAATGGCAAAGGAATACTTTGCTGACAATGCCAGGTTTGCTGACCTGTGCAACAATATACTGTATGGAGGAAGAGAGGTCATCCTGCCGGAAAACCTTAAGGAAAGGGACACAACGGAGGTTCTGACCGCACTGGGGCTTGACAAAAAGACAATAGCGGTGCAGAAGCTGAGGGACATCTTCAAAAATGCCAGCATCAAATATACCGGCAAATCATATGTGGTACTGATAGGAGTAGAAAATCAGTCCGATATACACTATGCCATTCCGGTAAAAAACATGTTTTATGATGTCATGGCATATGGAAATCAGGTAAAGGAAACAGCAAAAAAGCACCGAAAGGAAAAGGATACAGCAACATCAGATGAATTTCTCTCGGGATTTACGAAAGAGGATAAGCTGATTCCTGTAATTACGATTACAGTGTATCTCGGAACAAAGGAATGGGATGGTCCAAGGAAGCTGTCGGATATGTTTGGTGATGTGGATGAAGAACTTCTGCCATTCATACCGGATTACAGGATTAATCTGCTGGCACCGAGGGAGATAACAGACTTTACCGGATTCAGGACATCAATCAGGCAGCTTTTCGAGGTACTGAAGAATGCATATGATAAAGAAAAGATGCAGGAAGTGCTGCAGAATGATGAAAAGTTTAGCAAGGTGGACAGAGAGACGGTTGAGGCAATCAACCTGTTTGCAGGAACGGATATAGACATAGATGAGAAAGAAGAGGTGATTGATATGTGCAAGGCATGGGAAGAACAGAAAAATGAAGGCAGAGAATTAGGCAGAGAAGAAGGTCGAGAATTAGGCAGAGAAGAAGGCAGAATTCGTCAGGCAAAAGTAACGGCTTTAAAACTTCAGAAAAAAGGACACTCAATAGAAGATATAGCTGAATGTGTGGATTTTGATGAGGAAACTGTAAAAAAATGGCTTGTGAGCTAATATTGTAGTGAAATGTAAATTAGAGGAAGCAATCTTTGGGCGAGAGCCCGGAGGTTGCTTCCTCTTTTGCTGACAGTAGGATGGGGCTTCATTCTCTACGAACGGCTGGCGAATATACTCTCGGGTGAGCGAATAGCGAAGCTGCTTAGATACTGTTGAATTATGCACATGAAACACAGAAATGAACTGCCACCGGGATGTAATATATCGTTGCTGTTCAAACGCAAGCTTGACACCACGCTGTCAAGCTATGCGCCAATAAGTCAACTATTGTCAGATTACAGCCCCTGCCTCGTAGAGGCACTTTTAATGGGCCGTAATCGTTACTGGTCACACTGATGGTGTGAGCAGTAATGGGCAAGGAGAACCGCGCCACGGACGGCGCGTTTCGACGGTTTCGTCAAGCATAGAAAATCTAAAAGCATAATTCCTACAGTATCTTGGCAGTGTAGCGTAGCTCTCACGAGAGTGTATGCGTTAGCCGGTCACATGGAGTGAAGCCCCTCACGCTGTGCCAAAATACAGCTCGGGAGATTATTTCTTTGAAAAAATATGATTTAAATGCAATAAATCGGTTAAAATTTGGTTAAAATTGCTAAAAAAGGCGAAAAAAATTATACAGTAATGATACTATTGTACTAGAAAATAACTTGCATTATACTTCGAATTATGGTACAATGAGCACATACAAACCAAAGAGATGCTGATAGGGCACAGCTCTTTGCACAAAAACCATGTTATAATGAAAAGGAGAAAAGAACTATGGTAAAGAATGTATTTAAAAAGTTAGGAAAGAAACAGAAGAACAACAAAGGTTTCTCTCTCGTAGAGCTTATTGTTGTAATCGCCATCATGGCAGTGCTTGTAGGTGTACTTGCTCCACAGCTTATCAAGTATGTTGAGAAGTCAAGAGAAGCAACAGATATTCAGAACTGTGATAGTATTGCAACAACATTAAAGACATATTATTCAGATAAAGAAGGTGCTCCAGATACCATTAAAGTTACAGTTTCAAAAGATGCTGATCCTGTGATTGATCCTACTGCACAAACTCCGTTAAAGGATACTGGTTTGGAAACTACAAGGTTAAAGGGAACTAAGTGGGATGGTAATATTGATATTACTTATACTAGTGCAACAGGAAAAATTACATATTCAGCATCATCTGATTATTATACTGCAACTGGAACAGACGATCAGATTAAACCGAAAAATTAATTTTTGAAGGGATAATTATTAAATGATACCAGAACTGATACCCATCTACATCTTAATATTTGCATTCGGTATAGTTATAGGCAGCTTTCTAAATGTCTGTATTTACCGTATACCGCAGCATGAGACAGTGGTGACCGAAAGGTCCCACTGCATGAGATGCGGGTATCAGCTCGCGTGGTACGATATGGTGCCGGTTTTCAGTTGGCTGTTTCTTCGTGGCAGATGCCGCAAGTGCAAAGAACCGATATCACCTCAATACCCTATTATTGAGGCACTAAACGGTATATTATACATAGTAGTTTTTGCAGTAAATGGACTTGAGCTTACGAGTATCATCTACTGCTTTCTTACATCTGCACTCATAGTTTTGAGTGTGATAGACTGGAGAACATATGAAATTCCATTAGGAATCAATATATTTATACTGGTGCTTGGAATCCTGCATGTGTTTTTAGACCATGATAACTGGTCTGAATATGTGATAGGATTCTTTTGTGTCAGTTTATTTCTTGAAATCCTTCTTCTTGTAAGTGGAGGAAGAGCCATAGGTGGCGGAGACGTCAAGCTCATGGCATGTGCAGGCCTTGCGATAGGCTGGCAGAATATTACATTAGCATTTTTCTTAGGATGCATCATCGGTTCTGTGATACATCTGATTCGTATGAAAGTAACAAACGCAGGCAACAGGCTTGCGATGGGACCGTACTTGGCAGCCGGAATATTTATTTCGATGCTATGGGGTGAGAAAATGATATCGGCATATTTGACACTCGCAGGCTTTTGAAAAACGTGTTATAATATAGCGTACTTAGTATAAAACAGGTAGTACGACAAGCAGTGAGACAAAAGCAGAGAAAACACAGATATGCCGAAATATATATATAGAATGTTTGTAACTGAACAGTTACGAATGTTTTACAGATGTATACAGTGTAAAACAAAGATAAACACGGAGGACTAGGTTATGGCAAATAGGGTACTCGGTATTGAAATAGGGGAGAACCTTACCAGAGTAGTTGAGATTGATTACAAAGCAAAAAATCCCAAGATTTACAATATGTTCGGCTTTCCGACACCACCGGGGATGATTGATGATGGAGTGGTACAGCCGGATGGGATGTTTCGTTCTATCTTATACAGTAAGCTGAAGGAAAAGAAGATTGCCACCAAAAAAGCTGTTTTTGTTTTAAATTCAGCGCGTATAGCAAGCAGAGATATTGAGCTTCCGCTTGTTAAGGAAAAACAGCTTAAGGAAATGATTGCAATGAATGCATCGGATTATTTTCCGGTGGATTTGAGCCAGTACAAGCTGGTACATCAGATTATAGAGAAGATTGACAGACCGGAAGAAAAGAAATTACGTCTTTCGGTTATTGCTGTGCCTAATGATCTTATTTTGTCGTATGGTGCTCTTGCAGCTGATTGCAGGCTGCAGCTTGTAGCACTTGACTATAGTGGAAATGCCATCAAGCAGCTCATGAGAAGAGAGATTCCCGGAGATGTGAAGGTGACTGTCAAGGTGGATGAGGTTTCTACCACACTGACTGTAATGGATGGAAGCATGGTAAAGCTGCAGCGCAATGTCAACCATGGACTTGCTGATGCTATTGAGGCGATTCAGGATAGTGAGCTTTTTGGAGAGTATCTGTCATTTACCGATGCAGTTGATGTGGCACGCAGAAAGACCTGCCTTGCAATAAGGCCTGATGGCACAGTACCTGATGAGCCGGCGGGCGGCGGCATGGATCCTATGGGGCATGAGATTGATTCTGAGCGCTTTAAGAAGCTTCGCCTGAATGTATCATATTCACTTTCCAATCTGATAAGCAGTCTCGGACGAGTTATAGACTATTATCAGTCGAGAAACTCAGATACTCCTATCGAGAGAATTTTCCTCATTGGCTTAGGTGCTGATTTCAGCGGACTCTCAAAGCTTTTGACCAATGAGCTGAATGTCAAGGTGGTTCCGCTTCAGCAGTTTGACGGTATACATGTGGCAAAGAGCATAAACCTCGCAGAGGCAAAGCTGGCAGAGTATTTCAACTGTGTCGGATGTTCACTGAGCCCGCTTGATATACTTGACAGTAAGAAAAACAAGGGAATCGGTGCTCCGCTTATGGCAGGAACAGCTGCAGGTGCCATGCCATCCGGCGGCGCACAGGCAGGGATGCAGGGAAAACCACCTGTTGGTCCTGATGGAAAGCCTCTTCCCGTACCGGCAGGGGAGGAAGCCGAAAAGCCTGTTTCTTTTGCAGTGCAGCTTCTCATTTTTGGCTTGTGTGTGGTAGTTGCAGTTGGTATCACGGCATACAGTATTTTTTCAAATCTTGTTTTAACTTCAGACAATATGACGCTTAAAGCTCGTGTTTCTGATTTGTCATATGCACAGAATATATATGATGTGTATAACCAGACCAAGAAGGACTATGACTGGACCAAGCTTCTTGAGAGCGCCTCATCCAACAAGAATGATGAGATAACGGGCTTCGTGGATGAGCTGGAGCAGAAGCTTCCGTCAGAGGCAAAGCTTGTGAATATGTCTGTTACGACTGATGGTGTTTCGATGACCATCAAGACAGGCAGCAAGGATATAGCGGCTGATGTAATTGCACAGCTTCGTACATTTGAGAGTATCATGGTATCCAATGTGTCAACCATCACGGAGGAGGTTGATGAGACCGGTGCTTCAAAGGTTCAGTTCACAGTAGATTGCACATATGTAAAGGCTGATGACAGTGCTGCTTCTGAATCGGCAGATGGCACAGGCAGTGAGCCGGCTGATACATCAGGGGACACGTCCTCACAGGCACAGACGGATAGCAATTCATCATCAGATACAGACAGTACAAATCAGTAGGGGGTGTTAGGATGTCAACGAGAGATAAAAAGTTACTTATTATATTAGCGGGTGTTGCCATTTTAGCACTGACATATTTTTTGATTTTTATTCCACAGTCCAATAAGAGGGATTCACTCAAGAGCGAAAATATGAATCTGAAATCACAGTACAATCAGCTTTCAGCACTTGCGGCAAAGGCGGATGACTACACAGAGAAGACAAAGGATATGTCTGATGCCATGCAGCAGGTATATGACAATTTCCCTTCATATTTACAGATAGAAAACGGCATCATGGATGCGGTTGCTATCGAGAAATCTACCAATACAAATATTACAGAGCTTACAGTCGGCTCACCGACAGCTATTGATGTGAATAATCCGACCGGTGAAGCCGGTACAGATTCTTCGTCAGGAAGCAGTTCAGACAGCAGTACCACGGATAGCAGTAATGCAGACAGTTCGCAGAGCTCTCAGACCGCTGATGGCAACAGCTCTCAGTCACAGACAGGCGACGGCAGTGCAGCTGATGGCAGTACATCAACAGGCTCTGCAAAGTCTACGGTTACAGGTTATCAGCTTTATGATGTCAGCACAGTTATGGCATTCAAGACAGAGTATCATGGGCTTAAGGCTATGCTTGGAGAGGTGATTGGTTCATCACAGAAGAAAACTATCAGCACGCTCAACGTGAGCTTTGATGATTCGACAGGCAAGCTGACAGGTGAGATGCTTGTGGATTCATATTTCCTGTATGGACTTGATAAGCCATATGAGGCACCATACATACCTGCAGTACCACATGGTACAAATAATCTGTTTGGTACAACAAACTAACTGATTATTATAATATTAGGTTATTAGATTAGCGGGTTATTGAGACCGTAAGTGATAAATATCAAATGTTAGATTATTGAGTTATGAGATAACAAAATACAAGAGGGGAGGAAGCAGATTTGAGAAAGCTAAAAAACGATGATCGAGGAGTAACACTTGTGGAGATTATTGTGTCGATTGCTATTCTCGCAATAATCGTGCTTCCTTTTTTGAATGCATTTGTCACAGCTACAAAGACCAATGTAAAGGCTAAAAACGAGATGAATGCTACACATCTGGCGACAAACATTATGGAGGGTATTGAAAAGAACTCCATGAAGACACTGGCATATCAGTTTAACTATCCGTCGGAGGGCTTTGATGTGGCGGACGGTTTTAATATATCAGATGGAAGCAGTGCATGTGAGCTTCTTAAGAAGTCGGGTAAGTTTGATAATGTAAAGAGGCTTGAGGATATCAGTGCTGAGATTGTAAACAAGGACGATGTCATCACTAGCTGTATCCACAAGACTGATGCATCAGCCAAAATAAGCGATACATCGCTTTGGAATTTCAGGGAGTCGGATGCGCACAAGTATTATTTCTATATGTCTGGTGTGCAGTCAGGCACAAAGAAATACAATGCTCTTGTGACAGTGGATGCAAAATCGGACGCAGAGTCGGACAATAAGGTTAAAAAGTACAACATGGACGAGGTAGCGGATATGTCGGCCATGGATGCAAATTTTGACTGCATGAGTGCAGACAAGTATTCTGCTACAAATATTATATATGCATTTAATAATATGCCTGGTGTAGGCGGCATCACTCAGCAGGATATCAAAAGAACTATCACCATAGATATAGAAAAGTATGGAGCTTCGAGTAATAAGGCTACCAAGGTTACGGTGTCGTATTCATATTCTATCAATAAGAATGGAGTAAGAAAGACTTTTCCGGATCCGAATAGTGCACTGAAGGATGATTATACCATGGTGATTTATGATAATTCTTCAGATACTGTGAACCATAATCTAAGGAATGTCTATCTGTTTTACAATCCATGGTACACATCTACAGGAACACTTTACAATACCTGCAACGATGTCATTATAATCAATAATAAGGACAAGCTGGACTGCACGGTAAACATTGTAAAGCAAAAGACTATATCGGATCAGTCAGAGTTGAGCACGAAGGAGAGTACATATAAGGCATATGTGAAGGTAAGTGAGCCGGGAAATCGTACAGGTCATGCTTATACTCATATAGCCACCAATCTGAATGTAAATATGGGAGCACCGGATAATCCACTACAGCCCGATCAAGCTATATATGGCTTTAATAACAATGTAATTCAGAATGATGTAAAGGCAATTGTCGATATAAAGAATCTGACAAAAAGCAATGCATCTGAAAGGCTGTATGATGTGAAGGTGGCTGTATACGAGAGCAAGGCTTCACTGGATGATATATTTAAGGATAAAGACCCGGTTGTTACGATGACCGGAAGCATGGGGTATTAATTATGAAGCGTAATGATAACCGTGGTGCTTCCTTTGTGATGGTTGTAGTTGCAATGGCTATAGTGGCTGTTTTAGCTGTGACTGTGCTGTGGATAGCGCTTATGAACCTCCAGATGAAGGTGACGGACGAAAAAAATACAGACAACTTTTACTCGGCAGAGGGTGTGCTGGATCAGATATGTACCGGTCTGCAGGGAGATATTTCCAAGGCTTACTCAGCAGGATATACAAAGGTTATGGAGAATTACTCTGACAGCAGCATAAATGAGGCCGGCAGACAGAGTATATTTGCGCAGGAGTATTTAAAGAGCTTAAAGGGAAGTCTTGAGTCTGACAATACCGGTATGCACTATAAAACTGAAAAGCTTAAAGACTATGTGGATAGTAAGCTCACAGACGAAAACTCAAAGCCACACGCTGTGGTCAAGGCGGTAAATGCCGATGAAAATGGAAATGGACTGCTCAAGGTATACAACAGCCGCGCAGTCATTAATGGCATCAGGGTAGAGTATACCGATGAAAAGGGATTTAAATCAATAATAGAAACAGATATTTCTCTGGGAGTTCCATCCATGAGCTTTACAGCATCGGGAGGAGTTCCGGAGCTTTTTACATATTCTCTTGTCGGAAATGAAGGACTGGATATTATATCAGGACTTAATAAAGTGAATCTATCCGGTAATCTCTACGCCGGCTGTGAAAATGCGGCAGGCACAGGGACTTCTACTACGAGTGTTACCATTCCAAACAATGCCACACTTGATGTAAAGGATACCAGCTATATGATTGCAGAGGGCGATATAGAGGTGGGAGACTTTGCCGGAAAAGATACTGGTACAATAAAAAAGAATATGGCGGGGGTACACAATAACAGTACACTTTCTGTTGATTCACAGTGCCAGCTGTGGACAAGCAACATAAATGTAAATGGTGCAACAGTCAATTTAGATGGCATGACATATGTGGCAGATGACATGACCTTAAAGGGTACAGGCTCAAAGGTTACACTTGGCAAGAATAATAAGAATAACAATGCGAAGTACGTCGGCTTTGGCAACGGAGGTGCTGACAAGGAAAATCCTGTCGCAGGCGATAGCTCTGCTATTATCATAAACGGCAGGGAGGCATCTCTTGATATGTCAAATATCAGGGAGCTTATGTTAGCAGGAATCGCATATATCAATACCCAGGCTATTGTAAACTCAAGTAGTGTGGGTACACAAAACAGCAATGTGGGCATGGGTGAGTCAATCTCTGTAAAGGGTGACCAGATAGCATACCTTGTGCCGCCTGAGTGCATAGGCACAAGTGGAGATGGTGCGGATGCCAAATCGCTTTACAACAAGAATCCACTTTCCTATAAGGAGTACAAGGATATCACGGCAACCGGACAGGATCAGACAAAGTATACTGAAGTTAATGCTAATGTGGTCAGCACAAAGACAGGTAAGTCTCTCTCGGCATATCTGCCGGAGAAAAAGACAATCGACAACTGTATAAAGAAGGTCTTTGTTCCTTCTACTGATAATAGTGATGATGGACTTGTATACTATTATGTAAATCTGCCAACGAACAAGGCAGCTGAGTATTACAGAGACTATTTTGGCGCAGACAGTGACAAGCTCAATAGATACACTAAGTTCTATACTGACAGCATAAAGGTAAATGAGGTAGCAAGCATCTATACTGCCGGCAATTACAGCATCTACGATGGCAGCAATTTAAGCCTTTTGAAGGGCATAGCTGATGGTGTGGACATGGATGCACAGTCAGATGCCTTACAGCACACGTATACTGCACTAAACTCAAAGCTTTTGACAAATTATGCAGATTTACCGACAAATGCAGCAAGTGTTTCGCTTTTTACAAATATAGTTAACAATACCAATTTGCTGAAAATAGTGCCAAATTCCGGTAATAAACATATATTTGAGACTGAGTATCAGGGAAAAAAATACCAGGCAATTGTCAAAAACGGTAACTACACCTATGATGCAAATGACAAATCACACAATGTGGATATAATTGTTGCTACGGGAGATGTGACACTGAATGCTGACTTTACAGGTACCATAGTTGCAAAGGGCAGGATAATTGTAAACAAAGACCAGTGCGAGATTGATAATGGTACTCAGGAGGTATTTAAGGCATTGCTTCTTGAAAAGGTAAGTGATGCAGACGATGCACTGCACCTGTATGATGTGTTCATGGACGGTGCCAACTATCTGGGTAATGTTTCTTCTTTTTCAAATAAGAAAGAGGCAGATACAAAAATAGATTATGCTACGCTCATTACATACCAGAACTGGACCAAGGAGTAGAAAACAAGCGGCTTCTAAGGCGCAAAACAGCTGCGAAATATTTATATTTGACAAATTTTGACGATATATACAAGGGAGGAATCCAATATGTCTGTAAAAGAAAAAAAGAATAATGGTGGTTTCTCTCTGGTAGAGCTTATAGTAGTGATAGCGATATCTGTTGTACTCATAGGTGCGGCAACCATATCCATTCGCTCGGTCATGGGTGTTGAGGTGAAGCAGTGTGCCAGAAATATTGAATCGATAATTAATAAAACAAGAGTCACCACGATGGGAAAGGACAGCGCAGTTCTTGAAATATACAAGGATGCATCAGATGGTGCCTACTATTATAAGACGACTATAAATGGTACAGTATCTGCTCCAAGCAAAATCGGAAAGAGCAGGATTGATGTATATTATTCCATGAAGGATGATTATAGTGATAAGACACAATTGAACGGCTCAGACAGTATAGTGCTTCAGTTTGACAGAAGCTCAGGTGCACAAAAGCCTGATGCCAATGGTAAGTACTGCAGCCGTATCTGGATTCAAAAAAACAGCACTGAGAAGGTTATCACGATATACAAGGAGACCGGTAAGGTGATATGTGAGTAATTTACATAGTTTAATGATGAATATTTTATTTTGACGCAAGGCTGTTATAAGGTTGTATGATGAAATCGGAGAGGAAGATGAACCATGAAACTTTTAAGGCGCATGAACAAATCAAATAATAGGAAAAACAGTGGCTTTACACTTGTTGAGCTTGTCATTGTCATGGCGATAATGGGAATACTGGGGCTGGCTGTTGCAGGCTTTATCGGTACGAGCACGAAGCAGTATAAGTACGCTTCAAAGGACGTAGATTTACAGTATGAGGCACAGCTTACGATGAATCAGATAGGAGACCTGATAATTGATGCGCAAAAGGGTGTCAAGTATGAGCCTGCTACAGTGGCAGCGCCGGTGGAGGTGGCATCAGCAGCCCCTGAGGCCGGTTATGTTGCAACTGCATCAGCGGAAGAAGCGTCATCCGAAGAAGCATCATCTGAGGAAACATCATCCGACAGCAAGCTGATTATCTACAACAAGGATTGTACATACAATATCATATACAGACCATCAGAGCACAAAATCTATCTGCGAAAGGATACACTGGATCCTGCAACAGGTGCGGTGAAGGCAGATGGTCAGGGCAAGGAATCGCTTATGGCAGAAAATGTCACAGGCTTTACACCTGATTTAAGCGAGGCAGAAAGCAAGAACTCTGTCGGACTTGTCGTGGACTTTAAAGCAGGGGACAAGAAGTATACATCAAAGCAGAACTTCACTATGCGAAATAAGGTACCGACCGGGGCAGATGTGGAGTATGTGGCACCGGCAGAGCCTGAAGGAATAAGGATATATTATAAAGGCAAGGATGTAACCAACGGAACGGTATACTATGAAATGAAGAAAAATCAGAATAAATTAGAGTTTACTGATAAGATTCTGGGTGGAAAGTATGATTCAAAAAATGTAACGTGGGATCATTCTGGAACAAAAAATGGTGGAAACTTTAATGCTAATGGTGATGTATATAATGTAGAACTTATGGATAATGAAACTACAGATCAATTTGTTATCACAGTAACATCCAAAGACGATACGTCATTGACGGCAAAGGTAACTGTAAACGTAGCACATCCAATCAATATTCTGCATTGTGATGCAGATAAGCATTTCAATTTAGGACAGACGCATCAATTGTTTATTGATGAATGGGAGTTAAAAAATTCTTCATTAAATGGTAAATATCAGGTTAAGGATTTTGTATGGCATATGGAGGTAGAAAGTGTCAGCTCAACAGGTGCAACCGAGCACAAGGGAGATATATCCTTTAGAATGGGCGATGATGGCAAGCTGATTTATGGACCGGAGGGCAATGGTGAGCCTGATGGAATATTTAAGTTTAGTTCAAATGAGATTGCAGGAGAAACAGGAGCACAAGGTAAGCCAGATGATCCTAAATATAAGAACTATCTTAATTATTATATTTTAGGTTATAATAAAGAAATGCATATCACTCTCGGAAATGATTTTCTTACCGGAGAGAAATTAAATATCAGCGTCTGGCTTGGACTTGAGGATATGCCGGAGTTTAAGTCAAATACAATTACGTTTTATACATATTAAGAAACAGAGTAGTTTTTTACAAAAGGAGCAATCGCAATGAGCAAATTAAGAAAAAAAATAGTGGTTCCAATATCGCTCACACTTACAGGATGTCTCGTTGTGGCAGCTTTTGTGCTGAATGACAGCCTTACAAAGGTCGATGCAAATGTAGCGTTCAATGGAATATCGGATATAGTCAGCTCACATGGCAAGGACAAGCCCTTCAATATAGTGGAGGTGGTGCCTGACAAGAAAATGGCATCCATTGGCTATCTGATTGATGGTCAGGAGCCTGACAATTGGTTTGGTACACTGTCAAAGATGTCTGACACAGAGGGAAAAGGTGCAACGAATAGGGCTGCTTATATGAAAAGCCTGAAAGAAAAGCTTGCGCCTATTACTACAGAGGAAAAGGACAACACAAAGCCCCTTTACTATGAGCCGTATGAGGAAAGTTATGTCAATCAGGGCAATGACTGGAGTGAGCTTGCCCTTGTGGATATGGATAAAATAAATCAGGGCACCGAAGGCTACAAGATGACAAAGCAGGAGAAGGGTGACTACAAGTTCAACACTGATTACCAGCTTGCTGTAAATGAAGATGGACTGCCTACAGGTCATTACAGACAGAATGTTGACCATTATGTTTTCATGCAGGGCGAGGATGAGACAGAAGATGGCTCTGAATCTGTGGATACAGGAAAAAGAGGCTACTACAGTGTTGCATTTACTGCAGTCAAATTGCCGGATGGCATGACAAATACCAAGTATCTGGTAGAGACTGATAATTCACAGAAAGCTGATGGAAATACAGACAGCGGTACAGATGGTAATATCGATAGCAGCACAGACAATACGACAGATACAGGCACAGCAGATGACACATCAGACAAGCATGTGGTTTATTCTATAAAGAGCGCATATGCCATTGGTTCTGCTGAGGGCATGCAAAACATAGCAAAATATGACCCAAAGGCATATATTTACAGAAAAGACAATTCAGATATCACATCACCATATGAATTTGTTGCAAGAGCTGACCGGATGGCAAGTCTGCCTGATGGCAGTAAGCCGGATTATGAGAAGTATACATACTGCACGGTTGAGATGGAGTATGTGCCTGCAGGTAAAATCACTGATGACGAGACCTACTACGAGGTGGATACTAAGGTACCTATTGAGTTTAATTACAATGAGACCGGCGAGTATGGAGCAGTGCTTGACTCACAGAATCCATACGAGAAGATAGATGATGGCACACCGGACAATCAGCCGGCAGGTAACACAGGAAAGGTAATCCTCACTGATACAGACGGATATTTTGATATAGTTAAGGACAGCCAGACATACACCTATATGGGTAAGGGAAAAGGTGACTATATAATGGAGGCTGATAAAAACGGCTCGCTTGATTATCCTGTAAATACTCCACACATATATTATAAGGGTGGTTTCAAGAACAATAACTGGTTCAGAACAGGTGTGTTCAATCAGGAGGGCAAGACTGGTGATGATGATAAGACTGCCAATATGACCTTTAAGGTAAAAACAGTCACACCAGAGGAGCTTGAGCAGATAGATGTGTCAACAATTGATTTACTCTATCTTTCAGGCTCAAAGTCCGTCCTTTCAAATGATTTAGGAAACGATGCTGCAACATATAATACTGATAATGACATTTCATGGGACAAGGTAAAGCAGATAGTCCAGCGCGTGCACCAGAGTGGTATCATGATGCCTGTTATAGTGGATAATGGTATTGTGTGTCCAAGTACAAAGGATGATAGCAACATTAAATATGATAGCAACATTAAAAAGCTTGCAGGCCTTTTGAGCTGTAACAATTTCAGCTCCTTGAATTTTACCAAGGACTCAGCTGATAATTTTATTAGCTGGAAAGATAACAATGTCATAACGTATTACCAAGTTGACAGTTCAACTCATACACATGGCTATGTAATTGGCAACGAATATGTCATTCCACGAAACTATAATCCTGATAAGGATGTACCATTTGTTTTAAGAGATGATTTTGCTTCTGCGTTTATTGAAGATAAAGATGAAACTAAATTTGTCGAAGCAGCTAAAAATGAGAATTTTGACGAGATAGCAGAGTACATCAACTCAGAGAATACAAGCAGGAAAAAAGAAAATGATACTCTTGGAAAGGACGAGTATGCGTATTATGACAAGAAGATTTCAAAGGCGATAGTTTTAAGCTATATCATATCGTATGCTGATAAGAGAGACATTATAAATCCGACAGATAGTCTGAACATACTGGATATAGAGCCCGGAACTGTAAAAAATGAGTCTGACGCTTTAAATTATGATAAGCTAAAAAATTGGCTTAGATCAAGATGCCCGGAGAAAAAAAAGGTTACGATAACAAGGGTTACGAGTGCAGAATTTATTGGAAGAATAGAGGATCTCAATAATTATGATATGATATATATGGGACTTGTAGCCGATAATCTGAATTATAGAGATGGTCATACAGTATATAATGATTGGAAAATGGATGGGCTTAAATACTCAAATGTTGGTGACATTGTTGTTATAAATCCGAAAGATGTGGTAAATTATTGGGGATATGATATGCTCAAGAATGGTCATGCGGGATTGCTGGATACTGATTATATAAATAATGGAGAGGCGCTTAATACTCAGCTTACATCAAGAGGAAATGGAAATAATGCTGATTATTTAACTGCTCCAAACACATACAGAGGCTCAGGCAATGATATTACTAAGCAGAAGGTTTCAGAATTGGAGGATTATATAAAGGCGGGCTTTCCTGTCGTCTTTTCAGATGGCTTTTTCAGCAATGATAGCAAGTATAAAAGTGGAATTAATGAGGATTACATTGATAACTGTTCAAATGTTTTTACTCTTTTATGTTATGCAAAAGATAAAGATAATGTTCTTAAAGTGGACAACAAGGGAGACTTAAAAAATAAGTCAAATGAGACAGCGGTGCTTGTTACCTACCTGACTACTGAAAAACCTGAAATATTACTCAAGGAGCAGGAAAAAGTAAAAGATACAGATTATGTTGAGATTAGTAATAATCAGATTACATTGGAATTTTCAATAAACAATGCAGGTGGTGCGGATTCTAAAGCGAGTTTTAATGCACAGCTGTTCTTGGATTCAAATTCTGATGGTAAGTTTTCGACGACCAATGAAGGAATAGCTGCAAATAAAATAAAATTATATTGTGATGGCACTATTGTGAATCCGGTAATGGGTGATGATGGTAAATATATGTATAGTCTGAATGCAGGCAATTATAATTATAAACTGGTTTATGATTTGCCGAATGGATTTGTAGGAGTTATGCCTTGGCAGCTTCGTGTGAGTCAGGCTACAAATAGCTACAGATATGATCAGAAATCCGGATATGTGTATGTCAAAAATTCCAAAGGCAGTCCTACAAAAGTCAAGATTCTTCAGATTAATTCACACTTGAAGCATAATCAGGACTTTAAGGGAAATTTTGATATGCAGACACAGAAGAATGGCAATACAAAGTTTCATGAATTACTTAATAAAGTGAAGGATTTTGACCTGGATATAGAAACAGTTTATTATGATGACGTAAATAAAATGGATGAGGTATGTAATAAGCTGCAGACATACGATATGCTTGTGATTGGATTTGGTGATTGTTATGATATTGATAATACAAATAATCATCTCGATAAAATAAAAGCCTATATCCAGTCAGGAAAACCAGTATTGTTTGCTCATGATACAACATCATTTTGTAATAATAAAAATGATACTACATATAATAATGTCTGGGGATATAAGTTTAACTCTATAATTCGTGATACTGTCGGACTGGACAGGTATGGAATCCTGTCAAATGAGTATTTAAAGAAGGGCAATACATTAAAGAGTACTGATTCGGATTTTACAAAAGCTGTAGAGACCGCTGAAAAGAATAACACTGATATTGCATATGAGCCAAAATCCGATAATTCAGTTATTGTCAGACAGAATCAGGGATTTACTTATGCAGATTTAAATCAGTATCAGTGGAAAGATAATGGTAACGATCATGGCGAGTACAGGCTGTATTCAGGGCTAGATGGTAATGATGTTGAAGCTAAGACTAATAAGGCAGTCAAGGTTAATTCAGGACAGATTACCACATATCCTTTTAAGATTGCTGACGAAATAAAAATAGCTACCACTCATAAGCAGTACTACCAGCTGGATATGAATCAGGATGCTGATGGTGATGGTGAGAGTGATATTGTTGTATGGTATACCTTGTCAGGCCATGGAGTTTATGACCAGTCTCCAAAGGATGTAAGAAATAATTATTATATTTACACAATGGGAAATGTAACATACTCAGGTGTAGGACATTCCGATTTCTCAAATAATGAGGATGAATTGAAACTTTATATAAACACTATGATTGCTGCATATAGTGCATCAGTTCATGAGCCGTCAATTTATCTTAAGGAGAATGCAGATACTGATTCAAATGACATAACTACATTATATGCAACTATTGATGATGCCATTGAAGAAGAAGCAGCTAATAAAGCGGATGCCAGACTAGATGGTGCAGACAGTACGCAGGATGTTTATTTTACGGTAAAGGATTCAAACCTTGTGCGAAATCAGATTGATGAAAAAACTGTTGTTTATTTGGATTTTTATATCGAGGATCCGCAAAAAAATCCAAATGATGAAACGATTGGCACCGGAAATGATAAGATTTACTTAAAGAAGGTGGACTGGGATATCTATACACTGAATAATGATGGAACAGAAAATGAACAGATAAATAACAGTAAAGAAAACAGTCAATTAAATAAGGATCCAAGGGACTTCTTTGAAAATAACAAGACATATAAGGTAAAGGTACCATTGAGTGCTTTACCGGAGGGAGCTAATTCTATAAAGATTTATGCCGTAGGATATAGTAAGATTTACCAGTCACAGGTGAGCGGTGGTGATAAAGAAACTACAACAGCAAAGGCATACAAGACCTTCCAGATACAGCGTGTAGGTCTTGCTGATTTGGATTAGTTTTCAAAGGCTCCTGGCTATCACATACTTTTCGTTTAAGCACAATTTATCAAACAGAGACTTATATAAACCATTTATATAGTCTCTGTTTTTTTACTGTTTCTTTATACTTTCTTTATTGAATTATCCGCGCTTATTGATAAAATAGATAGTATGCGCACGATTGCGGATATTTTTGCATTCGTGTATGGGGGATAATTAACCGGAAAGAAAGGAAACGTTTATGAGTAAAATTTTCAAAAACCTGATTCCATACTGGCGATGGATCATATTAATTTTTGTTTTTCTCATTGCTCAGGCTTACTGTGATCTGGCTTTGCCTGCGTACACATCTGACATCATTGATGTGGGTATCCAGGATCATGGCATTGAGCATATCCTGCCAAAGGAGATTACATCGGAGGATTATCAGATGGCACAGACATTTATGCTGTCTGACGAGAAAGAAAAATTTACGGACTGTTATGAGGCAGAGGATGCTTCAAAATCTGATGACGGTGTGGCAAAATACAAGCTGACAGCTGATTCGGACACACTTGATAAGCTGGATGAGGAGCTTTTGGTTCCTCTTGTCATGGCATATCAGGCTTTTCAGTCGGGTGAGCAGATGGATGTGGATGCATCGGCTATCCCGCAGGGAGTAGCGCTCGATGATAACATGATAAAGCAGATAAGAAGCAAGGTGCAGGAAAAAATCGATGCGGTGGGTTCAGCTACTTTAAAGTCCATGGGTGTAACTTTTGCGACAAAGTGTGATGAGAATGCAGGAATCGACGTGGATGCCAATCAGGTTGCTTATCTGTGGAAGGCAGGAGCCAAGATGGCAGCCTTTGCAGCAATTATGCTTATAGCAGCATGTGTTGTAGGTTTTGCGGCTTCAAAGGTCGGTGCCGCTGTCGGCAGGGATTTGAGGGAGAAGACCTTTTCAAAGGTTGTAGGTTTTTCAAATGCCGAGATTAACAAATTCTCTACGGCATCACTGATTACTAGAAGCACGAATGATATACAGCAGATTCAGATGGTTACTACTATGATGCTTCGTATGGTGCTTTACGCGCCAATCGTTGGTATCGGTGGTATCATCAAGGTGGCACAGACCAAATCCGGCATGGAGTGGGTGATTGCCATTGCGGTTGCTGCCATCATGGTTTTTATTTTCACACTGGTTGGCATTGCGATGCCAAAGTTCAAGATTATGCAGAGTCTTGTAGACAAGGTAAACCTTGTTTCTCGTGAGATTCTTACAGGTCTTTCCGTTATCAGGGCTTTCGGCCGTGAGAAGGAGGAGGAAAAGAGGTTTGATGAGGCTAACCGTGAGCTTACACGCACACAGCTGTTTACAAACCGTGTCATGACCTTTATGATGCCGGGTATGTCCATGATCATGTACTGCATCACACTTGGTATCGTGTGGGTTGCAGCAGGCAGAATAGACAATGGCTCCATGCAGGTAGGTACCATGACTGCGTTTATTACATATGCCATGATGATTGTTATGTCATTCCTCATGCTTTCAGCCATGTCCATCATGCTTCCGAGAGCTGGTGTTGCGGCAGAGCGTATCGATGAGGTTATAAAGACAAACAGCACTGTAAATGATCCAAAAGAGCCTGTTACTGAGGCTGATCACAGAGGTGTTATCCGTTTCAACCATGTGGATTTCAGATATCCGGGAGCAAAGGAGGATGTGCTTTCAGACATTGATTTTGTGGCGGAGCCGGGCAAAACCACAGCTATCATCGGAAGTACCGGCTGTGGAAAGTCTACACTTGTAAACCTGATTCCGCGTTTCTATGACGTGACTGGAGGCTCAATAGAGCTTGATGGACACGATATCAGAGACTACACACTAAGCGAGCTTCGCGAGTCAATAGGCTTTGTTCCGCAGAAGGGTATTCTTTTTTCGGGAACCATCGCCTCAAACCTGCGCTTTGGTAAAGCAGACGCGAGTGATGAGCAGATAAAAAAGGCTGCGGATATCGCACAGGCTTCTGAGTTTATCGAGACAAAGAATGACAGGTATGAAAGCTCAATCGCACAGGGCGGCTCAAACGTGTCAGGTGGTCAGAAGCAGAGGCTTGCCATAGCAAGAGCTATCGCAAAGGACCCTCATATTTATGTGTTTGATGACAGCTTTTCAGCACTAGATATGAAGACTGACGCGCGTCTGCGTGCAGCTTTAGCAGAGGTGACAGAGAAGGCTTCCGTTATTATCGTGGCACAGCGTATCAGCACGATTATTCATGCTGACCAGATTCTCGTGCTCGATGACGGTAAAATCGTAGGAAAAGGCACCCACGAGGAGCTTCTTAAGAATTGCGATGTATATATGCAGATTGCACAGTCACAGCTTTCAGCCAGGGAACTTGGAATTGATGATAACAAAAAGGAGGGCATGTAAGATGAGTGAGAATAATAACGAACAGTTTAAGATGCCTCCTAAGAGGCCAAGAGGGCCAATGGGACGTGGCCCCGGAATGGTCACAGAAAAGGCCAGGGATTTCAAGGGCTCTACAAAGAAACTCATAAAGTATCTCGGCAGATACTGGGCTGCTATCATTGCAGTTATGATTTTTGCAGCAGTTTCGACTGTCTTCTCCGTTGCAGGACCGAAGGTCATGGGTAAAGCCACCACTGCGCTTGCCGAGGGACTCATGAACAAGATTGCAGGAACAGGCGGCATAGATTTTGATTATATTGCAAAGGTTCTTTTGTTTACGCTGGCTTTATATGTGGTGAGTGCCATCTTTATGTTTGCCCAGGGACTTATCATGACAGGCATCACGCAGAAGACCTGCTACAGGATGCGTAAGGACATCACGAGCAAAATCAACCGTATGCCGATGAAGTATTTCGAGTCAAGGACATATGGTGAGGTACTTTCGCGTATCACAAACGATGTGGACACACTCGGACAGAGCTTGAACCAGAGTATCACACAGATTATTACATCTGTTGCCACTTTGGTCGGTACACTGGTCATGATGCTGTCTATTTCACCGCTCATGACGCTGATTTCACTCGTTATCCTGCCAGTTTCGATGATACTTATTTCGTTTGTCATAAAGCATTCACAGAAATACTTCAGACAGCAGCAGGAGTATCTGGGACACATAAACGGACAGGTCGAGGAGGTGTACGGAGGCCACCTCGTCATAAAGGCATATAATAAAGAGGCAGAGACTGTAAAGACCTTTAAGGAGGCCAACAATGTGCTCTACAAATCCGCATGGAAATCACAGTTCCTTTCAGGACTTATGATGCCTATCATGCAGTTTGTAGGAAACTTAGGATATGCGGGAGTAGCCATCTCAGGTGGTATACTTGCCATAAAGAATGTCATCACAATCGGTGATATCCAGGCATTTATACAGTATGTGAAGAATTTCACACAGCCAATCCAGCAGATAGCGCAGGTGGCAAACCAGCTTCAGTCGATGGCGGCTGCATCTGAGCGTGTATTTGAGTTCCTCGATGAGGAGGAAGAGGATATAACAGTGGAAAATCCTGTAAAGCCAGACCATATCGAGGGAAGTGTAGAGTTTTCGCATGTACACTTTGGTTATAATCCTGACCAGATCATCATCAATGATTTTTCTGCAAAGGTAAAGCCGGGACAGCAGGTTGCTATCGTTGGACCGACAGGAGCGGGAAAGACTACCATGGTCAAGCTTCTTATGAGATTTTATGATGTAAGCTCAGGTGCCATTCTTGTAGACGGACATGATATCAGGGATTACAACAGAGCCGATCTGCGAGATGCATTCGGCATGGTATTGCAGGACACATGGCTCTTTAAGGGCACCATTATGGAAAATATCCGCTACGGCCGTCTGGATGCCACAGATGAGGAGGTCATCGCGGCAGCAAAGGCAGCACATGCGCATCACTTTATCCAGACATTGCCTGGTGGCTACGATATGGAGCTCAACGAGGATGCATCCAATGTGTCACAGGGACAAAAGCAGCTTTTGACAATAGCAAGAGCCATTCTTGCAGACAATCCAATCCTTATCCTTGATGAGGCCACATCCTCTGTCGATACACGTACAGAAATCCGTATCCAGAAGGCACTCGACAATCTGATGAAGGGCAGAACAAGCTTTGTCATCGCCCACAGGCTGTCTACTATCAAGAATGCCGATATGATTCTTGTCATGAAGGACGGAGACATTATCGAGCAGGGTACACACGATGAGCTTCTTGCAAAGAACGGATTTTACGCAGAGCTGTATAACTCTCAGTTTGAAGAATAGAGAAAGCACGGGTATCGTGCAGTTTTGCGAATATGCGTGGGCTGAATGGTTACATAAAATTAAAAAAAAATACGCTCTCGACAAAATTCGACAAAATGTGTTATCATAAAAGCATACAATTTGTTTTGACATGACAGTAATTGGCGGCATAGGAGAGTTTGATGAGCACTTTAAATGTCGCAGTAGCAGACGAAAAGAAAAACATGCAGAGTTTATTAAAGGGCATGGAGTTTTTAGGAACAGCAAGAAGTAGTGATGAAGCATACAGCATGATAAACGGTAATGCCGGTTCTGATGTGGTACTTGTGTATGTAAAGAGAGCATCCGGTGACACTGAGCCACTTGATGATACATATATGGAGAAAAAATCCCTTGAGACACAGGTGACGGATATCATTCATGAGATAGGTGTTCCGGCTCATATAAAGGGATATCAGTATCTTAGGACTGCGATAGTGATGTGCGTTGAGGATATGGAAATGCTTAGCTCTATCACAAAGCTTTTGTATCCCACTATTGCAAAGAAGTACAAGACTACCTCAAGCAGGGTGGAGAGAGCCATAAGGCATGCTATCGAGGTGGCATGGAGCAGAGGCAGGATGGATACGATAGACTCCATGTTTGGATACACTGTAAACTATGGTAAGGGCAAGCCTACCAATTCGGAGTTTATTGCCCTGATTACAGACAAAATACGTCTAGGAATGTAAAAATCGTCATTATAGACAAATAAAACCACGTTTTTATAAATTTACTAGGCAAAATGTACTCCCGCGTGATATAATATAGTATACATTCTATTGGTTTCAGGATGTATACTATATTTTTTATCAGATTAATCGTTGTTTAAATAACTGTAATCTGGGGGAGGTTTCAGCATGGACAAAATGAAAATATTAATGGCCGCATCAGAGGCAATACCTTATATGAAGACAGGTGGACTAGCTGACGTAGTGGGATCTTTACCGAAATATTTTGACAAGGACAGATATGACGTGAGAGTTATACTTCCGAAGTACAAATGTATGGATGATAAATTACTGCCACAGCTTAAGTTCGTCTGTCATTTTTATGTCAATCTCAACTGGCGCAGGCAGTATGTGGGGATTTTTACATCGCAGTATGATGGTGTGACATATTATTTTGTCGACAATGAGTTTTACTTTGCAGGAGATAAGCCATACAACAATATATACGAGGATGTGGAGAAGTTTGCTTTCTTTTCAAAGGCGGTGCTTGAGGCTTTGCCGGTTATAGATTTTGCCCCGGATGTGATACATTGTAATGACTGGCAGACAGGACTCTTGCCGGTTTTTCTAAAGACAGTATACGGCTCAGACAATTTCTATGCCGGTATCAAGACAGTCTTTACCATTCACAATATGAAGTTTCAAGGGCGATGGAAGATTAAAGAGGTGGCTGATGTTACAGGACTTCCGGAGCATATTTTTAATTCAGGGGAGCTGGAGTTCTATGGTGAGGCTAATTATTTAAAGGGCGGCATAGTATATGCAGATGAGATTACGACTGTCAGTCCGACATATGCAGATGAAATCTGTACACCTGAGGGCGGAGAGGGCCTGGATGGCCTGATGCTTGAGCGGCGCAGGCATTTGAGAGGCATTGTAAACGGTATAGATTATGATGTCTTTAATCCTATGAAGGATACATATCTGGATAAGCATTTTTCTGTAAGGGAATTGAGTGGAAAGGTCGTTAATAAGCGTCAGCTGCAGGAGAAGTATGGTCTGGCTGTGGATAAGGATGTCATGCTGATTGGAATAGTTTCGCGTCTGACAAAGCAGAAGGGCTTTGATCTGGTGGCATATGTGATGGAGGAGATGCTTTCCACCATGAATGTACAGTTTATAGTGCAGGGCACAGGAGAGCAGCAGTACGAGGAGATGTTTAATTATTTCCATGGCAGGTATCCGCAGAAGCTTGGAGTATATATCGGTTACTCAGAGGAAAATGCACATGAGATATATGCAGGCTGTGACGCATTTCTCATGCCGTCTCTTTTTGAGCCGTGCGGCTTGAGCCAGCTCATGTCTATGCGATATGGTACGCTGCCTATAGTCAGGGAGACCGGTGGTCTTAAGGACACTGTAGTGCCGTACAATGAGTACGAGAATACGGGCGATGGCTTTTCCTTTGCCAATTATAATGCGCATGATATGCTGCATGTCATCAAATATGCTCTTGATGTGTTTGAAAACCATAAGGACAGATGGCAGGAGATGATGCAGCGCGCCATGAGGCATGACTTCTCATGGAAGGCATCTGCGAAAGAGTATGAGAAGCTTTACGACATGCTGCTTGGCAACTAGTACATCGTTCTGCAAATAAAAGGCCAATAACTTTCATGAATTTCCAACTATGTTCTTAGAAAGTAAAATACCGGATACATATCTATGATATGATATCCGGTATTTTTTGTATCGGGTTATATGATTATCAGTAGACAGTGTCTGTTTTACTATCGTATATGTAGTACCTCTCGCCGAGTACTTCCTCGTCGCGTACCTCTGTAGAGTTTACCTCACAGATGAATTCGCTTAGGTTGCAGACATCTATATCGCTATCCAGCGGCATTACCAGAAACTCATGGATACTGCTTGGTATGAGCAGCATATTGCCGCCGAGCTTTTTTGCCAGCGAGCTTAGCACACCAGGGTAGAGTATGGCGGATGCACCATTTGTCTGCCTGCTGTTTGTAAGGATATACATAGGCAGGCTGTCAAAATCACAGACTGCGCGCATCTGATTGGCATAGCCCGGACATTTTTTGGCAAGAAACTCTGCCATGTTGATTATTGAGCATGGAAGTATCCTTGGGGTATTTTGCATTGAGGCGCGGATTAGTGTTTCTGTATCTATGCCCCAGCGTGACAGAAGCGCATCTGTGACTGTAATGGTGCCAAATTCAGGCAGCTCGGCTCCTACATATACTTCAAATATGATGGCAAAATCCAGATATTTGATATAGGGCACGTCCTTTAGCTGCTTTTGGTTTTTGTCGTAGCTTATGAGCTGGAAAATTATTTTCTCCTTTACCTTGGAAAAATCATCACAGAAGCTTATGTCAAAATCTTCAGTTGGCTTGAAATCATTGTAGGTGGATAAAATTGCATCGAGAATAGAATCAATGGATACACCATCAAGATACCAATGGTAGTAAGGATTGAGATAAATAGTCGGTGCTATATTGAATTTGGGATTGATAATTACCAATCCGTCGTAGATCATCCCGTTGTTCTTTTTGACAGGATGGATGGTAAGCTTGAAATTATTGTCAAGTCTTGCGGTTATTTCTGTTTCTATAGTATGTAAAAACTCCGTGTATTTCATGAATCTCCTTGCGGAGCATAAAAATATCGGATCTCGTGGAAAAGTAAAACCCACGAAGCAGGGCGCTTCGTGGGTTTTACTCTATCATTGTTTGTTTAAGTTTGCAATATGTATTTTTGTACAATTTTTAAACTTTATTTTTGTGACATCATACAAAATATAGCTGCGCAATCCATTTTTAATCCGATTTGAGCCTCTGCCACAGTGTGTTGTAAAGAGTTGCGTCATCATCATTTAAAGCTCTGTATACTTCACAGTTTTTGAGCATATCGGAAGGCGGATTAATCGCCTCATTTTCCTTCGTTTCTGCATCCTGGTTGTCGATGACAGACTGGATAGGTGATGCATAGTATACATATTCAAAGTTGAGCTGTGCCGGCTCATCACTGCAGATATAGTTCAAAAATTCCTGTGCGCCCTCTTTATTCTTGCATGTCTTTGGAATAAACCATGAGTCAATCCAGAGGTTTGAGCCCTCCTTTGGCACGATATAGTCCAGGTTGTCATTTTCAGCCATGGCTGCAGCTGCCTCACCGGAGTAGCACACTGCGATTGCTGCATTTTCAGCAACCATCTCATCACAGGTTTCATCCACGTAGTAGGCGAGCACATCACTGCTTTGTTTGTTTAATATATCAAATGCTTCATCGAGCTTTGTTGTGTCTGTCTCGTTTATCGAGTAGCCAAGTGTGCGAAGGGCGGGAGTAAAGGCATCACGGACAGAATTAATCATAATCATGTTGTCCTTGTATTTGCCGTTCCACAGGCAGTCCCAGGTATTTAGGTCTGATGCATCAGCCAGCTTTTTATTGTATAGTATGCCGAGTGTGCCGTAGAAATAAGGCACAGTATACTCATGTGTCGGGTCAAAGGATGCGGACATGTCGATTATATCCTGATTTACATTTTGATAGTTTGGCATTGAGCTGTAGTCTATCTTGCTGACCTCACCTTCACTTATGAGCTTCTCGATGATGTAGTCAGAGGTGCAGATGACATCGTAATCGATGGCACCGGACTTGTACTTTGTGTACATCTCCTCAGGTTCCTCGTATTCCTCGTATTTAATGGTGATTCCGGTTTCCTGCTCGAAGCTGTCGATTACTGATTCATCGATGTATTTACCGTAGTTTAGCACTGTTATGGCATTGTCATTGTTCGTGCCTCCGGCGCTTATGGTAAATACCGAAAAGCAGCCGATTACGAGTACTGCAACAATTGCGATGCTCACACTACGCTTTACGATGCGCAGCTTTTTAGCCCTTGCAGGCTTCTTTGATGCGCTGACAGGTATCCGGTTTGAGTTGATGTTTACCACAACCAAAAGCAGCAGCACTGTGAAGAAAAGTATGGTTGACAGAGCATACAGCTCCGGCTTTACACCCTTTTTCAGCTCTGTGTAGAGCATGGTTGAGAGTGTGTTTACTCCGGCACCCTTCGTAAAGTAGGTGATGGAGAAGTCATCGAGTGACATTGTGACCGCCATCATAAAGCCGGAGAACACTCCGGGGCTTATTTCAGGCCAGGTGACCTTGAAAAATGCATATAGAGGTGATGCGCCCAGGTCAAGTGCGGCCTCATAGGTGTATTTGTTGGTCTGCTTGAGCTTTGGAAGCACATTGAGTATCACATAAGGGATATTGAACGTGATGTGTGCGATAAGCACTGTCACAAAGCCCAGATTCATGAATTTTACAAACAAAAGCATCATTGAGATACCGGTCACGATATCTGCATTGAGCATCGGGATGTTTGTAGCGCCCAGATAGATTGTCTGGTTACGTTTCTTCATGGCGCTTATACCCATGGCTGCGAGAGTTCCTATTATTGTAGAAATCACAGCTGCAAGCAGCGTAATCTGCAGTGTTGTAGAAAATGCCGACATAATCCGCTCACTCTGAAAGCACTTTATGTACCAGTCGAGCGTGAAGCCTCCCCATTTAACCTTGGATTTGGAGTTGTTGAAGGAGAGTACTATTAATACAACGATAGGTAGATACAGAAACAAAAAAATCAGTCCCATATATACCCTGAATGCTATTTTTTTTACCATAATGCGCTCTGGTCTCCTTCCTTATCAAACAGATTGACGAGTGCCATGCTGATTAATACGAATACCATGAGCACGAGTGAGAGACCGCTTCCTGCGCCCCACTGCGAGCCATGGACGAAATCCTGTTCTATGATATTTCCGATGAGCAGGACCTTGCCGCCACCGAGTATCTGTGAGATGGCAAAGGATGTGAGTGATGGCACGAAAACCATTACGATTCCGCTTATGACACCGGAAATTGTAAGTGGCAGTATAATCTTGAAAAGTATTGTGACTTTGTTTGCACCGAGGTCAAGAGCCGCCTCAATCCAGTCGTTTTTGATTCTGGTCATGGAGTTGTATATAGGCAGCAGCATGAATGGCAGAAAGTCATAGACCATGCCAAGCACGACTGCTCCGGAGGTATTCATGATGTTGAAGCCCGGCAGTCCGAGAGTGGTGAGTATCGAGTTGATGACACCGTTTTTGGACAAAAGCTGCTTCCATGCGAGTATTCGAAGCATAAAGTTCATCCACATAGGAAGCATGAAAACAAATACCACAAAGCTTTGGTTTTTAATCTTTAAGCCGTTTAAAATCATCGCAAGCGGATAGGACAGCACCAGGCATATTATGGTGCATATGATTCCAAGCTGTAGGGATAAAAGCAGTGCCTTGATATTGGTGTGCTGTACTATTGCAGCCACATATTCAAATGTGAAGCCTCCGTCAGAGCCTTTAAATGCATAGTACACAATCATGAAAAGCGGAAGTATGATAAATCCGATAATCCATATGAGGTACGGCCCTGCGAGCAGCTGTTTCTTTATTTTAGACATCTATCTCCACCGCCTTTTCATCTGAGGACTCAGGCTTGTGCATTACCTGGATATTAAATGGAATCACCTTGATACCCACATGACTGCCGACCTCTACATATTTGGTGGTGTGCACCATCCAGTCGTAGCCGTTTGCCTTTACCTCAAGCTCATAGTGCACTCCCTTGAAGATATTTGACACGACATCGCCCTGCATGTAGCCGTCCTCCGCAGGCACCAGCTCCACATCCTCCGGGCGGATGACTATGTCGACAGGCGTGTTCTCACCAAAGCCCTCGTCCACACAAGGCATCTTTACACCGAGTATCTCGACAAGCTTATCCTTTATCATAACACCGTCGATGATATTACTGTGCCCGATAAAGTCAGCGACAAAGGCATTTTCAGGCTCATTGTAAATGTCCTCTGGTGTGCCAATCTGCTGGATATAGCCCTGATTCATGACTACGATGGTGTCAGACATGGTAAGCGCCTCCTCCTGGTCGTGTGTGACGTAGACGAAGGTGATACCGAGCTCATTTTTGAAGCGGATAAGCTCATACTGCATGCTCTGGCGCAGCTTTAAGTCGAGAGCGCCAAGCGGCTCGTCTAACAGCAGTACCTTAGGCTCGTTTACAATAGCTCTTGCGATGGCGATACGCTGCTGCTGTCCTCCGCTAAGAGAATCCACAGAGCGGTTTTCAAAGCCGTCGAGATTGACGAGCTTTAATGCATACTTTATTTTGTCATCAATGTAAGCCTTGCTTTTTTTCTTTATTTTAAGACCAAACGCGATGTTTTCAGCTATTGTCATATGAGGGAAAAGAGAGTATTTCTGGAAAACAGTGTTCAGATTTCTCTCGTTTGCAGGCACATTTGTGATGTCCTTTGAATCAAACATGATTTTTCCCTTGTCCGGTGTCTCAAAGCCACCGAGCATGCGAAGTGTGGTGGTCTTTCCGCAGCCTGATGGTCCAAGCAGCGTCAGAAACTCGTTCTCCCTGATGTATAGATTTAAATCGTCGAGTACAACATTGCCGTTGTATGACTTTGTGATATCGATAAAATCAATTAATTTCTTTCCCATGGTGTAAACCTTTCTCATGTAATTATAGTATTGGTAGGAACTGTATGTTTATAATTTGCTGCTGTACACACTAAAAATGTGGCCGGCAGTAATTACAGCCCCATAAAAGAGCTTATGCAGTGGAAGCGTCAGAAGCTTGGAGGATTGCTGACCCATATGAGCATGGCATCCTTTGAAGACTTATTTTCAATAAAATGCTTCTTACCGGCTTTAAAATAAAAGGACTCACCGGCCTTTACGGTGTGCACTTTGCCACCATAGCAAAGCTTCACTGTGCCCTTTATCACATATCCAAACTCCTCACACTCCTGAGGCAGATATATTTCAGAACTGCCACCCGGATGAAGAGTGAGCCTGACAGGCTCCATGGAGCGGGTCTGTGCGTTTGGAATGATCCATTCCACCTTGCTGTTTTTTTCCTCGTCAATTTTCTCGAAATAGTCGTTTGCCTTGTATACAATCTGCTCAGGTTCCGAATCCGTAAAAAACTCCGCCGGTGTCATACCCAGGCACTGGATGATATCAAGCAGGGTGCCGACTGACGGTGAATTCTGATTTCGCTCGAGCTGGGAGATAAATCCCTTCGTCAGCTCAGCCCTGTCAGCAAGCTCCTGCTGGGTAAGTCCGTACTGGATACGAAGCTCCTTCATACGATGTCCGATATCCATGATTACTTCCTTTTCTAATACATTTTACGTTATATTTACTGTAGGTTTAATAATAGATTTTTTGTTTACTAAAAATAAACCAACGAGATAATTTTAATATATTTTTTATAAATGTCAAGGGGATTTTTGTAATAAAAAAACACCTCATTCGGTTTTGAATGAGGTGTTTTTTATGTATGAAGCCGATAACCGGGATCGAACCGGTGGCCTACGCATTACGAGTGCGTCGCTCTACCTACTGAGCCATATCGGCAAGCTATATTATAGTATCAGATATAAGAGTGTATGTCAAATCAAAATTTTGAGGTGAAATTTTTAGAGAGATAATTATAGAAAGGTATTGACATTAAAATGTATATAGTGTATATATAACACATAAACAGTTAATAAATACAGTACGGAGGTAGCATATGAAGCTGATGCAAAATTCAGGAGTGCCCATCTATCAGCAGATAGCGGACAGCTTCAAGACAGATATTTTGGCCGGCAGGTATGAGCAGGGGGAGTTCCTTCCGTCGATAAGAGGGCTGGCAAAGGACCTGAAAATCAGTGTGATAACCACGATGAAGGCTTATGAGCAGCTTGCAGATGAGGGACTCATCACAGCGGCGCAGGGCAAGGGCTTTTATGTCAATGCACAGGATAGCGAGATGATAAAGGAACAGCACCTGCGTAAGGTTGAGGAGTCGCTGACAGACGCGATAGCCGCAGCTGAGGTAGCAGGAATCTCAAACGACGAGCTTAAGGGAATGCTTGAGGCATTACTTGATGTAGAATGACAGGAGTGGATTGGTTATGAGTATGATAAATATAGTGATGACAGCATTAGGTCAGCTATTAATGGAGTTTGTAGCACAAATTATATCAAGATTTATTTAATACAATGATTATGGATAGCTATAAACAATGAAAAATTTAAGTAAGAATTAGTTCATATTTAAATAATGATATGAAAACGAGTCAGGAGGAATGAAAATGACAACAAAGAATGCAATTGAGGCAGCAAAAATCACAAAGAAACTTAAAAATTTTACACTGGATGTGGAGAATTTCGCAATACCACAGGGCTTTGCCACAGCCTTAATCGGAGAAAATGGAGCAGGAAAGACAACACTTTTAAATATATTAGCAGGAATCAGGCTTGACTATAAAGGTGAAATCACTTATTTCGGACAGTATTCTGATAAACAGAAGGAAAACTCGGGAGATATTAAAAACCGCATAGGCTACACAGGACCGGGCAAATATTATCTGCCACAGTGGACAGTTAAGGATATTGAGGAAATCAGCAAGCTGATGTTTGATGATTTTTCCGCAGAGGATTTTCACAGATATTGTGAGGAGCTTGCAATATTTTCACATGGCAGCATTGATATGAAGAAAGCCAACAGCTCATTTTCGGATGGTATGAAGACGGTAAGGTGCTTTATTCAATGACCAAAAATCCGTATGGCTTTGAGGGCATATGCTTGGCGGAAAATATAGATAAGCTCGCAGGACTTAATGTGACAAAGGAGATTCCGACACTTTACCAGATAAGCGTTGCGGTCATGAAAAATAACACAAAGATTGTGATGCGCTAGTGCGAGGTAAGGTGTTATGGAAAATAAGTCAGGAAGTATGAATGAAAAAATGTTTTCACAGGAACATGATACTGAAAGAACAATTAATAAAAAAGATAACAAAGCAAAGAATGAAGTTCTAACATACATCAGGGATTACCGTGTTATGACTAATCTCAAGTATCGTCTTATAACAAATATATTGATTCCGCTTTTAGCAATTTTTACATCAATGCTAATTTCCTGTTCAAAAACAGTCTGGGCATGGATAGGAGTTATAGTAATTGTTTATGATTTTTATATGATGTGCGAGGTGGTGCAGGACTATTTCTGCTTTGGCTGTATGTGCAAGAAGAATGCATTTGGCATGCATTTTTTAAAGACAGGTTTTAACGGAGTAAGATACTTTGAGAATGCAGTTCTTGTGGATATACTTGTAAGACCGCTGCGTATTGGAATTACAATACTCATTGCTTCAATACCATTTATTAAATTTGGAGTTAATATCTGGTCGATATTTGACATTATTATGATATCTTCAATTGTTTCGGTTGGCTCATTAAATATATTCAGATACATGGATCTGGGAATGTATATTTATCTGCTGGCGCTTATAGTTATCTTCCCGGCAATTGCAGGTAGTATAGCTGTTTTGATCTATGGCGGGGGAATGTGGTTTATCGCACCTGTGTTAGCAGTGGTGCTTGTAGGAGTGATAGCAGCGACATATTATCATATGCTAGTGCGTATCCGCAGATCATATGTTGATGTGTAGAGGTATTTTAAATTGGAAGTATATTTGAAAAGGAGAAATATTATGCTGAAAGATATTAAATTAGGATTTAAATTATTGAGATGTGGCTATAAACTGAAGCTGAATGTGATCATGCTTGTATTCTTTGCAGTATTCGGAATTGCATCCGATATAATGAGCAAAGGAACTACAATCGTAGGCGGGATATACTTTATGATGAGTGGTATGTTCACATTCCAGCTCATCATGTCGATGGATGTGTCAGAGCTTATCCAGTCCACATCACTGAAAAAGAAGCTGCAGATATACATTCCGGTGATGTCAAGCACGGTAATCAATCTTGTTGTTTTCACATTTTTGGTAATAGAAAGAGTCATTCTGATACAGAATTCCGTAGCAGATAAGAAACAGCTTATCTTCACACTTTTTACGCTCGATGTTGTGCTGTTGACAGTATATCTGTACACAAGCATATGCTATAAGTATTATGTGCTTGGCTTTATCATATTCATGGTTTTGTTTATGGGCGTTTTTACTGTGTTTTCAGGAGTGGCGTTTGTGCCGGTTTTTAATGCTGTTTTTAAGCTTGGACTCCCGGTGGTGGCATTGCTAGGCTATATTGCTATTTTGGCAGGTGGGGCGTTTGAGATATTGATAGGAGAGCTGCTTTACAAGAAGCCTTTGTCAGAATTCGCATTCAGGGGATTTTTCCGTGATGCAAAGTAGTGATGTTACTGTTCCCGCATAACAGTGTGACAAACAACATAGTGATTTCAAAAAATAAGAAAAATTTGTGTAAAAATATTGAAAAAATGATTGCTTTGTAGTATGTTATCATTGTCGGTGCAAAGCCGGCAATGAGACTAATTAACATATTATTCAGGAGAAAAATATATTAAATGGATAGTGACAGTTATAGTAAACAACAGTTAGACGACTTGTTTATGGATATGATTGCCTACTATGATGGCGATCCAAAGAGAATCCAGCATTTCACCAAGGTGCACAGCTATGCAAGGCTTATCGGTATAGGAGAGGAGCTTGATGATGCCTCGCTCTTTATACTTGAGGCAGCGGCTTACACACACGATATCGGCATACGTGTGGCGGAGGAGAAGTATGGCAGGTGCGATGGAAAGCTTCAGGAGCAGGAGGGACCGATAATCGCCCAGAAGATGCTCTCACAGCTTGGCTTTGAGAATTACATAGTTGAAAGAATATGTTTTCTCATAGGTCACCATCACACATATGACAATATAGATGGTCTTGATTATCAGATACTCGTTGAGGCTGATTTCCTCGTAAATCTGTATGAGGATGATGCGGGAAACCGTGCAATCGACAAGGCATACAAGCGTATATTCAAGACTGAAACAGGAAAAAAGATTTTTAGACTAATGTTCGGATATGAAGAAGAGGATTAGTATGAGCCGGGCCGGGAGGAGACTTCCGGCCCTTGTTCGTATTATGCAGCTTATATCAGAAATAGTAATTAATCAGAATAGTAAATATGCAGAATAGTTACCTGAAATAATATTTTGAGATATGTCAAAAAAATTTGAATTTTGAGAAAGAAATAATATAATATGGCAAATAAAATAAATTATCAAAAATTAATGGAAGATTTAATAAAAGAAAATTGCATGGACAATAACTGCACTCCACGGCTTTTGCTTCATAGCTGCTGTGGACCGTGTAGTACGTATTGCATACAGACTCTTTCGGAGTATTTTAAGGTGACTGTGTTTTATTACAATCCAAATATTTACCCGCCAGAGGAATATCACATGAGAGCACAGGAGCAGAAGCGCTTTATAGATGAGTTTCCGGTGAAAAATCCGGTTTACTTTGTGGAGGGTGTGTACGACACCAAGCGCTTTTATGATATGGCACGCGGCATGGAGGCTGTGCCTGAGGGCGGGGAGAGGTGCTTTAAGTGCTACAGGCTGCGTCTTGAGGAGAGTGCACAGTATGCAAGGGAGCATGGCTTTGATTTTTTTACAACGACACTTTCCATCAGCCCGTTGAAGAATGCCGAAAAGCTCAATGAGATAGGAAAAGACTTAGAGAGCCAATATGGAGTGCGATATCTTTTCTCTGATTTTAAGAAGAAAGAGGGCTATAAAAAGTCCACGGAAATATCAAAGCAGTATGATATGTACAGGCAGTACTACTGCGGCTGTGTATTTTCCAAGGAGCAGCGTGACAGGGAGATTGCAGCACGTGGGTGAAAATGTGGTTGCGTGACAGCAAAAATTATTATATAATTTAGCACAGTAAAGCGGCTGTTTAGAGCAGGCGGCGGTATCACATCTTATTTTCATATAATACATTGTGATACATGAAAATAAATCATCATTTAATAATCAAGGAGGAATCTCATGGCACAGTTATGGGGAGGACGTTTCACAAAGGAGACAGATCAGCTCGTTTACAATTTCAATGCGTCCATTTCATTTGATCAGAAGTTTTATAAAGAGGATATAGAGGGCAGCATCGCCCATGTCACGATGCTTGGAAAGCAGGGCATCATTTCACAGGCAGAGAGCAATGATATAGTGGCTTGCCTAAAGCAGATACTTAAGGAGGTAGAGTCAGGGGAGCTTGAAATCAGCTCAAAGTATGAGGATATCCACAGCTTCGTTGAGGCTACACTCATAGACAGGCTTGGTGACACAGGAAAGAAGCTTCACACAGGCCGAAGCAGAAACGACCAGGTCGCTCTTGATATGCGTCTTTTTACCAGAAAGACAGTGAAGGAGACTGATGATGAGCTTAAGGAGCTTTTAGCTGTTATCCTTAAGATTATGAAGGAAAACACACAGACTATCATGCCGGGCTTTACACATCTGCAGAAGGCCCAGCCAATCACTCTGGCTCACCATATGGGCGCATATTTTGAGATGTTTAAGAGAGACAGATCAAGACTGTGCGATATATATAAGAGAATGAACTATTGTCCGCTTGGCTCAGGAGCACTCGCAGGCACTACATATCCGCTTGATAGGGACTATACAGCACAGCTTCTGGATTTTTACGGACCGACACTTAACAGTATGGACGGTGTGTCAGACAGAGATTATCTGATTGAGTTTTTATCGGCTCTTTCAACTATCATGATGCATCTGTCACGTTTTTCTGAGGAAATTATCATATGGAACTCAAACGAGTACCAGTTTGTTGAGATTGACGATGCGTACAGCACAGGAAGCTCAATCATGCCACAGAAGAAAAATCCTGATATAGCAGAGCTTGTCAGAGGAAAGACAGGCCGTGTATACGGTGCGCTCATGTCGCTTCTCACCACCATGAAGGGTATTCCGCTTGCGTACAACAAGGATATGCAGGAGGATAAGGAGCTGGCATTTGATGCATTCGACACTGCAAAGGGATGTATCGCACTTTTTACAGGAATGATTGATACAATGAAGTTTAACAAGGACGTGATGAGAAAGAGTGCAAACAATGGCTTTACAAATGCCACAGATGCAGCTGATTATCTCGTTAAAAAGGGTGTACCGTTCAGAGATGCACATGGCATTGTAGGAAGAATAGTGCTTTACTGCATCGACAAGGGCATTGCAATCGACGATATGAGCATTGACGAGCTCAAGGCTATCTCTCCGGTATTTGAGGAGGATGTATTTGATGCCATTTCAATGGAGACCTGTGTCAGCACAAGGTGTACAGTTGGAGCACCATCAAAGACATCAATGGACAAGGTAATTGCCGTTTACGACGAGTATATGAAGTCAAATTGGCAGGATGAAGTGTAGTTTTTGTGCATATTTTATAAAAAACAGGGAGAAAAATTATTAATTTAATATAGTTTTTTCCTTGTTTTTCATTAGAGTTTCAAGTAATATATTTCCTATAAAGACAGTTGTACGCGACGGACGGACATGACCTGGTTTTAATGTCAAAGTATAGTGTATGACATGGTCGAAGAAAATCTAGAAGATAGGGAGATTAGAGTAATGAGTGAAAAGCTTAAAGTAGGTATCCTCGGTGGAACAGGAATGGTAGGACAGAGATTTATTTCTCTTTTAGAGAACCATCCATGGTTTGAGGTAACAACAATTGCAGCCAGCCCAAGAAGTGCAGGCAAGACATACGAGGACGCCGTTGGTGATAGATGGAAAATGGACACACCAATGCCTGAGGCAGTTAAGAAAATCATCGTAAAGAACGTCAATGAGGTAGAAGAGGTTGCTTCACAGGTTGACTTCGTATTCTCAGCCGTTGATATGTCAAAGGACGAGATCAAGAAGATCGAGGAGGACTACGCAAAGACAGAGACTCCTGTAGTTTCAAACAATAGTGCCCACAGATGGACACCTGATGTGCCAATGGTTGTACCTGAAATCAATCCACAGCACATGGAGGTTATCAAATATCAGAAGGAGCGTCTCGGTACAAAGAGAGGCTTCGTAGCAGTAAAGCCAAACTGCTCAATCCAGTCATATGCTCCGGTTCTTACAGCATGGAAAGAGTTTGAGCCATATGAGGTTGTTGCTACAACATATCAGGCAATCTCAGGTGCCGGAAAGACATTCAAGGACTGGCCTGAGATGGTTGGAAACATCATTCCATTCATCGGTGGAGAGGAAGAGAAATCTGAGAAAGAACCACTTCGTCTCTGGGGATATGTGGATGATGAGAAGAAACAGATTGTTCCTGCAGAGTCACCGGTTATCACATGCCAGTGTATCCGTGTTCCTGTATTAAACGGTCATACAGCAGCTGTATTTGTCAAGTTCAAAAAGAACCCTACAAAGGAGCAGCTCATCGAGGCACTCGAGAAGTTCAGCGGAGTACCACAGGAGCTTGGGCTTCCAAGCGCACCAAAGCAGTTCATCAGATACTGTGAAGAGGATAATCGTCCTCAGGTTGCACTTGATGTGGATTATGAGCATGGTATGGGAATCAATGTCGGACGTCTCAGAGAGGATACAGTCTATGACTGGAAGTTCGTCGGACTCTCACACAACACAGTACGTGGTGCAGCAGGTGGAGCAGTGCTTTGTGCAGAGCTTCTTAAGGCACAGGGTTACATCACAAAGAAGTAGATTTAGCAATTTGCTGGAAAATTTATTAAGGAGGGCGGATTTTCCGTTTGTGGGCTGTGGGCACCGGTGTAGCACACAGTAGTATTCCTCAGAAAAAATATGAAGTCAGCCACGGGATTATTTACGGATAGGTTATGGCAGTTTGCAAGTCTAAACTGTCATTTGACCTGTTGGAAACCCGTGGCAGTTCATATTTTTTCTTCGGAACATACTGTGTACTCTCCGGTGAAGGCAGTGTATTGAACGGAAAATCCTCACTCTGTGAATTAATTATTATGCAAAAGTCGAGCCTCTTAAAAGAGGCTCTCTTTTTTGGGCTTTTTTATTCTCAGTTGTTTTAAATAGTTACGCTTGAATTTATATTTTATCGTGGTAAAATAGATAGGCTGAGGAGAATATTTTTTAAGAGGTAGAGATAAGTGAAGAATAATAAGTATGAAATTGATATGGTGAATGGTTCAATAATGGATAAGCTTATTTCATTTGCGTTGCCGCTTATGATTTCGGGTATTTTACAGTTAGCGTTTAATGCGGTGGATATTATTGTCGTGGGACAGTTTAGTGGAAGTAAATCACTGGCGGCTGTTGGTTCTACTACGGCACTTATCAATGTGTTTGTCAATTTGTTTATGGGTATATCGCTTGGTGCGAATGTGCTCGCTGCCAGATTTTATGCGGCAGGCAAGGATGAGGAGATGTCTAAGACGGTGCACACCTCTATTATGATTGCACTCATAAGTGGTATTGTGATGGGTGTGGTCGGTGTTATTTTTGCAAGGGGTGCGCTGGAAATCATGGGTACACCGGATGATGTCATAGGTCTTTCCACTATTTATATGAGGATTTATTTTTGCGGTATGCCGTTTTTTATGCTTTATAACTATGGTGCGGCGATTTTGCGTGCTGTCGGCGATACAAAGAGACCTCTTATCTTTTTGATTATTTCAGGCTGTATCAATGCACTGCTCAATCTGTTTTTTGTAATAGTGTGCAAACTGGATGTTGCAGGTGTTGCAATCGGTACGATTGTTTCGCAGTTTGTTTCCAGCGTGCTTGTATTATATTGTTTGAGCAAAGCAGATACCAGCTATAAGCTCTGCTTTAATAAGCTTGCGATTGATAAGGAATATATGCTTCAGATATTTCAGGTGGGAATTCCGGCCGGCATACAGAGCACAGTCATAAATATCTCAAATGCCATGCTTCAGTCATCAGTCAATTCCTTTGGCTCAATAGCCATGGCAGGATATACGGCGGCAAACAATATACTTGGCTTTTTGTATGTATCTGTCAACTCAATCACACAAGCCTGCATGAGCTTTACAAGCCAGAACTATGCGGTAGGAAAACAAAAGAGAATGGACAGGGTACTGATAGACTGTCTGTTTCTCACGACAGCGGTAGCACTTGTTATGGGAAGTGCTTCATACATATTTGGAACACAGATACTTGGCATATATACTAGTAATAGCGAGGTAATTAAATCAGGACTTGAGATTATTTCGATTACAACAATCCCATATTTCCTGTGTGGAATCATGGACCTTTTTCCGGGAGCACTAAGAGGAATGGGATACTCAACTGTACCTATGATACTTTCTATAATAGGAACAGTCGGAGTCAGAATCATCTGGATATATGGTCTGTTTCCAAGCCACAGGTCGCTGTTTTTCCTGTTTATATCATATCCCGGTTCATGGATAGCGACAATCATCATGCAGGCTATCTGCTATATGTTTGTCAGAAATAAAGTGAAAGCTACAATAGGAGCTCGGAAATTATAATTAAAATCTATTTGTATATGTGTTAAATTGTGATATAATATTTCCAGTTGATTATTTTGGAGGAATATTTATGAAAGCAAAACACACAGATTTAGAGAAACTTGAGCAGCTCTATAAAGAGTCGGGTAACCAGCTCGTAGTGCTCTACGGAAGGAGAGGCTGTCAAAAGGAGGAGCTCATAAAGGAATTTTGTGACGGAAAGAAATTCTTTTACTACAGATGCAGACAGGCATCGCCAGAGCATCAGCTTGAGATGATGGGGGAGGAGATAAGCCGTCAGTACAAGGTGAGCCTGAGCAGACAGACATATGAGGAGTACTTCGCGAGAATCAAATCAGGAGACCCTTCCAAGCTTGTCGTGATAATCGATGAGGCACAGTTTGTGGCAAAGAGGGATGCATCATTTATGGAAGCAGTTGCAAAGCTTAAAAAGCACAAGCTGTATCCGGGACCTGTGCTTATAATACTTGCCACATCATCTACAGTCTGGGCCACACAAGAGGCAGCAGAGCAGTTTAAGGGAGCCAAAATGAAGATTGAATCGCTCAATTTCCTTGAGGTTGTAAGACATTTTGAAAGTCTTCCGGTCGCGGAAATCGTGAGAATTTACGGAGCAATCGGTGGAGTTCCGGCATATCTGGATAAGTGGGATGCAGCTAAATCCTTTAAGGATAACATATGCAGGCTTGTATTGACACCATCGGGAGCACTGTATGGTGAGGCGGATGCTGTTATATCCTCAGAGCTTCGAGAGCTTTCAGCATATAGCACAATACTTGCAGCAATCGCAAGAGGTGAGAACAAGCTCAATGATATTTTCCATGCGACAGGATTTTCACGTGCCAAAATCAGCGTATATTTAAAAAATCTTGCCACCTTCAATATAGTGGAAAAGGTAGTTTCATTTGAGACCGGCGGATGGGAAAATGCAAAGAAGGGCGTATATCAGATAAAAGACACATTTGTTAATTTCTGGTTTAAGTTTGTCTATCCGAATATGTCTAATCTGTATCTGCTTTCACCGGAAGAGTTTTATGATACATATATAGAAAAAGAGCTTGATGCGTATCTTGAGAGATATTTCAGGGAGGTCTGTACAGAGTATCTGCTTATACTAAATCAGATGGGACAGCTTCCGTTTACCATAAAGCGTGTGGGTACATGGATTGGAAAGACAGGCCGCATAGACATCGTGGCTCAGAGCGAGGATAGAAGGAGTATCATCGGCTTCTGCAACTGGGACAAGCCAATGATGACCATGGATATGTGCGAGAATATGGCTATGGCTATGGATCAGGCAAGGCTTACATCTGATGACTATTATCTGTTTTCGGCAACGGATTTTGAGCCTGCACTGCAAAGCTATGTGGTCAGAGACCCTAGATTCAAGCTCATCAACATGAATGAATTATAGAGGAGCTTATGGGAAAATCACTGATAATAACAGAGAAGCCATCCGTGGCACAGGAATTTGCAAAGGTGCTGCGGGTGAGCGGACGCAATGACGGTTATATAGAAAATGGAGAATATGTGATTTCATGGTGCGTGGGACATCTGGTCGGGCTGGTCTACCCTGAGTCCTACGACATGAAATACAAGAAATGGCGTCTTGAGGATCTGCCGTTTCTGCCAAAGGAATACAAATATGATGTGATAGACAGCGTGCGCAAGCAGTACAATATTGTGCACGCTCTTTTGCAGAGAGAGGACATTGACAGAGTTTACTGGGCAGGTGATGCTGGAAAAGAAGGACAGACCATCGAGGAGAATATCAGAAACTTTGGTGGTGTCAGGGAAGGCATGGAGGAGCTTCGAGTCTGGATAGATTCGCAGACCGAGGAGGAAATCCTAAGAGGCATAAAAGAGGCAAAGCCGATGAGTGCATATGCAAACCTAGGAAAGAGCGGTATCATGCGTACCATCGAGGACTATGCGATGGGCATCAACTTCTCGCGTGTCATGTCGGTCAAATACGGCAATCTCCTAAACGATGCAGCGGGTACACGTTCGTACACGGCAATCGCGGTCGGACGAGTGATGACCTGTGTGCTTGGAATGGTAGTAATCCGTGAGCGCGAAATCAGAAACTTTAAGGAGACCCCGTTTTACAGGGTAATCGGCAGGTTTACGGATGCCGGTGTAGAGGCAGAGTGGAAGGCTGTAGAAGGCTCAAGGTACTTTGAATCACCGCTTTTATACAAGGAAAACGGCTTCAAAGAGGAAAAAGATGCACTCGCTTTAATTGAAGAATTAAACGGCAAACAGGCAAAAGTTAAATCTATAGTTAAGAATATTACTAAAAAAAGAGCACCGCTTCTTTTCAACCTGGCGGAGCTGCAGGCAGAGTGCTCAAAGAAGTTTAAAATCAGCCCTGATGAGACATTACAGGTGGCTCAGGATCTGTATGAAAAAAAGCTCACCACCTATCCTAGGACAGATGCCAGGGTGCTTTCAAGCGCTGTGGCAAAGGAGATTGGAAAAAATATAAGCAGGCTTAAAGGTTTTGAACCGACAGCAGACTTTGTGGAGCATATTATGCAAAAGAGGCTATATGCCAACATAGCAGATACGCAGTACACGGATGACAGCAAGGTAACAGACCACTATGCTATCATTCCGACAGGTCAGCTTACAGAGCTTTCGGGGCTTACATCGCTTCAAAGAGCAGTATTTGAGCTGATTGTCAGGCGTTTCCTTAGTATTTTTTATCCACCGGCAGAGTATGAGAATGTGAAGCTTGTCGTAGATGTGGATAAGGAAAGTTTTTTTGCATCATCAAAGGTACTAAAGAGCGAGGGCTATTTACAGGTGGCAAATCCGCCGAAAAAGAAGTCGTTTGAGGAATCAAACGCACGAATACTTGGTAAAAACAGTGAAACTGCAGATAGTACAGATGAAAACAGCACAGCAAACGGCAGCAATGATGAGATAGTCGTAAATCCCAAGGTGATGCTTGAGCTTGCCGATAAGCTAAAGGCGGGTGATGAGATAGCATGCCAAGGCTATAATATCAAGTTTGGTAAGACATCTCCGCCAAAGCGCTATACATCAGGCTCCATGGTGCTTGCCATGGAAAATGCAGGACAGCTTATCGAGGATGAGGAGCTTCGTGAGCAGATAAAGGGCTCAGGAATAGGCACCTCAGCAACGAGAGCGGAGATAATCCAGAAGCTTGTCCGTATAGGATATCTGAATCTGAACAAAAAGACACAGATACTCACACCCGAAAGCCTTGGCGAGATGGTGTTTGAGGTCGTATACATGACAGTTCCGGCACTTCTTAATCCAAAGATGACAGCCAACTGGGAAAAGGGACTGGACGGAATTACAAGGGGCACGGTGGATTTCTGGGAATACAGGGGAAAGCTTGAGAGCTTTATCCGCAAAGAGACAGAAAAGATGATTGAGCAGAATCTGCGCCCTGAGATTGCAGACCGCATCAGCAGCTTTGCAGGCAAAAATGCCAGAGGTGCGGCGGCCAGACGAAAGATAGGTGTCAAGTGCCCGGTCTGCGGCGGTGAGATAGTGACCACACCGTTTGGCTATGGCTGCGCCAATTACAAAAATGATAAATCAGGATGTAATTTTAATATCGGACAGGTGGCAGGACTTGATATTCCGGAGGAACAGGTCAAAAAGCTGATTGAAGAAGGAATCACCGACACAATCCGTGGTTTTAAGTCGAAGAGCGGCAAACGCTTTGATGCATGCTTAAAGCTCAACAAGGATGAACAGACGAACAAGGTATCAGCCACATTTGATTTTGAAAATGTAAAGCCGCAAAAGGTCGAGGGCATTGTATGCCCGGACTGTGGAGGCGATATATATGTGTCGCCATACGGCTACCGATGTGCAAACTATAACAGACAGACAGAGGATGGCTGCCATTTCTTCGTTGGAAGGATAGCAGACAAGCAGCTGTCACAGGTACAGTTTTTAGAGCTCATGGCAAACGGCAGAACAGAGACGATAAAGGGCTTTAAATCAAAATCGGGAAAGCGCTTCAACGCATGCCTCGTTTTAAAGAAGGAGCCGGTCACAGAGGGAAGTGAGAAAATGCACACCGTCGTAGCATTTGACTTTGACAATGTGGAGGACGAAATCATAAAGGATGTCGTCTGTCCGCTTTGTGGTGGTCAGATAAAAAAGACATCGTTTGGCTATGGCTGTGTGAACTACAAGGGTGATGAGCCGGGAAGCTGCCGCTTTTCGGTGGGACAGATTGCGGGAAAGACAATCACAGCCGCAAACTTAAAGCAGCTTCTTAATGATAAAAAGACCGAGACCATACGAGGCTTTAAATCCAAAAGCGGGAAACGCTTCGATGCGTGCCTGGTGCTTAAGGAGGATGAAAACAAAAAGCTCTCTGTCCAGTTTGATTTTGACCATGTAGAGCCAAAGACAGTGAAGGATGTAGTATGTCCGAAGTGCGGAGGCAAAATCCAGGTGGCGCCGTTTGGCTTTGTATGTGAGAACAACAGGCGTGATGATCCTGAGAGCTGCCGCTTTATGGTGGGCAAGGTCGCAAGCGTCAAAATAAAGGAATCAGTCCTTAAGGAGCTTTTGACAAAGAAAAAGACAGAAGTTATATCAGGATTTGTCTCAAAGACAGGCATGAAGTTTGACGCACCGCTAAAGCTCACAGAAGACGGAGATATAGCCTTTGATTTCCCCGAAAAGCCTAAGCCAATCGAGACAAATGTACTCTGTCCAAAGTGTGGCAGACCTCTCAAAAAGACACAGTGGAAATATGAGTGTGAGTGCGGCTTCAATGTTTGGCATACTGTGGCAAAGGTGGAGCTTTCAGAGGAAATTCTCACGGAGCTGTTTACCACAGGAAAGACCAAAAAGAAGGTCACAGGCTTCACCTCCAAGGCGGGAAATGTATTCGATACATGCCTTAAGTTTGAAAATGACCAGATATCATTTGATTTCGATAACCCGGGCGAGGAAGAAGTGCAGAGCACGGCAGAAGTACATAACAATGCTGATGCACATAACAATGCCGATGCACAGAGCAATGCTGATGCATATAACAATGCTGATACACAGAGCAATACTGATGCACATAACAATGCTGAAGTACAGAGCACGGCAGATGATGCGCCGGATGAGACAACCCTGAATGAGATGGGAATCCCAGAGGAATTTCTGGCAGGATTTGATATGGCAGCTGATAGTGCACAGGCAGATGATGTGTCGGAGGCGGCACTTGCGGCGGCGCATGAGCTGTTCGGTGAGTAGCTTTGCCTATAATTAATTATTAAATCTATAATTAATATGAATTTTTATATTTATGTTTAATACTTATATTTATGTTTAATATTTATATTTAAGTTTAAATATTAAAATGACAGTTAAAACAATAGTCAATAATTTTCACATAATTAAAAGAAAGGACATAGAAAAATGGAAAACGCAAAAATAACAAACCTCTATAATCTGGATGAAACAATCGCAAAGGAGTATTTATCACAGTTCACTTATCCATGGGAGGCACTTGCCGGAATAAGTGATTTCATCAAGGAGCTCGGACCAACACTTGACCCTGAAATCTATGAGAAAAGAGGCGAGGATATCTGGGTAGCAAAGAGCGCAACAGTATTTGACAGCGCATATCTGCACGGTCCGCTCATCATCTGCGAGGATGCAGAAATCAGACAGTGTGCTTTTATCCGTGGCAGCGCAATCGTAGGAAAGGGCTCAGTAGTAGGTAACTCCACAGAGCTCAAAAATGTCATCATCTTCAACTCAGTACAGGTGCCTCATTACAACTATGTAGGTGATTCAATTCTTGGCTACAAATCACATATGGGCGCAGGCTCTATTACATCAAATGTAAAGAGCGACAAGACTCTTGTAGTCGTAAAGGATGTTTATGATACAAAAGAGGAGATTGAAACCGGCCGCAAGAAATTCGGCGCTATGCTCGGTGACCATGTGGAGGTAGGCTGCAACTCAGTGCTCAATCCGGGAACAGTAATAGGAAGAAATTCAAACATTTATCCGCTTTCAAGAGTACGCGGAGTCATCCCTGCAAACCACATTTTTAAGGACAAGGACAACGTAGTTCTTAAAAAATAGTAATGTTGTTTGAAAAAATATTGTATTTTTGTTGTTTTTTGTCGATGATACTCTAGACTTATGACAAAAAATATGAGAGAATAAATCGGGTATGTTAAAACCATAACGAAAGGAGTCTTAAGATGATTTACACTAAGGAAGTTGAAAACATGTGTCCTGTAGCTAAGGGCGCAAAACATGAGCCAGCTCCTATCCCAGAAGAAGGAAAATGGGTTCATTCTAAGAAAATTGAGGACATTTCAGGATTTACACACGGTGTAGGCTGGTGTGCACCACAGCAGGGTGCCTGCAAGCTCTCACTCAATGTAAAGAATGGAGTAATTGAAGAGGCATTAGTTGAGACTATCGGATGCTCAGGAATGACACACTCTGCAGCTATGGCAGCAGAAATCTTACAGGGTAAGACAATTCTTGAGGCATTAAACACAGACTTAGTTTGTGATGCCATCAATACAGCTATGAGAGAGTTATTCTTACAGATCGTTTACGGTCGTACACAGTCTGCATTCTCTGATGATGGACTTGCTGTTGGAGCAGGACTTGAGGATTTAGGAAAGGGACTTCGCTCACAGGTTGGTACAATGTACGCAACAAAGGCAAAGGGAGTTCGTTACCTTGAGATGGCTGAGGGCTATGTAACAGGAATCGCTCTTGACAAGAACGATGAAGTAATTGGATACCAGTTCGTTTCTCTTGGAAAAATGACAGATTTTATCAAAAAGGGTGATGACGCTAACACAGCTTGGGAGAAAGCTTCAGGATCATACGGTCGTGTAACTCCAGAGCAGGGTGCTGTTAGGATCATCGATCCAAGACAGGAATAAGAGGAAAGGAGAACGACAATGGCATTATTTGAAGCATATGAAAGAAGAATAGACCAGATCAATGCTGTACTTAACAGCTATGGTATCAGCTCAATCGAAGAAGCTGAAAAGATTACAAAGGACGCTGGACTTGATGTTTACGATCAGGTAAAGAAAATCCAGCCAATCTGTTTCGAGAACGCTTGCTGGGCATACACAGTTGGTGCAGCAATCGCAATCAAAAAAGGATGTAGAAGAGCAGCAGACGCTGCAGCAGCAATCGGAGAGGGACTTCAGGCATTCTGTATCCCTGGATCAGTTGCTGATCACCGTAAGGTAGGTTTAGGACATGGTAACCTTGGAAAGATGCTCCTCGAGGAGGAGACAGAGTGCTTCTGTTTCTTAGCAGGTCACGAGTCATTCGCAGCTGCTGAGGGTGCTATCGGAATCGCTGAGAAGGCAAACAAGGTTCGTCAGAAACCACTGCGTGTTATCCTTAACGGACTTGGAAAAGACGCTGCACAGATCATCTCACGTATCAACGGATTCACATTCGTAGAGACACAGTATGACTACAAGGCAGCTAAGCTCAACATCGTATCTGAGCATGCATACTCAGATGGACTCCGTGCAACAGTTAAGTGTTACGGTGCAGATGATGTTCAGGAAGGTGTTGCAATCATGCATCACGAGAACGTTGGTGTTTCTATCACAGGAAACTCTACAAACCCAACTCGTTTCCAGCATCCGGTAGCAGGTACATACAAGAAAGAGTGTATCGAGCAGGGCAAGAAGTACTTCTCAGTAGCATCAGGCGGTGGTACAGGACGTACACTTCACCCAGACAACATGGCAGCAGGACCAGCTTCATACGGTATGACAGATACAATGGGACGTATGCATTCAGATGCACAGTTCGCAGGATCTTCATCAGTTCCAGCTCACGTTGAGATGATGGGACTTATCGGAATGGGTAATAACCCAATGGTTGGTGCTACAGTAGCAGTAGCCGTTTCTGTTCAGCAGGCTGCTGATGCAGGCAAATTCTAAATAGAAAGCTTGATTTTATAGGCTTTTTGGAGAGTCTTTGGAGAAATCCGAAGGCTCTCTATTTTTTTAGGTCTACCAAGTTTACGTGTTAATCCTAAGCCAAAGTATACGAGATGTCTACAGAATTTTTGTAGAACATAAAATTTTGGATTGACATATTTTCATATGACAGGTAATATAATATTAAAGACAGGCAACTTGAGTGTCTGCCAAGCGGTAAAGTAAGGTGTTGTGCCAGAGAGCAGTGCCTTATGAGCTTTATAAGGGTTTAACATTTACCACAATCTGGCTAGAGGTTAATCCTCGAAAGAAAATGTTAGAAGGGCTCTGCTTTTGCAGAGCCTTTCTTAATCTAAAGAAGTAGTGGAGAACTGTAATGAGAAATGTTATAGATTGTATAAATGCCTTTATTCCGCTATTATCGACAGAATATGAGCTTGTGTTGGGTCGAAAAAGTGTTGCAGTTACATTAAATTAAAATAATATTTTTTTATATAAGTCATTTGGACTAACAATCCAGATGGCTATTTTTTACCCATTACCAATAATGCTAAAAAGGTATTATCAGAGGCACAGGAGTAATTTTATACCAAGTGTGAGCAGATAAAGTCGCAGGTATCTGAGGTGAGAGAGCAGAAACAGAGGATTTATTTATAGCATTAATTTATTATGGAACAAGCTTATTGTTTATTGTTATAGGAAATTACCTGCCAAAGATTAAGCAGGACAATACGATAGGAATCAGGATCGTATGGACATTACAGGATGAAGAAAACTGGAATGCGACTCATAGCTTTAGTGGAAGGATATGGGGGACATCAGGTATTTTATGTATGCTATGCACATTACATTTGATAAAATCTGTGAGTAAAGAAGCTTGCATAAAAGCTAAGTAAGTTATTAATAAAATTGTGTAATTTATTTCTCATGGAAATTCATCTCCTTTCTGTTTACGATGTCATTATAGAATACGAAAAGAATTATTACTTGCCAAAATAACAGAATATATAGTCAAAAGTTGCTTAATATATTGACAGGGTAAAATATCCTGCAATACTGTCATTGGTCAGTTTATTTATACAATTTAATATTGGAATATTTTACAACTATGACACAAGTATGCAACATAATAAACGAATGCTTTTGATAGAGTAATGATACACAATATCAGTTACAAAGAAGCAGGAGGATAGAAAGTGGACATGACACAAAACAAATGTTGCAGACATGGGGCAAGTTTACGTCGAAGGAGACGCAGGCGCAGAAAGATACTGCGTTCTATCATATTTTCCTGTAGTATAATAGCTGTGGCTGTATTTGTGGCTGTGGGAAGCCGTATGATAACATCCGGTGATGGCAGGACAAATAAATATGATGTTGAAGCCGGAAATAATACATATGATAATACTGTTATAGAAAATAGCAAAATCTCTGAAAAGAATAAGATACAAAATAATCAGTCGATGCTTGATGATATAATGAACAGCACCCAATATCCAAAACAGCTAAAGGACCTTGCTTTGAAGAATGAAGAGGCACTTGAGTTTGTGTATGATTATCCGGCGGAACATGTGAAGGAACACACAATTGACTTGACAGAAGAAGCGTCTATGGATAGTGTTCCGTTATTTGTGCAGTGGGATAAACGCTGGGGCTACGAAAAATATAGCGGCAATTTCTTTGCAGCAAGCGGATGCGGTCCCACTACACTTTCGATGGTAGTGGTTTATCTGACGCACAATAGGGAGGCATCGCCTATTGCAGTAGCAAAGTATTCAAAGGAAGCCGGTTACAGTGTGGATGGATCGGGAAGTTCATGGACGCTTATAAGTGAAGGCTGCAGGCACTACGGCGTAAAAGCAAAGACAGTGGCGCTGGATGAGAGCAGAATGAAGGCAGAGCTTGATGAAGGACATCCTATTGTGGTAAATGTAGGACCGGGAGATTTTACCGATACAGGACATTTTATGGTTATAACAGGCTACGATGATGAAGGATTTTCAATAAATGATCCAAACAGCATTGAAAAAAGTGGCAAAAGGTGGTTATTCAAAAATATATCATCTCAGATTAGAGCTGTCTGGAGTATGTATGTGTGAGAATATATTTGTATAAGTGCCGGTAAAACATCCTATTATTGAGTTAAATAACAGGGTGTTTTTTACAACTATGACACATCTTTATGCTATAATAATTCTATCATAATCATAGAAGAGGAGCAGCTTATGACCAGTATTCTCATAGTGGAAGATGACAACGACATAAATAATTTAATATGCAACACCCTGAAGGCAGAGGGATATCAATGCGAAAGAGCGTTTGATGGCAAGGAAGGGGCGGACAAAATTGAGCAGAACAGATATGATCTGCTGCTGCTTGATATTATGCTTCCTGAGATAAATGGTTATGAATTGCTTGACTATGTCAGGAGAATTGGGGATACTCCGGTCATAATAATATCTGCTATGGGACAGGTGGATGAAAGGATACGCGGGCTTCGTATGGGCGCGGATGATTACATATGCAAACCATTTCAGATAGGGGAGCTGCTTGCGAGAGTGGAAACCGTATTAAGGCGCACTCAGCGCATGGCAGAGCGTCTGGAAATAGAGGATGTAGCTATAGATCCTAAATCACGTACAGTGATAAAGGCAGGTGAGCAGGTAGAGCTCACAGTAAAGGAATTTGATCTGTTGTATGAGCTTATGAAGAATAAGAATGTTGCACTCAGCAGGCGCAGGCTTTATGAGCTTGTATGGCAGGAGGAGTATACCGGGGAGACAAGGACACTGGACTCACATGTACAAAGACTAAGGAAAAAGCTTGACTGGAATGAAAAGATTGTCACAGTTTTCAGGATTGGCTATCGTCTGGAGGTTCGCGGATGAAATTTTTCTATAAAATGTTTCTTGGAATGACAGTGATACTGGCTGTTGCACTTGGAATGATAGAATATGTGACTCTATCATATTCACTGGAGCATGCAGTGAAAAGGGAGCAGGACAGTGCACTTTCACAGCATCAGATGATAAAATACTCGATTGAAACTGTCATACTTAATATGAAGAGTGAGGATGTGGATAAGGAGCTTACAGATATGATGTCGCAGTCGGCAAAATCCATTGTTGGAGATGAAGGAGGAATGTATCTTGCCGATGATGATGGAAAAAGGATATATGCCAATTCATGTAATTATGAGCAAAAGGATATAAAGGTAAAGGATGGTACGCTTACATACAGTATAGTGTCAAAAGAGAATACTAAAGATACCGGTGAAAAGCAAAGCAGCAGATATATCCATGTCAAAAGTAGCTTTAAACTGAATGATAACAGGTATATTCTGATAACGGAAAGTGATATTACACCGGTTTTCGATGAGTCAAAGGAGCTTAGGTATAGATGCAGCGTGTACTACATTGTTATACTTGCTGTTGGTATGATGGTCATATTGATACTTTCCTGGATGATTACAAAGCCTCTTGCCGGATTAACAGCCACCACCAAAAAATTTGCAGATGGTGATTACACAGCAAGAAGTGATGTAAAGACAAAGGATGAAATAGGTGAGCTTGCGAGGGCTTTCAACGAGCTTGCGAAAAACCTTGAAAGCAAAGTTTATGAACTTCAGATGGCGGCAAAGAAGCAGGAGGATTTTACTGCAAACTTCGCACATGAGCTCAAAACCCCAATGACATCAATTATAGGATATGCCGATACCCTGTATCAGAAAAAAATGTCCGAGGATGAGGTGCACAGTGCTGCCGGAGTCATACTGAATGAGGGCATGAGGCTTGAAGCATTATCATTTAAGCTGCTGGAGCTTATCACTCTTGATAAAAATGATTTCAGGCTTGAAGAGACAAGAGTATCTGAGATTATAGCAGACTGTGTGGAAACCGCACATGAAGCGGCAAGAAAGCATAATACAGAGCTTGTGTACAGTGCGGATGAGGCATGGGTGTGGTTGGAATATGACCTGTTTAAGACCATGCTTCTTAATCTGATAGACAATGCAGTGAAATCAGGAGGCAGCAAGGTAGAGGTGTCAGGCAGACTTATTTCGCACAGTATTTATCGTATTGCAGTTTCGGACAATGGAAGAGGGATACCGCCTGAGGATATAGAGCGCATTACAGAGGCTTTTTATATGGTTGACAAGTCACGATCAAGAAGTGAGCATGGAGCAGGGCTTGGGCTTGCACTTGTATCAAGGATTGCTAAGCTGCATGATACAAAAATCCATTATGAGAGTGAGTCAGGTAAAGGAACCAAGGTGTATTTTGACATGAAAGCGGAGGCATTGGATGAGAAGTAAGCATTTATCAGTGCGCAAATGTATTGATAAAAAACCGGATAAAATCAAGGGAATAGTGTGTATATGCATTATTCTGGCAGTTGTATGTGCGGGAAATATGATACCGAATTATCTGATTTCACTTAAAGCAGCAAAAATTGCCAAAACGAGTACTACGATAAGCAACGCAGATATAAGCCCTTACAGCCACTCTATTTCAGCTGAAGAGAGGCTTACAAAGATGATGTCTCTGATGCAGGACAATGTAAATGAGCTGTGGAATGGGAAATATAGTGAGAAAAGGGAACCGTTGGATACTGAGATTCCGGTGGGACAGGCTTATACGGCTATTCAGACTTTTCTGAAGGGTGCCTGTGAGCTGCAGAAGCAGTCAGGTATTATGCAGATGCTCGGTGAAGACGATATAGTTATGCTCAAAAGCCTTGAAAGTAACTATTCAAAGGATACAGACAGCGAAACAGAACAGACATATGAAGCAGCTCCTTGGCAATATGGTGCAGCAGTTGCTTTGGATGATAGCTTTGACAACACAATATCAGATTATTTTGTAACATCGGATATAAGCAAGGAATTATCGGCGTGGATATTTATAATATCATTTGAAGATACGAGAATGCTGGCCGCTGTTGATGCGGTGCTTGGAGTACCGTTTTATATTACATATTATTGTGCAGATGTGGATAGTCCTAAGGCACAGGCTGCAGTGATGAGAGATTTATATGCAAAGACATATGGCAGTGATTATTCTATGGGTGATCCAAAAGAGTCAGAATCAAAAATAGATTCTTCCTTTGAGACAAATATAATAGAGAATTTTTATTATGGGAATAATTATGCGCAAGGGGATGATGAATATACCGGTTTTGAACCTTATGTATACTCTTGTTCATCGGACAAGCTGCAGATGGAATATCAGGTTATTACAAGAATCCAAAGATTTGAAAAAAAGGGAAAGCAAGTGTCATCATATAATTCGCGTGTTAATATATGTCTGTACTAACCGGACTAAAAAGCTCTCTGTGCAATGCACAGGAGCTTTTTAAATTGCATGCAAGCATCTATGACACCTTTTGACCCTCATTTTATAATACAGTAATTATAACAGTATCATTTAGTGCATGATTTGTATAATTTATTACATTGCTCTTTTCAAGGGTTTTGTTATATCTTAGATGCAGCAAAGCAGTTATTGTTCTTGGTTTTATATATTAATAATTGGAAAGTGAGGAAAAATATGAACGCTGATATGAAATGGCTTGATAATCCGGAAGTGTTTAAGGTAAATCAATTGGAACCACATAGTGATCATTGCTATTATCTGGATTATTCAGACATGAAAAAAGAAAAAAATCCATTATTACAGTCATTAAATGGTCAATGGGAGTTTGCTTACAGCAAAAATGTGATGGAAAGACCTGTTGATTTTTATAAGGAAACATTTGATGCATCAGGATTCGATAAAATTATGGTTCCCGGACATATTGAACTGGCTGGATATGATAAAATACGTTACATCAACACTATGTATCCATGGGAAGGAAAAGAGTACCACAGAGGAGCATATAGTATGGAGGCAACCGGAGCAGAAGAAGGAATGTTCTCAGAAGCACAGTACAATCCGGTAGGCTCTTATATCAAATACTTTGATTTGGATAAGAACATGTGTGGAAAAAGAATATATATCTGCTTCGAAGGTGTAGAAGAAGCTATGTATCTGTGGCTTAATGGTCAGTTTATAGGTTATGCAGAGGACAGCTTCACACCTTCTGAGTTTGATCTGACACCATATGTTAAGGAAAAGGGAAATGTTCTGGCAGTGCAGGTACATAAGATGAGCACGGCGGCATTTTTAGAGGATCAGGACTTTTTCAGATTTTTTGGAATTTTCAGAAATGTTACTTTGAAGGCAATTCCGGATGTTCATCTGGAGGATGTATGGTTCAAACCTGTGTTAAATCAAGATAATGAAAGCGGAAGCGTATCTGTCAGCATGAAGGTATCTGCTACTGACAGTCAGAATGTAACTGCTGGCTTTATTTTAAAAGACAGAGAAGAAAATATATTAGTTGAGAAGTCATTACAGTTAAATAAAGAAAACGACCATTTGGAAGGCACGATTTGTGTTGACTTGGAAAGTGTCAGGCTGTGGGATAATCATAATCCATATTTATACCATGCTTATATTGAGCTTAAAGCAGAGGATGGTTCACTGGCCGAGGTAATTCCTTATGATATCGGTTTCAGAAGAATAGAGATTATAGATAAAGTAGTCTATTTGAATGGAAAACGTCTTATTATCACGGGAGTAAACCGTCATGAGTGGAATGCAAGAACCGGAAGATGTATTGGTATAGAAGACATGAAGGCAGATATATCATGTATGTTAAGAAACAATATTAATTCTGTGCGTACCTGTCACTATCCTGACCAGATACCATGGTACTATATGTGCGACGATGCAGGTATTTATGTGATGGCAGAAACAAATCTGGAGAGCCATGGCTCATTCCAAAAACTTGGAGCAATCGAACCGTCATGCAATGTACCTGGATCTATTCCACAGTGGAGAGATGCAGTGCTTGAGCGTGCAAAAAACAATTTCGAAACTTTTAAAAACCATACATCCATCCTTTTCTGGTCGTTAGGAAATGAATCCTATGCAGGAGACGATATTGAGGCAATGAACGTTTATTTTGCCGAAAAGAAGGATGGAAGATTAGTTCATTATGAAAGCTCTTATTATAATAGGGCATATGAGGATACTATTTCTGATTTTGAGACCAGAATGTATGCAAAACCGGAGGATGTAGAGGAATACTTGAATAACAGTCCGAAAAAACCGTATATTTTATGCGAATTCATGCATGATATGGGAAATTCAATGGGTGGACTTGGCTCTTATATGAAGCTGATTGACAAATACGATATGTATCATGGCGGATTTATATGGGATTTTATTGACCAGGCAATTATGGTAAAAGATTCCGTTACAGGAAAAGATGTTTTACGCTATGGCGGAGATTTTGATGATAAACCGTCAGATTATGAATTCTCAGCAAATGGAATTGTATTTGCTGACAGGAAAGAAAAACCGGCAATGCAGGAAGTGAGGTATTACTATGGCTTATACAGATAAATTAAGAGTGGTCTATGGTGACTATACATTAGGTGTACATGGTGAAGGCTTTGATTATATTTTCTCTTATGCACAGGGTGGACTGGAATCTATCGTTAAAAATGGATATGAGTGGCTGTATCGTTGCCCAAAGCCTACTTTCTGGAGAGCGTTGACAGATAATGACAGGGGAAGCAAGTTCCATATTAAAAGCGGAAGCTGGCTTTCGGCAGATATGTTTATTGACTGTAAGGGAATACAGGTGATCATGGATGGCAAGGAGCAAAACCCATATGCACCTGATAATAACAGCTATGGCGGTGATGTTTATGCTGATGAAATTATTGTAAAATATACATACGAGACCATAACAACTCCGGCGACAACTGTTCTTGTGAGCTATAGCGTTGATGCGTCCGGAAAGATTCGCGTGGATGTACATTATAATGGAGTACAGGGGCTCCCTGAATTTCCTGTATTTGGAATGAGATTTATTATGCCAACATTGGCTGACAAATATTTATATAAGGGACTCTCCGGGGAAACATATCCTGACAGAAAAGCAGGTGCACAAGAAGGCGTCTATGAGATAGGTGATCTGAGTCTTACACAATATCTTGTTCCGCAGGAATGTGGTATGAGAATGGATACAGAGTGGCTTGAAATTACAAGACATACGGCTCTTGATAACAGCAGGACAGATAGCTCGTCACAGACACTGCGCATTGAAAAGAATGATGAAAAATTTGCATTTTCTTGTCTGCCTTATACCGCATCTGAGATTGAAAACGCTCTTCACCATGAAGAACTGCCACCGGCAAGAAGAACTGTTTTATGCATATATGGCGCAGTAAGAGGTGTTGGAGGTATCGACAGCTGGGGAACTGATGTGGAAGAGGATTATCGTATCAGTGCGGAGACTGATAAGGATTATTCTTTTACAATCTGTTAGTCATTCATTAAAAAGATAAGTATAGGGAAAAAATTGGCATTATAATATTGCTGATGGAACAATATGATTTTGGTAGAAGTGGTTTTGGTTTTTGACTTAAGCCAGATAAAGCAGGAGCATTTGCCCCTGCTTTTGTTTTTTATATCATGTATTTCTGGCTCTGTATTCAGAAGGAGAACATCCTTTTTGTTTATGAAATAACCGGCTGAAGTATAGTGGATTATTGTATCCTACTATGCCTGCAATCTCATTTATAGAGTAGGACGTTGTTTCAAGCAGCACCTGTGCGTTTGTCATCCTTAGTGATGTGAGAAATTGTATTGGTGTATTACCGGTATATTTCCGAAAGCTCCTGATAAACCAGCTTATGCTCATACCAATTGATGAAGCATATTCATCCACGTTAATAGCGCGGTTGTAGTTTGTATTGAAATATGTAATTGCTGTATCCATCTGGCTGTCAAGGAATTCATTTCTGATTACATGCTCAGTTGTTATTTTACGGTTAAATATAATCAAAAGGTGTCGTAGCAAAAGCATGAGCATTTCCTCATAATTGTCCTGACATCTTTGAAGCTCTGTAATAATCCTTTTGAAAACCTGTTCATATTCAAGAGACGTTCCAACATTAAAGACTCTTTTATTGTCTGTAAATCCGTATTTTCTTAAAGTGTTTTTTACGTCGCTTCCGGTAAAGTGAAGCCAATATATCTGAGTCTTATCCTTACCATAAAATTCATATTTTTGAAGCTCTTTTGGGCGAAATAACACTATATGTCCTGCTGGAATGATTGTCTCATTTTCAGGATTGTCAAAGTGGAAATGAACAAGACCGGATGATATGTATATAATCTGGTAATCCAGTCTTCCTCTGGGCCTGTATGTAGGCATCTTAGGATGCTGTGACAGGCGATAGGTTCCGCAGCTTCCTACAATCAGAGGGCGGCTTTTATCTTTAAAATCTTTATGTGAATGATTCAAATATCCCGTGTTAATATACATTATACACCTCCGCTTGTATTGTAGCATTTTATGCATGTTTTGTCTATTTATATTTATGGACAAAGGCTGAGTGGAAGAAAGCTCATTATGATGAAGCATATACACATGCTTACAAGGTGGAAGCACTTCAAAATAAGTATGCCACGTGCTTTTTAAATAGATTACTATTCGCTATTTAATTTATGTGGTGATATCAGAATTTTCTGAAGGTCGAGTTAGGTTTTGAACCTTAAATTCTTCGGGAGACATACCATAGTATTTTCTAAAAGCTTTTCCAAAATAACTTGAGTTTGCATAACCGGTTTTTTCTGCAACCTCATATATTAGGGTATCAGGCTGTAACAGAAGGCGGTGTGCCTCATTCATACGAATTTTTGTCAAATAAGTAGTAAAATTCTCACCTGTTTCTTTTTTAAATAGATTACTCAAGTGAGAAGGAGTTATATTAACAAGCTCCGATATAAGATTTAAATCAATATTTTCCATATAATGTAGTTGAACATATTCTTTAATTTTTATGATTTCGTATCTTTCATTAGGAACTAAAGAATAAAGATATTTTATAAAATCATTAGTAAAATCAACGAAGGTATTTATACAATCAGAAAAGCCATGAAATAGGCTGATGTCATTGATTTTGTCTAAATAATTTTGAAATAAATGCTTAACAGAAAAATTTTTTTCCCGTGATACGCTGATATAGATGCTTAAAAGCTCGTCTAAATATGATTGTATCTGTTCTAGCGGATATTTTGCGTTTATTACCACTCTTAGTAGGCTTGTTATTTCATTGATTGATTTGTCTGCATCTCTAGAGGCTAGAGCAATATGCAGAGTTTTTTCATTTTCACGACTTATTTGCAGTACTGAATTATCGAGAATTTGTTCATATGACAAAATAGAGTCTTGCTGATAAAACATACATGTTTTGAGTGCAGAAAGAGCTTGTTGCTGTGCAATATTAAAATCAGTATATGAATCAAAGAAAAAACTTTGTCCGAAAAATACTGTTCCATTTGCAAACTGACTTATAGATGCAGAAATTTGTCTGAATAAAAATTCGTTATTTTCATCATTTTGTACAAGCAGATATCGGTTTGCTTCAATTAGTATAAGCTCATGTCCCGTAAAACGCTGACAAATCTGGTCAAGAAGATTATATAATAGTTTGTTGTCATCAGAATCTAATTGTGTCATGTCATTCTTTGTTATACAAAACATGGTTAGTTTATAGTGATGAAGCGATGCCAAAAAGCGTATATTGTGTATTACGTTATTTACCTGTTCTTCAGAAGTAAAACCATGATTAATTAGTTTACGAATGAATAAATACTTTATGTCACTATCATCTAATACAATTTGCTCGGATTGAGGTTCTTCTATAGCCATATTCTGTTTTATTTCGTCCAATACATCAAGTATTTTCTGCGGTTCTATGGACAGCTTCAATATATAGTCTTTTGCACCATATTTCATAGCTTCACGAACCATATCAAACTCATCAAAGCAGCTAAGTATTATGCTTTGAATATGTATTTTATCTTTTTTGATTGTTTTGAGCAGTTCAATACCATCCATTTGTGGCATTTTTATATCAGTTATTAAAATATCCGGTTTTAAAGCTATTATTTTATTGTAGGCCTCTAATCCATTCTCAGCCTCACCTATTACTTCAAAGCCATGTTGCTGCCAGGGAATAACAGATTTAATGCCGGCACGTACAAGTGGTTCATCATCAGCAATTAGTATTTTTAGCATTATTAATACCTCCTGGAAAGTTTTTTAAAAAGTACGAGGTTGTTTAGTTACTGGAAATGTAATTTCGACATCGGTATAAGAATGACCGTCACTGCTATATTTCAAGCCGTAGTCGCATCCATATGCAAGCTGTATTCTTTCCTGTACATTATATATACCGATTCCTGAAAATAATTTTCCTTTAGAATTATTTTCAGCTTTGTGTAGTATTTGTTTTAATTTTGCGTCTGGTATACCTATCCCGTTATCTTTTACATGTATGATTATATTATCATTAGATAATTCACCTGTTATCTCGATAATCAGATAGTCAGTATGCTCTATATTATGAATGATAGAGTTTTCAACAATAGGCTGAAGGATCAGCTTGAGAGTATAGATGGATAGTATTTTTTCATCAAAACTATAGTTGACTTCAAAACGACCTGGGTATCGTAATCTTTGTATTTGTATGTAGCTCTTTATGTTTGTTAACTCTTCATCAAGAGGCAGGTAATCATTGACTTTATTCATGCTTATTTCAAGTAAACGGCCAAGTGATGTAATAGTATTTGTGATATTATCTGTATGAGCTACTACAGACATCCATTTAATCGAATTTAAGGTATTGAATAAAAAATGCGGATTAATCTGAGCCAAAAGCATCTCGAATCGTAGTTCGCTTTCTCTTTTTTGTGTTATTTTGATTTCATCTAACAGAGAGGATATTTCCCCTATCATGCCGTTAAAAGTTTTTGATAAACTGCTTATTTCATCGTTTGATGCTGTAGCAGGGAGATGTGCATCAAGGTTTCCAAGAGAAACAAGCTGCATCTGTCTTTTTAGCTTCATTAATGGTTTTAATTGAATTGATATTGCGATAAAAGTTGCAACCAAACAAATGACAAATAAAAATGCTGAAACCATAAATGTAAATACTCTTAAATCATATATATCTTTATATATTGCATCTGATGAAAAGGTGTCAACAAGCTTCCAGCCTGAAATACTTATGCTCATGGTTTCCTGAAATTCACCCTGAGGAATGGAATAGGATGTTGAACAAATCTGGTTTTGATTGTTATCAAATAACTGCATAGTTCCAGAAGCTGTATTTAAGGTGATTTCAAATGCCTTACATGGATAAGATATTACAAGATAAAAAGGATCTGTCCCATTATTCAGTGATGGGATTGTATTAATATATGAAATAAATTTTCCTTTTTTCATAAAAGCGTTATAGCTTTCATGGACATTTGAAAAGTGTGATATATTGTTGGTTTGTTCTTTATAGAATGATTCATAATCTAGTGTAGCATTAGGTATTGTTGAGTATAAAAGTTCATTGCTGGAAAATATACTGATTTCACCGTTAGAATTCAATAGGGTATTATTTATATTTTGTATTAAAGTATCAAGCGTTTTATATGCCATCAGGTACTCATAATTTTTCGATGAGGATAAAGTATTTAATGATGAGTAGTTGTCTAACGATAATAAATAATCGGAGGCATTAATTATGTTGGTACACAAATTATTGACAGTATTGCATGATTGTTTCATGTTTTCTGTTTCTATAGTTCTTATTTTATTCCTGATTATATTTTCAGCCCTTGAGTATGCTGATGAAAAAAGAAGCAGATAAGGAATAAGAAAAAGAATAATAATAATGAGAAATAATCTTTGGGATAATTTTAAATTTCTAAATGTTTTGGTCATTGATGGTTACTCCTTTAATTATCTTCCATTATAGTGTAACATCAGTATACATCATTCCATTCTTTTATTAAAGGCATTCGATAAATATTACTATACACAGTAAAATATTACCATTATATAAAGTGTTTTATAAATAAATAATAAATTATTACCATTAAGGCAAAATGATGTTTGTTTTAGAAAATTATGCGTGTTGATATAATAGGCTCAACAATTAGCAATGGAGGATTAATATATGAACAGAAAAAAATTGATATCAGTAGGACTTACAGCTGCAATGTTAACAGGATTACTTGCAGGATGTGGAGATTCTTCACAGAATTCATCACAGAACGGGAGTGGTTCAGAACCGGTTGTGCTGCAGTGGTGGGGCTCATTCCCGGAGAATATGGGACCGAATCAGGTATGTGAAGCCTTTAACAAGATTGATCCAAACCTTCAGGTTGAGTACACAAGATTTGTAAATGATGATGCAGGAAATACAAAGCTGGACGTATCACTTATGTCTGACAGCTCAATTGATGTATTCCTTAGCTTGAACGATGTTTTGCTCAATAAGAGAATTGATAGCGGATATGCGGAGCCACTTGATGAACTGTTTGATAAGGTTGGATTTAATATTAAAGACGATTATGATGATGCCATTGAGCAAAGACAGAAGGATGGTCATTATTATAGCCTTCCGGCAAAGAAGATGACATCTACTATTCTTTATAATAAGGATATGTTTGATGAGGCAGGAGTTGCATATCCTGACGCAGATTGGACATATGATGAATTTTTAGATGCTGCAACAAAGCTTACACATGGAGAAGGTAACAACAAGGTTTATGGATATTTCTTCCCTGGATATGATGCAGGTCAGCCGGCGACAAGTATGCTTGTAAGCAAATTAGGTGCTGATTGGATGTATACAGAGGATGGAACAAAAGCGGCTATTGATACAGATGATGTCAAAGATGTAACAGAGAAATATCTTGATCGCGTTGAGAAAGGTGTTGAACCAAGCTATGTAGATGTAACTACACAAAAGATGGAACCGGCAAATATGCTTCTTACAGGAAAAGCTGCCATGGTATATGGAGATTGGTGCGTACGAGATGTCAAGGATTTAGATAATTATCCGCATGATTTTAAAGTAGGTTTTGCAACTATGCCACGCTTATCAGAAAATCAGGACAAGAATTTGACTACATCTTATACCGACGATATGAGTATAAATTCAAAGTCAGAGCATAAGGTAGAAGCTATGAAATTTATAAAATGGTATATAGAAGAAGGTATGGATTATGTTGCTCCATTCGCAAGAATTCCTGCCTGCAAAAAATATGATGAGGAAAAAGTGGCTTCTTTAATTTTTGGCGATAAATCTGATCTGTTTGATATGGACAGTGCCAAGAACATTTATCTCAAAGGAACAGACTTTTCTACCAGGAAAAATTTAGCAGCTGCTACAGAAGTTAACACTATTCTTACAGAAGAATTTGACAAAGCGTTTGCAGGAGCACAGTCTGTAGATAAAACTCTTGCCAATGCCCAGAAGAGAGCTGATGAAAAGATAGCTGACGAAAAGTAATGAAGGAAAGGGATTCTAATGAATAAAAATAAAATTAGAAGTATAAAAACTGCGGCAAAGGGCTATGCATTCATTGGAATAAATCTTATTGGAGTACTGATATTCTGGACAATACCTTTAATATTCAGTTTTATAATCAGTATTTCAAAATGGGATTATTCAAAAGGAATAAAAGGAATCAAATTAACTGGATTATCAAATTATATTGAAATGTGGAAAGATGAATGGTTTAGAGCATCGCTTATAAACAATATCATATTTACAATTAGCTTTGTTCTAATTCTGGTTGTACTGTCATTCGTCGTTGCATATGTGCTGAATGAGTACGTAGTAGGGAAAAAAATAGTGCAATTAGGCTTATATCTACCATATATTGTAAACATTGTAGCTATTTCAGCAGTATGGCTTGCATTATTTTCAAATAATGGTCCGGTTATCAGCTTCCTAAAGAAAGTGGGTATTGAAAATCCACCGGTATTTATTGCAGACCTGCATTGGGCATTGCCTACAATTGTATTAATCTGTGTTTGGCAGAATCTGGGATATACTGTGATTTTGTTTTTGTCAGGTATGGTAAATATACCAAAGGATTTATATGAGGCGGCAGCAATTGATGGAGCAAATGGACTGCAGAAAATTCGTTATGTGACAATTCCAATGCTGTCAGGAACAACATTTTTTATAGTTATAACATCAATTATTAATTCATTTAAGGTTTTTGGATTGATAAATCTTATGACTCATGGAGGTCCGGGAACCTCAACTACAATGTTAGTATACAACATATATAGAACAGCATTCCAGTATGGTAAATTAGAATTTGCGTCAGCACAGGGTATTGTATTACTTATTATCATCTTCATTATTACCTGGATTCAGTTTAGAATTCAAAAGAAAAATGAAGCGGCTGGATAGGGAGGATGCATTAATGAATAACAATAGTAGAACTGGAAAAATAATTGGAACAATATGTATTTGGATTGTAGTAATTTTATGCATTGTTCCATTTATATGGATGGTATCAGCCAGCTTTAAAAGAGAAGCGGATATTTTTGCTACTCCATTTAGGCTGATACCCAATTACCTGAATTTTGATAATTTTAAAGAAGTGCTATTTGGCAAATATAATTATTTGTTGATGATATTAAATTCGGTTAAGGTAACAGCATTTTCTGTAATACTGGCTATAACGACATCAATTTTAGCGGGATATGGCTTTGCAAAGCTTAAGTTTCCGGGAAGAGATAAAATTTTCCTATTGTATCTGGCTACTATGATGATACCACCACAGCTTTTGATGGTGCCAAAGTTTCTTATGTTCAAAGAGATGGGAATATATAATACACATTGGGCATTGATTCTCCCGGCAGCATTTTCAATATATGGAGTATTCATGGTTAGACAGTACATGATGCAGATTCCTGATGAACTTTCAGAAGCTGCCAGAATTGATGGGGCAGGAGACCTGAGAATATGTTTTCAAATCATAGCACCTCTTTGTAAACCTGCAATGGTAACACTTGTTATTTTGTTTTTTACATGGAGCTGGAATGATTATGACAATGCTTTGATTTTTATTAATGATAAAGCGTTATATACAATTAACCTTGGTCTTGTTAATTTTATGGATGAAACAGGTTTAAAATATAGCTTGATTATGGCTGCGAGTGTAATATCAATTTTACCTATTTTTATAATCTTTCTGGTTGCTCAGAAGTACTTTATTGGTGGATTAACAGCAGGCAGTGTGAAAGGATAAATATCATGAAGAATAGTATAAAAAAGCCTAATATTCTATTCATCATTACAGATGACCAAGGAGAATGGGCTGTTGAATCAGAAAAAAACAGAGATATTAAGACTCCTAATTTAAAAAGGTTAGCTAATCAGGGAGTTACATTTGATGAGTTTTATTGTACATCGCCAGTGTGTTCACCGGCAAGGGCAAGTATTGTTACCGGAAAAATACCATCTTGTCATGGTGTACAGGATTGGTTGAAAAAAGGCAATTTAGACGCATATAAATATCCAAATATGGCTGAATTACCGGGTTTTGATATGACAGACAAAGCTATTGATTATCTAAAAGATCATAAGACATACATACAATATCTTGCAGATAATGGATATAATTGTGCATTAAGTGGAAAGTGGCATTTAGGTGATAATATTACTAGAAAAAAAGGATTCAAGTATTATTTTACAATTGGCCGTGGTGGCTGCCACTATTATCAGGCAGATATATTTGATAACAATACGTTATCAATTTCCAAGGAATATATAACTGATACAATAACAAATCATGCCTTGGATTATCTGGAAAAGATGTCTAATGAGCATTCACCATTTTATTTGAGTGTTCATTATACTGCCCCTCACAGTCCTTGGGATGCATCAGAGCATCCCAAGGAGTACCTTGATTGGTATAAAGACTGTGAATTTAAGGATACTCCAAATCTTCCTGTTCATCCGTGGCAGGTTAATACTTGTCCGATAGGGGATACAGAGGAGAGAAGAAAAGAGAATCTGAGAGGATATTATGCAGCTATTTCAGCTATGGATGCCGGTGTTGGTAAAATCCTGGATAAAGTTAAAGAAAAAGGACTTGAAGATAACACGATAGTTATTTTTACGTCTGATAATGGAATGAATATGGGGCATCATGGAATATGGGGAAAGGGAAATGGAACATATCCACCGAACATGTATGAATCGTCAATAAGAGTACCATTCATAATAAAAATACCGGATTGCTCTAATCCGGGAACCAAATGTTCAGCAATGGCAAGTCAGTATGATATTTTCCCTACAATTCTTGAGCTGGCTGGTTGTAAGTTTGAATTGGAGCCTATGCAGCCGGGAAAAAGTTTGCTGAAACAGATCAATAATCCACTTGACCATTATGATGACAGAGTCGTTGTATTTGATGAATACAGTAAGACAAGAATGATAAAGAAAAACAAATTCAAGTATGTTCATCGTTATGGAAATGGACCATGTGAATTTTATAATCTTAGTAATGATCCGGACGAAAAAAATAACTTGTTCGGAAATAAGGAATATGATGAAATTATTAAGACATTAAAAACAGATATGGAAGAGTGGTTCGATAGATATTCTACACCTGAAATGGATGCCAGAAAATATGATGCTACAGGCAGAGGTCAGGATAAAATGTGCTATGAAGAAGGTGCATTTGATCAATCACTGGAGTTTTATCACGAATCAAAACAGTTTTAAACAAATTATTTGGTTATATAGGTGTAAATGATATGATAAATTTACTTGCTTTAATAGTATGTTTTTTTGCATCTGTAATTGGAGCCATATGCGGAATCGGCGGTGGTGTTATTATAAAGCCAGTGCTCGATTCCGTAGGAATTTTGGATGTAACTGCTATCAGTTTTTTATCCGGCTGCACAGTACTTTCTATGACAACTTATTCCGTATTAAAAAATAGGTGTAGTGGTACATCACATATATCGGCTAGGAGTATGTTGCCGTTAGCTATAGGTGCTTCAATTGGTGGGGTGGCAGGCAGGGAACTTTTCTCGTATGTTAAGTTGGTAAGCGGGAATAATGAAAAAGTAGGTGCAGTCCAGGCATTCTGTCTTTTAATCATTACTTTTGGAACGCTTTTATATACTTTGTATAAATCCAAGATTAAGACATACAGAATTGATAAAAAGTCAGTTTGTTTTAGCATAGGGGCATTTCTTGGAATTATCTCATCATTTCTTGGAATAGGTGGAGGACCAATCAATTTAGTTGTTTTATTTTTCTTCTTTTCTATGCCAACAAAAATTGCAGCTGAAAATTCATTATATATTATTTTTTTCTCACAAGGAGCTAATTTAATATCTACGATCATATCAGGAAATGTTCCTGAATTTAAGCCGGAAGTTCTTATATTAATGATTGTCGGAGGAATAGCAGGTGGAATATGTGGACGTAAAATTAATGAAGGAATAGATGAGAAAATCGTAGATATGTTATTTATTGGGTTAATGATAATGATAATGTTAATTAACGTATACAATATTTATAAATATATTTGACAATTGAATGGAGATGAGGATATGCCGCCAATAAGTGTAATGATAAAACCGGCTTCAGGATTATGCAATATGAAGTGTGATTATTGTTTTTATTCTGACGAGGCAAAAAAGAGAACATGCGAAACATATGGTTATATGACAGAACAGACGTTAAAAAATGTTATAAGGAAAACAATACGAAGTGCTGAATATTATGTTAACTACGCATTTCAAGGAGGAGAGCCAACGCTTAGAGGAATTGAATTTTTTGAGAAAGCTGTTAAGTTTCAGGAAAAGTTTAATAAGCACGGAATTGCAGTTAATAATTCAATTCAGACAAATGGCTATAATATTAATGAGGACTGGTGCAAATTTTTAAAAAATAATAATTTCCTTGTCGGTTTATCAATTGATGGAACCCAATATACACATGATTTTTACAGACATGATAAGAACGGAGCCACAACTTTTGATAGAATTAAAAAAGCAGCTGAGCTTATGTCAGAATATAGTATTAAATACAATATTCTGACTGTAGTAAATGATAAGGTGGCATCGAATATATTAGAAATCTATAGCTATTATAAGGAAAATGGCTGGAACTATCAACAATACATAGCATGTCTTGATCCTCTTGATGAAAAGCGTGGGGAAAAAAAATATGCACTAAGACAAGAGCAATATGGTAAATTCCTGATACAGCTTTTTAATTTATGGTATGAAGACTGGGAAAAAAATGAACAACCATATATAAGACAATTTGACAATTACATAGCCATATTACTTGGATATCAACCAGAATCCTGTGAACAGCGTGGAACATGTGGGATTCAGAATGTTGTCGAAGCAGATGGAAGCGTGTTTCCGTGTGACTTTTATATGACAGATGATTATTATATAGGAAATTATAATTATGATCAGACAGAAACAATAGATGAAAAGCGAAGAGAAATTGGATTTGTTGCTCGCTCAACAAATATATCCGATGAATGTAGAGAGTGTAAATTTATAAAAATATGTAGGAATGGTTGTCAGCGCTGCAGAGATAAAGATGATATAACCGGAAAATATAGAAATTATTTTTGTGAAAGCTATAAAATGTTTTTTGATGAATGCCTAGATAAAATGGAATATATTGCTTCATATATTGCAAAGAAAAATTGAGTCAGTACGCTTTATTTAATTAAGATGAGAAAGCTTCTTTAATATTATTGTATCATTTTGTGCATATTACAGCCTGTTATGTTTATAGACAAAATTTGCACAAGTATTTAAAATTGGTATAGCTGTTAAAGATATAACAAAGTAATTAATTGGAGGTTTCTCATGGAAGAAAAGACGTACTTAAAGTGGTACAACAAAATTGGTTATGGTTCCGGTGATATTGCAGGAAATGTAGTATATGCATTCCTGACATCCTTTGTTATGGTATATCTTACAGATACTATAGGACTTGCATCAGGAATCGTTGGAACATTAATCGCAGCATCTAAATTATTTGATGGTTTTACAGATGTTTTCTTTGGGTCACTTATTGATAAAACACATACAAAGCTTGGAAAAGCAAGGCCATGGATGATTTATGGCTATATAGGTTGTGCTTTGACACTTGTAGCAGTTTTTGCAATTCCTACAAGCTGGGGCAGGACTGCTCAGTATGCATGGTTCTTTATAGCATATACATTATTGAATGGTGTATTTTATACAGCAAATAATATTGCATATTCTGCACTTACTTCGCTGGTAACAAAGAACAGCAAAGAGCGTGTACAGATGGGCTCTTACCGTTTTATTTTTGCCTTTTCAACCAGTCTTATAATTCAGTCTATAACAGTTGCATTTGTTGATGTATGCGGTGGAGGTGCTGCTGCATGGAGATTCGTAGCTATTATTTATGCTTTGATAGGTCTTGTAGTAAATACAATTTCAGGATTGTCGGTTAAGGAGCTTCCGGAAGAGGAGCTTAACTCCGGAATAGAGAACGATGAAGAAAAGAAGTATGGTCTTGTTCAGGCATTTAAGCTGCTTGTTAAGAATAAGTACTATATGATGATTTGTGGAACTTATATTTTGCAGCAGTTATACAGTGCTATGATCGGGGCAGGTATTTATTATTGTACATGGGTTCTTAAGAATAAAAATCTGTTTGGTGTATTTGCATGGGCTGTAAATATTCCTCTTATAATAGCACTTATTTTCACACCAACTCTTGTTGGAAAGTGGAAGGGAATGTATAAGCTTAATAAACGTGGATATATTCTGGCTACGATAGCAAGAGCACTTGTGATTGTAGCAGGATACATGGGAAGCGTTCCACTGATGATGCTGTTTACTGCAGTTGCAGCATTAGGACAGGGACCTTGGCAGGGAGACATGAATGCAGTAATTGCCGAGTGCTCTGAGTATACTTACCTGACTCAGGGAAAGAGAGTAGATGGAACTATGTATTCATGCACATCACTTGGAATCAAAATTGGTGGTGGAATTGGAACAGCTATTGTAGGATGGCTGCTTGAAATCAGTGGTTATGTAGGTACAAATGCGACTCAGCCGGCATCTGCAATTACTATGCTTCAGGTAATGTATTTATGGTTACCATTTGTATTTGAGATTCTTATTACAATTCTTCTTTCAAAGATGAATGTAGAAGCTGCAAATGAAAAGCTTAGAAGAGAAAAAGGAATTGAATAATTATCGTATAATATGGGAGAGATGATCTGAGTGCATTTAACGTATGAAAACACAAATGAAGAGATTATTGCAGTAAAGCGGAAGCCACGGCACCAGCCACCACATCTGCATAATGCAATGGAAATTGTATGCGTTACGAAAGGAACATTAGAGCTTGGTGTAGGACAGGAGCTGTATCACATGGAAACAGGTGATATAGGAGTAGTATTTCCTGATGTTATACATCATTATCAGGTGTTTTCATCAGAAGTCAATGAGGCGGTTTTTATTAATGCTCCACAAATGATTTTCGGTAGATTTGAAAATGTACTGCGGAATAATGCTCCACAATATCCTGTTGTAAAAAGTGATGTTATTCCGGATGAAGTGTACAGAGCAGTGGAATCCATAATAGATACCGGGCTGAATGATATATGGGTTGTTCAAGCTTATTTGCAGATTATACTAGCAAGATGTATTCCGATGATGAAATTGGTGGAAAAGAGCAAAATTGGCAGCGATGATATAATATACCGTACCGTATCATATATTTCTGCCAATTTTAATAAGAGTATATCACTTGATGGAATGGCACATGACCTTGGCGTGAGCAAATTTTCATTATCCAGATTGTTTTCAAAGACATTTCACAGCAGTTTTAATCAATATGTGAATGAGGCGCGTCTGGGGTATGCCTGTCAGAGAATTGAAACTACAGATGATACCCTGACAGAAATCTCGATGGACAGTGGTTTTGGAAGTCTTAGAACCTTTAATCGTGTTTTTAAAGAAAAATATAGATTGACACCAAGCGAGTATAGAAATAAATTACAAATTTGACTAAAAAGCTCTCTGTGCAATGCACAGGAGCTTTTTTATATGTAGACCTCTATTTATTTGTGCTGTCTGCATCAATTACAGACTGAATCTGCTTCATAAGGGCATCATAGTTGTCCTTGTTATCAATTCCGCCGAGCATTGGTTCGCCTACAATATTGCCATTTCTGTCAACAAGTATAGTTGTTGGAAATGCCATGATTTCTGAGGCATATTTACCGGCAGCGCTAGAAGAGTCAATTGACAGATTACGATATTTGACACCCTGGCTTTCAAGAACAGAGGCAGCCTCTTTGATGGCTGTTTTATTGCCATCGAAGGTCTCAGTGTTGATGCCAACAACTTCTCCGCCCATTGATTTGATAGCATCATTTAATTCGTTAAGCTTGGATAACTCAGCGACACATGGTTTGCAGCCGGTAAACCAGAAATTGACGACTGTTACTGCATTACCGGAAAACAGGCTGTCATCCACCTTATTTCCATCAAAATCCTCACCGGAAAAATCACTGAATACAGATGAGGCTTTAGAGCTGTCCTTCTTGTTATCGTCTGATGATTTATTTTTGTTTTCAAGCTCTGCTATCTGTTCCTCGATTTTTCGTATGGTTTCAATATCCTCATTAAGTGTTTTAAGCTCATCGTCTGTGAATGAATCCTTGTTTGATTCTACGGTACCGGCAAGATAATCAGCATAATTTCCGTTTGGATCGGCGTCACTTTTGTTCATCATGCCAAATGCCTTGTTCCACACATCAGCGTGATCTGCAAAAAGCTGATTTTCCTGCTGATATAAATCATCAAGCCTGGAATCTGATTTGCCGGATGTTTCTGAGCCGGCTTCAGTCTGAGTGTTCTTAGAATCTGTGTTGGAAGATTGCTTTCCACCGCATGCTGTAAGTGATAATGCTATGCAGAGTGTAAAAATAGAAATAAATGATAATTTGTTTTTCATGAGTAATTTCTCCTTTAAAATAATAGTAAAATGTTTAATAGTTATCTGTTGTCATTTTTTTGACATGATTTTCCCATAAACCGGTAGCAGATGGCGTCCTTCGGACAGGCCTTTATGCAGGCACCGCAGCGTATGCACTCGGGGTGATCCGGTGTCTTACACACATCCACATCCATCTTACATGCCTTTGAGCATTGACCGCATCCGACACATTTGCTGCTATCAACGGTGATTTTGAGCAGGCTGACCTTATTAAATAATGAGTAGATTGCTCCAAGTGGACAAATCCATTTACAGAAGGGCCTGTAAAATAAAATACTTAGTACAATCACTGCAATTAAAATCATACACTTGAAAGAAAAAAGCTTTCCCAGCGCAGAACGGATAGCAGCATTTCCAATAGATAACGGTATAGCACCCTCTAAAACACCCTGAGGACAGATATATTTGCAGAAGAACGGGTCTCCCATTCCTATAGAGTTCGTTATAAGCATCGGAAGAAGTATAACGAAAACAATAAGAATGACATATTTTAGGTACCTAAGAGGCTTTAATTTGGCTGTGGATAATTTCTTTCCGGGTATTTTGTGAAGTAAATCCTGAAACCATCCAAATGGGCACAAAAAACCACATATAAATCTGCCGAGAGTTACACCGAGTAAAATAAAAAATCCGGTTATGTAGTATGAAAACTTAAATTTTGATGATCCGACGACTGCCTGAAATGCCCCTATTGGACAGGCTCCTGTCGCGGCAGGGCAGGAGTAGCAGTTTAATCCGGGTACGCATACTGTTTTTGCATTGCCCTGATATATTTTACCCTTAAATAAATTCGGAATATGAATATTGGTCAGCAGCGTTGCTGCGGCCTGTATCCATCCACGTATTTTTGCCAGCTTTTTTGATAGTAATTTCTTTTTCTTATCCAATTCCGACACACTCCAGACATAGTTTTATTGCTTTACCAAGCACGGTAGCCGCCTCACCTCTGACTGCACCATAGCTTACCATGGATACACCAAGGATAAGCAGAATGATTTGACATGTTTTTTGGTATTTCAACATAATGTTGCTCCTTTTTATTGTATTGTTGACCAGCTGACTTTGGTATTATACAATATAGGTTGTAAAATTATTGTTAAGAAGCAGGAGAAAATTTTGAGATTATTAATTGTTGAGGATGAGAAACAAATATGTGATATGGTTGCAAAGAGTCTGTATGCTGCCGGTTATGAGGTGGATACCTGTTATGATGGGAAAGAGGCTCTTGAATGTATACTGTCGGAGAATTATGATCTGATAGTTTTGGATTTGAATCTGCCGGGGATGGATGGCATGGAGCTTCTTAAGGAGCTTAGAAAATACAATGATGAAACTAAGGTTTTGATATTATCTGCAAGAGGTCAGATTGCTGATAAGGTAGAGGGACTGGATGCAGGTGCAAATGATTACATGGAAAAACCATTCCATCTGCAGGAGCTTGAGGCACGTATCAGAAGCCTGACAAGAAGGAAATTTGTACAGAATGATATATGTCTTAAATGCGGAGAAATAAAGTTTGATACGATTAAACGCGAGGCATATGCAAAGGGAGAGCCGGTTCCACTGACAAGAAAAGAGAATGGTATTTTGGAATATTTACTTATCAATATAGGCAGACCGGTGAGCCAGGAGGAGCTGATAGAGCATGTGTGGGATGCCACGGCAGACAGCTTTAGCGGAGCAATCAGGGTACATATGTCTTCACTTAGAAAAAAGCTTAAGGTGAAGCTGGGATATGATCCCATTTTGAACAAGGTAGGTGAAGGCTATAAAATAAGGGAGGAGTCTGACAGATGAAAAGAATGTCGCTACAATGGAGACTTACGTGCATTACTACATTGTGTATTGCTATTATATGTGGCTGCCTGACTATGTTTGTCTATAAAAATGGTGTGCATTACATCGATTCTCTGCAGGATGCGGTAGAGGCACAGGGGGATGAAAAAGGAAACAAATCAGATGAAATATATATCAGCATACCGGACGATAAGTGGGATGAGTTTGCGGATGAATTTTCGGTTCAGGTGTACAATAATAAGGCCGACTATAAAAGAAACAGTCTGATAATCACGGTTTTGCTGGCGCTTTTGGGAGGTGTCGTCACTTATTTTATAAGCGGGCATGCACTCAGACCAATCAGGGAGTTTTCAGATAAAATTGAAGAGGTACAGGCTCAGAATCTGTCTGATTCAAGAATAGAGGAAAACAATGTTAAGGAACTGAACCAGCTGGGTATTTCTTATAATAAGATGCTTGAGCGTCTGTCGGATGCATTTGAGATACAGAGACAGTTTACTGCAAATGCAGCACATGAGCTGAGAACTCCATTAGCGTTAATGCAGGTACAGCTTGATTTATATAATTCGGCCTCTCACCCGGGAAATGATGCAGACACTTTGCAGACCATAAAAATGGTTACGGAACAAAATGATAAATTAAACAGGATGGTAAAGACTCTTCTAGACATGAGTGAGCTTCAGTCGGTGGGAAGGGATGATAAAATTATATTGGATGCTATTGTTGAAGAGGTTTTGGCAGACCTTGAGCCTCTTGCCGTGGAAAAGAATATAAAGCTGATTGGAAAATGTGAGGATGCCACTATGATAGGCAGTGATATCCTTATTTACAGGCTTGTATACAATCTGGTTGAGAATGCCATCAAATATAATCATCCGCTCGGACAGGTTACAGTAACCGCATATCAGAGAAACAAGCATGTTTATCTGTCTGTAGAAGATACGGGAAGCGGAATACCAAAGGAGCTTAGGGAGAGAGTGTTCGAGCCATTCTTCCGTGTGGATAAATCCAGAAGCCGGGAGCTGGGTGGCGTAGGACTCGGACTTGCTCTTGTCCGTGAAATCGTTAGAGTACATGATGGCAGTATTTGTATTAAATCAGGCAAGACCGGGGGAACGATTTTCGAGGTGACTTTTGCGCAGCATTCAATGTAGCGTTTCATTTTACACATTTGTCAACGCTATTAAAACAGATTTCTTGTATCCCGCAATATATGAAACAGCCGCTTGACAGTCCGGCTTTCTGACTTGAGAAATAGATTTTTAACGGCAAAAATATAATAATTTAGATTAAAATATACTGATGTTTTTGCCGATAATGTGGTATACTATATAATAGATTAACAAGGTTATTTAATATAATTTATGGCGGAGGATAATAGATGCGATATCTTTCAGTTGCTGAAATAGCAAAAAAATGGAATATGTCAGAGCGCAGTGTTAGAAATTACTGTGCTAAGGGGCGTGTGAACGGTGCATTTCTTACAGGTAAGACATGGAACCTTCCTGAAAACGCAGAGAAACCGGAGCGCATTAACAAAAGAAAAGAAGAACCGATTACGCTGTTGGATATTCTGAAAGAGCAAAAGGCAAGTAAATATTCCGGTGGAATATACCATAAGACACAGATTGATTTGACATACAACTCCAACCATATGGAAGGAAGCCGTCTGACACATGATCAAACCAGATATATCTTTGAAACCAATACTATTGGCGTAGAAAAAGAGGTGCTGAATGTGGATGATGTGATTGAAACGGCAAATCACTTTCGTTGTATCGACATGATTATTGATCATGCAAAAGCAGCTTTGACGGAGAAATTCATCAAAGAACTTCACTTGATTTTGAAGAATGGCACCAGCGATTCCAGAAAAGATTGGTTTGCTGTTGGTGATTATAAGAAACTTCCGAATGAAGTCGGTGGCATGGATACAGCCCTTCCGGAAGAAGTTGCCGATAAAATGAAGGCATTGCTGGCGGAATACAATGCCAAAGAAGAAAAGAATTTTGAGGATATTCTGGACTTTCATGTGAAGTTTGAACGGATTCATCCGTTCCAGGACGGAAACGGTCGTGTGGGCAGATTGACTATGTTTAAAGAGTGTCTAAAATACAATATTGTTCCGTTTATCATTGAGGATAATTTGAAAATGTTCTATTATCGTGGATTGAAGGAATGGGACAACGAAAAAGGATATCTGACAGATACCTGCCTGACCGCGCAGGACAAGTATAAAGCGTATTTGGATTATTTTAGGATTAAGTATTAATAAATGCTTTTTCTTTTCCAGGTTGATAAGCTGCTGTCGATTTTATCGGAAGTAATAAGGAAACAAGAAAAATGAAATAGAGAGGAATAGCAGAATGATGACAGTAAAAGAATGTTATGAGAGTATGGAAGCCGATTTCGAAGGAGTAATAGGAAGAATGGGCAGTGAAGAAATGGTTAAAAGATTTGCCCTAAAATTTCTGGATGATCCCAGTTATTCAAATCTGGAAAAGGCTATACAGGAGCAGAACGCGGAAGAAGCTTTTCGCGCAGCGCATACACTAAAGGGACTTTGGCTGAATCTGGGCTTTGACAGACTGTATAAAGTCAGCGAGGAGCTGACAGAGAAGCTACATGGAAGAGAACTCGATGGATACGAGGCATTATATGGGAATGTACAAAAGGAGTATAAAAATACCATAGATGCCATTCAAAGAATGAAAGAGTAGCTTGTATCGGTAGCGGATGTTTATGATGCCGATGATTTTGATAAATATGATGGATATAACGCAGTAGAAGCAAAAAATTATTTTGATACAAAAGAGGCTATTTGACTTATGAAAATAATGTTTTTCCAAGAAACGATATTCCGACAAAAATTTACTTTGGTAGAAGAAGTAAAAGGTTGTTAAAAAATGGACGTATAAGAAGGGAGAAATTCATATGCCTAGGATGAAATGGGATAAACTCAATCAAAGACAATTAGGCCAATATGGGGAATATTATGCAAAGATGGAATTTGCTTCATATGGATATGATGTTTATACATCGGAAGTAGATGATCATGGTGTTGATTTTGTTGCAAGGGATATAGTAACGGGAACATTTTATGAGGTTCAAGTAAAAAGTATATATAAAGGTAAGTATACATATATGCAGAAACAACATATGAGTGTGGATGATAAATATAGATTAGTATGTTTCCTGAAGTTTGAGGATGATAGATTACCTGAAGTATATATAATTCCAGCAACGGCATGGCAAAAACCAAATGCAATACTTGTGGATAGAAAATATGATAAACCGGGGCAGAAAAGTAAGCCAGAATGGGGAATTAGTTATACAATTAAGAATAAGAAATTGATTGAAAAATATAAAGCAGAAAACTTTTTTGGTTAAGTATTTTATAGGAGGTGCCACAATGCCATTTAAGATTGTCCGAAACGATATAACAAGGGTAAGACCTTTTGGAACAGCACACATTTTGAAGGCAAGCTGTATATTCAAACTGGCAGGGGAAAGGATGTTTCAAAGCAGATTCACGCAAACCCGAAGGTAGAAATCTGTGCATTTAAAAATGGCGAGTGGCTTAAATTCCTATTACTAAAAAAGTTATTGACATAATAAAATGAACGGTGTATATTTTAAACATGAACACTGTTCATTTAATGAAATAACTTAATGACATTACATTGGAGAGGAGTGAACTCGTGAACCATCTTGCAACTTCAAAAGAAGACATATTAGCTGCAAGCAGAGAACTGATAAAAGAAAACGGATGGACTGCTTTAAGCATACGAGCTGTTGCATCCCGATGTTCTGTTTCGGCGGGGACAATCTACAATTACTATGAATCCAAGGCCGATTTGCTTGGGGATACAATTGAGAGTATTTGGCGTGAAATCTTTTTTAACCCTGAGGATGAGCAGGCATTTAACGATGTTGCTGCCTGTATCTCATGGATTTATAAAAGACTGCAATATGGAAATGAGCAATTTCCGGGCTTCTTTTCTCTGCATTCGCTTGGATTTATGAAGGATGAAAAAACGGATGGAAAGAAGAAAATGCTGCAGACATGGGGGCATATTCTTAATGGATTGTGTGATATTTTAAAGAATGATCCTAAGATTCGTCCAGATGTATTTGATGAACAATTCACGGAAAAGCAGTTTGCAGATATATTATTTTCTTTAATATTAGTATCAATGATTCGTCAGGATTATAATCCGTCTTCGATATTGATGTTGATTAATAAAACATTATATTAAATTTCTCCCACATTAGAGTGTGGGAAAATTTTTGCAACAAAATGAACGTTGTTCACTTATGCGTTTAAAGATGTACCTAAGAAAGGATTTTTATTATGCAGGCAATTGTAGAAACTATATTTGATACCGTATATTTGTTTTCGGTAATCACAATCGGAATTTTAATGATTCGAAAAAGCAAAGGAAACCGTCAGTTTACCATGTTTGGAATTATGGCAGTTATTTTAGGAAGTGGAGATGCATTTCATCTGGTTCCTCGTGCTGCAGCGCTTTGTACAACAGGTCTTGAGAACTTTACCGTACAGCTTGGGTTAGGCAAGTGGATAACCTCTGTCACTATGACTATTTTTTATGTCGTTCTCTATCATATATGGCGTGAGCGTTATCAGATTAAAGGCTATAAAGCAGCTACAGCAGCTATTTATGGTCTTGCAGGATTAAGAATTGTTCTGTGTATGATGCCTCAGAATGCCTGGCTCAATGCAGATGCTCCGCTTTCATGGGGAATTTACCGAAATATTCCGTTTGCACTGATGGGATTAATTATCATAGTTTTATTCTATAAAAGTGCAAAAGAAAATAACGATAGCTCTTTTCGTTGGATGTGGCTGACAATTGTCCTGAGCTTTGCATTCTATATTCCGGTTGTACTGTTGGCTGATGTAATTCCGATGATCGGCATGCTGATGATTCCAAAAACCTGTGCATATGTTTGGACAGTATTAATTGGCTACAAGGCAATGAAAAAAGACTTAGCCATTTTTTAGTAGTTTTATTGTAACACAGAACAAAATATGATTTTGATGCATTATATGATGATGGGAAAGCTCCTAATAAGCATAAAAAGATAATGGTCAATTTTATGGAAGATAATGCTGATTCAGAGATTTATTCAAATGAATTGAAAAAACAAGCTGGATTTGGTAAGGATGGAGAAAAGGGATTTGATGGTGCAATAACGAATCTTATGATGCAGACATATCTGTGCAACTGCGATTTTAAGATATGCATGAGATGTATCCGGAGGCGACTGATAAGCAGATAAGGAAGATATTAAAGTAATACAGGTACATATATAGCGATGAAGGAATATTAAACAATGTATTTGAATAGTACATAAAAATAACCATATTGAATACAATCTAAATAAAGATAATTTATGATTGACTTTCTTAGTTATATCAGTTATATTATCTTTAGTGATCAGATTGCAGAAACTTGAGAAGCCTGCGATCGGGGGAGGGTGCCGAGGCCCCTCTCCTTTTTTTATTTGGAACATTTTGCAGCGAGGTACATATGAGCAAACCGTTTATTACATATACCGCACAGGTTGAAAAACTGAAAAATGAAAAAGATCTAGTTATTACAGATGATGACTTTGCGGTAGAATCCTTGCAAAATATCAGTTACTATGCACTAATTGGCGGATACAAGCATCCTTTTATTGATATTCATACCCGCAAATATATTAATGAAGCATGTTTTGAAGATATAGTTGCTCTTTATGAATTTGATGAAGAGTTACGTGGAATATTCTTTAAATATTTATGTCGTGTAGAAAGAAAAATGCGTTCGTCCATTTCTTATCATTTCTGTAAAAAACATGGAGAACGTCAAGAAGAATATCTTAACTCCAATAATTACGGCAATATTCCAAAAAATAAAAATGGAATTACTAAATTAATCAAAATGCTAGATATGATGGCTAATAAAAATAAGGATCATGAATATCTTGTTTATCAGCGTAACAAATATCATAATATTCCGTTATGGGTGATTATGAATACCCTTACTTTTGGTCAGATATCCAAAATGTTTGAATTCTTACCTCAAAATATGCAAGGAGCAATTTGTCAGGATTTTGGAAATATCAAGAAAAATGAAATGATAAAATATTTAAAGGTATTAACACTGTACAGAAATGTATGTGCTCATAACGAAAGGTTGTTTTCATATCACACATATATTGACATTCCAGATACATTGTTACATAAAAAATTAGGAATTTCTAAAAACGGTTCAAAATATATATATGGTAAAAATGACTTGTTTAGTGTAGTCATTACTTTTCGTTATCTACTTCCAAAGACTGATTTTTTACTGTTTAAAAAGCAATTATGGCATATTTTTGACAGATATCAAAAGCAGAATTTAAATTTGAAGTTGAATGATCTTTTTGAATATATGGGATTTCCGTGTAACTGGAAAGAGATAACAAAATTTCGCAAAATATAAGTGGAGATATGAGTAAAAATATTTCCGCTAATATTTAAAGCTATTATATTTTTAGCGATTTCTTCGAACTATTCAACCCATCCACACAATTAAAAAAAAAATTCTCATATTAAATTTTTTCATAGACCAGGCGGGGATACTTCACATGTACCGGCTTCCTCTTTGTAATGGAAAAAGTATTGCGTAAAGTAAATAAATCAGTATCATATATTTATACACACAAATAACGGAAAAGATATAGAATACAAACGGTATTTACAGGGCAAATCAAATTCGATGTAAATCGGTTTGATTTGCCCTCGTTTTTTAGTTCGATATTGCAGAGTATCACTCCACAGACACGCAGTACGAACAAGTCTATAATTCCTTGATTTTTTCATTCATTTTTCTGACATCATTGCGATAGTGAAGCATGAAGCCTCCCCAAATTATAAATGCCAAAGCTATTTGAAATATGGCTGCAATAATTCCGTGAATGATAGAACTTGTTCCTCCTATCCATCCGACAGTATATGCGACGATTGTATAAATAATACAGCCTGTTCCCATGTGAATAATTATTTTAAAAGGCATTGGAAGATTGTCTTTGTGATAAATCATTGTCGGAAGTCCAAAACCCAGACCTACAATTATGCATCCGATAACCATTTTGGAAAATTGGTAATTATCTAAACTGAAATTACCGTCATAGGCGATGTCAAATACCATTCCTGTAACGCAGAAAACGGTTAATGCTATACCAATGCTGGTTATAGTGTTTTTAATCAAATTTTTCATAGTTTCTCTCATTTTTATCCTCCTATAATCCCAGATATTTTTTAAACTCAGGCAGATATTTTCTTGATACGTAATCCTTACATCCGTTTTTTAGTTTCAAAAGAAGAGTGCCGCTAAAACCAGCCTCGACATTGCTCATATAAGACAGATTGACCAAAGTTGATTTTGAAATTTGCATAAATCCGGCACCAAGCTGCTGTTGCATTTCGTACAGTCTTTTTCGGCAACGGTAGCGGTGTTCTTTGCCATAAATAATAGTATCCTTGTTTTCTACCCTTACCATGTATATTTCTTTTGGCTGTAAAATGACAATATCATTTTCGTTTTGTAAAGCTGTAATTGGGCTTTCATTTGAACCGAATATATCAAGGGTATGCTGGATGTTGTCAGTGATTTTATCTGCATATATGATGGCATATGGTTCGCTATATTCAGGTGAAAGTTCAATACTTACCTTCATGTAAAATCCTCCTTTCTTTTTTGTGAGTTAATCATACAATATTTCATATATAATGTCTCGCATTTGGATGTAAGTGGCGAAAAAACATGTGTAAGATGCGTTAAAGGAGGATAATCCTGATAAGTTCCGCTATCGGAAGATATGTGAGTCTGCACACCGTACGGCACAATCAACATTTGACATGTTGGAAGTTTTAGTGATTAATATTTCTTTAATTTTGTCAGCATACTATTTACATAGTACAAATAGTAATGTACTTTAAAAAAGTACAGGACAGTACAAATAATCAGAAAGAGATATGATAACCATGAAGAAGAAATTAATTGCAATAATAGTTGGAATGATGCTTTGTGCAGAGCTGTTGGGCGGTTGTGGTAATAAAAATATAAACAAGGATAATATTACCACGGATACTGCCGAGGAGTCGAAACAGCAGGATTCGAATAAAAAACAGGAGCTGCCAACTGCAACATATATGGGTGGAAGCAATACCATTACTGAGGTGTGCGATGAGCTTGGTTCAGCCGGGGCATCGCATGTAGATACCTTTAAAGAATGGGTGACCGATTTTGCGGATTCTGCCGGGAAGAATGCAAAGCTGAAGGATACCTGGTCAGATGCATATAAAATGAAAGCAGATACTGTTAAATGTATGGATGGCTGGGAGAAAAAGCATGACTATTCAGATGCAGATTGCAGAATGACAGCTTTTCTTTTGCTGGATGGACTGCTTCACGCACAGTCAACGGAAGATAGCTATAGTGGCACATATTTAATGTTTGATACGGAAGCAATAGATAATGTAGACAGGTATGAAATCATAAGGCAGAATAAAGACATGTTTACTACATTATACGGAGAAAAGAGCATTACGGATGATAAACATCCTGAAAAAACATTCTCTGACAACTGGAAAAAGTATGGATTTCAAATAGACAGTAATCGTATTTCACTTATTAGTATAGCAATATATGATCCGGATTCTGATGCTATGTTCGTGGGACATACAGGTGTATTGATAAAGTACAGTGACTATTATTTGTTTGTAGAAAAAATAGCATTTGAGCAGCCATATCAGGCAACAAAGGTGAATAATATGGATGAACTATTAAGTATTCTTTCACTAAGACCTGAGTATTTCGGAGAAGAGAAAGAGGCTGGACCATTTGTATATAATAATGGAGACTATGTTGGAACATTAGAATTGCAAGGATAAATCGGAAAATGAAGTTAAAGAATAAAAAAAGCAGAAATATAATAGGTATTATACAAAGCTGTCTCATCTTTGCATTGGTTATTCTTGTTATTTTTATGATGATACAGATTAACCGGCTGCAAGGAACGGCAAGGGTAATAAATTACGCAGGTCTGGTACGTGGAGCAACACAGCGTGAAGTAAAATTGGAGATTACAGGATCCCAAAATGATGAGTTGATTAAATATTTGGATGATATTTTAAGCGGATTAAAATATCAGGATGGAAATTATGATCTGATAAAGCTTCAGGACAAGGAATATCAGGATAAATTGCAGGTCCAGATTGATTACTGGAATAAAATAAAAAAAGAAATTGAAGCTGTAAGAAGCAGCGGATATGAAAATACAGATATTGTCAATATGAGTGAGACTTATTTTAAGCTTGCTGATGATACTGTGTCTGCAGCGGAAAATTATTCAGAAAAGATTGCTACAAAGATCCGCACGATAGAGCTTTTGTCAGCACTTGATATGCTGTGTCTTGTGATATTGATTATTGTACAGACCATAATGGCAATGAAGATGGCAAGGCAAAATAAACTGTTAGAGCAAAGAGCATATACTGATGCACGTACAGGATTGCCTAATAGAAGTGCCTGTAAAGAAATTCTGAACAATAATGAGATAATCAGTTCACCTACGGCATGCATTATTTTTGACTTAAATAATTTGAAGTTTATTAATGATACAATGGGGCATTCGGCAGGAGACCGGCTGATAGTAAAGTTTGCCGGACTTTTGCGCAGCGTATTTCCTGAAAAAGATTTTGTGGGAAGATATGGCGGCGATGAATTTATGGCAGTCATTTATGACACAGATAAAGCGGAGGTTGATGAAATCCTGAAATGCTTATGTCTGGAAAAAGATAAATTAAACAACACCGGAAATGAACTGCAAATTGATTACGCTTGCGGATGGGCGATATCGGAGGATTATAAGGAGAGTACATTACAAATATTATTTGATAGTGCTGATTCTTATATGTATGAAAATAAACAGTTATGTAAGAAGCAAAATCAATGAGTAAAAGCAGATACCATAATTACCGCTGATGCAGTATACTTATCCTTACCGGTCCGTTATTGTGCTTTATCAGGTGTCTGTATATCACAATCCCTGCTATTATGAAGCAGCCAATCTGGATTGAGGCTGTTTTTATAGTCAAAAGGACATTGAATGCAAAAAAACCAAATGTCAGAATAGATCTGAGCGAATGTGGATTTATTATTACTACAACTGAAAAGAATATAAAGAAAAATGCTAGATAGACAGCCGGATGCAATTCCGGAAACAGGCCCAAAAGGACTCCGAAGGAGGCGGTAATAGCTTTACCGCCTTTTTGTTTTTGTAAAAAAGGAAATGCATGTCCAAAGACAGGTGCAACTAAAACAGGTACAAACAGAAGTGAGTTTATATCTAAGCATTTCTGACCAATATACACCGGGATAAATCCTTTTGCAAGCTCACATATGAGTGATAGTATTCCGCATAAAAAGCCACCATACATAAATGCGTTGCTCACACCCGGATTGTGGTCATCGGGAAGTGTGCAGATATCAATGTTTTTTAATAGTTTTGGTATCCAGTAAGCAAAGAGAGTGCTTCCGAGTACGAAGCCTAAGAGTGTAAATAAAAAATATTGCATGATAATTTCCTTATAGTTTTATAGTTACATGGTTTTATAGTCAGTCAGTTGTATCAGTGTGAGCTAGTTCTTCAAGCAGACCAACAATCTGTATGGCAGCATATGGCTTTCGCTCACGGCGCTGTGCACGTATCATTTCTGCATTTAGTTCTTTATTTTCTATCATTATTTTCCCAAGCTCAACCTGCTTTGACAGACGCTTTGATGAGACAGACAGATGACGTTTTTTGAAAAATGCAACATTTGCTGCCTCGCATCCGGGGATTGGAGCAGTGTGTACAATCGGTATATTTTTTACCAGTGCCTCAGTTGATGTGAGGCCGCCTGGCTTTGTATAGATTACATCACAGGCATCCATGAAAAGTGAAACCTGATTGGTGTAGCCTATTACGTGTACACGTTTGTTGATCTTAAACTCATTTTGCAGTATGCGTTTTATTTTAGTATTGTTGCCGCAAATGATTACAATATGCTCATTATTATGGCATCTTATTGCAAGCTCTGCGGCAAAGACAGCAAGCTTGCCAAAACCCATGCTGCCACTCATCACAAGAAAGATAGGCACATCGGATGGCAGATGTAATCTTGTTCTTGCATCAGCTTTAGCAGTTCTTGTACAGAAGGCCTGTCGTACCGGGATGCCTAATGGCAGCAGCTTGTTTTCAGGAATACCACGTTTTGCAAATTCATCTGTCAGATCATCGTGTGGAATAACATAATAATCCATATTTGTCTCTTCCCAGAATGGGATACAGGTGTAGTCGGTTCCCACAGCGACGGCAGGGATATGAAGCAGATTTTTTCGCTTCATGCAGCTCAGAGTCTCAGCAGGGTACAGATGAGGTGTGACGACAGCATCAAAGCCGTTTGATTCAATGTATGCTGATAGCTTTTTACAAAGCATGGCATTGGCAAAATAGACAGGGGATTTACGTTTATCACTCGATATCAGCATGCCAACCTTATAGAGTAGTCCAAAGAAAAACGGAATATGCTTTACAATGCCTATATATGCTCCTGATACTGCGTGCGATGTTCCTTTACCCGATAAGAGAAACATATCTATCATTGTCACAGAATGTCCTTTATGCTCTGCCGCTTCTTTTATAGCTTTACCGGCACTGTTGTGTCCCTCGCCGGTGTCACAGGATAAAATAAGAATTTTCAAACCGTTTAATTCCTTCCTAAATAAAATATGCGATAAGTGTACCATAATTTTTTAAAATAATCTACAGTGCAATAAAAGGTTGACATATCTAAGTTCAAAGCTTATTGTGGTAGCTGGAATGTACAAAATAGTATAATTATAAACTACAGATTACTGATATGACGGAGGCTTAATTTGAGATGGAAAATTTAATGTTTTGTCTAAATGCCACAGGACCTATTTTTCTGATGATGGTGTTTGGACTTTTTCTTCGCAAGGTGGGGATTTTGGACGAAGACTTTGCAAACAGGATGAATAAGTTTGTGTTTAAGATTCCTTTACCTTTTTTACTGTTTAGTGATCTTGCGTCAGTTGATTTTTCAAGGGTTTGGAACATTAAATTTATAGTATTCTGCTTTGTGGTTACGTTGATAAGCATTACAATATCAACACTTGTTTCCTGTCTGTGGAGGGATAAATCTATACGGGGCGAGTTTATACAGGCCTCATACAGAAGCAGTGCTGCGCTGCTTGGAATTGCTTTTATCCAGAACATTTATGGAAACGCAGGCATGGCACCCGTCATGATTATAGGAAGCGTACCGCTTTACAACGTGATGGCTGTTATAGTGCTTTCATTTTTCAAGCCGGGGCAAAACGGCATAGACAGGGCAGTGCTCAAAAAGACATTTAAGGGAATAGTGACCAATCCTATTATTTTAGGAATTGTTGCAGGACTTCTGTGGTCAGCTATAGGCCTGCCATATGCAGGAATACCGGCAAAGGCTGTGACGAGCATTGGCAATATGGCAACACCTATGGGGCTTATGGCCATGGGTGCCACCTTTGATTTGAAAAAAGCATCAGCAAAGGCAAAGCCTGCATTTGCAGCCACATTTATCAAGCTTGTAGGTTTTGTGGCTGTATTTCTTCCTATTGCGGTAGCATTCGGGTTCAGGGACAGTGAGCTTATTGCAATTCTTGTGATGCTTGGCTCAGCAACTACAGTGAGCTGCTTTGTCATGGCAAGGAACATGGGACATGAGGGCGTTATCTCATCGACCACGATAATGCTCACAACACTGCTCAGTGCGTTTACGCTGACACTCTGGCTTTATATAATTAAAAGTCTGGGGCTTGTATAAAATGGAAGAACATAACTGTTGATTTGGTGGATAATTCCTCTTTACTTTAGCGTGATAATTTGCTAATATGTTAAAAGGTTGTAGTTATTGGATGATTTTGAATAATTACAATGATTATTTAACATATGGAGGAAATGAGCATGAGAAGAGGATTAGCACTTCTTTTGACAGCAACTTTAGCACTTTCAATGACTGCCTGTGGTGGCAGCAAGGGTGCAGGAACACAAAAAAGCGAAAAGGGCGACGGCATGACCTACGCAGTTGAGGCAGGCTCAGCAGGAGAGGCTGTGGCAAAGGAAAAGGGCTTTAATTACAATTCGGTTTCATCACAGGCTGATGCGCTTATGGAGGTTAAATCAGGTACATCTGATGCGGCAATCATAGACCTTTTAATGGCAGGAGCCATGATTGGAGAGGGCACAAGCTACCCTGATTTAGTACATACAACAGAGCTTACCTCAGAGAAGTATGGTGTCGGATGCCGTAAGGGTTCTGATCTTGCTTCATATATCAACAGTGTACTCGCAGATTCATATGCTGATGGCAGCTCGCAGGAGATTGCAAAGAAATACGGAGTACAGGATTCACTTCTTGAGCAGGAGCCTTGCGAGTTCAAGCAGGCTGACAGCGACAGTGATGTGGATTATATCAAGTCACAGGGCAAGATGATTGTCGGTATCACAGAGTTTGAGCCTATGGATTACAAGGATAAGGATGACAAATGGATTGGCTTTGATGCAGATATGGCTAGACTTGTCGGTAAGAAGCTCGGCGTGGATGTTGAATTTGTAGTTATCGACTGGGACAACAAGGTTATGGAGCTTGATTCAAAGAAGATTGACGTTGTCTGGAATGGCATGACACTCACAGATGAGGTTACAAAGTCTATGGAATGCACAAATGCATACTGTAACAATGCACAGGTAGTTGTTGAGCGGGAGAAATAAAATGTTTTGGACTGTTACACAAGCACTAATGAGTGGTCTGTGGACCACCTTTGAAATATTTATACTGACACTTATATTTTCACTGCCACTGGGGCTTATATTTGCATTTGGGCTTTTGAGCAGGTTTAAGCCTGTCAAGGCTGTCATGAATGTATTTGTATGGGTTATCCGCGGCACACCGCTTATGCTTCAGCTTATCATTATATTCTACGGACCGGGTTTGTGGCTTCATCAGGCTATATGGAGTGGTGACGAGACCGGACGTATTACAGCGACGGTTGTAGCGTTTGTCATCAACTATGCATGTTATTTCTCTGTTATATTCAGAGGTGGCATAGAGGGTGTTCCGGCCGGTCAGAGAGAGGCAGGACAGGTGTTAGGCATGACAAAGCAGCAGATTTTCTTTAAAATCACTCTGCTTCAGATGATCAAGCGTGTTGTTCCGCCTATGTCAAATGAGATAATCACTCTGGTAAAGGATACTTCTCTTGCCAGAATTATTGCGGCATACGAGCTTACCTTTGCGGGAGCGGCGTTTATGAAGTCTGACGGACTTACATGGCCGCTGTTTTATACAGGTGTATTTTATCTCGTATTTGTCGGAATCCTTACACTTTTATTTAATTATATCGAGAAAAAGCTGGATTATTTCAGGTAGGAGGAAGACATGGCAATTTTAGAGGTTAGAAATATAGAAAAACACTTTGGAAGGACTAATGTGCTTAAGGATGTCAGCTTTTCCATGGAGGAGGGCAATGCTCTTGCCATAATCGGTTCATCAGGCTCAGGAAAGACGACTCTGTTACGGTGCCTTAATTTCCTTGAGAGGCCTGACAGTGGCCAGATTATTGTAAATGGTGAGACTCTTTTTGATGCTTCCGAAGCGGGCAAGGATAAAGACGCGGAGCTTCGCAAAAAGAGGCTGCATTTTGGTATGGTGTTTCAGCAGTTTAATCTTTTTCCACAGTACACAGCACTTGAGAATGTCACTCTGGCAGAGCGCCTTCTGGCACAGGAGACACCTGAGTTTAAAAAGGATAAAAAAGCAATCCTTACACGTATTGATGAGCATGGAAAGGAGCTTCTGGACAGAATGGGGCTTGCTGAGAGGATGAACCATTATCCGCATCAGCTCTCAGGTGGACAGCAGCAGCGTGTAGCTATAGCAAGGGCACTGGCACTTAAGCCTGATATACTCTGCTTTGATGAGCCTACATCGGCTCTTGACCCGGAGCTTACCGGAGAGGTGCTTAAGGTCATCCGTTCCCTTGCGCAGCAGAATACCACAATGATTATTGTCACGCATGAGATGGCCTTTGCGCGTGATGTTGCAGATCAGGTGATCTTCATGGACGGTGGTGTGATTGTTGAGCATGGCGACCCACATGAGGTGATTGACCATCCGAAGGAGGAGCGTACCAGGCAGTTTCTCACCAGATATGCGAACGGCTGATGTGTGGGAAATATATTATACATGTCGAAAAAGTGTGAAATAAGTGTAAATTGAAAAGTAGATATTGATTTTTTTTTAACAAACATATATACTAACAAAAGAAATGGATGTAAATCCATAATTTATAGAAAAGAGGTTTATTCAAATGGCAAATGTTGATTTAACAAAGTATGGCATTACCGGAACAACAGAGATCGTTCACAATCCTTCTTACGAGACATTATTCGAGGAAGAGACAAAAGCCGGCCTTGAGGGTTACGAGGTTGGTAAGGAGACAGAGCTTGGTGCAGTTAACGTTATGACAGGTATCTACACTGGACGTTCTCCTAAAGATAAATATATCGTTATGGACGAGAATTCTAAGGACACAGTATGGTGGAATACACCTGAGTATCCAAACGACAACCATCCAATGAAAGAGGATGTTTGGGCAACAGTTAAGGATCTTGCTAAGAAAGAGCTCTGCAACAAGAAGCTTTTCGTAGTAGATGCATTCTGTGGAGCAAACAAGGATACACGTATGGCAGTTCGTTTCATCGTTGAGGTTGCTTGGCAGGCTCATTTCGTAACAAACATGTTCATCCAGCCATCAGCAGAGGAGCTTGAGAACTTCGAGCCTGATTTCGTAGTATACAATGCTTCAAAGGCTAAGGTTGAGAACTACAAGGAGTTAGGTCTTAACTCAGAGACATGTGTTGCATTCAACATCACATCAAAAGAGCAGGTTATCATCAATACATGGTACGGCGGAGAGATGAAGAAGGGTATGTTCTCTATGATGAACTACTACCTCCCACTTAAGGGCATCGCTTCAATGCACTGTTCAGCAAACGCTGACATGAACGGAGAGAACACAGCAATCTTCTTCGGTCTTTCAGGAACAGGTAAGACAACACTTTCTACAGATCCTAAGCGTCTTCTTATCGGAGATGACGAGCACGGCTGGGATGACAACGGCGTATTCAACTTCGAGGGTGGATGCTACGCTAAGGTTATCGGTCTTGACAAAGAGTCTGAGCCTGATATCTACAACGCAATCAGAAGAGATGCTCTTCTTGAGAACGTTACAGTTGCTGATGATGGAAAGATTGATTTCGAGGACAAGAGTGTAACAGAGAATACACGTGTATCTTACCCAATCAACCACATCACAAATATTGTTAAGCCAGTATCTTCAGCACCGGCTGCAAAGAACGTAATCTTCCTTTCAGCAGATGCATTCGGAGTACTTCCACCAGTATCTATTCTTACACCTGAGCAGACACAGTACTACTTCCTTTCAGGATTTACTGCAAAGCTTGCAGGAACAGAGCGTGGAATTACTGAGCCAACACCTACATTCTCAGCTTGCTTCGGACAGGCATTCCTTGAGCTTCATCCTACAAAATACGCTGCAGAGCTCGTTAAGAAGATGGAGAAGTCAGGCGCTAAGGCATACCTTGTAAATACAGGATGGAACGGAACAGGAAAGAGAATCACAATCAAGGATACAAGAGGAATCATCGACGCTATCCTTTCTGGTGATATCCTTAATGCTCCAACAAAGAAGATCCCTATGTTCGATTTCGAGGTTCCTACAGAGCTTCCTGGAGTTGATTCAGGAATCCTTGATCCTCGTGACACATATGCTGATGCTTCTGAGTGGGAGGCAAAGGCTAAAGATCTTGCAGAGAGATTCAACAAGAACTTTGTTAAGTACACAACAAATGAGGCTGGTAAAGCACTTGTTGCAGCAGGACCACAGTTATAATATATTAAACAGAATTATATTAGATAATTCTAAAGCCGGGCGGTTGTATGTCGCCCGGCTTTTTTTGAAGATACTGTATAAAACGTTATAAAACAGGCATTTATCGAGGTTATGGATGTATAAATATTGTTATTGATAATATGAATTTAAGTTATATTAACGATATTGCTTGACAAATACAGATTATAGTAATATTATCATCATGTGAACAGAAATAATAGAAATTGTGAGGAAGGTTTTTCGATGAGAAGACAGGCATTATCTCTTTTAGTTGAGAACAATCCCGGAGTGACCAGTCGTATTTCAGGACTGTTCAGTCGCAGGGGATTTAATATTGATAGTTTCTCCTCAGGGGTTACAGCAGATCCGCGCTACACACGTATCACAATTGTTGCAAGCGGTGATGAGCAGGTGCTTGAGCAGATAGAGAAGCAGTTGGCGAAGCTTGAGGATGTACTTGATATCAAGAAGCTTGAGCCGGGACTCTCAGTGTGCAGGGAGCTTATTATGATAAAGATAAGAGCACTCGATACACAAAGACAGGCAGTTATGAATGTGACTGAGATCTTCCACGGCAAGATAGTTGATGTCACTCATGACTCTATGATAATTGAGCTCATAGGTACACAGGACAAGCTTGATAAATTCATAGACTTACTTAGCGGCTATGAGATATTAGAGCTCGCAAGAACGGGAATCACAGGTCTTACCAGAGGTTCCGATGATGTAGTTATGTTGGATTAGTCACAGGACAATCCTTACATATAAATAGTTTACTTAAATTAACAGGAGGAAAACAAAATGGCAGAACCAAGATTATTTTATCAGGATGATTGTAACCTTTCATTATTAGAGGGCAAGACAATTGCCATTATCGGTTACGGCAGCCAGGGACATGCACATGCACTTAACTTAAAGGATTCAGGATGCAATGTCATCATCGGTCTTTATGAGGGCAGCAAGTCATGGAAGAAAGCAGAAGAGCAAGGCTTCAAGGTATATGTCGCTGCAGAGGCTGCAAAGCAGGCTGATATCATCATGATTCTTATAAATGATGAGTTACAGGCAGATATGTACAAGAAGGATATCGAGCCAAACCTTGAGCCGGGCAACATGCTTATGTTCGCTCACGGCTTCAATATCCACTTTGGATGCATTAAGCCACCAAAGGATGTAGATGTAGCTATGATCGCACCTAAGGCTCCGGGACATACAGTACGTTCAGAGTACCAGGCAGGAAAAGGAACACCTTGTCTTATCGCTGTAGAGCAGGATGCTACAGGAAAGGCATGGGATCTTGCACTTGCTTATGGTCTTGGAATCGGCGGAGCAAGAGCCGGACTTCTTGAGACAACATTCCGTACAGAGACAGAGACAGACCTCTTCGGAGAGCAGGCAGTTCTTTGTGGTGGTGTTTGTGCACTTATGCAGGCTGGTTTCGAAACACTTTGCGAGGCTGGTTATGACCCAAGAAACGCATACTTCGAGTGTATCCATGAGATGAAGCTCATCGTAGACCTTATCTACCAGTCAGGCTTCGCAGGTATGAGATACTCTATCTCTAATACAGCTGAGTATGGTGATTATGTAACAGGACCTAAGATTGTTACAGCTGAGACAAAGAAAGCTATGAAGAAGATTCTTTCTGACATCCAGGATGGTACATTTGCTAAGGAGTTCTTACTTGATATGTCACCGGCAGGACGTCAGGTACACTTCAAGGCTATGAGAAAGCTTGCTTCTGAGCATCCTTCAGAGAAGGTTGGTGAGGAAATCCGTAAGCTTTACAGCTGGAATGATGAGAGCGACAAGCTCATCAACAACTAATCTGTCAGACATATATGACAATAAGACCCGGGGCAGTGATGCACCGGGTTTTTTACATAGCAAAACTTGACAAAATATAGTGTGATGTGTAAAATTATGAATGTTAATCAGACGGATTAAAAATACGCCTTCGTCTCTTTGAGAGGCGGAGCGTTTTTGATATAAGGAGGCAAGTATGTCAGAACCATACAATCACAAGGCCATAGAGAAAAAATGGCAGGAATACTGGAAAGAACACGAGACATTCAAGACAGATGTTTGGGATTTTTCAAAGCCTAAATACTATGCACTTGATATGTTCCCTTACCCTTCAGGAGTAGGCCTTCACGCTGGACATCCGGAGGGCTATACAGCTACAGATATCATGTCGCGTATGAAGAGAATGCAGGGTTACAATGTACTTCATCCGATGGGATATGATTCATTCGGTTTACCGGCAGAGCAGTATGCTGTAAACACAGGTCATCATCCAAACGGTTTCACTCAGAAGAATATAGAGACCTTCTCAAAGCAGTTAAGAGAGCTTGGTTTTGATTATGACTGGTCAAAGATGATTTCTACAAGTGACCCTGAGTTTTACAAGTGGACACAGTGGATTTTCAAGAAGCTTTATGAGGCAGGATATGCAAAGCATATTGATATGCCTGTAAACTGGTGCGAGGAGCTTGGAACAGTTCTCTCAAACGATGAGGTTATAGATGGCAAGTCAGAGCGTGGCGGCTATCCTGTAGTCCGCAAGAACATGAAACAGTGGGTTATTGACCAGCCGGCATTTGCTGAAAAGCTCCTTGAGGGGCTTGATGAGATAGACTGGCCTGAGTCGACCAAGGAAATGCAGAGAAACTGGATTGGCAAGAGTACAGGTGTCGAGGTCAAATTCCAGATTGTAGGTGGTGGAGAGTTCTCTATCTTTACTACATGTATCGAGACAATATATGGTATCACATTTATGGTGCTTGCTCCGGACGGAGATATAGTAAAGGGTCTCATGGACAGAGTCGAGAACAAAGAAGAGGTTCAGGCTTACATTGATGAGACTGTAAAGAAGAGCGATATGGACAGAACTGAGCTTAACAAGACAAAGTCAGGCTGTGAGCTTAAGGGACTTCATTGTATCAACCCTGTAAACGGCAAGGAAGTGCGAATGTTCATCGGTGATTTCGTACTGGCAAGCTATGGTACAGGTGCTGTTATGGCAGTTCCTACTCATGATCAGCGAGATTTCGAGTATGCACAGGCTCATGATATTGAGATGATTCAGGTAATTGATGGTGCAGATGTATCAGAGCATGCATTTGAGAAGCATGATTATCTTGGAAAGGGCTGCAAGCTCATCAACTCAGAGGAGTTTACCGGAATGGTAGTTGAGGATGCTAAGGAAGCTATCACAGCCAAGCTTGAGAAGATGGGCGTGGCAAAGAGAACTGTAAACTACAAGTTCCGTGAGTGGATTTTTGCACGTCAGAGATACTGGGGAGAGCCTGTTCCATGCGTATACAAGGAGGATGGTTCAATCTATTTCCTTCCTGATGATGAGCTTCCGCTTGTCCTTCCTGAGCTTGAGGATTACAAGGGCAAGAATGGCAAGGCACCTCTTGAGAACGCTACAGAGTGGAAGCAGTATGACAGAAACGGCGTAAAGGGTACTCGTGAGACATCCACCATGCCTGGCTCGGCAGGATCCTCATGGTATTATATGAGATATATTGATCCACACAATGATAAGGAATTTGCAAATCAGGAGCTCTTAAAGCACTGGATGCCGGTAGATCTCTATGTTGGTGGACCGGAGCATGCGGTAGGACACCTCATGTATTCAAGAATCTGGAACAGATTCCTCTTTGATCAGGGCTTATCTCCTGTAAAGGAGCCTTTTAAGAAGCTCGTACATCAGGGAATGATCCTTGGATCAAACGGTATCAAGATGGGCAAGAGATTCCCAGAGTTCGTAGTAAATCCTAGTGATGTAGTCGAGGAGTACGGCGCTGATACACTTCGTCTCTACGAGATGTTCATGGGACCACTTGAGGTTTCAAAGCCTTGGAACGACAGCAACGTACAGGGAGCAAAGAGATTCATCACACGTGTATGGAATTTCTTTACAGAGCCTGAGAATATTATCGAAGAGGATGACGGAAAGCTCACAAGAATCTACCATCAGACAGTAAAGAAGGTCACAAACGACTTCGAGGCACTTGGCTACAATACAGCTATCAGCCAGATGATGATTTTTGTCAATGAAGTATACAAGACAGGCAGATGTCCTAGAGAGTTTGCAGAGGGACTTATCAAGATGCTTTCTTGTGTATGTCCACATGTTGGTGAGGAAATCTGGCAGAGAATGGGACATGACGATACAATCGCATTTGAGCCATGGCCGGTATACGATGAGGCAAAGACTGTTGAGGATACAGTAGAGATTGCTGTACAGATCAACGGAAAGACTAAGGGCACTCTTGCAATCGGAAAACAGGATCCTAAGGATGAGGTTATCGCAAAAGCAAAGGATGTTATTGCAGATAAGCTTACAGGAAATATCGTAAAAGAGATTTATGTTCCGGGACGTATTGTAAACATCGTAATGAAATAAAAAATCACCCGGTATTTTGCACAGCCATTAGATGGCCGGCAGAATACCGGGTGATTTTATTTTTTGAGAACATGTGGTGGAAGAGATGGATCACTTCCGCGAAGCTTCTGCATACCGCGCTGGATCGCATCCTTGGAATTTTTCCAGTCGGCATCTTTATTTTTATAATCATATTTTTCGATGAACCATGCAACATCTTCATATATGCGGTTCATGTTGTCGTGCATTAGAGGGAGCACGATATCGTAAAATTCTTTGCGCTTATCACCTTTTAAATAAGTGTCAGCTCCTTCCAAAACCACTTTCAGGTGATCGAGACAAAATCCTTTTGTGTTCTTTAATTTTTCTTTTAGTTCAGGATTCTTTTCATACATAGTGAAGAAGGTCTTCATGTATGCATTAAAGGTCTTGTTTACGCTGTCACATATAAAGCAGGTTGATTCACGCTTGTTAATCCAGTCCACGATGGAATTGGAGGAGGCGTTTGCTTTTTTAAAAAGACCGCTCCTTTGCACTGAATCAGGCTTAAAGTTCTTAAATTCTTTGTCCATCTCCTCAATATGGCGCATGTACATGGTTTTTAGTATCCAGGCGTTTCCGAGTGAATTGCCATAGTCAAACATTTTTTTGAAATGTGCACGGCAGAAGCCCTCCTTATCGGTCATATCGCGTATGTCAGCCTCCATGTAAGAGGCACCATGACCAAGTACAAAATCCATGACGTGATCCTCGGTGCGTTTTTCTATATAGCAGAAGGGGCATTCGCCGGCATTGTCAAAGGCGTCTGATATGGGGATAGTGTGTATTTGTTCTTTCAAGGTAATACCTCCGGGGTCATATTTTTTTATTTAAAAATCCTCTGGTGTGTAGCTCTCATAAAACTTGATGAAGGTCTGCAGAGAGGTGGAAAGCTTTGAAGACTCCTTGTAAGCAAAGCCGACCTCACGCTTGTGGATTGGTATGCCGAGAGGAATTTCAATCAGGGTACCGTCATCAAGCTCCTTTGAAACTATGCTTTTTATGACGCAGGCCACACCTACGCCTATTTTGGCAAAGTCGATGAGCAGGTCCATATTTGATATATCTATAGAGTCCTTTACGTGTATCTGGTTCTCCTGCAGATAATCATCAATATATTTACGTGTCATATTGCCTTTATCGAGAAGCATGAGAGTAGAGTTTTGCAAAATCTCGCTCTTTTTGACACCACGGGCGCTTAAGTTGCGCAGATAGTCCTTTGTAGTGACAAATATATCCTCAATGTTGTCCAGATAATAGAAATTGAAAGTCTTAAGGGATGCTGGTTTTCCAATCAGACCTATATCTATTTTGTCATCATCGAGGAGCTTTAAGGTCTCATTGGTAGACTGACATTCGATTGAGATGCTTATATGAGGATTTCTGTGTATGAATTCCTTGAGATATGGCAAAAGCATATATTTGCAGAGGGTTGAGCTGACACCAATTTTAAGCTGGCCGACACCGAGCTCTATTGAGCGCTTCAGCTTTTCCTCACCCTCATTTAATGCCTCAAAGGCCTCGCTTACATGATCATACAGAAGCCTGCCCTCATCGGTCAAGACGACACCTCTGGAGCTTCTGGAAAAAAGCTTGCATTCCAGTCCGTCCTCGAGCTTTTGAATTGACTTGCTGATGGCAGGCTGGCTGATATAGAGCTCCTTGGCTGCCTTTGATATATTGCCGGCATTGGCGACAGTATAGAAAATCCAGTAAGATGAGAGATTCTGGTTCATTTGTACCTCCTGTGGTTTGTACTTTTAATGGGCTGTAATCGTTGCTTGTCACAAAAAGGTGTGAACATCAACAAATCTGTGTTTATTATACCATGAGATTTAGTTATGGTAAATATGTTTATTATGTATTTTTATTATGGTAAATCATATGTTATGATGTCTTAAGTAAACTTGATTCAGATACAATCATAATACAATATTTTTATATGCTAGGAGGAATATAAGCATGGGAATGACAATGACACAGAAGATTCTTGCTGCACACGCAGGCCTTGACTCTGTTAGTGCAGGACAGCTCATTGAGGCTGATTTAGATCTTGTGCTTGGAAACGACATTACCTCACCTGTAGCGATTCATGAGATCAACAAGATGAAGGTAGAGGGAGTGTTTAATAAAGATAAAATTGCACTCGTTATGGATCACTTTGCACCAAACAAGGACATCAAGTCAGCAGAACACTGTAAATGTGTTCGCGAGTTTGCCTGCAAAAACGAGATTACAAATTACTTTGATGTAGGAAAAATGGGCATCGAGCATGCACTTTTACCTGAGCAGGGACTGACTGTAGCAGGTGATGTGATTATAGGAGCTGATTCTCATACATGTACATACGGAGCTTTAGGAGCATTCTCTACAGGTGTGGGAAGTACTGATATGGCAGCAGGAATGGCTACAGGCAAGGCCTGGTTTAAGGTACCTTCTGCTATCAAGTTCAATATCGTCGGAAAACCGGCTGAGTGGATTAGCGGCAAGGACGTCATCCTTCATATCATCGGTATGATTGGTGTGGACGGTGCACTTTATAAGTCAATGGAGTTTGTCGGAGATGGACTTAAATATCTTTCTATGGACGACAGATTTACTATCGCCAATATGGCAATCGAGGCCGGCGGCAAGAATGGTATCTTCCCTGTAGATGATCTCACAAGAGAGTACATGAAGGAGCATTCAAAGCGTCCGTTCACAGAGTATGAGGCTGATAGTGATGCAGAGTATGATGAGGAGTATACAATCGACCTTAGCATACTTAAGTCTACAGTTTCATTCCCACATCTGCCTGACAATACACGTACCATCGATGAGGTGGGTGATGTAAAGATTGACCAGGTAGTAATCGGTTCATGTACCAACGGCCGTATGGATGATCTGCGTATTGCAGCAAAGATTCTTGAGGGTAAAAAGGTTGCGGATGGTATCAGGGTTATCGTGATTCCTGCCACACAAAAGATTTATCTTCAGGCTATGGAAGAGGGCCTTCTTAAGACATTTATCGAGGCAGGTGCCATTGTGAGCACACCTACCTGCGGACCATGTCTTGGCGGATACATGGGAGTGCTCGCTGAGGGCGAGAGATGCGTATCTACCACAAACCGTAACTTTGTCGGACGTATGGGTCATGTGGATTCTGAGGTTTATCTGGCAAGCCCTGCTGTTGCAGCTGCAAGTGCCATTACAGGTAAGATTTCAGGACCAAAGGATGTTATGTAAAGATTGGAGGAATCACAATGAAAGCAGCACACGGTCGTGTATTTAAATATGGAGACAATGTCGATACAGATGTAATCATTCCTGCAAGATATCTGAATTCTTCTGATCCTAAGGAGCTTGCAACACACTGCATGGAGGATATCGATAAGGATTTTGTAAATAATGTAAAGGCCGGAGATATCATGGTAGCCAACAAGAACTTCGGCTGTGGTTCATCAAGAGAGCATGCACCGATTGCCATCAAGGCTGCCGGCGTAAGCTGTGTTATCGCAGAGACATTTGCAAGAATTTTCTACAGAAATGCAATCAATATAGGTCTTCCTATTATTGAGTGCCCTGAGGCAGCAAAGGCAATAAAAGCCGGTGATGAGGTGACAGTAGACTTTGATTCAGGTATCATCACAGATGAGACAACAGGAGAGAAGTTTAAGGGACAGGCCTTCCCACCGTTCATGCAGAAGATTATTGACTGCGAGGGACTTGTAAACTATATAAATCAGAAGTAATTATAAAAATTCCCGAGGTTATATAACCGCGGGAGTTTTTAGTACAATATTAAAAATAATGGTAATATGCAAACTGTGGGATATGCGTTCTATAAATCAAATTGCTGCAGATACTGCAAATATTTATTGGAAACTGTCACAGAAGTGTAAATATCCGCGTATTCCTTGCCTGATATACTTTCGATATAGTTTTCGGGATAGTTTTTTTCTATGCCATGTGCATGAGCCATATCGACAGCTTTATTGTATGCAATAGCGGCCTTTTCGATTGTGTTGTAGGTTCCTATGACAAAATTACCGTTTATGTGTATGCGAGCTTTATATTTGTCGAGCCCTGCAGTTTTGACAATCTCTACACCATGGTATGGATTTAACAGCTTGATGTTTTCGTAGCGCATGTCGGTTGAATCGTTGTTTACAAATACATAGTCCCGTCCGCAAACAGCATGAGGCTGTATGCCATAGCGGCTAAGCAGGGTGACCTGCATGCCGTAGTCGTTGACGTACAGATGTCCCTGGCGTTTTAATATGCGATGCTCAGAGTAGTAAAACAAATCGTCTATATCGAATTTCAGCTCATGTGATATATCCAGATAGTAGCTGAAATAATTTTTGCGCAGATATATGGGCGTCTTTATGTACATGCCGTTGTCCCGGTAATTAATAAGAGTTACAATTTTATCAAATGCAAGTGCATGGGTGTGAAAGTAAGAGTCCTCTATGCTGTTTGTTTCTTTTAATAAAATTGTCGATGCAGTGGCATAGGCGCGGCTTGCAGAAAGCTCACTGTCAAAGCTTCCGAGACTGATGTGTTTGCTTTTGTAGGTGATGTTGGACCTGTAGTAAATGGTGCCGTCTTTTCTGACAGCGGTGTAAACTCCTTGCAGCATAGATGTATTGTGTCCCTTTCACATATATTTTGTTATTGTTTGTTAAAACATTTATATAATTGTAGCATTTTTGTTATTGATTTGATATATGAAATTTATTATACTATAAAGGATAATAATTGTCTGCATATAGATGCAGCAATATGGATTTAGATAAGATAAAAAGAGAAATGAGGTAAAAAATGGATTTATTATATTCAAGTACAAGAAACAGTGAAAAGAAAATAACAGCTTCACAGGCTATCCTTAAGGGCCTTGCCGATGATGGAGGATTATTTGTACCTGAGAGCATTCCGGCACTTGATGTTTCTGTTGAGGAGCTTTCTAAGATGTCATACCAGCAGGTAGCATATGAGGTTATGAAGCTTTTCCTTACGGATTTCACAGAGGAAGAGCTTAAAAATTGTATCAACAGGGCATACGACAGCAAGTTTGATACTACTGAGATTGCACCGCTTAAGTTTGCTGACGGCGCTTACTACCTTGAGCTGTTCCATGGCTCTACAATAGCCTTCAAGGATATGGCATTATCCATTCTGCCTCATTTACTTATCACATCTGCAAAGAAAAACAATGTTAAAAACGAGATTGTAATCCTGACAGCCACATCAGGAGACACAGGAAAGGCAGCTATGGCAGGCTTTGCTGATGTTGAGGGGACACAGATTATCGTTTTCTATCCAAAGAATGGTGTCAGCCCGATTCAGGAGAAGCAGATGCTTACACAAAAGGGTGCCAATACTCATGTAGTGGGTATTCACGGCAACTTTGACCAGGCACAGTCAGCAGTAAAGGCTATGTTCAATGATAAGGCTCTTGCAGAGACGATGGATGCCGCAGGCTATCAGTTCTCATCCGCCAACTCAATCAATATAGGTCGCCTTGTACCACAGATTGTGTACTATGTATATGCTTACTCAAAGCTTTTTGCACAGGGAGCTGTCGCAAAGGATGAGAAGATAAATATCGTAGTTCCTACGGGAAACTTTGGAAATATACTTGCAGCGTTTTATGCAAAGAATATGGGACTTCCAGTTGCAAAGCTTATCTGCGCTTCAAACGAGAACAAGGTGCTTTACGATTTCTTCACAACAGGAGAGTATGATAAAAACAGAGAGTTTATCCTCACAAATTCACCATCCATGGATATTCTCATCTCTTCAAACCTTGAGAGACTCATTTACCGTATCGCAGGGAATGATGCAAATAAGAATGCTCAGCTTATGGCTTCGCTTGCTAAGGAGGGCAAATACACTGTAACACCTGATATGAAGGCCCAGCTTTCTGACTTCTATGGCAATTACACAAGCGAGAAGGAAACAGCAGAGGTCATCAAAAAGCTTTACGAGGATACAGGATACATAATTGATACTCATACAGCAGTTGCAGCAGGTGTATATAGCAAGTATAAGGAGGCTACAGGTGATACAGCCACAAAGACTGTTATCGCATCTACAGCAAGTCCATTCAAATTCACAAGAAGTGTGATGGATGCAATTGATCCTAAGTACGATTCAATGACAGACTTTGAGCTTGTCGATGAGCTTTCAAAGATTGGCAACGTTAAGGTACCAAATGCCATCGAGGAAATCAGGGATGCAAAGATTCTTCACAACACAGTCTGTGATGTGGATCAGATGGAAAACACTGTTAAGAAAATGCTCGGTGTGCAGTAATAATATAATGTTACCTTTTGCCCATTTAATCATATAATTGTAATTTGTTTGATATATAATTATGTATAGCGCAACATAAAAGAACATCTGCTGATTGCAGATGTTCTTTTTGTGCTCTAATTATAGAGTAAATAATTATCAGATTACTGAAACCGCCTTGCAGAGATATTAGAATTCAATAATAAAGTGAATGGCTCCGAAAGGGTATAACAGCTTGAGCTTGCAGGCTTTATTGAAGCTGCGTGTCTGTCCATCAAAATGCTCAGGTGCAGTGAGAGTAAGCTCAAGTGCCTGATCATTTGAACAGTTGACCAGAAACAGTCCATTGTTCAGGTTCAGGAAATCATCGAGAGATGCCTGTACATACTCGTCGTATACTGAAAATGATTCATTTACATAGCGTGATGCAAAATTGATGGCTGTTGTCTGACTCATGCCTATGTATGTAGATATGGCATAGCTGCCCTCGATGTCCTGACGTACCATGCAGTCCGCACTAAAGCTGTCACATATCTCGGCAGAGAGCGGAGTGTAGTCATCACCGACAAATCGGATAAAGCTGTTAAACAAAAGCTCAAGATACATAATGTCAATGGCAGAAGGATCTATGCCTGTATTGGCAAAAAAATGACCTATCAGATGATTTATACTGTCCTTATCCTCGAGTACCATGTCAAGATCGGAAATAGCATTCTCACTGCGGTAATCATGTATACTCTTTTCGAGAGTGGTATTGTCAATTATGCCTTTGTCTAAAAGAATCTGTCCTAAAAGAAGAAAGTCAGGGCTTTGGATGTTTAAGAGATCCTTTACCTGCTCGTCTGTCAGATAGCCCATTTCTATTGTAAGCTCACCAAACTTCTTGTCCTGATGGGTCTGCTCGACTATTACTGAATCAACCTCGGCAGCTGTCATAAGCCCTGAGTGGATGGCAAGAGTACCGAGCTTTGCGTGCTTTTGTGCTTTTTCTTTGAGTGCGTCAAAAAGCTGCTCATTAGTGATATACCCCTTTGATAGGAGAAAATTGCCAAAAAATTGAGTATACATATTAATTTCCTCCTATGTGCTTCTTAATCAGACTTATGACCTGATCCTTGTCGATTGGTTTCTGAATGAAGTCACATGCTCCGGCAGCAAGAGCCTTTTTAAGCTCGGACTGTGTGCCTACAGATGATGCAACGAAGATGGTAGCACTGCTGTCATACTCCATAATTTCTGAGATAGCGGCATTTCCATCCTTTACTGGCATTACAATGTCTATAAATGTGAGATTTGGCTTATGCTCCTTGTACATATCAATGGCGAGCTGTCCGTTTGCCGCCTCAATGATAGTCGGTGAACCAATGGAATTGATTATGTCCTTCATCTGTTTTCTTGCGAGAATCGAATCATCGCATATAAGTATTTTTAAATCGTCAAGTTGCATTTTAAAAACTCCTTCCCCTTGAAAATATAAATATATTTTACTACATTAATAATAGAAATTCAAGAAATAGTTGGGACTTATTTACCATTTATTTTTTCCTTACATGAGGTTATACTAATTTTGGTGATTTTACATATTTTTTGTATATATAAGATCCGTGATAACTATTTAGGAATAATAAATAAAAATACAGGAGAAAGAAGCATGAACTATTTTATTATAATAGATGCGGTCACACTGATACTGGGAATTTACATAATATTTGTGTCACTGCGAATGAAGAAAAGCGGCAAAATTGAAAGTACCTTTGTGGCTGAGGATGAGATGAAAAAGATAAAGGATACGGCCGGATATATAGCTTATATTTATCCAAAGTCACTTGTATTCGGCATTGTGATCTTTGTTATCAGTATAGTTGCGATAGTTTCGGATTGCCTCAAAAAGATACCGTACTGGTCATATGTGGAGATGATTATATTCGTCGCAGTAATTATCTGGTTTTCAAATATGTTACGAAATGCCAGAGAAAAATTTGTTAAATTCTAACATGAATTTTGCATTGCAACATGAGACATAATAAAGTATAATGAATTTACAAAGATACCTGAGATGTTCGACAACCCTGTGTATTTAGAACCTACATTTACTTTAAACGGGATTCCTATATGAGCTGTTGGATGTCAGGCCGTCATTATGCAGCGGAAGGCAGAAGGCAGACTGCGGTTACCCACCTAGCAAGAGCGCTAGGAGTCTAAATTACAGGACCGGCATTTTGGGTTCTTACAAAAGAATAATAATGTACAAAAGAACTCCGGACGCACAAAAGATTTATGAGATACAAAAGATTTTTAAAGCACAAAGGATTCTTAAGTACAGATGATAAAGGGAGCTGTTTTTGCAGCTCCCATTTTTTGAGCAGTAACCACTATTTGGGTGTTAAGGAGAACAGAAATTTGGCAAATAGAAGACGAAGACGGCAAAAGCCGAATCAGATGGTCTGGATAATGCTTGCGATAACCGTGGTATGCGTGGTTATTGTTTTTGCAATTGTTATGGCGCAAAAGGAAAAGGGGGCACTTGTAAAACAGGCGAGGGCTGTGACGAAGGATATGGTGTATGAGAATGCATATATTGTGTCAAATGACGATGGAAGGCTGATTTTCATATGTGATGGAGAGCTTTACAGGGCTAAGGGAACCATGGAGGAGAGCTTTACAGGGGTCTGTGATATTGAAATCAGTGGCTCTAAGGTCAAAAAGATACAGATAAAGCCGGATGATATATCAGGTGTGATGCTGTCATACGGAAACGGAACCATGCAGATTGCAGGGCAGGGTGACATTCCAATGCAGTCAGACAAGCTGCCGGTGTATGATGAGACAGGAGCAGCGCCTAAGGAAATAGCGGTTTCTGACCTGATAATCGGAAGTGAAACTCTTTCTTACATACTTGATTCCGGCAGGATATGTGCCATCGTCAGAAGACAGGTACCTGACCTTACATACATAAGAGTGCTTATAAAAAACGATGGAAAGGATGTATTTCCAACAATTGCGGCAGCTGCCGCAGTTAACCTTTATGTGGATGATGCTGATTGTGGAAGCAATGCTATTGACGATGTGGGTGCATATATGGCAAATGCACAGAAAGGTAAGATAAAGGTGAGCTCAGCGGACAATTATGTCAGCATAAACGGTAAGAGCTATCCGGGCTCATTTGAGTTTATCGGGACAGATGCAGGAATTGTGGCGGTGAATACAGTCGATGTGGAGACATATGTGCGCTATGTGCTGCCGTCGGAGATGCCGTCTACATTTGATGCAGAGGCGCTTAAGGCTCAGGCTGTTTGCGCAAGAACCTTTGTATATTCACAGATGAAAAATACACAGTATGCGCTATACGGAGCAAATATTGACAATACCACGGCTTTTCAGGTCTATAACGCTTCAGAAACAAAGCAGTCGACCGATGAGGCTGTAAAAGCTACAGCAGGACAGGTTGTCTCATGTGGAGGAAGCTTAATAACATGTTATTATTTTTCTACATCTGCCGGAAAAACAGAGGATATGGAGGTATGGTCTTCGAGTACACCGGATTTCATACACAAGGTGGAGTCGGTGGATGACAATTCGCCATACTACAGATGGACCTCGGAGCTTGATTTATCGGCATACAATGATCCTCAGTATGGCACAGCAACAGGTATTTCTGTCGATAAGACGTCGGATGCTGGGTATGTACTTTCGCTCACAATAAATTATGGAAACAAATCGCAGACCTTTACGGCGGAGAATGATATAAGAAAGGCGTTAGGGCATTATCAGAAAAAAGTTACATTAAACGATGGCTCTGTGAGGGAGAATATGTCGATGATACCAAGCGCCTGCTTTAGTGTGAGTGCCGGTGCAAATGGTCACTATACACTGTCCGGAGGAGGCTTCGGCCATGGAATAGGCTTCAGCCAGTATGGGGCAGACAAGCTGGCAAAGGCAGGAAGCGGCTATAAGGATATAATCGGATATTATTATAAGGATGTGACAGTGGTGGATATAAGCAGTGTACGCAGTGAGCAGTGATATGTCTCAATTATTATAACTTTCGGGATTTTATTATATTTAGCAGCCACTATAGCCGATTTAAAGGTGAATTTTTACGTTTAAAAAAATTGATAGCATGGATAGTAGAAATGTGGTAATATCGAAGTGCTTAGATACATGACTATGTGTGTGATAGTAAGATACATTGTAATTATTTCGTAAGAAAACAAGAGGATTTGACAATGAATTTACCGATAGAGTTTGAAAAAAAGATGAAGGCCTTTCTGGGCAATGAGTGGGATGATTTCTTATACAGCTATGACAATAACAGATTTCAGGCACTCAGATTCAATACATTAAAGGTACAAAGCCAGGAAGAAAGAATGCGGATATTGAAAACACTTAAAATATCCTCAGAAAAAAAGGTTTCGTGGGCAAATGAGGCATATTACTTTGATGAGAATGTGCGTCCGGGAAAGCATCCGTATCATGAGATGGGGCTTTACTACATACAGGAGCCAAGTGCCATGTCGGCGGCTGCACTTTTAGCTCCAAAGCCGGGTATGAGAGTGCTTGACCTGTGTGCGGCACCCGGTGGAAAGAGCACACAGCTTGCCACATATTTAGGAGACAGCGGACTTTTGGTATCAAATGAGATTAACACACAAAGAAGCCGGATTTTGTCGCAGAATATAGAGCGTATGGGAATCAAAAATGCGATTGTGACAAATGAGGACAGCTTTGTGCTTGCTTCACATTTCCCAGGCTTTTTTAATGCTATACAGGTGGATGCACCTTGCTCAGGAGAGGGAATGTTTCGAAAGCTGCCTGAGGCAATAGAGCAGTGGAGCATGGAAAATGTGGCAATCTGTGCGGCAAGGCAGAAGGAAATACTGGATAATGCTGCGGTGATGCTTAAGCCGGGAGGTACGATAGTGTACAGCACCTGCACCTTCTCGAGGGAAGAAAATGAGGATGTAATTGAGTGTTTTTTGGAGAGACATCCTGATTTTACACTTGAAGAAATGGAGCGCTTCTGGCCACATAAGGTGGACGGAGAGGGGCATTTTGTGGCAAAGCTTGTGAGAAGAGGCAGTGTGGACACAGACCTTAAAGCTGACAGGAAAACCAAAAAGAACAAAAATAGTAAGAACAGGAAAAATGAAACAAAGCCGGCTCTCACAAAAGAAAATATGAAGCTTCTCTCAGAGTTTCTTGATGAGACCATATCAGAGGATATGGCAGCATGGATAAAAAACTCAAGGCTTGTCATGTTTGGGGAGCAGCTCTACAGGCTGCCTGATATGGAAGTTGATATTAAAGGGCTTAAGGTGCAGCGAGCAGGGCTTCATATAGGAGAGTTTAAAAAACAGCGCTTTGAGCCGTCGCATTCGCTGGCACTTGCACTTAAGCTAAATGATGCTAAAAACGTAGTAAAGCTTACCTGGGATGATCCGCAGACAACAGGCTTTTTCAATGGTCAGTCAGTTATGTTATCTGATGAGCAGGCGGCTGAATGCAAAAAGGGCTGGGCACTTGTATGTGTAGACGGATACACGGCCGGCTGGGGCAAGGTGAATGGTGCACAGGTTAAAAACCATTATCCTAAGGGGCTTAGAAATAAAATATAAAGAAAATAGAAAAATTTTCTACTTGCAAAATATAGAGATTGTGCTAAAATGACTTATGTGTTATTAAGAAATAAGCATTTGCGATATATATGTCGCAGCTATATATAATAAAAGCAATGAAGGTGCATAGTAGATTATAGTACTTTGACCAGAGAGAGATTGTCATCGGCTGAAAGCAGTCTTACAAAAAGGCTATTGATTGAAGTTCACACTGAAGCTGCATGGATGAAGCACAGTAGTTCATGACGTGTTATGTACGTTACACATATCAATGAGAGTCCATTGGATATTTCTTCAATGGAAATCAGGGTGGTATCGCGGAATTTTCGTCCCTGCATGGTTTAATAGCCATGCAGGGACGTTTTTTATCGCATAAACGGCGAATTCAAGCTTGAAGTTACGAGTTTATGCAAATTAAGAAAAATATTATGAGGTGAAATTCGATGAGAGACAAAATTCAACAGATCAGAGAAAAAGCACTTGCTGAAATTGATAAGGCTGACGGTCTTGAAAAATTAAATGATGTGCGTGCTGCAATTCTTGGAAAGAAGGGTGAGCTCACAGCTGTCTTAAAGGGCATGAAGGATGTTGCTCCGGAGGACAGACCAAAGGTAGGCCAGTGGGTCAATGAGACACGTGAGGCAGTTGAGAAGCTTCTTGATGAGAAGGTTAAGAAATTTGAGGCAGAGGCACTTAAGCGCAAGTATGAGAGCGAGAAAATAGATGTCACTATGCCTGCAAAGAGAAGCAAAAAGGGTAATCTTCATCCTGTAACACAGGTAAAGGACCAGCTCTCAGAGATTTTCACATCTATGGGCTTTGAGGTTTACGAGGGAACAGAAATCGAGAATGATTACTATAATTTTACAGCTTTAAATACTCCAAAGGATCATCCGGCGCGTGATATGCAGGATACATTCTACTTATCACCTGAGTTCTTACTTCGTACACAGACCTCAGCAGGACAGATTCATGTAATGGAAGCAAAGAAGCCACCTATCAAGGTTGTTTCACCGGGTAAGGTTTTCCGTTCGGATGATGATGCGACACATTCTCCTATGTTCACACAGATGGAGGGACTTGTGGTAGATAAGGGCATCACACTCTGCGATTTAAAGGGTATGCTTGACCAGCTTGTAAAGAAGATGTTCGGAAAGAATGTCACAACACGTCTTCGTCCTTCATACTTCCCATTTACAGAGCCGTCTGTAGAGGTTGATGTAAGCTGTTTCCAGTGCCACGGCAAGGGCTGCTCTTTATGCAAGGGCACAGGCTGGATTGAGGTGCTTGGTGCAGGCGTAGTAAATAAAAAGGTGCTTGAGGGCTGTGGCATAGACACAAATGAGTACAGCGGTTTTGCATTTGGTATCGGTCTTGAGCGTATTGCAATGCTCAAATACGGAATTAACAACATCAAGCTTTTATTCGAGTCAGACCTTAGGGTATTAGACCAGATTGATGACAACTAGATTCATTTTTCTTGAATATATAACAGGAGGCAAAAATTATGTTAACACCACTTAGCTGGTTAAAAGATTATGTAGATATAGATGTAACACCAAAGGAGTTAGAGGAAAAATTATTCTCATGTGGTTTCGAGGTGGAGGAATCATATGAGGTGGGAAAGGATATCTCAAACGTAGTAGTCGGCCTTGTAGAAAAATGTGAGCCGATTCCTGAGACACACCTGAGTCTATGTCAGGTAAATGCCGGAGCACATGGCACATTCCAGATCTGCTGTGGAGCGGATAATGTAAAGGCAGGGGGCAAATATCCTCTCGCACTTATCGGTGCCACAGTATATGCCACAGCAAAGGATCACGTTACAATAGAGGGCGTGATGGAGATAAAGCAGGGCAAGCTGCGTGGATATGATTCATATGGAATGTTATGCTCAGGCGTAGAGCTTGGCTTAAATGAAGACCTCTATCCGGGTGCAGGCTACAACGGACTTTTGATTTTACCTGAGGATGCTAAGGCGGGAGATGATGTAAAACCTATCCTCGGCCTTGATGACTGGATTTTTGATATTGCAATCACAGCAAACAGACCTGACTGCCAGTGTATATATGGCATGGCAAGAGAGGTTGCTGCTGTTTTGGGAAAAGATCTTAAGGAGCCTGCACTTGACTATACTGCTGATGATGTGAAGAAGGAAAATTTCAAGGTTTCGGTTCTTGCACAGGACATCTGCCCTCGCTACACAGCTCACTATGTGCATGATGTAAAAATCTCCGAGTCACCGGCATGGATGAGAAAGCGTCTTGCACTTGTCGGAATAAGCTCTATCTCAAATGTGGTAGACATCACTAACTTTGTTTTAAAAGAGCTCGGACAGCCAATGCATGCCTTTGATTACTCATACCTTGAGGGAGATGAGATTGTAGTAAGACGTGCAAACGATGGAGAGAAAATTGTTACACTTGATGAGAAGGAATTTGAGTTAAACAGCAATAACCTCGTTATCTGTGACGGAAAGAAGGCAGTTGCGCTCGCCGGTATCATGGGCGGCTTAAACTCTGAGATTAACGACGGAACCACAGAGGTGATGTTTGAATCTGCAAAATTTGCAAGAGACAATATAAGAAAGAGCTCACGTGCGTTGGGACAGTCATCTGATTCGAGTGCACTTTACTCAAAGGGTGTAAACGAGTACACAACAGCCATGGCTATGAAGAGAGCGCTTCACCTGATGGAGGAGCTTGGCTGTGGTAAGGTTTCTTCAACTCACGTTGAGGTGACTACTGGAAACTCACTTGAGCCAAAAGAGATGAAGGTTTCTATTGCAAAGGTAAACGGTGTGCTTGGAATAGAGGTTCCTACAGAGGATATCGTGAGAATACTCACAAATTTAGGCTTTGCACCGGTTGTAAGCGGCGATGAGCTGACACTTATGATTCCTGCATACCGTGAGGATATGGAGGATTATCCGGATGTGGCCGAGGAGGTTATCCGTATGTATGGCTATGACCATGTCATTCCTGCATTCATGCCTACAGCACAGGTTACACTCGGAGGACTCAACCTTAGACAGCAGACAGAGCGCAAGATAAAAGAGGTGCTCTGTGCAGCAGGCGCGTATGAGGGAATACATTACTCATTCTTCTCACCTGCTGATCTTGATTTGCTCAGATTCCCGGAGGATGCACCTGAAAGACATGCTATCAGGCTTATAAACCCAATCAATGTTGACCTCTCGCTTATGAGAACAACACTTGCTTCTGAGATGCTTTATGCCATAGCAAGAAACCAGAAGAAGGGTATCCTGGAGGGAAGAATCTTTGAGCTGGGAAATATCTTTATCGCAAAGGAGCTTCCGCTTACAGAGTATCCGGATGAGAGAGAGACACTATGCGCAGGCGTATTCGGTGAGGATGAATCGTTCTTTACTATAAAGGGACTGGCTGAGACTGTAGCAGATGCGCTTGATGTGAAGTTTACATACAAGCCGGCTCAAAAGCCATTCCTTCATCCGTATCAGACAGCAGAGGTATTCTGTGACGGTCAAAAGGTCGGATATCTCGGTCAGGTAAGATATGAGATATGCGATGAGCTTGACATGAGAGTACCGGCATATGTGATGGAGCTTGATTTAAGAGTTCTTTCACAGTGGTATGGAAAGGACAGAGTATTTACTCCAATCTCAAAATTTGATGATGAGAAGAGAGATTTTGCTTTTGTTGTGGACAAGGATATTACATGTGAGCAGATTGAAAACGGTATCAGGGAAGCCTGTGATTATGTCTCAGATGTTACACTGTTTGATGTTTACGAGGGTGTACAGCTTCCTCCGAATAAGAAGAGCATGGCGTACAGTGTAGTATTTACACCAAAGGATGAGGAGCTTAAGACTAAGAAGGTTGAGGGCTTTGTAAAGGATATACTTGCTCATCTTAAAGAGACTGCAGGTATCACACTTCGTGGTTAGACGTTAGTATAGTGTTAGGAATAGGAAAATTATGGACGTAAAAGATTTTGATTATGATCTTCCGGAGGAGCTGATAGCACAGGATCCTCTGGAGGACCGCTCCAGCTCAAGACTCATGGTGCTTGACAAGAAGACAGGAGAAGTCAGCCATCATGTGTTCAAGGAGATTGTTAAATATTTAAGACCGGGCGACTGCCTTGTGCTCAACAATACAAAGGTCATTCCTGCACGTCTTTTTGGCGTGAAAGAAGGCACTATGGCAAAGATAGAGATACTTCTTCTAAAGCGCAGACAAAATGACGTATGGGAGACCCTTGTAAAACCGGGTAAAAAGGCAAAGCCGGGCACGAAAATTATATTTGGTGACGGACTTTTAATAGGTGAAGTAATAGATGTGGTTGATGATGGAAACAGGCTGATTCAGTTTAGCTATGAGGGTATTTTTGAGGAGATACTTGATAAGCTCGGACAGATGCCATTGCCGCCATACATCACACATCAGCTAAAGGACAAGAACCGCTACCAGACAGTATATGCAAAGTATGACGGCTCGGCCGCTGCGCCTACGGCAGGTCTGCATTTCACAAAGGAGCTTTTACAGCAGGTAAAGGATAAGGGAGTGGATATAGCAGAGGTTACTTTACATGTGGGGCTTGGTACCTTCAGACCGGTAAAGGTGGATAATGTGCTTGATCACCATATGCATTCTGAGTTTTACATGGTGTCACAGGAGGCTGCAGACAAGATTAATAATGCAAAGAAAAATGGCGGCAGAATAATATCTGTCGGCACTACAAGCACTCGTACCTTAGAGGCAGCATCCGATGAAAACGGCATGCTAAAAGAGTGCAGCGGATGGACGGATATCTTTATTTATCCGGGATACAGCTTTAAGGTGATTGACTGTCTGATTACAAATTTCCATCTGCCACAGTCTACACTTGTCATGCTTGTGTCAGCATTAGCAGGCAGAGAGCATGTCCTCAATGCATACAAAGAGGCTGTAGAGGAAAGATACAGGTTTTTCAGCTTTGGTGATGCGATGTTTATAACGAACGATATGCATATGGACGATGAGGCAGCTGAATAAATTTTACTTGTAAAAATCAGTCATATATACTAATATGTTGTTTGAGGGTAATTTGTTCCCTTAGTCAATAATATAATAGATGGGGTAAAGTGAATGGAAGAAAAGAGAAGACATAAAAGACTTGACATTGATGTATCGGTACAGTTAGAGCGGCTGGATGAGGACGGAGTGACAACACTTAAGTATTGTCATGTGGATGTCACAGATATTTCCAGAAGCGGTATCGGATTTAATGCAAAGGTACCTCTTGATATACATACATATTATGACACCAAGATCCAAATTTGGACCAAGGAGGTTGTGGATGCGGTTGTCGAGATTGTACGAAGAACAGACAGTGAAGAAGGAGTATATCACTATGGTGCTGTGTTTATCGGTATGACAGACACTGATGCACTCAAGATTGATATTTATCAGATTTTCAATGATTTATAAAGTAAAAAAAGTAAATCATCCACATGATATAGTAACCAGTGTACCTGGCTCAAAGAGTATCACAAACAGGGCCCTTTTAATCGCTGCACTCGCAAGCGGGCGCAGCGTTTTAAAAGGGTGTCTTTTTAGTGATGATTCGAGACATTTTATAGATGCACTGATTCGTCTGGGATTTCCGGTTTTGGTGGATGAGGATAAAAGAGAAATAACAATAACAGGCTTTGGAGGCAGGATACCAAAGAATGAAGCTGAGATAGATGTGGGAAGTGCAGGTACCGCTGCGCGTTTTCTTACAGCTCTTCTTGGACTGTCAAAGGGCAGATACCATATAGTGTCCTCTGAGCAGATGAAGAAACGTCCTATGAAGGATCTGCTTGTGTCGCTTGAAAAGCTGGGTGCCCATATTGAGTATGATGAGAACGAATATCATTTTCCTTTTACCATCGGAAATACAGGGGAGTATGCTGATACTGTTGATATAAACGTAGACAAGAGCAGCCAGTTTTTGAGTGCCCTTCTTATCTCGGCTATAGTGATGGAAAAGAACTTTACGATTAATGTCACAGGAACGCATGGTATGGCATATGTTGAGATGACGCGTCTTATGATGAAGCAGTTTGGGCTTGATGTGATGCAGGACAAAAAGAATAACAGCTTTATTATCCCTAAGAAAGCAGCGTATGAAAGCTTAGACTATGATATAGAGCCGGATGTGTCGGCTGCATGCTATTTTTATGCAATGAGCCCGCTTTTACATGTTAAGTCAAAGGTGATGGGGGTGCACCAGAACAGCTTGCAGGGAGATGTGGCATTTCTTGATGTGCTTGCGGATATGGGCTGCACAATTTCCGACGAGGCAGACGGCATAGTGTGTATGCCACCAAAGAATGCTCATATACATGGCGGAAGCTGGGATTTGTCAACATTCTCAGATCAGGCGCTGACACTTGCTGCGATTGCACCGTTTGCAAATGCACCTGTAGGGATAGAAGGCATTTCGCATATCCGTCTGCAGGAGTGTGACAGGATAAAAGCCATCGAGGAAAACCTGGCTGAATTAGGTGTGAGGGTTGAAGAAATTGAAAATGGCTTAAGGATTTATCCGGCAGAGTGTATTAAGCCCTGTAAAATTAAAACGTATGACGATCATCGCGTAGCCATGTCATTTACTTTGCCGGGGCTTAAGGCAGAGGGGGTTGAGATAATAGACCCTTATTGCTGCCGCAAGACTTTTGAGAATTTCTATGAGGTACTTGAGGAGAGCGTCTATTAATAAAGTGTTATTGGTTTCTGTTTATTTGTAAACAGTGCTGCATTGGACGGTATAAAAAGAGCCGTAAAACGAATCAAATTCGTTTTACGGCTCTTTGTTTTTGGTATTAAAACCATATAACAGGATAAATCATCTGCGGTGAATAGTATAGTTTCTTTCTTTAAGTACGCTGATAGCCGATTCAAGAGCATCTTCGTCATAGAACTCTATGCGCAGTACACCCTCCTCAAACTCACGGTTGTTTATGATGCCGATATTCTTGATGCTGATGCCGTTGAAGGCTAAAAGGCTTGCAAGCACTGCAATACCGCCTGCCTCATCGGCAATATCGACAAATATCTCGTGGAAATCCTTGCGGATTTTGGCACCGGGCAGTGTGAGTGAATCCCTGTAATTCTTTGAATCCTGGAAATAATCAATCATCTTTTGAGAACTGCCCTCTGCAATTATTTCGCGAAGCTTATGGAAATTGGCTTCATACTGGTCCATGAGTGAGAGCAGTTGTGTTTTGTTGGACTCACATATGTTTTCCCACATGACAGGGGAGCTTGCGGCGATACGTGTCACATCGCGGAAGCCTCCGGCAACGATAGTTTTCATGGTCTCTTTTTCGGAATCAATATGCTCAATCAGATTGACAAGAGAGTATGCAATCATATGTGGCAGGTGGCTGATGGCTGCGGTAGCATGATCGTGCTCCCTGTAGTCTAAAATGAGAGCTATTGAGCCCAGTGAAAGTACAAACTGTTTGAAATCATTCTGATTTTCTTCAGTAGTTGCAGCAGTAGGAGTGATAATATAGTAGGCGTTCTCCAAAAGCTGCTTGTCTGAATTGAGTATGCCTGTTTTTTCAGAGCCGGTCATAGGATGACCGCCGATAAAATTGCGCTCAAGGCCAAGCTCTATAACCTTTTCGTGAATCTGGGTTTTGGTGCTGCCTACATCTGTGATGATACAGTCATCCTTTATGATATCCTTAAGCTGTGTGAGATATTCGATATTTTTGTTTACCGGTGCACACAGAAAGATTACGTCGCAGTCTTTAAAAGCGTTAAGCTCTAAAAGCTCATTATTATCTATCAGGCCAAGACCAAAGGCATCATCTATGGTCTGTTGATGCCCAGCTGTTGCGATAATTGAGACCTTTGGATTATTTTCTTTCATTTTTCTGGCTATAGAGCCGCCAATCAGACCGAGCCCTATAAAGCCAACTTTATCAAAATGCATTTATGTGTATCTCCTAATTCTTTATTGTAACTATTCAGAATCACCACACGCACATTCTCAAAATCGCACTATAGTGGTTTTGAATATTTACAATATATTATATCCAATTTAACACTATAAAGCAATAAATTATTGGCATATTTATTCCAATATAACAATAAAAAAATAATCGTCAGATTGCATAAAAGTGTTGTAAATTATATAAAATATTAGTACAATGTTTACATACTATAATAATGTCAGGGAGGTACTTGAAATGAATGTTTACACTACTGAGAAGATTCGAAACGTCGTGCTTTTAGGCCATAGCGGCTGTGGCAAGACATCACTCGTGGAAGCTATGGCATATCTGGCAGGACAGACTACCAGAATGGGCACTGTAGCGGATGGCAGCACTATCAGCGATTTTGACAAAGAAGAGATAAAGCGTCAGTTCTCTATACATACATCGGTTGTACCGATAGAGTGGGATAATGTCAAAATAAATATTCTCGATACTCCTGGTTTTTTTGATTTTGTGGGAGAGGTTGAAGAAGCTGTATCGGCTGCAGATGCTGCAATCATCGTGGTTTCAGGCAAGGCAGGCATACAGACAGGCACAAAAAGAGCATGGGAGATATGCGAGAAATACAAGCTGCCGAGGATGATTTTCGTGACGGACATGGATATCGACAATGCAAGCTTCAAGGATGTGGTGCTAAAGCTGCAGGAGCTTTACGGCAAGAAAATAGCTCCATTCCATCTGCCAATCAGAGAGAATGAGAAGTTTGTGGGCTATGTCAATGTCATCCAGCAGAGGGCAAAGAGATGGAATGAAAGCGGAGGCGTGGATAAGTTTGATGTGCCTGAGTACTCAAAGGAGAACCTGGGAATATGTCGTGAGGCCCTAGTTGAAGCTGTAGCTGAGACAAGTGAGGAGTTCATGGACAGATATTTCGGCGGAGAGGAGTTTTCTGATGATGAAATCAGGGCTGCGCTTCGTGCAAACGTGTTTGAGGGCTCTATTGTACCGGTGCTCATGGGCTCAAATATTCTCGCAAGAGGCATGTATACACTTATGGCTGATATTGTGAAATACCTGCCAAGTCCTGAGAAGAGAAGCTGTACCGGTATTAACACCAAGACAAATGAGGTGTATAATGCTGATTATGATTTTGCAAAATCAAAGAGCGCTTATGTGTTCAAGTCTATAGTTGACCCGTACATCGGTAAGTATTCACTGATCAAGGTTAATTCGGGCGTACTAAAGACAGATGATGTACTTTACAATTATCACAGGGACTGCGATGAAAAAATCGGAAAGCTCTATGTGATGAGAGGCAGTAAGGTGGAGGAAGTAAAGGAGCTTCATGCAGGTGATATAGGAGCGCTTGCAAAGCTTACAAAGACTCTTACGACAGATTCGCTTTCCACCAGAAATATGCCGGTTACATATCTTAGAACAAGTATATCAAAGCCGTATGTGGCAATGCGCTACAAGGCAAAGAAAAAGGGCGATGAGGACAAGATTTCCCAGTCTTTACAGAAACTGTTAATGGAGGATCTGACACTAAACAGTGTAAATGACAGCGAAAATGGACAGACTGTACTATATGGTATCGGTGATATGCAGCTTGAGGTAGTGGCAAGTGAGCTTCTTGAAAAGTACAAGGTGGAGATAGAGCTTATGCGTCCAAAGGTAGCCTTTAAGGAGACTATCAGGAAAAAATCTGACGTAGAGTACAAGTACAAGAAGCAGTCGGGCGGACACGGACAGTACGGACATGTCAAGATGACATTTGAGCCGTCAGGTGATATGGATACGCCATATGTATTTGAGCAGACGGTCGTAGGAGGAGCTGTACCGAAGAACTTCTTCCCGGCTGTTGAAAAGGGTATTGCAGAGTCCGTGAAAAAGGGACCTCTTGCAGCCTATCCTGTGACGGGTATAAAGGCTGTGCTGTATGACGGCTCTTATCATCCGGTTGATTCATCTGAGATGGCCTTTAAGGTGGCAACACAGCAGGCATTTAAAAAGGGCATTATGGAGGCAAAGCCGGTGCTTCTTGAGCCGATTGCCACTCTTAAGGTAGTGGTGCCTGAGGGCTATACAGGTGATGTGATGGGTGAGCTTAACAAGAGACGTGCGCGAGTGATGGGCATGAACCCGACAGACAATGGATATCAGGAGATAGTTGCGGATATTCCTTATCTGGAGCTTTATGGATACAATGCCACACTTCGCTCAATGACGAGCGGAAGCGGCACATTCTCATATGAGTTTGCCAGATATGAGCAGGCACCGGATGATGTGGCTGCAAAACAGATAGAAGAAAGGGCAAGCAAGCTTGTTGAAGTTGAAGAGTAGAATAGCATTAATTATATTACTTACATTGATTTTTACCAATACTCATGTGTTTGCATCGGAGATAAAAGAGGCAGAAACTGCCTCTTTTGCTTCCGGGCCATCACTAAATACACTGGTTGACAATATGTCAGAAAGTGATGGTGTTTCATATATTTACTATAATCTGGGCGGTGCGGCAAATAATATCAATAATTATGGATACATCACACCAAAGCAGAAATTCATGGGACTAAGAGAACCACACAAATACGGTTATAAATTTGATGGCTGGTATCTGGATGAGCATTTTTCAAAAAAGGCGGATGTTCTGACCTACGAAAAAGCAAATGGATATGTGGTATATGCCAAATGGGTCAGGACGATTAACAATGAATACAGCGTAGAGCATTACAATTACAGGAGTAATAAAAAAGCGCATACACTGGCGCTTAAGGATTGCGATTACGATTTTATAGATGAAATAGATATTCCGGGCATGCCGGAGACGAAGGAAAATGATTTTCTCAATAATTATATTTTCAGTGAGGCACAGTGTCCTCAGGGGATTTGTATCACGGACGAATACGTGCTTATCACGAGCTATTCTGATGACAAGGGCTCACTAGGGGAGCTTATGGTATTTGACAGGGAGGACGGAGAGTACCTTGTGACACTTGGCATGGATGCAAACAGTCACCTGGGCGGAATTGCCTTTGACGGGGAAAATGTATGGGTGTGCAATTCCTACGACACAACTGTGGAGCGTATCTCGTATGATTTTATCTCTCTAATGGCCACTGCGAATTCCAAGCAGGTCATCGATGCGACAGGTGTGGTAGATGTGTTTGATGTGGGAAACAAGCCGTCATGCATCACATACTATGGAGGCAGGTTGTGGATAGCCACTCATAATATCCTTTTTAAGTCAAAGATGGTAGCATATTATTATGACAAAAAGGACGACAAGCTCACAAGCCTGAGCACATATACGATACCTGCCAGGGTGCAGGGAGTTACATTTGATGCCTCAGGAAAGGTATATCTGAGCACCTCCTATGGCAGAAATGAGTCATCGTATATCAAGTGCTACAAATCACTCATAGCTCTGTCGTCAAGGCCCAACAGCCCCGACATCACAATAGAGATGCCGCCGGGCTCAGAGGAGCTTGACAGTGTGGATAAAAGATTGTATGTCATTTTTGAATCTGCGGGGGAGAAGTACCTTGAGGGTACGGATGGCAAGGGAAATTCGCCTGCTCCGATAGACAAGATACTTCGCATAAATACAGATTCGCTTAAAAATTAACTATAGCATTTTTAAAAGCCTTTCAACCTGCCTGCGGTTTTTCTCAGGCAGGTTTTTGCTTAGCTCGGTGCACATGGAATATACCTCTTCTTTGGTAAATTCTATGCCGTTACGCTTTGCCTCTTTAATACTTTCCATGAGAAATGGCATGGCGCTCGTTGTATCTTTCGGTTTTTCCTTTTGTGCAAAATTATTTAAAAATTCCTGCTTTGTCATAAATCTCCCTATTGTCCAAAACTGAAAAAATATTTAATAGATTGTCTATCGTATCCTGTTCACTTTTACTGCAGTATTTCTTTAAGGCATTGAGCATGGAAAGCCTTCTGTCTGACATACTTTCAGTCTCCGCAACAGACAGTGCAGGTGCACAATCTATCATTCTCATTGAATTCATAAGTGATATGTAGTGAACCATAAGAGTCATCTGCTTTTGTGAGTCATGCGGCATATATGGGATTATGGTTTTAAGCATCTGAAGCTCCCTTGTCTGGGTTATTTCATCGAATGGTGTAAACAGGCTGTTCTCGTCCATAAAAATCCTTTAAAATATATTTCTATATAATATGTCACCTGATTCACATTATGCATGTTTACAGCATATATTATTAAAAAAAGATATATGCTTATCATAGATGGTCACGACGTATACGAGATAGACGAAGAATGCATCAAAAAGCACAGGGTGAAGGGCGAATGTAAAGTCCTTGAAAAGCTCAAAGAAAAAGAGCAGCGCAGGCAAAAAAAGAATACTGAAAAATCGTAAAAAGCTGCGGGCCAAAAAGACCCGCAGTAAAAATGTAAATCAGCAGCCGCAGCCACATCCGCAGCCGTTATTGCTGCTTCCACAGCCAAAGCCACCACAGCAGAAAAGTAAGATGATAGCCCAGATACAGCTGTTATTGCCGCTTCCACAGTCGTTTCCTCCGAAGAAAGAGCCTCCGTTACCATTTCCACAACAGCAGCACAGTAACAGGATGATCCATAAAATCGAAGAACATCCGCATCCGTTATCTGTATTGCTGCATGAACAGTTTGTTGCTGCTAAATCACTCATAAGTGACCTCCAATAAAATTTATTTACACTCTAGGTTATGATAGACATAACAAAGTGTTACACTAAGATTTAAATTTTTTTATTGACACAAAAAGTATAATTGTATACAATTATTCAAAAGATAAAACTAAGCACAGGAGATGTGAAGATGAGAGAAGTTTTGATGAACGAAAAAACAAATTTACTGCAGCTTGAAGAGCATTTTTACCAGCTCGTGGATGTAGATGAGCCGAATACTTTTAGAAATCTCTTTCCTTATTCAGAAGTTCCTAAGATAGCATTCAATGACAGAATAGTGCCTCACAATATGCCGGAGGACATTTGGATTACAGATACTACATTCAGAGATGGCCAGCAGTCGAGGGCACCGTACACGACGGAGCAGATTGTTACCATTTATGATTATTTACATAAGCTTGGTGGTCCTAAGGGAATAATCAGACAGAGCGAGTTTTTCCTCTACAGCAAAAAGGACAGGGACGCTGTTTACAAGTGTCTCGAGAGAGGATATAAGTTCCCGGAGGTTACATCGTGGATTCGTGCCAGCAAAAAGGACTTTGAGCTTGTAAAGGATATAGGACTCAAGGAAACCGGTATACTGGTAAGCTGTTCGGATTATCATATTTTCTATAAGATGAAGATGACCAGACGCGAGGTAATGAATATGTATCTGTCAGTCATCAGGGAGTGTCTTGAGACAGGAATAAGCCCTAGGTGCCATCTGGAGGATATCACACGTTCTGATATATATGGTTTTGTTATTCCGTTCTGTGTTGAGCTTATGAAGCTGCAGGAGGAGTACAAGATTCCGATTAAGGTGCGTGCCTGTGATACAATGGGATATGGAGTAAACTTCCCGGGAGCAGTTATACCTCGAAGCGTTCCTGGTATCATATACGGACTTAACACACATGCAGGTGTGCCTTCATCACAGATTGAGTGGCATGGACACAATGACTTTTACAAGGCAGTAAACAATTCGACTACGGCATGGCTCTACGGAGCAAGCGGTGTCAACTGTTCACTGTTTGGTATCGGAGAGAGAACCGGAAACACACCACTTGAGGCTATGGTATTTGAGTATGCACAGCTTAAAGGCACACTCGATGGAATGGATACAACGGTTATCACAGAGTTGTCAGAGTACTTTGAGAAGGAGCTTGGATATGTGCAGCCGAGCCGTACACCTTTTGTCGGCAGAAACTTCAATGTGACGAGAGCCGGAATCCATGCTGACGGACTTCTCAAAAATGAGGAAATTTACAACATATTCGATACAGGTAAATTCTTAAACAGACCACCTCTTGTAGCTGTGTCCAATACATCAGGACTTGCAGGAATAGCGCTGTGGATAAACACTTACTACCGCCTGCCGGATGACAGAAAAGTAGATAAGAACTCAAAGCTTGTGACCATGATAAAGAAATGGGTAGATGAGCAGTACGACGAGGGTCGTGTGACTACCATCACGGATAATGAGCTTGTAGTTCAAATTACTGATTGCTGTAAAAAGCTTAATATAGTATTATAGTGAGGTGGATTAGTACATGTCACATGATAATTACAGCCTGAGTGCCAGAGTATACAATCATATCAGGGATGGTATACTTGCAGGAACATTTGCAAAGGGCGATGAGCTTAAGGAAAAGAATATCGGTGATGAGCTTGGAGTGAGCAGGACTCCCGTGAGGGAGGCACTGCGTCAGCTTGAGCTTGAGGGACTTGTGTCTATCATCCCCAATAAGGGAGCGTTCGTGGAGGGGGTTTCCACGGACGATATCAGGGATATATACGAGATAAGGGCTCTGCTTGAGGGGCTTTGTGCCAGATGGGCTGCAACGAGGATATCGGACGAGATGATGGCAGCTATGGAGGAGAATATTTATCTCACGGAGTTCCACGAGAAAAAGGGCAATGCAAAGAAGCTTCTTGAGCTGGACAATAGGTTTCATGAGCTATTGTATGAGGCTGGCGGAAGCAAAGAGCTTATGAGGGTATTAAAGGACTATCATGAGTATGTCGGCAGAGTGAGAAAGGTGACACTCGGCGAGACAAAAAGAGCCAAAAACTCCACTCACGAGCATAAACAGATATGCGAGGCAATTAAGAATCATGACGCACTGCTGGCAGAAAAATGCGCCAGAGAGCATATAAACAATTCAAAGAAAAATATGGAACACCTTGGTTGGGAGAACCTTATTAAGTAAAGGAGATTTAAGAATGAGCAAGATTACGATGACAACACCCCTTGTAGAGATGGACGGAGACGAGATGACCAGAATCCTCTGGCAGATGATAAAGGATGAGCTTTTAATACCTTTTATCGATTTAAAGACAGAGTATTATGATCTGGGCTTAGAGGAGCGAAATCGTACAGATGATCAGGTGACCGTTGAATCAGCAAAGGCAACCATGAAATACGGTGTCGCAGTAAAATGTGCGACAATCACACCAAACGCAGCCAGAATGACAGAGTACAATTTAAAGGAGATGTGGAAGAGTCCTAACGGCACAATAAGAGCCATGCTTGACGGAACAGTTTTCAGAGCACCAATCGTTGTAAAGGGCATAGAGCCAAACGTAAAGACATGGGCTAAACCAATCACAATCGCTCGTCATGCATATGGTGATGTGTACAAGGCAACAGAGATGAAGGTAGCCGGTCCAGGAAAGGCTGAGCTTGTATTTACAGCAGAAGACGGAACTGAGACCAGAGAATTAATACATGAGTTTAAGGGCGCAGGAGTTATTCAGGGACAGCATAACCTGGATGATTCAATCGAGAGCTTTGCACATAGCTGCTTTAAGTATGCACTTGATACAAAGCAGGATTTATGGTTTGCCACAAAGGATACAATCTCAAAGAAATATGACCACACCTTCAAGGATATCTTCCAGGAAATCTTTGATGCACAGTATAAGGAAGCTTTTGAGAAGGCTGGAATTACATATTTCTACACACTTATTGACGATGCAGTTGCCAGAGTAATGAAATCTGAGGGTGGATTTATCTGGGCATGCAAGAACTACGACGGAGATGTAATGAGTGATATGATCTCATCTGCATTCGGCTCACTTGCCATGATGACATCAGTGCTTGTATCCCCTCACGGATACTATGAGTATGAGGCAGCACATGGAACAGTTCAGAGACACTATTACAAGCATTTAAAGGGTGAGGAGACCTCAACAAACTCTGTAGCTACTATTTTTGCATGGACAGGAGCACTCAGAAAAAGAGGAGAGCTTGACAAGCTTCCGGCACTTTCTGAGTTTGCAGACAAGCTTGAGGCAGCTTGCATAAAGACTATTGAGAGCGGAAAGATGACAAAGGATCTCGCACTCATTACAACAATTGAAAATCCTACTGTTTTAAACAGCGAAGGCTTCATCAAGGCAATCAGAGAGGAGCTTGAGAAGACAATTTAATCTGAAATTTGGTTTTTAGCCTTAGAATAAGATATAACCCGGGGATAATTATGAATTTTTTGAATGTTAAATTCTTAACACATTGACAGATGACCTTCAAAAAATTATAATTAATCTTGGGTTTTTGTCTTTAAAAGAGAAATGATATCCTGATGATTGGAGGAATAAGACTTGAGTAAAGAAATATCACAGGCGGTTATCAGAAGGCTGCCACGATACTATAGATATCTCGGAGAGCTTTTGGATGAGGGAGTGGAGCGTATTTCATCAAACGATCTGAGTCACAGAATGAAAGTGACAGCTTCACAAATCAGACAGGATCTCAATAATTTCGGAGGCTTTGGACAGCAGGGATACGGATACAATGTTCAGTTTCTCTACGAGGAAATCGGAAAGATAATGGGACTTAACACAGAGCATAGAATAATTATCATCGGTGCAGGCAATCTGGGCCAGGCACTCGCCAATTATGTAAAGTTTGAAAAGCTTGGCTTTGTCATAACAGCACTTTTTGACGTAAATCCTGAGCTTTCAGGAAAGAGTGTGCGAGGTATTCCAATCCTTATGCTAAGTGAGCTGGATGAGTATTGCAGAACACACAGGGTGGATATTGCGGCGCTCACCATGCCAAAGTCAAAGGCTGACTCTATTGCGTCAAAGCTTGTGGATTTAGGAATAAGGGCTATATGGAATTTTGCACATGTGGATCTTGAAATTCCAAATAAAGATGTGGTTGTGGAGAGTGTTCATCTGTCTGACAGCCTTATGCAGCTCAGCTATAATATTGTTAAAAACTCCAAAAATAAATAGAAGGTGAGTCTTATGAATGATAAAAAAGATTTTGAGGCTGCATTAAAAGGGAAAAAGGTGCCTTTACTGGTTTTAGACCAGAAGTGGCACAGACTTTTTGCCATTCATGGTAAGACTGACGAAATATCAGCCACGGAAAAAGAACTGGATGAGCTGTTAAAGCAGCAGGGAAAGTACAACAATGAGCTTAAGAATTTAAAAAAGCTTAAGTCGAAAATTATGTCTAATATTGTTGCCAATATGGGAGATGACGGCGATGAAAATCGTGACAAGGATAAGCAGCTTATAGATGAGATAAATGAGAAAGCTGACAACATTGAGGGAGAGCTTATTGAAATCCAGAAGAATATAAAAGCTGTAAATGACAGGCTGATGCTTTTATCGATGGATTATTTCAGTGAAAAGATCGAGAAAAATAAACTGGAATCAAAAGAAATTGACGACTGGATTGCAAATATAAGAGTTGAACTTAAGAAAAATGTAATCAGAAAACAGAACAGAGATATTAACAACAGGGAGATTTATTCGTATCTTCATGATATTTTTGGCGCTGAGGTTTTAGATCTTTTTGATATTGAATATGACGATCCTATGGTTTTCAATGCCAATAATGCAAATACTGATAATGCAAACAATGAGAATAAGGGGAATTGATATTGGAATATATTGTTACAGGTAATGGAATGAAGCTTCTGGACGATACAACATCACAGGTCTTTTTGGTTCCTTCGGTGGTGCTGATGGAGCAGGCTGCGGCCGGTGTTGTCCGGGAGCTTGTTGCATGTTTTGATAAATCAAAGGAGTTTGCCGTGATATGTGGCAGAGGCAATAATGCAGGAGACGGTATCGCGATAGCAAGACTTTTAAATCAGGCCGGATACAGATGCATGGTGTACTATGCTTTTGGCACAGATGAGGCAGGAAGCGAGCTCTTTGAGCTGCAGAAAAATATATACGCAAGGTATGGCTTCAAGGTGGTCTCTGATATTGAGTGTGTGTGTAAAAGTGACGTAATAATAGATGCACTGTTTGGCACAGGGCTTAAGCGAGCCATAGAAGGCTCTTTAGCAGATGTGATTTCAGCCGTTAACAAGGCAAATGCTTACAGGGTGGCGGTCGACGTGCCGTCGGGAGTGGATTCTGATAAAGGACATGTGATGGGATGCACTTTTAAAGCAGATTTCACATATACTTTTTCTTATAAGAAGACGGGCCTTCTCCTGTGGCCGGGCTGTGATTATTGCGGTCTGGTTAAGGTGGTGCCTATAGGCATAGATGACCACAGCTTTTGTGGTAATCTGCCATCAGTAAGGGCTCTTGATGAGTCTGATTTAAACAAGCTTGATAACAGACCGGCACACTCCAACAAGGGAACTTTCGGAAAACTGTTAGTTATAGCAGGAAGCCGCAATATGGCCGGTGCCGCGGTGCTTTCGGCAAAGGCTGCATACAAAAGCGGAGCAGGGCTTGTGAAAATTATAACGCCGGAGTGCAACCGCTCAATAATCCAATGTGCTTTGCCGGAAGCACTGCTTTGTACTGATATCGCGTCAGCTAAAGCGCTTGAGACAGAGCTTGAGTGGGCAGATGTAGTGGTGATAGGTCCAGGTCTTTCAAAGTCTGATAATGCCAAAATGTTAGTTGAAACAGTACTAAAAACAGCAGAGATACCTCTTGTGATTGATGCGGATGCGCTTAATATCATATCAGACAACATGACTTTACTTAATGAGCATAAAATGCCTGTCATCGTGACTCCGCACCTGGGCGAGATGTCCAGACTTATGAAAAAGAGCATTGCTGATATACAGGAGGATATCATCGGTGTGGCAGGAGAGTTTGCAAGCTTGTACAATGTGACTTGTGTACTTAAGGATTTTCGTACGATTATCGCAGCGGCTGATGGCGAAAAGTTCATCAATCTGTCCGGCAACTGCGGTATGGCAACAGCCGGAAGCGGAGATGTGCTAAGCGGTATCGTGGGAGGTCTTCTGGTACAGTGGCGTGACACGAAAAAGGCTGCGGCATACGGTGCATTTATTCATGGACTTGCCGGTGATATGGTATTTGACAATACCGGCTCTTATGGTATGATAGCAAGTGATATTATTGATGGATTAGATAAAGTTTGGATTAAGGTGGAAAAAAATGGCAATTAACAGAATCAGAGCAGATATAGATCTGGATGCAATTTTATATAATATGGAGTCGATGCACAATAAGCTAAAGCCGGGGACAATGATGGCAGCAGTTGTAAAGGCTGATGGCTATGGTCACGGTGCTGAGGCTGTTTCAGAGGTACTGGAGCCGCTTCCGTATCTGTGGGGCTATGCCGTTGCTACAAGCAACGAGGCAATGCAGCTTATCACAGCAGGCAGAAAAAAGCCGATACTTATTTTAGGACTCAGCTTTCCGGAGCAGTTTGAGGAGATAGTGGACAATGATGTGCGACCGGCGGTATGTACATATGAGACAGCTAAGGAGCTATCGCGTATCGCTGTCGCTAAGAATAAAACCTGTAAGATACATATCAAGATAGATACCGGTATGTGCCGTATAGGCTTTCAGGTGACAGAGGAAAGTGCAGATATTATTGCACAGATTGCTAAGCTGCCGAATATTATGATAGAGGGAATATTCACTCACTTTGCAAGGGCAGATGAGCTGTCAAAGGAGCCTGCCTTTGAGCAGTTTGATCTTTTTAAGAGGATGATAGCTCTTGTTGAGGCAAGAGGAGTCGAGATTCCAATCAAGCACTGCTCAAACAGTGCGGGAATAGTAGAAATCCCTGAGTGCAATATGGATATGGTAAGAGCAGGCATCACACTCTATGGTCTGTGGCCGTCAGAGGAGGTAGACAAGAGTAAAATCTCCCTAAAGCCTGTTATGTCGCTGCACAGCAGGGTTGCTTATGTAAAAGAGCTTGAGCCGGGCAGGCATATAAGCTACGGCGGCACATTTACGGTAGAGCATCATATGAGGATAGCAACTGTCCCGGTGGGATATGGTGATGGATATTCAAGAGGACTTTCAAACAAGGGCTGGGTTCTCATAAAAGGGAAAAAAGCACCTATATGCGGCAGAGTCTGCATGGATCAGTTTATGGTTGATGTGACAGACATACCTGACGTGAAAATAGGCGATGCAGTTACTCTGCTCGGTAAAGACGGGGATGAGACAATCACTATGGAGCAGTTAGGTGAGCTTTCAGGCAGATTCAACTATGAGTTTGCGTGTCTTATCACACCGCGTGTTCCAAGAATTTACCACAAAAACTAAAAAAGTGTAACTTTTAAGAATACACTCGAAAAATCTGGAGATACTTTTTGTATACCATAATATGGAGTGTATTCGTGTATGATTATTCAAAGAGGAGATATTTATTACGCTGATTTAAGACCTGTTGTAGGCTCAGAGCAGGGCGGGATAAGACCTGTCCTTATAATACAAAATGATGTCGGAAACAGACACAGCCCGACGGTAATCTGCGCAGCAATAACCTCGCAGATGCATAAAGCAAAGCTGCCCACCCATGTGGAGCTTGCCTGCAAGGAGTATGCGCTTGCAAAGGATTCTGTTGTGCTTTTAGAACAGCTTCGCACAATCGACAAAAAAAGGCTTAAGGATAAGGTGTGCCATCTTGATGAGGACACATTGCTTAAAATAGACAGGGCACTTGAAATCAGCTTAGAACTTATTACATAGGATAATAAAACATTATGTTATATGCAATTATAATTTTATCAATACTTGTAGTGATACTTCTTTTGTGTATTGGAGTATTGCTTTATGGAATGAAAAACAACAAAAAGACTCTCGATGGAATACTTGGAAATGATGATGTCACAGAGGAAGAGATTATTTCCATGGTCAGGGAGGGACATGAACAGGGAACAATCCTTGCGTCTGAGGCAGAGCTGATACACAATGTGTTTGAGTTTGATGATAAGGAAGTAAAGGATATCATGACTCACCGCAAAAATATCGTAAGCCTCGACGGCAGTATGTCCTTTATCGATGCCATCGAATTTATCATAGATACCGGCAAATCTCGCTTTCCGGTCTATGAGAATGATGTTGACAGTATCATCGGAGTCTTACATATCAAGGATGCTTTTACATTTTTTGAAAAAAATGAGGTTTACCGCAGCAGTATCAAGGACATAGACGGGCTTATCCGGCCAGTGGACTTCATACCCGAGACGGTAAACATCAATGATCTGTTTAAAAAGATGCAGTCTAAAAAGAGTCATCTTGCGATGGTTGTGGATGAGTACGGACAGATATCTGGACTTATCGCGATGGAGGATATACTCGAGGAGCTTGTCGGAAATATCGAGGATGAGCACGATGAGGAAGAAAACTACATTAGAAAGAATGATGACGAGACATTTATAATGGACGGCATGACTGAGTTTTCCGATGTGAAGGAGGCGCTGTCACTGCCTGTTGAAGATGATGCCTACGAGACGCTTAACGGTTTTATCATATCGCTTTCGGATAAGATTCCGGAGGAGGGGGATAAGACTGTGATTAGCGCATATGGCTACAGATTTTCTGTTATGAGCGTCGAGGATAAGGTGATTAAGCAGGTAATGATTAAGAAACTTGCGCCGGAAGAGAAAAAATGATATTATAAGGTATGGATTATTTTTAAAAGTAGAAAAGAGGATACAAATTATGTCAGGACATTCTAAATTTGCGAATATCAAGCATAAGAAAGAGAAAAATGATGCTGCAAAGGGCAAAATCTTTACAATGATCGGTAGAGAGCTCGCAGTTGCAGTTAAAGAGGGAGGACCGGATCCTGCCAATAACTTCAAGCTTGCACAGGTAGTTGCCAAGGCAAAGGCCAACAATATGCCAAACGATACAATCGAAAGAGGTATCAAGAAGGCAGCAGGAGACGGCAACAGTGTAAACTATGAGACAGCTACATATGAGGGCTATGGACCATCAGGCACAGCTATTATCGTAAAGTGTCTTACAGACAATAAGAACCGTACAGCGGCCAATGTCCGTAATGCCTTTACAAAGGGACAGGGAAGCATCGGTACACAGGGCTGTGTATCATACATGTTTGACGAGAAGGGTCAGATCATCATCGACAAGGAAGAGTGCGATATGGATGCAGATGACCTTATGATGCAGGCACTCGATGCAGGCGCTGAGGATTTCGCCGATGAGGATGACAGCTACGAAATCACAACTGCACCTGCTGATTTTGATGCAGTCAGGGCTGCTCTTGAGGAGGCAGGCATCACAATGGCTTCGGCAGAGGTTACAATGATTCCACAGACATATGTCACACTGACAGATGAAGCTGACATCACAAATATCGGCCGTATCTTAGACCTTCTTGACGATGATGACGACGTCCAGGAAGTATACCACAATTGGGAAGAGTAAACTAAATATTATATATCACGGGTTTTAGCGGGAGGAGAATATGAAAAAGATTCTATTTGTAGCTTCAGAGTGTGTACCATTTATAAAAACAGGAGGTCTTGCAGATGTGTGCGGTGCACTTCCTAAAGAGTTTGACAAGAACTATTGGGATGTAAGGGTTGTAATACCTGATTATAGCTGTATACCGGAGCAGTATCGCAATAATTTTGAGTATGTTACCCATTTTTACATGAGCTCAGGTCCATACGTGCAGGACAAGTATGTCGGAGTGCTCAAATATGAGCAGGACGGCGTTACATATTACTTTATTGACAATCAGGAGTTCTTTACAGGATTTTCTCCATATACTTCTGACACTAAGTTTGAGATTGAGAAGTATACATTCTTTGACAAGGCTGTACTCTCAATGCTCCCGCTTATTGATTTCAAGCCGGATATTATACACTGTCATGACTGGCAGACAGGTCTTCTGCCTGTATACTTAAAGAATGAGTTTGCCGCAAATCCATTCTTCTGGGGTATCAAGACAATTATCACTATCCACAATCTTAAGTTCCAGGGAATATGGGACAGGGAGTGGGTACAGGGTGTTTCAGGTCTTACAGACAATCTGTTCACACCGGACAAGCTTGAGTTCAAGAAGGACGCAAATATGCTTAAGGGTGGTCTTGTATATGCTGACTACATCACCACTGTCAGTGATACATATGCAAACGAGATTCAGACAGAGTACTATGGTGAGGGATTAAACGGGCTCTTAAGTGCCAGACATTTTGACATGCAGGGTATCGTAAACGGTATTGATTACAATGCCTATGACCCACAGAATGATGGCAGAATCTATTGCAATTACAATGCTTCCGATTTCAGAAAGAAGAAGTTCAACAACAAGACAAAGCTTCAGCAGGATCTTGGCCTTGCGGTTGACAAGAAGAAGTATATGATAGGTCTTATTTCAAGACTTACAGACCAGAAAGGTCTTGACCTTATCAATCATGTGATTGAAGGTATCGTGGACGATTTCACACAGCTTGTTGTTATCGGTACAGGAGATCCTCAGTACGAGAATATGTTCAGACACTATGCATGGAAATACCCTGACAGAGTTTCGGCAAATATATGTTACTCTGATGATCTGGCTCACAAGCTCTATGCGGCTGCTGATGCATTCTTGATGCCGTCCAGGTTTGAGCCTTGCGGTCTGACACAGCTTATTTCATTCCGCTACGGTACCGTTCCGATTGTTCGTGAGACAGGAGGTCTTAAGGATACGGTTAAGCCTTACAATGAGTATGAGAATTCAGGAGATGGCTTCTCGTTCTCAAACTACAATGCCGATGAGATGCTTGCAGTCATCAATTATTCTAAGCACATCTTCTTTGATAAGAAGCGTGAGTGGAACCAGATTGTGGACAGGGGCATGGCTAATGATTTCTCTTGGAATGCTTCGAAATTCAAATATGAGGGATTATACAATTACCTTATTGGTGAATAAAATATTTTGTAAAATTGTGCTTTTTGCATAACATTTTGCCCCGCCATTCATGGCGGGGTATTTTGCACCTCATTTATGATTAATCAGATTACTACATGCTACGCATTCCCGTAATCTGACTCCACCTCGAAATCCGCTAATTTGCTGCGTCCCCGCAGCAAATTGCTACTTTCTCGGTGTAGTGCGGGTCAATAAGGTATACATCGAATTGCATGCAAGCATGCGTCGATGATACCTTTTGACCCTTTAATCACAAAATCGAAAAATTACTTTAGAAAATTTACACAGAACAGAAGAAATATGTTATTATATACTCTGTAAATCAAAATACGGAGGTTAGTTACATGGCAACGAGGAAGAAATCCTCAGCAAAAAGACAGACGAAAAAGGAGAGAATGGCTCAGATAGAGAGGCAGCAGGCCTTTAAAAAGGAAATATTTCTCTGGATAGTAGTAGCTGTTTCAATCCTTTTATTTATAAGCAATTTTGGAATAGGCGGTCATTTGGGAAACGCAGTAAGCGGTTTCCTTTTTGGTGTATTTGGAATGGTGGCATATATTTTTCCGCTTGTGCTTCTGGTGGGCAGCTTTTTTGCTGTGTCCAATAAGGGCAATTCATATGCTATCATGAAGCTTGTTATGACCATAGTTTTCATATGGTTTATATGTGTGTTTATGTACCTGGCAGTGTATGGTGAATTCGCGGTTTCGCCGGTGCAGTCATATATTGACAGTGTTGAAAGGCATTCAGGTGGTGGCTTTATAGGTGCTCTTATAGGCTGCATTTTAGTTCCTGCGGTAGGAATTATAGGTGCATACGTGGTGACAATAGTTGTGATGATTATCTGTCTTGTGCTCATTACCGGTAAATCATTTATGAAGGGTATGAGAAACGGCGGTCGAAAGGTATACGAGTCAGCGCGTGAGAATAATGAGAGATATCAGGAGTATCGGCAGTATAAGTCAAGAGAGCGTCAGACAAGAAAGGGTTTAGCTTCAGATGATACAGACAGTGACATAAAGGAGGCTGCAAAAGGTGGCAGAAGGAGTAAGCGTGCCGGCCGAAGGATGGACAATAAGATAACAGGCGTGTCACTTGATACAAAAATTGATGGCAGTGAAAACGTGCTGGATTCAGGCATGGCAGGTAGTGATACAGCGCATGTGGGGATATTTGGACAAGGTGCAGCTGCTACAGATGCGCTTGGTGAGATAACTATAGAGAATTATCCGAGTTCACCTGCAATAAAGGAGAAAAAGACGACAAGCCTTACATCAGGGGATGCAGGGGAAATAGTGCAGACACCGGACTTTGGTGTGGCATCGGAGCCTGTTTCGGTTTTGGGTGGAACAGCCGATAGTGATAGTACAGATGAGCTTGGCAGAAAGACCCTGCAGCAGATTAATGGAATGAAACCGGACGGCTCGGGCGCAGCAGCTGCAAGCCATGTGTCGCAGATACCTATATCGGGCTGCGTGGAGCCTGATATATCTGATGATTTTGGCATACAAAAAGATAATGAGCTGCAATCAAAATTATCAGCTCCGGCTGCAGATGCGGTAATGACAAAACCACCTGCAGCAGAGCCAGGTAAGAAAAATGTCAAATCAGACAAAGATGAGCTCGCCAAAGAGGTTGAAAAAGTCAGCGAGCAGATAGCGGTAAATGACGCAGAAAATGCAATCCAGCAGAAGCCGTATGTATTTCCGGCTGTTGATCTGCTTAAGGCTCCTGACAGGGGTAAAACCGGTGATTCGCAGGCTCATCTGCGTGAGACGGCGGCAAAGCTTGAACAGACTCTTAATGTGTTTGGGGTGAATGCGAAGGTGAATAATATAAGCTGCGGTCCTGCTGTTACAAGGTTTGAAATCACACCGGAGCTTGGAGTGAAGGTATCAAAGATTGTGAATCTGGCAGATGATATAAAGCTTAATCTGGCAGCCGCGGATATACGAATCGAGGCTCCTATTCCGGGAAAAGCCGCTGTGGGCATCGAAGTGCCAAACAGCCAGAGTGTTGCTGTTTCCTTCAGGGAGCTTGTGGAGTCTGAAGAATTTAAAAATGCCAAATCAAAGATTACCTTTGCAGTGGGAAAAGATATTGCAGGCAAGGTTAAGGTTACGGATATCGCAAAAATGCCACATCTTTTAATTGCAGGTGCTACCGGCTCAGGTAAGTCAGTTTGTATCAATACAATTATCATGAGTATACTATACAAGGCAAAGCCGGATGAGGTAAAGCTGATTATGATTGACCCGAAGGTGGTTGAGCTTAGTGTATACAATGGCATACCTCATCTGATGATTCCGGTTGTTACAGATCCTAAAAAAGCTGCAGGAGCATTAAACTGGGCGGTTTCAGAGATGACAGACCGATACGAGAAGTTTGCAAACAGCGGTGTCAGGGAAATAAACGGTTACAATGCCATGATTGATGCAATGGATGGCAAGGATACAGAAAAACCGCCAAAGATGCCACAGATTGTCATTATAGTGGACGAGCTTGCAGATCTTATGATGGTTGCATCAAAGGATGTAGAGGAGGCAATATGCAGGCTGGCACAGCTTGCGAGAGCAGCCGGTATACATCTGATTATAGCTACACAGAGGCCTTCTGTTAATGTTATTACAGGTCTCATCAAGGCGAATATGCCAAGCCGTATCGCATTTGCGGTTACAAGCGGTGTTGACAGTCGTACCATACTTGATATGAATGGTGCGGAAAAGCTCCTTGGAAAGGGAGATATGTTATTTGACCCACAGGGTGTTCCGAAGCCCCTTCGAGTACAGGGCGCATTCGTTTCAGATAAAGAAGTTTCCGATATTGTGAAATTTATTATTGAAAATAATGAGAATGCACAGTACAGTAATGATGTGGCACAAAAGATGGAGAGCCTGTCGAATGATACGACAAATACAACCGTTACCATTTCAGATGTGGAAAACACGGATGATGGCAGGGACTCTTACTTTGCGGAGGCAGCGTCAATTATCACAGATAAGGAACGGGCTTCAATTGGAATGCTTCAAAGATACCTTAAAATTGGCTTCAACAGGGCGGCCCGCATCATGGATCAGCTCGAAGAGGCCGGTGTAGTGGGACCTGAGGAGGGGACAAAGCCCCGCAAGGTTCTGGTGACTAAAGAGGAATTAGATACTATATTAGAGAATAATTAACACAAAGGAGCAAAGAAAAATGAAAACAGATATTCAGATCGCACAGGAAGCTACAATGCTTCCAATCAAGGATGTAGCAGCATCTATAGGGATTGAAGAGGATGACTTAGAGCTTTATGGAAAGTATAAGGCAAAGATTTCTGATGAGCTTATCAATCGCACAAAGAAAAATCCTGACGGAAAGCTCATACTTGTTACAGCTATAAACCCGACTCCTGCAGGAGAGGGAAAGACAACCACAAGCGTAGGTCTTGGAGAGGCATTTGGACGCCTGGGAAAGAAAGCACTTATCGCACTTCGTGAGCCGTCACTTGGACCTTGCTTTGGTATCAAGGGAGGAGCAGCCGGTGGCGGATATGCACAGGTTGTCCCAATGGAGGATTTAAATCTTCATTTTACAGGAGATTTTCATGCAATTACATCTGCGAACAATCTGCTTGCGGCACTTCTTGACAATCATATCCAGCAGGGAAACGAGCTTGGTATCGACCCACGCCAGATTGTATGGAAGAGATGTATGGATATGAATGACCGTGTCCTTAGAAATATCGTTGTTGGTCTTGGAAGCAAGATGGACGGAATGGTCAGAGAAGATCATTTTGTCATCACTGTAGCATCTGAAATTATGGCAATACTCTGTCTGGCCGATGATATGGCAGATTTAAAGAAGCGCCTTGGCAGAATTATCGTGGCATACACCTTTGACGGAAAGCCTGTCACAGCCGATGATCTTCAGGCTACAGGCTCTATGGCAGCTCTCTTAAAGGATGCCTTAAAGCCGAACCTTATCCAGACACTTGAGCATACACCGGCAATAGTTCACGGTGGACCTTTTGCCAATATAGCACATGGCTGTAACAGTGTCCGTGCCACAAAGACAGCATTAAAGCTTGCAGACTATGTTATCACTGAGGCAGGCTTTGGCGCAGACCTTGGCGCAGAGAAGTTCTTTGATATCAAGTGCCGTATGGCAGGACTTAAGCCGGATGCAGTTGTACTTGTTGCAACAATCAGAGCATTAAAATATAATGGCGGCGTGCCGAAGGATGAGCTTTCATCAGAGAATCTTGATGCACTTAAGGCTGGAATCGTAAATCTTGAGAAGCATATTGAGAATCTTCACAAGTTTGGTGTGCCTGTAGTTGTCACATTAAATTCATTTGTCACAGACACCAAGGCTGAGACTGATTTTGTAGAGCAGTTCTGTAAGGAAAGAGGCTGTGAATTTGCACTCTCAGAGGTATGGGAGAAGGGTGGCGAAGGCGGAATTGACCTTGCCAACAAGGTACTTGAAACAATCGAGCACAAGGAAAGCAATTTTAAGGTGCTCTATGATGATAGCCTGTCACTTAAGGAAAAGATTGAAACTGTTGCAAAAGAAATATATGGAGCAGATGGTGTTACATATTCTCCGGCAGCAGAGAGAGAACTTAAGAGAATTACAGACCTTGGAATGGGAGATTTCCCTGTATGTATGGCAAAGACACAGTATTCGCTTTCTGATGATGCTAAGAAGCTTGGCAGACCGAGCGGCTTTAAAATCAACGTACGTGAGGTTTATGCGTCAGCAGGTGCAGGCTTTGTTGTAGCAGTAAACGGTTCTATTATGACTATGCCGGGACTTTCAAAGAAGCCGGCTGCATACGGCATTGATGTGGATGACAATGGTGTGATCACAGGATTATTCTAGGAGGAAATATGGCTAATCTAATAGACGGAAAATTAATTTCAACACAGATTAAGGATGAGCTTAAGGAAGAAGTGACAGAGCTTAAGAAAAAAGGTATCGAGGGCTGCCTTGCGGTGATTCAGGTCGGAAATGACCCTGCATCATCAGTGTATGTTCGCAACAAGAAAAAGGCGTGTGAGTATGTCGGAATCAAATCGCTTTCGTATGAACTTGCAGAGGAGACTACGGAGGATGAGATATTAAAACTTATCGAAAAGCTCAATGCTGATGCTTCTGTAAATGGTATTCTCTGTCAGCTTCCACTGCCAAAGCATATCGATGAGGACAAGGTTATTGATGCTATTGATCCCAAAAAGGATGTTGATGGCTTCAGTCCACAGAGTGTTGGAGCGATGGTTATAGGAAAGCCTGGTTTTTTGCCGTGTACTCCGGCCGGTATCATTCAGCTTTTAAAGAGAAGCAATATAGATATTGATGGTAAAAGCTGTGTTGTGGTTGGCAGAAGTAATATAGTCGGCAAGCCTATGTCACTTCTCATGCTTAGGGAGAATGCAACTGTTACGGTATGTCATTCACATACAAAGGATTTAAAAGATGTATGTAAAAATGCTGATATACTTATAGTGGCAATAGGAAAGCCTAAGTTTATAGATGCTTCATATGTGAAGGATGGTGCGGTTGTCATTGATGTTGGAATCCACAGAAATGCTGAAAATAAGCTGTGTGGTGATGTGGATTTTGATTCTGTTGTGTCTAAAGCGTCACATATCACACCTGTACCGGGCGGTGTAGGTCCTATGACAATTGCGATGCTCATGAGCAATTGTGTTGAGGCTATGAAGAGATAATTAGATAATTAGACAATAAGTAAGAGGATTAGATGTATGAGATGTGCCAATTGTGGTAATGAATTGAAGGCGGGCAGTCTGTACTGTGATGTCTGTGGGCATCCGGTTCAGATAGTGCCTGATTACAACGAATTTGATGATTATCTTGATAATCTGGTTGGAAATGATGACAGGCGAACTGATGGACAAAAGACTGCAAAGCCTGTGTCTGATAGGACAATCAGGTTTGATGAGCCGGTGAGGGAACAGCTTCATAGTGCCGGTCAGTGGAACGGACAAAAAACGGACAGAATGTCACAGTCTGTAAAGCAGCAAGTGAGACAGGATCAGACAGGTGAGCAGCGGTCTCAGACGAAACAACCGTGTGAGAAGCCGCAGTCTGACGGACAGAGGGCAAAGAGAGCGCAGCAGAAGAAGATAATTATTATATCAGCTGTAGTGTGCGCTGTAGCAATTGTAATACTTATTGCAGCTATTACACGTAATGTAAGCAGATCACATGACAATTCATTTGATTATCAGGTGAAGCAGGCAAAGGCAGCTTATTCGGCGGGAAATATAAATTCCGCGGTTTCTTATTATGAGAAGGCTTTGTCGATTGATTCGGATAATACAGATGTCAGATTTGCTTTGGCTGATATATATATGTCGAAGAAGGATTATGATGCCGCTCTTGTGCTGTATCAGGAAATTATCAATATTGATCCAAAGAGCAAAGAGGCTTATAAGCAGCTTATCTCGATTTATGAATCAAAAAAGGATTATGATGCAATTGTTGCGCTGCGTGAGAGTGCTAAGGATGCATCTGTTTTAAAGCTTTTTGCGGATTATACTGTATCTAAACCGCAGTTTAGCAAGAGCAGTGGCAAGTATGGAGAGACTATTGAGCTTTCTATAGATGCAGACAGCGATACCAAAATATACTATTCATATGATTCGGATGATCCTTTGACCAGAGGAGAAAGATATTATAGCCCGATCACCCTGGACAAGGAAGGCACATATGAGATAACAGCTGTTGCGGTTGATGACAGAGGAATCAAAAGCGAGGTGGCATCTGCCAAGTATGAAATCGAGTTTGAGGCACCGGATGCACCGGAGATAGACCCTGACGGAGGTACATTTGGTGCACAGACAGACATTACAATCACAGTACCTGAAAATTGCAAGGTATACTATACCTGGGATTCGTCAGATCCGAGTGCTGCATCAACAGAGTATACAGCTCCAATACCTGTTCCTGAGGGAAATAATGTGCTTTCTGTTATTGCGATAGACCAGAATACCGGAAAGTGCAGTGATATATACAGATCAAGATTTGAATTTTATATGAATTAATAAAAAACACGCATGAGTTGATTAATCATGCGTGTTCTTTTTAATGAAATTATCTGTTATGGCTGTAAAGCCTTTATTGTATCCGGATTCTGTGTGGATGTACAGTACTCTTTGTTTGAGACAAAATCTGTGAAATACACATACTGTGATGTTACGTTTATGTTGCAAAACTCACCCTTAGCAAGCTCTTTAAAGCCGGTGCCGTCATTTTTTACAACACACAGTGCCGGATTATCACCGCCGCGCTGATAGAATATCAGACTGCCATATACATTGTAATGCTCAATATTGGCTTCCGTTAAAACTACAGGATTTGGATTGTTGATATTGACATGGACAATCGCATTGTCACGATTTACATCCATGTAGTATACATTTGTGTCATCCAGCACAACCGGCTTGTAGCAGTTGCAGTCGTAGAATAAGGCTTCACTCTGTGAAGCAGTGTCATATCTGTATAGCTGTCCGTTTTTTGGATTATTATAATAAAAATACCGGTCTGATGTGTTGCAGGTAAACAGATAGTGATTTTTTATTTTCTTTTTTTCTTCTCCATCTATTCTGATGCGGTATAGAGAGGTAGCTGTTTGTGTGTCATAGTGCAGATAATATATGTAGTTGCCTATCAGGGATGCATAGATGCATGGGTCAGGATCCAGCACGGTGGAGCCGTGGCCATTTCTTTTTATACGGCAGAGACTGTTCCTGTCATATGAAAAGAAGGTCTGACTTGTGATTTTCTGATTGTTGTTTCTTACGTAATAGACATAGTTTTTATCTGCGTTTATGTACATGGCTGTGTCATTGCTCAGTTTATGTATATTGCTGCCGTCAATATTCATGGCATACAGCCTGCCGTTGTCGTTTGTATTTGAGAAAAATACTTCACCGTCACTTTCACAGAAGAGCCCGGCATTGTACAGATTACCTGCAGTATTACCATTTACATAGGATGAATTAAGCTTTACCTTTGATACAAAATGGTATATAACAAGGCCTGTGATGCATATTAAAATTAGTGGAATAATTATTTTTAGATATTTTTTCATGTAATTCTCCCGAGGGTATTTGATATTTATGCTTAGATATTAACTAAATTATATCTATATATGATAAATCTTTCAAGGATTACTTGCCTTTCTATAAAATTTGTAATAATATTTTATTATATCTTTTTTAGGAGACAATAATGGAAGATTTAATGAAATTGAGAGAGTCTATCGATGAGATAGACAGTGAAATAGTCAGATTATATAAGGAAAGAATGGATATCTCAAAGCACGTTGCCGAGTATAAGATAACCACCGGCAAAAAGGTCTTTGACAAGACGAGAGAGGATGAAAAGCTTGAGAAATTATCGTCTCTTGCAGATGATGAGTTTTTGAAGCACGGTATAGTTGAGCTTTTTGAACAGATTATGTCGACCAGTAGAAAGAAGCAGTATCAGCTTATGACTGAGCATGGCATAGTGGAGAAGGAAAACTTTACTGAGGTAGACAGCCTGGATTTTTCCAATGCACGGATTGTGTTTCAGGGAGTTGAGGGTGCATATTCACAGCTTGCCATGAAGACATACTTTGGCGAGAACTGTAATGGCTACAACGTGGATTCCTGGAAGGATGCCATGGAGGATATCAAATGCGGAAAGGCTGATTATGCAGTGCTTCCGATAGAGAATTCTTCAGCCGGTATTGTATCTGAAAACTATGATCTGCTTGTTGAATACGACAATTATATAGTTGGGGAGCAGATTATACGCATCGACCACAGTCTGATGGGACTTCCGGGTGCAAAGATTTCTGATATAAGGACTGTGTATTCACATCCACAGGCGCTTATGCAGTGCTCAGATTTTTTTGATGAGCATAAGGATATTAACCAGGTGGCTGTCAGGAATACAGCTTTTTCTGCAAAGAAGGTAAAGGATGACGGAGATATCACACAGGCTGGCATAGCTAGCCATATCTCGGCTGATATATACGGGCTTCAGGTGCTTGAGAGCCGCATACAGAACAATAAAAACAATGCAACAAGGTTTATAATTGTGTCGGCTAAAAGGGTATGCCGCAGAGATGCGGACAGGATAAGCATATGCTTTGAGACACCTCACAAGAGTGGTGCACTATATCATATGCTGGCACACTTTATATACAATGGAATCAATATGTTAAATATCCAGTCTCGTCCGATATCTGATAAGGCGTGGGAGTACAGGTTCTTTGTTGATTTTGAAGGACGTTTTACAGATACAGCGGTGCAGAATGCGTTAAGAGGCATAAGGGAAGAGGCAATTGCCCTTAAGATTCTTGGTACATATTAGATTATAGAAATTTAGATAAAAGTGTTGACAACAGAAATTGTCTGTGATATATTCTAGTAGTTGTATGAAAACAAAGTAGAGTATCCACTCTCACCTAAGCGCAATCGCGCGACTTAGTGTTAATATTTTCAAACATTTGTGTTGAAGATTGTATAGTGGATAGTCTGCCTATCCACTATTTTTTTATGGAGGTACAAGACCATTAGCGAATTAATGATTAATGAACAGATCAGAGACAGAGAAGTTCGACTGATTGGAGCAGATGGAGAGCAGTTAGGAATCGTTTCTTCAAGAGAAGCTCAAAAGATTGCAGACGAGGCAGGACTTGATTTAGTAAAGATTGCACCAAATGCGAAGCCACCTGTATGTAAGGTGATTGATTATGGTAAGTATCGTTATGAGCAGGCCCGTAAGGAAAAGGATGCAAAGAAAAAGCAGAAGACCGTTGAATTGAAAGAGATTCGTCTCTCACCTAACATTGAGGCTAACGACTTGAATACCAAGATGAATGCTGCAAAGAAATTTCTTGCAAAAGGAAATAAGGTAAAGATCACACTCAGATTCAGAGGACGTGAGATGGCTCATATGAATGCAAGCAAACATATCCTTGATGATATAGCGGAGAATCTTTCAGATGTAGCGGTAGTGGAGAAAGCACCAAAGGTTGAAGGAAGAAGCATCGGTATGGTGCTGGCAGAAAAGAGATAACAATTTAAGGAGGAACACACAATGCCAAAAATGAAAACAAGCAGAGCAGCTGCAAAACGTTTCAAAGTTACAGGAACAGGAAAGTTAAAAAGAAATAAAGCCTACAAGAGACATATCTTAACTAAGAAAACAACAAAGACAAAGAGAAATCTCAGAAAAGCAACAATGACAGATGAGACAAATGTTAAGAATATGAAGAAGATTTTACCATACATGTAATCGGTAGTATTAGTTAAGGAGGAATCAACAAATGGCAAGAGTTAAAGGCGGTTTAGGCGCTAAGAAAAGACATAACAGAACATTAAAGTTAGCAAAGGGTTATAGAGGCGCTAGATCTAAGCAGTATAGAGTAGCAAAGCAGTCAGTTATGAGAGCACTTACAAGCTCATACGCTGGACGTAAAGAGAGAAAGAGACAGTTCCGTCAGTTATGGATTGCTCGTATCAACGCAGCAGCTCGTCTCAACGGACTTTCATACAGCCAGTTCATGCACGGCTTAAAGTTAGCAAACGTTGACCTTAACCGTAAGGTATTAGCTGATATGGCTGTTACAGATGCAGCAGGATTTGCTAAATTAGTAGAGGTTGCTAAATCTAAGCTTGCTTAGTTTAGCATAAAGAGATATATGAAAAAGCTGCCGGGCTTCATGTGAAGCTTGGTAGCTTTTTTTTATTCTTGAGCTTTTTTGTATTTACTGCGATACTCCTTAGGCGAAAGGCCTTTTATTTTATGAAAGGTCTTTGAAAAATAAAGGCTGTTATCAAACCCTATAGAGCCTGCAATTGCTGTGATGGACAATGAGGAGTGTTTAAGCAGATAGCATGCCTGTTTGATTCTGAAATCGGTCAGATATTCCTTTGGCGATACACCGAGGATGCTCTGGAAGGAACGGAACAGGTGACTTCGGCTTAAGCCTATATATGATGCAATATCCTCAACGGTGATAGGGTATGAATAGTTGGCGGAGATGTATTCGATGCCCTTTTGTACATAGGAGTTTGCACTGTTTTGCGGCGGCTTTGATGTGGCGGCACTGACAAAAAGAGCGAGGGTGGTGTAGAGTCGCCCGGTCATTTCGAGTGCATTTTCAAATTCTGTGCCTCTGGCGTCGTATATATGCATGAGCTGTCTTTTGATTTCGTTTCCGTTTGATACACTGTGTATGTATGGATGCGCTTTTGTGAAATCAGTGGCTCTTAAAATGGTTGCAGCATCGCTGCCGGTAAAGCCTACCCAGGTATATTCCCAAGGATCTTGCGCATCAGCCTGATAAATCACTTCGGTATTTGGATATACGAGAAACGCATCACCGGGAGTTAATGTGTGAACACTGCCATTTACAGTGTAGCGGCCTTTACCGCTTATGATATAGTGAATCAGATAATGGTCTCTGATACCGGGGCCCCACTGATACAGGCTATCACAGCTCTGGAAGCCTACGTTATATACGGACAGAGATACAAGCTCTTTTTCTTTTACGATATAGGAATTTTTGTATTTATTATTCATATTGCCTACCTTTACAACATTTTTACATATTTCTTCTACATTTTATTCTATACAAAAATGAGCAAATGCGCTACAATAAATTTAACAAAAATGAAAAGGAGATATTTATTATGGCAATTTTAGTTACTGGTGGAGCCGGATATATCGGAAGCCACACATGTGTGGAGCTTCTTGATGCAGGCTACGATGTTGTAGTACTTGACAATCTTTCAAATTCTTCTGAGAAGTCACTTGACAGAGTTAAGGCTCTTACAGGCAAAGAAGTAAAGTTCTATAAGGGAGATATCCTTGACAGAGACATCTTAAATAAGATTTTTAAGGAAGAAAAGATAGATAGCTGTATTCACTTTGCAGGACTCAAAGCAGTAGGAGAGTCTGTGGCAAAGCCTTGGGAGTACTATAACAATAATATTGCAGGAACACTTACACTTGTTGATGTGATGAGACAGAATGGCTGCAAGAGCATCATTTTCTCTTCATCAGCTACAGTATACGGAGATCCTGCACAGATTCCTATCACAGAGGAGTGTCCAAAGGGACAGTGTACAAACCCATATGGCTGGACAAAGTCTATGCTTGAGCAGATACTTATGGACATCTATAAGGCAGATAATGAGTGGAACGTTATTCTTCTTCGTTACTTCAATCCAATCGGAGCTCATAAGAGTGGTACAATGGGTGAGAATCCAAACGGTATTCCAAACAACCTCATGCCTTACATCACACAGGTGGCAGTAGGCAAGCTAAAAGAGCTTGGAGTATTCGGAGATGACTATGATACTCCTGACGGAACAGGTGTGAGAGATTACATACATGTAGTTGACCTTGCGGTTGGACATGTCAAGGCTTTAAAGAAAATTGAGGAGAATGCAGGTCTTTGCATCTACAATCTTGGAACAGGACACGGCTACAGCGTGCTTGATATTGTAAAGAATTTCGAGGCTGCAACAGGTGTTAAGATTCCTTATACAATAAAGCCTAGAAGACCTGGCGATATTGCTACATGCTACTGTGATCCATCAAAGGCCAAGAGAGAGCTCGGCTGGGAAGCACAGTATGGTATTAAGGAGATGTGTGCCGACTCATGGAGATGGCAGAAGAACAATCCTAACGGATATGATGATTAATTATCAGAAATATTGGCGCCCGGAGTACACTCTGCGATGCACAATACCTCGCATGCGCTAACGCTTTGCAGTTAAGATGCTGTATGAATTATGCATATAGAGTTTCACAGAATGACGAAACCGGCTTTTACGCACCGTCCGTGGTGCGTAACGCCTTGCCCCACCGTCCATGGTGGGGCATTTCTATTTGTGAAGCATAATTCTACAGCATCTAAACAGCACCGCTAGTCGCTTATGCGGGGTATTGTGCATCGCAGAGTGTACTCCGGGCATTTTACATGATATTGATATAAAATATGAAACGTTTATTTATCATAGCGTGGATAGACGCCGGACGCACCCGCAGCAGTAAAATACACCTTGCATGCGTGACTAGCGAAGCTGTTTAGATACTGTAGAACAAGCAAAGTGAGTCTAAAAAGCATAATTCGTACAGTATCTTGACAGCGTAGCGTTAGCGCATGCAAGGTGCATTTCGGTGCGGCAGGTGTCAACAACAATAAAAAAACATCGCATAAATGCGATGCTTTCGGGTTGGGCTGTATTTAATTAAATAAATATCAGTGAGCAGTCCGTACGGGAATCGAACCCGTGTTTCCGCCGTGAGAGGGCGGCGTCTTAACCGCTTGACCAACGAACCGTGTATTATACTATCATGGAGTTTCAAAAAAAGCAAGTACTTTTTTAAAAAAACTTGATTTTTTTTTCTGATAGTGCTATTATACCTATGATAACAACGTTGACTAGATTGAGAGAGGGCAAAAGTCCTCTCTCAATTCACGTTTATAAACATCAGGTAGCTATTCAGAACCACTTGGAACAATTCTGAATAGTTACAAATATAAAAAAGAGAGGTGATAAAATGTCAAAGGCAAGTGTATATGAGGCAAAGACGGAGAATTTTATACAACCAATTCTTGACAGCATGAATTTTGAGCTTGTTGATGTCGAGTATGTTAAGGAAGGCGGTATGAACTACCTGAGAGCATATATCGATAAGGAGGGTGGCATAACTGTTGATGACTGTGAAGTGGTTGCAAGGCAGATGAATGAGATTCTCGACAGAGAGGACTATATTCCTGATTCGTACACCTTCGAGGTCAGCTCGCCGGGGCTTGGAAGACCTCTCAAGAAGGAAAAGGACTATGTGCGCAACATGAATAAGGAGATAGAGATTCGCACATACAGGGCTATCAACAAATCAAAGGAATTTTATGGTCTGCTTAAAGCCTATGATAAGGATACAGTGACAATAACCGATGAAGACGGCAATGAGACTACATTCAATAAGAGTGACATTGCGCTTATACGTCAGGCATTGGATTTTTAATTAAAGCGCACGATAACACAAATAGGAGGAAAAAATAATGAGCAATGAGTTATTAGAAGCGTTAAATATATTAGAGCAGGAGAAAAACATCAGTAAAGAAACTTTACTTGAGGCAATTGAGAACTCTCTTGTGACTGCCTGCAAGAACCATTTTGGTAAATCAGACAATGTAAAGGTAGAAATAGATCCTGAGACATGTGCTTTCTCATGCTACCAGGAGAAGACGGTTGTAGATACGGTTGAGGATCCGGTTGAGGAGATTTCCTTAGCAGATGCGCACAAGGTAAACGGTAACTATCAGCTTGGAGATATCGTGAGAGTTGAGGTTAAGTCAAAGGAATTCGGACGTATCGCTACACAGAACGCAAAGAATGTTATCCTTCAGAAAATCCGCGAGGAGGAGAGAAAGGTAATATTTGACGAGTACAACAGCAAGGAAAAGGATGTTGTGACAGGTGTTGTTCAAAGATACATCGGAAAGAATGTCAGCATCAACTTAGGTAAGGCAGATGCACTTCTGACTGAGAGTGAGCAGATAAAGGGTGAGGTATTCAAGCCTACAGAGCGTATCAAGGTATATATCCTTGAGGTTAAGTCCACATCAAAGGGACCAAAGATTCTTGTTTCAAGAACACATCCTGAGCTTGTGAAGAGACTTTTCGAGTCAGAGGTTACAGAGGTTAAAGAGGGCATAGTTGAGATAAAGGCTATTTCACGTGAGGCCGGAAGCAGAACAAAGATTGCAGTATGGTCAAATGATCCAAACGTAGACCCTGTAGGAGCATGTGTAGGTATGAATGGTGCCAGAGTAAATGCTATCGTAAATGAGCTTCGCGGTGAGAAAATCGATATCATCACATGGGATGAGAATCCGGCAATACTTATCCAGAACGCACTTAGCCCTGCAAAGGTTATCTCTGTTATCGCAGATGCAGATGAGAAATCAGCAAAGGTTGTTGTTCCGGATTATCAGCTTTCACTTGCAATCGGTAAGGAAGGACAGAATGCAAGACTGGCAGCAAGACTTACAGGCTTCAAGATTGATATCAAGAGCGAGACACAGGCCAGAGAGTCAGGGGACTTCATGGATTATGAGAATGACTATGAAGAGGATGATTATGATGACGATTATGATTATTCGGATGAGGAGCTTGCTGAGAACGAGAGATTAGCTGATACAGAACAGGCAGATGTACAGGCAGAGGCTTTTGATACAGAGGCTGACGAGAACGAAGTAGCAGGTACAGAAAATGATGCGGCAGATAGTGGTGATGAGCAGTAATGGCAAATAAAAAGATTCCAATGCGCAAATGCGTAGGCTGTCAGGAGATGAAGGAAAAGAAGTCACTTATTCGCGTGGTAAAGACTGCGGAGGGCGACATAATTCTCGATGACACCGGCAAGAAAAACGGCAGGGGAGCTTATATATGTAAGAGCCTTGAATGCTTTAAAAAGGCTAAAAAGACAAAGGCACTTGAGCGTTCCCTTGGTGTTAGTGTATCAGAACAGGTATATGAGGAGCTTGAAAAGGAGATGAACCAAATTGACAGATAGAGTACTTTCTATGCTGGGATTAGCAGCAAAGTCAGGCAATGTGGTTAGCGGAGAGTTTTCTACCGAGAAAGCTGTAAAGACAGGAAAGGCATTTTTAGTGATAGTTGCAGATGATTCATCAGACAACACAAAGAAGCATTTTTCGGATATGACTGCTTTCTATGAGGTTCCGATTTATTTTTATAGTGACAAGGTGGGGTTAGGGAATGCAATAGGCAAAGAGTTTCGCGCTTCCCTTGCAGTAACGGATGAAAACCTTGCAAATGCAGTGATAAAAAAGCTGCAGTCGAATAAAACTGAATAATGGAGGAAAATAGATATATGGCAAAAATGAGAGTTCATGAACTTGCAAAAGAATTAAATATAAAGTCGCAGGAAGTCATAGACACATTAAACGGCACACAGTTTGCTGTCAAAAATGTGCAGAACGGTCTTGAGGATGAGGCACAGCAAATTGTACGAAAGAAGTACGCAAAAACAGAAGTAAAAAAAGATGCACCTAAGAAGGAAGAACCTAAAAAGGATGAGGCTAAGGCAGCCGACAGACCAAAGAAAAAGGCAAGCATCACAGCAGTTTTCAATGCCCAGTACAGTAAGCAGGGTAGGAAAACAAATGGTGGAAACGGCAGCGGAAATAATGGAAATAACAGTTCGCAGCGCAGGAATGGCAATGGCAGACGCGATAATCAGTCATCACGCCCTGAGCAGCACAGCATTATTAAGCCAAGACCTGTCGGAGAGAGAGCTATGCGCCCTATAAGTGAGCGTACAGCGGATCCATATGCAGATATGAAGGCAGCCAATTCGCGTCCGGCACGTCAGGCTGACGCTGATAGAAGAAGCGACAGACGTCAGGACAATGGCGAGAAAATCAACAACAGAAACACTGACAGAAATGCCGACAGAAGCAGAAATACGGACAGAAACAGCGATAGAAGAACAAACAATCGCGACAACAATAACCGAGATAACAGCAGAGACAATAATAGAGACAATAACAGAGGCTTCAGAAATGACTCCAGACGTCCTGCAGAGGGTGGCAGAAGCTTTGACAGAAATAATGATAGAAGCAGAAGCAACGACAGAAGCAGGAGCAATGACAGAAATAACGATAGAACAGGCAGCAGAGGTGATGACAGAAATCGTTTCAGAAAAGAAACAGTTGCAGTTGCAGCTCCTGATGATGTAAGAGGAAAGGAGAGCCGCGACAGAGGCAACGATAGAAAGAATAAGCATAATCACAATCAGAGCCAGAAGCAGGATAAGCTCGGAAAGAAGCAGGAGAATTACATCAATCTCGAGAAGCACGGCGGAAAGAAAAAGCCACAGCAGCCGAAGACACAGCCAAAAGAGGATGAGAACGAGATTAAGACAATTTCTCTTCCGGAGAAGATTACAATAAGGGACTTAGCTGATAAGATGAAGGTTCAGCCTTCAGCCATCGTAAAGAAGCTTTTCATGAAGGGCGAGATGGTAACAGTTAACTCTGAGGTCGATTTTGCAGCTGCTGAGGAGATTGCTTTAGAGTTCAATTTCATATGTGAGGAAGAGGAGAAAGTCGATGTGATTGCAGAGCTTCTCAAGGAGGATGAAGAGGATGAGAGCAAGATGGTTCCTCGTCCACCTGTAGTCTGTGTAATGGGTCACGTAGATCATGGTAAGACATCACTGCTTGATGCCATCAGACAGACACGTGTTACAGACCGTGAGGCAGGTGGTATCACACAGCACATTGGTGCATCTGTTGTATCAATCAATGGCCAGAACATCACATTCCTTGATACACCGGGACATGAGGCATTTACAGCAATGCGTATGCGTGGTGCAAACTCTACTGATATCGCAATCCTTGTTGTTGCTGCAGATGATGGTGTAATGCCGCAGACTGTTGAGGCAATAAACCATGCAAAGGCAGCCGGTGTAGAGATTATCGTTGCTGTCAACAAGATAGATAAGCCAAGTGCCAATATCGACAAGGTTAAGCAGGAGCTCTCAGAGTATGAGCTTATCCCGGAGGATTGGGGTGGAAGCACAATATTCTGTCCTGTATCTGCACATACTAAGGAGGGTATCGACAATCTCCTTGAGATGATTCTTCTCACAGCAGAGGTGCTCGAGCTCAAGGCTAATCCTGATAGAAACGCAAGAGGTCTCGTAATTGAAGCACAGCTTGATAAAGGCCGTGGTGCGGTTGCCACAGTGCTTGTACAAAAAGGAACACTCCATGTCGGAGATCCTATCGCATGTGGAAGCAGCTATGGTAAGGTAAGAGCCATGATTGATGACAAGGGCCGCAGAGTAAAGGAGGCTAAGCCTTCTACACCTGTAGAGATACTTGGACTAAACAGTGTGCCTTCAGCAGGAGAGACATTTGTGGCATGTGATTCAGAGAAGGAGGCAAAGGCATTTTCTGACACATATATTTCAGAGGAAAAGAATAAGCTCATTGAGGATACAAAGGCAAAGATGTCACTTGATGATCTGTTCTCACAGATTCAGTCCGGCAATATGAAGGAACTTGATATCATCGTAAAGGCAGATGTACAGGGTTCAGTTGAAGCTGTTAAGCAGAGTCTTGTCAAGCTTTCAAATGAGGAGGTTGTGGTCAAGGTCATCCATGGCGGCGTTGGTGCCATCAATGAGTCAGATGTTATCCTTGCATCAGCATCAAATGCAATCATCATTGGCTTTAACGTCAGACCGGATCCTGTTGCCAAGGCTACAGCAGACCGTGAGGGCGTAGATATCAGACTTTACAAGGTCATCTACAATGCGATCGAGGATGTATCTGCTGCCATGAAGGGTATGCTTGATCCTGTATTTGAGGAGAGGGTTATCGGACATGCGGAAATCAGACAGATTTTCAAGGCTTCAGGCGTTGGAAACATTGCAGGTTCATATGTGCTTGACGGATTTATGGAGAGAGGCTGCCGTGTCAGAATTAGCAGAGAGGGTGAGCAGATATTCGAGGGAGACCTTGCTTCACTCAAGAGATTCAAGGATGACGTCAAGGAGGTCAAGACAGGCTATGAGTGTGGTCTTGTATTTGACGGATTTAATGATATTCAGGAATTCGATATAGTTGAAGCTTACAAGATGGTAGAGGTTCCGAGATAATCATATATTGTTTATCTTGAATTAATGCAGCTATTCGGATAGTTACGGTTTAATATAAAAAGAAAGCGGGATTATATGAGAAAGAACAGCATAAAAAATATTCGTATCAACGAAGAGGTAATGCGTGAACTGTCAAATATCATACGCGGTGAGATAAAGGATCCGCGTATCAATCCCATGACAAGTGTTGTTGCTGTCGAGGTGGCACCTGATTTAAAGACAGCAAAGGCTTATATCAGTGTGCTTGGTGACAAGAAATCACAGGCTGATACACTTGCAGGACTTAAGTCAGCGGAGGGATATATACGCAGAACTCTCGCAAAGAACATCAATTTAAGAAATACACCTGCCATTACATTTATCATAGACCAGTCTATAGAGTATGGTGTTGAGATGTCTAAAAAGATTGATGAAGTAACAAAAAATCTCAAAGAGGATTAACAAAGAGGATTGATTATGACAGAGATTGATTCTATTTTAAAGGATGCACAATCAGTTGCCGTTTCCGGTCATGTGAGACCGGACGGCGACTGTGTCGGCTCAACACTTGCTGTATACAACTACATAAAGGATTATTATCCTGATATAAAGGCAAGGCTTTATTTAGAGCCAAGTCCAAACATCTTTAAGTTTATGCAAAGAGCAGATGAGATTGACAGCAGCTATGCGGATGATACAGTATACGATCTGTTCATAGCATGTGATTGCAGTGACACAGACAGACTGGGAAGTGCAGCTAAGTATTTTGAGTCTGCAAAAAGGACACTTTGCATAGATCATCATGTTACAAACGGGGCCTTTGCAGACGCAAATTACATCTTTCCGGATGCGAGCTCGACCTGTGAGCTTGTGTTTGAACTTCTGCCGAAGGAGCGTATCACAATACAGATAGCAGAGTGTATTTACACAGGCATGGTGCATGATACAGGCGTGTTCCAGTATTCATGCACTTCAAAAAAGACTATGGATATAGCAGGCTCCCTGATGGAGATGGGCATTGATTATTCAAGGATAATCGATGATACATTTTATACAAAGACATTTGCTCAGAACAAGATTATGGGGCAGGCACTTTTGAATGCTGCTTTGTATCTGAATGGTGATGTTATATTGTCTGCAGTATCGCGTGCTGAGATGGAGAAGTACAACGTACTTCCAAAGCATCTCGACGGTATTGTGAATCAGCTGCGCGTGACAAAGGATATAAAGGTTGCTGTATTTCTCTACGAAAATGAGGATGGTACCTACAAGGGCAGCCTGCGCGTAAACGGTGATTACGATGTGGCAAAGGTTGCGTCGGTATTTGGCGGCGGTGGACATATAAAGGCCGCCGGATTTACGATTGAAGGACCGCTTGAGGTGGCAACAGACCGCATCCTTACGGCAATTAAGGATAATATTTAGGGAGAGATTCTTGGGCAGATGGTTAATGGAATAATCAATGTATACAAGGAAAAGGGCTATACAAGCTTTGACGTTGTGGCAAAGCTTCGAGGCATATTCCACCAGAAGAAGATTGGTCATACAGGTACACTTGATCCTGATGCGCAAGGCGTCCTTCCTGTCTGCCTTGGAAAGGCAACCAGAGTGTGTGACCTTTTGACAGATAAGGACAAGGTCTATAAAGCGGTGCTGCTTTTAGGACAGGAGACAGATACACAGGATATTTCAGGGCAGGTCTTAAATCAGGCTAAGGTCAATGTGACTGAGCAGGCGGTGTATGATGCAATATCACAGTTTATTGGCAGACAAAAGCAGGTGCCGCCAATGTATTCGGCTCTAAAGGTCAATGGGAAAAAGCTCTATGAGCTTGCCAGGGAGGGCAAGGTTATAGAGAGAAAAGCCAGGGATATCGAGGTGTTTGATATCAAGGTTGAAAGCATTGATTTGCCTGAGGTTACGATGACGGTGCACTGTTCAAAGGGCACATATATCAGGACGCTGTGCAATGACATCGGAGAGAGGCTGGGCTGCCATGGTTGCATGAAGTCACTGCTTAGAGTAAGGGTAGCAGGCTTTGACTTAGAGCATGCACTTACACTTTCACAGATTCAGTCAAAGGTGGATGAGGGCTGCTTTGATATGGTGATGCCTGTTGACGGAGTATTCGAAAATCTGCCGGCAGTGCACACTGCTTCAGATGCTGATAAGCTTGTCAGAAATGGAAATAAAATTCCGGCAGTGCTTACGGATTATTTAAAACACAGTGCTGACTCTGATATAAGATACAGAGTATACAATCATGAGGGCATATTTGTCGGGGTGTATTCGTATCTTGATGAGACCGGTGAGTTTAAGCCGGTTAAGATTTTTATGGAATAGAATAGTATACAGATATTATGGAATATATAAGCAAAACTCTGGATTTTCATGTCAAGGAGCCGTCCGTCATCTCGTTTGGAAAGTTTGACGGGCTTCACAGAGGACATGAATTTCTGATGGAAAAGCAAATTGAACAGAGCAATCTGCATGGCTACAAGCGCATCATATTTACGTTTGACATTCCTCCCAAATCGGAGGTACTTGGCGTTGAGTCAAAGGTTATAATCACAAACGATGAAAAAGAGTATGTGTTTGAAAAATCAGGTATTGACTATCTGATAGAGTGTCCGTTTGTGCCACAGGTGATGACGATGGAGGCGGATGCGTTTGTCAGATGGATAGTTAAAAGTCTTAATGTCAAGTGTATCATTGTCGGAGATGATTTCCGTTTCGGGCACAACAGGGCAGGAGACCATCGGTTGCTTTCTGCGATGGCAGGAGAGCTTGGATACGAGCTTATTGTGGTGGACAAGATAAAGGATGGAGCCAGGGATATAAGCAGTACCTATATCCGTGAGGAGATTGCGGCAGGACATATTAAAAAGGCGAATGAACTGCTGGGATATCCCTTTTTCATAAAAGGAAGAGTAGTGCATGGCAGAGCACTGGGCAGGACTATTGGCATTCCGACAGTCAACCTTTCAGTGCCGCACGATAAGCTGCTTCCGCCAAAGGGAGTGTATATGTCAAGAGTTCTTGTCAGGGACAACTGGTACCTTGGTGTAACCAATATAGGATGCAAGCCTACTATAGAGGGCAAAAATCCAATAGGTGCAGAGACATATATCATAGATTTTGGGCAGGATGTTTACGGACAGGATATCATGGTAGAGCTTCATAAGTTCGTAAGACCTGAGATGAAGTTTGATTCAATAGAAGCGTTAAAGAGCCAGATGAGTGCAGATATCAATTTTACAATCAATTATGCAGGCAGTCACACATTCTAGTGTGGCTGTTTTTTTGCGAAATTACCCAAAATAACGAAAAAATGACAAATATTACAGAAATATTACAGAGAAATATTGACATTTTAACAATTTGTGATATACTCGTAAACATGGGATTATGGATAGCATGAACTGGAGGCTATATGAAAAATAAATTAAAATTAGGACAGGCAGCAGGCGTTGTAGCGTTTGCTATTATTATAGGAGCGGTATCTATGAGTTCAAGCAGCACAGTAGATGCCAGAGCATCATTAAAGGAAAACAGAACAGTCAATGCGGGGGTGGCCCTTGGTCTGACAGAGGCGGCTGATGCTACGGAGCTTCTTACAGCAGGAGCGACATCTGCTCTCACATACTACGGAGATGAGCTTACTGTTGCGCAAAATGACAACAATGTTGTAACAGCATCTGCACAGGGCGCACCGCAGACAGACGATGCTTCACAGGAGTTTGAGCAGGCAAATGAAGCAGCTCAGACACCGACAGCCGCACAGACCTGTGGTTACACAAATCTTGGTATGTCAGTTATCAGCAGCGGAAACTTAAATATCAGACAGGAGGCTTCGACAGACAGTGAAGTGGTAGGTATCCTTACCAATCACAATGCCTGTGAGCTTCTTGAGGATGCCGGAGACTGGTATAAGGTCACATCAGGCAAGGTGACAGGATATGTAAACAAGCAGTATCTTGTGACAGGAGATGAGGCAGAGTCTATTGCAGAACAGGAGATTAAAACTGTTGCCACTGTAAATACTGAAACACTGAATGTGCGTGCAGAGAAGTCAACAGAGGCTGCGGTGCTTTCACAGGTTGGAAATTCAGAGGCATTCACAGTTAATTCTGTCGCTGACGGCTGGGTTGAGATAAGTGTGGATGATTCGGTAGGATATATATCACAGGATTATGTGACACTGGCACAGGCACTTCCTACAGCAAAGACAATAGAGCAGGTGAAGTATGGTGACGGCGTATCAGATGTAAGGGCATCTGTTGTATCGTATGCGTTACAGTTTGTCGGAAACAGATATGTGTGGGGTGGTACAAGCCTTGAGAAGGGAGTTGACTGCTCAGGCTTCACAATGAGAATTCTTGGAAAGTATGGAATCTCATTACCGCATTCATCAAGAGCACAGCCTTCATACGGCACAAAAATCAGTGCATCTGAAGCAAAGCCGGGAGATTTATTCTTCTACGGAAGTGGAAGGAGTATCTCACATGTTGCAATTTATATCGGAAACGGACAGATTGTACATGCCAGCAACAAGCGTGATGGAATCAAGGTTTCAAATGCATATTACAGAAATCCGATTTGTGTCGCAAGATATTTGCCGGATTAATAAAAAAACAGTTTACAACAAATGCTTACTATGCTATACTGCATAAGTGTGGTTTTGCCCATGTTCGGTAGTTGGACACTCCGACCTATTGCTGAGCATCATACAGTTATCAGGGCGCATTATAATATAAGGAGGATCAACAATGATCGCAAAGGAAAAGAAACAGGCTATTATCGCAGAGTACGGTAGAACACCAAATGACACAGGTTCACCAGAGGTTCAGATTGCAATTCTTTCAGCAAGAATCGCAGAGTTAACTGAGCATTTCAAACAGAACCCAAAGGATCATCACTCAAGAAGAGGAATGTTAAAGATGATCGGTCAGAGACGTGGATTACTTGCATACCTTAAGGAGATTGATATCGAGAGATATCGTTCACTTATCGAGCGTTTAGGACTCAGAAAATAGTATTTTCTTTAGAGCGGAGTAATTATTATTCCGCTCTATTATTGTTTTTATTATTGTTTTTTGAAAAGCAGAAGTAAGCCGAGACCACTAAAGAGTGCATGAGCATACATGTATTGTTTAGTAGTTTCGGAAGAGGAATACACTTCTGCAAAAGAATTTTTAAGGAGAATTAATATGTACAAAAGTTATTCAATGGAACTTGCCGGCAGGACTCTTACTGTAGATATCGGAAGAGTAGCAGCTCAGGCAAACGGAGCTGTTTTTATCAAGTATGGTGATACAACAGTCCTTTCAACAGCTACAGCATCTGACAAGCCACGTGACGGTGTGGATTTCTTCCCACTCAGCGTTGAGTTCGAGGAGAAGATGTACTCTGTAGGAAAAATTCCGGGTGGTTTTAACAAGCGTGAGGGAAAGGCATCTGAGAACGCTATCCTTACAGATCGTGTAATTGACCGTCCTATGAGACCTCTTTTCCCAAAGGATTACAGAAATGATGTTACATTAAACAACCTTGTCATGTCAGTGGATCCTGAGTGCCGTCCTGAGATAGTTGCAATGATCGGTACAGCTCTTGCTGTTCATATATCAGATATTCCGTTTGACGGACCATGTGCCATGACACAGATGGGACTTGTTGATGGAGAGTTTATCGTAAACCCTTCACAGAAGCAGTGGGATGAGGGCGATTTACAGCTCACAGTTGCTTCTACAAAGGAAAAGGTCATCATGATTGAAGCAGGAGCCAATGAGATTCCTGAGGATCAGATGATTGAGGCAATCTACAAGTGCCACGATATCAACCAGACAGTTATCGCATTCATGGATCAGATCCGTGATGAGATTGGCAAGCCAAAGCATGAGTATGAGAGCTGTGCTATTCCTGAGCAGATGTTCGAGGATATCAAGAAAATTGTTACTCCTGAGCAGATGGAGGAGGCAGTATTCACAGATGAGAAGCAGAAGCGTGAGGAAAATATAAGAGCAATTACAGAGCAGTTAGAGGAAGCCTTCGCTGACAATGAGGAGTACCTTGCAGTACTTGGCGAGGCTATTTACCAGTATCAGAAGAAGACAGTCAGAAAGATGATTTTAAAGGATCATAAGCGTCCGGACGGCCGTGCAATCAACCAGATCAGACCACTCGCAGCAGAGGTTGATTTGATTCCTAGAGTTCACGGCTCTGCAATGTTTACCCGTGGACAGACACAGATTTGTGATGTTGTAACACTTGCTCCTTTATCAGAGATTCAGAAAATCGACGGACTTGATGCAAATATCACAACAAAGAGATATATGCATCACTATAACTTCCCTGCATACTCTGTAGGAGAGACAAAGGTATCACGTGGACCGGGACGTCGTGAGATTGGACACGGAGCACTTGCTGAGAAGGCACTTGTTCCTGTACTTCCAAGCGTTGAGGAGTTCCCATATACTATCCGTGCCGTATCTGAGACATTTGAGTCAAACGGCTCTACATCAATGGCTTCAACATGTGCATCATGTATGTCACTTATGGCTGCAGGTGTTCCGATTAAGGCTATGGTTGCCGGAATCTCATGCGGACTTGTAACAGGCGATACAGATGATGATTTCCTTGTACTTACAGATATCCAGGGTCTTGAGGATTTCTTCGGAGATATGGATTTCAAGGTAACAGGTACACATAAGGGTATTACAGCTATCCAGATGGATATCAAGATTCACGGACTTACAAGACCTATCGTTGAGGAAGCAATCGCGAGAACACGTGAGGCACGTCTCTACATCATGGATGAGGTCATGAGCAAGGCAATCGCTGAGCCTAGAAAAGAAGTAAATGAGTGGGCTCCAAAGATTGAGCAGATTACAATCGATCCATCAAAGATTGGTGATGTTGTCGGACAGAAGGGTAAGACAATCAACGAGATTATCGACAGAACCGGTGTCAAGATCGATATCACAGATGATGGCGCTGTTTCAGTTTGCGGAACAGATAAAGAGATGATTGCAAAGGCAATCGACATGATTAAGATTATCACAACTGATTTTGAGCAGGGACAGATCCTTGAGGGAACAGTTGTAAGCATCAAGGAGTTCGGTGCTTTCATCGAATTTGCTCCTGGCAAAGAGGGAATGGTTCACATTTCTAAGATTGCAAAAGAGAGAATCAACAGAGTAGAGGATGTACTCACACTTGGAGACAAGGTAAAGGTTGTTTGCCTTGGCAAGGACAAGATGGGAAGAATCAGCTTCTCTATGAAGGATGTAAAAGAGGATTAATTAATATACGTTAAAGTATAACAATAATATCTAAGTAAAGGGCTGCACGCAGGTGCAGTCCTTTTAATATATGAAATTATAGTAAGGTGATATGATGTAAGGCAAAACAGGTGCGTCTGTGTCATATTGTGAAAACGAATCATATACTAAATTAAAAAATAAAATAATAATGAAAAATGCGAAATATAGTATAAATGCAAATCTGGTATATAAAAATGGATATAGTGGTAAAAATGTCAATATAGCAGTGCTTGATACGGGTGTGTTTAAACACAAACAGCTTGATGGGTGCATAAAGCACTTTATGGATTTTGTGGGTGGAAAGGAGACATGTTATGACGATAACGGGCATGGTACACATGTGTGCGGTATATTATCGGCTGCAGATATAGGCATGGCTCCAGGGGCAGGACTATATGTGTTTAAGGTGCTTGATTATCTTGGCATGGGGCAGACGTCGGATTCAATTCGTGCACTTAAGTATATAAAAGAAAACTGTGTCAGACTTAATATAAAAATACTCAACTTCTCTGTAGGATATCTGCCATGTTCTGATACAGCAGAGCGTATTAAGATATTGAAGCTGATAGATGAATTGTGGGATATGGGAGTAGTAGTTGTTGCAGCAGCGGGCAACTATGGCCCGGCACCGTTTTCTGTAACTGTGCCGGGAATTTCAAGAAAAATAATAACAGTCGGAAGCTTTGATGATATAAGAAGTGGCAAAGGTCCTACCGACTGTTGTATTGTAAAGCCTGAGATTCTGGCTCCCGGGCATGATATCATAAGCCTTGGAACGAGAGATGGCACATATGTAAGGAAAACAGGTACTTCAATGGCTACACCGATTGTGTCAGGTGCCATAGCACTTCTATTGGAAAAAAATCCAAATATGAGACCGGAGGCGGTTAAGCTAGCACTGTATAATACATGTGACAGGGCAGGGGATAGTCACAAAGGCTCGTGGGGGATTATAAATGTTGATAAATTGGTGGGAATATTATAATATGTATTAGAGATTTATTATAGATAATATAGGAAATATTAGGTTGTATAATTGTAATTTCATGGTAGGGCTTATATGAGAAAAATATTACAAAGACTGCTTTCAAAGCTTTTTATAGTTTCGACAATAATAATCATACAGATGATATGGTGGTTCTTTTTGTTTTATACGGCCTCTGTTGCCAGCAGGGTGTTTCAGGATCTGATGTATGTGGCAGCTATATTGCTTTCGCTTTATATTGTCAACAGGCGGATGAAAATGTATATAAAAATGTCATGGATATTTTTGATACTGAGTGTTCCAATCGTTGGTATTCCGTGCTATTTCTTTTTCGGAAGACCGGAGCTTACGTCGAAGACACAGAAAAGAATGGCAAGAATTGTGGAAGCATATGCGCCGCTTCGGCCTGAGAACGAGCTGCTAAATGAGACTCTCAGACAGACAGATATGGATGCATACAGACAAAGCAGGCTTATCACTCAAAATCAGAAATATCCACTGTATGCGGAGGACTGCACAGAGTACTTTAAATCAGGTGAGGAGGCTTTTGAGAGCATTTTAAAAGATTTAAGGTCAGCTGAAAAGTTTATCTTTATGGAGTATTTCATAATCGGCAGTGGCGTTATGCTTGATCAGATACTTGATATACTCAAAGAAAAGGTAAAGCATGGAGTTGTGGTGAGAATCATATATGATGATTTTGGAAGCATAAATGCCATTCCGCCACATTTTATAAAGGAGATGGAGAGCATCGGAATACAGACCAGACGATTCAATCCATATAAGCCCATGCTTTCGGTAATTATGAATGACAGGGACCATAGGAAGATACTGGTGATAGACGGACGTGTGGCGCATACCGGTGGTTACAATATAGCAGATGAGTATATCAACAAAAAAATCAGGTTTGGTTACTGGAAGGATGCCGGTATCCGTGTAGAGGGAGAGTGTGTAAACAGTTTCACGACGATGTTCCTTGAGATGTGGAATTATATCAATAAGGACAATGCTGTGCATGATGAATATCTGAATCCACATAATACCTTCAGCCAGTCAGAGAAAAGCGGTTTTGTCCAGCCGTTTTGCGATTCTCCACTTGAGCATGATGATGTAGGAGAGAATCTTTATGTGAGTATCATCTCAAGAGCTAAAAGATATGTTTATATTTTTACACCATATCTGATACTTGGAACGGAGCTGTCACATGCTATGATATCGGCAGCCAGGTCAGGTGTTGATGTGCGTATTGTTGTACCTAAGATTCCCGATAAAAAGCTCATTTATCTGCAGACAAAAGCCAATTTCAGACCTCTTATCGAGGCGGGGGTAAGGATATATCTATACACACCCGGCTTTATACATTCAAAGTGTATTGTGGCAGATGATGATACTGCGATAGTTGGCACATGCAATCTGGATTTCAGGAGCATGTACTGGAATTTTGAGGATTTTGTATACATGTACAGGACTCAGTGCATCGGAAAAATAAAAGAGGATGCGATAGAGACGTTTGCGGTTTCAGAGGAGGTGTATGAGGAAAGCACAAATGATATCTCATTTGCAGGCAGGCTGCTGCAGAGTATTTTGCAGCTTTTTGCACCGCTTTTGTAAATGTGTCTGTAAAGCGTCTGATAAAAATCTGTTGAATAATGTTACAAGTTGTAATATAATAATCCAAGCGATTGCGTAAGCAACGCACGAAGAAACTGAATATGTAGCATAAAGGTGTCGGAGCAGACAAGCATTTGAATCTGATTTATGACAGGCGATGTGAAGCTGGCTCCGGTGAAAAGGGAAACAGGTGCAAATCCTGTACGAACTCGTCACCGTAATTAAGGAGTGACGGCCAATAAGTCACTGGGCAACCGGGAAGACGGCCGAAGCAATGATATATAAGCCGGGATACCTGCCTTTGTGTTGTACGGAAACAATAGTGTTTCAAGCCACGAGTAACTGGCTGTACGTGATGAAATAATTATAATTACAGACAAGGTTATGATAGCCGTATAGTCTGTGTTAGAAGGATTTTGACATGTATAGCTCTTTGACATAATAGTACAAAGAGCTTTTATTTTTGACGCTTTAAATGTTTTCGTCTTACATATTTAAAACATGTGCAGCTTAATAGCTGCAAGGAGAATGAAAAGGAGAAAACATGAAAAAGAAATTAGTAGTAGTACTGATGGCAGCAGTTATGGCTATGACAGCAGTAACCGGCTGTGGCAGCAAGGCAGATGATGCAAAGAATGATACACAGGCATCTAAGGCTTCAGAGAGTGAGACAAGCGCAAACGCAGATCAGGAGGCAGCAATGCATGTGGCAGATTTAATCGATGCAATCTACGTGCAGGAGAGAACAGATGATACAGACAAGCAGTGCAAGGAGGCTAAGGAGGCCTGGGACAAGCTCACAGACGCACAGAAGGAGCTTGTAGATGGAGAAAATGCTGATCCTGACTATTTCGGCAGAGATACAGGCGATGCTTCAAAGGATGATCCGAGAAATCAGGATGATATCGGCGAGAACGAGATTCTTGTAGTAAGCTTTGGTACATCCTTCAACGACAGCCGTGTGGCTGATATCAAGGGTGTGGAGGATGCAATAGCAGCTGCAAATCCTGACTGGTCAGTCAGAAGAGCCTTCACAGCACAGATTATCATCAATCATGTACAGGCAAGAGATGACGAGAAGATTGACAATATGGATCAGGCACTTGAGCGTGCAGTCAAAAATGGTGTAAAGAATCTTGTGGTACAGCCTACACACCTGATGCATGGCGCAGAGTACGACGAGCTTTCAGAGGCTGTAGAGAAGTATAAGGATAAATTTGAGTCTGTAAAGATTGCAGAGCCTCTCCTCGGTGAGGTTGGAAGTGATGCAACAGTTGTAAATGAGGATAAAAAGGCCGTTGCAGAAATTCTTACAGAGGAAGCAGTGGAAAATGCAGGCTATGACAGCCTTGCTGCTGCAAAGGAAGAGGGCACAGCATTTGTATTTATGGGACATGGAACAAGCCATACAGCAAAGATTTCATACAGCCAGATGCAGAGCCAGATGACAGCTTTGGGTTATGACAACGTATTTATCGGAACTGTAGAGGGTGAGCCGGAGGATACATCATGTGAGTCTGTCATTGAGAAGGTGTCAGCCGCTGGTTACAAGAATGTCATTCTTCGTCCGCTTATGGTTGTTGCAGGAGACCATGCCAACAATGATATGGCGGGAAGTGATGATGATTCATGGCTTTCACAGTTTAAGGCATCAGGAAAGTTCGATAAAATCGATACACAGATTAACGGACTTGGTGAGATTGAGGGTATCCAGAAGCTTTATGTTGAGCATACAGCGGCTGCTATGAGCAAGTAGCAGTGACTTAAATGTATAGTGGGGAAGCTATAAAATAACAGGAGCAGTATATCAGACATGAGAAAATTATTCAGAAACAAGTTTACTTATATCGTTGCAATGACACTGGTTTGTGCCATGAGCCTGGCAGCCTGCGGTAATAAGAATGCAAAAGCTGAAACAGAAAGCAAAAAAGCAGTGCAGGACGCGACAGAGAGCACAAAAAAGGCTGAAAAAACAGAAAAGATAGCACTTTCAGATGGTACATATACAGCAGAGTTTACTACAGACAGCTCAATGTTTCATGTGAATGATGCATATGACAACAAAGGTACACTCACCGTGAAGGATGGCAAGGCAACAATACATGTTACTCTCACATCCACACATATTGTAAATCTCTTTTTGGGAACAGCAAAGGATGCCTCAAAGGACAAGGCTGAGCTTTTGGCGCCAACTGTTGAGACTGTCGATTATGGCGATGGCACAACTGAGGAGGTCAATGCGTTTGATATACCGGTTCCTGTTTTGGATGAGGAATTTGACCTTGCACTTATTGGTACAAAGGGCAAATGGTATGACCACAAGGTAAAGGTCTCAAATGCCACACCTGCGGACGCAGATGCAAGCGTATCTGAGAGTGCAGGAAAAGAGCTTCCTGACGGAACATACAATATCAATCTCGATTTCGAGGGCGGAAGCGGTAAGGCGAGCATTGCATCACCGGCTGAGGTGACTATAAGCGGTGGAGCTGCTACTGCAACAGTGCAGTGGAGCAGTCCAAACTATGACTATATGATAGTTGACGGACAGAAATACATGCCTGTAAATAAAGACGGCAATTCTGTATTTGAAATTCCGGTTAAGCTTGATACACCTATGCAGGTTATCGGAGATACAGTTGCTATGAGCAAGCCGCACGAGATTGAGTACACACTCACCTTTCATTCAGATTCTGCTACAGAGGTGCTTGGTGAGGATGGAGAATAATTAAGCTATGCATGGAAGAAAAAAGATAATTATATATATATTGATATCAATTATAGGACTGTTCTGGCTGTCAGGCTGCGACAGTCCTTCTTCCGATTCAGAGAATACTGAATCGAAGGCTGAGGCACAAAACGGTCTTATATATAAGAGCAGTATGAAGCTTTTATATGCAAAGAATTTTTCTGTTGACTATTATGAGGGTGGATACAAGATACTTACTACAAAGGACGGTACCCAAATACTTACCGTTCCAAAGGACAGAAAGACTCCAAAGGATATTGACAAGGATATCATTGTATTGAAGGAGCCTGTAAGTGATTTGTATCTGGTCGCATCAGGGGTGATGGATATGTTTGACAAGCTTGATGCAGTGGACACTATTAAATTTTCGGGGCTAGACAGTGATGGCTGGTACATTGACAGTGCAAGAAAGGCTCTTGAAAGTGGCAGAATGCTATATGCCGGCAAATATTCAAAGCCAGATTATGAGCTTTTGGTGTCAGAAAACTGTTCTCTTGCCATAGAAAATACTATGATTACCCATTCGCCGCAGGTAACGGAAAAGCTTAAAAGCTTTGATATCCCTTCAATAATCGAGTACTCAAGCTATGAGGAGGAGCCGCTCGGCAGAGTGGAGTGGGTGAAGTTTTTCGGAGCACTCACAGACCGGGATGAAAAGGCCAATGAGCTCTTTAATGAGCAGGTGGATATTGTAAATCGCATCGCAAAGACAGATGGTACCGATACGGATGATGCCACAAAAAGTGATACAGTTGCATTTTTCTATATCACATCCAATGGACAGGTTCAGGTGCGCAAAAGCACAGATTATGTGCCAAAGATGATTTCGCTAGCCGGTGGAGAATATATTTTTGATGCATCAAATGACGACGATACAGGCAGGTCAACCATGAATATGCAGCTAGAGGATTTCTACAATGGAGCAATAGATGCTGACTATCTGATATATAACAGTGCGATAGACGGCGGTGTGAAGAATCTGAATGAGCTTTTGGACAAGTGCCCGGTGCTTGCCGATTTTAGGGCAGTCAAAGACGGCAATGTATTTTGCACCACGAACGATATGTATCAGCAGTCTATGTCAATCGGATATATGATTGATGATATGCATTCGATGATTACAGGTGCACCCGACAGCGGCATGAAATATCTGTTTAAGCTCAGATAACTGTGATTTGTGGAATGTGTGTGGTGGGCTGAATTGTTACCGGATATGACAGAATGCAGGAAAATCAATAGCACAAAAAGATAAAAATCGGAGCTACAAAATGGAAAAAACCAGAAAAATAAGGTGTTTTACAACATTTATTATTCTTATAATCTTAATTATTATATTGCTTATCATGAATGTGTGCATAGGAACTGTACACATATCGTTTAAGGCTGCATTTGCAACACTTTATGACCACTCAGACAGGGTAGGACGTATTGTGTGGGATATCCGCATGCCAAGAGCTATCGCAGCGATGATACTGGGCGGGGCATTAGCGCTTGCAGGATATCTTTTGCAGACTTTTTTTCATAATCCAATCGCGGGACCTTTTGTACTTGGTATATCATCGGGAGCTAAGATGATTGTGGCACTTGTTATGGTATTTTTACTTGGAAATGCCATACGTGTGAGCTCACTGGCCATGATTGCAGCAGCGTTTTTGGGAGCAATGCTTTCAATGGGCTTTGTGCTTATCATTTCAAGAAAGGTAAGCAGCATGTCAATGCTTGTGGTGAGCGGTGTCATGATTGGCTACATATGCTCTGCGGTGACTGAGTTTGTGGTGACATTTGCAGATGATTCCGACATAGTAAACCTGCATAACTGGTCAAGGGGAAGCTTTTCGGGTATGACATGGGACAGCGTTGGGGTGATGAGTATTGTGGTGGGAATCACATTTATCTTTGTTTTTCTCATGTCAAAGCCCCTTATGGCATATCAGCTCGGAGAGTCATATGCCGTAAATCTGGGTGTAAACATAAAGCGCATCCGGGTGCTTCTGGTTCTGCTTTCAAGCCTGCTTTCCGCATGTATAGTGGCGTTTGCGGGACCTATATCGTTTGTCGGAATAGCCGTGCCACACATAGTAAAAAGCATGCTAAAGAGCACAAAGCCTATATATATGATACCGGCCTGCTTCCTTGGGGGAGCGGTGTTCTGCCTGTTTTGTGATTTGCTTGCAAGGATGATGTTTGCGCCTACGGAGCTTAGTATCAGCACGGTTACGGCAGTATTTGGTGCACCGGTAGTGCTGTTTATTATGATAAGACGCAGCAAGGAGAAAAATGTCTGATGGAATATTATTTTACTGCTCAAAAGATGGCCGTTGGATATGATAACAGGCCGCTCATTGAAAATATTGATTTTTCCCTGAAGAGGGGAGAGATTCTCACATTAATCGGGCCAAACGGTGCCGGTAAATCGACTATTTTAAAAAGTATTGCAAGACAGCTTTCGCTTGTGAGTGGTACGATATATCTTGATAAAAGTGATGTAGTGACGATGAATGGCAATGAATTTGCAAAGAAAATGGCTGTTGTGCTCACCGATAAGCTAAAGACGGAGCTTATGAGCTGCTATGATGTGGTTGCGACCGGCAGATATCCATACACAGGCCGGTTTGGAGTACTTTCGGATGAGGACAAAAAGGCTGTGGATGAGGCGATGGAGCTGGTCAATGTATCACAGATAAAAGATAAGGATTTTACAAAGATAAGCGATGGACAAAGACAGCGGGTCATGCTGTCACGGGCTATATGTCAGCAGCCGGAGATTATAGTGTTAGACGAGCCTACCTCATATCTTGATATAAAGTACAAGCTTGAGTTTTTATCAATACTCCAAAGGCTTAAAAGACAGAAGAATCTTACGGTTATCATGTCGCTCCATGAGCTTGATATGGCAAAGCGTGTGTCAGACCATATTTTGTGTATAGATGGCAGATATGTGGACAGATACGGAACTCCTGAGGATGTATTTACTGACCAATATGTTTCAGGGCTTTTTGGAATTACGGCAGGAAGCTTTGACGAAACAGGAGAGGATTTAGAGCTGGAAAAACCGGATGGAAGGGCGAGGATATTTGTTATAGCAGGAGGGGGCCTGGGCAGAAAAAGCTTCAGGAGCTTACAGCGAAAGGGTATCCCGTTTGCGACAGGAATCATCTATGAAAATGATCTGGATTATCCTGCGGCAAAGGCGCTTTCTGCTGAGATTGTCAGCGCAAGAAGCTTTGAGCCTGTAGACGATGCCCTTATTGAAAAGGCAAAGGAGCTTATTGATGCATGCGAGGGCGTTATATGTGACAGAACAGAGTTTGGCACGTATGAGCAGTTTAACAGCAGGCTTTATGAGTATGCAGTCTCTACAGGAAAAATTATAAAAATTCCTTTTCTTGAGGAACAATTGGCACAGCTTTAAGGAAGTTACTGTTCACACTACAGTTTAATATTCATGATAAAGCTACCACATAAATTCAGACAGCAGGTATATATATGGCAAAGGTAATTATGGTACAGGGTACAATGTCCAATTCAGGCAAGAGCTTTCTTGTCGCGGGCTTGTGCCGTATTTTCAGACAGGACGGATACAGAGTGGCACCGTTTAAATCACAGAACATGGCGCTCAACTCTTATATAACAGACGAAGGACTTGAGATGGGACGGGCTCAGGTGATGCAGGCTGAGGCAGCAGGCATTAAGCCTATGGTGTGCATGAATCCTATTCTTTTAAAGCCCACAAATAACACAGGCTCACAGGTGATTGTAAACGGAAGGGTGCTTAAGAATATGCCGGCGAGAGAGTATTTTGCATACAAAAAAACTCTCATACCGGATATAAAAAAGGCGTTTAAAAAGCTTGAGGAGTATGCTGATATCATAGTGATTGAGGGTGCGGGAAGCCCGGCGGAGATAAATCTGAAGGAAAATGATATTGTAAACATGGGGCTTGCGCATATGGTGGATGCACCGGTGCTGCTCGTGGGTGATATCGACAGAGGTGGTGTTTTTGCGCAGCTGCTTGGCACACTTATGCTTTTAACCGATGAGGAAAAGAATCGTGTCTGCGGGCTTATTATCAATAAATTCCGTGGAGACAAGACGATACTTGACCCAGGGATACAGATGCTTGAGGAGAGAGGCAGGGTGCCTGTTACCGGAGTGGTGCCATATATGGATGTACAGCTTGAGGATGAGGACAGCCTGACAGAGCGCTTTGACAAAAAGACAGATGGGCTTATTGATATAGCGGTCATCAGATATCCGAGAATATCAAATTTCACTGATTTCAATGTCTTTGAGCAGATGTCCGAAGTAACAGTGAGGTATGTGTCAACGGTAAATGAGCTGCGTCATCCGGATATCGTATTTTTGCCGGGAAGCAAGAATACGATGGGGGATCTTTTGTGGATGAGACAAAACGGACTTGAGGCCGCTGTCAAAAAACTCTCCTGTGAGATACCTGTTTTTGGAATATGCGGAGGCTATCAGATGCTTGGGGCTTCAATAGCCGACCCCGACGGTGTTGAGGAGGGAGGATATATGCGTGGCATGGAGCTTCTTCCTATAGATACCGTTCTAAAAGATAGCAAGACACGGCTTCAGACAAGCGGTGAAATAGCACATGTAGATGGGGTATTGAGCTGGCTTTCAGGCTGTCACTTTCTGGGCTATGAGATACATATGGGTAAGAGCGCATATAGCACAGCTTCAGATGAGCAGGGGGCTTGTGCTGACAGGAAAAATGAGTTAAATAATGTCATATCTGATGGCAGAAATGTGTATGGCTCGTATATCCATGGCATTTTTGATACTGCAGAGGCCGCCAGAGTGATAGTGGATTATATTGCCGATAAAAAGGGCATTGATGTGAATGACAGCGCTATTGTAAGCTATAAGAGCTTCAAGGAAAAACAGTATGACAGGCTTGCGGACACACTGAGGGAGTATCTGGATATGGATGCAGTGTACGGCATGCTTCGTGAGGCAAGATATGATTGAAAATAATATTATTTCTGACCATTTTACAGTTGAAGAATTAAAAAAATTAAAAATAACGCCACCTGATGCAAAAATGTACAAAAAAATCCGTTCAAACTGGGATTCGGTGGCAAAGCCGCTCGACGGCATGGGTGATTTTGAGCTTTTAACGGCTAAAATCGGTGCTGTTTTGGGAGATGAAAATGTAGATATCTCAAAAAAGGCGGTCATAATGATGTGTGCGGATAATGGTGTGGTTGCTGAGGGCATCAGCCAGTCCGGACAGGAGGTGACACTTGCAGTTGCAAAATCCATGGCAAGGAAGGCTTCATCTGTCGGACGCATGGCAATGACTGCAGGGGCTGATACAATTCCTGTGGATATAGGAATAAACAGTGACGAGAGTGTTAAAGGGCTGCTTCAAAGAAAGGTGCGCAGGGGCACGAGAAACTTTGCAAAAGAGCCTGCCATGACAAGGGCTGAGACACTTGAAGCGATTGCAGCAGGTATAGAAATAGTGCGTGGATGTAAGGCGAACGGCTGCAGAATTATTGCAACCGGTGAGATGGGTATAGGAAACACCACCACAAGTGCGGCAATGGCAGCCGCCATGCTAAGGTGCAATGTGGCCACAGTGACAGGAAGAGGAGCAGGCATAAACGACAGTGGGCTTGAGAGAAAAATCCGTGTAATTGAGAGCGCAATAGAAAAGTATGATTTATATAATAAGGACACCTTTGAGATACTTATGACAGTCGGAGGACTTGATATTGCAGGACTTGTCGGAGTGTGTATAGGCGGTGCATTATACCATATTCCTGTTGTGCTCGACGGAGTGATAAGCATGGTTTCTGCGTTGGCAGCAGGAAGGCTTCTTTCCGGAGTTACTGATTTTATCATTCCATCCCATGAGGGCAGGGAGCCTGCCGTGGCGCTTTTGTGTGAGGCACTTTCCGTAAGGCCGGTCATAAGAGCATCTCTTGCGCTTGGAGAGGGAACAGGTGCCGTGATGATGTTTGCGCTTTTGGATATGGCACTTAGCGTATACAAAGGACGGACAACCTTCGACGATATCTCGGTATCACAGTATGAGAGGTACGTATAGATGATTACACTTATAACAGGCGGCAGCGGCAGCGGCAAATCAGCATATGCAGAAAAGTATATTTGTCGCGTGTCAAATGAAAATGGATACAAAGAAAAATATTACATTGCCACCATGCAGGTATTTGATGATGAGGGGCAGCGGAAGATAGACAGGCACAGAAGACTTCGTGCCGGAAAAGGCTTTATTACCATCGAGCAGCCTCGGGATATCCAAAATGCTGTTTCTAAGCTGCAATCAGAAAGCAGTTTAAAAACCGGGCGGTCAGCACTGCTTGAGTGTATGTCAAACCTTGTGGCAAATGAGATGTTTCCACCTGTAGATGCTTCCGGTATACAGGCTGCTGAAGCCAAAAAAGAGACTTTGGATGACCCTGAAAATATGAAGGATTATGAGACTGCTCAAATCAGACGTGTGAGTAAAAAGGTGTTAAAAGAGGTAAGTATCTTAAGTGAAAATGTTGCAGAGCTTGTAATTGTGACAAACAATGTATTTGAAGACGGAGTCAGCTATGATGAATCAACGATGAATTACATAAAGGCAATGGGAATTGTAAACAGAGGGCTTGCTGCGATGGCAGAACGTGTCGTTGAGGTAGTTGCAGGCATTCCTGTTGCGGTTAAGTGAAGCAGTGTGGAGGTTAAGTGTATTATGAAGTTAATAAGGTCGTGCATAGTATCTTTTTCCATGTATTCAAAGATACCTATGCCACAATTTAAATGGAATGATGATGACATGAAGTACATGCTGGTATTCTTTCCGTGGATAGGAGCTGTGATTGGACTGCTTCTTATTCTTTGGAGATATATATACTCTCATTTTGGAGTAGCGGATATCTGCTATGTATGCATAGGCACACTCATTCCGATAGCGGTTACGGGAGGATTTCACATAGATGGTTTTATGGATACAATGGATGCATTTCATTCATACAAACCGCGGGAGGAAAAGCTTGCAATACTTAAGGATTCACATATAGGAGCGTTTGCCGTTATAATGCTTGCATCCTACGGATTATTATTTATGGGAGCTTTTTCTCAGATAATGAATGATAAAGCATTTATTGTTTTTTGTGCAGGCTTTTTCATCGCAAGATGCTTAAGCGGAATAGCTGTTGTGTCATTTAAATCGGCAAAAAGCGATGGATTGTTATTTATGTTTGCAGACACTGCACACAGAACGATCGTGAGGGCTGCACTATACATCCAGCTTGCACTGTGTATGGCTGTTTTATTTATTGTGTCACTGCCTTATGCGGTGGCTATGATCATTGCGGCAGCATTTTGCTTTTGGTATTATTATGTGAAAACAAAAAAGGAGCTTGGCGGCATCACAGGCGATACGGCAGGGTATTTTGTGTGTATATGTGAGTGCGCTATGGCAGTGGCACTGGGTGGTGTCTCTTTTATTATTTAGTATATTTGTTTTGAATATAGGAATGGTACGGATAAGAATTTTGATAAAAGTTGTACTATGAATTTTAAACTTTGGAATTGGAGAAAATATGAAGCTTGTGATAGGCGGAGTGGCACAGGGAAAGCTTGATTATGTGCTCGAAAATATGATAGAAGAATCAGAAAAATATGATGTGTACGACTGCTTTTTTTTTAAAGATAATGCCTGCAATGATAAGGCATCAAACATGGAATGGCCATGGAATTTTGCCGTCGATGATGAGAGTATACTCATAATAGATAAATTCCATTATTTTATCAGGGCTGTGCTTGAGAAAAATCTTCCACTGCAGGAATATATTTTGAAATTTATGCAATTTGCAGAGGAAAATAAGGATACAATAGTCATTGCTGATGAGATTGGAAACGGCATAGTGCCTCTTGATGCGTTTGAGAGAGAGTACAGGGAGCAGACAGGCAGAGCAGAGATACTGCTTGCAAAAAAAGCAGACGAGGTAGTTCGCGTAATATGTGGAATCGGTCAGAAAATAAAATAAACTGTATATTTATAAGACACGGCTGCACTGTCTCAAACAGAGAGCACAGATATCTGGGCAGGACAGATGAGCCACTCGATGAAGCCGGAGTTTTTGAACTAGAAAATGCGCTAAATAATGGTGTATACAAGGCTTTGGAGGAAAATAGCTTAAAGGAGCAGATAATTATTACCAGCCCAATGAGGCGCTGCAAACAGACGGCAGAGATTATTTTGCCGGTCGCACAGCACCATAAAATTTATACCGTAAAAGAGTTTTCAGAGATGGATTTCGGTGAATGGGAGCTAAAAAGCTATAAGGAACTTAGCACAGATATCCGTTTCAGGGACTCATATCAGGCGTGGATTGACAGTGGTGGAACACTTGCCTTTCCAAACGGAGAGAGCAGAAAAGAGTTTTGCAAAAGAAGTATATGTGGCTTTGAGAGGGCACTCACACAGGCATTAGAGCTTAAGAGGGCTATGCCTGATAAAGAGATACAAATAGTATTTTTTGTGCATGGAGGAACTATCATGGCGATAATGAGCCATTACTGTGATATGGATTACTATGATTACCAGGTGAAAAACGGCTGTGGCTACTCGTGTGAGGTGGCGGTTGAGGGCAATGAGATTGTGTTTAATGAAATAGTGCCCATATCGCTATGATTTATTTAAGAAGGACTAACATATGTGTTATCATATTTTTGCATTTATAGCAGGCTTTGTGCTTGATTTATTAATAGGAGATCCGCATTTTATACCGCATCCGGTCAGGCTTATCGGCTCACTCATTTCTTTTTGCGATAAGAGGCTTAATTGTGATGCCGGATATAATAGCTCTGAAAAAAAATTAAATTTAATAAAATATAAAAGAGGCATGCTTCTTGCTTTTACTGTAATTTTTGCAACTTTTGCAATATCGGTAATTATTATTGTGGCAGCATACAGTATAAATTTATATGCCGGGCTAATAGCAGAGGCTGTCATGACGTGGCAGATTCTTGCTACAAAGTGTCTTCGTGTGGAGAGCATGAGGGTGTACGATGCGCTAAAGACAGATGGAGTTGATGCAGGAAGAAGGGCTGTTTCCATGATTGTTGGCAGAGATACATCTGTGCTTGATGCGGCAGGTGTCACAAGGGCGGCAGTTGAGACGATAGCTGAAAATACATCTGACGGAGTGATTGCACCTATGTTTTACACTGCAATCGGCGGGCCGGTGCTTGGCTTTGTATACAAGGCTGTGAATACGATGGACTCCATGCTTGGCTACAAAAATGATAAATATATGTATTTTGGCAGATTTGCGGCAAGGCTTGATGATGTGGTCAATTTCATACCGGCAAGAATCAGTGCATATCTGATGATTGCTGCGGCATTTATCGGTGGCAGGCAGTTTGATGGCAAAAATGCATACAGCATCTTTAAAAGAGATCGTTTCAATCACGCAAGCCCCAACTCAGCCCAGACAGAGTCCGTATGTGCGGGAGCTTTAAGGGTGCAGCTTGCGGGTGATGCAGTGTATTTCGGGAAGCTTGTGAAGAAAAAATACATAGGAGACGGTCTGCGTGAGATAGAGTACGAGGATATAAAGCGTGCAAACAGGCTGATGTATATTACTGCGTTTTTGTGTGAGCTTTTATCTGTGGCGGTTATGAGTCTTGTTTTAATATTGCTTTGAATATGAAAAATTGATGTAAGAATAGATGGAGGACTTGAATGAAAAGCATCCATGGCGGTGACATATACAACAATAAAGTAAATATGGATTTTTCGGTAAATATCAATCCTCTTGGCATACCGCATTCTGTTAAAGAGGCTATGAGTGATGCACTTTCGTATGCAGACAGATATCCCGACATGGCATGCAGTGGCCTTAAAAAAGCGATATCAGAGTATTTCACACAGCAAGGCTGCAGCATACAAAGCGAGGATGTAATTCCCGGAAACGGAGCTTCAGAGCTTTTTATGGCGATAGCTCATGCCATAAAGCCCGAAAAAGCAGTGCTTCCGGCCCCGGGATTTTTCGGTTATGAGCATGTGCTTCGTGCAGTCGGCTGTGATATCGGATATTTCCTGCTGGATGAGCAGAGTGATTTTTCTCCTGCTGCACGGCTGGATGCTTTAATGGATATGCTTACAGATGATACAGATATATTTTTTATCGCAAATCCAAACAATCCGACAGGGTATCTTGCAGACAGCACTTTCATGAAGCAAATAATAGGGCATTGCAAAGAAAAGCATATTTATGTGGTGGCAGATGAATGCTTCATGGGCTTTTGTGAAAAAAATTATTCTGTTTTGTCACTTTTATGTGACTATGACAATCTGATTGTTGTAAGAGCCTTTACCAAGCTTTTTGCTATTCCGGGAGTAAGGCTTGGATATATGCTCAGTAAAAATGAGGCAGTAAGACAAAAGGTTCAAAGGAATCTGCCGGAGTGGAACGTGTCTGTCCTGGCACAGATGGCAGGAGAGGCATGCATTAGGGAATCAGAGTATATTAAAGAAACAGCATCGTATGTGAGCGGACAAAGAAGGCTGCTGTCAGATGGACTAAAAAAGCTTGGTTTTAAGGTATATAAAAGTGATGCTGATTTCATACTGTTTTACAGCAAGCTTCCATTATATGATATACTGCTTAATAAGGGAATACTGATACGGGACTGCTCCAACTATGTGGGGCTTTCGGAAGGGTATTTTCGTGTGGCAGTAAAGACTTATGATGAAAATGTAAGATTATTGAAAGTGATAGGTGAGTGTATTGAAAAAAATTAAACAGTTAGAGCCGATGGAGATTGAAAAGAGAAGCTTTGAGATAATTTCACATGAGCTGTCTGAAATGCAGGTTACGCTGCCTGCTGATCAGGAGATGATAACAAAAAGAGTCATACACACGAGTGCTGATTTTGATTATATACAGACGCTTAAATACTCTAAGGACGCCGTTGCTATTGCAAAAAGGCTGATATCAGAGGGCGCTGATATAGTGACCGATACCAACATGGCTCTTTCAGGCATAAATAAAAAATATCTGGCAAAATTCGGCGGACAGGCGCACTGCTTTATGGCTGATGATGAGGTCGCTCTTATTGCAAAGGAGAAAAAGACAACGCGCGCGGCAGTAAGCATGGAGTTTGCATCAAGGATAGATAAGCCTGTGATTTTTGCGATAGGAAATGCACCGACAGCGCTTATAGAGCTGTACGATATGATAGAAAAAGGAATATATAAGCCTGCGTTTGTAATCGGTGTGCCGGTGGGCTTTGTCAATGTGGAGGCAGCCAAGGAGCTTATTATGGAGACCGGAGTGCCATACATAGTAAATGTCGGACGAAAGGGTGGCAGCAATATTGCGGCTGCTATATGCAATGCGCTGATTTACAGTCTGGTTGATAGAGGCTGATGCATGAGGGTATTTAGTTGATTATGAGATACGGATTTACCACAGGAAGCTGTGCTGCGGCAGCCTCAAAGGCGGCGGCATATATGCTTTTAACCGGAAAGGCTAAAAACAAAATAACGATTCAGACACCTAAGGGAATAACTTACATGGCTGATATCATCGACATAAAAAGAAGTGAAAATGAAGTAAGCTGCGCTGTGATAAAGGATGGAGGGGATGACCCTGATGTGACCACAGGAGCTTATATATATGCTTCTGTACGGATTTTGCATTCCGATACATCTGCTTTATGCAAAAAAAAGCAGGATTTGGTTATCATAAATATTGACGGTGGTGACGGAGTGGGAAGAGTCACCAAACCCGGATTAGACCAGCCTGTCGGAAACGCGGCTATCAATCATGTGCCGCGTGAGATGATTGAAAAAGAGGTAAGGGAGGTTTGTGAGCTTTTGGATTTTAAGGGGACACTTGACATCACAATCTCGGTTCCAAAGGGAAAGGAGCTTGCAGAAAGGACCTTTAATCCAAGGCTTGGGATAGTTGGTGGTATATCAATTCTCGGCACGAGCGGTATTGTTGAGCCCATGAGCTCACAGGCTCTTATTGATACGATAAGGGTGGAGCTTAGGCAGAGATATTCGTTTGGGTATGATTATGTGGCGGTTGCGCCGGGAAATTACGGTCTTGACTTTATGAAGGAAAGCTATGGCTATGATCTGGACAGGAGTGTCAAATGCTCCAACTTTATCGGTGAAACAATTGATATGGCAGCCGATATGGGCTTTAAGAGGATGCTTTTGACAGGACATATAGGAAAGCTTATAAAGGTAGCAGGAGGCATCATGAACACTCATTCGAGGGAGGCAGACTGCAGGATAGAGCTTTTGACGGCATTTGCGTTTAAGTGTGGTGTAGCGCCCGAATACATAAAGAGTATTATGGACAGCCTTACGACAGAGGAGGCCCTGGCGGCACTTAAGGAAAGCGGCAGGCTGTATGAGGTAATGGATTATGCGATGGAGCGCATATGCTTTTATCTGGATAAGAGGGCAAAGGGCAGACTTGAGATAGACTGTATCATGTATTCAAACGAATTTGGTGAGCTTGCAAAAAGCAGAAAGGCAGAAAAATGGTTTACTTTGTTGGCGCAGGAACAGGCGCAGCAGATTTAATAACAGTACGCGGAATGCGTCTTTTACAAAAGGCAGATGTGATAATTTATGCGGGCTCGCTTGTTAATCCACAGCTTTTGGACTATGCAAGGGAGAGCTGTGAAATATATAACAGTGCCAAAATGACACTGGATGAGGTCATCGCAGTCATGAAAGCTGCTGAGGCTGACGGGAAAATTACTGTGCGCCTGCACACGGGAGAGCCAAGCATATACGGCGCAGTGCGCGAGCAGATGGATGAGCTTGATACACTTTTAATACCATATGAGAGCTGTCCGGGCGTGAGCGCGTGCTTTGGCGCTGCTGCATCGCTCAACATTGAGTACACGCTCCCCGGTATTTCCCAGTCGCTCATCATCACACGCATGGAGGGGCGCACGAAGGTGCCGCCTAAGGAGAGCATAGCAAGCTTTGCCTCACACCACGCTTCCATGGCGATTTACTTAAGCACCGGGCTTTTAGAAAAGCTTACGGAAAGCCTTATTGAGGGAGGATACGCGGCAGATACACCTGCTGCGATTGTATACAAGGCAACCTGGCCACAGGAGGAGGCATACGTGTGCACTGTCGCTACACTGGAGCAGACCGCGAGAGAGCACAATATCACAAAGACAGCGATTGTGCTTGTGGGGGATGTCATAGCTCACAGGCATTACGAGAAATCAAGACTTTACGCACCGGATTTTTCGACAGAGTATCGCAAGGCTTCAGTAGAGTCGCAGGATAACGATTAAAAAAGGCGTGAATATATAAATATGGGAATTGAAAATATGAAAATTTGCATTGTAAGCTTCACAAAAAAGGGCTATGAGCTGTCATGTGACATAGCTCATAAGCTAAAAAAAAGTGCATATGAGGTGGAGGTTTTTACCAAGTGCTCGAGGTTATCGGATGAGAATATTAAAAATTCCACCGGTGAAAATTATAGAAATACCGGCTACATATCACAAAATATATCAGACTGGACAGCTGCACAGATGAGTGAAAAAAAGGCTCTGATTTTTATCGGGGCATGCGGTATTGCAGTGAGAGCTATAGCTTCTTCTGTAAATAACAAGCTTAAAGACAGTCCTGTTATTGTGATAGATGAGCTGGGGCAGTTTGTTATTCCGATTCTTTCAGGGCATGTGGGAGGTGCCAATGAGCTTGCGGTATTATTAGCTGCACTGATGAATGCCACACCTGTTATAACAACCGCTACTGATATCAATAATAAATTTGCAGTTGATGTTTTTGCAAAGAAATGCAGGCTTGCAATAGTCAATAAAGATGGCATTGCCAGAGTATCATCAAAGGTATTGGCGGGGGAAGTAGTTACGATGTCGGTCGACTGGGAGCACATCCCGGCTAAGCACAGAAGCCTTATAAAGGCATTTTTAGATGAAGCTGATATGAGCGTTGATGCAATAAAAACAGTGGACTTCCCACCTGCTTACGGAGCTGATATTGTAGTATCATGCGAAAAAGCAAAGAACCCTAAAAATGGCAGTATTTACTTAAAACCCACACAATTTGTACTTGGTATTGGGTGCAGAAGGGATACAGCGTTTGAAAATATTGACAGGGCAATCAGACAAAGTCTTTTAAAGCTGCAAATAGATATTTCGGATATAGACATGATTGCATCAATAGATGTGAAAAAAGATGAACCGGGAATAAAGGAATTTTGCGATAGAAACAGGATAGAATTTGTCACTTATACCGCGGATGAGCTTATGGCGGTGCAGGGAGAATTCAGTGCTTCGCAGTTTGTCAGGGAGCATGTTGGAGTGGACAACGTGTGCGAGCGTGCAGCGGTGCTTGCATGCAGCAGGGAATGCAATAAAGCAGGAGAACTTATCTATAAAAAACATAAATATGACAGGGTAACGGTTGCGGCAGCAAGGTATCCTGATTAATCATAAATGAGGGGCAAAATACCTTTTGACCCTCATATCATTAAATATAATTGCAAATAGCTGCATGGTTACATAAAATTAGTAGAGATGGAGATTAACATGAATAAAATTTACATAGTAGGTATGGGGCCGGGCTTTGAAAGCATGATGACAAAGCAGGCGATTGACGCCCTGGAAGCGAGTGATGTCATAGTGGGATACACCGTATATATAAAGCTGCTTGGAGAAAAATTCCAGACAAAAGAGCTTTTGACCACTCCAATGCGTCAGGAAAAAGAAAGATGTCATCTGTGCTTTAAAAAGGCACTTGAGGGCAAAACAGTCTCCCTTGTATGTAGTGGCGATGCCGGAATATACGGACTGGCCTCTCTTATGTATGAGATTGGGCAGGAATACGATAACGTAGAGCTTTCGGTAATACCCGGCATTACAGCGGCAAACAGTGGTGCGGCAGTGCTTGGAGCACCATTAAACCATGATTTTTGTACCATCAGCTTAAGTGACCTGCTCACGCCGTGGGATAAGATTGAAAAGCGTCTTGTGGCTGCTGCAGAGGGTGATTTTGTCATAGCACTGTACAATCCGTCAAGTCACAAGAGAAAGGACTATCTGATGAGAGCCTGTGATATTCTGCTTCGTGCGATAGAGCCGGATAGAGCCTGCGGCTATGTCGAAAATATCGGACGTGAGGGAACAAGCTATACGGTCTGTACTCTCGGTGAGCTCCGCAGTGCACAGGTCAACATGTTTACGACAGTATTTATCGGCAATGAGGGTACACAAATAATTGACGGAAAACTTGTCACAAGGAGAGGATATCAGATTGAGTAAAATACTGATTTTTGCAGGAACAACAGAGGGACGTAAGCTATCAGAGCATCTGTGTGAAAGAGGCATAGAGCATACGGTTTGTGTGGCAACCGAGTATGGTGAAATCGTGCTGCATGAAAATCCGTTCGCGCATGTTCATATGGGGCGTATGGACAGCGAAGGCATGAGAAGCTTCTTTGCGGAACAAAAATGTAAGCTCATAGTGGATGCAACCCATCCGTATGCAGCCATTGTTACCGAAAATATAAAGCAGGCAGTTTATGCGTTTAACGAGGCACATGCTGTTACAGACAATCAGGCGGATAGCAGCATATCAGAAAATATCGAATATGTGCGTTTTAAAAGAGATACGGATATATCAGCAGATTATGATAATATCCGCTATTTTGAGGACAATGAAGCATGTGCAAAGGCACTTAACAATACAGACGGAAATATACTGCTCACAACAGGAAGCAAGGAGCTGTCAGTGTATTGTAAAATCTCAGACGTCAGGGAAAGATTGTATGTGCGCGTGCTTCCGGGGCTTGAGAGCATAAGCTTATGCATGCACAATGATATTACAGGAAAGCATATTCTGGCATTGCAGGGACCGTTTAGCACACAGCTTAATGAGGCGCTTATTGACCAGTATGATATCAGATGTCTGGTCACCAAAAAAAGCGGTGCGGCCGGGGGCTTTATTGAGAAAATAGCTGCCGCAAAAAATAAAAATATTCCGGTCTATATTGTGGGGCAAAGCGTGCAGGATGATGGAATGTCATTTGAAGCTGTTTGTGAATATATTGACAGGAAATATAACAGGCTTCATATCATGCTTGCCGGCATTGGAATGGGAAATGATGCTTGCATGACAAAAGCTGTTTCAGATGCAATAGAAAGCGCTGATATTATACTTGGCGCAAGCCGCATGATAGAAAAATACAGTGCGAAGATAGACAAAAAGCCGTATTATCTTGCAGAACAGATTATTCCTTATCTATACGAAATTTGCGCAGATACTGCAAAAATCAGTAATGTTTTTATATTATTCTCGGGAGATACGGGCTTTTACAGTGGAAGCAGAAAGCTGTATCTGGCGATAAAAAATGAAATATCTGAAGGAAAATTAAATGCGGATGTGTCAATCCTTCCTGGAATTTCATCTGTGTCATATATGGCGGCAGCGGTCGGTGAAACCTACAACGATGCATATATTTGCAGCATCCACGGAGTAAAGCTTTCTAATATCACATCACGGATTAGCCACCATGCAAAAACGTTTATGCTGATGTCAGGTGTAAAGGATGTGAATATGCTTGGACACCTATTAAGCAGTGACGAAAGGTACGGTTTACAAAAATGCTCGGTAACTGTGGGATACCAGCTATCCTATCCGGATGAAAATATATCGCAGCTTTCACCGCAGGAGTGTACAAAGCTTAAAAGGGAGGGACTGTATATCTGCATGATAAAAAATCCCAATCCGGTTGCAAAAAATGTCACACCGCAGCTAAGTGATGCAGCATTTATCCGTGAAAAGGTTCCGATGACCAAAGAGGAAATAAGGCATGTAAGCATCTGCAAGCTTCATTTGAAATCGGATTCAGTGCTTTATGATGTGGGAAGCGGAACCGGCTCCATAGCGGTAGAGGTCGCATCACTTTCCGATGATATGGAGGTCTATGCCATCGAGCAGAAGGAAAATGCCGTGCAGCTTATCATGCAAAATAAAGAAAAGCATGGACTTGAAAATATCCATGTTATAAATGCAAAGGCTCCTGACGGAATGGACACTCTTCCGGTGCCGACACACGCATTTATCGGAGGCAGCGGTGGCAATCTAAAGGAAATAATAGAGGCTCTTAAAGAAAAAAATCCACATATCCGTATAGTGATAAATGCAATTTCCATGGAAACAATTTGTGAGATAAAGGAAATAATGTCGGCATATGATGTGAAAAATGAGGATATCGTGCAGCTGCAGGTCAGCCGCTCAAAGCAGATAGGACATTACCATCTGATGCAGGCAGAAAATCCGGTGTGGATATGTTCGTTTGAATTTTAACCTGGGCTTTTATACTACAACCCGTAATAAATCATCGAAGGCTGATATTTTAAGGTATATGATGAAATAAAGGATGAATACATGAAAATAAATCGTTTTATGATAGCCGCGCCAAAAAGCGGCAGTGGAAAAACAATGATAACCTGCGCTTTACTGCAGCTATTAAAGGATAGCGGAAAAAACGTATTGTCATATAAGTGCGGACCGGATTATATTGACCCGATGTTTCACAAAAAGGTGCTTGGCGTACCATCCAAAAATCTCGATACGTTTTTTACGGACGAAAAGACAACAGTGCAGCTTTTCTTAGATGAAAGAGCCGATGGTGATTTTGCGGTGCTTGAGGGCGTGATGGGATTATATGACGGGCTTGGCGGAATATATGAGCAGGGTTCGTCATATCATCTGGCAAAGGTGACGCAGACTCCGATAATACTCGTGGTGGACGCAAAGGGCATGGGAAAGTCAGTGCTTGCTCTTATAGCCGGTTTTTTGCAGTATGACACTCAGCACTTGATTAAGGGGGTTCTGCTCAATCGGATGTCGAAGGGCTATTATGATATCATAAAGCCACTGATAGAGAAGGAGCTTTCCGTAAAAGTAGTCGGGTATTTCCCGGAACAGAAGGATATCGGGCTTTCAAGCAGACATCTGGGGCTTGTCATGCCGGATGAGCTTTCAGATATAAAAAAACAGCTCAATGAAACTGCCGACAGGCTAAAAAAGACAATAGATATGGATTTGTTTATAGATATAGCAGAAGCGGCAGATGAAATTAGTGACAGCGAAAATGTAGATGTATATAATGAAAAAAATATAGGTAATTGTGATCAAAATGAATTTTCACAAAATAAAGCAATAAATACCGTAAACATAGCTGTTGCCATGGACGAAGCCTTTTGTTTTTACTATGAAGATAACCTAAGAATGCTCGAAAAATGTGGTGCAAAATTACAGTATTTTTCACCGCTTTACGATACCAAGCTTCCAAAGGATTGTGATGCAATGCTGCTTGGAGGCGGTTATCCGGAGCTGTATGCAAGGGAACTGAGTAAAAACGTATCTATGCTGAATGCCATAAAAAAAGCTTTTAGAGCCGGAATGCCGACGGTTGCCGAATGTGGAGGGTTTATGTATCTTCACACATATATACATAATATCTGTGATGATACAGATGAGCAAAACAAGGCTGATGAACAAAACAAAGCAGATACACAATATAATACAGATACACAAAATGATGTGAGTGTGTCGTGGCTTGTGGGCGCATTGGATGGTGGGTGTCATTTTAAGGGAAAGCTGGTCAGGTTCGGATATATTGAGCTTGCGGAAAAGCATAGCAATTTTCTACCGCCAAATGAAAAAATAAAGGCGCATGAATTTCATTATTACGACAGCACCGATAACGGAGCCGATTGTATTGCGACCAAGCCGGCCACAGGCAGAAGCTACGACTGCGTGATAAGCCATGATAATTACTGGCTTGGGTTTCCACACCTGTACTATCCGTCAAATCCGCATTTTGCAGAGAGCCTTGTGAGAAAAGCATATGAATATAGAAGGAATAAAAATGGAAAACTCTTATAAATACTTTAAAAACACAGATTGCAAATATTTTCCGTGTCACAAGGGACTTTCGGATGACTTTAATTGTCTGTTTTGTTATTGTCCTATGTATAGTATGCCAAACTGTCCCGGAAGTAAGACATACATAGAGAAGAATGGCAAAAAAATCAAGGTATGCACAGACTGTACGTTTCCACACAGACCGGAAAATTATGATAAAATCATACAGATTTTGATTAGGAATAATAATAACTGATTTATGGCCTAAAGCCGTTCGGAGGTTTTGTATAACATAAAAATATGGCAGGAAGGAGATGTTTTATATGCAGATTATCTTACAGAGAGGTCTTCCGTTTGAAGTAAAAATACCATCTGCCAGACCTGTTGATATCAGCGCATTATCAGAGGTAGAGTTTAATGAAAAATTAGAGAAGGGATATGCGGATATGCAGGCTGGACGGACAAAAAATGCTAAGAAAGCCTTTTCTGATATTCGCAAAGATTATGGCTTATGATATATGAAATAGAAGTATCAGAACAGGCTGACAGTGATTTGAGAGGAATTTTTGAATGGTTGTAACAATACTTAGAGTAATGTATGCAGGAAGGGATATAGACAATCAGCTAAATATACACACAAAGCAATAAGAAATATGATATAAAGCAGTCTTTCACATTTAGGATCGACTGCTTTTTTGTATCAGCTCGGATTCCAATTCAGCGGTTACAATTGGGATTCCTCGGGTTACTATTGCTTAATTGTAATCCAAGATTCCATACCCGCTATCTTGGATAAGTGTAAAAGTTAATAGTTATCAGTGTAAAAGAAAGGTATGGATTTTCTTTTACAAATGAATTGAGACTGACTGGATAGTTGGTCTCTTTTCTGTTATGCTTTGATTTCTGGCGGCTGGAAAGGAGTCACCATGTCAAAGTTTTTATCTTATGAAGATCGAATGATTATTGCTCAACGCCTTCAGGAGAATGCATCCTTTGGGGCAATTGGCAAAGAGTTAGGAAAGGACCGTACAACCATTTCCAAGGAGATTAAAAAGTATTCCTATGACAAGAAAAGCGGTCGTCCTGGATATCCGTATAATCCTTGTAAATTCCGTGCTACATGCAAAGCAAAAAGGATTTGCGGAACAAGCTGTACACACCAATCTGCTTACAAATGCAGCCTGTGCTCTGAATGCACCTTACATTGTTCTGATTTTGTAGAAGATGTCTGTTCTGTCAAAAATAAGCCACCTTATGTTTGTAATGGCTGCAGTCAGCTGCCGAAATGCACGTTATTAAAACGTATTTATGATCCGGCAGATGCACATGAGCGTGCACATCATGCTGTTTCGGAAGCCAGAACCGGTATCATGTCCAACGAAGATGATATTGCAAGAATTAACGGGATCATCAGTCCTTTAGTTAAAAACGGGCAGTCGCTTCATCAAATCTATCTTGCTCATGTAGATGAACTGATGTGCAGTGAAAAGACATTGTATAACTACGTGGATGCCCAACTCTTTGATATCAGGAACATTGATCTGCCCCGTAAAGTGAAATACCGTCCCCGTTATAAGAAGCCTGAATTTAAAGTTGACCGGGGCTGCCGTATTGAACGAAGCTACGCTGACTTTCAAAAATATCTGGGAGCAAACCCGGAAACGACCATTGTACAAATGGATAGCGTGATTGGTCGTGTGGGAGGAAAATGTCTTCTTACCATACACTTTGTAGAAAGCAGTCTCATGCTGGCTTTTTTGCGGGACGCAAATACATCAGCCTCTGTAATAGAGATCATAAACTTATTGGATGAAGTCCTTGGGGCAAAAACATTTAATAGCTTGTTTCCGGTTATTCTGACAGATAACGGAAGTGAGTTTTCAAATCCAAAGGAAATCGAAAAACGTAGCACCATTCCATGCAATAGAACAAAGATATTTTATTGCGATCCAAGTGCTCCTTATCAAAAAGGAGCCTGTGAAGTCAACCATGAATTGATACGTCGTATCCTGCCAAAAGGAAGCAGTTTCGATGAGCTGACACAACAGGATATTACTCTGATGATGAACCATATCAATTCTTATAAAAGAAAAAAGCTGAACAACCGTAGCCCATACGAAACATTCAGCTTTTACTATGGAGAAGATGTGCTTAAGAGACTGGGATGCTCACCGGTTGCCGCCGAGAACATCATCTTAAAGCCTAAACTTCTCAAAAAGTAACAAATAAATTTGCTGAGTGCCGTCAGAGCCAGAATAGAACAACTCTATCCAATCAAAAACAGGGATGGATTCTCCGAATACAAAAATTTCGAGAGAGAATTGATCTCTGGTTGTTGTACGCAAATTTATTGCTGAACGTATTATATCATATCGAAATAGAAATGAAAATTCGGGAATCTTGCTTACAAACCGGGAATTTCATTTACAAACCGGGAATCTCGCTTACAAAACAGGATTTTCATTTACAAAGAGAGAGTCTTGGGTTACAAAGGGGATTCTCGGGTTACTATTTACCCTCGGGTTACTATTTACCGTGATTTGAAATGCGATATTTCGGAATTGAATTACGATTTTTGATAGATTAGATTGTTTGAAACGCATTTTTATGATATGATGATAAGTAACAGGTGATAAATACCATGTGAACAGATATTTCAAGCAAATAAGATTGAGGTGAAAAAATGACAGTTAGTTACAAGAAATTGTGGAAATTGTTAATTGATAAAGAAATGATGAAGAAAGATTTGCGTGCAATGACAGGAGTTAGTACAACAACGATGTCTCGATTATCAAAAGATGAAAATGTAAGTACAGAGATTCTGTCAAAGATATGTTCTGCTTTGAATTGTGATGTGGGAGATATCATGGAATTTGTTCCTGATAAAAAAGAGGAGCAGTAAGGAGGTGTGGGAACATGGATCATTCTTATCCTTATATTGCTTCTTTGACTAGAGAGCCGTTTCTTTTTTACGAAATGCGTTCCACTGCAAAGCTTATGTCAGAAGGATTTTCTGATGATGCGATTGTCAAAGAAATTGTAGAGCAGAATCTTTTTCAGTACCCAACGGAAAAATCTATCACACGCATGGCGAAAGCCTGCATCAAACGGCTTCATGCACTGGAAGATGATTCTCTGGTTTCTGCGATTGCTTCACAGCCGACGGATGTGGCAAAACAGATTTGTCTGTATGCATTGATGAAGCAGAGTCGACTGGTTTGGGAATTTATGCTGACCGTCATTGGCGAGAAGTACAGATTAAGGGACACGTCTTTTGGTAAGATAGATTTGAATACATTTTTTATGCGCTTGCAGGAGCAGAATGATACCGTAGCTTCCTGGAGCGATACTACAATAACAAAGTTAAAACAGATAATTGCCAGAGTGCTTGTTGAAACAGAATATCTCGACAATCTCAAGGCAGATCATTTGAATCCAGTATGGCTGCATCCTGTTTTGGAGAATGCCATCAGAAGCAATGGCGACACGGCGATACTGCCAGCGTTTAATTGCTTTTCTTACGCCTAAGCGTGCAAAGAAATGCTCCAGTGGAGCATTTTGTGTAGGAGGTAGTCAATGAGTGACATAAAAGAACGCCTGGACAAAGTTCGGGCATTGATTCAGGAACCGGAGTTCCTGGAAGGCAAGGGACTCAGCAATGAGGTGAATATCAGAATCTTCTGTTATGAACCGGAGAATGAAATGGTTGTCCGCCATTTTGTGAATCAGTTGGAAACCGATCAGTCCTTAGATTGCCATTTGATTGTTTGTAATTTATATAAAACATTTCTTTCTATCTGCGATGATATGGACATCACAGATGCGATTCCGGATATGGAAGAAGCTGACGGAAGTGCTTATCTTCTGGAGCAGCTTAACTCCGCAATCGGCAATGGAGAGTTCATTGATAAAATCCAGTATGAGCCACACGAACCGGGTGATGTGCTGATGCTGACAGGTGTGGGCGAGGTGTTCCCGTTTATGAGAATCCATACGTTACTGGAAGCTTTGCAACCGTATTTTTCAGATGTTCCGATTTTGGTTATGTATCCGGGTGAGTTTGATGGTCGTCATGTAAAACTGTTCAATCGATTGACACCAAATGATTATTACCGGGCATTCAATGTCATAGATTAAGGGGGATAAAGCCATGATGATTCGAGATATGTTTGCGGATGACATTAACCGCAAAATCAATGGTGTAATTAAAGTAGATCAGGCTGCTGATGATGTAATCGAGCAGGAGTTAAATGAATATGTCATTACCAGAGAATTGAAGAAACATTTCATTACGTTCTTCAACTATTACGGTGATGCTTTCGACCAGCCGACAGCCGATATGGGCGTTTGGATTTCCGGTTTCTTTGGAAGTGGTAAATCTCACTTCCTGAAAATGCTTTCCTACATTTTGGAAAATAAAGAGGTAAAAGGCATTCGCAGTGTGGAGCGTTTTCGTAAAAAGTTTGAGGATGACCCGGCAACTTTTATGCTGATCGACCGTGCCACGAAGGGGCAGACGGAAACCATTCTTTTCAACATTGATATTGAAGGCTTCAGCAATAAAGACAAGACTGCTGTACTTCGTGTATTTGCAAAGATGTTCTACAACCATCTGGGATTTTACGGTGAAAATCTGAAAGTTGCCATGATGGAGCGTTATATTGACCAGCAGGGTAAGACAGAGGAGTTCCGCAGAGTTTTTGAAGAAAAGAAAGGCAAGCCTTGGCTTGAAATGCGCCGTGCCTTTGCTTTCAATGGAAAGTTCATCATCCCGACACTGATGGAAGTTCTGGATATGAGCGAGGACGATGCCAAGACGTGGTTCAATGATAAAACTACAACAGAAATTTCTATTGCACAGCTTGTGGAAGATATGAAAGCCTATGTAGATACTAAACCTGCAAACTTCCGTCTGCTGTTTATGATTGACGAGGTTGGACAGTATGTTGGTACGGATACCGATATGCTTTTGAACCTCCAGTCTCTGACTGAAAAAATCGGAAGCGAGTGCGAAGGTAAGATTTGGGTGATCTGCACCGGACAGGAAGCCATTGATGAAATCATCAAAGTTCGTGCGGATGAGTTCTCCCGTATTCAGGCTCGTTTCAAAACAAGATTGAGCTTATCTTCTTCCTCTGTGGACGAAGTTATCCAGAAGCGTATTCTGAAAAAGAAACCGGAAGCAACAACGGATTTGGAAACCGTTTATGAGCAGAATGATTCGGTTCTGCGTAACCTGTTCAGCTTTAGCGGCTCTATTCTGGATATTAAAGGATATTCCGGTCCGAGGGAATTTACAGAGAACTTCCCGTTCGTGCCGTATCAGTTCATCATCATGCAGAAGGTATTTGCGGAAATCCGGAAACATGGAAATTCCGGTAAGCACCTGTCTGGTGGTGAGCGTTCCATGCTGTCCGGCTTCCAGGAAGCTGCACAGAAAATTCAGGAGAAGGATGAATACGCACTTGTTCCGTTCTTCCGTTTTTATGATACCGTACATACTTTCCTGGACGGCTCTATCCGCCGGGTAATCGAGCGTTGCCAGAAAGCAGCCGACAATGGCGATGGCATCGAACAGCAGGATGTAGATGTACTGAAGCTTCTGTACTTGATTCGATATATTGATGATATTCCTTCCAATCTGGACAATATCGTGATCCTTATGGCAGACGATATTCGTGTGGATAAGATTATCATGCGTGAAGCTGTCCGAGGATGCCTTGATCGTCTGATGAGTCAGAACTATATAGGCAGAACTGGTGACACTTATAACTTCCTGACGGACGAAGAACAGGATATTCAGCGTGAAATAAGAGATACAAATGTGGATACCGCTTCTATTGTAGAGCGTATCGCCCAGATGATTTATGGCGATATTTTCACAACCAAGAAATTCCGTTATGGAAAATATGACTTTGCTTTCGATCAGATGGTAGATGGCATTACGGTTGGAGTGGCAACAGGTGGTATGCGTCTGCGTTTCCTGACCGTTGCTACCGATGCTATTGAAAAAACTGATTACCGTCTGATGTCAGAATCCAAAGGCAACGAAGCAATCGTGGTTCTGGCTGATACGCCTTATTATGAATCTCTGGAATCTGCCATGAAGATTCGTAAGTATGTAAAACAGAGAAATGTAAGCCAGCTTCCGAAAAGTGTACAGAAAATCATCAGCGATCAGCAGGATGAAGCCACAAAATATGAAGAAAGTGCTATGGCCGAATTACAAAATGCGATCGAAGGGGCGCAGTTCTATGTAGACGGTGAGCATCTGGAAATCAAATCTGGAAATGCTAAGAGCAAGATTGACCAGTCGCTTGAATATCTGGTTGCCCATGTATATAGCAAGCTCGATCTGATTACAGATAATGCAGGCAGTGATGCAGATATTATTGCGATTCTGACAGGTGCGGTAACAGCACTTCCAGGCATGGAACCGAACCGTGATGCAGCTTCTGCTATGGAAGAATATCTGGAAATGCAGGATGCGAAAAAGCTGCCGACTTCTATGGCAGATGTGCAAAGCAAATACAGTGCGATTCCGTATGGCTGGAAAGAAATCGACATTGCTGCGGTTGCGGCACAGCTGATTTATTCCCAGAAAGTAACCATCAAGTATGCAGGCAATACCATTCAGCCAGATGACCCGAAACTGCCGGATATGCTCCGCAAAAAGAGTGAGATCGGTAAGACGTCTATCAGCAAACGTAAAAATATTTCTGCTACGATGCTACGTGATGTTAAAGAAATGCTACGTGAGTATTTCGACATCATGGATGTACCGGACGATGAAGATGGTCTGATTCGCTTTGTGACGGAGAAGTTTACCGAGCAGCGCGATTACTATGTTTCTCTGGATGCCCGTTATGACGGACATAAATACCCAGACCGTGCATTAGTTCAGGAAGCCATTCATCTGATGGATGATGTACTTTCCCAGAAGAAAGACAATATTGCTCTAATTGAGCGTGTGCTGAAAAAAGAGGATGCTCTCTTTGATAACAAAGAAGCCATGAGCAACGGCATTGAAAATTTCTTCAAGACTCAGGTGACGGTATTCGACCAGGCAGTACAGTTTGAAAACTCTCTGCATGATGACCTTGACCGAATTGCGGAAAATGAGGAAGCACACAAGGCACTGAACACTATTCGCCTGATTACGATGATTCAGACCGGAAGCAAGTTCAACTATAACCGGATTCATGAACTGAATCCGTTGATGGATATGGTTCGTACCGCCCATGATAAGATGCTGGAAGAAAAACGTGCTGAGGTTCTGGAAACGGTTCGTCAGTGTATGGAAGCAACCCACACTGCCGCAAACGGCGATTCTAAGGCATCCCATCTGATTGAGAAATCAGACAGGTATTTCAGCCAGTGCAAGGAGAAAATCGCAGAATTAAAGAGCCTTGCCCTTCTGGATGCTATGTTCCTGCCGATGTGCCAATATAAGGATGATACCGTCAGCAATATCGAGTCTGTTCTGGCTCCGCCTGCACCGAAGCCGCCAGTACAGTCGACGCAGCTGGGAAAAGAAGCAGCTCCAGCAAAGAAGAAAGTGGTTCGTGCCTATAACCGTCAGGTTGTATTCCAGGCAAAGACCTTACAGACGGATGCGGATATTGATGATTATGTAGAGAAGATTCGTTCTCAGTTGAAACAGTTATTGAAGAATTGTGATGAGATTAAGTTGAATTAAGTATTATGATTAAGGAAGAATAATGAATAATTATGAAAAGAAAGAGAAAATAATAGATGAAGCTAAGAAAGAAACGGACACAAAATTAACGGATTCAATAGCAAATGAATCAATAAAACAAATACAGAAAAATCAAAATAAAATTCTTGAGTCATTTCAACCAATATTAGAAAAGCAGACTAATATGAAAGTGGGGCTAGAAAATTTTAAGAAATCGTTGGGTATGTCTGTTTCAAAATGGAATCAAATGCAAGAGGTTATAAAAATCTTAAAAAAATCATTTAAATTTTCTCATAATATTGAAGTTGGTGAATTTTCAAAAGCTATCTATAGAATGACAGCAGAATTTTCAGAAGTAATTCGAAAAATTAAAATTCCATCAATTTCTGAGAAAAAAAAGCAAGAACTTCTTGAAATACATAGGTTGTGGGGACATTATGGATGGACAATAAATCCTTGTGCAGATGAAGAAACGCTATTTAGTAGTATGCCAGCTAATAAAAAAGATGCTGACATTATGGCATTAAAACAATGTCCTAATAAAATAATGGAACAAATATTTGAAGTTTTATTAGAAAACAAACGAACGAAAAAGACAGATTTTAGAGAAGCAGTATTTGATTATAGACATAAGCAGTATAAATCATGTGCGTTTATTTTGTTTGCTTTAATTGATGCGATATTGATTAGATTGCAGAAAAAATCGACTTTAGATGGAAAAAGGCGTAATGTTGGGTTAAGCGCTGTGCGAGATGCAAAGAAACGAACGGAAATAGATGTGAATACAGAAGTGCTTTATACAGCATTGTTTTGTACAAATCTTTTTGCTTGTCTTCAAAAAGTGTTTGAAAGTGGAAACGATTTTAGAAAACAACCGGAGGTTATAAATAGAAATTTTCTTGACCATGGAATGCTTACAAGAAAGGTTACGAAGAAAGACTGTATGCAATTGTTTTTGCTGTATTACAATATGCTCAAGCTGTTAGAGTTGATTTATTAAGAGGATGAATATAATGGATAAGAATGCGATTAAAAAATTTGCTGTCTGGGCAAGAACAGAGCTGATCGCCCGTGTTTCCCTGAAAGGTGTGGAATACGGTATCACAGAGGGCAACATTGAGGATGCTAATGTGGACAGCGTTGGCGGCAAAGTCCTTACTGCCGATGAAAAGAAGCAGCGTCAGGCTCTGATTGCCGAGATTAATGATAAAGGATATAAGCAGGTCATGGAGGAGGTTGCCTACACTTGGTTCAACCGCTTCTCTGCTCTGCGATTTATGGAAGTCAACGGCTACATTCCTTCCCATGTGCGTGTATTTACGGACGAGGAAAACAATTTTAAGCCGCAGATTATAACCGAAGCCATTCATCTGGATTTGGATGGACTGGATATGGAAAAGGTCTATGAACTGAAAGATGCCGAAAAGACCGAAGAACTCTATAAATATTTGCTGATCGTGCAGTGTAACGCTCTGAATAAGATTCTGCCGGGAATGTTCCAGAGACTCTCAGACTACACTGAGCTTCTTCTGCCAGACAATCTGCTCCGTGAAGGTAGCGTGATTCAGAAGATGATTGAGCTGATACCGGAGGATGATTGGAAGGATGCTGTCCAGATCATCGGTTGGTTGTATCAGTATTATAACAGTGAGAAAAAGGTCGATGTTTTTGCAGCACTGAAAAAGAATGTGAAAATCACAAAAGAAAACATCCCTGCAGCAACTCAGCTTTTCACACCAGACTGGATTGTTCGCTACATGGTAGAGAATAGTCTTGGTCGTTTATGGCTGGAGGGACACCCAGATGTTAAGAGTCAGCTTCTTCCTACCGAGGAAGAACAGTCTGCTTATGCTGCCGGAAACCGTGACCCGGAAGATACCAAATGGCACTACTATCTGGAAGAAGCCGAGCAGGAGCCGGAAGTGCAGACACAGCTTGCAGAGATTCGCAAGGAATACGCTGCACTGACACCGGATCAGCTGAAAGTCATTGACCCTTGCTCCGGTTCCGGTCATATTCTTGCATATATGTTTGATGTACTGATGAAGATTTATGAATCCTACGGCTATACCACCCGTGAAGCAGTGTCAAGCATTGTAGAGAACAATCTTTACGGTTTGGATATTGATGACCGTGCGGCACAGCTGGCTTACTTTGCGGTAATGATGAAAGCCCGTCAGTATGATCGCCGCTTCTTCAGCCGTGGCATTCAGCCCCATGTGTATGCTATTGTCGAGAGCAATCATGTAGATAAATTTGCAGTAGATTATTTCTGTAATGGCGATATGAAGCTCACAGCTTCTATGGACACCATCATCAAAGAGCTGCATGATGCAAAGGAATACGGTTCTATTCTGACTGTGACACCGCAGGATTGGTCTGCTCTGTATGACCGTTTTGCTGAGATTACGGAAGATATAAATATGTCTCGTGAGACGGCACTGAGAGAATTACTGCCATTGGTACAGGTGGCAGAAGCATTGGCACAGAAGTATGATGTGGTTGTGACAAATCCACCGTATATGGGTGCATCAAGCATGGGAAGCAATCTTACAAATTATGCCAAGAAACAATATCCAGATAGTAAAAGTGATTTGTTTGCAATTTTTATTGATCATTGTGAACAAATGACGAGAAAAAATGGTTTTCAAGCAATGATTACACAGCATACATGGATGTTTTTATCAAGCTTTGAAAAACTAAGAGCAAAATTACGAAATATATGTGTTGTGAATATGGCTCATTTGGGAGCAAGGGCTTTTGAAGAAATAGGTGGTGAAGTAGTCCAGACAACATCGTTTGTGTTTAGAAAAGCTGTTTTAAATAACCATAATGGTGTTTATTGTCGTTTGGTAGAATCTACTACGCAACAGGCAAAAGAAGATCGGTTCCTTTCTAAAAGGAATAGATACATTGCACAACAGATAAAATTTCTAAAAATACCTGGAAATCCATTGGCTTATTGGGTTAGTGATAAGTTTGCAAATTTGTTTGAAAAGGAATGTGTTCGAGACGTAGCTACTGCATGTATTGGAATGCGTACTGGGAATAATGACCGTTTTTTAAGACTTTGGTATGAAGTGGAAAATAAAAAAATAGGCTATAAGTATCCTTCAGCTGCATCTGCTGAAAGAGATGGAATGAAATGGATTCCTTATAATAAAGGCGGTGAATTTAGAAAGTGGTATGGTAATCATGATTATGTTGTAAATTGGGAGAATGATGGATGTGAGATTAAAGAGAATACTCGCAGAGTATATCCACAGCTTGGAGATAATCTTGGTTGGAAAATAAGCAATGAAAAATATTATTTTAAAGAAGGCATTTCTTGGACGGTAGTTACGTCTAAAGTTTGTTTCCGTAGATATTATCAAGGACATATTTTTAGTAACAGTGGGCAGTCCGTTATTTCAGATAATTCGGTATTACTTGATTATCTAACAGCAGTCCTTAATAGTCGAATTTCGGAAATGGTTTTAGCAATGATTTCACCTACATTAGGATTTGAGTCAGGATATGTAAATAAAGTGCCTGTGGTTATAGATAAAAACAGAGAGTGTGAATGCTGTACTATTGCAAACAGTAATATTTCTATTTCAAAAATAGATTGGGATTCCTTTGAAACCTCATGGGACTTTCAACACCATCCATTGCTTCGCAAAGTTCCTACCATTGCGGAAGCCTTTGACCAGTGGCAGAGTGAATGTGATGAGCGTTTCAATCAGTTGAAAGACAACGAGGAAGAACTGAACCGTATTTTCATTGATATTTACGGTTTGCAGGATGAGCTGACACCGGATGTTGAGGATAAGGATGTCACTGTCCGCAAGGCCGACCTTGGCAGAGATATTCGCTCTTTTATTTCCTATGCGGTTGGCTGTATGTTTGGTCGCTACTCTCTGGATGTGGAGGGTCTTGCCTATGCAGGCGGCGAATGGGACAACAGCAAGTACGATTCTTTCGCTGCGGATAAGGATAACATTATCCCAATTTGCGACGATGAATACTTCGAGGATGATATTGTTGGTCTGTTTGTGGAGTTCGTAAAAACGGTTTACGGTGAAGATACACTGGACGAAAATCTGAAATTCATTGCTGATGCGCTGGGCGGCAAAGGTCAGCCGAAGGATGTGATTCGGAATTATTTTCTGAGTGGCTTCTATTCTGACCATTGCAAAATTTATCAGAAACGTCCGATTTACTGGCTGTTTGACAGCGGCAAGAAGAATGGCTTTAAGGCTCTGATTTATATGCACCGCTATCAGCCGGACACCATTGCTCGTATTCGTACCGATTATGTACATGAACAGCAGGCTCGTTATCGTACTGCTATTGCCGATTTGGAACAGCGTATTGCGAATGCTTCTACCGGCGAGCGTGTGAAGCTGAACAAAAAGCTGACCACTTTGCAGGCACAGGATACTGAAATCAGAACCTACGAGGAAAAGATTCATCACCTTGCCGACCAGATGATTTCTATTGATCTGGACGATGGCGTGAAGAAGAATTATGCAATTTTTCAGGATGTTTTGGCTAAAATAAAGTAGGAAAGAGGATGAGAAAGTGCAGTCAAAAGAGGATGTTTTAAATAGAGAACCATTTGTCAAACAGATAGTTGATTTGACTAAGATCCTTTCAGAAAAACGTAAAAATTGTTGTTTTGCTATTGAAGGAGAATGGGGAAGTGGTAAGAGTTTTGCACTGGAAAAGATTCAAGAATGTCTTCAAGTGGAACAATCGGAAACAACAAACACGGATCGTTTTTTTGTTGTTCGATATGATTGTTGGCGGTACGATTACTATGAAGAACCGATAGTTGCTATTATTTCTGTATTAAAAGATCAGATTGAACAGTATGTGAGTTTATTATCAAATGAGACTAAGAAAGAAATGTTAGCCATTGTTAAAAATACAATAACAAAGATTGCTGTCGAAGCAATCAAATCAAAGACGGGATTAGATTTGGATGGTATTGTTGGAACATCTGAAGATGATGGAAAAATATATGATAAATATTTTGGCTTCCAGAATATATTTAAAGAAGTACAAGAGCAAATTAAGAAGATATCAGAAGAACAAACAGTAGTTATCATGGTTGATGAATTAGATAGATGCTTGCCCTCGTATGCGATTAAAGTGTTGGAACGTATTCATCATGTATTCAATGAGTTGGAAAATGTAGTGGTTATAATTGCAATGGAGAAAAAACAAATGTCGAATTCATTGCATCAAATTTATGGTGATGAAATGGATGTTGATCGATATTTGAAAAAAAATAATCTCATTAAGTTTTAAACTGGATAATGGATCGGCTAATAATTTTATTAAGAAATATGAGAGTTTTATGAATATGTTTATCATCCAAGATCAAGAAAGGGATGAGTTGGAAAAATTTTTAAAGGAAATTACTTTTGGAATAGAAATTCGCGCACAGGAAAAAATTTTTGAAAATGCAGAAAGTATACATAGACTGATGGCAGAGCAAGAAAAAATGGATAGTGCTATATTAGCGTTTGAGTTGCTTGTTTTATGTATAAAAGAAAAAATGTCAACAGTTAGTATGAAGTGGATAGTTGATACATCAGGTTATCCAGATGTCGAAACTAGAATTGGAAAAGATTATTTTGATTCGATAAGGGATTATGCAAAACATATTAGACAATATCCTAAAAAAGTAAACTACAAATTTGTATGTAAGGAAAATGATTTTGTTGACAAAATGATTTTTATAATTTCTGGATTGTATAATGAATATAAAAACAACGAATGCGATTCGTTTTATTGTGCAGATAAGGAAATACAACAAAAGTTGAATTTTTCAAAAAAAGTCTATGAATTATTAAAAATATAGGAAAGGTTGACATATGATGACGGATGAAAAAATCAAAAATTCCAGTGAGCTGGAGTTTGCTGTATTTTGCATTGAAAATGTAGCAGCAAAGCTGGGGGTGGATGCAGAGCGTGTCTATCAGGCATTTACCGAACAAAGCGATATTCTGAACGGTTATATCGTGCCGGAATATGAAGTGCTGCATACCCAGAGCCGGGAATATATCGTTGATGATCTCCTTGATGTGATGAAAGAAAGGGGTGTGGAAGTATGATTCTTTATCATGGTTCTTTTTTAGAGATTGCAAAGCCGGATTTGGTTCATTCCCGCCCCAATGTAGACTTCGGGCGTGGCTTCTATGTCACGCCGCTGTATGAACAGGCAGCGAAGTGGTGCGGTAAGTTCAAACGCCGTGGGAAAGATGGCATTATCTCTCGGTATGAATACGATGAAAGCCGGGAATCTGAACTGAAAACGCTGAAATTCGATTCTTATTCCGGAGAATGGCTGGATTTCATTCTGAACTGCCGCAGTGGAAAAGATTCGACAGATTACGACCTTGTTGTAGGCGGTGTTGCCAATGATAAAGTGTTCAATACCGTGGAGCTGTTCGTTGACGGACTGATTGATAAAACGGAAGCTATCAACCGCCTGCGTTATGAAAAGCCGAACCTGCAAATATGTTTCCGCACAGAGAAAGCACTGTCTCTGTTGCATTTTGAAGGGAGTGAAACATTATGACAGCAAATCCGATTTTGCTTCAGAAAAAATATAGCCGTGTTATTGAGTGCTTTGCCAAACAGCAGGGACTTTCACTGGATGCGGCATTGGATTTCTTTTATCATTCCCAGGTTTATCAGCTGCTCCGTGATGGTGTTTCCGATATGCACTGCATGAGCGATGCGTATTTGGCAGAGGAATTGAAACAGGAATATGAGGAGAAAGTGCCTGAAAAAGCGGTAGTAAAGGAGAGAATAAAGTGAGACATAATATTTTTGATTCAATACCATCCGATATAGTTTCCAGTAAAGATAATGTATTTGCAAATTTTTTGCAAACGGCTGGACTTTATGATTCCATGAAAATAGATGAAGATAATATTGCTGACTTAATTGAGTTGCTTAAAGGAAACGTTAAAATTAGTGCTTATTGTAAAGAATGCAAACAAGAACGTGTTTTTAGCATGAAACCTATTGAGTATTATTTTGAAACGGGTCCAGAGGGGGATGAAGAAATTAGTTGTGCATCTCTTGGTGAGGAAATAGAGTCACTTCAAAATATGATATTTAGTACCAAATCCAGACAAGAAAAGAGTCCTGCCGAAGAATGGAAATGGATAAATTGGCAAATAGCTGATACTACGAGATTAATGAAATTGGAATATATTTGTTCAATGGATGAGAAGCATCATCTTGATTATATTGTTCTGACAACGGACAATTCAATGATGAAAATTGGGCAGTATCCATCTATTGCAGATATGACATTTCCAGAATTAGATGCGTATAAACATGTAATTTCGAAGGAAGATCGTAAGGAACTTGGAACTGCAATAGGACTTTTTGCAAATGGTGTTGGTGCTGGTTCATATGTTTATTTGAGACGAATTCTTGAAAGACTTGTTTACAAAGCAAAAGAAGCTGCGGCTGATGTCATTGATAACGAGATGTTTGAACAGGCGAAAGTTGCTGAAAAAATTAAGATGTTGGAAGGATATCTTCCAGATATACTGGTCAAAAATACAACTATTTATGGAATCTTGAGCAAGGGTATTCATGAGTTAAGCGAAGAAGAATGTCGAAAGTATTTTCCTGTTGTGAAAGAATGCATTTATCAGATACTCGGTATGTGGGAAAGTGAGAGAAGAAAGCAGGCTGATGAAGATGCTTTAAGCAAAGCACTGAGCTCAATTTCTTCATCAATTAAGTAAAAATATGGCAGTAAAGGCTGCCAAAGAGAGCGAGGTGTTATGATGACCATAGAAGAAATTCTTGCAGGCGAATCGAAGAATGTAGAGTTTAAAGAGAACCTGCCGGAGAAAAGCATCAAATATATGAAATCTGTGGTTGCCTTTGCAAATGGAACCGGAGGAAAAATCATTTTCGGAATTGCCGATAAAACCAGAGAGGTTGTCGGCTTTGACAAAGAAGATGTGTTCAAGAAAATGGATGCCATTGCAAATGCTGTATCAGACAGCTGTGAACCGGCAATCATCCCGGATATTACTTTACAAACGGTTGATGGCAAGACTGTTATTGTGGTAGAGGTTTCAGAGGGCAGACAGCGCCCATATTATATCAAGGCTCTTGGCAGAGATGGCGGTGTATATGTCCGTGTTGCCGGAACTACCCGCCTTGCCGACGAGTATATGGTAAAGGAGCTGCTGTTTGAGGGCAGTAACCGCTACTACGATCAGGCTTTATGTACTGGGTTAAATGTTACAGATGAAGATATTGATGTACTTTGTAAAGCTATGAAAGAACAGGCTGTTAAAAATGCCCGTACAGAGGAACAGAAAGCAGCGATTAAAGATGTCGGTAGACAGCAGCTGCGTTCCTGGGGTATTTTGATTGAGCGTGATGGAAAAGATTATCCGTCCAATGCGTTTGCTATTTTGACAGGTAATGGTGGACTTCATGTTGCAACGCAATGTGGCGTGTTCAAAGGGACAACGAAAGCGGTATTTGTTGATCGTAGAGAATATACCGGACCGCTTTGGGAACAGATAGACGAAGCATTTCAGTTTGTCTTGAGAAATATTCATCTGGGCGCTGCTATTGTGGGAATTTATCGCCAGGATGTTTATGAGATTCCACCGGATGCCATTCGTGAGTTGATTATAAATGCTATGGTACATCGTAGTTATCTGGATCATGGTACGATACAGGTAGCGGTATATGACAACCGATTGGAAATTACTTCTCCAGGAAAGCTGCCAATGGGACAAACGATGGAGCGTATGAAAGAAGGCTATTCTAAAATCAGAAATGAAGCTCTTGCCCATGCGTTTGCTTACATGAACCTGATCGAGCATTGGGGAAGCGGTATTCCGAGAATTATTGATAAAGTAAAAGCTGCCGGGCTGCGGGAGCCGGAGTTTATTGGTGGCGAAGTTGATTTGCGTATCAATATTTATCGAGGAAAGGTTGACGGCACTGTTGACCTCAATAGCGCCATTAAAGTGCCGGATACTATTGGTAAAATGCCGGATAGTGGCAATAAAGTGCCGGATAAAACAGAAATAGTGCCAGATAATATGAAAAAAATGCCGGATAGTGGCAACGAAGTGCCAGATACGACTGAGAAAATACCTGATAGTGAACGGGAACAACAAATCTATAAATATGTATTGGAAAATGGCTCTATTACTACTGCTGAAACAGCAGAGATTTTAGATGTAAAACATCGTAGAGCCAGAGCTGTCTTGCTGAATATGGTTAAGGATGGTTATTTGAGAAAAGAGGGTGCGGCACGAAGCACTATTTATGTAAAAAATACGGAAGGGAGATAATGCAGCATGGATACAGATAAAATAATACAAGATTTAAATCGCAGATTTGCTGCACCTCTGCCTGAGTTTTATCAGCGTCGTATCATTTTCTGGTATGATGAAGATAAGGAATTTCAGGATAAGCTGGATGAAGTGGTTTTGGAAAATGCAAAGGTGATTGCGCTGACAGGAAATAATGCGTTTTCAGTAAAAAAACTGCTTTCAGTAGATGATTTGACTACAAATTATCTGGTTTACAGTCCGTGTGTCTATAACCGCCCGGATGATAACTGGCTTCTGGATGTGGAGCTTTACAGTGAAGAGTTTCGGGCGGATCTGATTTCTATCTGGATGGATGAGATGGGACTTATATCAAATCCGGCAATGAGAAAACAGGTTAAAAATTATCGTGCTTATTTCAATGCGAAAGACCGTCGTTTGAAAGTCAGCACGCAGAATAAAGTTCCGGAAACACTGGCACAGTTACACATGGCTGTCATGGCGGCAATCTGTGGATTGAAAGATGCACGGCCTAATATGATTCTCCGTAGTGTGTTCCAGGCGGGACTGGATTTGAATAATAATACGGTTTATCAGGATTTTGTAAAATATCATGCAGACGCAGCTTTTTGGGCGATGGTTCGTCAGGGATGTGGATTTGTGGAGGAAGAACCAGATCTTGGGCAGTTGGCAATTCATCTGCTTTTAACTGCAGCGACCCGTACCATGAGGCAGGAATATCTTGCCGGACTGGACAGTTTTATTTCCATACCTCATCAGGCATACTGCTATGATTTTATTTCTGAATGGCTTCATAGTGATAACATTACTCAATTATATGATGTGGCACGTTATGTTGAAGATGAAGCTCGTCTGTATCAGCGTTTTGAAAAGCTGACAGTAGAAGATTTGGTAGGAACAGAGTGCTTTCCGTGTATTAACGAAGTGATTCTGACAAAGCTAATGACAGAGATTAGTGACCATATTATTGATGTGGATACCATTACGAATACCGTTGAAAAACGTAGAACTTGTGTATGGTATGAGCCATTTGAGAATTTTTATGACGGTATCTTACAAGTGGCGAATATGCAAAGTTTCTTTAAGGAACATTATGCCGGATTCCATACCGCAGAAGCGAAAAGTATCTGGAAAGAATATACAGAGAGTTACTATCAGATGGATACTTATTACCGTTTGTTCCATCTTAGTTTTCAAAAGAGTTTGGAGACTTCCAATATTCTGCTAGATGATTTGTTCAAGCATGTTGTCGATAAGGTGGAAGGACTTTATACGCACTGGTTCTTAGGTGAGTTGGGCAACAACTGGTCGGATGTATGTGCGGATGAACTGGCAACTTACGGTAAAGTTTTGGAAGTACCGCAACAGGAGGATTTTTACCGTTCCCGTATCCAAACCTCGGATACGAAAGTATTTGTAATTATCTCAGATGCCATGCGTTATGAAGTAGCGGCTACGATGGCAGATCAGCTTCAGCGAGAAACGCAAAGTAGGGTTTCTATCAGCAGTATGCAGAGCATCTTCCCTTCTACTACAAAGTTTGGTATGGCAGCTTTGTTGCCGCACAAAGAATTGACAGTAGAGGTTTGGAACGATATTTTGACGGTTTTGGCAGATGGACAGTCTACGGCAAGTACTTATAGGGACAAGGTCCTGAAAACAGAAGATTCAGCAAGCGTGGCCTTAAAGTATAATGACATCATTGCTATGAAACGAGCGGAAAGAAGTGCTTTGGTAAAAGGTATGGATGTGGTCTATATTTACCACGATACTATTGATGAAGCCAGCCACACTTCGGATACTGCAGTTTTTGCTGCGTGTGACAAGGCAATTTCAGAATTAAAGAATCTTGTGCGTATCATTGTAAATGAATTTGGCGGAACGAATATTCTAATTACGGCAGATCATGGATTTCTTTATACATACAGTCCTTTGAAGGAAGAGGACAAAGTAGATAAAAGAGGCTTTTTTGATGTGAATGTAACAAACTCTGACATTACAAAAAAAGAAAGTATCAAGCGATGTGTGGAGTATGGCAGAAGATATGCAATTATGCAGAAGGGGGTGCAACCAGATTACTTGATGCCTGTAAAATTCATGGGTGGAAATACGGAATTTGATGGATTTGCACCGAGAGAAAGTATTCGTATCAAAATGAATGGCGGCGGTATGAATTTTGTGCATGGTGGTATCAGTTTGCAGGAAATGGTTGTTCCAGTGATTGAGTACCATTATCTCCGTAATGATTCTATGGAATACAAGCGTAATAAACAGAAATATGATACTAAGCCGGTAACGGTTAATTTACTGTCCGCAAACCGTAAGATTAGCAATATGATTTTTTCATTGAATTTCTATCAAAAAGATGCGGTCAGTACAAATCGTGAAGCTGCAATCTATCAGGTTTATTTTACAGATGAGGATGGCAAGCAGATTAGTGATATTCAGAAGATTATTGCAGATAAGACCAGCGATAACGGTGCAGAAAGAACTTTCCGTTGTCAGTTTAATCTAAAATCTCTAAAATACAGCAATACAGCTACTTATTATCTGGTAATTGCAGATGAACAGGGATTACAGATGCCACAGCGGGAGCCATTTCAGATTGACATCGCCTTTGCGGTGGACGAGTTTGATTTTTTTAATTAATGCCGCAGGAGGAGAGAAAGATGGAGCAATTTGCAGAGGGTGAAAGTACCCGCGAAGAAATAAAGAACAAGCTCCGTCAGAACTTTGACGGTAAGATTGTTCGGAAAGACCTGACAAAGAAAATTAAAGAAGGGGCGAATGTCCCAGTGTATGTTCTTGAGTTCTTGTTGGGACAGTATTGCAGTTCAGATGATGAGACTGTTATAGATAAAGGTGTACAGAACGTGAAGCGTATTCTTGCTGACAACTTTGTACGCCCGGATGAATCACAGAAAATTCTGTCTCAGCTGCGTAAAAAAGGCAGTCACACAATCATTGATATGGTGACTGTTCGACTGGATATGAAAAAGGATTGCTTTTTTGCAGAGTTTTCTAATTTGGGCGTTGGTAATGTACCGATTGCCGATGAATATCCAGAAAAATTTGATCGCCTGCTCTGTGGCGGTATCTGGTGTATTGTTCAGCTGGATTATGAGGTTGAAGGCGATAATAATTTTGGTATTGAGGACATTGATGGAAATCCGCTTCGTTCCAAACAGAAAAAGCAGAAAGATATTTCACCAATCAGTATCCGTAAGCTGACACCGATCCAGATGCCGCACATTGATATTGATGAACTGAAGCAGGGACGAAAGGCTTTTACGAAAGATGAATGGCTGGATATTCTTCTTCGTTCTATCGGCATGGAGCCAGATGAATTTACATATCGTGAGAAATGGTTACTTTTGACCCGTATGATTCCGTTAGTTGAAAATAACTTTAATCTTTGTGAGTTGGGACCGAGAAGTACCGGTAAATCTCATCTTTACAAAGAGATTTCACCGAACAGTATTTTAATTTCCGGTGGACAGACGACGGTTGCAAACCTGTTTTACAATATGGGACGCAAAACGGTCGGACTGGTCGGCTTATGGGATTGTGTAGCCTTTGATGAAGTGGCAGGTATCAAGTTTAAAGATAAAGATGGCATTCAGATTATGAAGGATTACATGGCATCTGGATCTTTTGCCCGTGGCAAAGAAGAAAAAGCTGCTACTGCGTCCATGGTATTTGTGGGAAATATCAATCAGAGTGTGGACGTGCTGTTGAAAACGTCCAGTCTGTTTGCACCTTTCCCGCAGGAAATGGGAACAGATACAGCATTTCTTGATCGTATGCATTGTTATCTTCCAGGATGGGAGATACCGAAGTTCAGACCGGAGCATTTTACCGATGATTACGGTTTTATCAGTGACTATTTGGCAGAGTTCATCCGAGAGCTTCGCAAGGAGCAGTATGGAGATGCACTTGATCACTACTTCCGTTTGGGGAGAAATCTGAATCAGCGTGATACAATTGCGGTTCGTCGTATGATAGACGGTTATCTGAAGTTGATGTACCCAAATGGTGAGTTTACCAAAGAAGAACTGGAAGAAATTATTCAGATTGCATTGGAAATGCGTCGCCGTGTCAAGGAGCAATTGAAGAAGCTGGGTGGTATGGAGTTTTATGATGTGAACTTCTCCTATATAGATTTAGAAGATATGTCAGAACATTATGTTTCCGTACCAGAACAGGGTGGCGGTAAGTTGATACCGGATGGAATGTGTAATCCGGGACAGGTTTATACCGTATCCAGAGGAAAAAGTGGCATGATTGGTGTATTTCGTTTGGAAAGCCAGATGCTTCCGGGCAATGGCAAGATTGAACGGACAGGCTTAGGCAGTGATTCTAAATGCAAGGAAGCGGTGAACACGGCATTTAATTATCTGAAAGCCAACGGCAATCGGATCAGTGGCTCTATCAGCACCTCAACCAAGGATTACATCATCAATTATCAGGATTTGCAGGGGATCGGTATGACAGACAAATTGGCACTTCCAACATTAATTGCACTTTGTTCGATTGCTCTTGGAAAGCCTGTTGTCAGCAACTTGGCAGTGTTGGGAGATATAACAATTAGTGGCACAATGATAAAGGTGGATGAACTTGCCAATACACTTCAGGTGTGTCTGGATAGCGGCGCAAAGAAGGTGCTGATTCCGAGTACCTCGTTTGTTGATTTTGCAAGTGTTCCGGCTGATCTGATGAGTGCATTTCAGCTGATTCCTTATCAGAGTGCGGAAGATGCAGTGTTTAAGGCGTTGGGGGTAGAATGATTGAAGAAAGACTTAATTAAACTTATAGATTCACGAAAAGAAATAGAAAAGATGTTTCATCCGTTTGATGGCGGTAAGGGAACATCATTTGAACGGATCAGTGATGTGCCTGAATTCCAAAATTGGCTTCAAGAGATAAAATTGGAATTACAGGGAATTTATGATCGAACTCATGACACTTTTGTATGGGAAACTATCAATTTGTGTGGCAAGCGCCTTGATGGTTTTACGGAGAAAAAGTATTTTATTGAGCTTGTCGGAAAACTTCAGGCTATTAGAAAAAATATTGATAAATATTATCCGGACGAGGAGAAAGAGTCAGGATTGTCACATTCACAAGGAGGTGCTTCTAGTATGAAAAAGAAACCGCTTATATTTATAAGTCATTCTTCTAAGAATAAGGATCAAGTTGCAAAAATTGCGGATTTACTTCGTTCAATCAATTTAAGTCCTCGCAGAGATATTTTTTGCAGCTCCCTACCAGGATATGGAATACCAAATGGAGCCAATATTTTTGACTTTTTAAGGGAACGGTTCCTTAATTATGACTTGCATATTATTTTCGTACATTCGCCAGAATATTACGAAAGCCCAGTCAGCTTAAATGAAATGGGCGCAGCATGGGTACTAAGAGCCAATGCAACTTCACTTCTTCTTCCTGGTTTTGATTTTTCTGGAATGAAAGGTGTAATTGGAAGTGACTGCATTGCTATTAAGTTAGATGGTGATCGTTCAGAAGTAAAAGATCGCCTTAATCAGTTGAGACGGGAATTAGAATCAGAATTTGATATTTCAGATAATGAAGATATTATTTGGGAAGAAGCAAGGGACAAGTTCATCAGTGAAATAAATGGCGATGTATCAACCAAAAATGAGAATATCAGTGCTACACCTGCCTTAATAACAGAGGAAATGAAGCAACTCCTTAAAAAAGTGGCAGATGCACCGGGAGGGCAGATCCTGATAACTTCAGATTTGGAATCAGGTACATATATTCAAATTGGTAGCGAAGTAGTTGCTAAGGAGTATCCAGATAGACGTGAATATGTTGTTTGGGAAGAGGCACTTAATGCTTGTTTGAAAGAAAAATATATCGAAAGAAAAAGCAAAGAGATTTGTGTAATCACAAATGCTGGCTATAAAGTAGTTGAGATGTATATAATCACCTAAATAATAGGTATGACGCGAAGACAGAAATAGAAAAACTTGAAAAAAATGGTGTAAAAGTGGTGTAAATACCGCCAAAATCAATTTAATAGAAAATTAATAAAGCCTGAAACCCCAGTAAAATCAGGGGTTTCAAAAATTTTATTAAAAAAATTAGCACTCGAGGGTTGACATTGCTAATAGGTGGTGGTATGTTATGTACAGATAAAAAATTAGCACTCCAAAATACAGAGTGCTAACAAATTAAAAGCATACTTCAGATGGAGCGTGTGACCAATGGAAAATGAAAACAAAGAACTAGAATTGAGCGAGAGACAGCTTACCATACTGGATGCAATCATCCGCAATTATCTCGCCACAGGAGAGCCGGTTGGCTCACGTACAATTTCAAAATATACAGATCTTAATCTGAGCTCGGCAACAATCAGAAATGAGATGAGTGACTTAGAGGAGATGGGCTATATAGTACAGCCACATACCTCAGCAGGAAGAATTCCTTCGGATAAGGGCTACAGATTATATGTAGACCATCTTATAGAGACAAATGATAAGAAGGAAAAAGAGCTTTCTGATATGAAGGAGCTGGTCATTGAAAATACCGAGAAGATGGAGCAGGTGTTAAAGCAGGCGGCGAAGGTACTTGCAAACAATACCAATTATGCCACACTTGTTTCTGCACCGGATGTCAATCACAACAAGGTGAAATTCATCCAGCTTTCACAGGTTGACGACCAGCATCTGCTTGCAGTAATTGTTATGAACAATAATATGGTCAGAAACAAGATGCTTGATTTATATGAGCCGCTTGACAATGAGACAATACTTAAGCTCAACATTTTGCTTAACACCTCATTAAACGGACTCGCAATGAACGAGATTAATCTTGGAAACATTGCAAGCATAAAGGAACGCGCTGGTATTCATTCAGGAATTGTCTCTGATGTGATTGATGCATTGGCACAGACCTTCGCTGAGAGTGAGGATCTTAAGATTTACACCAGCGGAGCAACAAATATTCTGAAGTATCCTGAGCTTTCGGATTCCAATAATGCAGCGACACTTTTGTCAGCATTTGAGGAAAAGGAAGAGCTAGCAAGCCTTGTTACTGAATCCCTATCCGATTCCGAGAAGAAGGACAATGGAACAGGTATTCAGGTTTATATAGGAAATGAATCTCCGATCCAGACCATGAAGGACTGCAGTGTTGTCACTGCGACATATGATCTGGGTGAGGGCGTAAAGGGAACGATAGGAATTGTCGGACCAAAGCGCATGGATTATGAAAAAGTAATGGATAATCTAAAGACTCTTAAATCCCAGTTAGATGGAATTTATAAGAAGTCTGAGGATGAAACATAGGAAGGTGGTCAAAAATGCCAGAGAATATTAAAAAAGAAACAATCGACAATGAGACTGCAGAAAACAAAGCAGAAGAGATAGAGATTGAAGGAGCTGATGAGGAAAGCACTCAGGCAGCCGAAGAAGCAAAAGATACAGATGTGAATGAAACTGAATCAGATGATGATGCTTTAGCAGATGCAGATGCAAAAGCAGATGATAAGTCAGATGAAAAGTCAGATGAAAAGAAAGGTCTCTTCAAGAAAAAGAAAAAAGACAAGAAGGACGAGCAGATAGAAGAACTTAACGACCGTCTGAAAAGACAGATGGCAGAGTTTGAGAACTTCCGCAAGAGAAGCGAGAAGGAAAAATCCCAGATGTTTGACATGGGAGCAAAGACAATAGTTGAGAAAATCCTTCCTGTAATCGACAATTTTGAGAGAGGTCTTGCAGCAGTACCGGATGATAAGAAGGATGATCCTTTTATCACAGGTATGGATAAGGTCTACAAGCAGATGCTCACAGAGCTTGATGCTGCAGGTGTAAAGCCAATAGAGTGCGTAGGACAGGAGTTTGATCCTGATTTCCACAATGCAGTGATGCAGGTTGAAAATGATGAGCTTGAGTCAGGCACCGTAGCACAGGAGCTTCAGAAGGGCTATATGTACAAGGATTCAGTGGTACGCCACAGCATGGTATCGGTAGTACAGTAATGATGTGTACATCTATCCGGCATGACAGTGAATCAGATTTATATGAATGCAGACAACATTTAAGGGATTCATGTGAGACAACGGATGGTTACAAATATATTAAACAGGTAAAAACACTATATTTAATAGGAGGAAAATAAAATGGGCAAAATCATTGGTATTGATTTAGGAACAACAAACAGCTGCGTAGCAGTTATGGAAGGTGGAAAACCTACAGTTATAGCAAACCAGGAGGGTGCAAGAACCACACCTTCAGTAGTTGCTTTCACAAAGACAGGAGAGAGACTTATCGGTGAGCCAGCAAAGCGTCAGGCAGTTACAAATGCTGAGAAGACAATTTCTTCTATCAAGAGACATATGGGTACAGATTACAAGGTACAGATTGATGACAAGAGCTACAGCCCACAGCAGATTTCAGCTATGGTACTTCAGAAGTTAAAGGCTGATGCAGAGGGATACCTCGGTGAGAAGGTTACAGAGGCAGTTATCACAGTACCGGCTTACTTCAACGATGCTCAGCGTCAGGCTACAAAGGATGCCGGCAAGATTGCAGGTCTTGATGTAAAGCGTATCATCAACGAGCCTACAGCAGCAGCACTTGCTTATGGTCTTGACAATGAGAAAGAGCAGAAGATTATGGTTTATGACCTTGGTGGTGGTACATTTGATGTATCTATCATCGAGATTGGTGACGGAGTCATCGAAGTATTATCTACAAACGGTGATACACACCTTGGTGGTGATGATTTCGATAACAAGGTAACACAGTGGATGATTGACGAGTTCAAGAAGGCAGAGGGTGTTGATCTTTCTACAGACAAGATGGCACTCCAGAGATTAAAGGAAGCTGCTGAGAAGGCAAAGAAGGAGCTGTCTTCAGCTACTACTACAAACATCAACCTTCCATTCATCACAGCTACAGCAGAGGGACCAAAGCATTTCGACATGACTCTTACAAGAGCTAAATTCGATGAGCTGACACATGACCTCGTAGAGAGAACAGCAATCCCAGTACAGAACGCTATGAAGGATGCAGGCGTTACAAATGCAGACCTTGGACAGGTATTACTTGTAGGTGGTTCTACACGTATTCCGGCCGTACAGGACAAGGTAAAGCAGATGACAGGAAAAGAGCCAAGCAAGTCTCTTAACCCTGATGAGTGCGTAGCAATCGGTGCTTCTATCCAGGGTGGTAAGCTTGCAGGAGATGCCGGTGCAGGCGAAGTACTTCTCCTTGATGTTACTCCACTTTCTCTTTCAATCGAGACAATGGGTGGTGTTGCTACAAGACTTATCGAGAGAAATACAACTATTCCTACAAGAAAGAGCCAGATATTCTCTACAGCCGCTGATAACCAGACAGCCGTTGATATCAATGTAGTACAGGGTGAGAGACAGTTCGCCCGCGATAATAAATCACTCGGACAGTTCAGACTTGATGGTATCCCACCAGCACGTCGTGGAGTTCCACAGATTGAGGTTACATTCGATATCGATGCAAATGGTATCGTAAATGTTTCTGCAAAGGATCTTGGAACAGGAAAAGAGCAGCACATCACAATCACAGCAGGATCTAATATGTCTGATGATGAGATTGATAAGGCTGTTAAAGAGGCTGCTGAGTTTGAGGCACAGGATAAGAAGAGAAAAGAAGCAATCGATGCAAGAAATGATGCTGAGAGCTTTGTATTCCAGACAGAGGATGCATTAAAGCAGGTTGGAGATTCTGTTGATGCCGCTGATAAGTCAGCAGTTGAGGCTGATATCGCAGCAGTTAAGTCATTCCTTGATGCACATAAAGAGGCTGAGGCTATGACAGAGGCTGATGTTGCAGAGCTCAAGGCAGCACAGGAGAAGCTCACACAGAGTGCGCAGAAGGTATTTGCAAAGATGTATGAGCAGGCTCAGGCAGCACAGGGTGCAGCAGGAGCAGGTCCTGATATGAACGCCGGAGCAGGTCAGGCAGGTCCTGATATGAATGCAGGTGCTTCAAACGGTGCAGATGATGATGTCATCGACGCAGATTTCAAGGAAGTATAATTAAACAGATGCTGCCATAATGATATGAGGATTAATGACCTGTAATCCGGGTTATCAATCAAAGCATCATAATGGCTGCGTAAGTAAAATTACTCGCAAGGTTGGCCGCTTGGCCGGCCTTGCGAATTAGTTGTATAATAAAAGGAATTTTCAATTATGGCAGAAAAAAGAGATTATTATGAGGTATTAGGAGTATCTAAGACCGCTACAGATGCAGAGATTAAAAAAGCCTTCAGACAGCAGGCAAAGAAATATCATCCTGACATTCATCCGGGTGATAAAGAGTGTGAGGAGAAGTTTAAGGAGGCTCAGGAGGCCTATGCCGTATTGTCTGATCCGGATAAGAGACGCCAGTATGATCAGTTCGGTCATGCAGCATTTGATGGCACAGGCGGCGGAGCCGGTGGCTTTGATTTCTCAGGCATGGATATGGGGGATATTTTTGGTGACATTTTCGGAGATTTCTTCGGAGGTGGAAGAAACAGTGGCAGAAGAAATGGTCCTGCACAGGGTGCAAATGTCCGTCTCAGTGTAAGAATTTCTTTTGAGGAAGCTATATTTGGCTGCACAAAGGAGCTTGAGTTCAACTATAAGGAGACATGCTCTACCTGTGGCGGCAATGGAGCTAAGCCGGGCACATCTCCTGAGACATGTACCCAGTGTAATGGTACAGGTAAGGTTGTCAGACAGAGTCAGTCTCTGTTTGGAGTAGTGCAGAATGTCACAACATGTCCATCCTGCGGTGGTTCGGGCAAGGTAGTAAAGGATAAGTGTCCTACTTGTCACGGTACAGGCTACAATACCAAGAAGGTCAGAAAGACTGTTGAGATTCCAGCCGGTATAGATAATGGACAGTGTGTCAGAATACGTGAATACGGCGAGCCGGGCATAAATGGCGGACCGCGTGGAGATCTTCTAGTTGAAGTTATTGTTTCAGGCAGCAGGGATTTTGAGCGTCAGGATGTTAATATCTTTTCAAAGGCATCCATCTCGTATGCTATTGCAGCTTTAGGTGGAGATATAAGAATCAAGACTGTTGATGGAGATATTATATACACAGTTGCACCGGGTACACAGACAGGTACACGTATCCGCTTAAAGGGCAAGGGTGTTCCTTCAACAAGAAATAAAGCAATAAGAGGTGACCATTATGTCACACTTGTTGTCAATACGCCTACAGGTCTGTCTAAGGATGCTAAGGAGGCTCTTAAGAAGTTTGATGAGCTTTCAGGCGGTTCTCTGACCAAGGAGGGCGGAGCTTCTACTGATTCTAAAAAGAAAAAAGGATTTATGGATAAGCTCAAGGAGTCTTTGGACGATCTGTAAATAGATGATCTGTAATAGATGTCCTATAATATATGTCCCGCCATGTGTGGCGGGGCATTTTTTAGGCTATTTTTATGTATAAAAAAATGGGGCTTTTATACAGCACATTTTTATGGTATTATATGAGATAAGTTGTGGAGGCAGTCGTATGACTGCCTTGTAAAATGTACGGAAATGTTTTGAAATAAAACTGTATTTATACTATGTATCTATTTTATTAAGAGAGGATTTTTATATGAAGTGGAAGAAATACACGATTGAGACAACAACCGCGGCTGAGGATTTCATGAGCAGCATGCTTATGGAGCTTGGTATCGAGGGAATCGAGATTGAGGACAATATTCCCCTGACCAAAGAGGACCAGGCGGATATGTTTATTGATTTTCTGCCGGAGCTGCCTCCGGATGAGGGCATAAGCCATGTCAGCTTTTATATTGAGGATGATGGCAGTGATCAGTCAGATATGCTTAGAAAGGTAAAGCTTGGACTTGAGGATTTAAGAGACACTGTTGATGTGGGAAGTGGTGTGATTTCGTCATCTGAGACAGAGGATCTCGACTGGATTAATAACTGGAAGAAGTATTTTTCATCATTTACAATCGGTGATATATTGATTAAGCCTACATGGGAAGAGGTAAAGCCTGAGGATGAGGATAAATTTATGATAGAAATTGATCCGGGAATCTCCTTTGGTACAGGAAAGCACGAGACAACACAGCTTTGTATCAAGCAGCTTATCAAGTATATTGAGGGCGCAAAGGAAGCACCTACAGTGCTTGATGTGGGCTGTGGAAGCGGAATCCTTTCAATTGTAGCTTTAAAGCTTGGTGCAAAGGAGGTTGTAGGTACTGACCTTGATGCTGACTGCATGATTTCTACGCGTGACAATATGCAGGTCAATCATCTGGATGAGAAGCTTGGCACGTTTTATGTCGGCAATCTCATAGATGATACAGAGCTTCAAAAGAAGGTTGGTACAGAAAAATATGATATCGTTGTTGCAAATATCCTTGCTGATGTCATCATTCCTATGGCACCTGTTATTCCTGACAGGTTAAAGGAAGGTGGATATTTTATTACATCGGGTATCATAGATTTCAAGGAAAATGAAGTTAAAGAGGCTATCGAAGCAGCGGGGCTTAAGGTGATAGAAATCAATCATCAGGGTGAATGGGTCAATATCACTGCGCAGAAGCTGACTAAATAGTTTGGTGGATTATGTATCAGTTTTTTGTAGAGGAAGAGCAGGTTCATTCTGACAGCATCTCAATCACCGGAGGTGACGTAAATCACATAAAGAATGTACTGCGCATGAAAAACGGGGAAAAAATAAGAGTAAGCTCAAAATCCGGACAGGCATATTTCTGTCACATATCGTCGATTCTGGATGATGAGGTCATCGCAGTTATTGACAGTGCAGATGAGACAGGCACAGAGCTTGACAATCACATCGTGCTGTATCAGGGGCTGCCAAAGGGCGATAAGATGGAGCTTATTATTCAAAAGGCTGTGGAGCTTGGTGTATCTGAGATAGTACCGGTTGCCATGAAAAACTGTGTGGTAAAGCTGGATGAAAAAAAGGCAGCAAAAAAGCTGCAGAGATGGCAGGCTATCGCTGAGAGCGCAGCAAAGCAGTCAAAGCGCACTGTGATCCCCACTGTGAAGCAGCCGGTTACATACAAGGAAGCTTTGAAAATCGCTTCAGAGCTTGACATCACGCTGGTGCCATATGAGAATGAGCGTGGCATGGATGCGACAAGAGAGATAATGGGGCAGCTTAAGGCTGGTCAGACTATCGGTGTTGTCGTGGGTCCTGAGGGCGGCTTTGCACCGGAGGAGATAGCACTTGTGGATGAGCATGCCACAATGCACAGAATAAGCTTGGGACGCAGGATTTTACGCACGGAGACAGCAGGACTTGCTGCACTTGCCATGCTTGTATACAATTTGGATGTATAGACAGTAGAGATACTTAACAGTTAAGAAGTAGAAGTTAGGAGCAAAAATGGAAGCATATTTGGATAATTCTGCCACAACCAGATGCTCAAAAGCAGCGGCAGATATGGTTTATAAGCTGCTTACAGAGGATTACGGTAATCCTTCATCACTTCATATGAAGGGCGTTGAGGCAGAAAATTATATTAATGATGCTAAGAAAAAGATTGCAAAGACACTCAGGGTGCAGGACAAGGAGATACTATTTACATCCGGCGGCACAGAGTCGAATAATACTGCAATAATAGGTGCTGCAATGGCCAATAAGCGTGCAGGAAGGCATATCATCACATCTTCTGTAGAGCACGCATCGGTTTTGTCTGTGATGCAGTTTCTGGAGGAGCAGGGCTTTGAAATAACATATCTGCCTGTAAACCATGACGGTGTGATAAGTGTTGAAGAGCTGAAAAATGCCGTAAGGGAGGATACAATTCTTGTATCGCTTATGCATGTAAACAATGAGATTGGTGCAGTCATGCCGATTGAGGAGGCGGGAGCAGCTATAAAAGAGAAAAATCCTGCCGCACTTTTTCATGTGGATGCCATTCAGTCCTACGGCAAGCTTGAAATCAGACCAAAGCGCATGAATATAGACATGCTTTCAGTCAGTGGACACAAGATTCACGGACCAAAGGGCAGCGGATTTTTATATATAAAGGACAAGACTAAGATCAAGCCGATTATATACGGAGGCGGCCAGCAGAAGGGCATGCGCTCAGGTACGGAAAATGTTCCTGCATATGCAGGTCTTGGAGTGGCAGCAGAGGAAATTTACACGGATTTTGATAAAAAAATAGCACATATGTATGAGCTTAGGGATCATTTTATAGAGTCAGTGCAGCGTATTGACGGAGTATCTGTAAATGGACGCACGGACCATACAAATGCACCTCATGTGGTAAGCGTGAGCGTAGATGGTGTGAGAGCGGAGGTTATGCTTCATACTCTTGAGGACAGGCAGATATATGTGTCTGCAGGAAGTGCCTGTTCATCAAATAAACCGGCAATCAGTTCAACACTAAAGAGCATAGGGCTTAAGCCGTCTCTTTTGGATTCCACAATCAGATTCAGCTTTTGCGTGAATACCACACAGGAGGAAATTGATTACGCTGTATCAGTGATGGCAGAGGTGATACCAATGCTGCGAAGATATACAAGGCGCTAATGAGCTGCAAAGAGATCGCAGGTATTAGCATAGCCGGTAACCATGAAGAAACTAAAAAGTTACGCATACAATGAAATATTAAGTAATTAATAATAATAAATAATAAATAAAACCAATAAATAAAACCAGAACAGGAGAGTTACATGTACAAGACATTTTTGATCAAGTATGCTGAGATTGCGATAAAGGGCAAAAACAGATACATTTTTGAAGACGCGCTCGTTAAGAATATCAAATATCAGCTTCGCAATGTGGATGGAAGCTTTGAGGTAAGAAAGGAAAGCGGACGTGTGTACGTGGAGACAGACGGAGACTATGATTATGACGAGACAGTTGCCACATTGTCAAGAATTTTTGGTATCGTGGGTATCTGTCCGGTCGAGCTGCATGAGGATGAGGGCTTTGACAAGCTCTGTGAAGCAGTTATCGAGCATATCAACCATGTATACAAGGATAAGAGCTTTACCTTCAAGGTAAATGCGAGACGTGCCAGAAAGAACTATCCGATGACCTCCATGGAGATAAATGCCGCAGTCGGTGAAAAGGTGCTGGAGGCATTTCCTGAGACAAGGGTAGATGTACATAATCCACAGGTTATGATCAATATAGAGATCAGACCTATGATAAATATTTATTCAGAGGAGATTCCGGGACCGGGCGGTATGCCGCTTGGCACAGCAGGAAAGGCAATGCTTCTGCTCTCAGGTGGAATCGACAGCCCGGTTGCAGGATACATGATTGCAAAGCGAGGCGTGGTAATCAATGCCACATATTTCCATGCACCGCCATATACGAGTGAGAGAGCAAAGCAGAAGGTTGTAGACCTTGCAAAGAAGGTTGCCAGATATTCGGGCAAGATAAAGCTGCATGTTGTCAATTTTACCGATATACAGCTTGCCATATATGAGAAATGTCCTCATGATGAGCTGACCATCATCATGCGCAGATACATGATGAAGATAGCAGAGCACTTTGCCGATGAGGATAAATGCTTAGGCCTTATCACAGGTGAGAGCATCGGACAGGTTGCAAGCCAGACAATGCAGTCGCTTGCTGCAACAAACGAGGTGTGCCATATGCCTGTATACAGACCTCTTATTGCCATGGACAAGAATGATATCATTGATATATCAAACAAAATTGATACCTATGAGACATCGATTCTTCCGTATGAGGACTGCTGTACTATTTTCGTAGCAAAGCATCCTGTTACAAAGCCGAATATAAACAGGATTAAGAAGTCTGAGGAAAGACTTAACGATGTGATAGATGAGCTTATGAAGACAGCTATAGATACTACAGAAGTGATTATGGTGGATGCTGAGTAATCAGTGCCACCTTAGAGCAAAATAAAAAGGACCTGAGATTCAGGTCCTAATTAATCAAATCATTGTGTCTGTATTACTTGGCTTCGTCGATGATATATGGCTTTAATACTTCCATAATCTCGTCAAGTCCGGTTTCTGTATGTATAGCGAGCTCTATTGGCTTAGAAAGGTCTAGGCTGAAGATACCCATAATTGATTTAGCATCAATGACATATCTGCCCGATATTAAATCAAAATCGAAATCAAACTGAGTAATAGCGTTAACGAATGATTTTACTTTCCCAATGGAATTTAATGAAATCTGTACTGTTTTCATATTGAAAACCTCCTTAAATAACTACTGTCATATAGATAGTAATAGTTTTTTAAGGAAAAGTCAATTAAATAGGAGTAAAAAAATAAAATGAAAAAAGCAGCCTTACATAATTTAGGATGTAAAGTAAATGCATATGAGACAGAGGCCATGCAGCATCTGCTTGAGGAGGCGGGCTATGAGATAGTTCCATTCACACAAAAAGCTGATGTGTATGTCATAAATACCTGCTCAGTCACCAACATGGCTGACAGAAAATCCAGACAGATGCTTCACAAGGCAAAGAAAAATAATCCGGACTCAATAGTTGTGGCAGCCGGCTGCTATGTGCAGACAAGTGAAAAAGAGGTATTAAACGACTTATCGGTGGACATAGTCATCGGAAATGACAGAAAGCATGACCTTGTAAGGCTGCTTGAGGAATACTCTTTGGACAGTGTAAACGATACCGTTGACGATATAAATGACGGAAAGCATGATTTTGAGGAGCTCTTTATAGACCAGACAAAGGAGCACACGAGAGCCTTCATCAAGGTGCAGGACGGCTGTAATCAGTTTTGCAGCTATTGTATCATTCCGTATGCCAGAGGACGTGTCAGAAGCCGTAGGTTTGAAAATGTAATAGCAGAGGTTGAAAGGCTCGCGGCAAACGGCTTCAAGGAGGTTGTGCTGACAGGTATCCATCTAAGCTCATACGGTGTGGATTTTGAGGAAGCTACAGGCCTTCTTGAGCTGATACAGGCGGTGAACGCGGTAAAGGGCATAGAGCGCATCAGGCTTGGGTCACTCGAGCCTAAGATTGTGACAGAGCACTTTGCGAGTGAGCTTTCAAAGCTTGATAAAATCTGTCCTCATTTCCATCTGTCGCTTCAGAGCGGCTGTGATGCAACACTTAAGAGGATGAACAGAAAATATACCACTAAAGAGTACGAGAGAGGCTGTGAGCTTTTGCGTAAATATTTTGTTCATCCGGCCATCACAACCGATGTGATTGTGGGATTTCCTGGTGAGACAGAGGAGGAGTTTGAACAGACTAAGGCATATCTTGAGCATATACATTTTTATGAGATGCATATCTTTAAGTACTCAAAGCGAAAAGGCACCCGCGCAGCAGTAATGCCTGACCAGATAGATGAGCAGATTAAGGCGGCACGAAGCGAAAAGCTCATAGCACTCGGTCATGACATGTCTAAGGAGTTCAGGAAATTCTATATCGGAAAGAATGAGGAGGTGCTTTTTGAGGAAAAGGCCGTAATCGGTGATAAAGAATACTTTGTCGGATATACTAAGGAATATGTCAAGGTCGCTAAGAAAACTGACGAAAACCTTGAAAATCAGATAGTTTCAGGCCGTATATCGGGTATGCTTACAGACGAAATATTACTCTTCGAATAATAAAAGGTTGTAATTTTATTACATTTATAATAAAATAATATTACAAGAAGGGCGAAACGTATGGAAAAAAATATTAACAACACACAATTTTTTACAGTTCAAAAGGAGCCTGAGCTTCAGGTAAGCGATGTACTTGAGATTGTGTACAAGGCATTAAAGGAAAAGGGCTACAATCCTGTTAATCAGATTGTTGGATATATTATGTCCGGAGATCCAACATATATCACAAGCCACAATAATGCGAGAAGTCTCATCATGAAGGTTGAGAGAGACGAGCTTGTGGAGGAGGTTCTCAAGACATACATTGAGAACAGCGCATGGGATTAATATGAGGATATTAGGTCTTGATTTTGGTTCAAAGACAGTCGGAGTAGCGGTGAGCGACGAGCTCTTAATCACAGCACAGGGTGTTGAGATAGTGCGCAGGAAGTCGCCATCCAAGCTCAGACAGACTTTGGCACGTATTGAGGAGATTATTGCAGAGTACAAGGTGGACAGGATTGTGCTCGGCTATCCTAAAAACATGAATAATACGGAAGGAGAACGCTGCGAGAAGACGAAGGAGTTCGGTGATATGCTTGCAAGGCGCACAGGTCTTGAGGTCATATACTGGGATGAGCGTCTTACGACAGTCGCAGCCGACCGTTCTATGATGGAAACCGGCATACGCAGGGAGAATCGCAAGGAGTTTGTTGATGAGATAGCAGCGATTTTTATTTTGCAGGGATATTTGGATTATCTGTCAAATAGTCGGTCTTAGTTTTTATGCAGAAAATAAAATTTACTGATCCGCAGACCAATGATGTTGTCGAGTTTGCGGTTGAAGAAGAGACAACACTTAATGGAACACGATATCTTTTAGTTTCCGAAGGAGAAGAAAGCGGAGACTGTGAAGCATATATTTTAAAAGAAGTAAGCACAAAGGATGAAGAGGTGCTTTATCAGATGGTTGAAGACGATGTTGAGTTTTCGGCTATTGCTAAGGTATTTTCTGAGCTTACGGATGATGACACTGCACTTGAATATTAGGATTGCAGTTGTACGTGAAATAAATTTGGAGGTAATATTTTGAAGAAAACAGAAAAACAGAATACAGGTAAGCTTAAGATCATTCCACTTGGAGGATTAGAGCAGATTGGAATGAATATTACTGCCTTTGAGTATGAGGACAGTATTATTGTAGTAGATTGCGGATTGTCATTCCCTGAGGACGATATGCTGGGAATAGATTTGGTTATCCCTGATATCACTTATCTTAAGGAGAACATCGATAAGGTCAAGGGCTTCTTTATCACTCATGGACATGAGGATCATATCGGTGCTATTCCTTATGTACTAAAGGAGATAAATGTACCGATATACGCTACAAAGCTTACCATCGGAATTATTGACAGAAAGCTTGAAGAGCATGGCATGCTCAAGACTGTCAAGAGAAAAGTCGTAAAATACGGACAGCATATCAACCTTGGCTGCTTCAGGGTTGAGTTTATAAAGACTAACCACAGTATCCAGGATGCAGCAGCGCTTGCTATATATTCACCGGCAGGTATAGTTGTGCATACAGGCGATTTCAAGGTAGATTACACACCTGTATTTGGAGATGCAATCGACCTTGCAAGGTTTGGTGAGATTGGAAAGAAGGGCGTGCTCGCGCTTATGTGCGACAGTACCAATGCAGAAAGACCGGGCTTCACACAGTCTGAGAAGTCTGTCGGAAAGGTATTGGACGGCATCTTTGAGGATCACAGGAAAAACAGAATTATCATTGCTACATTTGCATCAAATGTAGACCGTGTGCAGCAGATTATCAACTGTGCTGAGAAGTATGGCAGAAAGGTAGCCATCGAGGGACGAAGCATGGTAAATATCATTTCGATAGCCTCAGAGCTTGGCTATCTGTCGCTGCCTGACAATATTCTTATAGATGTAGAACAGCTTAGAAGCTATCCTGATGAGCAGACTGTCATCATCACGACAGGAAGCCAGGGAGAGTCAATGGCAGCTCTTTCACGTATGGCAAACGGTACCCACAGAAAGGTATCCATAAAGCCAAACGATACCATTGTATTCAGCTCAAATCCTATACCGGGAAATGAGAAGTCGGTTACAGGTATCATCAATGAGCTCATGATGAAGGGGGCAGACGTTATATTCCAGGATGTCCATGTTTCCGGCCATGCGTGTCAGGAGGATATAAAGCTTATTTATTCTCTTGTCAATCCAAAGTACGCAATCCCTGTTCATGGAGAGTACAAGCATCTTGTGGCACAGGCAAAAATAGCCGAGCAGCTCGGATATGATACAGACCATATCAAGATCCTTTCATCAGGAGATGTGCTCGAAATCAATGATGATGGTGCCAAGGTGACAGGCAGAGTGCATGTGGGCAATGTTATGGTCGATGGACTCGGTGTAGGAGATGTAGGAAATATCGTGCTCCGTGACAGACAGCGTCTGGCTGAGGATGGAATCATCATCGTTGTGATGACACTTGAGGCAGGCTCAGGTCAGCTGCTTGCAGGCCCTGATATAGTATCAAGAGGATTTGTATATGTGCGCAATTCTGAGAGCCTGATGGATGAGGCGAAATGCGTGCTGGATGACACAATGGAGCGTCTGACAGACAACAATGTGACAGACTGGGGCAAGATAAAGACAGAGGTAAAGGATGCATTGGGAGACTTTGTTTGGAAGGAAACAAAGAGAAGACCGATGATTATACCTATAATTATGGAAGTGTAGGAACAGCTTATGGATTTTAACAAGGCTTTATTTGGTTTTATAAGGGTTGCTTTTTCAATAATGATTGCTCTTTTAGTGCTGTTTGCGGGCATAAAAATCTGCAGCATCTGCTATGATTTTGGCTACAGAGTTTTTACTGAGCCTGCCATGACAAATGGCGATGGTCAGGATGTACTTGTTCAGGTGGAAAAGGGCATCTCCGCAGAGGAGCTTGGACAGCTTTTAGAGGACAAGGGCCTTGTAAGGGATCACAATTTATTTTATCTCCAGCTTAAGCTGTCTGCTTACTCAGGACATATAAAGCCAGGGATATACACACTCAACACTTCAATGACGGCAAAGGATATGATGGTAATCATGTCCTCCGACAAGAGCGATGAAGAACAGACACAGACTACGGAGCCTTCGGATACACAGTAATTATCCGTTAAGCGCATTTGTGTCAATAATTAGATTAGGAAATACAAGAATGATAGTTGATGAGAGACTTGTCACATATATCAATTCCTTGGACAGAGGCAACACGCCTGTATTAGATGAGATAGAGAAGGAAGCCTTAAGAGACTTCGTTCCGATTATCAGAAAAGAGATGCAGAGCTTTTTAAAGCTGCTTCTTGCAATGCAAAAACCAATGCGTATTCTCGAGGTGGGAACAGCGGTTGGTTTTTCTGCCGTTTTGATGGCAGAGTATGCACCGAAGGGTTGTCAGATAGTGACGATTGAAAATTACGAAAAAAGAATACCTATCGCAAAGGCCAACTTTGAAAGAGCCGGGAAGCAGGAGCAGATTACACTCTTAGAGGGCGATGCAACAGAAATACTTCCACAGCTTGAAGGACAGTTTGACATGATATTTATGGACGCGGCAAAGGGGCAGTATATCAACTTTATGCCGCAGGTGCTTCGCCTTTTAAAAACAGGCGGGGTGCTGGTGTCCGACAATGTGCTGCAGGATGGCGATATCATAGAATCGCACTATATCGTTGAGCGCAGAAACCGTACCATCTACAAGCGCATGAGGGAGTATCTCTACGAGCTTACACACTCCGATGAGCTGGTGACGGCAGTGATGCCTATAGGCGATGGAATTACGGTGTCAACAAAGCTATAGTAACCGGTGTAGAATATATTTGATGAATACAAAACTGTATGGGAGAAAAAATGAGAAAAATAGAATTACTTTGTCCGGCGAGCAGCCTGGAGGTACTTAAGATAGCAGTTATATATGGAGCTGATGCAGTTTACATCGGTGGAGAGGCATTTGGACTAAGGGCCAAGGCTAAGAATTTCTCCATGGAGGAGATGGCAGAGGGCGTGGCCTTTGCGCATGCTCACGGTGTGAGAGTGTATGTTACTGCCAATATTTTGGCTCACAACTATGACCTTGACGGAGTGCGTGAATACTTTACAGAGCTTCACAACATGAAGCCGGACAGACCTGATGCACTGATCATTGCAGATCCGGCAGTTTTCATGATTGCAAAGGAGGTCTGCCCGGAGATAGAAAGGCATGTCAGCACACAGGCCAACAACACGAACTACGGCACATATCAGTTCTGGTGGAATCTCGGAGCCAGCCGCGTGGTGACAGCCAGAGAGCTTTCGCTTAAGGAGATAAAGGAGATAAGAGGGCACATAGATGACAGGATGGAGATAGAGACCTTCGTGCACGGAGCAATGTGTATCTCATATTCCGGCCGATGCCTGCTTTCCAACTATTTCACAGGCCGTGATGCCAATAAGGGCGCGTGCACACATCCGTGCCGCTGGAAATACTCTGTTGTGGAGGAAAAGCGCCCGGGTGAGTATCTGCCGGTATACGAGAATGAGCGCGGCACATATATCTTCAACTCAAAGGATCTGTGCATGATAGAGCATATCCCGGATCTGATTGATGCAGGAATAGACAGCTACAAGATAGAGGGACGTATGAAGACCGCTCTCTATGTGGCAACAGTAGCAAGAACCTACCGCAAGGCGATAGATGATTATCTTGAGTCACCTGAGAAATACGAGGCAAATATGCCATGGTACTTAGAGCAGATAAAGAGCTGTACCTACAGGCAGTTTACCACTGGCTTTTTCTACGGAAAGCCTTCGGAGGAGACTCAGATATACGATAACAATACTTACGAGAAGGGCTACACCTATCTCGGAATAGTTGGTGCGCCAAATGAAAAAGGTCTCTATCGTATGGAGCAGAGAAACAAGTTCTCAGTTGGCGAGCAGATTGAAATCATGAAGCCAAACGGTGACAATGTGCTTGCAACAGTGCTTGCACTTGTTGATGAGGACGGCAATGAGATGGAATCCTGCCCGCATCCACAGCAGGTATTCTATGTAAAGCTGTCAGAGACACCTGATGAGTTTGATATTTTAAGACGTCAGGAGAATGAGGCTATCGCTTTAGATTAAAATAATTGTTTTTTAGGAATGAATCCGCTATACTAAATTATAGTATTGCGGATTTTTTCCGTAAAAAAATACGGATTATTTGAAAATTTGTTGAAATAATAACTGAAATACAGCTGATAGTAATGGAGAAAAAATGTTAAAAATAGCTATATGTGATGATGAAAAAGTATTTAGAGATAATATAAATAAATATGTTGCAGCCTATTTAAACGAAAAAGAGATTTCTTATGAAATAGATACATTTTCATCAGGTAAGGAAATAATTGATTTAGGAATTGAAATTAAACAATACAACATCATTTTTTTGGATATTAATATGGATGATGTTGATGGAATTGTTACGGCACAAAAAATCAGGGAATATAGTTCTGAAATATATATTGTATTTGTGACGGCTTATATAAATTATTCGTTGGAGGGCTACAAGGTCGATGCCATAAGATATCTGTTGAAAAATAATACTAATTTGGAGGCTTCCATAAGCGAATGCATGGATGCCATTCTTCATAAGATGAATTTTGTAGTAAAAAAGAAAAAATTCAAGTTCAATGAAGGAGAAAAGGAGATTAATATAGACAATATACTATATATTGAAAGCAAATTACATAAACTGCGATTCTATATCATGGAGGATAAAATCAAAATCTATAATTTATATGGCACATTAAATGAGCTGGAAAATGAACTAAAAGATTTCCATTTTATTAGAATCCATCAAAGCTATTTGACCAATTTGAAATATATTAGGAGTGTTAAATGCTATAAAGTACTGTTATGTAATAATCAGGAATTGCTCATACCTAAGGCAAGATATAAGAATGTGAAGGATGCATTCATTTCATATAAGGGAGAATTGTGATATATGTTTACATATTTTTTCAGTTTAGTAATTATTATATTTGAAGCGATATGTTGTAATTTATTTTACGATGTTTTTTGCAAAGAAAATTCGAGATTAAGAAAAAGTCAAAAAGTTTTGCTGATGCTATCATTGATTTGCTGCTATTATTTATGCGGATTATTTTTGTCTGATATGCTTATATTGAAAATGACGTTGGTTGTACTGGCTGCAGTTATAATTATGAGTTTTTATTTTGAAATTAGTATAAAAAAATCAGTCATTTTTGCATTATTATATCAAGGATTATCAATCATAGTTGATTATATAGCTTATATTAGTAATAACACAATTATTTCAAAAGCGGGTGAGGTACAAAAAGGATATGCGTTAGAGGGAAGCTTGGTTGTTATTTTTAGCAAGATTACCGTATTTTTATGTATCTTACTGCTAAAAAAACACTTTGGAAAAAAATCAACAGAGACTTTACCTGACAAAATATGGGGAAGATTTTTGTTTTTTCCTGTATTTACAATAATTACAATTATAGCAATGATTATGACGTTTCAATATACAAAAAATGAAGTGCAGGCGAACGTTTTATATTCTATCTCTTTGGGATTGGCTGTGATGAATATATTTGTATATTTCCTGATTAACGATATTGTAACCAGTGAAGCTAAATTGCATGAAAAGGAAGTATTGGGACTACAGTTTAAAAACCAAATTGATATGTACCGTTCTATTTCGGAAAATTATGAAATTCAGAAGAAAAAGTCACATGAATTTAAAAATCATATATTGTGTATAGAATCTTTATTGAAAGCTCATGAATATGACGAGGCAAGTAAATATGTAAGAAATATCAGCAATACTTTTATTGGAGAAAAAAATGCAATCAATACAAATCATGTGATAATAAATGCGATTCTTAATACAAAGTATCAGGAGGCTATCAGTAAGAATATTGTTTTTGTGTTTAAGGTAAATGATTTATCAAAAATTGTAATAAAGGATGAGGATCTGGTAGTAATTTTAGCAAATCTGCTAAATAATGCTATTGAAGCATGTGAAAAATGTGAGGAAAAGAAAACTATAAAACTAAAGTTTGTGATAGAGGAAAATCTTATAGTTCTTTCGGTGAAAAATACATGCAGTAATCTAATTATTTACAGTGGTAATGAAATAAAAACAAGTAAAAAAGATGAACCGGAAATGCATGGCATTGGTATAAAAAATATTATTCAAATTGTAGAAAAATACAATGGCGAATATGTTATTAAAAATGAGAACAATGAATTTAGTTTTTCTATTATTATCCCATTATAATATGTGACCATAGTTTATGTCCATTTTCTGCAAAAAATGTTCGTTTTGTGCATGGATTGTTGATTTTATCTATTATGTTAGATAAAATTATACAAAAGGGGAGAAAAAGATATGGTGAAAAATATAGTTAATGCTATAGTGGAACAAATGGAAAAAGAAAATTTATTGAATATAGAGATGAAAGAATATTTCACATATAGTATAGCTATGATTATAGAAAAATGGATTACTATTATATCAGTACTATTTGTTGGTGGGATTTTTAAACAGACTGTTCAAATGATGTTATTTTTATTCTTTTTTCTATTATTAAGGAAAAGGACTGGTGGATATCATGCAAGTTCATTTTTGCATTGTTATATAGAAACAATAATTATTAGTATAGTTGTTATTCATATGTGTTTAATATCAGCTCGTTACATGATGGTTATTTATTTGCTGGTTATATGCTCTATATTAGTAATAAGTTTTATAGGGGTAGTAAATCATCCTAATTTGGCATTGGATTATGTTGAAGTTAACGAGTCAAAGAAGGCTGCTAGATGTATTTTAGCAATAGAAAGTATTATAATAGTATTGCTTATTGTGCTTGATGTATGTAGGTTATGTGTTTGTTATATGTCTGCTTCTATTATATTATGCGCATTACTTTTGGGGTTGGCAAAAATTATTAAACAGGAGGTGAAATTTGAAAATGAATAGTTTGAAAAGACTAACATTAGAACTTGTCAAAAAAGTAGTTATTTTCGAGATAAAAAGAGATAATGAAACCCATTCATTTTGCGCTTGTATTTTATATCAACCTAAAAGACCTGAAAAAGGAAGATTTCAGGTAACAAATAATAGAAACATATAATTAATTATATCAAAGAAGAAGGAGAAAAAATATGAACAAAATCACAAAAGCGAATTTTAAGAAATTGGTTTTAGTACTCACTTTAACATTAGTAATGACTCTAGGTATGAGTATATCAGTATTTGCAGCTACAGGTGCCATTAATGGATACGCTATTACTGGCTCATCTCATATAACTCGTACAACAGCAAGCGCATCAACAACATATGAAAAAAGGACAGGTTCTATTTCGGTAGACTCAACCTATAGTTATGTTAACACATATACGCTTGCGACAGGTAGTAGTACTAAAAGTAAAGGCTATTATACGTCAGTTGAAATTAATTTTTCAGCACCATATAATTGCCATAGTGTTAGAATAAGAAGTTCACATAAAGTTTCTGCATATGGTCAGACATGGTCTTCAAATTCAACAGCGGTATATTGATTTTATCAGTATAATTTAGTAATATTATTAAAAGAAAAGGATGAGGAAAAAATATGAACAAAATCACAAAAGCGAATTTTAAAAAATTAGTTTTAGCATTAGCATTAACGTTAGTAATGACTTTAGGCATGAGTATATCAGTGTTTGCGGCTACAGGTGCTATCAATGGATATACAACTAGAGCTTCATCAACTATTCGTCAACAAAAGGCGAGTGCCTCTACATCATATGATTATAATGGATCTGTTAGTGTATCATCTACTTACAGTTATGTAGATGTTAATACTCTGGCTACAGGGACATATACAAAGAATAATGCACATTATAGTCATTGTTCAGTTGAGTTTTCAGCTCCAAGTAATTGTCATAGTGTTAAGATAGTAAGCTCACATAAAGTTTCAGCTTTTGGTCAAATATGGAGTACAAAGACATCAGCAACATGTTAATTAATATATATTTTTTTTTGGGGGGGGGAAAGGTAGTATGAAGAAAAAACGCATATTAATCGCATCAATCATCTTCATACTTATCATCTGTATTGTGGCTGCGGTTTTTATAATAAAGAATAAAAACCGCAGTACCTCTAATACGGTATACACATATTCCAATGTAAATCCGGATTATAACTACTCTGAGGATAATGTATTATATCTTGATGACTCGGGAATATTGCATCTTATTGATACAGCATCCGGTAAGGATATTGTCTATTGTGACAAGCCAAACTGCACACATGAAGGATACTCACGCACAAATCAGAATCCTTCATGCCCTGCAGCTTTTTATGGATTGTCAAAAGCTGGAGCGGTAATTTACAATGATCATCTCTATTTTATAGGAAATATGTCAGATGAAGACATGACAATACAGTATCTGTATGTGATGGATTCTAATGGTGAGAATCGAAAAAAAACAGCTAAATTAGAGAATGTTCAACATGTTAAGGCTGTTTTGTACAGGGATAATTATGTTATAGGAGCTTACAGCAACAGTGTGGAGCTTAATGATGAAGGACAGATTATAAATGATGATAAGCCTGAAGCCGGTATTTTTGTTATAGATCTTGATAATTACAAGGTGTATATGAGTGATAAGATAACAAGCGAACAGTCAAATATTATGGACATATATTATGAAGACGGTGCAGTGTACTATTCGACTGTGCGGTTTGGAGATGATGTTACAGAGCTGATGATAGAGGAGGGCGCGACAGCTGATGCAGAGTCTTTTGCCTACGATAATATGCTTAATGGAATATATCAATATGATATAGCAGATGAAAAGACAACATGTCTGACGGAAATAGACCATATTAACAATCTTAGGCTGTTAGATGGCGATGGTTATTATTCGTCAAAGGATGGATATTTTGTGTTTGACACCGAAAGCAGACAGACAAGACAGCTTCCGATAGATGCGGATGGAAAAACACAATATGGACCATTAAAAAAGAGCGGAGATTTTCTATATTATGCCCTTTCTGAAGAAAACAGTGATGAAGTGACATATTACCGCTTGAAGGATGATAAGAGTGAAGAACTGATGAAGCTGTCTACTGAAAAGGCATTTGGTATTGAAAACATATGCGGTCAGTCGGTATATGTCAACTATACTGATGATGAAGGCGAATTTTCACTTGGAGTTATAAGTCTTGATAATCTGAATAAAGGCAATTTTAATCCGAGAAAATTGAGGTGCTATAATGAAGAATAAGAAAAAGGGTGTTTTAATAGCAGTTGTAGTGATTGCCCTGATCGTGGCGGCAGTAGCAGCGGTATGTATTAATAAAAAAGCAGGCGATTCAGGAAAACTTAAAGAGGGACAGACCGAGACAACAGTCAAAAAGTCGGATACAAAGGTCATAACATTTGCTGTACCCGATATTTGCAGGATTGATGAGAATAACCTTAAGCAGTTTAATGCTGCACTTATGAGTGATGGCTACAACTATGAGCTGAATATAAAATATCTGGAGTATGATGAATACAGCCAGAAGCTTGAAAGTGCCTTTGCTGCCGGGGAAACAGATGTTGCATTTTTAGGTTTAGGCGATGAGAATGGAAATAATCCGGTATATGACCTTATAAGTTCGGATCTTGTCTTAAATCTCGATGATGTTTTGTCGAAAGATCAGGGAAAGACACTTTATGATGCTTTCCCAAAGAATCTTTGGGAGATGGCAAAATGTGACGGACATATTTATTCCATACCATCGGCACTTGCAGATGATAATGGAGTTTATGCTGCATTTAACAGGGATTATATCTCAGATGATGTCATAAATTCGTGGGATGGAAGCATAGATGGAATTTATCAGATACTCAAGGCTTCAGAGTGGGATAACAGCAAAGCTCCGGGATTTCAATATCTCATAAACGAATATGTATTTGGAGATATGATCGGCTGTGAGATAAGAAACGGACTTTGCTTCGATTATGATACGATGTCAGTCGAAAATCCACTGGAATCGCAAAAGTTTACGGAATATCTTAAGGGGCTCGATAAGATGAAAAAAGACGGATACCTGAAGGACGATGAGACCGGTGAGATAACATACCTTAATAATATCGGATTAAATAATGAGGAAATATTACAAAATGTTAAGTCCGGCAATTTTGTTGTAGCTTTGTGTTCCGGAGAGATAGACGAGAATTTCCAAAAAGATAATATAGCGGTAAAAACAGTAGAGCATTATCTGACATCAAGGGTAAACGCATCCATTGGTATAGCGAAAAACACTAAGGATGTCGATGCTGTGGTAGAGTTTTTAGGTCTGTTATATGGAAACGGAAAGTACGCAGATATTCTCCTGTATGGACAGGAAGGCACGGATTACAAGGTCGTAGACGGTGTTGCATGCAATACGGATGGTACTGATCTGGAGGATGACTATTTAAGTAAGCTCTGTCTGGATCTGTTTATAAATGTATATCCGGTAACAGGTGAAAGATACATGGAAAATCGAAAAGATGAGTTTTTTGCCCTTTATGACAATGCCGGAGTATCTCCGTTTATCGGTTTTGAGCCTGATACGGAGAATTTGAACAATATCTCAAATGATCTTTCGGATTTCATGAATGGCTTAAATGGTAAGTCGGTTGAGGAGAGTATAGAAGGTGCAAAGGAAAAGCTTACAGCAGATGGAATGGACAGCTATCTTGAAAGCGTGAGAAGTCAGTGGGAGGAATATAAGCAATGACACTTGAATTGGAGGGGCTTACAAAAGTTTATAAGGATAAAACTGCGCTGGATGATGTGTCTTTTTCATTTACACCCGGCATATATGGGCTTTTGGGACCTAATGGAGCCGGTAAATCAACTATGATGAATCTCATTTCTGACAATCTGACTCCATCAAAAGGCCGTGTGCTGCTTGACGGAAGGGGCATAGACGAGCTTGGAAGTGAATACAGGAAGCTTCTCGGATATATGCCACAGCAGCAGAATATTTATCCGGAGCTTAGTCTTAGGCGTTTTCTTTACTTTATGGCATCCCTGAAAGGATTAAAAAAGAGTGAAGCCGGGGAAGATATAGATCACTATGTGCGCATGGTAAAGCTTGATGATGTCCTTGGAAAAAAGCTTGGCGCTTTTTCGGGTGGAATGAAGCAGAGAGCACTGATAGCACAGGCACTCATAGGCAATCCCGGCATACTTATACTGGATGAGCCAACGGCAGGGCTTGACCCAAAGGAGAGAATCAGAATCCGCAATCTGATATCAGAGGTTGCAAAGGACAAGATTGTTATTATTGCGACTCATGTGGTTACGGATGTAGAGTTTATAGCCAAAGAGATTGTTATGTTAAGCAACGGCAAAATAATAAGGAGTGGTTCTCCGTCAAAGCTGCTTAAGGAGCTGGATGGAAAGGTATGGAATATTTTTTTATCGGATAATGAGATAGATGAGGTAAACACAGGATACAAGGTGAGCAATATTTCAAGGGATGCAGACGGTGTCATAGCCCGCATTATTGCCGATTCGTATGATGGCAGATGGCAGAAGGAGGCTGTGCGGCCAAATCTTGAGGACTTGTATTTGTATCTTAATGGGGACTGAAAATGGATATAGTAAAAAACGAAATATGTAAACTATTGACTAAAAGAACAGTGCTTATTCTTTTGTTTTTGCTTGTTCTTAATCCTGTTCTTGGACTGTATACCATGAATACCGTAAATGATGATGGGTATACAGGTAAGGACTACAGCACGCTGTATGGCGAAATAAGCAATTACAGCCGTGAGGAGGTTTTGCCGGAAATTGAACAAAGGCAGATGACGGCAGAAGCTTACGGCAGGATTAGTCTGTGCAGCAGGGTATACAAGGAAGTAGGAGCATGTCTTTCTTATGATGAGTATCTGGACTCTGTCAATGAAAAGGCTGACGAGATTTCGATTATGAATAAGTTTTCCGGCAATGGAGGCTTTGCAGAGAAAAATGCTGCTAAAACGAGCAGAGTCTACGGTAAGCTTAAAGGTACAGTGCCTGAGGTTATTGATGCATCGGGACTTTTGAATATTACAGACAATGAGCTTACCGACTATGTGGCTGTGATTATGCTTTTTATCATTGCGCTCAACCTTGTTTTTTATGAAAAAAGCGAGAACCAGCTTGCATTGCTTAGAACAACTGCAAGGGGCAGAAGGCAGCTTATGGCGTCAAAGTCATTTGTGATGATTATGGCGGTCATTCTTATCACCTTACTGTTGTATGGCATCAATGCAGTCATAAGCATGTGCTTTTACAATCCGATAAATCTGAAAAGTCCGCTTCAAAGTGTTTATCTGTACTATGGCAGTCCGTTTAAGCTTAGTATAGGACAATTTCTGGCATGCTATTTTCCTGTGAAAATAATAAGCTTTATATTGCTTGGCCTGTTTTTTATGCTGATATGCGCAGCGCTTGACAATATTATATTTGTGTTCGTTGCTTCTGCAGTGACCGTGGTTATTGAGGCTATCTGCTACACAACGATATCAGGAACCAGCTTCCTAGCCTTCCTTAAGTACATAAATATCATGTACGGAGTCAGGACAGGCAGACTTTTTTCTGATTATGTCAATATCAATCTGTTTGGATATCCGCTTAATACCGGGGTATTGTATGGCTTGTTCTGGCTTGTGTGTATAGCTGTATGTATTTTTGCGGTTACAAATTATCTCAATTCGGTGCATGAAAAGAAGCTGCTTTTACTGCCCGGCTTTGCCTGCGGTAAAAATACAGGCTGCCATACATCTTTATTTTTGCACGAATGCTATAAGGCACTTGTTCCGGGAAAAGTGTTACTTATTTTGATTGCAGCAGCTCTTTTTGTGGTATGGTGGAATCCGGCAGAGAAGCTTTCATATGACTCGGTTGATGAGGTGTATTACAAGGAATATATGGACAAATATTATGGACCTTTAACTGCCAAAACCAATGAGCTTCTGGATGAAGAAAGAGTAAAATACGACAGACTGTCAGATAACATTGCTTACGATATGGCACAGGGGAAGAGTGAAAGCTATATCAATATAAAGTACAAGGATGAACTGAGCAGACAGGAGGCATTCAACAAGCTTACAGCACATGTGGATTATCTTAAGACGTTAAATGAGGGCTGGCTGTTTTTTGAAAAGGGCTATGATATCATCACCGACAGAACAGACTTCAAAAACCGTGATACAGCACAGGCCTTTGTGTATGTTATTCTCCTAATAGCAATAGCCTGCGGTATATGCGGAGCGGATTATGCAAACCATGAAATCCGGCTTTTAAGGACTACCCGCCGTGGCAGGAAGCAGCATATGGGAATCAAATGCATACTTGGCTTTTTGGGCACTGTCACAGCATTTGCACTTGTATATATTGTGCGGCTGTGCAATGTGCTTTCGGCATATGGCACGCAGGGGCTTAATGCTCCGGCAGCAAGTATGGAGCATCTGTGGCGTGTTTCGCAGAATATATCGGTAGGGCAGTATATACTTATCATAATGCTGATGCGCTTTATAGGGGGATTACTGGTCAGCCTGTTTGTTTTTGCAATGTTTAAATACTTAAGAAGCGGCATGTCTGTGATTATATCATGCGTCCTTTTTATTGTGCTGCCACTGGCGCTTGTGGCTTTTGGGGTGACGAATGCGCAGTATCTTCTGTTTAATCCGCTGCTTCTTGGAAATATATTTTGAATGCGTTTTCTATTGACATAAATATGCATTTAAGTTATATTTAGCTTATGGGGAGGTATGATAATGTATAATATTTTTTTCTATAAAGATAAAAAGGGCAATGAGCCGGTTAAGGAATATATAATTTCTCTAAAAAAGAAAAATTCTAAGGATAGTTTAATTAAATTACAAAAAATACAGGATTATCTAAATATTTTAAGAGAAAATGGAACCAGAGCCGGAATGCCTTTTGTACGCCATTTAGATGGTGAACTGTGGGAATTAAGACCGCTAAAGGATAGAATATTGTTTTTTGCATATAACGGTAATGATATTATTTTGTTATCGCAGTTTCATAAAAAAACACAGAAAACACCTCTAAGAGAAATAAAAAAGGCTAATAAACTTATGAAGGATTATTTAGAAAGGAGTAATGAAAATGAGTAAATCAAAGATTAATCCAAAAGGTTCTTCATGGGATGAACTTGAAAAACAATTATTTACATCAGAAGAGATTGCGGAAAGTGAAGTTCGTGTTGCAATCATTAATGAGATGATAAAAGCAAGAGAGGAAAATGGGATAACGCAAAAGCAACTTGAAGCAATGAGTGGAATTAAGCAGCCTGTGATTTCAAGAATGGAAAACGGAACGTCAGACCCACAGCTCTCTACAGTATTAAAAATTTTAAATTCATTAGGAAAAACATTACAGATTGTTCCAATGAAATAGATAAAAAGCATCTGTCCGGAAAAAAACCGGATAGATGCTTTTTACTATAGGACAAAGTTATAATTTTTTATAAAAATCTGTGATGCGGTCCATGCGTGCCCCCATATTCATAAGCAGTGCATCCGCAATAGTAATTGCAGCCATAGCTTCAACAACAACAACAGCACGTGGCACGATAATCGGGTCATGACGTCCCTTGATGGAAATCTCTATATCTTCACCGGATTTATTTACAGTGTGCTGTGTAGCTGCGATTGAAGGAGTAGGCTTTATGGCAGCTCTGAAAATAAGCGGTGAGCCGTCTGTCATGCCGCCGAGAGTACCACCGGAGTGATTTGTCTCTTTTGAAACAGCGCCATCCATCATAATAAAGGCATCATTGTTTGTAAGTCCGGTTGCCTTTGCTGCATCAAAGCCATCGCCGATTTCGAAGCCCTTTACAGCTCCGATAGACATAATAGCTTTTGCCAGATTGGCATCAATTTTCTCGAATACAGGATCACCGAGCCCGACAGGAAGACCTGTGATGACACATTCACACACACCGCCTGAGGAATTGAGTGATTTAAGGCATTCCTCCAGATGTTCAGAAGCTTTTAGCGCTGCATCGGCATCAGGCATATAAAGTGAATTGTTGTAAATCTCATGGGCATCAAAATTAACATCATTAATTGTAACAGGACCTATTGATCTGGTGTATGTAAGAAATTTTATGCCAAGGCTCGAGAGCATCTTTACAGCGATAGCACCCGCTGCAACACGGCCTATTGTCTCGCGTCCCGAAGAACGACCTCCGCCTCTGTAGTCTCTGAAGCCGTATTTCTCATCAAAGCAAAAGTCAGCATGCCCCGGACGATAGTATGAAGCAATCTCACTGTAATCCTTTGATTTCTGATTTTTATTCCACACAACCATAGAAACAGGTGTGCCTGTAGTCTTTCCCTCAAACACACCGGAGAGAATCTCAACCGCATCATCCTCCTTGCGTGGAGTAGTGAACTTGGACTGTCCCGGCTTTCTTCTGTTTAAGAATACCTGAATATCCTCCTCACACAGCTCAAGCCCCGCAGGAACGCCGTCCACAACGACACCTAAGCCCTTTCCGTGTGATTCTCCCCATGTTGTTACCTTAAAAATATTTCCGTATGATGAACCTGCCATGATGGTCTCCTTTTTATAATAATAGGTATATTATAAGTAATACCAAGTTGAATAGTCAAGAAAACTATGATATTATTTTATTTAGATAACTTTCGAATTATGTTTGTATATAATTGTGTTTAAAGGGTCAAAAGGTATCATCGATGCATGCTTGCATGCCTGTATATGCAAAGCGCAAATTAGGCGAAGCATAATTTAAGCAAGTATAATTAAGCATCATCATTTGTAGCAATTTTGCCACAACGTAAGGCACGTAAGCCGCGGCTACCGCGAGCGCACACGTGCTGCCCTGAGAGCGAATAGCGGAGCTGTTTAGAGTCTGTAGAATTATGCTTCGATACACAGAAATGCACCGGCAGGGACGCCGGGGCAAGGAGCTATCGAGCCATGGAGGGCGAGTAGCGACGGTTTCGTCAGCCGGAGAAAATCTATAAGCATAATTCGTACAGAATCTTAACAGCGCAGCGTAGCGAACAGGGCAGCGCGTGGACGCTCACGGTGACCGCGACTTACGTGCCGTCCTTAGAACCACAATGAAGCAACAAAACAATGACTACAATAAGACCGCAAAAGAGGGAGAAAACATGGAATTTAACGGGGTATTTCACCAGGCATACGACAACTACTGCTATCCTTTAAATGAGGATGAATTAATCATAAATATAAAGACCGGTTATGATGTGAAGGAAGTAAATATCATACTCGGTGACCCGTTCGCAGCCGGTATCTTAGGCGGTGGTGAGACCTGGAATGGCGATAAGCAGCCGATTATATTTAAAAAGAAATTAAAGCACCAGATATGGTGGACAACCACGGTAAAGCCACCATTCAAGAGACTTAAATATTATTTTGAGCTCATCACAGAGGATGAGAGATGGTTTTACTTTGAGGATGGCTTCGTGAGTGCAGAGCAGATGGCACTTGAGGGCAGAAGCCGCCAGTGCTTTGTATTCCCGTGGATGAATCCGTGTGATATTCCGGTCACACCGAAGTGGGTAAATGACACTATATGGTATCAGATATTTCCGGATAGATTCTGCAATGGAGACCACTCGATAGATCCTGATTATGTTGTTCCGTGGAGAAACAGGGGAAAGGTCAAAAATGAGGAGTGCTTCGGCGGAGACCTCGCAGGAATCATTAAAAAGCTTGATTACTTAAAGGAGCTTGGAATAAACGGAATCTACCTGACACCGATAAACGAGTCGCCGAGCAATCATAAGTATGATACAACGGATTATGCAAAGATTGATCCACGCTTTGGAGATGAAGATACCTTTAAGAGGCTGGTGCTAGAAGCCCATAGGCGTGATATGAGAATAATGCTTGATGGAGTGTTCAACCACTGTGGCTATTATTTTGCACCGTGGCAGGATGTTCTGGCAAAGGGAGCGGATTCAGAGTATTATGACTGGTTTATGATCAATGAATGGCCTCTTGACTTTAAGCATGGAGCGGCTAAAAAGGGTCAGTTTTATACGTTTGGATTTTTTGACAATATGCCAAAGCTCAATACAAATAATTCGGCGGTGCGAAAATACTTTATCGATATCTGCGCCAACTGGGTAGAAAATTATCATATAGACGGACTGCGCCTTGATGTGGCAAATGAGGTGTCACACCGCTTCTGCAAGGAGCTTAGGGCAAGGCTTAAGGAAATTAATCCGGATATTTACATTTTGGGAGAAATATGGCATAATGCTCTTCCGTGGCTGCGTGGAGATGAGTTCGATGCGGTTATGAACTATCCGCTTGGAGAGAGCATCAAGGATTTCTGGATAGATAAGAGCCAGACGAATCAGGATTTTGAGTATACTATAAACAGATGTTATACCAACTACATGCAGCAGACCAATGATGTGCTTTTCAATCTGCTTGATTCACATGATACAAAGCGCCTTCGCTCTGATACAAAGAATCTCGACCAGTACTTTGCACAGCTTGCAGTACTTTTTGCCATGCCGGGCAGCCCATGTATATATTACGGCACTGAGATTGCCATGCCGGGCAGCTATGACCCTGACTGCAGACGATGTATGCCGTGGGATGATATTGAGGCAGGCAGGTTTAAGGAGCGCATTGAGATGGTATCAAAGCTCATTCATTTAAGGGCGAGTGAGCCGCTTTTAAAGGGCAGAAACTTCCATTTCCCTGACGATTTTGCTGACAATCCAAGGGTAATCCAGTTCAGAAAGATGGGCTGGGTGGATACATATGTGGAGGTTATAGTCAACTGCTCTGATGAGGATATTGAGGTGCCAAAGGACGGCGAGGTACTTTTTGAGAGGCATTGCATAGATACCACACTGCTGACCAACGGAATATTAATCAGAAAAATCGTAGGCAATGGCGATAAGTAAAAGAAACAGGAGAATTAAACGAAAATATGGCTAAATATGAGTTACTAAAACAAGAGGGACGTGCCAAGAGAGGTACATTCCATACTGTGCATGGAGATATACAGACACCTGTATTTATGAATGTAGGAACAGTAGGTGCGATAAAGGGCGCTGTCTCTACGGACGATTTAAAGGAGATAAAGTGTCAGGTTGAGCTGTCAAATACATATCACCTGCATGTAAGAACCGGAGACAAAATCATTAAAGAGCTTGGCGGACTGCACAAATTCATGGTGTGGGACAGACCAATCCTTACAGATTCCGGCGGATTCCAGGTGTTTTCACTGGCAGGTCTTCGCAAAATAAAGGAGGAGGGCGTGTACTTCAACTCGCATATTGACGGTGCCAAGATTTTTATGGGACCTGAGGAGAGCATGCAGATACAGTCAAACCTCGGCTCCACGATAGCTATGGCATTTGACGAGTGCCCATCTAGCGTTGCAGACAGACAGTATGTGACAAACTCTGTAAATAGGACCGCGCGCTGGCTTGAGAGGTGCAAAAAGGAGATGGCACGCTTAAACAGCTTACCGGATACTATCAACAAGGAGCAGCTTTTATTTGGCATCAATCAGGGAGCTATTTATGATGATATAAGAATTGACCATGCAAAGCGCATTTCTGAGCTTGAGCTGGACGGATATGCTGTCGGAGGACTGGCGGTAGGAGAGAGCCATGAGGAGATGTACCATATTCTTGATGAAACAGTGCCTCATCTGCCTGTTAATAAACCTACATACCTGATGGGAGTAGGAACTCCTGCCAATATACTTGAGGGTGTAGAGAGAGGAATCGACTTCTTTGACTGTGTATACCCAAGCAGAAATGGCCGTCACGGACATGTATACACGAATCACGGCAAGCTTAATCTGTTCAACCAGAAGTATCAGAAGGATATGCGCCCTATTGAGGAGGGATGTAACTGCCCTGCCTGCCGCACATATTCGCGTGCATATATCAGGCATCTTTTAAAGGCAAAGGAGATGCTCGGAATGAGACTGTGCGTGCTCCATAATTTGTATTTCTACAATAATATGATGGAGGAGATAAGGGATTCACTTGATGCAGGCCGTTTTGCCTCATACAAGGCTGAAAAGCTCTATGGAATGACACAGGGAGAGCAGAGCTAGCAGATAAATATAAAAAATCTCGAAAATGATAAAAAATCCTTGCCGTTAGCACGTTTAACGTGTATTATGGTAATAGTGCTTAGAACACATCAATTATAGAATATTTAGGAGGAACAATTGATGACATCAATTTTAGCAAACGGTCAGGCAGCAGGAACAATTGGAATGGTTGTCTGGTTAGTAGTACTTTTCGCAGTTATGTATTTTCTTATGATCCGTCCACAGAAGAAGGAGCAGAAGAAAAAGGAGCTTATGCTTAATGAGGTTGCAACAGGAGACACAGTTCTTACAACAAGTGGATTTTACGGTACAGTTATCGATATCGAGGACGATACTGTAATCGTTGAGTTTGGTAACAACAAGAACTGCCGTATTCCAATGCAGAAGGCAGCTATCGCTGACCTTGAGAAAGCAGAGGATTCAGCTAAATAATGCAGATTTGTAAAGCCGTCACATAAGTGGCGGTTTTCTTATTATCCGCATCTCTTGCAATAATAATAAAAAACTGTTATTATAGTATGCAGTTATTATAAGCTGCAGTTATAAATTGCATGAAAAAGTAAAATATCCCGGCATATTGAAATAACTACTTTAATGCTTTAATATAAGAATATGTATTTTTATGTAAAAGAGGTAAGAAATTATGGAATATAAAGTTGGTGTAATTTCCGGAGACGGAATCGGACCGGAGATAGTCACTGAGGCAAAAAAGGTATTGGACAAAATAGCAGACAAGTATGGACACAGCTTCAACTACACAGACATCCTTATGGGTGGCTGCTCAATTGATGCTACAGGTGTTCCTCTTACAGATGAGGCTATTGCGACTGCGCTTGATTCAGATGCGGTGCTGATGGGTTCTATCGGTGGCAACACAGCCACATCACCATGGTACAAGCTGGCCCCTGAGCTTCGTCCGGAGGCAGGACTTTTAAAGCTTAGAAAGTCGCTCAATCTGTTTGCAAATCTTAGACCGGCATACCTGTACAAGGAGCTTGCTGCAGCATGTCCGCTCCGCGCCGATATCATCGGAGATGGCTTTGATATGATGATTATGCGTGAGCTTACAGGAGGTCTTTACTTCGGAGCCAGAGAGACAAAAGAGGTGGACGGAGTTGTTACGGCCACAGATACACTGACATACAATGAGAATGAAATCAGAAGAATCGCAAAGCGAGGCTTTGATATAGCTATGAAGAGAAGGAAAAAGGTCACATCCGTAGACAAGGCAAATGTGCTTGATTCTTCCAGATTATGGAGAAAGATCGTCGAGGAGGTCGCTAAGGATTATCCGGAGGTTACATACGAGCATATGCTTGTTGATAACTGTGCAATGCAGCTTGTAAAGGATCCTAAGCAGTTTGATGTTATCCTCACAGAGAATATGTTTGGCGATATTTTATCAGATGAAGCAAGTATGGTGACAGGCTCAATCGGTATGCTTTCATCAGCAAGCCTTAACGATACAAAGTTCGGACTTTACGAGCCAAGTGGCGGATCTGCTCCTGATATCGCTGGAAAGGGCATTGCAAACCCTATCGCAACAATCCTTTCAGCAGCCATGATGCTTCGCTATTCATTTGATCTGGACAAGGAAGCACAGGCAATCGAGGATGCTGTAAAGCAGGTGCTTAAGGAGGGCTACAGGACAATCGACATCATGCCACAGCCGGGTGAGACTACAGAGGGTATCACACAGGTAGGCACAGCACAGATGGGGGATCTCATCGCAGAACGTGTGTAGCTGTATGACTTATAATAGACAGCTAACAGGTTATAGATAGGCAGATCGTCATGTATACAGTTGTAATGATGAAGTACTCAAAGAAATAGTCTGAGATAAATAAGGAGATAAAATATGATAAGTGATAACGCAAGAGCCGGAATGCAGCAGGCACCGGCAAGAAGTTTATTTAATGCTCTTGGTTTTACACCGGAGGAAATGAAAAAGCCTATGGTCGGAATTGTAAGCTCATTCAATGAGATTGTTCCGGGCCATATGAATATAGACAAAATCGTTGAGGCTGTAAAGCTTGGAGTTGCAGAGGCAGGAGGAGTGCCTGTAGTATTTCCTGCAATTGCAGTCTGCGATGGTATTGCAATGGGACATGTGGGTATGAAATATTCCCTTGTCACAAGAGATCTGATTGCAGATTCTACAGAGTGTATGGCAATCGCTCATCAGTTTGATGCACTTGTAATGGTTCCAAACTGCGACAAGAACGTGCCGGGACTTCTGATGGCGGCTGCACGTCTTAATCTGCCTACAGTATTTGTATCAGGCGGTCCAATGCTTGCTGGCCACGTTAAGGGCAGAAAGAGAAGCCTTTCATCGATGTTTGAGGCTGTCGGCTCATACGCTGCTGGTACTATGACTGAGGATGATGTATGTGAGTATGAGAACAAGGTATGTCCTACCTGCGGTTCATGCTCGGGAATGTACACAGCCAACTCTATGAACTGTCTTACAGAGGCACTCGGTATGGGACTTCGCGGAAACGGAACAATACCTGCTGTATATTCAGAGCGTATACGTCTTGCAAAGCATGCCGGAATGGCTGTTATGGATATGTACAACAAGGGCATCAAGGCGAGAGATATCATCACAAAGGATGCAATAATGAACGCACTCACAGTTGATATGGCACTCGGCTGCTCTACAAACTCTATGCTTCATCTTCCGGCTATCGCTCATGAGATAGGCTTTGATTTTGATATCAGCTTTGCAAATCCAATCAGTGAGAGAACACCAAATCTCTGCCACCTTGCCCCGGCAGGCCCTACATATATGGAGGACTTAAATGAGGCCGGCGGTGTGTGGGCTGTCATGAAAGAGCTTGCTGATATCGGACTTTTAAATACAGACTGTATGACTGTTACAGGAAAGACAGTTGGAGAGAATATAAAGAATGCAGTCAATAGAGACCCTGAGGTCATCAGACCGGTAGACAATCCATATTCAAAGACCGGAGGACTTGCAGTGCTTAAAGGAAATCTGGCTCCGGACGGCTCTGTAGTAAAACGTTCAGCAGTTGTCGATGAGATGATGGTTCATGAAGGCCCTGCAAGAGTATTTGACTGCGAGGAGGATGCAATTGCAGCAATAAAGGGCGGCAAGATCGTAGAGGGTGATGTGGTTGTCATCAGATACGAGGGACCAAAGGGCGGCCCTGGAATGAGAGAGATGCTTAACCCTACATCAGCTATTGCCGGAATGGGACTTGGAAGCTCTGTAGCACTCATCACAGACGGACGTTTTTCAGGAGCTTCAAGAGGAGCTTCAATAGGTCATGTTTCACCTGAGGCCGCAGTAGGCGGACCGATTGCCCTGGTTGAAGAGGGAGATATCATAAAGATTGATATTCCAAACATGAAGCTTGAGCTCGATGTGTCAGACGAGGTGCTTGCTGAGCGTAAGGCAAAGTGGCAGCCAAGGGAGCCGAAGGTTACAACAGGCTATTTGAAGAGATACGCAGCGCTTGTTACATCAGGAAACAGAGGAGCCATCCTTGCACTTCCGGGCGAGCAGAACGCGTAGTATAAATTTTGATAGAAAATTCAGTACGAATAAGGCTTTTACCTATTATCGTAAAGGATTCGTATAAGAAAAAGAGGAATACAAGATGCAGTTAACAGGATCACAGGTTATTATAGAATGCTTAAAAGAACAGGGTGTTGACACAGTATTCGGTTATCCGGGAGGAGCCATCCTTAATGTCTATGACGAGCTCTACAAGCATCCGGAGATTAAGCATGTGCTGACCTCACATGAGCAGGGAGCAAGCCATGCGGCCGACGGCTATGCTAGAAGCACCGGAAAAGTTGGCGTCTGTCTGGCTACAAGCGGACCGGGGGCAACAAATCTGGTCACAGGAATTTCGACAGCATACATGGATTCGATTCCAATCGTCGCAATCACATGTAATGTCGGAGTCTCGTTACTTGGAAAGGACAGCTTTCAGGAGATAGATATTGCCGGAATTACAACGCCTGTAACCAAATACAGCTTTATTGTAAAGGATGTAGAGAAGCTTGCAGATACAATACGCAGAGCCTTTGACATAGCAAGAAAAGGCAGACCGGGTCCTGTACTTGTGGATATTCCAAAGAATGTTACGGCAGATCTGGTAGAGTACACAAAACAGGAAATCAAGCTTCCTGAGCGTGAGACAGAAACAATTACAGACAGTGACATTGATAATGCAATTGAACTCATAAAAGCATCCAAAAAGCCATATATATTTGTAGGAGGCGGAGTGGTTCTCTCCGGAGCAAGCAAAGAGCTTAAGGAATTTGTAGACAAGGTGAATGCACCTGTTTGCGATACGCTCATGGGCAAGGGTGCATATGATGGCACAAGTGATAACTACACAGGCATGCTTGGTATGCATGGCACAAAGACCTCAAACCTTGGAGTTTCAGAGTGCGACCTTTTGATTGCGATTGGTACACGTTTTTCGGACAGAGTGCTTGGCAATCCTAAAAAGTTTGCAGACCAGGCCAAGATATTACAGTTTGATGTAGACGCAGCAGAGATTAATAAAAATATCCGTGTTACATCGAGTGTTATAGGCGATGTGAAGGAAATACTTACACGCATCAACAAAAAGCTCACACAGCTTGACCACAATTCATGGGTTGAGCATGTGCTTGCATATGCAAAGACTTTTCCTCTTACATATCACAAAGAGGGACTTAGCGGACCATTTGTTATTGAAAAAATCTATGAAATGACAAAAGGAAATGCTATAATGGTTACTGAGGTCGGTCAGCATCAGATGTGGGCAGCCCAGTATTACAAATACAGCAAGCCGAGAACTCTTCTTACATCAGGAGGTCTTGGCACCATGGGATACGGTCTCGGTGCTGCAATCGGTGCCCAGACAGCTAATCCAGACAGGACTGTAGTCAATATTGCAGGTGACGGATGCTTCAGAATGAACATGAACGAGCTTGCAACAGCTTCAAGAGAAAAGCTTCCTCTTATCGAGGTTATAATAAACAACCATGTACTTGGAATGGTACGCCAGTGGCAGACTCTTTTTTACGAGAAGCATTACTCGGCGACCGTACTCGATGATGGGGTGGATTATGTAAAGCTTTCAGAAGCAATGGGAGCTACCGCACGACGTGTTAAGACCCAGGAAGAATTTGAAAAAGCATTTGCAGATGCCTTAAAGAGCAAGACACCGTTTGTCATCGATTGTATCATTGATTCAGATGACAAGGTATGGCCTATGGTTGCACCGGGCAAGCCTATCAACGAGTCTTTCGATGAAGAGGACTACAATGCGACACAAGGAGGAAATTAGAGTGAGTAGAGTTTACAATTTTTCAGCAGGACCTGCAGTTTTACCTGAGGAGGTATTGCAGGAAGCAGCAGCAGAGATGATGGATTATAAGGGAAGCGGAATGTCGGTTATGGAGATGAGCCACAGATCTAAATGGTTTGATGACATCATCAAGGATGCCGAGAAAGATCTCCGCGAGCTTATGAATATACCTGACAATTACAAGGTGCTTTTCCTTCAGGGTGGTGCTTCACAGTTCTTCGCTGAGGTACCGATGAACCTTATGAAAAATAAAAAAGCAGGATACATTATCACAGGTCAGTGGGCTAAAAAGGCGTTTGCCGAGGCTAAGATTTACGGAGACGCCGTAGAGCTTGCTTCGTCTGCAGATGAGACCTTCTCATACATACCTGACTGCTCGGATTTACCAATCACAGATGATATGGATTATGTATACATTTGCGAGAACAATACTATCTACGGAACAAAGTACAAGAAGCTTCCAAACACAAAGGGAAAGAACCTTGTAGCTGATGTATCTTCATGCTTCTTATCAGAGCCTGTAGATGTATCAAAATATGCTGTTATCTATGGCGGAGTACAGAAGAATGTAGGACCTGCCGGAGTAGTTATAGCAATTATCAGAGAGGACCTTATCACAGATGATTGTCTACCGGGCACACCAACCATGCTCAAGTGGAAGACTCAGGCTGATAATGATTCTCTTTACAATACACCACCATGCTACGGCATCTATATCTGTGGCAAGGTATTCAAATGGCTCAAGAAGATGGGCGGTCTTTCAGTTATGAAGGAGAGAAATGAGGAGAAGGCCAAGATTCTCTACGATTTCCTTGATCAGAGCAAGCTCTTTAAGGGAACAGTAAGAAAAGAGGACAGATCACTCATGAATGTTCCGTTTGTAACAGGAGATGCAGAGCTTGATGCCAAGTTTGTAAAGGAGGCAACTGCAGCCGGATTTGTAAACCTTAAGGGACACCGTACAGTTGGCGGAATGAGAGCATCTATCTACAATGCTATGCCAAAAGAGGGTGTTGAGAAGCTTGTAGAGTTTATGAAGAAGTTTGAGGAGGAGAATGCATAATGTTTAATTACACATGCTTAAACCCAATCGCAGGAGTAGGCCTTGACCTGTTCTCTGACGATTATAAAAAGGTTGATGATATTAAGGATGCAGATGCAGCACTTGTAAGAAGTGCCGCTATGCATGACATGGAGCTTGGTGACAAGGTGCTTGCTGTGGCAAGAGCAGGAGCAGGAGTAAACAATATTCCGCTTGACAAGTGTGCCGAGCAGGGAATCGTTGTATTCAACACACCGGGAGCCAATGCAAATGGTGTTAAGGAGCTTGTGTTTGCCGGAATGCTTTATGCATCAAGAGATATCGTTGGAGGTATCGACTGGTGTCTTGCAAACCAGAACGATGAGAATATTGCGAAGACAGCCGAGAAGCAGAAAAAGAACTTTGCAGGAACAGAGATTTCAGGCAAGAAGCTCGGTGTTATCGGACTTGGAGCCATCGGTGTACTTGTTGCAAATGCTGCAGTACATATGGGCATGGATGTTTACGGATATGATCCATACATCTCAGTAAATGCTGCATGGAACCTTTCAAGAAGCGTTAAGCATATCAGCAATGTTGAGGACATCTACAAGAACTGTGATTTCATCACAATCCATGTACCTCTTCTTGATTCAACAAAGAAGATGGTAAACGCTGATGCTATTGCAATGATGAAGCCAACCGCTATCGTATTAAATTTTGCCAGAGATCTTCTCGTTGACGAAGAGGCTATGGTAGATGCACTTGCCAAGGGAAAGGTTAAGAAGTACGTTTCAGATTTCCCTAACAACACAACTGTTGGAGCAAAGGGCTGCATCGTAACACCTCATCTTGGAGCATCTACAGCAGAGTCAGAGGACAATTGTGCAGTTATGGCTGTCAAGGAGCTGAGAGATTACTTAGAGAATGGTAATATTGTTCATTCAGTCAACTTCCCTGACTGCAGCATGGGTGCATGCACAGCTTCAGGCAGAGTCGGAATCCTTCACAAGAATGTTAAGGGTATGATTGGACAGATTACAACAGCTCTTGCAGAGGCTGATATCAATGTATCTGATCTGACAAACAAGGGCAAGGGTGACTATGCATATTCACTTCTTGATCTTGATTCAGCTATTGATGCTTCTACCGTTGAGAAGCTTTCTGCCATTGACGGAGTGCTCAGAGTGAGAGTTATTAAATAGTGAATTAATATTTGATTTAAATACTGATCCCCCATATTTTATATGGGGGATTTAGTGGGTTATAAGGAAATATATAGAAAATATATAAGAGCTATAAGATATATAAGAAATAGATATATAAGAAATAGAAATATAAGAAATATATAGGAGATTATATGATCAGACAAATTCTTGGTGAAGTATCAGTGCCGGTTGCAAACACCGAGGTACAGCAGGTTATTGAAAACCCGGGCATTGTAAAGACGTATCTGGAGAAATATATGCCATCGCTTATCAGCTTTCTCGTGCAGCTTGTTGTTGCGATTGTGATACTGCTTATTGGTATTAAAGTGATTAAATCAATTGTGAAAATAATTAAAAAAGGATTTGATAAAAGCAGAATGGACGCTGCAGTGGCATCATTTCTAGCAAATGTTATTAAATACTTTTTGTATTTTATTCTTGTCATGGCGCTGCTTTCGGGCTTTGGAGTGGCGACCGGCTCTGTTATAGCGGTTCTTGGCTCTGCCGGACTTACTGTAGGTATGGCATTGCAGGGCAGTCTGTCGAATTTCGCAGGAGGCGTGCTTATTCTTTTGATGAAGCCGTTTAGCGTGGGCGATTACATAGTTGACGGTTCAAGTGGTACAGAGGGCACTGTAAAGGATATAAATCTGTTTTATACAAGGCTTTTGACAATAGATAACAAGATGGTTATGATACCAAACGGAAAGCTCGCTGATTCTTGTATCACAAATGTATCTATGATGGATAAGAGGATGCTTGATTTGAGAGTAACAGTATCCTACAGCACAGATTTAGCATTTGCAAAGAGTGTGCTGGAATCTGTTGTCACATCAGCAGATACGATGCTTCGCGATGAGCCGAGCAATGTGTTTGTGAGTGAGCTGCAGGATTCGGCAATAGAGCTCGGTGCGAGAATCTGGGTGAAGAACGAGGATTACTGGAACACAAAATGGCAGCTTACAGAAGAAATTAAAACAGCATTTGATAAAAATAACATCGAAATTCCGTTTCCACAGATGGATGTTAATATTCAGAAGAGGAGCATAGACTCTGACTTTTAAAGCCGGATGTTGCAGATTATTACTTTAACAGATTTTTTGCGGTAAATATACTTATAATTTAACTATAATATGTAAAAATGTGGTATACTATCATCATCGCATTTTAGGAGGAATAATTGATGACAATTCACGATTTGGCTGAATACGAGATTTTAGATGAGCACAGAGTGGAGGATGTCCAGTCGGACGGATTCATTCTGAGACACAAAAAAAGTGGTGCAAGGATTGCCATTTTATCAAATAATGATGATAACAAGGTCTTTTATATAGGCTTCAGGACTCCGCCGGAGGATGAGACGGGTGTACCGCATATTATTGAGCATACCACACTCTGCGGTTCAAAGAAGTTCCCTGTAAAGGATCCCTTCATCGAGCTGGCAAAGGGCTCGCTCAATACATTTTTAAATGCCATGACATACCCTGACAAGACAGTTTATCCTGTCGCCAGCTGCAATGATCAGGATTTTAAGAATCTCATGGATGTGTATCTGGATGCAGTGTTTAATCCGAATATCACAAAGTACGAGGAGATTTTCAAGCAGGAGGGCTGGCACTACGAGCTTACAGGCAAGGATGATGAGCTTAAGATAAACGGAGTGGTGTACAATGAGATGAAGGGAGCATACTCATCGCCTGACGAGGTGCTTTCAAGCCAGATTTACCGCTCGCTTTTCCCTGACAATACCTACAGCAAGGATTCAGGCGGCAATCCGGAGTATATTCCTAAGCTTACGTATGAAGCATATCTGGACTTCTATCACAAGTATTATCATCCATCCAATTCATACATTTATCTGTATGGTGATATGGATGTTGTCGAGAGACTTGAGTGGCTGGATAAGGAATATCTGAGCCTGTATGATTATAAAAAAGTTAATTCAGAAATTAATAAACAACCTGCATTTGATGAAATAAAGAATGTTGAGGCGCAGTATTCAATTACCATGGATGATTCACAGGAGAATAAGACTTATCTATCTTATAACCGTGTGGTAGGGGATACGCTTGATGAGATGCTCTATCAGGCATTTGATGTGCTTGACTATGCACTTGTCAGCTCACCGGGAGCACCTGTGAAGCAGGCATTGATAGATGCGGGAATCGGTGATGATGTGTATGGCTCATATGATGCGGGCATTCTGCAGCCGGTATTCTCGTTTGTGGCAAAGAATGCCAATGCATCTCAGGCAGATGAGTTTGAAAGTATTATAGAAAACACTCTTAAAGAAGTTGTTAAAACAGGAATTAATAAAGAAGCATTGCTTGCGGGAATCAACAGCAGCGAGTTCAAATTCAGGGAGGCTGACTTTGGACAGTTTCCTAAGGGACTTCTTTTTGGATTAAACTGCTTAGACAGCTGGCTGTTTGATGATATGAAGCCTTTTATACATCTGGAGTGTCTTGGTACCTTTGCAAAGCTTCGAAAGGCTGTAGATACGGATTATTTTGAAAAGCTTATACAGGAGTATCTGCTTGACAATACCCATGGTTCATCTGTCACAGTAAAGCCGAAGCGTGGACTTGGCAATGAGAGGGAGGAGGCTTTGGCAAAGGAGCTTTCCGATTACAAGGCATCTCTTTCAGATGAAGAGATTAAAAAGCTGATTGAGGATACAGAGCATTTAAAGAAATACCAGGAGGAGCCTTCGTCAGACGAGGATCTGCGCAAGCTTCCGATGCTTACAAGAGCGGATATGAAAAAGAATGCTATGCCTTTTTCAAACATTGAGGATGAGCTTTTGGATGTAAAGGTTGTGCGTCATGACATAGAGTCAAACGGCATTGATTATATATCATTTTTATTTGATGCAGGTGATTTTGCCCAGAGTGAGCTTGGCTATCTTGGCTTCTTCACAAACGCACTCGGGTTGGTGAGCACCGAAAAGTACAGCTATACCGATTTAGCCAATGCTACCAACATATATACCGGCGGAATCAGCACAGGTACTGCAAGTCACCCGGATATTAAGGATAGAAATAATTTCGTGTTTAAGTTTGAGGTGAAGCTTAAGGTATTGGAGAAAAATCTTGACAAGGCACTTGAGCTTATGGAGCAGATGCTTCTTACATCGGATTTTACAGATACAAAAAGACTGGGTGAGCTTGTAGCGCAGATTAAGGCAAGGCTTCAGGCTAACCTTAGCAGTTCCGGTCATTTGGTTGCAGCTATGCGAAGTATGTCGAGCTTCTCGCGCTACGCGCTTTATCAGGACGAGCTAAAAGGAATTGCTTTTTATCGCTCTATATGCCGCATAGAAAAGGAGCTTTCAGAGTCACCAAAGAGTGTGTCAGATAAGCTTGCTGCAATAGCCAAAAAGCTGTTTGCAAGAAACAGAATGCTTATCAGCTTTACCGGAAATAACGAGGCATACGGCAATGCAAAGCCTTCGTTGGAAAAAGTTATAGCTGGATTTGATAAAATGAGTGCTGTAGGCAATCAGGCTGAGGTTCATTTTAACACAGCAAAGGAAGCATTTATCGATGCATCACAGATACAGTATGTGGCAAAAACAGGTGATTTCATCTGTGAGGGCTATGAATACACCGGAGCACTGAGACTGCTGCGTATCATCTTAAGCTATGATTATCTCTGGATAAATGTCAGGGTAAAGGGCGGTGCTTACGGCTGCATGAATACATTCCTCAGAAGCGGAGAAAGCTATTTTGTCTCATACAGAGACCCTAACCTTTCAGACACACTTGATGTCTATGACAGGATACCTGAGTATATAAAGAGCTTTTCACCTGACGAGAGGGATATGACCAAGTATATTATCGGTACCTTCAGTGCACTTGATACGCCTATGAATCCGGAAGCAAAGGGTAGCAGATCACTGTCTGCATATCTCGAGGGTATTACCTACGAGCAGATTCAAAAGGAGAGAAATGAGATACTAAATGCACAGCCAGAGGATATCAGAAGGCTTGCAGACCTTGTAGAGGCAGTGCTTAAGAAGGACAGTATATGTGTCATCGGCAATGAAAATATGATTAAAGAGTCGGCAGGGCTCTTTGAGAATGTTGAAAAGCTTATATAAATACAGATTCACATAGGAGGAAAAATGATACAGAATTTCAAATCGGGTTTTGTTACAATAATCGGTAGACCAAACGTGGGCAAGTCAACACTGATGAACAGGCTTATCGGTCAGAAAATTGCCATCACATCAAACAAGCCTCAGACCACAAGAAACCGCATCCAGACAGTATACACGGATATGGAAAAGGGACAGATAGTGTTCCTTGATACTCCGGGCATACACAAGGCCAAAAATAAGCTGGGCGAGTATATGGTCAATGTGGCGGAAAAGACATTGAATGAGGTGGATGTTGTGCTGTGGCTTGTGGAACCTACCAACTTTATCGGGGCGGGAGAGCAGCATATCATAGAGCAGCTTAAAAAGGTTAATACACCTGTTATATTGATTATCAACAAGGTAGATACAGTGGAAAAGGAAAAGGTGCTTGAGTATATAGACACCTACCGCAAGGTATACGACTTTGCAGAGATTATTCCTACGTCAGCCTTAAGAGGGCAGAATACGGATGATGTTATTAATTCTATATTTAAGTATTTGCCTTATGGCCCACAGTTCTATGATGAGGACACCATCACAGATCAGCCGGAGCGTGCAATCTGTGCTGAGATTATCAGGGAAAAAGCACTCCATGCTTTAAATGACGAGGTACCGCATGGCATTGCAGTAGGAATTGACCGCATGAAGACAAGAAAGACAAAGAGTGGTTCTATTATAGATATGGATGCCACAATTGTCTGCGAGCGAGACTCCCATAAGGGAATCATTATAGGAAAGCAGGGCAGCATGCTCAAAAAAATCGGCACCAATGCGCGCTATGAGATGGAAAGACTGCTTGACTGTAAGGTGAATCTGAAGCTATGGGTCAAGGTAAAGAAGGATTGGAGAGACAGCGACTTCCTCATCAAGAACTTTGGATACAAAGAGGAAGAATAGTATTTTGAAAGTAAGATTAAGATGTCACAGAGTGTAGTGTTGACCGGTATGGTGCTTTCAGCCATGCCGGTAGGGGATTTTGACAAAAGAATAACGATTCTCACAAAGGAACGAGGAAAAATCACAGCCTTTGCAAGGGGCGCAAGACGTCCAAACAGCCAGCTTATGGCAGGAAGCAATCCATTTTCGTTCGGTGAGTTTGAGCTGTTTGAGGGTAAAAGCGCATATTCTCTTTCAAAGGTCACAATCAGCAACTATTTCAGGGAGCTGACACAGGATTTGGAAGCAGTATACACCGGGTTTTACTTTCTGGAGTTCTGCGGATACTTTTGTCAGGAGAACAATGACGAGAAGGATATGTTAAAGCTCCTTTATCAATCACTCAGGGCTCTTGAATCACCGGCATATAAAAATGAGCTCGTCAGGGCTGTTTTTGAGCTTAAGGCTATTACGATAAATGGCGAGGGTCCATCGCTGTTTTCGTGTATACACTGTCATTCGAGGGAAGGACTTAATGTCTTTTCGGCAAGACGCGGAGGGGTGTTTTGCGACAACTGTGGCACGCAGGTGCAGGGCAGGCGTATACTAAGCGATACACTCTATACCATGCAGTATATTGTTTCAGCTGATATCACGAAGCTGTACACGTTTGCAGTGTCAGACGATGTGCTTGAGGAGCTGAGAAGCATAATGAAGGAATATCTTTCAATCTATGTGCATCATGATTTTAAATCAGCAGCTTTTCTGTGATAAATTAAAGCATGAAATTAAATCATGAAATAATTAATACATACTATGCATGTCGTTGCCCTTTAAAATATGATACTTGAAATCATATATACAAAAGGGTATAATATCATAGATTATATTTTAGGAGGCAGCTATGAATAAAAAGCTATCAATGCTGTTGCCTGTTATTGCGACATGCGGTTTGCTTGCCGGGTGCGGTACAGATTATTATACCAAGGACAGCACGGTGTTTGTTGCAAAAAACGGCAGTGTGGTATCTACAGATGTCGAGGACTTTGATACAGCTGCATACAAGCAGGATGACTTACAAAGCTATGTGGACAAGTCAATAGACGACTACAATAAGAAGAATGACGGTTCAATCAAGCTCAAAAAGCTGACTGTCGAGAAAAAGAAGGCATCTCTTACCATGAGCTATGCGTCAACCGATGAATACACTGACTTCAATGGGACAAAACTTTTTTCAGGAACGATTGCGGAGGCTCTGGCAGCCGGATATGATTTCAAGACTGATTTCGCAGCGATAGATGATGGCAAGGCAAAGAAATGTGAATCATCTGAGTTTCTGGACGAAACCGGCTACAAGGTCGTTGTTTACGAAGGCAGCTCAAATTTGCATGTGAAAGGAAAAATATTATATGCATCTGTCGACAAAGTAAAGCTTGTAGATGACAAAACAGTTGCGATTGGTGACAAGTATAGCCTGCTTGCATCACAAACCACAGGGACAGAGAGTGCCACAGAGAGCACAGAAGCAGTAAAAACCGATGCGACGGAAGGAACGGAAAACGGAGCGGATGATAGTGTCAGTGATGATGATATATTAAACTCGGTCAAGCAAGACAACGAGGTCACATTTGACTTTGACAGTGAGGAGGACAATTCGGCGCCGGTGTCATATATCACATATGTTATATATAAGTAGATTAAGGCGTGAATTGTTATTTAATTAAGAATACAAGTAACTATTCAGTACAGCTGATTCTAATGCGCCTGCAGCTTACAGCTGTGAAGGTACTGGACAGTTACGAATACAAATAAATCATAAGTAAGATAGAGAGGAAACAAGAATTATGGAAAAGACCATGGACAAAATCGTACAGGTAGCAAAAGCAAGAGGATTTGTATATCCGGGCTCAGAAATTTACGGAGGTCTTGCAAATACATGGGATTATGGAAACTTGGGCGTAGAGCTTAAAAACAATGTAAAAAGAGCATGGTGGAAGAAATTTATCCAGGAGAATCCTTATAATGTAGGTGTAGACTGTGCCATCCTCATGAATCCTCAGACATGGGTTGCATCAGGACATCTCGGCGGCTTCTCAGATCCGCTTATGGATTGTAAGGAGTGCCACGAGCGATTCAGAGCCGACAAAATCATCGAGGATTTTGCGCAGGACAATGGTATTGAGCTTGAGACATCAGTTGATGGCTGGACAAACGAGCAGATGGTAGATTTCATCAAGGAGCACAATGTTCCATGTCCATCATGCGGCAAGCACAATTTCACAGATATCAGACAGTTCAACCTCATGTTCAAGACCTTCCAGGGTGTTACAGAGGATGCTAAGAATACAGTATATCTTCGTCCTGAGACAGCACAGGGTATCTTTGTAAACTTTAAAAATGTACAGCGTACATCACGTAAAAAGATTCCATTCGGTATTGGACAGGTTGGTAAGTCATTCCGTAACGAGATTACACCTGGTAACTTCACCTTCAGAACACGTGAGTTCGAGCAGATGGAGCTTGAGTTCTTCTGCGAGCCTGGAACAGATCTTGAGTGGTTTAAGTATTGGAGAGGCTTCTGCCGTGACTGGCTCATTTCCCTTGGAATCAAGGAAGAGGAGATGAGACTGCGTGATCATGATCCTGCTGAGTTAGCCTTCTATTCAAAGGGAACTACAGATATCGAGTTCTTATTCCCATTCGGATGGGGCGAGCTTTGGGGCATTGCGGATCGTACAGATTATGACCTCGGACGTCATCAGGAAGTTTCAGGACAGGATCTTACATACTTCGATGACCAGAAGAATGAGAAATATCTGCCATACGTTATCGAGCCGTCACTCGGTGCAGACCGTGTAGTACTCGCCTTCCTTTGTGCAGCTTATGACGAAGAGGATATCGGTACACCGGAGAAGCCGGATGTAAGAACAGTATTCCATTTCCATCCTGCACTTGCACCTGTAAAGATTGGAGTGCTTCCGCTGTCAAAGAAGCTCAATGAGAGTGCTGAAAAGGTATTTGCACAGCTTTCAAAGACATACAACTGTGAGTATGACGACAGAGGAACAATCGGAAAGAGATATCGTCGTCAGGATGAAATCGGAACACCATTCTGCGTGACATATGATTTCGACTCAGAGGAAGACCATTGTGTGACAGTACGTGACCGTGACACAATGGAGCAGGAGCGTATCGCAATTGATGAGCTTGATGCTTATTTTGCAAAGAAATTTGAATTCTAATTTTGTACAAACTAACGATGTTTTTTGTTAAATGAGACTTAAAAAAAGCAATTACAACTTTTTTTGAAAGTGTATTTTGTGAAATTATACAAAATTAGGAATTAGGTCACAAAAAATAATATAAAAACATATCAGAAATCAAATTTTATGATATAATATAGATGACAAATGACAACCAAAGATATAGTAAGCTATTCTTTGGTTGTTCTGATATATGGAGATTATGAATATGGAAGCAAAAGAATTAAAGAAGCTGAGCAGAAGTGAGCTGCTAGAGATGCTTTTAGACAGAAGTAAAGAGGTTGAACACTTAAGAAAAGAGCTTGACGAGACAAAAAAACATATTCAGACACTTGAGCGTGAGGTAAAGACATCTGGTGATATCAATGCTGCAATTAATAAACTCACGTCAGCAACAGAGGAAATCCAGAAATTTGCCGCCGTAATATCCATGGCTTCAAATAATCTGACAAGAAAATAATATAGAAGCAATATTTTGTGGTTATGAAATGGATAATTGGACAAAAGAATGATAGAAAAAATATATAAAAAGGCAATATATGCTCTGGCAAGAGTTGCCGTAAAGTACATTGAGCTAAGAAAAAAAAGAGAACAGAAGAAAATTAAGCAGAATAAATCAGCTAACCTCACAAATTCGACAAAAAGCTGCACAGATGCTGAATACAATAAAAAGGTAGTTGCAGAGATTAATCATAACAATATTGTAGCTGTTGCAGAAAGCAAAAATAATATTGATGTAGTGGATTTAAGCAAAGACGAGGAGCTGAAGGATGTCGAACAGAAACCACTTACCAATGAGGATAAGCTTGATTTACTTTTGGCACAGATGATGGAAACAGCTGTTAAGTCATCTGAAAAAGTAACGCAGGTACATAAGCAGACCCAAAATGTTGATGAAAATATATCACAGGAAATAGCGGAAATAATTCCGGTCAAATATGTAACACCGGCGCCAGACATAACTCCTGATATAGAAAAAAATATTGAAATAGAGAAGGAATATCAGCAGACTAAAAAAGGAAACCGGCCGGAGGATATATCTGTACATATAGAAAAGGAAATATCAAGGAAGGTTTCAGAAGAAAACAGAGTTGAGAATAAAGAAGTTGAGAATAAAAGTGCTGAGAAGACTGAAGATAGATCGGGCTATCGCAGTATCATGACAGACGACTATGACCGTTATAGCGATGATCTTGGCATAAAGGAGCTGCGTCAGGAACTGAGAAGAGTGAAGTATAACAACAAATTTGCAGCAACACTCTTCAATACCGTAGGAACACTTGTGGTAGTGGCAGCGGCAGCAATATTGGTCGCAAACCTGTGGCTCCCTATTTTGAAGGTGACCGGAACATCCATGTCACCGACGTTACAGGAGGGACAGGTGCTTATGGCATCAAAGGGGCATGACTTTAAAACAGGAGATGTCATAGCTTTTTATTACAATAACAAGATACTTGTAAAAAGAGTTATTGCGATGCCGGGTGACTGGGTCAATATATCAGAGGATGGCACGGTTTATGTAAACGATATCGCAATTGATGAACCGTATCTCAATGAAAAAGCTTTAGGAGACTGTAATATAGAGCTGCCTTATCAGGTTCCTGAATCCAAGATTTTCGTGATGGGCGATAACAGAAGCGTATCACTTGACTCAAGAAATACAGCTATAGGCTGTATCTCAGAGGAACAGGTAGTCGGAAGAGTCACATTTGCCATATGGCCATTGTCTAAAATTGGCAAAGTTGACTAAAAATATTTAGCTTTTTTTAGTAAAAAAGTAGAAAAATCAGATTTATGGTCCCGTGTGACCGCTGTGTGACCAAAAAGGTGTAATATGTTAGCTGAACGATTAAGATATTAAGCAAATGGAATTATATAACTCTATGAAAGGAGGATGCAGAATGGATAAGGATATGGAACGTCTCGGCAAAGAACGGCTTAAAAGAGTGAGAAGACGTAGACAGCTTGCTACGTTTATTATTTCAATGGCTGTTATTGTGCTGGGCATTACTGCGTACAGACTTATACAACCTGCATCTGCAGAAGATCAGAACAAGTACGAGTTCGAGGTGGATGGACAGAAGGAAACATATACCAATCTGGGGAAGCTTAAAAATCCTCCGGTGGTGAAGCTTGAAGGTGATCAGCCTGAAGTAGAATGGGATGGAAAGACATTTAATTATAAGGTTGATATGTCTTTCGCCATAGGCGAGGGTGAGTTCAAGGATGAAAGCGGAAATATAATTAAGAATTATTATATGACTTATGGACAGGATATATCTATTCCTGATGCGGTTTGTGATGGCTGGCATTCATATACAGACGAAAGCGGCAATAAGTTTTGTAATTATCGCTTTATAAAAAACAATGATGGTACATTTTCTGTATTGATTAAATTTGCTGATGATTACATACAAAGCAACACTACTGAAATTAAAGGTGGTGCGACATTTGGCGCAAGTGGCTATAGTGAAGTTAAGGACAATGGTGATGTTGTTGTTAAGATAGGCGGAGATGCTACATTAGATATAAGCAAGGAATATATCCATTGGGATAAGAACCACAGCGCTAATTATGATATTACCGTTAAAAAGTCAAATACAACAGATAATACGCTTAAGAAAGATGACAATGGCAAATATGCTGAGTATGTTGTTGATGTTTCATCTGAAAAAGGTACACCGGATGTTATTACTTTAAATGATGTGTTGGAGGCCGGCAAAATGTCTGTTGATACATCAAAGTTTACTTACACAATAACTAAAAACGGACAGCAGGTTGGTGGTGAATATACTGCTAATGTTACGGCTTCTTCGAATAATGACAATAATAATCATAAATATAATCTTACAGCAACGCTGCCTAAGCTTAATGCCGGTGAAAGCTGCCAGATAAAATACAAGTATTATTATGACACATCTCTTTGCGATAGTGGAAATGAGTCACAGGCGTCTAACAAGGTTACCGGTGAATCAATAAATAAAAAGTCTAATGAAAAGGTTATTGATACATCAAGCAGTGTTATTAAATACACGAGAGATGATCTTGATAAAACAGGTGCATACGACTCAGACAGTCAGACTGTCAAGTGGACAATCACTGTTAATAAAGAAAGAAATGATATTGTTGGGGCTGTACTGACAGATAACTGCCTTAAGGATGCAAAGAATTTTAAAATAAGCTCTGAACAGGATACCGACTGTAAAGGTGCTGAAATCCAAAAGGACAAAGAAGGCAAGATTAGCGGTATTAACTTTGTGGCTATAGATAATAAAAATGACAGTACATATGTTATTACATATGAAACATCTGTCACACCACAAAGCTATGACCAGCCTGTTAATAATCAGGTTAATTTCAATAACAAAGAGATATCGTTTAGCAAATGGGCCGGAGTAAATGTTCCGGGAACTCATAGAGATGTAAAAGTTACAAAGAACTTGACTGCCCATAATGAAGAGACTGAGAATAACAGGTATGAGCTCAGTTGGGAATCGACATTTACCATTCCTTCAACCGGAGCGGATGCAGGGGCTTGGTTTGTTGATGAACTGACAAATAATACTTCAGACAATACGGCTCATTATATGACTTATCAGCAGGTTAAAGATGTATTTGATAAGGCAAAAAACATTTTTGGCGATACGATATATAATTTTAAAGTAAAATCCGGCGATCATGAGTATGATTTTTATTCTCTTAATAGCGAAACGGATGCTAAGTTTACCAGATTTTCGTTTGAGTTTAAAGATAAGTTTGTACCTTCTAATAGCAATAAAGATGGTTATAAAGTAACTTTAAAATATAAATCATATGCAGACTATTCAGCAGGTGGCGAACTCGAGTTTAAGAACAACGTAAATTTCTGGAATGTTAATGCAAATGACTCTTTTAAAACGACAAAAGATATTAAATCATCAATTGTTAAGAGTGATGGAAATAACAATACAGCAGATACATATGTAAAGACCACTGATTCAGGATATGACGGAACGCTCACATGGATTGTAATGGTTACAATGGATAAAAATGCAACCAAATATACAATCACTGATAATATGCCGGAGGGCATCAGCGTACAAAATGTTACTGTAAAGTTAAAATACAATAATTCAGACCAAGGTTTTACATACCCTACATTGGATGGCAAGAGCTATAAAGTAGAAAATTTAAATGGCAAAAATTACTATTCTGAGGGAATTAATACTTCATGTAAAAAAGATACAAGCAATGGTCGTGAGGTAATAACTACAACTGTAGAAAAGCCAAAAGATGCAGAGGTTCGTGGCTGGGGAGAAGGTTCTAAAATTTTCCTTGTTTACAAATGTAAGGCTGATAGTGCTGAAACCCTGGAGGCAGGAAAGGAGCTTGTGTACAAGAATACAGCTTCTGCTAAATCGGACAATAATGATAAGATTGGTGAATCTAGCCAGACACAGATAATATCAAAACCAAAGCAGGATAATGAAAATATTCCGGATTCAGGAGATAAAGTTATAAGCAAAAACGGAAGCTGGAATGATGATGAACATAAGTTGAATTATACTGTTCTTATAAATCCGGAGGGCAAGACATATCTGGATGGTGGTAGGCCATTAAATTTAAAAGATGTTTTGTCGTACAAAAAAATAACTTATGAAAATGCTAGGGTAAGCTGGCAGGTGGATTTGATGCCTGGTACAGTTAAGTTCAGAGAGGCTATCAAGCAGGACGATGGAACATACAAACCTGGTGAGGTGATATCTGACTGTAAATGGACATATGATTCACAGGAAGCATCAAATGAATGGGAGTATTCAAGCAAAACAATAAATGCTATTGTCCCTGATGGAAAAGCTATAATGTTGACATACACTTATAGTGTAAAGGGTGATTTGCTACAGGAGTATAATGATTCAAAACCTAAATTTAATGTATCTAATGCCGTTTCACTGGAAGGTGTTGATAATAGTAAAACAGATATTAACACTCAATTAGAGTACACTAAATCTTATTCTTCGTTTTATGTATATAAGAATAATTCGTTTATTCTTTATAAGACAGAAGAGGGAAATAACGGAAAGTTATTGCCGAATGCAGAGTTTGATGTTTACAAATATGATCCAAACAGTACAGATACTACGAAAACACCAGAAGGATATGTCTATGTTAATAAATATGTTACCGATGATAAAGGTAAGATAGAGATTGTCTTTAATAAAAATTCAATGACATATAACACACAGTATTATGTTGTTGAGACAAAGGCTCCTAGTGGCTATGTTCTTCCAGAAGAACCGGAAAAAACATATTTCTACTTTAGTTCGCTGGATAAAGATAAATATCCTGTGGCAGCTCCAAATAACAGCTTAACAGGAAAATGTCTGGCAAACAATTATGATATAGTATATATCGGTGATGAGACTATTCCAACAACAGAAATTTCTGTTGAAAAAAATTGGGTTGATTCCAATAACAAACCTATAAATAAGACAGATGGAAGTATTTATTTACAGTTACATCGGGTGGATTCATCAGGAAATGATGATAAATACGGTGATACCGTAGAAGTGACACCGGATAAAGATGGAAACTGGTCTTATAAATTCAAAGACCTTCCTACGAAAAAGACAGATAATATAGGTCATATAACAGGCGAAACCTATAAGTATTATGTTACAGAGGTTGGAATAAATCAGAACAACAGTATGTCAGGCTATGATGTTTCTTATGTATTTAAGAATACAGATGGAACAGTGATTAACAGAACTGATGCCAATGTGGCACCGGGAAAGAATATGGCTGTTGACTCAGGTACTATTGAGATTACAAATAAGCTCAATGAGTATAAGCTTCCTGAAACAGGTGGAAGCGGTAACAGATGGTTGTATATGTTAAGTGGAGTTGTGCTTATTGCGATAGCTACAATAACACTTTTCTATAAAAAACAAAAAGTATTATAAAAAAAGGAGAATGCGAAATGAAAACAATCAAACGAAGCATTGCATTAGTGCTTGCTATGATTCTTACACTTGCAATGAGTGTAACTGTATTTGCAGCACCAAACGCAGATCAAAACACATTCAGTCTTACACTTAACAAGGCTGTCAAAGGACACACTTATGAGGCTTATCAGATTTTATCTGGTGATTTATCAGCAGATAAAGCAACTCTTTCTAACATAAAGTGGGGAGAGGGCATTACAGAAGCAGGACAGACTGCTCTCGGCGGTGATGCTGCTAGTTATGCTGAAAAACTCGGTGGTTTTGGTAACAACTCTTCAGAGCTTAAAGAGCAGGCGCAGATTATTGGTGCAAACTTAGCATCAGCATCAGGCTCAGTTACAGTAACAGATCCGGATGCAAAGAATGTAATCAGCAACCTTAAGCCAGGTTACTACCTTATCAAAGATCAGGATAATTCTTTACAGGGTCAGGAATCTTACACAGAGTTCATTCTTCATATTACAGATGATGTAGTTGCAAATGTAAAGGCAGATGTTCCTTCTGTAGAGAAGAAGGTTAAGGATACAAACGACACAACAGGCGTGACAACAGATTGGCAGGATTCAGCCGATTACGATATCGGAGATGATGTTCCATTCCAGCTCACAGCTACATTAGCAAACAACATTGAAAGCTACAAGGCATACTCTCTCGAGTTTGATGATACTCTTTCAAAAGGACTTGACTACAACAATGATGCAGTAATTAAATTAGGTGAGAAGGATGTTACAGATTATTTCACACCTAGCTATGATGCAACAGCTAAGACACTTACATTTACATGTGACAATATCTTAGCATTTGGCGCTAAAAACTCAGATCAGATTGTTGTTGAGTATACAGCAAAGCTTAACGAGAATGCGGTAATCGGCGCAGCCGGAAACCCAAATAAAGTTAGTCTTAAGTTCTCTAACAACCCTAACAATGGTGGTGAGGGAGACAGAGGTACGACTCCTGAAGACAAGGTTATCGTATTTACTTACAAGTTAACTGTAAACAAGGTTGACAAAGATAATAAGCCACTTACAGGTGCAGAGTTCTCACTTTTCAAGAAAGTAAAGGTTGACGGACAAGAGGAGCTTAAGCTTGTAGAGGTTAAGAAGATTCTTTCTACTAATACAGAGGGAACAGTATTCGGATTCACAGGCTTAGATGATGGTACATACGTATTACGCGAGACAAAGACACCTGACGGATACAACTCAATCGAGGATCAGACATTTACAATTTCTGCAAAGCATGACGAGTCTAGTGATAATCCAACGCTTACAGATCTTACAGGAGATGTAGCATCTGGTTCAATTATTGATTTAGGTGTTAAGCTTGATAAGGGTGAGTTATCTACAAATGTAGTAAACAACAAGGGTTCAGTTCTTCCTTCAACTGGTGGTGCCGGACGTGTAGCAATCTACGTAATTGGTGCTATCTTAGTTATCGGTGGTGGAATTGTTCTTGTAACAAAGAAGCGTGTTAGATAATTAATATCTGACTGGCACTATTTAGTTTTAAATATTATGCTGCCACAGGTTATAAATCTGTGGCAGCTATAATAGATTTTATTTAGAGTTTATGTAACAGTAAGGAGAGCACTATGAAAAGACGTTTATCTACTATTCTTTTTGGCGTAGTGTTTATCGCAGGGTTGTCCTTACTGCTATATCCGACAGTAAGTGATTATTGGAATTCATTTCATCAGTCCAGAGCCATTGCAAGCTACGTTGATGCGGTAGACAACACGGATGAGCAAAAGCTTGATGAGATGCGAAAAGCTGCACAGGCATATAATGAGAAGCTTTTAAGTAAGCAGGATCGTTATGAAATGTCAGATCAGGATAAAGCAGAGTATGAAAGTCTTCTTGATGTATCTGGCACAGGAGTCATGGGCTATGTTGAGATTCCGTCCATCAATGTCTCATTGCCGATTTACCACGGCACAGACAATACAATACTTCAGATAGGTGTTGGCCATATTGAGGGCACATCGCTTCCGGTTGGCGGAGCAAGCACACATTGTGCTGTTTCAGGACACAGGGGACTTACGTCGTCTAAGCTATTTACGGATATTGACCAGATGGCGGAGGGGGACACATTTAAGCTGTATGTGCTTGGCGAGACACTGACCTACGAGGTTGATCAGATAAGGATTGTTTTGCCTGATGAGCTTAATGACTTAAAGATTGAGGAAGGTCAGGATTACTGTACACTTATCACATGTACACCGTATGGTGTGAATTCACACAGGCTTCTTATCAGGGGGCACAGGATTGCAAATGATGCACAGGGACTTATTGTCGAGGATGTAAAGCAGGTACAGCCGTTACATGAAGCCATAGTGCTTGGCATTCTGTTTCTGGTTTTGTATATTATAATTTGTAAGATACTTAGTAAAACGATATTGTATAGATTCAGATAGAATCAGGAAGGAGGAAAAATGCACAATAGTTTAAAAAGAGCTGTCAGTATAGCTATAGCAGCGATAGCCTTGTTTTCTCTGCCATGTGGAAGCATTTTTGCAAGGACGCATATTGATATTGATAAGAAATGCTCTATAACAGTTGATATCCCTGATACATGGGAGGATTTGTATACTGTGGATTTTCCCGTAGAGCTTTACAGAGTGGCAGATGTAGATGAGAACGATGTATACACTGCAACGAAGCAGTTTGATGAGCTGGCTAAATCTATATCAGATATCAGCAGTAAAACTACCGCAGATGACTGGGAAAAGATGGCAAAGACAGCTGCGGACATTGCAGACAAAGGTTCTTTGACAGCAGATGAGGCAATAGATGTTTCAAACGGAAGGGGAAACGTCACAGGCGTTAAGACGGGACTGTATCTGGTGTATGCAAAGCCGGCTAATTCGGCAAGATTTGGATACACATTTGTGCCGTATCTGATTTCGGCTCCGAATAATGAGTTTGCTATGACAGGAAGCGGCTCAGATTCATGGATATATGATGATATCGATATCGAGCTGAAGCCTGAACAGACCGGGCTTATGGGAAGCTTACAGATTAATAAGACATTAAAGACATACAATACAGCACTCGGTGAGCCGGTGTTTGCATTTGATGTTGAGGCCTACGACAGGGATGGTAATGTGGTGTTTTCCGATATCGCATCAATCAGATTTGACAGTACAGGGGCTAAGAGCGTAGTTATTGACAATATTCCGGCAGGGTCAAGGGTGATAGTAAAGGAGGTATATGCCGCTGGCAGTTATCAGGTGACCTCCTCAGACAGCATAGAGACACAGATTGTGGCCGGTGAGACCGCAGATGTTGATTTCACAAACGATTACAACGACAAATTGATTTATAGTACCGGTGTCGTAAACCATTTTGAGTATGACGGAACCGGATGGGAATGGGTGCAGAATTAATGAAAAAATTATCAGAGTCTTGTAAAAAAATTAATAGAAATCACCGTATTCTTGTATGTGCAGCCTTTGCTGCAACACTCATTGTCTGTGGTGTTTCAGTTAAACCGACACTGGCATATTTTACAACCTATGCTACGGCAAAGGGCGGTATCTCAGTAGATATCGGTCCTACAACTGATGTCAAGGAGAAGTTTAAGGACTGGAAGAAAACTATTGAGATTGAGAATACAGGAAAAGCAGACTGTTTTGTCAGGGTAAAGGTAATTGCAGCAAGCCAGTTTGATATACAGGCATCAGGCTCAAACTGGAGCCTTTCAGATGATGGCTACTGGTATTACAGTCAGGTAGTGCCGGTTGGTGGCAAAACCGAGCCGATTGTTGCAGCTATCACAGTTAGTGAAAAGGTAAAGACCAGCTTCAATGTAGTTGTGGTTCAGGAGTGTGCTCCTGTCACATATGATGAGAAGGGCAATCCGTGTGTCGCACCTGATGCAAAATGGGATGCGACAGCACAATATGATAAAGAGGAGGGCGAAGAGTAATGAAGAGAAAACTTCCAATTATACTTGTAGCATCCTCTGCGATAATGCTTGCAGCATCGACGATTGGATCTACAAAAGCGACTCTTACATATATGAGTGATAATTATCTGGCTCAGATTGACATCAAATCCATCGGTGTTACTTTGACTGAGAATGGCAATGATGTGAGCTGGCGTGATTATAAGCATAAGGATGATGACTGGAGCGAGGCAACAGGAGTGCTGCTTGGAGATATGCTAAAGAATGCTGGAGATGAAAAACTGATTCTCGACAAAAAGTACGATGAGAAGCTTGCTGTCAAAAACAGCGGCTCGATAGATGAGTATGTGAGAGTGACTGTGCAGCATTACTGGGCAGACAAGGAGACCGGTGATAAGCTTTCAAACCTTGATCCATCAAAGATACAGATTGACTTTACAAACGATGGCTGGACAGAGGATAAGAGTGCTGAGACTACAGAGAGAAATGTATTTTACTATAATTCTATTTTGAAAAAGGGTCAGACTTCATCTGATTTTACAGACAAAATCAGTATATCCGGCGATATTGCAACCATTGTGGGTCAGACATCACAGACTGATGATAACGGACTTACAACCATCACTACTACCTATGAATATGATGGTGCGCTATTTGTGCTGGAGGCAACTGTTGATGCAGTACAGACACACAATGCAAAGGACGCAATTAAGAGTGCGTGGGGTGTTGATGTAAATATATCAGATGACGGGGCACTTAGCTTAGAGTAAAGGAGGACAATATGAAAAAATTTATCGCATTATTATCATGCATGTTGTTTATCCTTGGTTCGATAGGCACTGTATTTGCAGATGAGAATACTACTACAGCCGGCTCATGTGAGTTTACCGGCAAGGAAATGGTCAGTTCGTTCGATTCAAATAAAATAGCAGCCTCTGTCTCACAGATGGAGCCGGGAGATTCTGTCACATTTTCCGTTGATATAAAGAATAACAGCAGTATTTCGACGAAATGGTATATGTCGAATGATGTATTAAAGAGTCTTGAGGATACACAGGCTGTGGCTGAAAATGGTGGATACTCATATATTCTTACTTTCGTAGGACCAGATGGAAAAGAGGACACTATATACAGCAGCACCAGCGTAGGTGGAGAGAAGGAGGCAACAGCCGGAAAAGGACTCAATGAGGCTACAAACTCTCTGGATAAGTTCTTTTATTTAAAGACATTAGAGCCTGGAGAGGGAGGCAGTGTGAAGCTTTTGGTAGGGCTTGACGGAGAGAGTCAGGGTAATATATATCAGGATACACTCGCAAAGCTCATGATGAACTTTGCGGTAGAGGATAACTCTGATCCAACTTTATCAAATCCACCTACATTTACAACTACAACAAGCAAGGTAAAGACCGGAGATATCTGGTCAATAGCGTCAGCTGTAGTGTTTGTGATTGGTATTATTTTGATGATACTGGCTTTCGTAAGTGACAGAAAGGGGGCTAAGCAAAATGAAAAGATTGCTTAAATATTTTCTTGCAGCTCTTGTTGTCATAACCGGTGTTTTCTCACAGACAGCAGATGCAAAGGCATTTTCATATACATACACTGTTTCCTTTTCAGCCGGAGGTCAGGGAAGCATAAACGGTGGTGTGCAGGTACGAAAGGCATCAGGCAATGAGGCTTCGGTTTCTGTTTCTGCTAAAGGAGACAAAATAATTGTCACAGGTCTTGAATATGGAGATGTCATCAGCTGTGATGCACAGGGCAGTGTGGCGCTTAATGAAAACAGCAAGTACTACGTAAAGGGAATCAGATTAAGCGGCCGTGACAATAATACGGTTGCACAGTCGGCTTTTCTTGTATCGGGAGATCAGGACTATGTTGTGGCATATGGCATACCGGGCGAGCTTGCTGAGTATACAGTCAACTATGTGGATACAGATGGCAATAAGCTTGCTGAAAGCCGTACCTATTATGGTAATGTGGGCGATGAGCCGGTTATAGCTTATCTGTATATAGATGGATATATTCCGGACAGCTATAATCAGACAGGAAAGCTTTCGTCAAATGCATCAGAAAACGTGTTCAACTTTGTATATTCAAGGGCTGCATCAAGCATGGCTGCTGCCGGAAATGGAGCAAATGACAATACTGCGGCAGGCGGCAATCAGGCAGCCGCAGGAGCTGCAAATGCAGCTGGGGCAGCTAATACAGCGGGCAATGCAGCAGGAGCGGCAAATAACGGAGCTGCAGATGGAGCAAATGCCGCAAACACAATAGTGCCTGACGGACAGAATGATCCGCAGGATGGAATCCAGGCACCACAGGCACAGCCAAATACTGATATAGCAGATGAGCAGGTACCGCAGGCGGCAAACGACAATAAGCATGATATAGCAGATGAGCAGGTACCGCTTGCCACCATGATCAGTGAGAGTGGAATGGTTGTTCCGCTGGCTATTGGTGCGCTTGGGATAGTTGCAATTCTTGCAATTATGATATTTGTCATAGTAAAGAATGTTAAGTCTGTCCGTGTTCAAAAAAATAGTATGAAACATAAGGGAAAAGATAATAAAAATTAGTTGATATTTGCTGAAATTATGGTATTATTAATGTGTGCGCTTGTATGAGTGCACACATTAATCAAGTATATGGATGGTTTTTTTACCATACCAGAAATAAAATTTAGGAGGAATTGCAAAATGGCAAACAAGTGGGTATATACCTTCAAAGAGGGTAACATGACCATGCGTAATCTTCTCGGTGGTAAGGGTGCTAACCTCGCTGAGATGACAGAGATTGGACTTCCTGTACCACAGGGCTTCACAATCACTACTGAGGCTTGTACACAGTACTACGAGGATGGACGTAAGATCAATGATGAGATTATGGCTCAGACTATGGAAGGTGTAAAATGGATGGAAGAGGTTAACGGAAAGAAATTCGGTGACCTTAAGAATCCTCTTCTCGTATCTGTTCGTTCAGGTGCCAGAGCTTCAATGCCGGGTATGATGGATACAATCCTTAACCTTGGTCTTAATGATGATGTTGTTGCAGCTATGATCGCTGGTAACCCAGATCCAGCATTCGAGCGTTTCGTATATGATTCATACAGACGTTTCATTCAGATGTTCTCGGACGTTGTTATGGAAGTAGGAAAGAAGTACTTCGAGCAGCTCATCGACAAGATGAAAGAGGACAGAGGTGTTAAATTTGACGTAGACCTTACAGCAGCTGACCTTAAAGAGTTAGCAGAGCAGTTCAAGGCTGAGTACAAGAATCAGTTAGGATCAGATTTCCCTTCAGATCCTGTAGAGCAGTTAAAGCTTGCTATCGAGGCTGTATTCCGTTCATGGGACAACCCACGTGCAAATGTTTATAGAAGAGATAACGATATCCCTTATTCATGGGGAACAGCTGTTAACGTAATGCCAATGGTATTCGGTAACTTAAATAACGAGTCAGGTACAGGTGTTGCATTCACACGTGATCCTGCAACTGGTGAGAACAAGCTTATGGGTGAGTTCCTTATCAATGCACAGGGTGAGGACGTTGTTGCCGGTGTTCGTACTCCAATGCCAATCGCTCAGATGGAGCAGGAGTTCCCAGAGGCATACGCTGAGTTCCTTAAGGTTTGTGAGACTCTTGAGAATCACTACCATGATATGCAGGATATGGAGTTCACAGTTGAGAACAAGAAGCTCTATATGCTTCAGTGCCGTAATGGTAAGAGAACAGCTCCAGCTGCTCTTAAGATCGCTTGCGATTTAGTAGATGAGGGACATAAGACACCAGCTGAGGCTGTTGCAATGATCGATCCTCGTAACCTTGATACATTATTACATCCACAGTTCGATGCTGCTGCACTTAAGGCTGCAACTCCACTTGGAAAGGGTCTTGGAGCATCTCCGGGAGCTGCTTGTGGTAAGGTTGTATTCACAGCTGACGATGCTGAGGCATGGGCTGAAAGAGGAGAGAAAGTCGTACTTGTACGTCTTGAGACATCTCCAGAGGACATCACAGGAATGAAGGCTGCTCAGGGTATCCTTACAGTTCGTGGTGGTATGACATCTCACGCAGCCGTAGTTGCACGTGGTATGGGAACATGCTGTGTATCTGGTTGTGGTGATATCAATATGGACGAGGAGAACAAGAAGTTCACACTTGCAGGACAGACATTCACAGAGGGATCTGAGATTTCTATCGATGGTACAACAGGTAACATCTACGCTGGAATCATCCCAACAGTTGATGCTTCAATCGCTGGTGAGTTCGGACGTGTTATGGCATGGGCTGATGAGTTCAGAAGACTTAAGGTTCGTACAAATGCAGATACTCCTGCAGATGCTAAGAAGGCTCGTGAGCTTGGTGCAGAGGGAATCGGACTTTGCCGTACAGAGCATATGTTCTTCGATCCAGAGAGAATCGCTGCATTCCGTGAGATGATCTGCTCTGATACAGTAGAGGAGAGAGAGACAGCTCTTAACAAGATTCTTCCATATCAGCAGGGAGATTTCGAGAAATTATACGAGGCTCTTGAGGGATGCCCAGTAACAATTCGTTTCCTTGATCCACCTCTTCATGAGTTCGTTCCTACAGAGGAGGCTGACATCGAGAAGCTTGCAAAGGCTAAGAACAAGTCAGTAGAGGAAATCAAAGCTATCTGTGAGTCACTCCATGAGTTCAACCCAATGATGGGTCATAGAGGATGTCGTCTTGCAGTTACATATCCTGAGATTGCTAAGATGCAGACAAAGGCTGTTATCCGTGCAGCTATCAATGTAAAGAAAGCTCATCCAGACTGGGATATCGAGCCTGAGATCATGATCCCATTAGTATGTGAGATCAAAGAGCTTAAGTTCGTTAAGAAGATTGTAGTTGAGACAGCTGACGCTGAGATCGCTGCTGCAAATGCTGACATCAAGTACCATGTTGGTACAATGATCGAGATCCCAAGAGCTGCTCTTACAGCTGATGAGATCGCTACAGAGGCTGATTTCTTCTGCTTCGGTACAAACGACCTTACACAGATGACATTCGGATTCTCTCGTGATGATGCAGGTAAGTTCCTTAACGCTTACTATGACAACAAGATCTTCGAGAACGATCCATTTGCTAAGCTTGACCAGACAGGTGTTGGTAAATTAATGGAGACAGCTATTAAGCTTGGAAAGCCAGTTAATCCTAACCTTCACGTTGGTATCTGTGGAGAGCACGGTGGAGATCCTTCATCAGTTGAGTTCTGCCACAAGATTGGACTTGACTATGTTTCATGTTCACCATTCCGTGTACCAATCGCTCGTCTTGCTGCAGCACAGGCTGCTATTGCAGAGCAGGCAAAATAGACAAAGGTTCTAATTTAAAAGTCTATATATAATTTATGCAAGGGAAAGTATTTAGTACTTTCCCTTGTTTTTTATTGCCAATCTGCATTTCACACCATAAAAACTACATTTCGCGCCAAGAGTATAGATTTTAGGCATTATATGTTGTATAATTAGTACTAGAAATACAAGTATATGTGATATGAATAGGGAACAAAGCACAGATACGATGTAGGTACTAAGGTATGGAGAACACATTTATGATTATAAAAAAGAAGAACATCCGTACAATTGTGATAACCTGTGCATTGCTAGGTATCATAATATTCAGCATTCACAGCTACAATGTATATATGAGAGTCCAGAGAGGAAAAACATCATGCAGATAGAAGATAAAGATAATAGATAGAAGATAATAGGATAGAAGATTATCAATCAAAAAAGCTATGAGAGCCCGGTTAAAGGCTTTCATAGCTTTTATTTTTATGAGTGAGCACGAAGCTGTTCATTGACATATGTCTGGATATAATAATTATCCTCAGGCATCTGGCAGCCGACGATATATGTTCCGTCATTATTTGAGCAGCGGATTACATATCCCTCCAATACTGAGTGGTCAGCAAGCGCAAAGTTCTCTATCGAGATAGTAACCTTCGCTCCCTTATTATCCACGAAATAAGGATCCTTTGTCAAAAATGCAAAGCCGTTTGCACTTATATTGTCAAGAGTTCCTTTGAATGTGGTGTCGGTTCCTTTAAGCTTGATAGTGCAACTGTTTGATAAATCCATGCGAGGGTATTTCCTACGGTTCAAGATTTCAGGCTGCGTATTGACTGTTATCACAAGGTCATCTGTGATTGTGAGATCCTTCCAGCAGTACATTACATTGCCAACTGTAACATACAGATTGCAAGGTCTGGATGAGTCTACAGATAAGCCGCCTGATACAAGCTTAAGACTGTTTTCGCCAACAGCCTTTACTTCGCAATGGAACTCGTTGCCGGTCTGTACATCTGTCAGGATCACTTTGGCCTTCATACCCGGGCGGATATCATCAAGTCCCATAAATCCACCAACTCCGAGCTCGTGCATGAGAGATTGGATAACAGTCTCGATATTATTGATATTTGTTGCACTTTCATCATATTTACTGAGCATCTTGCGGCTTATCGCGTCAGAGGCATCGATACATGAGGTCATGGTTTCTACGATGTCAGATACCTTTTCCATATTGTCGACAAGCTGCTGGTTAGATGCTTCAACCTCCTGCATTGCGGTGTCGATTTCACGGATATGGCTTCCGAGCTTATGGGAATCCTTTGTGATCTTCTCTACATTTTCACCGGTCTGCATTACCTTTTCAAGAGTGAGCTGGATGAGACGGAGCGTTTCTTCAATGGATGAGGTCATCTTTCCGGAAATCTCGTCAAGCCGTGAGAGAGCCTCACTGATCTGACCGGATGAATTTCTCGTCTCAGTGCTTAAAGTACGGATCTGTTCAGCGACAACAGCAAAGCCCTTACCTGCTTCACCTGCACGTGCAGCCTCGATAGAAGCGTTAAGAGCGAGGAGATTTGTCTGGTTTGAAATATTATCAATTGTTCCGGTTTCATTTTTAACCATCTCAAATTCATCTCTGAATGTAGTCAGGATGCTTTCAACCTCTGTAGAAAGCTCTGACATGGTTTTTGCTGTCTGGGCAAGACCTTCAAGGTCCTCAGAGCTTACCTTGGCATGCTTGCCTGATTCGGTTGTCAGGGAAACCATATCATTTATCATGGCTGCAACATTCTCAACCTGTGAGCTTATATCGGTAGTCATTTCCTGGGAAGAAGCAGTGTGGGACTGAAGCTGCTTGTTATTTCCGGTAAGCTTATTCATTCCATCAACGACAACATCTGAACCATGCTTGTTTTCAGAAGCAAGCTCACGGACCACTGTTATACCGTCCATTATAGTGTTGCAAGCGGTTTTAACCTGCTCAACTGTCGTGACAACGCGATTTAAATCAGACTTTATGCTCTCGGTGAGTGCAGCATCGGACTCAGTCAGGTGACGTACCGACATGATATAGCCTATGTAGCAAAGTAAAAGACATGCTATCTGAAGCTGATAGTTTTTGTGGTCTACAGCAGTGTTCTGACCTAGTACTAATATGTGAAATGCAATACTTGCAATAAGGCTTAGCATATTTGCAACAGCGCAGTAAATCATGAATTTTTCATCCTTAAATATTACAATAAGGCTGATTATCGGAAGAATGTAGGTGAATGCAATCGGTGAGGTTGTCGTACACAAAAGAAATACGTAAAAAATACCATATCCGATGACAAATGCAAGCCTGTAATGATCATTATCTTTCCCCTTCCTTTTTAGAAGTATGTCACCACACACGAAAGGCAGCCAGCATAAAATAACAAAAATGATATAATTACTGACAGAATAAGCGCCATTTGCTGTGTCGGTTCCATAATTTGCGGTCAGCAATATAGCAAAAACAAGCCATAATCTGCGGGCCTTGATATTCGCCTTTGCTTTAAAAATTTTTTCATCGTAACCCATATGAATTTTCCTGATTCGTAATAATATAGGTATATTCTACTATGCTAGTACTTTAATTACAAGGCATATTTAAGAATTTGAATGTATTTTGAATGTATAATTATGGTATTGTTTCTAAGTCTAAACTTTAATTGTTTTTTGCCTGTCAATCCGCTATACTAAAATTAACTATATACTTACAGGAGGGCATAAAGCATGAACATACTTCTGATTAACGGAAGTCCAAAAGGCAAACGAAGCAATTCGTTAAGGCTTGCAAACAGCTTTATAGAAGGCTTCAAAGAAGGATATAAGAGCAAAAATGAAGCTATTATATCCATTGATGAAATGCATGTAGCCTCAATGAATGTAGGAGCGTGTAAGGGCTGCTTTGCATGCTGGCAGAAGACACCGGGGGTGTGCTGCATAAATGACGATATGCAGACTGTTATTGGGAAAATGCTTAAAGCGGATATTGTTGTGTGGTCGTTTCCTCTGTACTATTTTAGTGTGCCGGGAATACTAAAGAACGTGATTGACAGGCAGCTTCCAATGAGCCTGCCGTTTATGAGTACAAAGGATGACGGATACGGAAGCGGCAGCCATGATTGCAGATATGACATGGAAGGCAAAAGGCATGTGCTAATCTCTACCTGTGGCTTTTATTCTGCAGAGGGAAATTATGACAGTGTACTTCGGATGTTTGACCATTTCCTTGGAAAAGGGCATTATACAACCATATTTTGTGGTCAGGGGGAGCTGTTTCGTGTAAAAGAGCTGTCAAAGAGGACTGACGAATATCTGGCTACGGTAAAAAGTGCCGGGGCAGAATATGCCATCACAGGAAAAATATCTGAAAAAACAGAAGTGACGCTCCATACTCTTTTATATCCAAGGGATGTATTTGAAAGTATGGCGGATGCCAGCTGGGGAATCAGCAGGACAACAGGAGAAAAGGAAGCGGATGACCTTGTTTTCACCAGACAGATGGCTGCATTATACAATAAGGATACCTATGACGGAAAGGAACGCGTGCTTGAGATATGCTATACCGATTTGAAGCATACATACCAAATAAAGCTTGATGATAAAGGTAGTGAGGTGCTTACTGACCAAAGCCTTGCCGCGACTACACGCATAGATACGCCTTTTACGGTATGGTCGGCTATTTCCCGAGGCGAGATAGGTGGCGCAGAGGCATTGGGAAAGCAGATGTATACGGTGACAGGTGATTTTTCCTTGATGGTAAACTGGGATAAATTTTTTGGAAGTACATCGGCAGTCAAAGAGGCAGAAAAAACATCACAAGGTGTGGAGGTACAGAAAAATCCATCCATGATGACAATGCTCATACCATGGATTACGTTTTGGATAGCAGTTTCTGTCAATACTGAAAAGGGTTCTGTGATTGCTCTTTTGGTGGCATCCGCTATACCTTTTATTATGAGAAAACATAAATTTGTAATATGGGATCAGCTCTCAATTGTTGCTGTTGCTATACTTTCTGCGATTGCAAGCCTGACAGGAGCAGGTGACATATCAACAGATATCGGATATCTGGTGTTTGGGCTGTTCTGGCTGGTTTCATGCCTGACAAAGGAGCCTTTATGCGCAACATATGTGAAATACAATTATGGCGGTGAAGCCGCACATAAAAATCTTCTCTTTATGAAGACGAATTATATACTTGCGGCGGCATGGGGAGTATTATACGTGTTGACAGCAGTGTGGACATTTCTACTGAAAAAGGCAGGTGTTGGAGCTACACTTATTGTCGTAAACAATCTGATGCCTGTATTGATGGGCATATTTACCGGATGGTTTGAAAAATGGTATCCTGCAAGGCTCGCAAGAGGCTCAAAAAAGCAGTAATTCGTAAGATTTTTTTAATATTTTATGTATTCTATTTACTTTAGGTGGATAGAAGAGTACTCTTTAGAAAACGTACTCATAGTAGTGCTTATAAATAAAGAAAGAGGTATATCATAATGAAGAAAAAACTGATTACAATTGTAATAGGAGCTATGCTTTGCGCCGGCTTGTTTGCAGGCTGCGGACAGAGCGATACAAAGCAGGATAAGGCAGCTGGCACTGAAAGTGCAAAGCAGGCTAATACCAGGGATGAAGGTGAAAAGGGCTCACAGGAAGAGAAGGAGCTTACAGGAACAATCGATGACATAAAGGACTTCATGTTTGTAGTGACTGATGACAAGGATACACCATACAGCTTTAACTTCGATGAGAAGCCTGACGGACTTGAGGGTGTTGCAAGTGGAGACAAGGTGACTGTAAAATATACCGGAACTATTTCAGAGGTGGATCCGTTTGAGGGAAAGATAATATCTGTTGAGAAGGCAGAATAAGGACAATAAGCAGGGAAGGATAGGAGCTTTGTGAAAGGGCAAAAGGCATATGGAGTTTTAGTTTATTTATTTTTTCTGTTTCTGATATGCACCTCAGGTATGGCAACATTGTCATAGCTGATAGGTGCATTTTCTTTATCTGTGTCCTCGTGACTTTCGGTGCTTTTTACGTGCACCTCAGGTATTGCCACGTTGTCAAAAGTTAAATCGTAATTATGTTTTTCTTTTTCGTCTCTGTTTTTAAATATTTTTTTCAGTTTTTCAAACATATTTTTCTCCGGTTGTTTTACAGTAAGTTTATAAAGAATGTGATTACAAGGCTGTTCAAAAAGTCAGCAAACAGGCTCCCGACAAGCGGTATGAGCAGATATGCCTTGATGGATGGCACATATTGGTCGCAGACAGCCTGCATATTTGCCATGGCATTTGGGGTGGCTCCGGTTCCGAAGCCGCAGGTGCCTGACACAAGTATGGCTGCATCGTAGTCGCGCCCCATGATGTTGAACTCGATAACATACGTGAATATGATTATGAGAAGCACCTGTGCTGCAAGCAGTATGAAGAGCGGGAGAGCGAGTGATGCAAGCTCCCAGAGCCTTAGTGTAATCATTGCCATGCCTAGGAATAGAGAGAGGCTTATACCTCCCAGGTCATTTATTTCTCCCATATGGATGGTGGCGATTCCTGTGTACTCACATATGTTTCGCATGAGTGCGGCTGCAAGCATTGCTCCTATATATATCGGGAAGGTGAGCCCTGTCTTTGTGAGCAGCATTGTAAAGATGGTTCCGACACCTATTGCCAGGATGAGCTGGAATACGGCATCAGCATACATATTTGTGTGGCGCTCATGCTTTTTCTCATCCTCCACCAGCAGGCTGTCATCCTCGTTTGCTGCTGTATTAAGCAGGCTATGCTTTTCAATCAGTCTTTTTCCGAGAGGTCCGCCTATCAGGCTTCCAAAGATGAGACCAAAGGTAGCTGCGGCTGTACAGATGGTCGTGGCACCCTTTATGTTTAAGTCCTCTAGCACCGGGCCAAAGGCTCCTGCGGTGCCGTGCCCGCCTACCATAGGGATAGAGCCGGTGCACATGCCGATTAGCGGATTTAAGTTTAAGAGCTTTGCAAGCCCCACGGCGGTTAGGTTTTGTAATATGATAAGCACTATTACCAGTCCCAGGAATACGATGAGCGATTTGCCCCCACTTTTTAATACCTTGAGATTTGCCTGAAAGCCTACAGATGTAAAGAAGAATACCATGCAGACCTCGCGCAGTGTGTCGTCAAAGGAAAATTCTGCGATTCCTGTGACATAGCATATGCATGTCATGATGGCAAAAATCAGTCCGCCTATGACAGGCGCCGGAATACAGAATTTCTGAAGAAAATATATTTTCTTTTTTAAATAGTTTCCAAGTAGTAGTACAAGCACGGCAACGGCCAGTGTCTGGTACATGTCAAGTTGTATTTTCATGTGTTACCTTTCAATTTTAATTGATTATATTCTTGTTATGTTCTTATTAAATTTTGAATATTATATTTGACTAAAAATTAATTCGCGAATTAATTTATACTATATCCACAGTCTTCATAATACCTTTTCGCTCCATTGTGGAATGGAATAGGTATACCGTCTGTTGCAAAGTCATATGTCAGCTCAAGCTTAAGAGAGTTGGAGTATGAGAGCTCATTTTCTTTTTCAAACAGGAGCGATGTAAGCTGTTCAATTGTATCGTCGGATACATCAGACTTTGTGATAAGCACTGATTTTACACCTATTGTGCTTATAGCTGTATCCTGGCCTGTGTATGTGCCGGCAGGTATGACCTCGCTTGTGTAGGCAGAGCTGCTTTCAAGCATCTTGCTTATCACAGTGTCTGTCAGCGGAATAAGCCTTATGTCGCATTCCTTTGAGAGCTCATCTATGACAGTGGTGGTGAGTCCTGCAGTGCAGAAGAAGGCATCTATATCACCGGCTTTTAGCTCTTTTGTGGCCTCGATATAGTCCAGGTTTTTGGTGGCAACAAGGGATGATGGCATACCGGCGAACTCAAGAATCTGTGTGGCGTTTCGCTCGGTACCGGATTCCTCTGCTCCGATGCTTACAGTGTGTCCTGACAGGTCGTCAAGAGTCTGTATGTTTGAATCAGCGCGGACCACAAGCTGACAGGTCTCGGTGTAAAGCCCTGCTATAGCCCTTAAATCTTCATTTGTCTTGTAGGCATCGGCTATCAGGTCTGCCTGTGCGATGCCTATCTCTATATAGTCATCGGATAAAAGCCTTATATTGGCATTAGAGCCTGCTGTGGTACGAACCTTGCAGGTAAAGTCATAGCCCTGTTCATTGGCAAGCTCCGTAAATGTATTTGCAAATGAATAGTACATTCCACCAACATCGGCTGCTCCGAAGCGTATTGTGCGTCCGGAGTTGGTGCAGCCTGTCAGGGCGAAGAGTACTATGCAAAGCATGATACTGATTTTTTTCTTCATGTTTTGTCTTTGTCCTTTCACTTTTTCATAATTGCTATGAGTATTTTACAAAAAATTTTCTAATATGAAAAGATTTAATTTAAATTTTTCTTAAATTCCATGGACTTGTGATTGGAAAAATAATATAATAAATTGGTTGTAGAAAATATTTTAAAGGAAGGAAATTTATTTATGGAAATCTTTGACATTATCAAGTCTGTTATATTTGGAATTGTGGAGGGCATTACAGAGTGGCTGCCTATCAGCAGCACCGGCCACATGATTCTTCTGAATGAGATTTTACCACTTAGAATAGGAAAGAACCCGGACGATTTTTACAGTATGTTTGAGGTGGTTATCCAGCTTGGAGCCATTTTGGCGGTTGTTGTTTTGTTTTGGAGCCAGATCTGGCCATTCGGCAGGAAGAATAACAAAGCTCCTCTTGCAAAGACAGGTATCGGTGCATGGGTCAAGACTGATATCTTCGTGCTGTGGTTTCATATTCTTGTTTCAACTATTCCGGCAGCTATTATCGGAGTGCTTTTTGATGATGTATTCGAGAGACTGTTTTACAATTTCCAGACAGTAGCTATCATGCTTATACTCTTTGGTATCGCTTTTATTGTGATTGAGACCAGACATAATGGCAAGTCTGCTAAGATTAATTCACTTGTCGACATAAGCTACACGACTGCGCTTATGATTGGATTTTTCCAGCTTATTGCAGCTGTTTTTCCGGGTACATCACGTTCAGGTGCTACTATTGTCGGAGCTCTTTTAATTGGTGTTTCAAGGACTGTTGCCGCTGAGTATACATTTTTCCTTGCTATTCCGGTTATGTTTGGTGCGAGTCTTCTGAAACTTGTTAAATTTGGATTTCATTTTACAGGGGAAGAGGCTGCTATTCTGATTATTGGGATGATTGTGGCATTTGTTGTTTCACTTATTGTTATCAAATTCCTGATGGGCTACATAAAGAAGCATAACTTTATTGTGTTTGGATGGTACCGTATAGTTCTTGGTGCGATTGTACTGCTTTGTGGTATCGCAGGGCTTCTCTAAATACATTTTGACGCAATTTTGCAGGAAGAGGGTTTAAGACATGCATGATGAATTGACAGCAAATGATATAAAGAAAATGGAGGACGAGATAGAGTACAGAAAGCTCGTTGTCAGAAAGAAGGCTCTTGATGACGTAAAGGTGGCGAGAGCTCAGGGTGACTTGAGCGAGAACTTCGAGTACAAGGCCGCCAAGCAGTTTAAGAACCAGAACGAGAGCCGTATCAGATACCTTGAGAAGATGATTAAGACTGCCGTTGTCATATCCGATGAGTCAAAGGATGATGAGGTGGGTATGTTCAATACGGTTGATGTGTATTTTGAGGATGATGATGAGACTGAGACATACAAGATTGTCACAACCGTAAGGGGCAATTCCTTAAAGAATCTGATAAGCAAGGAGTCACCGCTTGGTGCCGCTATATTCGGGCACAAGGTGGGTGACAGGTGTGAGGTAAAGGTAAATGATGATTACTCATACTTTGTTAAGATAATGAAAATACAAAATACTGTCGACGACGGCAGTGATGATTTGCGTAAATTTTAATCTCGGTTTAATTTTTGCGTTTTATAGGGATTTCAAAAAGATTTATATGTTTATGACTATATAACAATGTTTAATGTCAGAAATGGGGAAATTTATATGATTAAATTAAAAACTTTTGGCAGCTTTACGGTGGGAAATGACATAACCTCTGTCCAGGAAGGGGCATGGAGGTCTGAGAAGCTTGAAAAGCTGTTTGTATATCTGGCGATGAACAGAAACAGGGGTGTCTGTATAGAGGATATTTCAGAGGCTATATGGCAGGTTGAGGAGGAGACTGATAATCCGGTAGGAGCCCTTAAGAATCTGGCATACAGGCTCAGAAAGGCTCTAAGAGATGCCTCCTTTGACGAGGAGTGCATAGTCTCTGTTAGAGGCGGCTTGTACAAATGGAATGATGATGTGGAAGTAACCATTGATGTCGAAGAGTTTGACAGATATATAAATGAGGCGGAGATGGCATTTTGCAGGAGCAAGGAGACCGCTATTGAAAGCTATGAGAAGGCCATAGCTCTTTATCATGGTGATTTCCTGCCTCTTAGGACAGATACACACTGGTTTATGACGCTCAATGCATTTTACCATTCCAGATACGTGAATACAGTAAAGGCTCTGGCAAAGCTGTATATTGATACAGGCTGCTATGAGAAGCTTGAGCAGCTGTGCATCAGGGCGATTGTATATGAGCGCTCGGATGAGCAGATATACTCATATCTTATTATGGCACGCATGCGTACCAAAAAGGTACAGATGGCTTTTGATACTTATGAGACTGCCAAGGCTATTATGGACAAGGATCTTGGCGTTAGAAAGACTGTCATGCTCAACAAGGTGTATGAGGAGCTTTTATCTGTCACAAAGGGTGTTTCAAGCTACAATATAGATGAGGTGAAGGAGGATATCAACGAGGAGAGCATGGAGGGCGTTTTCATGTGCGGATATCCTGTGTTCAAGGAGATTTATCATCTGGAGGTCAGGAAAAGTGCGCGCTCCACTGTTCCGGAGAGTCTTGTGCTGATTACTGTGGCACCAATGTTTAACACTTTAGCTGATAAGAATCATAGCCGGATGAAGGATTCCATGCTTACGCTTGAAAGAGCACTTAGAAAGTGCCTGCGTGTGGGTGATGTGGCAGCAAAGTACAGTGATTCACAGTACATTGTGCTTTTGTCGAAGTGCTCATGCGATACAGCTTCCGATGTCATGAAGCGTATTATCGATAGGTTCAATCATACGTGTGACACACATAGTAATATGACGATACAATTTGATATTGAGCCGGTAAGCTGCTACAGCAGTTTTGTGAGTGACAAATGATATTTTCTGATATAGAGGTGTTTTTTTGAAGAGACTTATTAACATTATTTCCAGTATAATTTTATTAATTCTTGTTTTAATTATTATTGTAATATTTGCTCCCAAGCTGTTTAGTGTCGAGCCAATGGTAGTTGTAAGCGGCAGCATGGAACCTTCTTACATGAAGGGGAGCCTATTGTATGTAAAGGAGAGTGCCGGTGGGATACAGACAGGTGATGCCATTACCTTTTACAGAAATGGCGAGCTTGTGACTCACAGGGTAGTTGAGATAAATACAGATGAAAAGACCTACACTACAAAGGGCGATGCCAATCAGGTGAATGATGTACAGCCGGTTGCATGGTCTGATGTGGTCGGAGTGCCTGTGTTTGATATCCCGGTGCTTGGTTATCCTGCTTCTTTTTTAGGAACCGCGCAAGGTAAATTTGTATTCATTGTATTGTTGATTATTTTTACCGGTATTACAGTACTGACTGATAAAAAAATGGAGAAAACAAATGGTTAAGAAAGTAATTAGATTTATAGTTCTGATAATTGGTCTGTCTCTTGTGGCTTATTCGGGTTATCATCTGTTTAAGATTTATTCTGACTATAATACCTCGGATAAGACATATGAGAAGCTTCAGGATGAGTATGCAGTGGACGATTCAAAGAAGGATGATGACAGCACGAAAGGCAGTGAAGCACAGTCGCCGTGGTATGATGATATAGATATTGATTTCGCCGGTCTAAGGAGCGAAAACCCTGATGTGGTTGGCTGGATTTATTTTGAGAATGAGGATATCAGCTACCCTGTCATGTATTCGGGGGATAACAGCTATTACCTCAGAAAGACCTTTAAGAGAGAGCATGCCACTGCAGGCTCCATCTTCCTTGAGGGTTCAAACAAGACTGATTTCAGCGACTGCCATACAATCATTTATGGACACAATATGAAAAACCTGTCGATGTTTGGAAAGCTTAAGTACTATAACCGTGATGAGAATTACTATGACAGCCATCAGTATTTCCAGATACTTGTCGATGGCAAAAAGTATAGGTACCAAATTTTCTCATATGAAACGGTTAGTGATGACAGTGATGAGTATACTGTGGGCTTTGAGCCTGACGAGACATTTGGTAAATTCGTACAGAGGATGGCTGCCTCATCAATGAAGGATACAGGCATAGTCCCGACAAAGGATGACAAGGTTGTGACTCTTTCAACCTGCTCCACAAGCGGTGAGACATACAGGTTTGTGGTTCACGGAGTGAGAGTAGATGAACATTGATTTTTAAAATATAAAAACAGGTGTGTAAAATGAAAAAAGAAGATGAATTACTTAAAGAGCTTACCGATATGGTAAAGGAAACAAAGAAGGGGCAGATTAAGTGGAAGCTTTCCTGTCAGACTACAGAGTACAATGATGAGGCCGTAAAGCCGACAGTTACAGAGGATGGCATCACCTGGACTGTTGATGAGTGCTACGTGTCATATGAGTGTACCTATAAGGGCAGTGATTTTGTGATGATTACATATGAGATGATTCATACTGCTGGTGATAAAAGACAGACAACCAACCTTGTTTTTTTACCGCCGCTTGGCATCAGATATTTTGATATCAGCACCCTGCTTCCATACTCGGTGCCTGCATCCAATGTTCTTACATATGAGATTCATACGCTGTGGCTTCTGCTACTTGAGATGTATAAGAACGACAACACAAGCGTAGAGCTGGATGCAAGTGCAGGAGAGCTGATTATTGAAGAATAGGGGATATGATATATGTATGCAGTGATTACAGGAGCAAGCTCAGGAATAGGTGAGCAGTTTGCAAAAAGGCTTGCGAAGGAAGGTTATGATCTGATTCTTGTTGCAAGAAGACGGGAGAGGCTTACAGCTCTTTCTAATAAGCTTAAAGCCACACATAAGGAGCTTGAGTGTGATATTTTTACCGCGGATCTGATGCAGCTTGATGAGTGTCAGAGACTTTCGGACTATCTAGAGGAAAAAGACATAGAAATATTTATAAATAACGCAGGCTACGGTGATTGCGGCCTGTTTGAGGAGACTGATATAGCTAAGGAAATGGGCATGATAGATGTCAATGTGCGTGCTGTACACTTCCTGACGAAAAAGCTTTTAAGACAAATGAGGGTAAAGGACAGAGGTTTTATATTAAATGTGGCAAGCTCTGCGGGTCTTATTCCTGCCGGTCCGTACATGGCTGCCTATTATGCCTCTAAGGCATATGTTGCGAGCCTTTCAAGGGCTGTTGCATGTGAACTTCGACAGAGCCACAGCCATGTGTATGTGGGGTGTCTGTGTCCGGGACCGGTTGATACAGAGTTCAATGATGTGGCGAATGTGCGATTTGCGCTGAAGGGGATTTCCGCTGAATACTGCGCCAATTATGCCATAGACCGGATGATGAAGCACAAAACGGTCATAGTGCCTACTCTCAGGATGAAGCTTGCTACAACCTGTGGCAGATTTCTGCCACAATCTTTGTATATAAAGATTGTTTCACATCAGCAAAAGAAAAAATGGCACATTGACTAAAAAGTTTTTGAAAATTGGTTGAATTGCCCTATTTACAGTTATTGTAAATTTTATTATAATGTATACGAAAATAAACGAAAAGGATAGCATTATGAAATTAGGAGCGATTTATTCAAAGGAAAAGACAACATTTACACTGTTTTCGCCTGTTGCGGACAGTGTTTTTGTTATTTTTTATGATAAGGGAAATGATTCGGCCGAGAAAGGCAGGCTTGAGATGATGCGCGGAGAGGGAGAGCTTCGCAGTATTTTTTCTGCTACGGCAGAGGGTAATCTGGATGGTGTTTATTATACATATGAGGTTCACACCTCAGATGGCACATTCAGCTCGCATGATCCGTATGCAAGAGCCTGCGGTGTAAATGGGCACAGGTCTATGGTTATTGACCTGTCAAAGACTGATCCTGATGGATTTGCAGATGAGGACAGGCCAAAGCTTGCAGACCCCATGAGCATGATTATCACTGAGGTGTCTGTCGCGGATGTGTCTGCCGGTGCATCTGCTCATTCCAGGTATCCGGGTAAGTTTAAGGCATTTACTGAGGATAAAACTCTTTCGTATTTCAAGGATATGGGAGTGACACATCTGCAGCTTATGCCGTCGTATGATTTTGCCAGCATTGACGAGAGTGATTCCTTAAAGGAGCAGTATAACTGGGGCTATGATCCGTACAATTACAATGTGCCGGAGGGCTCTTACTCGACAGATCCGTTTAATGGAGCCGTGAGAGTGAGAGAGTATAAGGAGATGGTACACTCGATTCATGAGGCGGGTCTTGGTGTAATCATGGATGTGGTTTACAATCATACCTTCAATGTTCATGACAGCTGCTTTTACAAGACTGCGGGCAATTATTTCTACCGCATGCTGGATGATGCAAAGTACTCTGATGCATCAGCCTGTGGCAATGAAATAGCCTCAGAGAAACCTATGGTCAGAAAATATATCATTGATTCGTTGTGCTACTGGGTGAGTGAGTATCACATTGATGGCTTCAGGTTTGATCTGATGGGAGTACTTGATATCGAGACATTGAACGAAGCCAGAAAAGCTCTCTTAAAAATAAATCCTGATATAATAATGTACGGAGAGGGCTGGACAGGTGGAGAGAGCACTCTGCCAGAATCAGAGCGTGGCATGAAAATAAATGCTCCAAGGACACCGGGCATCGGCATGTTTTCGGATGATATACGTGATGTGGTAAAGGGACATGTGTTCTATATGGATGAGCTGGGCTTTGTCAATGGAGCTGCAGACAGAGGTGAAGAGCTAAAGCAGGCTGTTACGTGCGCTAAGTGGGCCAAATCGCCTATGCAGTCGATTAACTATCTGTCATGTCACGACAACTATACTCTCTGGGACAGGTTTATCATATCCAATTCACATGAGAGTGAAGAGATGCGTATCCGTATGAATAAGCTTGCAGCAGCCATCCTTTTTACAGCGCAGGGGATTCCGTTTTTCCTGCATGGAGAGGAGTTTGCGAGAACAAAGATTAGTGAGGCTGATGGTGCTCCTGTAGAGAACAGCTATTGCAGTCCTCTCTCTGTCAATGCAATAGATTATGACAGGGCTGAGCAGTTTTCGGACCTTAAAGCCTACTATAAGGGGCTTATAGCACTAAGAAGGGCTCACAAGTCATTTTATCTTGACACAGTAGATGAGATTAAGAAATCCATACATTTCATGGATGATATGCCTGATGGCGTTGTAGCATATACTATTGATAACGATACAGAGAAGGTGTTCGTAGCTTACAATGCCGGCAAAAATAAAATCACAATTAAACTTGCAGATGCTTTGTGGGAGGTTCTCGCAGATGAATCTTCTGCGGGAGATAAAGCTCTTTACACAATAAAAGACCAGGCAATAATACCTGGGGTATCATGCCTGGTTGCAGTTAGCAAATGTTAGTGAGTTGATTTATTTATGTAGCTTGTCTTGTATTTTGAATATACGATTTTCTGGCTGCGATACAGGCCAAAGTATCCTGACAGCATATAGCTGAATGGGATTGCCAAAAGAAAGTACGGCATGCCGTCGTAGCCAAACAGCTCAAAGCTGATGAGCAGCGATGTAATCGGACAGTTGGTGACACCACAGAACAGTGAAATCATGCCGACAGCTGTACACAGCGATGGCTCAAAGCCTGTCAGGTTGCCGAACAGGCATCCAAAGGTTGCGCCTATGAAAAAGGATGGTACAATTTCGCCGCCCTTAAAGCCTGCGCCAAGAGTCAGTGCGGTGAAGATGATTTTTAGCAGAAATGCTTCAGGTCTGACAGAGCCGTCTATACTGCTTTGGATGACACTCATTCCGGTGCCGTTGTATGTCTGGTTTCCTACAAGCATAGTTGCTATGATGACAAAGCAGCCACCAATGAATACTCTTGTATATTTGTTAGGCAGATATTTTTTGTACAGCGCCTCACTTGAGTGAAGGGCCACACAAAAGAGTATGCTTACGAGTGCGCACAGTATTGCAAGCACAGATATTTTTACTGAGTTTAAAATAGTAAAGTCCGGTATGTTTTCAATAGCAAAAAATTCATTTGTAACATTGAAGTATGATGCGATACCGTGAGCGATGAGGGAGCTTATCACACATGGAACGAGTGCTATATAATACATGACACCGACGCTTATCATCTCCATGGAGAAAATAGCGGCTGCCATCGGAGTGCCAAACAGTGCACTGAATGCAGCGCTCATGCCACACATAATCATGACATGCTTGTCCTTTTCATCAAATCTAAATACCCTGCCTATAGAGCTTCCGATGCTGCCTCCCATCTGCAGAGCAGCACCCTCACGGCCGGCAGAGCCACCGAACAGGTGAGTGATAAGTGTGGATACAAATATAAGCGGGGCCATTATAAAGGGCACCTTGTCGCCTGAATGGATAGCTGATATTACCAGATTGGTTCCGGTGTCGTTATCGTCTTTACACAGATGATAGAGTCCTACAATGGCAAGTCCGCCGATTGGCAGAAAGTAAATGAGCCAAGGGTATTTCATTCTGAAATCGGTTACGACCGACAGGGCAAAATAAAATGCGGTGCCGCAGCTTCCTGCGACTATGCCGACAACGATAGAAAAGATTACCCATTTAATGGATGTTATAAGGCGTTTCGTATTATGCTTTACCTTATGCACAATCAATTGCCTGGTTGTTTCATTCATTTTGTTACACCTCTTTTAAACTTTTTCTTAATTTGATATTAACATTAACTAATTTAATTTACAAGTTGCACTTTATGATGTTATAATAACTAAATAAAACGAAAATATCATATGATTTCATATGTATATTATATATTATTTTAGAATACAGGCTCACGCAGCCAAACAATGAGTATACAACAAAAGGGAGGAAAAATAACATGAGAACTAGCGGTGTATTAATGCCAATCTCATCACTGCCATCACAGTATGGTATTGGAACTATGGGAAAGGAGGCAAGACGTTTTGTCGATTTCCTTGAGAAGGGAGGTCAGACATACTGGCAGATTCTTCCAATCTGTCCTACCAGCTATGGAGATTCTCCATACCAGTCATTTTCAAGCTTCGCAGGCAATCCTTATTTTATCGATCTGGAGCTTTTATGCAAGGACAAGCTTCTGACAAAGAAGGAGTGCGAGTCATATAAGTGGGGCAAAAAGCCACAGTATGTAGACTATGGCATTATGTATGTCAACAGATATGCTCTTTTAAGAAAGGCATATGAGCGTTTTTCAAAGAAAACACCGGCTGACTATGAGGCATTCTGCAGTAAAGAGGCAGAGTGGCTTGATGAGTACACACTCTTTATGGCATTAAAGGATGCCAATGGCGGAGTGGCATGGAGCGAGTGGGATGATGCTCTTAAGTTTAGAAAACCTGAGGCTATGGAAGAAGCAAAGGAGAAGTATGCAGATGATATTGCCTTCTACAAGATGCTCCAGTATCTCTTCTTCAAGCAGTGGACTGCTTTAAAGGCATATGCTAATGAAAAGGGCATAAGAATTATCGGAGATGTACCTATTTATGTTGCCATGGATTCAGCAGATGTATGGGCTAATCCTACACAGTTCTATCTCGATAAGGACTTAAATCCAATCGAGGTGGCAGGATGTCCTCCTGATGCCTTCTCAGCTGACGGACAGCTCTGGGGCAATCCTCTTTTCAGATGGGATGTTATGAAGAAGGACAGCTACAGCTGGTGGACAAAACGTATCAGTGCTATGGCAAAGCTTTATGATATCGTGCGAATCGATCATTTCAGAGGTTTTGATTCATTCTATGCTATTCCTGCAAAGGATGATACAGCAAAGAACGGTGTATGGAAAGATGGACCTGGCATGGATTTATTCAACGTGCTTGAGAAGAAACTTGGCAAGCTTCCTATCATCGTGGAGGACCTCGGCTTCCTCACACCTTCCGTAAAGAAGCTTTTAAAGGATTCAGGCTTCCCTGGCATGAAGGTTATCCAGTTTGCCTTCGATTCAAGAGAAGATAGCGATTATCTGCCACATAACTATCCGCAGCACTGTGTTGTATACACAGGTACCCATGACAATGACACAGTTATGGGCTGGATGAAGACAGCTCCAAAGGATTGCGTAAGGTTTGCAAAGGATTACTTAAACCTCACAAAGGAGGAAGGCTACAATTGGGGCATGATGCGTGCGGCATGGTCATCAGTTGCCGATATGGCTATTGTTCCTATGCAGGATCTGCTTGGACTTGATTCAAAGGCCCGTATCAACATTCCTTCAACTACCGGTGGCAACTGGCAGTGGAGAGCTACTCCTGAGCAGATAGACAATAAGCTTGCAAAGAAGCTCCACAAGTGTATGCAGATGTATGCACGTCTGAGAGAGGAGCCTGAGGAGGCTTCTGACAAATCAGATGCTAAAGAAACAGCTGATGCTTCTACAAGCAAGACAGCAGGATGTGAGAAAAAGGCTGCTAAGTAGTTTGGTTTAAAATACTATATATTATTACAAAAGACCACAGGTTATCTGTTTTGAAGCCTGTGGTCTTTTTATGTGTAATAATTCAAAGAGCAGGTGAATACACTTTGATTATAGAATAAAGTGTATGGAGGAAGCTTTTATGGGCAGTACTATGGACAGTAAAGAGTTTGATTTATATAAAGATATCAGATGCCGCACAAACGGCGAGATTTACATAGGTGTCGTCGGTCCTGTGCGCACAGGCAAGTCCACATTTATAAAGCATTTCATGGAGCTTTGTGTAATCCCAAAGATGGACAATGAGTATGCTAAAAAGCGTGCAGTCGATGAACTGCCGCAATCAGGCAAAGGAAAGACTATTATGACGACTGAACCGAAATTTATTCCACAGGATGCGGTTACTATCAGTCTGGATGATGGCAGCGCTGTGAAGGTACGCCTTGTGGACTGTGTGGGCTTTACAGTGGGGGATGCTGTCGGTTATCTCGAGGAGGACGGCGAGCGTATGGTCAAAACACCATGGTTCGACGAGGATATACCTTTTGAGGAGGCTGCGGTTGTAGGAACAAAAAAGGTAATAGAGGAGCATTCGACAGTGGCTGTGCTTGTAACCACTGACGGCAGCATAGGCGATATAAAAAGACAGAGCTATGAGGCGGCAGAAAGAGAAACCGTCATGCAGCTTGAGGCTTCAGGAAAGCCATTTGTAATTGTGGTAAATACTACAAAGCCTTTTGCAGCAGAAACGAGACTTTTGTGCGAGTCACTTAGCAGAGAGTATAAAGCGGCTGCCATTCCTATAGACTGTGAAAAGCTTTGCATGGGACAGATTACAGATATCATGGAAAAGCTCTTATATGAATTTGCAGTCACGAGAGTGGACTATGATATACCGAAATGGGTGCAGCTTCTGCCTTATGACAATTATGTAAAGCAGGCCGTAATTACATATGCAAAGACTTTTCTTGCAAGGGCTTCAAAACTGAAGGATGTCGCACAGATGAGCACTGATATGCCTGAATCGGATGGGGATATATTAAAAGTGGTATCTCTTGCCGGGATGGGGCTGTCTGATGGTGTGGTAAAGGTTAAAATTGAGATTGCAGAGAAGTACTACTACGAGAATATTTCCGCGCTGTGCGGTGTGACTGTTTCCGGGGAAAAGGAGCTGATTTCCCTGATTCTTTCACTCACTGAGGAAAAGAATGAGTACGAAAAGATTAAGGATGCTTTTTCATCGGTGCAGCAGAAGGGTTATGGTGTTGTGATGCCACAGCTGTCTGATATCCGAATGGAGGAGCCTGTGCTTATAGCCCATGGAAACAAGTTTGGAGTAAAAATGAAGGCTATTTCACCGTCAATACATATGATAAGGGCTAATATCGAGACCGAGATAGCGCCGATAGTCGGAAGCAGGGAACAGGCGGAGGATCTGATAGATTACATAAAAAATGGTGAAAACAGTGACAGTGGAGTCTGGAAGACTAATATTTTTGGAAAGTCTGTCGGTGAGCTTATGGAGGACGGAATAAGAAGCAAAATAATGCAGATGGATGATGAGTGCCAGATAAAGCTTCAGGAAACAATGCAAAAGATTGTGAATGACTCAAATGGCGGCATGATTTGTATAATTATATAATGATATGAGGGTCAAAAGGTATTTTGACCCTTTAATCATATAATTATTGATTGGTAATTAGAGTTTAATTACTATATTATACGAAATATAAGTTGACTATATAGCATAAAGATAGCATAATGATACATAAAGACTGATTTAAAAGCGAAAGAGAGTAGGTTACATGCAGATAATTTTTATACATCACAGTTGTTTTCTTGTGGAACTGGATGACAAGGTGCTTATATTTGATTATTTTGATGGAGACAAGGTGGAGGGTATGCATTTTACCGGAAAGCTGCCATCTTATGAGCCGGATACAAAAATCTATATGTTTGCAAGTCACAGCCACAAGGATCATTATGATATGGATATTTTGCGTCTGGCTGATAAATATTTAAATATACATTATATATTTTCAAAGGATATCCGTATCAGTCCGCATTTTTTGTCAAAGCATGGCATTGATCCTGCTGTCAGGGACAGGGTGACATTTGTTTCACCTGACAATACATATCATGTGGATGATCTGGATATAATGACACTTAGATCCACCGATGCCGGTGTGGCGTTTTACGTCATTTCTAACGGAGTGAGCCTGTTTCATGCCGGTGATTTAAACGACTGGGAGTGGGATGGCGCAGGAGACCTGATAAACGGCAGAGTGCGCAGAGCCTTCAGGCATGAGATAAAAAAGCTTTCGGAAAAACCAATAAACGTGGCTTTTTTCCCTATGGATCCAAAGCTTATGGAGTATCAGTTCAAGGGTTTTGATTTCTTTTTACAAAATACCTCGGCAGAGTTTGTGTTTCCTATGCACATGTGGCAGGACTACAGCGGTATTACTGAATACAAAAAGAGGCTGAGCAATAAGGACATGGCTGACAGGGTGATTGAGATTGAACGTGAAAATCAGACGTTTGCTTTTGGAGAGAACTATTGAATTATTTCACAAATTCATTTATAATAAATTAGTTCAATAAATTTAGGAGGGTAATTATGGGGGACTTTTTCATGTGCGTAGCACAATATGTTATTATTATGATTGTTTTGGCGGCCATAGGTTTTTGTGGGGCTTTAATAGGGGTAAAGCTTCGTAAAATGAAGGACGCAAAGACAAAAGAATAGGAGATTCAAGTAATGAAGAAGAGTTATGGCGTTAACGAATTACGTCGTATGTACCTTGAGTTCTTTGAGAGCAAGGGACATCTCGCAATGAAGAGTTTTTCACTGGTGCCTCACAATGACAACAGTCTGCTTCTTATTAATGCAGGTATGGCACCGCTTAAACCATATTTTACAGGACAGGAGGTTCCGCCAAGACGCCGTGTGACTACATGCCAGAAGTGTGTCAGAACAGGTGATATCGAGAATGTAGGTAAGACAGCTCGTCATCTTACATTTTTTGAGATGCTCGGAAACTTCTCGTTTGGCGATTATTTCAAGCATGAAGCAATCGCATGGTCATGGGAATTTTTGACAGAGGTGCTCGGTCTTGAAAAGGACAGGCTTTATCCTTCCATCTATGGTGAGGATGATGAGGCATTTGATATCTGGACTAAGGAAGTAGGAGTGCCGGGAGATCGTATTACACGTTTCTACAGAGATCCAAAGACCGGTGAGTGTGACAACTTCTGGGAGCATGGCGCAGGTCCTTGCGGTCCTTGCTCTGAGATTTACTACGACCGCGGTGAGAAGTACGGCTGTGGCAAGCCTGATTGTAAGGTAGGCTGTGACTGTGACCGTTTCATGGAGGTGTGGAACAATGTATTCACACAGTTTAACGGTGACGGACACGGTGGATACACTGAGCTTGAGCACAAGAACATTGATACAGGTATGGGACTTGAGCGTCTTGCTGTTGTAATGCAGGATGTTGATTCGGTATTCGATATTGATACAATGAAGGCTATCCGTGACAAGGTCTGCGAGCTTTCAGGCAAGAAATATCATGTCGATGAGATGGACGATGTTTCTATCCGTCTTATCACAGACCATATCCGTTCGTCTACATTCCTTATTTCTGACGGAGTTATGCCATCTAACGAGGGCAGGGGCTATGTGCTTCGCCGTATCATCAGACGTGCCGCTATGCATGGACGTACACTTGGCATACAGGGTGCATTCCTTGGCAAAATCGCGCAGGTTGTTATTGATGAGAGCAAGGACGGTTATCCGGAGCTTGAGGAGAGAAAGGATTTTATCCTTAAGGTACTCACTCAGGAGGAGGAGAAGTTCGCAAAGACCATCGACCAGGGACTTGGTATCCTTGCAGATATGGAAGAACATATGAAGGCTGACGGGGTCAAGGTGCTTTCAGGAGAGGATGCATTCAAGCTTTACGATACATACGGCTTCCCTGTAGACCTCACGGCAGAGATTCTCGAGGAGAAGGGCTTCACATATGATGAGGCTGGCTTTGAGAGTTGTATGGAGGCTCAGAGACAGAAGGCAAGAGGAGCCCGCAAGGAAACAAATTATATGGGTGCTGATGCCAATGTTTACAATGATATAGATTCTGAAATTACTACAGAGTTCACAGGCTATGACAAGCTTACTGACACAGCTGAGATTGCTTTCCTTACCACATCGGATGATGTTGTTGAGGCTCTTTCAGATGGTGATAAGGGCTCTGTGATCGTGCCAAACACACCTTTCTATGCCACAATGGGTGGTCAGCAGGGTGACAAGGGTATCATAAAGACTGAGAGCGGTACATTTGTTGTTGAGGATACAGTAAAGGTTGTCGGCAACAGATATGCACATGTAGGTTATGTCTCAGAGGGTATGATCCGCACAGGCGAGAAGGCTACACTTTCTGTTGATACAAAAACAAGAACAAACACATGCAGAAATCACTCTGCCACTCATCTGCTTCAGAAGGCACTGCGTGAGGTGCTCGGCACACATGTAGAGCAGGCAGGTTCTTATCAGGATGCTGAGAGAACACGTTTTGATTTCTCTCATTTTTCTGCTATGACTGCTGAGGAGCTTAAAAGGGTTGAAGATATCGTAAACGAGAAAATCAACGAAGCTATTGAAGTTCGCACAGATATCATGACTGTCGATGAGGCTAAAAAGACAGGTGCCATGGCTCTCTTCGGCGAGAAATACGGTGAAAAGGTACGTGTCGTATCAATGGGCGATTTCTCAAAGGAGTTCTGCGGTGGTACACATGTAAAGAATACATCTGATATCAAGGTATTCAAGATTCTTTCGGAGAGTGGTGTGGCTGCAGGCGTAAGACGTATCGAGGCTATCACAGGCGACAATGTATTCGCTTATTACAGCAATATGGAGAAGGAGCTTGAGGAGGCTGCTAAGGTAGTTAAATCAACTCCTGCCAACCTCAAAGAGAGACTTGAGCACCTGATGGCTGAGATGAAGGCACTTCAGAGTGAGAATGAGTCTCTTAAGAGCAAGGCAGCAAAGGATGCGCTCGGCGATGTTATGGATCAGGTAGTTGATGTAAACGGCATCAAGCTTCTTGCAACAAGTGTTGACGGCGTTGATATGAACGGACTGCGTGATCTTGGCGATTCCCTCAAGGAAAAGCTTGGCGAGGGAGTTATCGTGCTTGCTTCTTCAAATGAAGGCAAAGTAAATCTTGTTGCCATGGCAACAGACGCTGCCATAAAGAGCGGTGCGCATGCAGGAAACTTAATCAAGGCAATCGCCTCAAAGGTAGGCGGTGGCGGCGGTGGACGCCCTAACATGGCTCAGGCCGGTGGAAAGAACCCGGCAGGTATTCCTGATGCTATTGCTTCAGTAAAGGACGCACTTTCAGGTATGATTAAGTAACAAAAAAGCTTATATAGTGCTTTAAAATGCATCTTTTAAAAAATAGGTCTAAATTTGTCAAAAAAATCAAATTAGACCTATTTTTTTTTGTGAAAGTATGGTAAAATTGTACTAAATTATAAATTGAGATTAAACTGAAAGGATGAATATGTATGAAGAGGTTAATAGCTGCAACACTTGTGGCTGCCATTGGGGTTTCATTACTTACTGGATGCGGAGTATCAAATAAATCACATGACAATACTCAGGTGGGGACGACGGAGAATTCTTCGGATGAAGCGAAGAATAAGGAAGTAAAGATGCACGTCTGGTGTTCGAAAGATGATGTGGATATTACTACACAGATGATTGAAAGCTTCAAGGAGGCTAATAAAGGAACTGATTTTAATATAATTATCGAGGAGTCAGAGGATTCTGATGACAGAGATAATATATTATCAAATGTGCATAATGGTGCGGATGTATTCCCTATAGCGGATGACCAGATAACTTCTATGGTAGCGGGAGGCGCTCTTTATGAGATAGAGGATGTGGATGCCGTTAAAAAGGCTGACGATGAAAGTGCGGTTGAGGCTGCCACTATCGATGGCAAATTATATGGATATCCGCTGACCGCTGACAATGGATATTTTATGTATTACAATAAGAATTATTTCTCAGACAGCGATGTGGCTACGCTTGATGGCATGCTCGACATTGCAGGGGCCAATGGTAAGTACTTGACTATGGACTGGAGCTCAGGCTGGTATCTGTATTCATTTTTTGGAAATACAGGGCTTGATTTTGGCGTGAATGATGATGGTGTGACAAACCACTGCAACTGGAATGCTATCATCACGGACATCAAGGGTGTTGATATAGCACAGGCTATGCTTGATATTGCGGCTAAGCCGGGCTTTAAGAACTGTGTACAGGACGATTTTATTGCAGGAGTACAGGACGGAAGTATTATTGCCGGTGTCAGTGGATGCTGGAATGCAGCAAAAATCAAGGAATTATGGGGCGATGATTATGGTGCTGTAAAGCTGCCTACATACACATGTGCCGGACAGCAGATTCAGATGTCATCGTTTAAAGGCTATAAATATATGGCTGTAAATGCATACACCAAGTATCCTGAGTGGGCAAATAAGCTTGCCCAGTGGTTTACAAACGAGGATAACCAGAAGCTACGCTTTGAGATGAAGAATGTAGGCCCTGCCAATAAAGCGGCAGCCGCAGATGATGCGGTCAAAAAGGTTCCTGCTATTATGGCTGTTATGGATCAGGCACAGTACGGAAAGCTCCAAAGAGTTGGAAATTCTTACTGGGATGCTGCGACGGAGTTTGGCGAAAAAATGGCGGCCGGTAATCCTGATAATACAGATCTTCAGGAGATAATGGATAATTTTGTTGCGGGGATAACACAATCTGTAGCTGAGTAGAGGGGTATATAACATGAAATTAGATTCAAAAAAAAGTAAAGTAGCTGTTAAAAATAGCGCAGTAAAACAAAAAAAGGTGAAAGCAAAAGCAGCAAATCCTGCAAAAGCACCAAAAGTTAAAAAAACTCTCAACACAAAAAAAGCTCAAAAGGTTAATAACAAACCAAAGGTCAAGGGAAAGAAAAAGTTAAGTACAAAATTGATACTTATTCCTGTTTTTGTTGTAGGCTTTGTAAGTGTTATTTCAAGTGGTTTATCTCTTAAAAATTTATCAAAGGTAAATGATGCGGCTTCTCAGATTGTGGACACCTCAATGGTTGGCACGGAGATGCTTAATGATATTGAGATGGAGACTGTGAATATTCATACACTGGCACTGGCTCATATTATATCGACAGATCTATCATCAATGATTGATATTGTAAGTGAAGTGAGAAATCACGAGGAAAAGCTAAAGCAGCTCCTTGATGATTATAATCCTTATGTAACCTTGGAGACCAAGAGAAACTATAGAATTATCTGTGAAAACTATACAAGCCTGGTCAAGGAGTGTGGCAATGTAATGGCCTATTCTGCCGCCGGTAAAAACGAGGAAGCGTATAAAACGGCAAATGGCTCTATTGCAAAATATTCTAATAACATTGAAAAAGCTATTTCGTCAATGCGTGAGCATGTCAATTCTGTTACACAGGAGGAGAGAAAGAGCCTCGAAAGTACTTATCGCGCATCTGTTGTCACATGTACATTTACTATTGCAATAAGTATAATTGCATTACTGTTTGTTGTTTTTGCTGTTGTCACCATGGTTATCAAGCCTCTGCTTCGTACACAGAAGGAAATCAACGGCATCATAGTCAATATTGATAACAAGAAGGGCGATTTGACGCAGAGGGTTACTCCTATCAACAATGCTGAGGTTGACGCCGTAGGCAAGGGCATCAATGTCTTTATGACAAAGCTGCAGGCTATATTCAAGGCTGTTGTCACCAACTCGGCCAGGATGGAGAGGGTTGTTGATGATGTGCGTCAGAGTGTTCAGACAAGCAACAGCAGTGTGTCCGATCTTTCGGCTTTAACAGAGGAGCTGTCTGCTACCATGCAGGATATCTCCGAAAACGCATCTGTTATCAATACCAACACAGATAATGTGGCAAAAGAGGTTGAGCTTATTGCTGAAAAGACAGATGAACTGACCGGATACACCAAGGATATGAAGGCTCATGCACAGTCAATGGAGTCTGTTGCACGTACAAACATGGAGTCAACAGACAGGAAGGTTTCGGAGATTCTCGAGGTATTGCAGAAGGCTATTGAGGATAGCAACAGCGTAAAGCAGGTCAATTCACTTACCAATGATATTTTAAACATTGCAAGTCAGACCAATCTGCTGGCATTAAATGCTTCTATTGAGGCAGCAAGGGCAGGAGAGGCAGGCAGAGGTTTTGCGGTTGTAGCCAGTGAGATCAGCCAGCTTGCTGCAGCCAGCCAGGAGGCAGCCAACAATATCCAGCGTATCAATGCGGTAGTTACCAATTCGGTTACCAATCTTTCTGACAACGCCAATGGTCTTGTCAGCTATATTAATGATTCGATTCTTCCGGAGTTTGAGAGATTTGTTGAGTCCGGTGTGGAGTACAACGACAAGGCTTCATTCATTGAGGGTACCATGACTGATTTCAAGGAGAAGACTGATTCACTGAAGCAGTCCATGCTTGAGATTTCTTCTTCAATCAACACCATTTCACATGCTATAAATGAGGGTGTGAACGGAGTGGTTTCAGCGGCTGACAGTACACAGCTTATTGTTGAGGATATGGACAATATCTCACACAAGATGGATGAAAACTATGAGATTGCAGATTCACTGAAAAAGGAAACATCAATCTTTATCAAGCTTGATTAGAGTCATTTTGGAGTGATTTTTTACCTGATATAACTAAAATAATAATTTCTTTAAAAAATATCCGGATTTATCTTGACAAATCCGGATATTTTGATAAAATACATGTTAGTGCAATTAAGTATAGATACCTAACAGTTGATGCACAATACACAACTGGAGGGAGGTTAGGTTTTAGGTTATGTCTAGTGTAATAGTTAAAGAAAACGAGACTTTAGATAGCGCATTACGCAGATTCAAGAGAAACTGTGCAAAAGCAGGCATCCAGCAGGAGATCCGTAAGCGTGAGCATTACGAGAAACCAAGCGTAAAGCGTAAGAAGAAATCTGAAGCAGCTAGAAAAAGAAAATACAATTAATGTATTAGAGAGGACTACCGCGTGCGGTAGTTCTTTTGTTATGTGTCAACATAATTTAATAATAAAAATTTAATTTGCATATTTGTATTATTGCTAGTAAAATAGGACTTAGTGAAAAGAAAAGGAGTGAATTACAATGACAAAAATTGACATTATTTCAGGTTTCCTTGGAGCTGGAAAGACTACATTTATCAAGAAAATGATAGATGAGGCTTTTAAGGGTGAGCAGATAGTTCTCATAGAGAATGAGTTCGGCGAGGTTGGTATAGACGGTGGCTTTTTAAAGGATGCCGGCATTCAGATTACTGAGATGAACTCAGGCTGTATCTGCTGTTCACTGGTTGGTGATTTTGGTAAGAACCTAAATGAGGTTATTACTAAGTATCATCCTGACCGTATCTTAATCGAGCCTTCCGGCGTGGGTAAATTATCAGATGTCATGAAATCTGTTATAGATATCGAAAAAGAACAGCCGGTCAAGCTTAATGCACTTGTTACAGTGGTAAATGCACTTAAGGCAAGCAAGCAGATGAAGGCTTTCGGTGAGTTTTTCAACAATCAGATAGAGTATGCCACAACAGTGATCTTAAGCCGCAGCCAGAATGCTACACCTGAGCAGCTTGAGTTTTGTGTAAAGCAGATTCAGGCTTTAAATCCAAAGGCTTCAGTTATCACTACTGATTGGGATGCTATTAAAGGAGAGCAGATTCTTAAGACTATGGAAGGTCAGGATAATCTCGAGATGAAGGTGCTTGCTGAGGCGCGTCATGCACAGGATGAGGCAGAGCATCATCATCACCATGACCATGATGAGCATGAGCATCACCACGACCATGACGAGCACGAGCATCATCATGACCATGATGAGCATGAACATCACCATGACCACGACGAACATGAGCACCATCACGAGCATGGCGAGGGCTGCACTTGCGGCTGTCATGACCATGATCATGAGCACGGACATCATCATGCTGATGATGTATTTACAAGCTGGGGCAAGGAGACACCTCACAAGTTTGAGCGCGCTAAGCTCGAAGAAATCCTTAAGCAGTTTGTGGAAGATGACAAGATTCTTCGTTCAAAGGGCATGGTAGAGGGCACAGACGGCAAGTGGATTTACTTTGATATGGTTCCGGGCGAGTACGAGATTCGTGATGGCGAGCCTGACTATACAGGACGTATCGTTGTTATCGGAACAGATATCCACGAGCATGAGCTTGAAGAGCTCTTCGGACTTGCTTAAATGTATTTAACATAGTTACACAATAATCAGAAAGGAACTAACAAAATGGCTGAAGAGATTCCAGTATATTTATTTACCGGATTCATGGACAGTGGCAAGACTTCACTGATTAAGGATACCATTTTCGAGAATGATTTCGCTAATGGCTCAAAGGGGCTTATCATTATGTGCGAGGATGGTGATGTGGAGTATGATATGGATAAGCTAAAGGCTGCCAATATCCAGGTTGCAGAGATCGACTCGGAGGATGAGTTCACAGCTGCAAAGCTGAATGAGCTCAACATGCAGTATTTGCCTGAACAGGTGTTTATCGAGTACAACGGCACATGGGGCATTGATAAAATAATAGAGGCCGAGCTGCCAAAGGGCTGGGTTATCGTGCAGTCGCTCGCCACAGTTGATTCCACTACATTTGACCTTTATATGAACAATATGCGCGCGATGATGCAGGAACAGGTATTTGCGAGTGATGTTGTCATATTTAACAGGACGGACGATGATACAGACAGAGGACACCTAAGGCGTACCATAAAGAATATCAACCGCAAAGCCCAGATTGTCTATGAGCGCAAGGACGGTACTATTGATGAGCGTCCGGAGGAATTGCCGTTTGATATAAATCAGGATGTGATTGAGCTTTCAGATGCAGATTATGCCATTTGGTATATGGATGCCATGGAGAATTACAAGAAGTACGATGGCAAGGTTGTCAAATTTCTTGCCCTTGTATACAATCCTGATAAGCTTCGAAAGGGTGTTATGGTACCGGGCAGGTTTGCGATGACCTGCTGTATAGAGGACGTGACCTTTATAGGCTTTAAGTGCAAGTATGAGGATGAGAGCAGTATTCCTCACAAATCGTGGATTACCATCACCGCAAGGGTGCATGTGGAGTTTGCAAGAGAGTACAAGGGAAAGGGACCGGTGCTTTATCCGGTTTCCATCGAGCCTGCCGAGAAGCCGCAGGATGAGCTTGTATATTTCTCATAAAAGCTGATAAATACAGGAACCGGTTCATTTTTTGCATGAATTGGTTCCTGTTTTTGATTTAAAGTACCGGACGAATGTTAGAGGATAACACAATTTCATAAGCATATAACATATTTTTATGGAATATCTAAAGAAATATATTGAAAAATTATATCATTTCATTTAAAATTAAAAAAGTATGAAATAATTGAGTATCAGATTACATATGTAATGGGATAAGATTTACTAGGAGGAAGACTATGTATCCAATAGTTCGAAAAGAAAAATTGGCTGACAATATTATCCTTATGGATATAAAGGCACCACGAGTTGCAAAAGAGTGTCTGCCTGGTCAGTTTATCATCGCAAAGACAGATGAGGTAGGAGAGAGAATCCCACTTACCATCTGTGATTATGACAGGGAAAAAGAGACTGTTACTATCGTAGTACAGACTATCGGTGCAGGAACAGAGAGAATGATGGCTCTTAATGAGGGAGATTCATTAGAGGATTTCGTCGGACCACTTGGCTGCCCATCAGAGCTTTGTCAGGAGGATAACCTCGAGGAGACAAAGAAAAAGCACATCGTATTTATCGCAGGAGGTCTTGGTACAGCTCCTGTATATCCACAGGTTAAGTGGCTTAAAGAGCATGGTGTGGATGCTGATGTCATCATGGGCTTTAGAAATAAGGATATCCTTTTCTTTGAGGATGAGATGAAAGCTGTTGCAAAGAATCTCTATGTTTGTACAGATGATGGCTCATACGGCTTCCACGGCAACGGCAGCCAGCAGCTTCAGGCACTTGTTGATGCCGGCAATACATATGACTGCTGTGTAGCTATCGGACCTATGATTATGATGAAATTCACATGTCTGCTCACAAAGAAGCTTGAGATTCCTACAATTGTTTCAATGAACCCAATCATGGTTGATGGAACAGGTATGTGTGGAGCATGCCGTCTGATCGTGGATGGAAAGGTTAAGTTCGCATGTGTTGACGGACCGGAGTTTGACGGACATCTTGTTGATTTTGATCAGGCTATGAAGAGACAGCAGCAATATAAGACAGAGGAAGGCAGAGCTAAGCTTGCTTATGAAGAGGGCGCAACACATCACGGTGGCTGCGGAAACTGCGGAGGTGACAAATAATGGAAGTCGATGTATTAAAGAGAGTACCTGTCAGAGAGCAGGATCCAAAGGTTCGTGCCACAAACTTTGAAGAGGTTTGCTACGGCTACAATAAAGAAGAGGCAATGGCAGAGGCAAGTAGATGCTTAAACTGTAAAAATGCACAGTGTATGAAGGGCTGCCCTGTTTCTATCAATATTCCTGCATTTGTTGAGCAGGTTAAAAATGGTGATTTCACAAAGGCTTATGAGATTATTTCAGAGTCATCAGCACTTCCTGCTGTATGTGGACGTGTATGCCCACAGGAGAGCCAGTGTGAGGGCAAGTGTATCAGAGGCTTCAAGGGCGATCCTGTCTCAATCGGAAAGCTCGAGAGATTTGTTGCTGATACAGCAAGAGAGAATGGTATCAAGCCAAAGACAGCCGCAGAGAAAAACGGCAAAAAGGTTGCTGTTATCGGTTCAGGTCCTGCAGGACTTACATGTGCCGGAGACCTTGCAAAGCTTGGCTATGATGTAACTATTTTTGAGGCACTTCACGCTGTCGGCGGAGTATTAAGCTACGGAATACCGGAGTTTCGTCTTCCAAAGGACAAGGTTGTTGCGGCAGAAGTAGAGAATGTCAAGGCACTTGGTGTTAAAATCGAGACAAATGTAGTTATCGGAAAGTCAGTTAAGATTGACGAACTTATGGAGGAAGAAGGCTTTGAGGCTGTATTTATCGGTTCGGGAGCAGGACTGCCAAGATTTATGGGAATCCCTGGAGAGCAGGCCAACGGTGTATTTTCTGCTAATGAGTTCCTTACAAGAAATAACCTCATGAAGGCTTTTAAAGAGGGTTATGAGACTCCTATCTCAAAAGGCAAAAAGGTTGTAGTTGTAGGTGGTGGAAACGTAGCCATGGACGCAGCCAGAACAGCTCTTCGTCTCGGTGCAGAGACACACATTGTATACAGACGTAGTGAGGCAGAGCTTCCTGCACGTAAAGAGGAAGTACATCATGCCAAGGAAGAGGGAGTTATCTTTGATCTCCTTGAGAACCCTACAGAGATTCTTGTTGATGAGAATGGCTGGGTTAAGGGTGTTAAGCTTATCAAGATGGAGCTTGGAGAACCTGATGCATCAGGACGTAGAAGCCCTATTGAGATTCCCGGCTCTGAGTATGAGATGGAGTGCGATACAGTGATCATGTCACTTGGTACATCTCCAAATCCACTTATTTCTTCTACAACAATAGGTCTTGATACAAACAAGAGAAAATGTATCGTAGCTACTGAGGATACAGGTGCAACCTCAAAAGAGGGTGTATTCGCAGGTGGAGATGCCGTAACAGGTGCTGCAACGGTTATTCTTGCCATGGGTGCAGGAAAAGCAGCAGCAAAAGGTATTGACGAGTTCTTATCTGCAAAATAATATAGACCTTAAAGCATATTCTATGTTTCACTTTATAAAAAAGCCTCCGGCTGGATTAAATCCTTCCGGAGGCTTTTTGGTTATATGTTATGTTTATATAAAGGCATTTAGCATCATTGTGTAAGGCAATTAATAAGCCTTGTGTTGTCCTCTGGCTTCATTATACAAAATCGTATGAACCGCTCCTTGAGTCCGGGGAAGGTAGAGCAGTCCCTTATCATCATGCCCTGCCTTATGGCGCGCTCAAATAGCATATGTGCATCCACGCCTTCATCAAGTATCTTAAGCAGATAGAAGTTGCTGTAGGATGGATAAAGCTTGAATTTGTGTGATTCTTCAATCAATTGCCTGCATCTGGTTTTCTCCGAAAGTATCAAGCTTCTTGTTTTATCTATATATTCTTCATCCAAAAACATTGTTTCGCCTGCAACAACGGCGAGAGAGTTAATCATCCACGGATTTTTGTTTGTGTTTATGTCTGTAAGAATTTGTGAATTTGATGTGATGGCATAGCCCAGACGAAGTCCCGGAGTGGCAAAAAACTTGGATGTGCCGCGTAAAATAATCACATTGTCAAACAATTCAGTCAGAGGTATTGCTGAAAGCTCATCAACATCCGGCACAAACTCTATATATGTCTCGTCTATCATCACATAAGTATTTGTCTCTTTACAGTGGGTTAAAATTGTTTTGAGCTTATCCTGTGTGATAAGACTGCCAGTCGGATTGTTGGGGTTACAGATGATGACAAGGTCGGTATCAGCTGTGATTGCAGAGATGAATTCATCCGAATTAATCTTAAAATCATCCTTTTCCTTAAGAAAATAGTATGAGATATCACTGCCGTTTATCCTTAAATCACGCTCGTACTCAGAGTAAGTCGGACCAAGCAGAAGTGCCTTTTTAGGAGCTGTAATCTGAATGAAAAGAGAGATGAGCTCCGTGCATCCGTTTCCAACTGTTATGTGATTGTAATCGCACTTGCAGTAGCTGCCGATAGCCTTTCTGAGAGAAGTATACTCCCTGTCAGGGTATTTTGTGATTGCATCAATGCGCTCAGACAGTGCAGTTTTTAGTTTACCGGATTCACCGAGTGGGTTGACATTTGCTGCAAAGCTCACAATATTTTCTTTCTTTATACCGTATATTTTTTCTATTTTTTCAAGGTCACTGCCGTGAAAATGCTCCTTTTGTTCTATCATTAGCTGTAATTTCCTTTCTATTTGCATTGCAACAGCATTGCAAATCGTATATAATTTACATTATATAATATGTATATAAAAAATCAACATTTAACGTAAACGGGGTAACAATTGTGCGAGCACGTATAGGGCAGATAGCTGCCGGCAGATTTAATGGCACGAAACCGATTTTGGCGTTTTCAGAGGAGACAATAGACCTTTCGGTCATTGAGGGAAGAAGCGAAGCGGGAAGCTTTGTAATAGAAAGTACGAATCAGATAAAAATCTGTGGCATAGTTTATTCGACTAATCCAAGGATGGAGTGTCTGAATCCGCACTTCGAGGGCGAGAAAGTCAGGATTCGTTATCAATTTAACAGTAAGGGCCTTACGGAGGGCGATACCTGCGAGGGCAAATTTGTGATTGTATGCAATCAGATAGAGTACAGTCTTTCTTTTTGTGCAAGAATCACAAGGCTCTATGCGGAAGCATCCACCGGAGCTGTAAAGAGCCTTGATGATTTTACAAGGCTTGCGGCATCCAATTGGGATGAGGCTTATCATCTGTTTTATAATCGCAATTTTTTAAACACAATTCCTTATGACAATGTATATGAGAGGCTGACCTATGAGGGCTTTGCCTGCGCCAGACCATCCGGTCAGAATATGGAGGAGTTTCTGATTGGCGTAAACAAAAAACAGCCTGTTTCCATTAGTGTAGACAAGTCAGAGGAGATTTTTATGGCTTCTAAAGAGCCACAGAGTGGATGCTTTACTATAACAAAGGATAACTGGGGATATACCGAGATACGCCTGCGCACGGATTGTGAATTCATAAAGCTGTCTAAGCCTGTTTTAACGCTTGATGATTTTATAGGTAAAACATATCTGTATGAGTATATCATCGATGCATCTGCGATGCATGCCGGACGTAATTTTGGCCGCATATATATTGATGGTGTATATCAGAGCTTTACAATAGATATCACGGCCGGTGTAAGAGATGATGATGGCAGTATAAGTGATATAGCTGTGACAAAGGACATAAAGGAATGCATGGTCGGAATCATGGAGCTTTATACCAGTTTCAGGCTGAAGCGGATAGTGACCGGGGTATGGGCAAACGAGACTATAAGCATATTAAACCACCTGCATGCACTCATGCCGGATGAGCATATGTATGAGCTGATGAAGGCTCAGGCATTTATTATCAACAGGCAAAGGCAGGAAGCTAAGTGGATTCTTGATGATTTCAAGCACAGTAATCCTGATAAGAAAGCTCCAATCTGGGGCTATTATCTGTATCTGATGACGCTGTTAGAGAGAGAGCCTTCATACGTTGACAATATGACACACGAAGTGGAGCTGATTTTTTATGAAAATCCTGACTCTGTGCTTTTGTTCTGGGTACTTTTATTTTTGAGGGATCAGTATTTTGATGACAGTGCCGGTAAGCTTAAAGATATAAAATACTGGGTACTGCGAGGCTGTTCGTCTCCGTATTTGTATATTGAAGCTTATTATCTTATATCACAGGATCCTTATCTGATAAAGGAGCTGTCGGTATTTGAGCTTCGCATCCTAAGCTGGGCCGTAAAGGAAAAGGCTCTGACAAAGGAGCTTGCCGGAGCAATCTTTGAGGCGGTTGATCTGGCAGGCGGGTTCGATAACAGAGTATATGAGCTTCTTACAGCAGCCTATGAGATATGTCCGGAGGCAGAGTATGTCGGCATCATATGCAGCTACCTGATTAAGGGACACAAAAATGATACCTGTTTTCATAAATGGTTTGAGCTGGGTATCGAGAATAAGCTGCGTCTGACAGGCTTGTATGAGTCGTATCTCCTTACGATGAATGACAGGCAGATTTCCCCTGTGCCAAAGGTCATCCAGATGTATTTCAGCTTTGATAATAAGCTGCCATACCGAAAGCTTGCAGTGCTTTACAACAATATAATTGCTGCCAAGGAAACAGAGCCTGAGGTCTACCACAAGTACAGGAAAGCTATGGGTAGGTTTGCCATGGACCAGGTACAGCTTAGGCATATTGATGACAATCTGGCTGTTTTATACGAGGATATGCTTGAGTTGGGATTTATCAATGAAGAGCTGTCGGCAGCTTTTTCAGATATTATATATACCCATAAGCTTATTGTATTTGATAAGCGCATAGTGAGAGCTATCATATATCAGAATGAAATGAAGGAGCCGCAGATAGTTCCGGTTACAGACCAGTGTGCTTATTTTGAACTGTTTTCAAACGACTATGTTATACTTTTTGAGGACTCAAGGGGCTATAGATATGTTAAAAGCATCTCATACAGACTGCAGAGGCTGATGGATGCCGAGAAATACCTTGACAGGTGTATAAGCCTCTCGCCTGACAGACCACAGTATATAGTGTCACATTTTAAGAATGTAAGGGATTATTCTGATTTTACAAAGGATGATTTGAAGCTGTTTAAACCTGTATTTTATAGTGAATCCTTTTCTGATTCCTACAAAGCTGTTATGGGATACAGAATTTTAAAATATTGTCAGCTTCACGATTATGAGGATTACGTCAGGCCGTTTTTGCAAAGCATTAATTTTGATACCCTGCAAAAGGATGCAAGAAAATATCTTATTGACATGCTTGTATCAAACCGCCTCTATGAAAAGGCATATGATATGGCCATGGAGTATGGAATAGACATGCTTGCTGCCGCATCAAAGGTGGTTTTGTGTGAGAATGCGCTTAAGGTGCAGCATGTAGATGATGATTTTATGGTGCAGCTTGCCATATCTGCCTTTAAAACAGGCAAATACAGTGACCTGGTGCTTAAATACCTGTGTGAAAACTATACCGGGCCTACAGACGAGCTGATTAATCTGTGGCATGCCGCTGATAAGTTTTCAATATCTTCCATGAAGCTTGATGAGCGTATTCTCGAACAGGGTATTTATACACAGATTGAGCCTGAAAAGATATCGGATATCTTTATGGAATACTATAAAAGAGCCGGAAATGAAAAGCTGATTTTAGCTTATATATCTCTTGTGGCACATGGATATCTGCATAGTGGCGGGTGCAAGGCTGATTTTATTTTTGATATTATCGAAAAGCGATTTATTGGAAACAGAACATTAAATGATGCCTGCCAGTTAGCCCTATTGAAGCATTTTGCTGAGAAAACGGATATCACTCAGGCTGAGCTTGAGATTGAAGATACATTGCTTAAATATTATATATATAACAATATGTATTTTGATTTTTTTGCGAGGCTTGATTACAGACTGCTGGAGAAGTATTTCCTCTATGACAAGGCATTTTTACAGTATGAGAGTACTCCGGGGACTCATGTTGTGCTGCATTACAGCCGAGACGAGGATGGCGAAGAGTTTAATTCAGAGGATATGGTTGAGATGTACGACGGCATATACGTAAAGACATTTGTCATATTTTTCGGTGAGTTGATCAGGTATTATATTACTGAGGAGCATGACAACAGCATAGAGGTGAAAGAGAGCAATCGTCTTACGTGCAACAATATACCGGGTGACAATGATCACAGCCGCTATAATCTGATTAATGAGATGATAATTTCAGATACACTGTCTGATGAGACAACCTTAAAGAGCAATATAGACGAATATAAAAGGCTGGATGCTGCGACTAAGCAGCTGTTTAAGCTGATTTAAGAGGATTTATAATGGGACATAATGGCAATTCATACTATATAGGCATAGACTTAAATGACAGCTATGCTATGGTTAGTTTTTTTCAACAGAATATGAAAGAGCCGGAGACTGTCAGCACTGTTGCGGGCAGTGAGGAGTTTCAGATTCCTCTTGTACTTGCACGCCGTAAGAGCATTGGCAAATGGTATTATGGAGATGAGGCAAGAAGACTTTCTAAAAGCGGTGAGATGGTGTGTATTGACCAGCTGCTTAAGAGAGCACTGAATAGTGAAAAAATAGTCATTGACGATGATTCATTTATGGCAGAGGAGCTTTTGGCCTTGTTTCTTAAAAAGGTTATGGAACTGCCATCCAAGCTTGGTAATCCTTCATCCTTTGACAGGCTTGTTATATGTGTTGACAGGCTGACAAAGGAGAACGTGAGCATGTTTTATGGCATGGCGGTCAGGCTTGGCATAAATTCCAGACAGCTTACGGTCATAGACCGGAAGGAGAGCTTTTATTATTTTGCACTGAATCAGGACAAGTCACTGTGGCTTCATGATGTGGTGATGTTTATGCAGGAAAAGGAGAGTATATTTTTTTATTCCCTAAAGAGGGATCTTCGCACAACGCCACAGGTAGTATCTATAGATGAAAGCATAAGCTATACTCTGGATAAAAATGATAAGGACAAAAGCTTTTTGGATATAATAAATGAGAGCTTTAAGAATCAGATTATCTCAACGGTCTTTCTCGTGGGAGATACGTTTGCTGAGGGCTGGATGAAGCAGTCTGTTGCACTTTTGTGCAAGGGCAGACGAGTGTTCATGGGCAATAACCTCTTTACTAAGGGAGCATGCTATGCGGCAGCCACTAGGGATAAGGAAGCAGAATGGCCTTTTGTATATATGGGCGAGAATGAGATGAAGTTCAATCTGAGCCTTAAGGTACATGATAAGGGGGAACTGTCGTTTTATAATCTTATCAGTGCCGGAAGCAACTGGTTTGAATCAAAGGGGCAGTGTGAGGTTATAATTTCAGGATCTTATGAGGTGGATTTCTGGAAGCAGCTTCCTAAAAGCAGGGAGGCAAAGATTGAGACACTAAGACTTACGGATATGCCGCCCAGGCCGGATAGGGCTACACGCATCAGAATTACGGCGACACCTGTATCTGATGACAGGATAGATATAGAGATTAAGGATTTAGGATTTGGCGAAATATTTATGAGCTCGGGCAAAGTCTGGCACTATGAGATGACTATGTAGGAGGGTATATGGGAGAATTATTACTGTGTAATGAAGCTATAGCAGCCATGCCCTATTACATAGAGGGTGTGTCTATAAATGTTTACTCAATAGAGGAGCTTAATTATTATATAATCAACAATACATATCTTTTGGATGATGACTTTATGAGTCTTGAGCTGTGCACCTGGATTGAAAACCATGCACATCTGCCAAAGCTTGCCATGCATCTTAGAACCATTATATCCACAAACGGCAGACTGTCTGCTTTTGTGACTGAGCTGCTTGAGTACAGCGGCTACTGCACTAAGGAGGAGCTTAAGAACACACATGATGCACTTAAGGAGCTCGAGGAAAAGAGCGAGTTTGAGTGCTTGAAAATCAGGGCAGACAGACTGATGGAGAAGAAAAAGTACACTGCAGCAATTTTTGAATACAAAAAGCTGCTGTCATGTGAGGATGCAAAGCATACTGAGCGTGAATTGTACGGAAACATATATCATAATCTGGCTACAGCCTATGTGCAGCTGTTTTTGTTTGATATAGCAGCGGATTTATATCTTGAGGCTTTCAGGCAAAATGGGGACAGAAAATCACTGTGGTCTTGTCTATATGCCTATAAGCTTGATAATAACGACATAGGATATGCCCGTATTGTCAGGGAATATAGTGTCACAGAGCAGGAAATAAATAATCTGGACAACGTATTAAAGGGCGTATATGCAGAAGCTTCAGATGGTTGCGATGAGGGCAGACCAAAAGAAACAATTTTGAAATACAAAGAGGATTACAGGGCGCATGTTATTTAAACGCAAAAAAAAGACCGATGATACACAATTACATATTGAGAGTATACCGGATGAGAGTACTAAAGGGTTCAATGTAGTTGAAATATGTGAACAGATGGTTGATGCCGCCAGAGAACTCGAGGATAACAGAACAGAGTATGCACTTGTCACAAATTATCTGACTGACATAGAAAGGATGGAAAATATGTCAGAGACAGATAAAAAGACCATGAATGATGCGGCTGCAAACATATTGACACTCGAAAAGACCAGAAGTGATTTTTTAAAGACCAAAAACCGCATATCAGACAGCCAGTATGCGCAGATGCAGCAGCTGGAGGATGAGATTCCGCGGGCAATAAAGCGTCTTGAAAAAAACGAAAGCAGTCTGGATGTAATAAATAAAGACCTGAGGTATCTCGAGGGAGAAAAAGTGCAGTTCGATATAGATGGTGAATATGCCAAAAGCAGACAGCGGGCATTTAGGGTGTACGCAGTGCTTTTAGTGGTATTTTTTGCTGTAGTGGTAGCTGTATGCACGCTGATGCAGATTGTATATGGAGCCGATACCACTATCTTTATGCTTATCGGGGCACTTCTTTCAGCGGTTGCAGGCTCGTTTGTGCTTTTGACATATCAAAGCTATTCAGATGAAGTAAAAAGCGCTGCAGCATCCAAAAATAAAGCAGTAGCTCTTGAAAACAGAGTGAAGATCAAGTATGTAAGTATAAAAAATGCTGTTGACTACACATACGAGAAGTACCATGTGAAGAATTCAAAGGAATTTGTATACAACTATGAGCAGTATCTTCTCGCTGTAAAAGACAAGGAGCGCTTCAGAAGGACAAACGAGGATCTTGAATACAACAGCAAAAAGCTTGTTTCGGTGCTTAGTAAAAATGACTTCTACGATGCCAGAGTATGGCTCAACTACACAAACGCTATTGTGGATCATAAGGAGATGGTTGAGCAGAAGCATGAACTTATAGTCAGGAGACAAAAATTAAGGGGCAGGATGTCCTGCAATGTGGAGACTATAACCAGGCTAAGACGCGAGATTTTATCACACAGGAACGAGCTTGGTGACAGAATCCACGAGGTAAACAGAATTTTAAATAAAATCGCAGAGCTTGATATGGAAGTTCAATCTGAGGATTGATAAAATTTCCATATTGTTATATAATTTCAAATTGAAAAATGACTAAAAAATATTAATATAGAGGAGCACATTTTAAAATGAGTAAGATTAGAACAAGATTTGCACCAAGCCCGACAGGAAGAATGCATGTAGGAAATTTAAGAACAGCACTGTATGCTTACCTGATTGCAAAGCATGAGGGCGGTGATTTCATTCTCCGTATAGAGGATACAGATCAGGTACGCCAGGTGGAGGGTGCTGTTGATATTATAAACAGGACACTCGAAGAGACTGGACTTTTCCATGATGAGGGACCTGACAAGGATGGCGGATGCGGTCCATATGTGCAGAGTGAGCGTGTGGCACAGGGTATCTACATGAAGTATGCAAAGGAACTTATTGACAAGGGAGAGGCATATTACTGCTTCTGTGACAAAGAGCGTCTTGACAGTCTTAAAACAACTGTTGCAGGAAAGGAAATCTCTATATATGACAAGCACTGCTTGCACCTGTCAAAGGAGGAGATTGAGGCAAATCTCGCGGCCGGCAAGCCATATGTTATCAGACAGAACAACCCTACAGAGGGCACAACCACATTTGAGGATGAGATTTACGGAGATATCACAGTAGATAATGCAGAGCTTGATGATATGATTCTTATCAAATCTGACGGATATCCTACATACAATTTTGCAAACGTAGTAGATGATCACCTGATGGGCATCACACATGTAGTCAGAGGAAACGAGTATCTTTCATCATCCCCTAAGTATAACAGACTTTATGAGGCATTTGGATGGGATGTACCTGTATATGTACACTGTCCGCTTATCACAGATGAGGAGCATCATAAGCTTTCAAAGAGATGTGGTCACTCATCCTTTGAAGATTTACTGGATCAGGGATTCCTTACAGAGGCTATTGTAAACTTTGTAGCGCTTCTTGGCTGGAGCCCTTCAGACAATCAGGAGATCATGTCACTTCCTGAGCTTGTTGAGAAGTTTGATTATCATCATATGAGCAAATCACCTGCTGTATTCGACTTCACAAAGCTTAAATGGATGAACGGAGAGTATATAAAGAAGCTTGATTTTGACAAATTCTATGAGATGGCATTGCCATACATTAAGGAGGTTGTCACAAAGGATTATGACCTTAAGAAGATAGCAAGAATGGTTCAGACACGTATTGAGATATTCCCTGATATCAAGGAACATATTGATTTCTTTGAAGAGCTTCCGGATTATGATATTGCAATGTATACTCACAAGAAGATGAAGACAAACCCAGAGACATCACTTGAGGTATTAAACGATGTGGTTCCTATTCTTGAAAGCTGTGATGATTTCTCAAATGATGCACTTTTTGAGACTCTTAAGGCATATGCTACAGAAAAGGGCTATAAGATAGGCTATGTTATGTGGCCAATCCGTACCGCTGTTTCAGGCAAGCAGATGACACCGGGCGGAGCTACAGAGCTTATGGAGGTGTTTGGCAAAGAGGAGTCTATAGCCAGAATTAAGAAAGGCATAGAAAAGCTTTCTAATAACTAATCTATTAACAAAGGGTATTTTATGAATTTTAACAAAGCCCAGCTTGGCGCCATCGAACACAAGGATGGCGCTATGCTTGTTTTAGCAGGACCGGGTTCCGGTAAGACCGCAGTTATCACACACAGGACTAAAAATTTAATAACAAAGCATCATGTGAAGCCTTCTGAGATTTTAGTTATCACCTTTACCAAGGCTGCTGCAAATGAGATGAAGGAGCGTTTTAATTCACTGATGAAAGACGAGAGGGTGAACGTATCTTTTGGTACTTTTCATGCTGTCTTTTTTACGATACTCAAATATGCATATCGCTTTACAAGTGCCAATATTGCTGATGAGTCTGTGAGATACGGCTTTATCAGGGAAATTTTATCCTACTACCGCCTTGAATACAAGGATGAGAATGAGTTTATAGGCAATTTACTTGCTGAAATCAGTCTGATTAAAAACAGCCGCATTGATATAGAAAATTTCTACTCGGGAGTGTGTGGTGAGGAAATATTCAGGGATATATATAAAAAATATGAGACAAGGCTTAAGGAAAACAGGCTTATTGATTTTGATGATATGCTCTCGTATACTTATGAGCTGTTTAAGGAAAGACCTGATATACTGGCATTGTGGCAGAACAAGTATAAATACATACTGGTTGATGAGTTTCAGGATATTAACCGTCTGCAGTATGAGATTATAAAAATGCTTGCCGCTCCACAGAATAATCTGTTTATTGTAGGAGATGATGACCAGTCAATATACCGCTTCAGAGGGTCAAAGCCTGAGATAATGCTTGGGTTTGAGAAGGACTATCCGGATGCAAAAAGAATCCTTTTAGATACTAATTACAGATGTGGCAGATATATAGTGGAGGCCTCGTTGAATCTCATCTCGCACAACAGGGAGAGATTTGATAAGAAAATCATTGCGGCAAGCAAGTCAAAGGCGCCTGTTACGTTTGCTGATTTTGAAAATAGAAGAGATGAAAATATCTTTCTTATACGCGATATAGATAAAAAGATAAAGGCGGGAGCTGTATTCAGCGACTTTGCGGTGCTTTTCAGGACAAATACCCAGCCAAGACAGCTTATAGAGCAGCTTATGAGCTATAATATCCCATTTAAAACAAAGGATAATATACCTAATATATATGAGCACTGGATTGCCAGAGACTTGTTTACATACCAAAGAATTGCAGGAGGCAGCAGAGACAGAGCTGATTTTTTGCAGATTATGAACAGACCAAAGCGGTATCTGTCAAGAGACAGCCTGTGTGATGCAACTGTGGCATTTGATGAGTGGATTAAGCTGTTTGATGAAAAGCCGTGGATAGCTGAGCGGATAGAAAAGCTTGAGTATGACATGAAGCTTATAAGCCGGATGAATCCATATGCCAGCATAAACTATATCAGAAGAGGGATTGGCTATGACGACTTTTTAGTTGAATATGCCGAGTATAGGAATATAAATAAAGAGGATTTGTTTGATATACTGGATGAAATCCAGTCAGGAGCCAAGGGCTTTGCTACATATGAAGAGTGGTATGAGCATATAAGGGAATATACAAAGCAGATGAAGCTTATGGCTTTATCGAAAGAAAGTGACCCTAATGCCGTGACACTTGCAACCCTTCACAGCTCAAAGGGGCTTGAATTTGAAAACGTGTATATAATTGATGCAAATGAAGGGATAATGCCGTATAAAAAGGCTGTGCTTGAAAAGGACATAGAGGAGGAGCGAAGGCTGTTTTATGTCGGCATGACCCGCGCCAAGACAAGCTTGTCTGTTTACTCGGTCAAGTCGGTAAATGATAAATCAGCCCAAGCCTCCAGGTTTGTCCGTGAAAGTAAAGAGCCTAGACAAAATAATAGTAGAGATGATTAAATATCATCAAACATTTCGTCATCCAAAAGCTCATCGAATCTGTCGGCAGCAGCCTCGTACTCGTCGTCGGATTCGATGTTTTCTATTCTCGGAAGACCTTCCTCGTCCTCGAAATAGCGATACAGATACACTTCGCCGCTCTCATTCTCGTTGCCATTTTTGTCTAACGGTAGAAGAGCTATGTAATCCTTGTGATCTGCATCAAAAATGGTGATAATCTTGCATTCGACACTTCCGTTGTCCAGATCAAGTGTTACGCGGATATCGTCTGCCTCATCAGGTGTAACAGGTGTTGCTTTTTCTGCCATATTGTACCTCTTTCTTTATAGTAATCTAAAGTAACTATTATATTATATCAAATTATTCTATACAAAAAAAGTCAAAACTAGTATAATAAATAAATACTAGAATTATTGATTGGATGGTGTTGCATGAATTTTCGATTAACAAAGGGAAACTTTTTAAAAACAGGTGCTTATATTGAGGGGGATAGTGCAGTATTCACCTTTGCAGCAGAAAAAGAGGATGAATGCAGCATTGTTTTACTTGATAAATCGGGAAATACCACCTGTGTGATTGATATACCTGCCGAGTATTCGACCGGCTCACTTTACTCTGTGAGACTTCATGGTTTTTGCGGGAATGAGTATGCATATTATTTTAGAATTAATGGAAAAAGGTGCATAGATCCTTATGCCACAAGAATTTTCGGCAGAGAAAAATGGAATGATAAAACAAGAAGTGATAATGACTACGAAATAGCATGCGGGATAGACAGTAGTGATTTTGACTGGAAATATGACAGCTTTCCTGAGATAACCAGGGACCGGATGAAGCTGTATAAGCTGCATGTTAGAGGTTTTTCCATGGATGTTTCAGGGAACAAAAAGCATAAGGGCACCTTTGAGGCTGTATCGGACAGAATAAATTACATCAAGAAATTAGGCTTTACTTCAATTCTTCTCATGCCTGTATACGAGTTTGAAGAAATGACAATCCCTGTAAAGCACGATATTCCGGAATATGCAAAGCCGAAGTATTCCTTAAAGGATGAGCAAAGTGTGCACACCGACAAGCAAAATGACAAGGTCAATTTCTGGGGCTATACCTACGGCAATTATTTTGCCGTAAAAGCATCATATGCCAGTGACGCTTCAGGTGCATCCAATGAGCTTAGACGTCTCGTTGAAAGGCTGCACAAAAATGGCATGGAATGTATCGTAGAGATGTATTTTCCGGACAGGACTGACCACAATCTGATACTCGATGCGCTCAGATACTGGGTCATGAGCTTTCATGTAGATGGTTTTAAGCTGCTTGGGGACAGGCTGCCTGTTACTGCGATTGTGCAGGATGCTCTCCTTAGCCGGACAAAGATACTCTATGATGGCTTTGATATGTCGGTTGTACCGCAAAACAGGACATATGAAAATCTCTATATTGACAAGGAGGAGTACCAGTTTGCGGCGCGTATGATGTTAAACCATATAAACTGCAATATGTATGAGCTTTTAAACCAGCAGAAAAAGCAGGGGGAGAATGTCGGATTTATAAACTATATATCAAGCAATAACGGTTTTACCCTGAGCGATTTATTCATGTACAATGACCGCCACAATGAGGCCAATGGTGAGAAAAATGCTGATGGTCCTTCATGGAATTTCAGCAATAATTACGGTTGTGAGGGTCCTTCGCGAAAGAGGTTTATCCGTGAGATAAGAAAACTTAAGTGGAAGGATGCCATGCTTCTTTTGTTTTTGGCACAGGGAGTGCCTATGATTATGGCAGGTGATGAGATCTGTAATTCACAGGATGGCAACAACAATGCTTACTGTCAGGACAACCCTACAGGCTGGGTGAACTGGTCAAATGAGCATAGCAGAAGGGAAAACATCAGGTTCTTAACCAGACTTATCAAATTCAGGGATGAGCATCCTGTTATTTCCTGTCCAAAGCCGTTTAAATTCAGCGATTACAAGGCTGCTGGGTATCCTGATTTGTCCTACCACTGCAAGAATGCCTGGATAGGCGAGTGTGATGCCACAAAGCTATGTGTAGGTGTGATGTACTGTGGTGATTACAATGAAGTGAATAAAGACTATGTATACGTAGCTTACAATTTTTATTCATCCAGGGAGAAGTTAGCTCTTCCTAAGCTAAAGAAAGGAATGAAATGGTATAAAGTCTGCGATTCTACGCTCAAAGAACCGTTTTATGACACTCCGGTGCTGTGTGAAAACCAGCAGTATGCAGATGTCTCACCGCAGTCGGTATACATCCTCATAGGCAGATAGACATATGAAAGCAATAAGACATTTTATAACAATTACACATCACAAGATTTTAGTCATGCAGGGGTGCTTTAGGATAGGGCTTTATAAACAGGGACTTCTTCATGACATGTCAAAATATTCACCGACTGAGTTTCTTGTCGGCTGCAGGTATTACAAGGGGTATATGAGCCCGAATAATGCGGAGAGAGCCGACAGGGGCTATTCATCTGCGTGGCTTCATCACAAGGGACGCAATAAGCATCACCTGGAGTACTGGATTGACTATGCTGTTTCAAAGCCGGGGGACGATAAAACACATACAAAAATGGAGGGCATGAAAATGCCCATAAGGTATGTCTGCGAGATGTTTATAGACCGTGTAAGCGCCTCAAAAAACTATCAGAAAGAAAAGTACACCGACAAAAGTGCACTGGAATACTATGAAAAAAGCGTGGATCACTACATGATTCATCCCGATACAAAAGCAATGCTTGAGTATTTGCTTGTCATGCTCTCTGTAAAGGGAGAAGAATATACTTACAGCTACATAAAAAAAGAGGTTTTAAAAGGGCATATCCCATACGAAAAGAATAAAATAAATCAACTAGAACAGGGACTTCATGTCTGATGGAATATCAGATATGAGGTTCATTTTTTGTCCTGTGACAGGGTGCGTGAAAACAAGACGCCCTGAGTGCAGTGCTTGTCTGGATATATATGTATAGTCCGGATTATATAAAAAGTCACCTATCAGTGGAAAACCGATATACTTCATATGGACGCGTATCTGGTGAGTGCGTCCGGTAAGAAGTCTTAGCTTGACAAGCGATAAATTATTATCCGGGTTATATTTGATTCTGATAAAGTCGGTTACTGCATTTTCACCGCGTTTGAAATCAACACACCGCTCTATGGTGGAAGCATCCTTTCTTGCAATCGGAGCACTGATGCGCATGTATGCAGGTGTACACCCACTGCATACGGCGTAGTATGTCCGGTGTATGGCACGCTTTGCGACAGCGTTGCCAAGTATCCCGCCTGCAAGTGCATGCTTTGCGACAATTGTAAGCCCTGTGGTATCTCTGTCCAGCCTGTTTATGCATCTGTATACAAACGGCTTGTTCTGACTGCCATAGTAGTACATGAGCGCATTTGCAAGCGTGTTGTCATGGTTTCCGGCGGAGGGATGGGCAGGCATATCAAACGGCTTGTTTATTACGATGATATCATCGTCTTCGTATGCTATATCAAGAGGCAGATTTACAGGTGATATATTATCCGAGCATTCGTTTTCGACAATTTGGACTGTGATTAAATCATCCTTACACAGCCTTTCATTTGTATAGGCCCATATACCGTTTCTTAGTATGCCATGGTCTGTCTGCTTCAGCCTGACAAGCACCTGATGTGTGTAGCCATGCTCCTTCAAAAAGCTTTCTACTGTTTTTCCTGTATCATTTTCATTGATTTTGTAGTCTATTTTTCTATTCATGGCAAAGATTATATCACAAAATACAGATTTGAACATAATATATTATAAGCAAATAATGACAGGGTGCTATGTGAATACATTTTTATCACCTCTTAGTTTAGAACGTGAGACGGAATGTCTGAAAAAAGTGGCTCAAAATGATAAAGAAGCTAAGGATGAGCTTATATTACACAATATGCGCCTTGTGGCACATGTTACAAAAAAATATGCAGTATGCGAGGATGAGATGGAGGAGCTTATATCCATAGGCACTATAGGACTGATAAAAGCAGTGTCATCATTCAAGGCTGATTACGGAAATCGTTTTGCAACCTTTGCAATCAGATGCATCGAAAATGAGATTCTGATGCACTTTAGAAGCTGTAAAAAGAGCCGGGGTGATGTGTCCATATTTGAACCTATAGGCACTGACAAGGAGGGAAACCAGATTCATCTGGTGGATGTGATTGAGAATGGACAATCTGATGTGGTATCGGATATAGAGGTATCTGAGTCACTTAAGATTTTAAGGCAAAATATGAGAAGCGTTTTATCGGACAGAGAATATTATATTATTACGAAACGCTTTGGCCTTGACGGTGAAAAAGAGCTGACACAGAGACAGATTGCTAAAACGCTCAGCATTTCGAGGTCATATGTTTCAAGAATAGAAAAGGCCGGTTTGAAAAAATTACGAAAACTGCTCGAATAGGTGTTTACAAAAGGCAAAAATATGTTATCATAGAGCCATGTCTTTTGTGCATTTGTCTATGCATTTACCCCAATTGGAATAGGAGTATATATGTACAGTACAGTCAGAACGGCTGTTTTGGATGGAATCAGTGCGATTCCGGTACAGGTGGAGGTTGATATTTCAACCGGTATGCCTGTTTTTGATATGGTTGGAAATCTTACCTCAGAGGTGAGAGAAGCAAAGGAACGTGTTAAAACAGCGCTGCACAGCGTTGGCATTGTTTTGCCTGCCAAGCGTATCACAGTAAATCTATCGCCTGCAAATATTAAAAAGACCGGAACAGGCTTTGATCTGCCTATAGCTGTTGCTATTTTAACAGCTATGGGGGTGATTGACGCTGATAGCATAAAGGACTGCACACTTGCAGGCGAGCTAAATCTAAACGGTGAAATTTTGCCGGTCAGCGGTATTCTGCCGATTGTATTTGATGAGTACAACAAAGGCATTGGAAAGTTTATTATTCCAAAGCAGAATGAAAATGAAGGCAGACTCGTCTGCGGTGCAAAAATATTTGGGATAAGCCATTTAAATGATGTAATTGCACAGTTTGATGAGACAGCATTTACGTGTCAGAAAACCGGCATGGCACATGAGCTGCAAATGGATGAAAAATACGCCGATTTTTGTGATGTTAACGGACAGAAATTTATTAAAAGAGCATGTGAGGTGGCTGCGGGTGGTATGCACAATATACTGCTTGTCGGACCTCCCGGTGCAGGCAAGACAATGATAGCAGAGCGTATGCCGTCCATTCTGCCTCCTCTTAGTGAAAATGAGAGGCTTGAGCTGTCAAAAATATACAGCATCTGCGGTCTTTTGGACAATGACAGCTCCTTAAGAGACAACAGACCATTCAGAAATCCTCACTATTCCGTCACCCAGGCCGCATTAATCGGCGGAGGAACGAGAATTAATCCGGGCGAGATATCGCTTGCACACAATGGCGTTTTGTTTTTGGATGAGCTCGCTGAGTTTAAGGGCGGCTTGTTGGACCTGCTCAGGGCTCCGCTTGAGGAGCACTGCATCAGGCTTTCAAGAGCCGGCAGAAACGTGACTTATCCGGCTAATTTTCTGCTTTTTGGTGCGATGAACCCATGCAGCTGCGGCTATTATCCCGATATGCAAAGGTGCCGCTGCTCAGAGCCGACTCTGCGCAGATATTTTGATAAGGTCTCACAGCCTATAATAGACAGAATTGACATATGTGTGGAGGCGTCACCGCTTAGCTTTGAGGATATAAACAGTACTACATCCAATGAATCATCTGCGGATATAAGAAAGCGTGTTATGCACTGCCACGAGCTTCAAAAAGAAAGGTTTAAAGGTGAGAGCTTTTCGTATAATTCAAAAATATCAACTGACAAGCTGGAAAAATACTGTTTCCTCGGCAGTCGAGAGAAAAGCTATATGGAAAATATGTTTGACAAGCTTGGACTGACGGCACGCACATACCACAAGATACTTAAGGTTGCACGTACAATAGCTGATCTGGACGGCTGTGAAAACATAAAGACAAAGCATCTCAACGAAGCTATATGCTACAGAAGCATCAATGAGAAGTTCTGGGGAGGTGCTGTATCATGAAGTTCAAATACTGGCTTACATGCCTTACAGATATAAGCAATGCGAAGAAAAAGCTTCTGCATGATTGCAGTATAACGGCAGAAAAGCTGTTTTTTATGCCAAAGAATGAGCTTTTTGATATTTTGTTTTTCACAGATGATGACAGAAAAATAATCCTTGAATCAAGAGCTTCCTATGACGTAGAGAAGGAGTGGATATTATTTCAGCAGAAGGATATCGGCTTTGTAACAATGGAGGATGAGGCTTATCCGGACAAGCTTAGAAATATACATAATCCGCCGTATAGTCTTTTTTACATAGGCGCTCTTCCCGACAAATCAAGAAAAAGTGTCGCTATAGTCGGAGCACGGGGCAGAAGCGCATATGGCTGCGAGGTGGCAAAGGTACTGGCAGCAGCACTTTCAAGGCAGGGGATACAGATAATCAGCGGCATGGCAAGAGGAATAGACAGAGATGCCCATATGGGGTGTCTGGAGGCTGGTGGAAATACATATGCAGTTCTTGGCTCCGGAGCAGACACCTGTTATCCGAAAGAGAACCGCTTTCTGTATGATAAAATAAAGCTCTCCGGAGGCATAATCAGCGAGCTTATGCCGGGCACCGACCCGCAAAAGATGTTTTTTCCGATGAGAAACAGAATAATTTCCGGGTTATCCGATATAGTAGTTATAGTTGAGGCAAAAAAGAGAAGCGGTTCACTGATTACGGCTGATTTTGCAATGGAGCAGGGAAAGGACGTATATGTCATTCCGGGGCGTATCACCGACACCTTAAGCTACGGCTGCAACAGCCTGATAAAGCAGGGCGCAGGCATTATTTATAATATTGATGAATTTGTCTCAGACATTACAATGACTGGGTTTACAGAGTGCACACAGATGGATTTCAGAAAAAATATACTTGATAAAAAAGAAGCATTGGTGTATAGTTTACTCGATTTTTGTCCTATCGCAATCGGGACATTGTCTCAAAAAGTGCCGTATGAATTATCGGAACTATTTGAAGTGTTAGAAGATCTTATACAAAAAGGATTTGTTAAGGAGACAATTCCAAATTACTATATAAGGAGTTTATAATGGCTAAATATCTGGTTATCGTAGAGTCGCCTGCAAAAGTAAAGACTATAAAGAAATTCTTGGGAAAGAACTATGAGGTAATGGCATCAAACGGTCATGTGAGGGATCTGCCAAAGAGCAGCCTTGGAATAGATGTGGACGGAGATTTTGAACCAAAATATATCACAATCCGCGGAAAGGGTGAAATACTCGCTAAGCTTCGCAAGGAGGCTAAGAAGGCCGATAAGATATATCTCGCAACCGATCCCGACCGTGAGGGAGAAGCCATCTCATGGCATCTGCTTCACGCACTTAAACTTGAGGGCAAGGATGTCAGCCGTATCAGCTTTAATGAGATCACGAAGAATGCTGTCAAGGAATCATTAAAGCATCCAAGAAAAATAGATATGGATCTTGTGGACGCACAGCAGGCCAGACGAGTTTTGGATCGTATAGTAGGTTACAAAATCAGTCCGCTGCTTTGGGCCAAGGTTAAGAGAGGGCTTAGTGCGGGAAGAGTGCAGTCTGTTGCACTTCGCATTATCTGTGACAGGGAGGATGAAATCAATGCATTTATCCCTGAGGAGTACTGGAGCCTTGACGCCACGGTTGATGTGGAGGGCGAGAAGAAACCAATCACTGCAAAGCTATACGGCAGGGGCGACAATAAGATAGCCATTTCCTCAAAGGAAGAGATGGATAAGGTACTTAACGAAATAAAGGGAAAGGATTGCAAAGTGCAAAATATCAAAAAAGGACAGCGCAGCAATAAAGCTCCGCTTCCTTTTACGACCAGTACTTTGCAGCAGGAGGCTTCAAAGGCTTTGAATTTTCCGATTTCAAAGACAATGCGTATAGCTCAGCAGCTCTATGAGGGAGTAGACATAAAGGGACAGGGTACGGTAGGTATCATCACATACCTGCGTACCGATTCTGTGCGTGTATCAGATGAGGCTGAGGCCATGGCAAAGGATTTTATTTCAAAAAGCTATGGAGACAAATATCTTTCCACCGGTGAGGGAACAAAGAAGAGCAGCAAAAATATCCAGGATGCCCATGAGGCAATCAGGCCAACTGATATAAACAGAGTGCCTTCTGAGATTAAGGAGTCACTGTCGAGAGACCAGTTCAGGCTTTATCAGCTTATCTGGAAGCGTTTTACTGCAAGCCGTATGGCAAAATCCGAGTACGAGACTACTACAGTAAAGCTTTCAGTCGGAGATTATGTATTCAGCTTTGCTACCTCAAGACTGTTATTTGATGGTTTTGAGCTTGCATATACTGCCGCAGACGATGCAAAGAAAGAAAAGCAGCCTGTTCTTAAAAATCCTCTGACAGAAGAATCGCTTCTTACAGTTGAGGAGCTTTTGCCTAAGCAGCATTTTACCCAGCCCCCGGCACATTACACTGAGGCTTCTTTGGTAAAGACGCTTGAAGAGCTTGGAATAGGACGTCCGAGTACCTACTCTCCAACAATATCTACAATACTTGCCAGACGCTATATTACCAAGGAGAGTAAAAATCTCTATGTGACAGAGATAGGAGAGGTTGTTAATTCTATTATGAAGGAATCATTTCCTACTATTGTCGATGAGCATTTTACAGCCAATATGGAGTCGCTTTTAGATGCGGTAGCCGAGGGGAAGGTTAACTGGAAGACAGTTGTTGAGAATTTTTATCCTGATCTTAAAGATGCAATCGACAAGGCTGAAAATGAGCTTGAGAAGGTTACAATACATGATGAGGTGACAGATGAAATCTGCCCTGAGTGCGGACGCAATCTGGTTATAAAATACGGACCTCACGGCAAGTTTTTGGCATGTCCGGGATTTCCTGACTGCAGATTCACTATGCCTTATCTTGAAAAAATCGGCGTCAATTGCCCTAAATGCGGTAAGGATGTTGTGCTTAAGAAAACAAGGAAGGGAAGAAAATACTATGGCTGTATTGACAACCCTGAGTGTGATTTTATGAGCTGGGGCAGACCAGTTGCAGAAAAATGCCCTCGTTGTGGAGGATATATGATTATAAAGGGAAACAAGATTGCCTGCGCAGATGAGCAGTGCGGCTACGTAACAGATAAAAAGCCCGAAAGAGAGGAATAACAATTAATGGGAGTACAATTATTAGATAAGACACGTAAGATTAATAAGCTTCTTCACAACAACAATTCATCAAAGGTTGTGTTCAATGATATATGTCAGGTGCTCACCGGGGTGCTCGACTCAGACATACTTGTAATCAGCAAAAAGGGCAAGGTGCTTGGCTCAAGTATCTGCAAAGGCGTGGATGAGCTTCATGAACTGATAGTAGATGAGGTTGGTGGCTATATTGACACTGAGCTCAATGAAAGACTTCTTGGCATACTTTCAACAAAGGAAAATGTAAACCTCGAGACACTTGGCTTTGGTGAAGATACAAGAATGTACAAGGCTATTATCACACCGATTGATATAGCCGGCGAGAGGCTTGGAACTCTTTTTGAGTACAGAAGTGACAGAGAGTATGACATTGACGATATCATTCTTACAGAGTATGGCACGACAGTGGTTGGGCTTGAGATGATGAGATCCGTGAATGAGGAGAATGAAGAGGAAAAGAGAAAGGTAGCGATTGTCCGTTCGGCTATCAATACACTTTCTTATTCTGAGCTTGAGGCTATTCTTCACATCTTTGATGAGCTTGACGGCAATGAGGGTATACTTGTTGCCAGCAGAATAGCCGACAGAGTAGGCATTACCCGCTCGGTAATCGTAAATGCCCTTCGCAAGTTTGAGAGTGCAGGCGTTATCGAATCACGCTCATCCGGCATGAAGGGCACATATATCAAAGTAGTAAACGATGTAGTTTTTGATGAGCTTGACAGAATCCGAAATAAAAACAAGTAAATAAATTTAAGTATATTTTAAGGACTTATGTTTGAAAGAACATAGGTCTTTTCTATGTTTTCGGCATATATATAGTGCGTCTGTCGACAAAAAAATACAATATAATGTAAAAAACAACAAAAACATCTTGTGTTTTGTCGATTTTACTTTATAATATATATATTAGAGTACTTATATAGTATTTTTTATAATATGCAAAAAGTGTATTGGAGGAATATTTATGATAAACTCAACAGCCTTTGATTATGTCAATGTATTGACCAAAGCGGCTGATGCAAGCTACCAAAGAGAAGCTATACTTGCAAACAATATATCGAATGTGGATACCCCGGGCTACAAGCGCAAGGATTTAAATTTTGAGGGGGTACTGTCACAGGAGCTTGGCAGATGCAAGCATCAGTCGCTTGATAAAAAAATAAGTGAGCTTGATACCTCAAAGCTGACGGCCAATGTATATACAGACCATTCCAATTATTCATACAGGATGGATGGCAATAACGTGGATATAGACACTGAAAATGTCGAGCTTGCGTCTGAGCAGATTAAGTATGAAGCACTTACAAGCAGCATAAGCTCGCAGTTTTCACGAATGAAGAGCGTGCTGTAGTAATTATGGAGGTTTAATGATATGGGATTATTTCAAGCTTTTAATATAAGTGCGTCCGGCATGACGGCTGAACGCTTCAGGACAGATATCATTGCACAGAATATTGCCAATGTAAACACTACGTCCACAAAGGAAGGCACACCGTACCGTAGAAAGATTGTGACTTTTTCCGAGAAAAATGTCACACCTTTTTCACAGATATACTCTTCATCAAAGAAGGCCGCTGTTGGAAACGGTGTAAAGGTAAGCAGCGTGACATCAGATTATTCTACTGATTTTATCAAGGAGTATGACCCATCAAATCCTGATGCTGATGCAGATGGTTATGTTTCTTATCCAAATGTCAATACAGTCACAGAGATGACCAATCTGATAGATGCCACACGTGCATATGAAGCCAATGCAACTGCCTTTGAGGCAAGCAAGTCAATGGCACAAAATGGCTTACAAATAGGCAAATAGCCGGCTGATACATACATAAAGGAGCTTTTTGATGGATATTTCAAACATTAATGGAATTTCAACAGGAGATATTAAATCTTTTTTTAATAATACCTCTCTTACGAAAACTGACAAGACTGATTCATTTTCTGATGTACTTTCTGCTGCCATGGGAAGCATCGGTGAGACAAATGATCTGCAAAATGCAGCTGAGCAGGAGGAAGTGAGATTTGCACTTGGCGAGTCTGATAATACACATGATCTGCTTGTTGCGGAAACAAAGGCGGCTGTGGCATTGCAGTACACTGTTGCTGTCAGGGATAAAATAATTGACGCATACAAAGAACTTATGCAGATGTCAATATAAGGAGTAATAGAAAATGCCAGAACGTTTAAAGGCTATTTTGGATAAAATAACTGCATGGTGGAAAAAATTCAATACTAAGCAGCGCTCCGTGCTCATAAGCATAGTAGCTGTGGTTATAGTGGCTCTTGTAATACTTGGCGTAGTCATATCAAGACCTACACAGGTTGAGCTGGTCGAGGCACAGAGTGCATCAGAGGCTTCCACAATAAAGGGAGTACTTGAAGATAACAATATAAGCTATGAGGTGGACAGCAAGCTTGTGTTTTTTGTCAATAAATCAGATGAGGTAAATGCCATTATGGCACTGGGTGATAACGGCATCCCTGCGCAGGCGTACTCGATAGACAATGTCACAGACGGCAGCTTCTCAACAACCGAGGCTGATAAGCAGAAAAAGTATCAGGTGTATCTGGAGGATAAGCTTAAGGATCATCTGGAAAAACAGTCATACGTAAATGAAGCAAGCGTTGATATCACTATGCCTGACAAGGATGGTACCATTCTTAAATCAAAAGAGGAGGCAACTGCGGCTGTCACTCTTGGACTTAAGGATTCGATTACAGATGATCAGGCCTACGCAATAGCACGTCTTGTTGCAACAGCTCTTGGAAACGATACCACAAAGGGCATTACTATCATCGACAAAAAGGCCAATGTACTTTACTCGGGCGGAGATTCCGATACCTCGGCAGGTCTTGCGACATCACAGCTTTCTTATAAGCAAAAGCTGGAGGAGCAGGTGAAAAATGAAGTCAAAAAGACCTTAGAGAGCTCAAATATTTTCTCGAATATTGAAGTTGGCATGAATCTGGACATAGATTTCAGTAAGACTGAAACAGCCCAGAAAAATTACACTTTGCCTGATGGACAGACCGATACAGGTCTTTTGGACAGTGAGTCGAATTACCAGTCGGATGCAACCAATGGTCAGGCTGCGGTTCCCGGAACTGATTCAAACAGCGATGATACTACATACACTACACAGGATGGCACTCCATCAGAGTCGTCAATTACAGATAACGACAAAAAGTATTTAAATGATGAAAAAATCACTACAAGTAAAAACGATGGAGGCTCAATCAAGTATGATTCATCTTCAATTACCGTAGTTGCCACCAGGTATAAGGTATATGATGAAAGCACTCTTGAAAAGAACGGAAAGCTCAAGGATACAAGCTGGGAGGAATACAAAGCAAAGCATGCAGATCCGGTCAAGGTGACGGATGTAGACCAGGATCTTGTAACTTCCGTGCAGAATGCAACAGGTATCTCACAGATTTCATTCCTTGTATATGAGCAGCCGGAGTTTGTTGACAAGGCATCTGGCGTGCGTTCGTTGAGTGATATTTTACAGATTGCAATCACTGTCCTTATTTTTGCACTGCTTGGCTTTGTGGTATTTAAGAGCACAAGAAGCAGTGAGGAAGAGCCAAAAGAGGAGGAGCTGTCTGTAGATTCTCTTTTAGAACAGACTGCTGAGAATAATGAGCCTCTTGAGGATATTGGATATAACGAGAAGACGGAGACACGTCTTCTGATAGAAAAATTTGTTGATGAAAATCCCGAAGCGGCTGCGCAGCTGTTGCGTAACTGGCTTAATGAGGATTGGGAGTAGTTACATATGATAGATGATTACAGTGGTTTACAAAAAGCTGCTATTCTTTTAATTACACTTGGACCTGAAAAGGCTTCAGCCATCTTCCAGCATTTGAAGGAAGATGAGATAGAGAGTCTGACACTCGAAATAGCAAACACCAGAAGCGTCTCTCCGCAGGATAAAGAATCTGTTTTGGATGAATATTATCAGGTGTGTCTCGCGCAGCAGTATATTGCTGAGGGCGGCATCGGCTATGCCAAGGAGCTCCTTGAAAAAGCTCTTGGCAGTGAAAAGGCTCAGGGAGTTATTTCCAAGCTTACAGCATCATTACAGGTCAGACCATTTGAGTTTGTCAGAAAGACTGAGCCTGCACAGCTGCTTAATTTTATACAGGACGAGCATCCTCAGACAATAGCCATGATTCTTTCTTATCTGTCGTCTTCACAGGCTGCCATGATACTCGGTGCTTTGCCTCCGGAAAAGCAGGCTGATGTTGCCAGACGTATCGCACAGATGGACAGAACATCACCTGATGTCATAAAGGAGGTCGAGAGAGTGCTGGAGAGAAAGCTTTCATCTCTTGTCAATCAGGACTATACAATTGTCGGTGGCATAGATTCTATCGTCAATATATTAAACAGTGTAGACCGTGCTACAGAAAAGCGTATTATGGAGTCACTTGAGGTTGATGAACCTGAGCTTGCAGAAGAAATCAGAAAGAAGATGTTTGTATTCGAGGATATCCTTCTCCTGGATGACAGGTCTATCCAGAGAGTGCTCCGCGATGTGGAGAATGCGGATCTTGAGCTTGCACTTAAGAGTTCTACAGAGGAAGTACAAAATGTCATATTTAGGAATCTTTCAAAACGACTTGCCGCTATGATAAAAGAGGATATGGATTTCATGGGACCTGTACGTATGAAGGATGTTGAGGAGGCGCAGCAAAAGATAGTTGCTGTTATCAGAAAGCTTGAGGATTCGGGTGATATTGTCATTTCAAGAGGCGGAGGTGATGATATAGTTGTCTAATATATTAAAGCAGTATCGTGTTGCCGGAGAAGATAAAAATGTCCGCGTAATAAATAGCAATTCCATGATAAAGCAGATTTTTGCCGACTCCATAAGCCGCCCCACTGATAGTTATACAGGCATATCATCTGATGCACAGAGCAGCTTAGGAAAAACTAAATCGCTAAGTCCGGACACGCAGGAGAGCGGCTTCAATGATGGCATAAATGCTGCTGTAGTCACAGAAATAGATGTTTCAGCTGAGAAGGAAAGGCTCTTAGAGGAAGCAAAGCTTGAGGCTGATAGCATATTGGACAAAGCAAAGGCAGAGGCCTCAAGACTTTTAGATGAGGCTAAACAACGTGCACAGATTCTATATGCTGATAACAAGTCAAAGGGCTATGAGGATGGTCTGGCTGAGTGTCAGAGAGAGTTTGACGAAAAAGAAATATCTTTAAGACAGGAGCTTTCAGATAAAGAAAGCTCTTTGAAATCAAAATATGATGCTTATTCAAAGGAGCTTGAATCAGATCTGATAGATGCAATAATTCAGGTTTTTAACAAGGTCTTTAAAATACAGTTCGATGATAAAAAGGATATCTTGTTTCATCTGGTTGAAAATACCATGTCAAATATAGAGGTGGGCAAAGAATTTCGTATACATGTAGCTTATTCAAACTATAAGTTTATGATGTCGCATTTGGATGAGATTCAGGAACGCATAGGCAATGATATTGATATCGAGGTTGTAAATGACGCAAATCTTGACACGAGCGGCTGCTTCATTGAGACAAGCTTTGGAGTGTTTGACTGTGGAATTGATATGGAGCTCAACAATCTGGTGAAGGATATACGCTCACTTTGCAGCTGATATAGCTGTATGAGTGTTGGAAGAAAGGGATTTTAATTGTTAGAGGTAGCACAAAAGTATTTACAATTAAAAAGCGGTGAGTACTATAAATGCTTTGGCAAGGTGGACAAGGTTGTCGGTCTTACGATAGAATCAATTGGTCCCAAGGCTAAGCTCAATGATCTTTGCATGATTTTTCTTGACAAGGAACGCAAGGATTATGTCATGTCTGAGGTGGTAGGATTTAAAGATTCACATATTATTCTGATGCCGTTTGACAATGTGGAGGGAGTTGGTGTCGGCTGTATAGTTGAAAATACAGGACATCCTCTCACGGTAGCTGTCGGTGATGAGCTTTTAGGCCATACAGTTGACGGAATAGGCCGTGTAACTGACTGTGATGAAAAAGACCTTAAGCTTGACAGTGAATATCCGATAGAAGCACCGCCACCTGATCCGATGTCCAGAGAAATTATCAGTGATGTGCTTCCTCTGGGAGTGAAGGCAGTAGATGGCCTCATCACAGTAGGCAAGGGACAGCGTATCGGCATTTTTGCAGGCTCAGGAGTCGGTAAAAGTACTCTTCTTGGTATGTTTGCCCGCAACACAAAGGCAGATATCAATGTAATTGCCCTGATTGGAGAGCGAGGCAGGGAGGTTAGAGAGTTCATAGAAAGGGATCTTGGCCCTGAGGGTATGGCACGCTCTGTTGTAGTAGTTGCAACCTCTGACAAGCCGGCTCTTATAAGAAACAAGGCTGCAAAGACAGCTACAAGCATCGCTGAATATTTTCGTGACAAGGGTGAAGACGTGCTTTTGATGATGGATTCACTGACACGTTTTTCCATGGCTCAAAGAGAGATAGGACTGGCATCCGGAGAGCCCCCTGTGACGAGAGGATATCCACCAAGTGTGTATTCTGAGATGCCAAAGCTTTTAGAGAGAGCAGGAAGAGCTGATAAAGGCTCTATCACAGGGCTGTACACTGTGCTTGTCGATGGAGATGATTTCAATGAGCCTATTACAGATACGGCGCGTTCTATTTTGGATGGCCACATCATGCTCGATAGAAAGCTGGGACATAAAAATCATTATCCGGCTATTGATGTACTGCAGAGTATTTCGAGAGTTATGAGTGCTATAGCAACTAAGGAGCACAAAAATCTCGCCGGCAGATTAAAAAACGTGCTAGCCACATACACGGAGGCTGAGGATCTTATCAATATCGGTGCATACAAAAACGGCTCAAACCCGGATATCGACTATGCCATTCAAAAAATTGGTGCTGTTAACTCATTCCTTTGTCAGGGAACAGATGAGAAATTCAGCTTTGAAGAGGAGCTTGAGCTTTTAGAGAAGGTGTTCGAGTAGTATGGGAAAATTCAAATACAGCATGCAAAATATACTTGATATAAAAATAAAGCTTGAAACACAGGCAAAGAACGAGTTTTCTGAAGCAAACCGTGCTTATCTGATTGAAAAAGAAAAGCTCGAAGAGTTGTTTAAAAAGCGTGCAGTCTATGAAGCTGCTCTTAAGGAACAGCTTTCAGGCAGCTTAAATATATCTGAAATTAATATTTGCAAAAAAAACATAAATTCACTCAAATCGGCTATCCGCACACAGCTTATGAATGTAAAGAAAGCGGAGGATATGCTGGAGGTTAAAAGAGTGGCATTGAATGAGCTTATGAAAGAGCGTAAGACGCATGAGAAGTTGCGCGATAAGAAATTTGAGGATTTTCAAAAAGAGGAAAAAGACAACGAATCCAAAGAGATAGACCAGCTTGTGAGCTTTACCTATAATTCGTAGTCCGGAGGAAATATGGCAGAACTAAACGAAGCAGAATCAACCAAGGATACTAAGAAAACAAAAAAAGAAAAGAAAATGGAAGAAAAAGCCGCTAAAAAGGCGGCTAAGAAAGCAAAGAAGAATCATGAAGCCGATAAGCCCGATGCAGAAAATGATGACAGTGATTCTGTCTCAAGCAAGATAGTCATGGTGCTTGTTACTATACTTATTATCGCAATATGGCTTGGAATATTTGCAGTTTTTGTAAAAGCAGATGTGGGTGGCTTTGGCTCGACTGTGCTTGCGCCGGCACTAAAGGATGTGCCTGTACTAAGTAAAATACTTCCTGATTCCGGCAATATCACTGCATCTGAGTCTACAGAGACCGCAGGCTACACAAATTTGGACGATGCGGTTTCGAGAATTAAGGAGCTCGAAAAGCAATTGGATGATGCCAATAGCAAGAATCAGGCAGATGCCCAGACAATCAATGATTTAAATGCCCAGATACAGGATTTGAGCACCTATAAGGAGGAGCAGGCAGCCTTTGAGGAGGAAAAAGAAAAATACTATGAGGAGGTTGTTTTTTCAGATAAAGCACCCGATATAAAAGAATATAAGAAATTCTACGAGCAGGTAGATCCTGCCAATGCAGAAATCTTATATAAACAGGTGTGTGAACAGCTTGAACAGGATGATGAAATTAAGGATTATGCCCAGACATATTCCAAAATGAAGCCTAAGGAGGCCGCAGCTATTTTTGACAGCATGACCGACAATCTGTCACTTGTTGCCAAGATATTAAATGCCATGGATGCCCAGTCGAGAGGTAATATCCTTGGTAAAATGGATTCGGCTACGGCGGCAAAGGTTACTAAGATTATGAATCCTTCACAAAACTGATAGCATATCTTGTTACAATAATAAAAGAAAGGAGGAGAATATGGCAGACAATACAATATCACCTGTTGTACCAAATGTATCAGGTGGACGGAATGTTTCGACAGGGCAGAAGGCTGTAACGCAAACAGCTGCACAATCCGGTATTGACTTTAAAAGCTATCTTGGCGGCCGGACAGCTGTGCAGGATAACAGCACTACATTTTTAAAGCGAAGAAACTCTTATACTTTAAATAAAAACAATACTAAGGAAATAAGCATCAAAACTGCATCAAAAAACAGCCCTACAGAAAGCGAAGTTAAAAAAATCACAGATGATATATCTTCGCAGATAGTTGAAAAAGTAACTGATGACCTCGATATATCTGAGGATGAACTTAATAATGCAATGCAGCTTCTTGGACTGACAGCTATGGATTTACTCAACCCTGCAAATCTGTCGGCATTATATTGTGAGGTCACCGGAAATGCATCTGATCCACAGGCACTTGTTTTAAATGCCGACTTTACTGCACTGTTTAATGATGTGTCTCAGGTTGCATCTGAAAATGATGCACAGCTTGATTTATTATCACAGCTTGATTTATTATCACAGCTTACTGCTTCAGATGATGGTGAAATACTAGATGCAGATATAGTTTCTTCGGCTGATACAACGGAAAAAACGGTTGACAGCAGCTATGACGATACAGCAGCTTCGGGTCAGAATATAAACGACACTGCTGATGAAGCTGTTAAGGTATATGATGGCGGTACACAGGACAGTTCTTACCAAAACTCGGACGAAGGCACTTCTTCAGGCGAAACAGGCAATGGTATTATATCAGATGAAAATACAGAAAAGACTCAGTCAAAGTCTCAGGTTGACAGTAGCTTTGATGATTCTGGTGAGCGCGTGTTGCATCATGATGATGACGCACACTCAGACAATTCAGTACTTCATGCATCTGTCAGCGAACAGCTGAATACCGATACTTCATTTGAAATGTCACAGTCACAAAGCCGATTACGTGTTGATACGACCGATATCATCAGACAGATTGTCGACAGTATGAGCATATCAAACACCACTGAAGAATCGGCAATTAACCTTCAGCTTACACCTGAAAGCCTTGGAAGAATGTATATCAACGTATCTCAGAAGAACAGCGAGATATCTGCAAGAATTGCAGTTTCAAATGAGGCTGTAAAAGAAGCCTTACAGACACAGATGGTCAATCTCAAGGAAGCCTTAAATAATTCAGGCATCAGGGTAAATGAGGTGGAAATCACCGTTGCATCACATGAGTTTGAGAGGAATCTCGAGCAGGGTGCTGCAAACGACAGCAGACAGCAGGAGAGCACAAATTCCTATAATGGTTCAAACAGCTCTGACAGCGGCATAGACAGCGATATGATGCAGGATCGCGCTGAAGAAAGACTTGTGACACAGATTATGAGAGATAACGGAAATTCAGTAGATTTCACAGCATAAGGTGTCATGAAAAAGGAGGACAAATGGCAATTACAGCAAATGTTACAAACGGAAAGCTAGACAAGACAAATACCACTCCGACACAAAACAGAAAAACAAGCAGTGCAAAAGCAAGTGGCTCAAATCTTGGCTATGATGATTTCTTAAAGCTTTTAAGTGCAGAGATGCAGTACCAGGATCCGCTTGAACCAACAAGCAACACCGACTATGTGGCACAGATGGCTACATTCTCACAGCTGGAGGCAACTCTTTCTATGAAAGAATCCATGTCATCATCATATGACCAGACTACAAAGAGTGCAGCACTTTCACTTGTAGGCAAGGAGGTTATTGTTACTGATAAGGATAGTGCTTCCGGATACTACAGTGGCAAGGTAGACTATGTCACATATAAGGATGGCAAGATTCAGCTGTCTATCAATGAAAAAATGTACGACTACTCGAGTCTCTATTCTGTATCAACGGATGAGTACTACGATGCAATTGTAAACTCAAGTACATTTTCAGGTCTTATAGCAAAGCTTCCAAAGATAGAGGATCTGACGATAGATTCAAAGGGCATCATAGAGGAAGCAAGAAAGTTGTACGACGGACTTTCGGATTATGGCAAGCAGTTTATAAATGCCAGTGATTACAGCAAGCTTCAGGCTTATGAGGATAAGCTTAAGGAGCTTATTGCAGCAGATAAAAATAATCAGGCTGACAGTAAAGAAAACGATACGAATCAGACTGCGTGAGGTGGATTATGAAGAATATCATTAATAATTACTCATCCATAGAGCAGCTGACAAATCAATATCTAAATAAGCAAAAATCTACAGAAAAAAAGATAAATGGTATATCTTTTGAGGAAATATTAAAGCAGCAGACACAGCCGGTTAAATTCTCAAAGCATGCATCAATGAGGCTGACACAGAGAAATATTAATCTTTCCGACGACCAGAGCATGCGTCTTCAAAAGGGGATAGCAGCTGCAGATAGCAAGGGTGTAAACGATTCACTGGTGCTTGTAGATGATATTGCGTTTATAGTAAATGTGCCAAGTAAGACCGTTGTCACTGCAATGGACCAGGCGGAAACTAATTCAAATGTATTTACAAATATTGATGGAGCGGTAATTATGTAGCCGGACCTTTTAAGGAGGCAGAGGGCTTTTGAATGACAGAAAAAGCCTATACCGTCCATCTGTACTATAGGAGGACAAACAACTATGATGAGATCACTTTATTCTGCTGTGTCAGGACTCAAGACACATCAGACAAGAATGGATGTTATTGGTAACAACATCGCAAACGTAAATACTGAGGCCTTTAAGGCATCTTCAGTGCGTTTCAGTGAGATTATGTACCAGACTGCATCGGGCACTTCGGCCGGAAACGGAGCCACCGGTACCGGTGGAAAAAATGCAAAGCAGATAGGTCTTGGTGTAAAGTCGGGTGCCACTGCTGTAAATATTACCGGAGCCGGTTCTGCTGAGACTACCGGTAATCCATTTGATCTTAGATTAAATGACAAAAACGCGACTAACTTTTTTGTGGTAAGTGATGGAACAAACCGTCTTTTCACCCGTGCCGGCGATTTCTATGTAGATGGTAACGGCTATTTATGTATGAGCTCTACAGGATATACATTGCAGGGATGGCAGGTAGATGCAAAGGGCAACGTGATAAAGGATACGGTATCATCACTGCAGGTAATGTCGTCTGCCACTAAAACCTCAGCTCCGGAGGCTACAACAAAGGCATATGTATCAGGTGTGCTTGATAAAAATGATGCCCAGGCAGCCGACACCGGAAGAATCATCACTATAGGTTTTTTTGATGACCTGGGATACAACTATACTGCGAAGTTTGGTATTAAAAAGACAAATACCGATGGTACATATGATGTAACGCTTAAGGATATCGTTGATTCTAAGGGAAATTCAATATTTGATGTGGACAAGGATGGTAATTTTATTACAAGCCAGGGACCAAACGGACAGACAATGTACTCGTATAAAGGAAGGGCTGTAGATCCCCAGACTATATTTGAGGACGCTTCGCTCGTTTTTGACCAGAGTGAGGGTACTTTTACATCAATTTCAAGTGCAAACTCACCGGCTGCAAAGACAATAAACCTGAATCTTTCCGTCTTAAACACACAGGATGCCTCAATCAACGGAAGTAATTTCAGTAATATAGAAGTGGATTTCAGCAAATCCATGAACTATAATAATAACGGAACCTCTACTATCGGTGGTATGAACGGTAACTTGCAGGGCGATGGCAAGGGGAAAGCACTCGGAGCACTTACAGGCATAACTGTCAGTGACGATGGTAAGATATACGGTTCATATGACAATGGTAATACAGTTTTACTCTGCCAGATAGCTGTGGCACAGTTTGCCAATGCATCAGGTCTTGAAAAAATCGGAGACAACTGCTATCAGAGCACATTAAACTCAGGTGAGTTTGATGGAATAGGAGTTGAAATATCAGCTGACGGAGGCTCTATCTCATCAGGAGAGCTTGAGATGTCAAATGTAGATTTGTCTTCACAGTTTACGGATATGATAGTAACTCAGCGTGGATTTCAGGCAAACTCACGTGTCATCACTACATCTGATACACTTCTCGAGGAGCTTATCAATCTCAAGAGATAATAATTTCGCAAGGTATTGGGGGATGGCTTAGGTCATTTCCCAATATTTTGTGTATTTTTTATTAAAAATATTATTTTTACATAGACATTTACACTAAAATTTAGTAGAATTATAACTAAGGTCATTCGACAAATATTTATTTATGGAAGGTGTGTATAAGTGGATATAGCATCTCTTTTAGGCGTAATTCTTGGTATCGGAATGGTTTTGTTCGGTATCATTCAAAATGGTGGGGTACCTGCATTATTAAACTTTCTTGATGCGCCCTCTGCAATTATCACGATAGGTGGTTCACTCTCGGCTGTGCTTTGCTCTAACAAGCTATCGGGCTTTATAGCCGGAATCAAGTCATTTGCACTTCCTTTTAAGGAAAAGAGCGTAGACCCTGGAGAGACAATAAATAAAATAATAGAGCTGTCAAATGTCAGCCGTAAGGAGGGACTTTTAGCCCTCGAGGAAGCTGCCGGCAGTATAGACGATGAATTCTTAAAGAAGGGTATTATGCTTGTAGTAGACGGTACGGATGCAGAGCTTGTGAGAGGCATTCTTGAAACAGATATGCTAAGCATGGAGGAACGTCATAAGAAAACAATTTCTTTCTGGGAATTCTGGGGAGAGCAGGGTCCTGCCTGGGGTATGATCGGTACACTTATCGGTCTTATCAATATGCTTAAAAACCTTGAGGATTCTTCAACAATAGGTCCGAATATGGCGGTTGCCCTTGTTACTACATTCTACGGTTCGCTTATTGCCAACTGGCTTTGCGCCCCATTTGCTAACAAGCTTAAGGCTAACAATGAGCTTGAGCTCACTCTCAAGACTCTTATCATAGAAGGTCTGCTTTCCATTCAGGCGGGTGAAAACCCACGAGTTATTGAGGAAAAGCTCAAGTCCTTCCTTTCACCTGACAAGAGAGAGGCTCTCTCACCAGAAGGCGGAGGTGAGGAATAGTGGCGAAAAGGAGACCTGAGGATCCGCCAAAGGGAGCACCGGCGTGGCAGTCAACCTTCTCGGATCTTATGAACCTGCTTTTATGCTTTTTCGTGCTCTTGTTCTCTATGTCAACTGTTGACGCTGAGAAATTCCAGCTGGTCATTGCATCACTGACAAGCAGTGTTAGTGTTTTGCCGGGAGGCAGCACATCTATCGGTGATGGCAGGCTTGTTGGAGCAGGAGTCAGCCAGCTTGAGTTTTTGGATAAATATTACAATGATCTGGCCAATTCCAAATCGACAACTGAAAGCACCACAGAGGGTGATGACAAGAATGCCGAAGAACAGTATGAGCAGATGGAGCTTTCTGAATCTGAAAAAATGTCAGAACAGATAGAAAAACAGCTCGAAAACACTAGCTTACAGGATGCTGTAGAAGTGGATTTCAATGCACAGTACGTGCAATTGAGTCTGAATGGAGCCCTGTTGTTTGAATCGGGTAAGGCTGATGTAATGGAAGAGGCATATCCGGTAGTGAACAAGATTTCATCTATTTTAGCTGCATATCAGGATAATCTGATAGAGATTGAAGGGCATACTGACAATGTTCCGGTTTCATCACGTTCCAAGTATGAGAGTAATGATGTGCTTTCTATGTACAGAGCACTGAGCGTTGCAAATTACATCAGGGACAATACAAGCTTAAACCCTGCCCATATAAAGTCATCCGGAAGAGGAGACTATGATCCGGTTGCGGACAACTCTACTCCAGAGGGAAGGGCCAGGAACAGACGTGTAGAGATTAAGGTGTATAATTCTTACAATTCAGAGTTCAATACCAATTAATCCGGAAAGGAATGCATATGAAAAAGAATTTAATTTCAGTACTGATTTTAGCACTTTGTTTTGCAAACCTTGTGCTTACAGCACTGCTTATATTTACAATTATACCTGAGACAAAAAAGGCAAACAATCTGATAGACCAGGTGTGTCAGGCTATATCACTAGACTTAAACAGTGGCACTGCAACTAGTGGTTCACAGTTGCCGCAGGATCAGATTGTTGATTATGCACTTACAGCCGATGATGATACACTTACCTTCAATTTTGCCCCATCTGAGGATGGCAATACACATTATCTTGTTTGTGGCATATCACTTTCACTCAACAAAAAGAGTGACGGATATAAGACCTACGGTGAGGATCTGTCCGCCAAGAAAAATGTTATCTTAGCAGACATTACAGACATAATAGGCGATTACACAATGGAACAGTACAACACCGATAAGAGTGCTGTTCATGATAAGATTCTCAAAACTCTCCAGAAGAAATTCGGAGCAGACTATATAGTAGATGTAAATATTGTATCTTCGCTTACCCAGTGATGATTTCTTTACAAATACTTATGCCGGTATTAAAACAGGCAGATATTTAATAATTTGGATACAGGTGGTGATTAACAGATGGGTGATGTTTTATCTCAGAGTGAGATAGACAATCTGCTCAATGCCCTAAGCAGCGGCGAGCTTGATGTAGATGAAATAAAAGAGAATAGTGAACAGACGGTGAAAGACTATGATTTCGCCCGCCCATCTAAGTTTTCAAAGGAACATCTAAGGACCCTTGAAATAATATTTGAGCATTATGGAAGGCTTCTTACAACAAACCTTCCCGTTTATCTGCGAAAGTCTGTGCAGGTAGAGGTGATGAATTCGGAGGCAGTTACATACTCTGAATTCACAAACGCGCTTTCAAATCCGGTGCTGCTTGGCATTGTCAACTTTGCACCGTTACAGGGGAATATAATAGTTGAAATGGCTTCCGGTCTTGGATATGCTATTGTAGACCGTATGCTTGGCGGAAGGGGAGATTCTCTCGATAAGACGAGAGAATTTTCAGAGATTGAGCTTTTGATTATTGAGCGTATTTTAGTTATATGCATTAATCTGCTCCAGGAGCCGTGGCAGAATGTACTTGATATAAGCCCTCATTTAGAGCGAATTGAGACCAATTCCCAGTATGCTCAGATTATATCTCCCAGCGAGGTGATAGCTATTATCACTATGAATATAAAGATTGGTGATGTTGAGGGATTGATGAATATATGTCTGCCTTATATCACACTTGAATCTGTTATAGATAAGCTGAATACCAGATACTGGTATTCTAACATACAAAATCATGATGAAACCAACTATAGAAATGCCATAGAAAGCCTTATTCAAAAATCACAAATACCGGTCAAAGCGGTACTTGGCAAGAGTCTTATATCAGTAAAGGATTTTTCTACGCTTGTGCCGGGTGATGTAATAAGACTTGACACCAATGTGGATGATGAGTTGGACATTTATGTAGGAAATATCAAAAAGTTTACTGCACTACCTGGTTCTTCCGGTGATAAATATGCGGTAAGAATTACATCAGTAGTCAGAGAGGAGCAATAAATCATGGATGGAGTTTTATCGCAGGAGGAAATAAATGCATTGTTAAATAACAACGATGCGGCGGATTCGAGCGATGAGATATTGACAGAATCCGAAAAGGATGCGATTGGAGAGATTGCCAATATCAGTATGGGAACAGCTGCAACCACGCTGTTTTCACTTGTAAATAGAAGAGTAGAGATTTCTACTCCTGTTGTTTCTTTTTCAAATTGGGACAAAATTGTTGACGAGTATGAAAAACCGTGTGTGTTTATCAAAATCGGATACACACAGGGGTTAAATGGAAGCAATATTCTCGTACTCAAAGAAAAGGATGTAAAAATTATAACCGACCTTATGATGGGTGGAGATGGAACGAATATAAATGGTGAGATTGGAGAGCTGCACCTTAGTGCTATCAGTGAGGCAATGAACCAGATGATGGGTTCTTCCGCCACATCTCTTTCGTCTATGCTCAATCGTACTATCGATATCAGCCCTCCTATCGCAGAGGTTGTTGATTTAAAAAACACCTTAAACGAGGGTGAAATTGACAGCTTCCTGTCTGAAGAGTTTGTAAAGATTTCCTTCCATATGGAGATTGGGGATCTAGTAGACAGCGAGATAATGCAGCTTTACCCACCGGCATTTGTAAAGGAAATGTGTAAGGGGGTATCTCAGAATATGGAGCTTGATACACAAAGTGTGACAGAGGATGTTCCTCAAAGTTCAAACACCGCCACACAGGCTGCGCCTATACAACAGCCACAGGATAGTGGCAGCATGAATAATGCTTCCGCAAACAGTCAGGGCATGATAAACGAAAATATGATGAATTCGAATATGAATAGTCAGAATATGATGAATCAGGGAATGATGAACCAGAATATGGGGGCACAAAATATGATAGGCAATCAGGTTAATGTACAGAACGCTCAATTCACCCCTTTTGGAGCCATGCCAAATCAGGTCTACCAGCCTGAAAACATTGATTTAATCATGGATGTTCCTCTTGAAGTGACAGTTGAGCTTGGACGCACCAAAAAATCCATTTCCGAAATACTCGATTTCGGTCCGGGCAAGATCATAGAGCTTAATAAGCTGGCAGGAGAACCGATAGATATTCTTGTAAATGGTAAATATGTAGCTAAGGGCGAGGTTGTTGTAATTGAGGAAAGCTTTGGTGTACGAATCACTGAGATAGTCAATTCAAAGATAAACACCGGAAAGACAAAATAGTTTCAGCTGACATTTAATCAATACTATGCAGAGGAATTAAAATGATATTAGCAGCAACATCACTGGACAGCTTTGTCCAGCTCATCACAGTTTTAATAATTTTTGTTTTTGTGCTTATCCTGACATATTTTACCACCAGATGGATGGCGGGTATCCAGAAGGGGCGAAGCTTTAATAAGAATCTTAGAATTATTGAAACAATAAGCGTCGGAAATAATAAGATGATCAGTATTGTTGAGGCAGGTACAAAATATATCGTTGTTTCAATCGGAAAGGATGATGTGAATTATCTCACCGAGCTTAAGGAGGAGGAATTAAAGGATTTATCATTTAAGGATCCTCAAAGCATGATGCAGAATCCGGAATCCTTTTCAGCAATTATGGATAAATTGAAAGAAAAGTACAGTAACAGGAGCAGACATGAATAGATTCATGAAGAAATTCAAGGCTGTATATTGCAATGCATCATTTATTTTTGCAATTGCAGTCCTTATGGTAACAATTTCATTATGCATATTTTATCCTGACAGTGTAAATGCAAGTCAGAGCCCCTCACCATCCGGTGATATCAGTACAAATGATGTGACAAACGATTTGGATGACGTTAAAAGTCTTGACAGTGGTGACAAGGATTTAGCCGATGCCACCTCTGACAGCACAAATGGTCTGAACATATATTACAACAATGAGTCAGGCTCTCTGTCCACACCTGTCAGGATGTTTTTGGTGCTTACAGTATTATCTTTAGCACCTTCTATTCTCATCATGCTGACTTCTTTTACAAGAATTATTATCGTACTGCATTTTGTCAGAACAGCTATCGGTACCCAGACAGCACCACCTAATCAGGTCCTTGTCGGTTTGGCTTTGTTTTTGACACTTTTTATTATGTGGCCGACTTTTTCACAGGTAAACGAAAAGGCTATAAAGCCCCTTGATGAGGGTAAAATCACCCAGCAGGAGGCTATAAAGGAGGCTGAGGGACCATTCAGGGAGTTTATGTATGGGCAGACACAGACTAAGGACATAAAGCTGTTTGTGGATATCTCAGGAGATGAGTACGATGACTATGATGATGTACCTTTTACAACACTTGTTCCGGCCTTTATACTTAGTGAGCTTAGAACAGCCTTTATATTAGGCTTTTTAATATACATTCCGTTTATAGTAATAGATATGGTTGTTTCATCAGTGCTAATGTCAATGGGTATGATGATGCTTCCACCGACAACCATCTCGATGCCGTTTAAGGTACTTTTGTTTATCCTTGCGGATGGCTGGGATCTGGTTATTGGTAATCTGGTCAAGACGTTTTACTAGGAGGTGTACATATGATTACCCAGGAAGCTGTTTTGGATATTGCCAGAGAGGCAATTTATACTACAATCATTACATCAGCTCCGCTTTTGCTTATTTCGCTGATTGTCGGACTTATAGTCAGTATATTTCAGACAGTTACGTCAATTCAGGAGCAGACACTTACATTTGTGCCAAAAATAATTGCAATTTTTCTTGTGATGATGCTCTGTGGCTCATGGATGCTCGACACTATGTCCGGATTTATGACTGATTTGTGGTCCAAATTCAGTTATTATATAAGCATGGGATAGGATGATATATGATTAATTATTCTTTTTCTATTGCAAATTTTGAATATTTTTTGCTGATTCTGGTGCGTATTGCATCATTTGTGTACATAGCTCCGTTTTTTGGAGATAATGCGGTTCCGGCACGTGTCAAGACCGGCTTATCAGCCTTTGTTGCTTTGTTTATGTACAATATCATAGAAAGACCACAGCTTTCCTATGTCAGTGCAGTAGGTTTTGCTGTACTGGTCGTAAAAGAAGGAATTACAGGACTGCTCATAGGTTTTGCGGCCAATATATGTAATTCCATTGTTATTTTTGCGGGAAATCTGATTGATATGGATATAGGTCTGTCCATGGCAACAGAATTCAATCCATCGATGAATTCAGAGACAACAGTTACAGGTAATTTCTACTATTACGTAGTTCTTATCCTGCTTCTTGTATCTGATATGCACACATATCTTATAAGGGCAGTTTGTGACTCCTTTTCAGTTGTACCGCTTGGAGGTGCACAGTTTCAATTTGACAATATGCTCTCTACCATGACTAAGTATATGGGCGATATGTTTGTAATAGGCTTCAGGATATTTCTTCCGGTCTTTGCGTGCATGATGATAATGAACTGTATACTGGGAATCATGGCAAAGGTTGCGCCTCAGATGAATATGTTCTCTGTAGGTATCCAGTTAAAAATTATAGCAGGATTTATTGTATTATTTTTGATAGTATATCTAATTCCGAACATTGCTAATTTTATTATTACAGAAATTAAGACTATGGTGGTTTCGATAATTGATGGAATGTACTGACAGTTTAGATGAATTTTCCAAATTGCATACAGTGTTGTGCTACAATCTGCAATGGTTTGCACAGGATGGCGAGGGCGGCGAGAAAACAGAGCCGGCAACTGAAAAGAAGTTAAAGGATGCCAGGGAAGAGGGCAAGGTAGCAAAAAGCAAGGAGCTTACAGCTGCCTTTGATCTTATAGTGCTGTTTTTAGTATTAAAGATATTTATATCCTTTGTAGGGGGCAATCTGATTGGATTGTTTTCTACTGTATATAAAAAAATGCCTGACTTTTTAAAGGAGTCACAGGAGCAGATTTCATCTGTTTCGGTCACGCATTATTTAAATAATGTAATACTTCAGTTTTTACTGACTGTGCTGCCGTTTTTTGCTTTCGGAGTTGTAATCACGATTCTCGTGAGTATCATCCAGGTTGGATTTAAAATATCCACTAAGCCTATGGCTCCAAAGCTTAGCAAGTTTAATCCCATAAACGGATTTAAGAGGATACTGTCAAAGGACTCCATCTTTGAGCTTCTTAAGTCTGTACTAAAGGTAGGAATCATTATGTATGTGGCTTATTCCTCTGTTAAATCACATCAGAATGATATATTTATACTCTATGAGCTTCCGCTCAAACAGGCAATAGTACTGATTGGTGATATCATCATAAATACCGGTCTTAAGATCAGTATTGTCTATATGATAGTCGGTATTGCTGACTTTGCTTACAATAAGCACAAGTTTAACAATGATATGAAGATGACCAAACAGGAGGTCAAGGATGAGTTTAAAAATACAGAGGGAGATCCGGCCATTAAGGGTCAGCAGCGTAAACGTATGCAGGAGGCTTCACAGCGAAGGATGATGCAGGATGTGCCAAAGGCTGATGTTGTCATCACCAACCCTACTCACTTTGCTGTTGCAGTAAAGTACGATGCTCAAAAAAATGATGCTCCGGTAGTGGTCGCAAAGGGTCAGGATTATGTGGCGCAGAAAATAAAGGAAATAGCAAGAGACAATAATATCCATATAGTCGAGAATAAACCTCTTGCACGAATGCTCTTTCACAATGTGGATCTTGGAGCTGAGATACCGCCTGAGCTTTATCGTTCAGTTGCGGAAATACTTGCCATGATTTACAAGGAAAATAATTAGATTAATTTATTATTATAAAACAAAAAGATAAATACGGACTTTATATATGCAGTCCGTGATTTAACGGAAAGGAGGAATAGAATATGTTAAAAAAGACAGATTTAGGTGTTGGATTATATCTGTTATGTGCTGTTTTGTTTTTTATCATACCTATTCCATCCTTCCTGTTAGATGTTATGCTTGCATTCAACCTTTCAATAGCACTCATCATTCTTTTTAAGGTGCTTTTTGTAAAAGAAGTGCTTGATATGTCATTTTTCCCGACACTATTACTGTTTACGACTATATTCAGGATTTCACTTAATGTCTCATCTACCAGGCTTATTTTATCAACCGGAAACCCGGGTGTGGTTGTAAATGTGTTTGGTCAATTCGTCGGTGGAGGTAATTTAGTCATCGGTGCAATCGTTTTTATAGTGCTCATTATCATCCAGTTTGTTGTTATCAACAAGGGATCTGAGCGTGTTGCTGAGGTAACTGCACGATTCACGCTCGATGCTATGCCCGGCAAACAGATGGCTATTGATGCCGACTTAAACACAGGAGCCATCACTGACAAGGAAGCCAAGGCTCGCCGTGATAAAATCCAGAAGGAGTCAAGCTTCTACGGAGCTATGGATGGTGCTACAAAGTACGTAAAGGGAGATGCAGCAGCCGGTATTATTATTACACTTATCAACCTGGTTGGAGGCACCATAATGGGTGTTATGTTCCAGGGGCTTGATGCAAATGAGGCCATACAGAAGTTTGGCCTGCTCACAATCGGAGACGGACTTGTTTCACAGATACCGTCTTTACTTATATCTCTTTCAACCGGTATTCTTGTCACAAAAGGCTCCAATGAGAATGATTTTTCAGGAGAGCTTTTAGGCCAGCTCTTTGGCACAGCCAAGGTGCTTTATATTGTATCAATTGTACTTGTGGTTTTAGGTATACTCACACCTCTTCGCAATGAGTGGTGGCTCTTTATTGGGCTTGCGGTGGCTTTTTTTGTAACAGGTAAAAATCTGGATAAAAAAGCCGGTATTGAGAGCATAGAGGATGAGACCGCACAGGCTGAAAGCGATGCCGAGGAAATACGAAAACCCGAAAATGTCGTTTCACTGCTGCAGGTTGACCCTATTGAGCTTGAGTTTGGCTATGGTATCATTCCTCTTGCAGATGTAAATCAGGGAGGGGATCTGCTTGACCGAGTTGTAATGATAAGGCGACAGATTGCTTTAGAGCTTGGAACTGTCGTACCTATCATACGATTAAGGGATAATATACAGCTTAATCCTAATCAGTATATCATCAAGATAAAGGGCATACAGGTAACAGAAGGTGAGATACTTTTTGATCACTACATGGCTATGAATCCGGGCTATGTGGAGGAGGAGATAACAGGTATTCCTACATTTGAGCCTTCATTCCATCTTCCGGCCATATGGATTACGGAAAGCCAAAGAGAGCGTGCTGAGAGTCTTGGATATACAGTTGTAGATCCGCCATCGATTATAGCTACTCATCTGACTGAGGTTATCAGATCTCATATTGCAGAGCTTCTCACCAGACAGGATGTACAGAATCTGGTCAACAATCTCAAGGAATCAAATCCTGTCATTGTGGACGAACTCATACCAAAGCTGCTTGGTCTTGGTGAGATTCAGAAGGTGCTTCAGAATCTTTTGAGCGAGGGAATTTCTATTAGGGATCTGCTTACAATTTTTGAGACGCTTGCCGATCACGCACAGACCACCAGGGATACAGATGTACTTACGGAATACGTGCGCCAGGGCTTAAAGAGAGCTATATCAAGTAAGTATTTTCCTGCAAATGAGACCACAAGTGTCATCACACTTGACCCTGCTGTGGAGCAGGAAATTATGTCATCTGTTAAACAGACAGAGCAGGGCTCTTACCTTTCTCTTGATCCTGACAGGATAAAGGCTATTATCAAATCTGTTGAAACAGAAATTGGTAAGTTGGAAAGTTTGGGAAAGAGTGCTATTATTATTACATCTCCAATTGTTAGAATGTACTTTAAGAAAATGACTGAGGATTATTTCAAGGATCTCATTGTGTTATCCTACAATGAGGTTGAATCAAATGTTGAGCTTCAGTCGGTAGGAATGGTGACTGCATAAATGACTATTAACAAATTCACTGGAAAAACAAAAGAAGAAGCAATTGAATGTGCAAAGCAGGCCTTTGGTCCAAATGCTGTGATTATGAATATCAAGGAGATTAAGCCAAAGGGATTATTTGGTATATTCAAAAGCTCAACTTATGAGGTGACTGCGGCTATGGATGAAAAAAAACAGACACAGACAATAACGACCTCGCAGCTTGCAAGGACTACACTCCCGGGTAAAATTGATTACAAGGCAGATGAAGAAATAAAGATGCCTTCATTCGCCCCAAAATCTGCATCTGAGACCTTAAAACCTACACCTGCACCGGCAGCCCCAAAGGCGGCTGAACAGACCAGCGATATTGAACAGGAAATCAAGGAGCTTGATTCCATTGCCAAAATGATGGAAAGCACATTTGATAAACCTCAAAATAAGGAGCCTTCAAAGCCTCAAAGTGCACAGGAACTTAAATTTGTCCGCATTTTATACAAGACACTGCTGGATAATGAGGTGGATGAGAAATATATCAACCAAATTCTTGATGAAATCGAGAAATTCCTACGTCCCGGTAACAGTCTCGATGTGATTTTATCAAATGTATACCAGAAACTCATTTTAAGATTTGGTCAGCCTGAAACTATAAAGGTAAACGGCAAAAAACCAAGAGTTGTTTTCTTTGTCGGACCGACAGGCGTTGGCAAGACAACCACAATTGCTAAAATTGCTTCAAAATTCAAGGTTAATTATAATAAAAATATCGCATTTATCACTGCTGATACATACAGAATAGCTGCAACAGACCAGTTACGTACATTTGCAAATATTCTGGATACACCTTTGTCTGTCATTTATACTGCCACAGAGTTAAATAGTGCGGTGGCTGAATATGAGCAGGCAGATGTGATTTTTGTTGATACAGCGGGCTTTTCACACAAGAACGAGACACAGCGGAATGATATGAGAGCACTTCTTGCAGGTCTATCACCTGAATATGAGAAGTCGGTATATCTCGTCTTAAGTGCTACAACCAAGTACAGGGATCTTATATCTATAATTGATTCCTATAAGGATATTGACGATTACAAGCTGATATTTACAAAGCTTGATGAAACCTCATCATATGGCAATTTGTTAAATATAAAGCTATACTCTGATGCCGGTATATCATATGTCACGAATGGACAAAACGTTCCGGATGATATAGAGGTATTTGATACACAAAAGATTGTCAAACAATTACTCGGAGGCAGACAATAATGGACCAGGCACAGCAGCTTAGAAATGTTATTAAGCAGCGTAATCAAAATTATATAGAACCGGCCCGTGTTATTACCATTACAAGCGGCAAGGGTGGTGTAGGCAAATCCAATACCTCTGTCAATCTGGCAGTCTGGCTCAGCAGACTCGGAAAGAGAGTAATTATTTTTGATGCTGATTTCGGTCTTGCCAATGTCGAAGTGATGTTTGGTGTTATTCCTAAGTATACTCTTGCTGATGTAATATATGAAAACCAGACTATAAAGAGCATCATCTCAAACGGACCTTTGGGCATTGATTTTATTTCAGCCGGCTCAAGTGTTGTAGGGCTTAATAATCTAAACCACAAACAGATTCATTTCATTGTCTCTGCAATAAATGAGTTGAACAGTATGTATGATTTTATCATAATTGATACCGGTGCAGGAGTGTCTGAACAGGTCATGGAATTTGTTGCGGCCAGCAACGAAATTGTGTTGGTTACAACCCCGGAGCCTACCTCAATCACCGATTCATATTCATTGCTTAAAGCACTGTATAAGAGACCTGATTTTGATCCGTCAAAAGTATGCATACGCGTTATATCCAACAGGGCTGCGTCAAAAGAGGATGGCAGTATAGTGTTCAACAAGATTAATTCCGTTGTTATGCAGTTCTTAAACGGAAGTCTTGAGTATCTGGGATATGTGCCGTCTGATGCAATGGTTGAAAAGGCTGTCAGGCAGCAGAAGATACTTTCAATTTATGATCCGACCTCAAAGGCTGCACGGTCATTTGAAGAAATTGCAAAAAGACTTTTGGATAATGAATCTGCTGCTTTGGATGAGAAAAGAACAATCTCACATGTTTTTTCAAATTTTTTTAACAGAAAGCAATAGTTAATTTAAGAGGAAGACATATGGAATATACAAGTTTGATTTTTCCGGGTGACAAAATTGATATCTTTGCATCCGGTTTATCCGATAACAGCACATCATATAAGAGCAGCTTTTCTGACAAGCTAACAGACAGCATGTGGGAAATAACTATGCCTGTTGACAGTGGCAGAGTGGTTTTATTTCAGCTTGGCACGCAATTTGACTTTATAATATACACACAAAACAAAACTATACTAAAAAGCTCTGCTATAGTCAGACAGCGTTATCGTAAAGAAAATATGTATTTTCTTGCTATAGAACTTATAAATAATCTGGAAAAGATACAAAGACGTCAGTTTTTCAGACTTCCATGTACTATAGACATGGATTTTTATGAAGTCAGATACGATGATAAAGCTGAGAGTGAGCTTGAGTTTTGCAAAAAGATGTATAAGAATCATGCAATCAACAGCAAAAATATGAATACTGTCAAATCGGTTATCCTTGATATAAGTGGAGGAGGCATCAGATTTTCTCTAAGCACACCTCTTGAAGAAGGTACATATTTTATGGCTCAGTTTTCTTTAGCACTTGAGGAGTGTACACAACAATTCAATATAGTTTGTAAGGTAATAAACTGTACTCAGTCTTTGGACTATGCAGACAGATATTTTGCACGTTCAAAGTTTATTTTCGACCGCATGACAGAACGGGAGAAAATAGTCAGATTTGTGTTTGAAGAAGAAAGACGCATAAGACGAAGAGAAATGGAGTAATAATATGAAATCTAACATTTTAATAGTTGATGATTCTGCACTACTGAGAAGGGTTGAGTGTGATATAATCAATTCAGACAATAAATTACAGGCAACTGATACATGTAAGGATGGACTGGAAGCACTTGAAAAGCTCCGTACACAAAAGTACGATGCTGTTATTCTTGATATAAATATGCCGAGGATGAATGGTCTTGAGGTGCTTTCACATCTGCAGAAGGAGAGCATAAAAACACCTGTTGTGGTGGTAAGCACTCTAACCATAGAGGGAGCAGATGAAGCTATCAAATCTTTAGAGCTTGGTGCCTTTGATTTCGTCACAAAACCAAACAATATCATAGAGGCAAAGGGAAACCAGTTTAAGGAAACTCTGCTCAGGGTTGTGTATGCAGCCGTTAGAATCACACCTGCTCATAGTGCTTCACGCAATCTCACAGTTGTTGAGAAGAAAGCCGGTGCTATTGTAAACAAACACAAGGCAGCAGGCAGCAATAAAATAGTAGCAATTGCATCATCTACAGGTGGTCCAAAGGCACTGCAAAGTGTAATACCGTTTCTTCCGGCTGAACTTTTGGCACCGGTTGTTTTAGTACAGCATATGCCTGCCGGCTTTACAAAGAGCATGGCTGAGCGCCTTAATGAGCTAAGTCAGGTTCAGGTGAAGGAGGCTTCAAACGGTGAGGTGCTTAAAAACGGAGTAGTGTATATAGCTCCGGGCGGTACACATATAGCTATAAAGAAATCAGGCGCTTCACATGTTATATCATTTAATGATATGCCACCTATCAGCGGACTCAAGCCTTGTGCCAATATCATGTTTGATTCACTGACATCCTCTAATTATGATGAGGTTGTATGTGTGGTACTCACAGGTATGGGGGCAGACGGCACGAATGGCATTCTTTCACTTGGCAAATCAAAGCCTATCTATGTCATTGCACAGGACGAGAAATCAAGTGTTGTGTATGGCATGCCAAGAGCCATCTATGAGGCAGGTGTGGTTGATGAAGTCGTTACACTATCAGATGTTGCCAAAGCAATCACAAAAAATGTGGGGGTAAAATAAAATGGATGTTAGCCAGTATCTAGATATTTTTATTGATGAAAGTTCGGAGCATATTCAGACATTGTCTGACTGTATCATGACTCTTGAGCAGGAGCCGGAAAACAAAGACACTATAAATGAGATTTTCCGTGCTGCCCACTCCTTAAAGGGTATGGCAGGTACAATGGGCTTTAAGCGCATGCAGCACCTTACACATGATATGGAAAATGTATTTCAGGAGGTCAGAAGCGATAAAATTAAAGTTGACAGCTCAATGATTGATCTGCTCTTTAAGTGCCTTGACGCTATAGACAGCTATGTTGAAAATATTAAATCCACATCTGATGAGGGTACTGATGATAATGAGGTTATCATAAAGGAACTCAACGATTTTATTGCAAAAGCAAACGGACAGACTGTAAGCAAACAGGCTGAGCCTCAAGAAAAGGCTGCTGAAGCTGAAACAAAGGATTCATCAGATGCATCTGACAGTGCACTTGATACAATTGAACTGACAGACAACGAGAAAAAATTAATTGACGAGGCAATTTCAGCAGGCCTTAAAATATACGGCATGACAGTTACCGTAGCAAGCGACTGTCTGCTCAAAGCAGCAAGAGCTTTCCTTGTTTTCAAGGCAGTTGAGGAGCTGGGACAGATTCTGGTTTACAGACCAAGCTCACAGGATATTGAGGATGAGAAGTTTGATTTGTCATTCAGCTTTTATGTTGCATCAGGTGAGGGTTTTGATAAATTGGAGCATGCAGCTTCCAACGTATCTGAGATTGATAAGGTTGAGGGAAAAGAAATCACCGAGTTTCACCTGGAGGGTGAAGCAGAGCAGACAGCACAGGCTTCTGAAGAGACAAAAAAGGCAGATAAGGAAGAAAAAGAGGAAAAGACTCCTGCTGCAAAGACAGAATCTTCAAAGCCAAAAACTGCAAATAACTCTCAAAAGCAGGCTGTTTCTCATAAAAAAGCTACTACAAGCCGAACAGTCAGAGTAGATATCGAAAAGCTTGATATGCTTATGAATCAGGTGTCTGAGCTTATTATTGCAAAGAACTCTCTTGTAGCCATGAGCTCATCTGATGGAGAAAACAATAATAACCAGTCATTCCATGAACAGATTGAATATCTGGAAAGAATTACGACCAATCTCCATGAGTCTGTCATGAAGGTACGAATGGTTCCTATTGAAAGTGTTACACAGAAATATCCTAGAATGATAAGAGATCTGTCTCGTACTCTGAATAAGAAGATGAATCTTGTCATAACCGGTGAAGATACCGAGCTGGACCGTACAGTTGTGGATCAGATCGGAGATCCTCTGCAGCATCTGCTTAGAAACAGTGCTGATCATGGACTTGAAAGCAATGAGGTCAGACTTGAGCGTGGAAAGCCAGAGGTAGGTACTATTTTCTTAAATGCATACCAGGAGGGCAACAATGTTGTCATAAAGGTCGGAGATGATGGAAACGGAATCGATACCGAAGCCGTAAAGAACAAGGCTATCGAGCGTGGCATAGTCACAGCTGAACAGGCTGAAAATCTATCTCAGAAGGATATCATCAACTTCCTTTTTATGCCAAGCTTTTCAATGGCAAAACAGATTACCGATATCTCCGGACGAGGAGTTGGTCTTGATGTTGTTAAATCCGGCATTGAACAGCTGGGTGGTGATGTATCGGTTTCAACCGAGCTTGGTAAGGGTACTACATTTACTGTACGTCTTCCTCTTACTCTTGCAATCATTCAGGCTCTCATGGTAGAGATCCGTGATGAGATATATGCCATTGCGCTCGGCTCTATCTCAAATATAGAGGATATTCCTGTGAAGGATATCAAATATGTACAGGCTAAGGAAGTTATTCACCTGCGTGGAAGCGTTATTCCAATCATCCGCCTCGATAAGATGCTGGACATTGAACCAAAGGAGCAGGAGCCGGATCATCTTACTGTAGTGATTGTCCAAAAGGGAGATCAGCAGGCAGGTCTTGTGGTTGACAATCTCATTGGACAGCAGGAGATTGTAATCAAGTCTTTAGGAAAATACATAAACGGCAACAAGCTTATCAGCGGAGCGACAATACTTGGAGATGGTGATGTAGCTTTGATACTTGATGTAAATACACTTATGTAATGGAGGGGAAGTACATGCCAGAAAATGAATTTGATATACAGGAAAAAGAAACAAAGCAATATATTTCAGTCAAAATAGGCGAAGAAAAATTCGGAATTGATATTGGCTATGTTGATAATATCGTCAGAATGCAGAAGATTACAAGAGTGCCAAAGGCGCAGAAGTACTTTAAGGGTATCATAAATCTGCGTGGTGATATCGTTCCGGTAATGAGTGCCCGCATAAAAATGGGACTGGACGATGATGTATATACATCATCAACCAGAATAATTATTCTAAAGCTTGAAGAAAAGGGTGAGATAGGTCTTATCGTCGATGAAGTTTGTGAAGTTGTCACACTTGTGGTTGATGAAATAGATAAGCCTAATATAGATGCTTCATCTACAGGCAAGGAGCTGTTCATAAACGGTATAGGTAAAAATGGAGATGAACTGATTTCTCTGTTTGAAATAGGCTCAATAGTCTCAGATAAGGACGCTAACTGATTTGCAGCAATGTATAGTGAGGTATAAAAGCCTCACTATATAAGTTTTAACAAATAAAAGGGTGAATACTATGAGTGAATTTTCTTTAGATAATGTCAATTCGATGTATATGGATGTCCTTAAGGAAATCGGAAATATAGGTGCCGGCAATGCCACGACAGCGATTGCCGGCATGCTTGGCACTACCATGAAAATGGAAGTTCCAAGAGTTCTGTTAATGGATGCGACAAAGCTTGGAGATGCCATATGTCCGGAGGAAGAGACAATAGTGGGTATATTTCTTGAGGTTACCAACGATATCTCCGGCAGTATGATGTTTCTCATGAAGCTTCCGGCAGCACACTTTCTGGTAAACAAGCTGATGGGCAGACCACAGGACTATAACGAGCCATTTGATGAGATGGATTTATCTGCCATGAAGGAGATTGGCAACATAATAGCAGGCGCATATTTGTCAGCGCTTTCAACTATGACAAATCTTAAAATACTACCTTCCATTCCGTATATTGCTGTAGATATGGCCGCTTCCATATTAAGTGTGCCGGCAATTCAGTTTGGACAATATGGTGACAATGCACTTTTTATAGAGACAGAGTTTGGTGATGATATAATGATGAACGGATACTTTATCCTTATGCCTGATCCGGATTCATATGATAATATTTTATCGGCTTTAGGAATTAGTTTTTAGTATTTAGGAGAATCCATATGGCAAGTACTATTAAAGTATCAATGGCAGACCTTAAGGTTGCCAAAGCCCCTGATTCTCTGACCACACTTGGGCTTGGTTCATGCATAGGGCTCACCCTTTATGATCCGGCTTCAAAAATCGGTGGGCTTGTACACTATATGCTGCCTGACAGCACCAAACTTAGAAATAACACAAATATAGCCAAGTTTGGCGATACAGGAATTAGGGAACTTTATAATCAAATGATAAAAAATGGCGCGAATCCCAGACGAATGGTTGCAAAGATTGCCGGTGGAGCTAAGATGTTTGAGATGTCAGGCAATTCTACAATTGGAAATGTTGGTGATCGCAATACCGATATGGCCAGGCACGTGCTTGCAGAGCTGAAAATTCCTCTGAAGGCACAGGATACCGGTCTTAATTACGGAAGAACCGTTATACTTGACTGTGAAACCGGTGACTATATCATCAAAGCAGTCGGAAAAGAGCAAAAGGTGATTTAACATGAAGAATAATCTATTACCATCTCTTGTTATGCTTTTAGCCGGCTTAGTATGCAGTATTATATCCCTGCGGCAGGGCGTTGATCTGATGAGCTTTACAACAAGACTTTTAACTGTGCTTGTAGTATTCTATATAATCGGAGCGATACTTAAAGTAATCTTAAGCTGTGCATTTAAGGCAATGGAAGACAGGCAAAAGAAAGCTGAAGCGGCCGAAGCAAAGACTGATGATTCCGAAGTCTTTGATAATGATAATGACAATGATAAGCCAATTAGCTAGCTGCAGAATAATATACTGGTAAACAGGGGGCATAATGAAAGCTATAGAAAAGGAAAAGCTGTGGGAGGAATATCAAAAGAATCCCACTCCCAAGCTACGGGAACAGCTCATAATAGAATATGCACAGCTGGTCAGGCTTGTGGCAGGACGCCTCAGCATGTATCTTGGGCATAATGTGGAATATGATGACCTGGTAAGCTATGGGATATTTGGCCTCATTGATGCCATAGACAAGTTTAATCTTGAAAAAAATGTCAAGTTTGAGACATATGCAAGCCTTAGAATCCGTGGAGCCATACTTGATCAGATCAGGAAAATGGACTGGATTCCAAGAACAGTCAGACAAAGACAAAGGAAAATAGACGAGGCAATAAAGAACATTGAACTTCGTACCGGCAAAACAGCAAATGACGCAGACCTCGCAAAGGAGCTTTCTATCTCGGAGGATGAGCTTTGCAGCTGGCAGTCGCAGCTTAAAGTAACAAATGTTGTATCTCTCGATGAATTTGATGAGTCAGGACCTGAGCCTGTCATGGATGCTGCACATAATTTACATTATGCACAGCCGGAGGAGATTGTTACACAGGAAGAGCTGAAAACAATGCTTGTTAAGTCGCTTGACAATCTGACCGAGAAGGAGCGCAGGGTTATCGAATTATATTATTATGAGGATCTTACCCTTAAAGAAATAAGCAATATCCTAGAGGTTTCAGAATCAAGAGTATCACAGCTTCACACAAAGGGACTGATTAAAATGCGTAAGGTCATGGGCCCTTATATGAATATACTTACAAACGCATAAGAGGGCAGAGGTTTATATGACAACATTAGAAATAACTCTCATCATCATAGGTGTTGTTTTCCTTATAGGAAGCTTTATGGTAAATGACAAGCTTTCACATAAGGATTTGGATAAAATAGCCGATATGAGTGCTGAGGAACTAAAAATAATAACTGAAAAAGAAGTGACTGCCGCCAAAAAGGACTTAAGCGATGCCTTGGACGAGGAAATAACACAAAAGCAGGATGAGACAAAGCGAAGTCTTGAAAAGGAAGCAAATTCCAAAATAATGGCGATAAATGAATATTCTGATACAGTGCTTGATTCGATAAACAAGGCACATAATGAAATAATGTTTTTATACAGTATGCTAAATGACAAGCATGATGAGCTTACACGGCTTTCAGGCGATATAGATAAAGCATCATCAAGACTCAGAAGCTCCTTCGAGCCGCTTTCTGCAGACTCTGCAAAGAGGGCTGAAAAACCGTCTGTAGCCGTGCAAAAGCCGGCAGAACCTAAGTCTGGCACAATGCAGCAGGATACAAAGCCTGACATGAAGCAGATGACAGGTATAGATATTTCAGGTATCATTAAAACACAGCCTGCTTCAGCAGCCCCTGCGTCAAAGGCAGGTGCAACAACTGCAACAGGTACAGCGGCCGCTGTATCGGTCAAGGCATCAGATGCTGCTTTTGGTACGCCCGCAGGCAGCAGCGCAAATGCTGATGTAATAAATCACACACATGAAATCCTTAAGCTTTATAAATCGGGCAAGAGCAATGTAGAGATAGCAAAGCTTTTGTCTCTTGGTACCGGCGAGGTAAAGCTTATAATAGATTTATATAAAGAGGGCAAATAAAGTGAGATTAAAATACTATTTGCGTGGACTTGGATTAGGCATTATTTTTGCGGTAATCATTATGATGATTGGTTTTCACGACAATAAGCAGTCCATGTCTGATACAGAAATAATAGAAAAAGCCAAAACACTCGGTATGGTTGAAGCAAAGAATATTTCCGGGACAGTCGCAGACGAATATAATAGTGAAAAAACTGACTCCTCTGCTGCAAACTCAGATGCTTCTTCCCAAAAAGCCGAAACTGAACAGGATAGTCAGATGCAGGACAGCCAAACAGCACAGGAAGATACACAGCAGGAAGCAACGCAGCCGGCAGCGGATGCAAAGCAGGAGACTGTAGAGCCACAGGATGCTGTTACAACATACACAATTTCAGTAACAAGTCAGGATACATGTCGCACCATTGCAGAAAAGCTTAAAGCTCTCAATCTAGTGGATGATGCTGAACAATTTCGTATATATATGGGACAAAAGGGTGCTGATCATTTTATAGCAGATGGTGAGCACGTTATTCCACAGGGAGCATCGTATGATGATATAATCACTATTCTGACACAGAAATAAATTTTTTGCTTGCATATAAGCCTTTGGTATGTTATAATTCCAAAGGCTTAAATACTATAAAGCACGTGTGCGGATGATCGCCGGTGCCGGATAACGCTTACCGGTGGCTGATCTAATTGGAAACACACGGAAGATTAATAACCAAACGGAGGTAAATAAAATGAGCGTAATTTCAATGAAACAGTTACTCGAGGCAGGTGTTCATTTTGGACATCAGACAAGAAGATGGAACCCTAAAATGGCTCCTTACATCTACACAGAGCGTAATGGTATCTACATCATCGACTTACAGAAGTCTGTAGGAAAGGTTGATGAGGCATATGATGCCGTATCTGATATCGCTGCTCAGGGTGGTACAATCCTTTTCGTAGGTACAAAGAAGCAGGCTCAGGATGCAATCAAGACTGAGGCAGAGCGTTGCGGTATGTACTATGTAAACGAGAGATGGTTAGGTGGAATGCTTACAAACTTCCGCACAATCGAGAGCCGTATTGCAAGACTTAAAGCTATCGAGACAATGTCAGAGGATGGCACATTCGATGTTCTTCCTAAGAAGGAAGTTATCGCACTCAAGAAGGAGTGGGAGAAGCTCGAGAAGAACCTTGGTGGAATCAAGGATATGAAGAGAATTCCTGATGCAATATTTGTAGTAGATCCTAAGAAGGAGCGTATCTGTATCAAAGAGGCTCAGGCACTTGGAATCACTCTTATAGGTATTGCTGATACAAACTGTGATCCTGACGAGTTAGATTATGTTATCCCAGGAAACGATGATGCTATCAGAGCTGTCAAATTAATCGTATCTAAGATGGCAGACGCTGTTATCGAGGCAAAGCAGGGAGCTGAGGAAGAGGTTACTGCTGAGGAAGCTTCTGACGAGACAGTTGAGGAATAAAACAGATTAATATCGGAGGATAATCAAATGGCTATTACAGCAGGTATGGTAAAAGAACTGCGTGAAATGACAGGCGCAGGTATGATGGACTGCAAAAAGGCTTTAACTGAGACAAACGGTGATATGGATGCCGCTGTTGAGGTATTAAGAAAAAGCGGTGCAGCCAAGATGGAAAAGAAGCAGAGCAGAATTGCCGCTGAGGGAATCGCACGTGTTGCTGTAAACGGAAACGTTGCAGTTGTAGCAGAGGTTAACTCTGAGACAGATTTCGTTGCAAAGAACGAGACATTCCAGGAGTTTGTTCAGACTGTAGCAGATACAGCACTTGCTTCTGGCTTAAATGGTGGTGCAAATGGAGAGGATATCGACGCTCTTCTTGCTACAAACGGACTTAGCGAGCTTCTTGTAGAGAAGACAGCTACAATCGGAGAGAAGTTATCTGTTCGTAGATTTGCAAAGGTTACAGGTGATGTTGTTACTTCTTATATCCATGGTGGTGGAAGAATCGGTGTTATCATTGCAGCAAATGGTGCAACAGACGATGCAGCTAAAGAAGCAATCACAAATATTGCTATGCAGGTTGCAGCTATGAACCCACAGTACATCAGCAGAAACGATATCTCTGATGAAGAGCTTGCAAAGCTTAGAGAGATCACTGTTGACAGTGCATTAAATGATGCTACAACACTTCCAAAGCCTATTCTTAATAAGTTAATTGACAAGGCTATTAACGAGAAGCTTTGGAGCGATGATGATATCAACAACTTCAACGAGCACAAGAACAACATGAACTATGTATGGAACTTCTTATCAGATGCTGCTAAGGCAAAGCTTGGTGAGCTTGCAATGGCAGACAAGGAGTCTATCGTGGCTGAGAAGATGTTCAATGGTTTAGTTGAGGGTCGTGTATCTAAGCAGTTAAAAGAGATTTGTCTCCTTGACCAGACATATGTTAAGGCAGAGGATGGAAAGCAGTCAGTTGCAAAATATCTTGAGTCAGTTTCTAAGGATCTTACAATCACCGAGATGGTTCGTTTCGAGGTAGGTGAGGGTATGGAGAAGAAGCAGGAAGATTTCGCTGCTGAGGTTGCTGCCCAGATGGCTGGAGTCTAAACTGTATCTTTATACTGATTAAACGAATGCTGTTCCGCAAAAGTTTAACTTTTAAACTTTTGCGGAATTTTTTTATCTTTACAAGATATAAAAATATGGTAAAATAGTAAGAGGAAACAAAACCAATCATAACGGGGGACGCATATGGACTCAAAGGATAATGAATTAGCCAGACAGCAGCAAGAGCGTCGCAAACGTGTGAGCCGGATTAAGACAGGTATTATTATGACTATAGCAATATGGATAGCAATATCTATACTTGCCATAGTTGTACTGGGCATCATGGTTGTCAAACTGAATTCGAGAATATACAAGCTTGAGCTTCAGTTAAATACAGCTATATCAAGCACAGTTACCGGTACTGAGTCTGATGATGGTGACATCGCTTCTGATGAAGAAAGCTCTGGCGCAAAAACTCAGGCTGTCGTGAAACAGCTTGAGTCAAAAGACAATGTGTATCATGATGGGGATACAAGAAAGGTATATCTTACCTTTGATTGTATTCCCGGTGATAACACCGGTGCCATTTTAGATGCCCTTGCCAACTGTGGTGTCAAGGCTACCTTCTTTGTCACAGCAGATACCTCCGGTAAATATGATGATGTTTATAAGCGCATAGTGCAGGACGGACACACTATTGCGATGGCTTCCTACAGTAATTCATACAGTAAAATTTATGAATCAACAGAGGCATTTACCGATGACCTGACACAGATTTCCGATTATATCACCAATCTGACTGGAATAGCACCGGATATTTATCGTTTTCCCGGTGGCAGCATGAACCAGATTAGTAATGTAGACATGGTTGAGCTTGTAAAGATACTCAATTCAAAGCATATCACATACTTTGACTGGAATGTCAATTCTGGTGATACGGCCGACAATTGCAGTGTCGATGATATTGTCAATAATGTCACCTCAGGTATTGCCAAATATGACAATTCAGTTGTGTTATTACATGATGATTCAAACAGATCAACCACGGCAGAGGCTATTGAGCCGCTTGTTGAAAGCATAAAAGCGCAGGGTGCCGAAATATTGCCGATTGATAATAATACATATAAAGTTCAATATATCAAATCAGATACTGTTGGATAAGATAATAAATGGAGGAAATATTCATGGGATTATTCAAAGAATTTAAGGATGATTTTTCTCAGGCTGTAAACGAGCTTGTACCCGGAGATGTACCTGAGAAAGAAGTAGAGCCAAAGGCTCAGACAGCTGACAATCTTGTAGTTGATACTATAGGAGAGAATGTTGACGTTGCATCAGAGCTTTCAAAGCTCGACGGATTACTTGAGCATGTCGAGGAGCAGCCACAGGAGACAACTGTACCAAGACCAACTCCAAGTGAAAATTTTGCAGAGCATACAATCAATACACAAAAAGAGGAGCAGATACCACAAATGAATGATATACCACAGCCAGTAAATACACAGCCAGTAAACAATAACGTTTTATCAGGAGATGTACAGGACGAAACATCAGTCATCACAGCAAGTACTGTACTCACAGGAGATTTACAGTCATCAGGATCATTTGATATTCAGGGAACCATCAACGGAAATGTAATGTGTAACGGCAAGATTGTTGTTACAGGAACAGTCAACGGCAACACAAATTCATCAGAGTTTTTCGCTGATGTAGCTAAGGTTGAGGGTGAAATTGTTTCAACAGGAACTGTAAAGATAGGTGCAGGATCTGTTATCATCGGCAATATCTCAGCATCTTCAGCAGTTATCGCAGGAGCTGTAAAGGGCGATATTGATGTTCAGGGACCTGTTGTAGTAGATACTTCTGCAGTTATCATGGGTAATATCAAGTCACGTTCAGTACAGATTAACAATGGTGCCGTTATCGAGGGCTTCTGTTCTCAGACATACGCTGATATCGATGTTCAGGGACTTTTCGAGGGTAAATAAATATGAGTAGAATATTACTAAAATTAAGTGGTGAGGCACTTGCAGGTGATAAGCACCACGGCTTTGATGAGGCTACAGTCATTGAGGTTGCAAAACAGGTTAAACAGATTGTTGATAAAGGTACACAGGTAGGTATTGTTATCGGTGGCGGAAACTTCTGGAGAGGCAGAACAAGTGAGACAATCGACCGCACAAAGGCTGACCAGATTGGTATGCTCGCTACAGTTATGAACTGCATTTATGTATCTGAGATTTTCAGATATGTCGGAATGAAGACAGCTGTTCTTACTCCGTTTGAGTGCGGCAACATGACAAAGCTTTTCTCTAAGGACAGAGCAAACAAGTATTTCGCACATGATATGGTTGTTTTCTTTGCAGGTGGTACAGGTCATCCTTATTTCTCAACAGATACAGCCACGGTGCTTCGTGCAATTGAGATTGAGGCAGATGGTATTTACCTTGCCAAAGCAATTGACGGAGTATATGACAGTGATCCAAAGACCAATCCTGCTGCAAAGAAGTATGATGAGCTTTCAATCGAAGAGGTTGTTGAGAAGAAGCTCGCAGTAGTTGACCTCACAGCGTCTATCATGTGCCTTGAGAACAAGATGCCTATGTATGTATTCGGACTCAATGAGGAAAACAGCATTGTAAATGCTCTTACAGGCAAATTTAACGGTACAAAGGTTACTGTATAGTAAATTGCATATAATGCATATCAGGAGGATAATATGGATTCAAGATTAAACCCTTTCCAGGATAAAATGGAAAAAACATTAAATAATCTCGAGGAAGAGTATGCAGGCATCCGTGCAGGAAGAGCCAATCCACATATTCTTGACAAGCTTCGTGTAGATTATTACGGCACACCTTCACCAATTCAGAGTGTAGCCAATGTAAGTGTTCCAGAGCCTAGAATGATTCAGATTCAGCCATGGGAGGCTTCTATGGTTAAGGAGATTGAGAAAGCAATAAACTGCTCTGACATCGGAATTAATCCTACAAACGACGGAAAGCTTATCAGACTTGTTTTCCCTGAGCTTACAGAGGAGAGACGTAAAGATCTTGCAAAGGACATCAAGAAAAAAGGCGAGGAAGCTAAAGTTGCTGTCCGCAATATCAGAAGGGATGCAATCGACAGCATCAAGAAGACCGGCAAAGAGGAAGGCATTTCAGAGGATGAGATTAAAGGCCTCGAGGATGACGCTCAAAAGCTTACCGACAAGTTTGTCGCAAAGGTTGACGCTGCGGTTGACGCAAAATGTAAAGAGATACTTACTGTATAGTATTTATATCACGTATACAAACAAGGGACATGTTATTCGTGTCCCTTATTTGCTTATTCCCGGTTTTACTGTTCACACTTAACTGTGTGACCAGCAAATAAATGATGCGTCATGATTGTAAATATATAATATGCATAAATGAAAGGAAATAAAATATGAGTACTCCGGAACATATAGCAATCATTCTGGACGGAAACGGCCGCTGGGCCAAAAGTAAGGGTATGCCAAGAAACTACGGTCATACAGTAGGAGCCAAAAATGTTGAGAATATATGTAAGGCTGCAAACGACCTCGGCGTTAAATATCTGACACTTTACGCCTTTTCCACTGAAAACTGGAACCGCCCTGAGTCTGAAGTCGCTGCACTAATGAAGCTTCTTGAAAGCTATCTTAAAAACTGCATAAAGACTGCCAATAAAAACAATATGCGTGTGCGCGTAATTGGTGAGATAAGCAGGCTTTCAGAGAATTTTCAGGAGAAAATAAGAAACCTTGAAGAAGTTTCATCAGTAAATACAGGTCTTAACCTGACAATTGCAATTAATTACGGAAGTAGAGATGAGATGATACGTGCTGTAAAGCATATGATAGCTGACCATGATGATGGAAAGCTTTCAGCTGACGATATAGATGCAGATACCTTCTCATCATATCTTGACACAAGAGAGCTTCCGGATCCTGATTTACTCATCCGCACAAGTGGTGAGCAGCGCCTGTCAAACTACCTGCTCTGGCAGCTTGCATACGCTGAGTTTTATTTTACAGATGTTCCGTGGCCTGCATTTGATAAAAATGAACTCAAAAAGGCTATAGATGCATATAATAAAAGAGACCGTCGCTTTGGTGGATTAAAAGAAACGAACGACACGGAGGATAAATAATGTTTAAGACAAGACTGCTTAGTGGTATAGTTCTTGTAATTGCCGCTATATTTCTTATAGTAACAGGAAACGAGGTGCTTCTTTTTTCAACACTTCTGATTTCGTGTATAGGTATGTTTGAGCTTTTCAGGGTGTTTAAATTTGAAAAATCGCTCTTATCGGTTGTACCGTATATTGCTTTGATTTTATTTTACATCAACTTAAGGTGGAGCTTCATACCTGATGTAATGATGCTTTTCATGGGCTTTCTTATTGTACTGATGTTCGTGTATGTGCTGTCATACCCGAAATATGATGCAAAGCAGCTCATGGCAGCCTTTTTTGGTATGTTTTATGTAGGAACAATGCTTTCATATGTCTACCAGATACGTACACTCAACAACGGACTTTACCTTGCCTTCTTGGTATTTTTATGCTCTTGGGGCTGTGATACATGTGCCTACTGCGTCGGAGTGCTGATTGGAAAGCACAAAATGGCACCAAAGCTTTCACCAAAGAAGTCTATAGAGGGTGCAGTAGGTGGTGTACTCGGCAGTGCGCTTCTTACAGCATTATACTGCTTTATATTCAGAAATCATATGAATATAGACGGCACAGAGATTGCTATACTTGCTGTTATAGCTGCTGTTGCAGGCCTTATTTCAATGGTTGGAGATTTGTGCGCATCAGCCATAAAGCGTAATTATGATATCAAGGATTACGGACATCTGATACCCGGACATGGTGGTATTTTAGACCGCTTTGACAGCATGATTATCACAGCACCAATCATTTATTATCTGGCTAGCTTCTTTTTAAGTTAAAAAGTAACATTTAAGAACCATTGAAAACAAAAAGCTAAGGTAACTATTCAGAACCACTGAGAAAAATATAAATCGAGGAATTATCATGAAAAAAATATCAATACTTGGTTCAACCGGCTCTATCGGAACACAAACACTTGATGTGATAAGAGAGCATGGTGATATGCAGGTTGTGGCACTTTCCTGTGGCAGAAATCTCTCCCTTATAGAGAAACAGGCAAGGGAATTTAAGCCACAGTTTGTCAGTGTAAGTGATGAAAACGATGCCAAAAAGCTTCGCACAAGTCTTGCGGATACTGATATCGAAGTAGGCTATGGCATGGACGGTCTCATTAGATGTGCCACCATTGAGCCTTGCGATATAGTTGTAACTGCAATTGTCGGTATGCTTGGCATTCGTCCTACAATTGCCGCCATCAAGGCAAAAAAGACCATCGCACTCGCAAATAAGGAGACCCTCGTTACAGCGGGCCATATCATTATCCCGCTTGCGAAAGAGTATGGTGTGTCCATTCTTCCGGTGGACAGTGAGCACAGTGCCATCTTCCAGTCACTGCAGGGAAATTCTATGAATCCGATTAAAAAGATTCTTCTGACAGCATCCGGAGGTCCGTTCAGAGGCAGAAAGCTCTCTGAGCTTGAAGGTATAAGGGTGGAGGACGCGCTAAAGCATCCTAACTGGTCAATGGGTCAGAAAATCACTATTGATTCATCAACCATGGTTAATAAAGGGCTTGAGGTGATTGAAGCAAAATGGCTTTTTAATGTCGATTTGTCGCAGATTCAGGTTGTAGTGCATCCTCAGAGTGTCATTCACTCGGCTGTTGAATATGCGGATGGAGCAGTTATAGCACAGCTTGGTACTCCTGATATGCGTATACCTATACAGTATGCACTGTATTATCCAAGCAGACCTACGCTTTCCGGTGACAGGCTTGATCTCTTTAAGCTTAAGGATCTGACCTTTGAGGCCCCGGATCTTGATACCTTTAAAGGGCTTGCTCTCGCCATGAAGGCTGCAAGGGCAGGAGGCAATATTCCTACGGTCTTCAATGCTGCAAACGAGAGAGCAGTGGCGCTGTTTTTGAATAAAAAGATTAAATATCTGGAAATAATCGATATAATCGAGGCATGTATGGAGAATGCATCATTTATTGAAAATCCTTCAGTGGATGAGATACTTGATACAGAGCAGTGCGCATATGACTATATCAGTAAAAGGTGGTAATTTTGAACATTATTAGTATTATTATTGCAATCATATTATTCAGCATCATAGTAATTTTTCACGAGCTCGGACATTTCTGGCTTGCTAAAGCAAATGGCATAAAGGTCAATGAATTTTGTCTGGGACTTGGACCGACTCTTTTTGGAGTGCAGCGTGGAGAGACCAAATACTCCATAAAGCTGCTTCCATTTGGCGGAGCCTGTATCATGGAGGGTGAGGATGAAAACTCAGGTGATGACAGGGCATTCAACAACAAATCAGTGTGGGCGCGCATAAGCGTTGTTTTTGCAGGGCCGTTTTTTAATTTTATCATGGCATTTATTTTTGCTCTCATTATCATCTGCTCTGTAGGCTATGACAGTCCAAAGCTTGCCGGTGTTATTGAGGGGTATGCGGCTGAGGAGGCCGGTATCAAGGCCGGTGATGAGATTGTAAAGCTGAACAATACGAATATACACTTTTACCGCGAGATAAGCCTCTACTCGATGCTTCACGAAGGTGAAACAGTTGATGTGACCTACCTTAGGGATGGCAAAAGGCACACCACCACATTGAAGCCTAAATATGACGAGACAACAAAGAGGTATCTGTACGGCTTTAACGTGTCGGGAAAACGTACAAAGCCCGGCTTTGGAAAGGCGCTGCTTTATAGCTGCTACGAGGTGAAATACAACATCTATACAACAATAGAGGGGCTTAAAATGCTCTGTACAGGGGCTGCATCTGTAAATAACTTAAGCGGACCCGTAGGCATTGTAAAGAACATGGGAGACACCTATGAGCAGGCAGTTTCTATGTCCGGAGTATGGCTTGGCATACTAAATATGCTAAACTGGGGCGTGCTGATTTCTGCAAACCTCGGTGTGATGAACCTGCTGCCACTGCCGGCACTTGATGGTGGCAGACTTGTATTTTTGATAGTTGAAGCCATAAGAAGAAAGAGAGTGGACCCTGAGAAGGAGGGCTATGTGCATCTCGTTGGCATAGTGCTTTTACTTCTTCTGATGGTTGTTGTCATGTTCAATGATATCAGAAATCTAATAGTCTGATTTTATAACAGATTGGAGATATACACATGGAGACAAAAATAGTAAAAATCGGAAATAAAGTAATCGGTGGAGGAAACCCGATTCTCATACAGTCAATGACTAATACAAAGACTGAGAATGTAGCTGACACAGTTGCGCAGATAAACGCGCTGACAGACTTAGGCTGTGATATAATCCGATGTGCTGTGCCTACGATGGAGGCTGCAAGGGCACTTAAGGAGATTAAGAAACAAATCAGCATACCGCTTGTTGCGGATATACACTTTGATTACAAGCTTGCAATAGCTGCGATTGAAAACGGAGCCGACAAAATCCGAATCAATCCCGGCAACATAGGAAGCGCAGAAAGGGTAAAGGCTGTCGTGGATGTAGCAAAGGAGAGAAATATCCCTATCCGCGTCGGTGTAAACAGTGGCTCTCTTGAAAAAGACCTGGTAGAGAAATATCATGGTGTGACAGCAGAGGGACTTGTGGAGAGCGCTTTGGACAAGGTAAAGCTCATAGAGGATATGGGGTATGACAATCTTGTCATAAGCATCAAATCATCAGATGTCATGATGTGTGTTAAAGCACATGAGCTTATTTCAGATAAAACCAATCATCCGCTCCATGTGGGTATCACAGAGGCAGGCACAATAATAAGCGGCAATATAAAGTCTGCTATCGGACTCGGACTGATACTAAGCCAGGGCATAGGTGATACAATACGTGTGTCTCTCACTGGAAGCCCTCTCGAGGAAATAAAGTCTGCCAAGCTCATTTTAAGAACTCTGGGTCTTAGAAAGGGTGGCATAGAGGTTGTTTCATGTCCTACCTGCGGCCGCACACAGATAGATCTTATCGGGCTTGCAAATCAGGTGGAGACAATGGTTTCAGGATATGACCTTGACATAAAGGTTGCTGTCATGGGCTGTGTGGTAAACGGACCGGGTGAAGCAAAGGAAGCAGATCTTGGCGTGGCCGGAGGAATCGGCGAGGGTCTTATCATAAAACACGGTGAGGTATTTAAAAAGGTGCCTGAGAGCGAGCTTTTGGGTGCATTGAAATATGAGCTTGACCATTGGGGTGAATAATTTTGACAAAGACATTTAAGGAAGTTTTCCCTACACTTAAGCTGGACAAGGATATGGAGAATCTGCTGGAGAATGCTGATGTCACCAGAATTTCCGTAAACCATGCAAGAGATTTTTACAAAATATATGTAAAAGCAAAACGCCTTATTTTCAAAAAAAATATCTGGAAGCTAGAAGAAAGCATAAAAAAACAGATATTTAAAAGTAAAGATATTACAGTAAAAATTATAGAGTCTTACGAGTTGTCTTCGCAGTACACACCGAAGACTCTTTTTGATGTCTATTTTGACAGTATTCTTGACGAAATAAACAGTCACAGTGTACTTTTGTACAATCTGCTGCGAACCTCAAAGTGGAGCTTTACCGACGATACACATGTCACAGTCACACTTGAGGAGACAATAATCGCAAAGACCAGAGGCAATTCGGTCATAGAATTTCTTGAGAAGGTGTTCTGCGAGCGCTGTGGGATGGATTTTATCGTTAATCTGCAGTACGAAAAGCCAAAAATCAGCAAATACCGTCAAAATGCTGACAAGCAGATTGAGCAGGAGGTGCAAAATATTGTCGCCCGCACTAAATTTGCCATGGCAAAAGATGACGATGATGAAGATTCTAAAGTGGCTGTCGATGACGGTGCAATGTTCGTAGGAGGCAGTGAAAATACATCTGATACAAAAAAGAGTGGCACATCAGATTCTCCTAAAGCCTCAAATAAGAAGAATGAAGCGAAGACAGGCACTGATAAAAAGCCTGAGAAGAAGTTTGAAAAGAAGTTCGAAAAGAAGTTTGAGAAAAAGTTCGAGCGCAAAGGAGATTTCAGGCGCAAATATGACAATGACCCTGATATCGTGTACGGAAGAAGCTTTGATGATGAAGAGATGTCCATTGAAAAGATTGACGGTCCTATCGGTGAGGTTACAATAAAGGGCAAGATCCTTACGGTTGAATCCCGTGAAATCAGAAACGAAAAGACCATCATTATGTTTGCGGTCACTGATTTCACAGACACCATCATGCTCAAGCTTTTTGCCAGAAATGATGACGTAGCAGATATTCTTGCATATATTGCCCCTGGCAACTTTGTTAAGGCAAAGGGAGTTGTGACTGTAGATAAATATGACAGTGATTTGTCAATAAGCTCAATAGTCGGACTTAAAAAGATACCTGATTTTACATCAAAGAGGGAGGATACTGCTGCCGAAAAACGTGTTGAGCTTCACTGTCACACCAAGATGAGTGACATGGATGGCGTGTCTGACGTAAAGGATATTGTGAAGTGTGCCATGCGCTGGGGACACAAGGCCATTGCTATTACGGACCACGGTGATGTGCAGGCATTCCCTGACGCTAACCATACTGTGGATGACAAATTCAAGGTCATTTACGGTGTGGAAGCATATCTGGTCGATGATACAAAGGATATTGTGGAGAATGCAGCCGGTCAGTCGCTGGATGACAAGTACGTGGTATTTGATATAGAGACAACAGGCTTTTCTCCGGAAAAGAATAAAATCATAGAAATAGGTGCGGTGAAGGTCATCGGTGGCGAGATTGTAGACCGCTATTCCACATTTATAAACCCTGAGGTACCTATTCCGTTCAGGATTGAGGAGCTCACCTCGATAAGGGATGACATGGTTATCACATCGCCAACAGTGGATGTCATACTGCCACAGTTTATGGAGTTTTGCAAGGACTGCATCATGGTCGCCCACAACGCTGACTTTGATATGAGCTTTATAAAGCGAAACTGCGCATTGCTTGGCATGGAGTATAATCCTACAATTGTTGACACGGTGGCTCTTGCGAGAGTGCTTCTGCCACAGCTAAACAGATTTAAGCTGGATACAGTAGCCAAGGCTCTAAACATCTCGCTTGATCATCATCACAGAGCGGTGGATGATGCCGCATGTACTGCAGAGATATTTGTCAAATTCATAGAAAAGCTAAAGGACAGGGGCATATCAAGCTTAGATGAGGTAAATGCCCTGGCAAAATCATCTGTTGAGATGATAAGGAAGATGCCTACATACCATGCCATCATTCTTGCAACCTGTGACCAGGGGCGTACCAATCTCTACAGGCTTATCTCGCTGTCACACATCAAATATTATAATAAGAGACCGCGAATACCAAAATCAGAGTTTAACAAGTATCGTGATGGGCTTTTAATAGGCTCAGCCTGTGAGGCAGGAGAGCTTTACAGGGCCATTTTAAACGGAAGACCACAGGAGGAAATCACAAGACTTGTGAATTTCTATGATTACCTGGAGATACAGCCTCTTGGCAACAACGCATTTATGATACGTGACGAGGATTCCGATATTGCTTCAAACGATGACCTTATCGATATAAATAAGCGAATCGTAAAGCTTGGAGAGGAATTTGGAAAGCTGGTTGTTGCAACCTGTGACGTACATTTCTTAAATCCCGAGGACGAGATATACCGTCGTATTATCATGGCCGGTAAGGGCTTTAAGGATGCAGATGAGCAGGCTCCGCTTTATTTAAGGACCACAGAGGAAATGCTAAAGGAGTTTGAATATCTCGGAAGCAAAAAGGCTGAGGAGGTAGTCATCACCAATACCAATAAGATAGCAGACATGTGTGAGCGTATCTCACCAGTCAGACCTGATAAATGTCCGCCGGTTATCGAAAACTCTGACGGCATGCTTCGTGAAATCTGCTATAACAAGGCAAACAGGATGTACGGAGATCCGCTGCCGCCGATAGTTAAGGAGCGTCTTGACAGAGAGCTTAACTCTATTATTTCAAACGGCTATGCCGTAATGTACATCATCGCACAGAAGCTTGTGTGGAAATCAAATGAGGACGGCTACCTGGTTGGCTCGCGAGGCTCCGTAGGAAGCTCATTTGTCGCAACCATGTCAGGTATCACAGAGGTTAATCCGCTGCATGCTCACTATTTGTGTACACACTGCAAATACAGTGATTTTGATTCACCAGAGGTACAGGCATTTTCAGGCCGTGGTGGCTGTGATATGCCGGATAAGCTCTGTCCAAAGTGCGGCAGACCTTTAAGCAAGGAGGGCTTTGATATTCCGTTTGAGACCTTCCTCGGTTTCAAGGGAAACAAGGAGCCGGATATCGATCTGAACTTCTCAGGTGAATACCAGTCAAAGGCTCACAAGTATACCGAGGTTATTTTCGGAGAGGGCCAGACCTTTAAAGCCGGAACCATAGGTACACTTGCTGACAAGACCGCATTTGGATACATTAAAAACTATTATGAGGAGCGCGGTGTCAGAAAGCGAAACTGCGAGATAGACAGGATAGTGCAGGGCTGCGTTGGTGTTCGACGTACTACGGGACAGCATCCGGGTGGTATAGTCGTGCTGCCGATGGGTGAGGAGATTAATACCTTTACTCCTGTACAGCATCCTGCGAATGATATGACCGTTGACATCACGACAACGCATTTTGACTACCATTCAATCGACCACAACCTGTTAAAGCTCGATATACTTGGACACGATGATCCTACCATGATTCGTATGCTGCAGGATCTGACAGGTGTTGACCCGACAAAGATTCCGCTTGACGACAAAGCTGTCATGTCACTGTTTCAGAACACCTCCGCTTTGGGCATAGAGCCTGAGGATATCGATGGATGTCCGCTTGGAGCTTTAGGTATACCGGAGTTTGGTACCGATTTTGCCATGGGCATGCTCCTTGATACAAAGCCAAAGGAGTTTTCTGACCTCATTCGTATCGCCGGATTATCACACGGTACCGACGTATGGCTTGGCAATGCACAGACTCTTATCGAGGAAGGCACAGCTACCATTTCAACCTGTATCTGTACCAGAGATGATATTATGACATATCTGATTTCCATGGGGCTTGAATCTGAGGAAGCCTTCAACATCATGGAGAAAGTGCGAAAGGGCATTATTGCCAAGGGCAAATGCCCTCAGTGGCCACAGTGGAAGGAGGATATGAAGGCACACGGTGTGCCTGACTGGTATATCTGGTCATGCGAGAAAATCAAGTACATGTTCCCTAAGGCCCATGCTGCGGCATACGTTATGATGGCATGGAGAATCGCCTACTGTAAGGTTTTCTATCCTCTTGCATACTACGCAGCATACTTTTCAATCCGTGCCACAGGCTTTTCATATGAGCTTATGTGTCAGGGAAAGGACCGACTCGAAAACTACATGAAGGACTATAAGAAAAGAAAAGACACGCTGTCAAACAAGGAGCAGGATGTATTTAAGGACATGCGTATCGTACAGGAGATGTATGCCAGAGGCTTTGATTTCATGCCTCTTGATATATACAGGGCTCACCCTAACCGTTTCCAGATAATTGACGGTAAGCTCATGCCGGCCATAAACAGTATTGACGGACTGGGCGACAATGCCGCTATTTATATTTCGGAAGCGGCAAAGGACGGACCATTCCTCTCAAAGGATGATTTCAGGGAGAGAACTCATGTATCGCGAACAGCCGTAGACCTCATGTCAGATTTGGGACTGCTTGGTTCACTGCCGGAGTCAAACCAGCTTTCACTTTTCGATTTCGGAGCATAATCCGGCAGTTTAACATAAAACATATACTTTAACAATAATAAAAATCCACTACTCATTGACAGACTCATAAATCTGTAAATAGGGTAGTGGATTTTGTGTATAATATGTATTGATTTTAAATATTAAATCTTATTTTAATTTTCTTCAATAAAATCTATCTGATACTCATCCATGTACTTGATACGTGCAAGTGAGTAAACCTCATAGCCCTGCTCGTTGATCTTTCTTCTGCCAGGCTGGAATGACTTCTCAATAAGGATTCCTATACCGGCAACTGTAGCGTGAGCCATGCGAAGAAGTCTGATGGCACCTGTAGCAGCCTCTCCGTCAGCCATGAAATCATCAATCAAAAGAATATTGTCATCCTCTGAGATAACATCGCGTGAGAGCGTAAGCTCATAGCTCTTCTCTGTTGTAAATGAAGTAACCTGTGTCTGATATAAATCATTATGTAATGTCTTTGAAGGCTGCTTCTTTAAAATAACAAGCGGTACATTCATCTTGGCTGCTGCCATAAGTGCAGGAGCAATTCCTGAGCTCTCTATTGTGACAACCTTTGTGATTCCCTTATCGGCAAAGTGATTTGCGAAATCCTCACCGATGTGCTCCATAAGCACAGGATCTACCTGATGGTTGATAAATTTGTTGACCTTTAAGATGTTTGTGCCAATTACCTGGCCATCCTTGAGAATTCGATCTTGCAGTTCTTTCATTTTGTTCACCTCATAAAAAATAAATTGTTATTATTATAGCACTATTCTTCGACAATATCACTATAAATTTTAGAATAAATTTCTTCAACCATATGATCGAGGAAGCTTTCCTCAAGCAGGCTGTATTTTTCAGTAATGACTGATGTGATAAGCTCAGCTCTTTTGTAGTATAAATCACCTGAGCAGGCATCTCCTTTTTCACCCGATGACGCTAAAGTCATAAGCTCGTCCCTATGAGTGACGGTCACGTATTCCATGATTTCCTCTTCGAGGGAATTATTCCGGTCAATTTTTTTTGAAATGTCCTTTAGCTCCATAAATGACTTCATTCCTATGATAAAAAATATCAAGAAAACAAGCCCCATTACGATAGAAACCATAAGCTTGTTTACCGAGTCTAAAGCGGCAAGCTTTATAACTCCTGTATCAAGCAGCACAATAGCAATAAGCCCTATCGCACCGACTGCGGTGAAGCACTGTCCGGTTGCTTTTGTATCCTCGTATCGTTTTTGTTCATCAACGTATATTTTCATACGGCCTCCATATTGTTTAATTATAGTTATATGTTATAATGAAACGATGAAAATTACAATATTATGTGTAGGAAAAGTTAAAGAAAAATTTTACAGAGATGCGATTGCTGAGTATTCAAAGCGCCTAAGCCGTTACTGTAAGCTTGAAATCACTGAGGTTTCCGATGAAAAGACAAGCGAACAGGCCACACAGACAGAGATAGACATCGTAAAAAATAAAGAAGGTGAGAGGCTTCTTAAAAATATAAAAGACGATGCATATGTAATTTGTCTGGCGATAGATGGAAAACAGCTTGATTCGGTTGAGCTGTCACAGAAGATGGATAAGCTTATGACAGGAGGCAAAAGTCATCTTGTTTTTGTAATAGGAGGCTCTCTCGGGTTGTCCGATGATGTATTGAAGCGCGCTGACTATAAGCTTTCATTTTCTAAAATGACATTCCCCCATCAGCTCATGCGCGTAATTTTACTGGAGCAGATTTACAGGTCGTTTCGCATCAGCAATAATGAGCCGTACCACAAATAACCGGCATAATTCAGCCTAAATAAACATATGTTAATATATGAAGATGCAAAAAGTAACTGATTCGTTCGAGCTTCCAAAGGACATAGTGCTAGGGCTTCCAATTGTAACAGCATATGGTTATAATGAGTTGACTATAGAAAACCATAAGGGTATTCTGTCATTTTCGGACAAGGCCGTAACTGTAAGGGCAGCAGACAGTACCATAAAAATATCCGGCAGCCGCCTTGAAATCAAGGAATTTACAAAGGATTTAATAATAATAGCCGGTCATTTAAAGGGTGTTATATATGAGTATTAAAGCTTATGCAACCGTAAGGCTAACAGGCTGCAATATCAGGCGCTTCATAAATCTGTGCACGGCAAACCATATAAAAATATGGAACCTTAAATATGTAAGTCCAAAGGAATATGAGGCCTGCTGCAGTACAGAAGATATTTTTCTAATGAAGCCGCACCTGAAAAAGACGCATACAAGGCTTCTCGTGGTAAAAAGACAGGGATACTTTGCGATAAGAGCATTTCTATATAAAATACGTATTATTACGGCTGCAATTACCGGCGTTTTTTGTATACATGCACTCATCTGCACAAGAATCTGGCACATTGTGCCTGAAGGAAACCGTTTCACGTATGATGAGTCGGTCATCTCCTTTATGGAGAGTGAAAATGTAACAATAGGCAGCCACAAGAGAGCAGATTACAGCCTCCTTGAAAAGAAGCTTGAGGAAAAATATCCCGATATCACGTGGTGCAGTATATACATAGAAAAAAATACCATGAAAATTGATATATCAGAGGGAATAAATTATAGGTAAATTATGACAAATTTTATTTTTATGTTATAATGAAAAATATTTTGATTGAAAGGCACATGAGCTAATGAGTTTAAATGAAGTATCTATAAAAATACCGGGTGAATATATTCCAAATGTCTTTGGACAGTTTGATGCATTCGCCAAGAAAATAGAGCGCACACTGCACGTAACGCTTGTCTTAAGAGATGATTCCTTAAAGATTATCGGAGCGCAGGGAAATATTGATGGGGCAAAAGAGGTGTTCGAGCAGCTCATTGCGCTGGCTGAGAGAGGCAACGTCATTACAGAGCAGAACGTAAACTATGCACTTGCACTTTTAGAGGAGCATAGAGGCAGTGAGATTGTTGAGATTGACAAGGATATCATTTGTCACACAATAAATGGCAAGCCTGTAAAGCCAAAAACCATAGGCCAGAAGGAATATGTCGATGCAATCAGGAAAAAGATGATTGTGTTTGGCATGGGTCCTGCCGGAACAGGAAAGACCTATCTTGCCATGGCAATGGCTATAACAGCTTTTAAAAATGAGCAGGTGGGCCGTATTATTCTGACACGTCCTGCGATTGAAGCAGGCGAGAAGCTTGGCTTTCTGCCGGGAGATCTGCAGAGCAAGATTGACCCATATTTGAGACCGTTGTACGATGCTCTTTATCAGATAATGGGAGCTGAGAGCTTCCAGCGCAACATGGAAAAGGGCCTTATTGAGGTGGCTCCTCTTGCATACATGAGAGGCCGTACACTTGACAATGCATTTATCATACTTGATGAGGCACAGAATACAACTCCTGCACAGATGAAGATGTTTCTTACACGAATCGGCTTTGGCTCAAAGGTTGTCGTGACAGGTGATGCGACACAAAAGGATCTTGCACCGGGCGCAAAATCAGGGCTTGATGTGGCACTTAGGGTGCTTAAAAACATAGATGATATAGGCATATGCAATCTGACAAGCAAGGATGTCGTGCGTCATCCGCTTGTACAAAAAATCGTTCAGGCATATGATGATTATGAAAATAAGCAGACTGCAAAGACTGTAAGAAAGCAGAGGAAGAGCAATTGAGAAGGGTTGTATCACTAATATCAATTTTTATATCAATCTTAGCTCTTTCATTTGTGCTGTGTCTGCTTGGTGATGTATATCCGGATGAGTGGATATGCATGGGTTTTTTAGATATCATATTTTATATGCTGCTTTTATTTGAGCTTGAGTACGAGCGGAACACACTGCAGCTGTCGAACAACTCAAGAACCGATTATCTTAGGTTTACGTTTGCGTTTATCATTTGCTCTATAGTGTGTATCATAAGCGGTTTTATGCCACTGTACAGCAGGCCGGTGATGATTTTTCCTATATTGCTTTGTCTGATTGGCAATGAGTTTCTGGCTTTTATAAGCGGTACTTATTTTTGTATATTGCTTTCAATCACTGTATCCGGCGACTGCTTTGAGCTCGTATGTGAGCTGCTTCTTGTAATCACAGGTGCTATCCTTGCAAAGATGCTAAAGGAGGACAAGCTTCAGATATGTATATATCTGATCACAATCAGTATGAGCATTGTGACACCGGGCATATTCTATTATATGTCAACAAAGGAGTTTTCTGTTTCCGTTATTATTGCCGGAGCTGTAAGCGGCATGATTGTTTCGCTTATCGGCATCATTTGTGCCAGGGTATTTAAGCCACTTAGCACTGATGAAACAAATGACAGGCTTATAGAAATAATAGAGGAGGATTTTCCTGCTGTAAAGCAGCTTAAAAAGCACAATTTCTCTGAATACAATCATGGCAATTTCGTATCGACGATTGCCATAAAGGCTGCAAAGGCTGCTGGACTGGACACAGCGCTATGTGCAGCAGGAGGTTTTTATTACCGCATAGGGCAGTGGCAGAAGCATAAAAGCGTCATGGAAGGAGTGGAACAGGCATTAGCCATGCATTTTCCTGAAAAGCTGACCAATATACTCTATGAGTACTATGGCAAGCTAAGACACCCACAGACCCCTGAATCCGCACTCATCCATATGGTCGATGCTTTAATAGTAAGGCTTGATCATATCAAAAACGATGTGGCAGACAGTGAATGGAATCACGAGATACTTATTATCCAGACATTAAATGAGCTGTCAAGCTCAGGAATGTATGATGAATCAGGGCTTTCCATGAATCACTTTTTAAAAATACGAGACTATCTTACAAAGGAGGAGCTGCTTAAATGAGTTTTTTTATCGAAAAAGAAGTAGAATGCAATTTTAATTTTGATTATGAAAAGGTCGCAGAAGCTGTTGTTTCTGCTTCACTTGAGCATGAGAGCTTTCCGTATGAGGCGGAGGTTAATCTGACACTGACAGACAATGAAGGGATACATGCCATCAATAAGGAGTACAGACAGATAGACAGGCCTACAGATGTATTATCTTTTCCGATGCTTTCATATGAAACACCCGGAGATTTTTCTTTCCTTTCAGATGAGAATGAGGATGATTTCAATCCTGATACAGGAGAGGTCATGCTGGGCGACATAATCATATCAGTTGACAAGGTAAAGGAGCAGGCCGTAGAATACGGACACAGCGAAAAAAGAGAGTTTGCCTTTCTGATTACACACAGCATGCTTCATCTGTTCGGATATGACCACATGGAGGCTGATGAGGCGGCCGTAATGGAAGAGCACCAGAGAAAAATACTTGACGCTTTAGGTATAACACGCTAATATTTAAGCTGGTTATCAATTGAAACAGAGGATTTATAAATGTCTAAAAAAAATAACGGGGCAAGCAATGCCTTAGTACAGGGCTCTATACTTGCCGTAGCATCTATAATAAGCAGAATAATAGGACTCATATATCGCATACCGATGCAGCGTATATTGGGCGATATCGGAATCGGCTATTATTCCACAGCCTTTGAAATATATAATGTCATGCTGATTATATCATCATACAGCTTACCACTTGCCGTATCAAAGATGGTTTCAGCCCAGATGGCAAAAAAGAGGCGGACTGCGACGTATCAGATACTGAAGTGTGCTCTGCTTTTTGCAACCATCAGTGGCACAACAGTGGCACTCATACTGTTTTTTGGTGGCAATTTTTTTGCAACAACGCTTCTTAACACACCATACAGTATTTTTGCTTTAAGAGTACTGGCTCCCGGGCTTTTGGTAGTTGCAGTGCTCGGCGTCATCAGAGGCTTTTTCCAGGGACTGGGTACTATGATGCCGAGTGCCGTCTCACAAATAATAGAGCAGATAGTAAATGCCATAGTCAGTGTATGGGCTGCATATGTGCTATACCGTACAGGTACAAGAATTGGTGCAGTACTTGGTGACAAGGAGCACTATGCCGCAGCATATGGTGCAGCCGGTGGTACACTTGGAACAGTGCTTGGCTCTGTAGCGGCTCTTTTATTTGTAGTATTTATCTTTGCCATCTATATGAAGGTGTTCAAGAGGCAGATGAAAAGAGAACGAAATGTCAGGGTGAGCTCATTTGGCTACACAATGAAGATTCTTGTAATTACGGTTATTCCGGTCCTTTTAAGTACTACTATATACAATATCAGTGGTATAATAGACCAGGGTATTTTCAAGCAGGTTGCACTGCTTCAGGGATACACTCAGAATGATATAGACGTATGGTGGGGGGTATACACCGGAAAATACAAGCTTTTAATCAATGTGCCTATATCCATAGCATCAGCTATGGCAGCATCCTTCGTGCCGGTGCTTACAGGCGCATATCACAGGGACGATATGGAGGCAGTGAGAGGACAGATTAATCTTTCCACACGCTTTATCATGGTTGTCGCATTCCCATGTGCAGTAGGGCTTGCCGTGTTTGGACTGCCAATATTTAATATACTGTTCTCAAGCACCCGTGCAACAAATGCTGAGGCATCACTTATGATGTATGTCGGTGCGGTTGCGGTAGTATTTTACTCGCTTTCCACTCTGTCTAACGGACTGCTGCAGGGAATTGACAGGCTCAAGATTCCTGTAATCAACGCTGCGATATCCATTGTAGCGCATGTCATAGTACTCATACTGCTTATGCTCATATTCAGGCTCAATATACATGCAGTTGTGCTTGCCAATACATTTTTTGCATTGCTCATGTGCTTTATGAACAGCATGGCTTTAAAGAAGTACAGCGGCTTTAAGCAGGAAATAAAAAAGACCTTTATCATACCGGCCATCAGCTCGCTCATAATGGGAGTTATTTCGTATATAGTATACTTTATACTTTACAAGGCCTGTCATATTGAGATTATCGCCTTCATTCTTGCTGCAATCATTGCGGTTATCTCATATGCAGTGGCGCTGCTTTTACTCAAGGGACTGACTGAGGATGAGCTTAGACATTTTCCAAAGGGCACACTTATCATAAAAGTGGCAAAAAAATGTCATTTATTATAAAATTGAATAAATAACAAAAATTTACAGATACTGATTTTGAGGTGATAATATGAAAAGCAAAATCAGTATCTGTTTTTTAACTATTGTTGTAATTCTTCTTGCACTTGTTATGATAGAAAAAATCAATACTCAAAGAGCAGCAGACAAGGCTGCGATAATTGCACAAAGCAATGAAAATGATAAAGAAGAAAAAAATGAAAAAGAAAGCCTTCTGACATCAAATGAGGCTAAGAATGCAAAATACTGCATCAAAAATGACTCTGGAATGCTGTCTGTATACAACGCCACTGCAAGTGAAAAATACTTTGACACAGGCGTGTATTTTGAAGAACTGCCCGATGAAGCAAAAAATAAGGTTACAAACGGACTCTACTTTTTTAACGAAACTGATTTGTACGATTTTCTTGAAAGCTATTCAAGTTAATGTTAAAATAAATCAGTTAGGGGAAAGAATATGTACGATGTAATTATAATAGGTGCCGGTGCATCCGGGCTGATGGCGGCAGCAGCTGCTGCATCAAAGGGAGCACGTGTGGCACTTTTAGAGCACAAGGATGATATAGGAAAGAAAATACTTGCAACAGGAAACGGCAGATGTAATTTCACAAACACTGATATGTCTGTAAATAAGTTTCACGGCAGTAAAGCGCTGATTAAAAACGGGTTGTCGCAATTTAATTATGCAGACACAATACGTTTTTTTAAAGAACTTGGAATACCTGCATATGACAATGCAGGCTACGTTTATCCAAATTCAAGGCAGGCAGCATCTGTTGTGGCAGCCTTTCGCATGGAGCTTATGAGGCTTCATGTGGATGTGAAAACAGGCATAAGTATTACAGAAATCAAGGCTGCAGGGATTACGGCTGAGGACACAAATTCTGCTGCTAATCCGGCAACTAATAAGAAGACAGATGACCGGACCGGTTACTGCATCCAAACAGACAATGGCAGCTTTAAGTCCAAAAGGCTTATCATAGCGTGTGGCCTTACGGCTTCTCCAAAGCTTGGAAGTGACGGAAGCCTGTTTCGACAGATAGAAGCTCTCGGACATCATATCCAAAAGCCATTACCCGCGCTTTGCGGCTTTAGCTGTGATGGTCTTAATTTCAAAAAAATCACAGGTGTCAGGTGCGATGCCACTGTCGCTTCCGTGATAGACGGCCAAATGACAGAGCAAAATACAGGGGAACTGCAGTTAGCTGACTATGGCATCTCAGGCATCCCGGTTTTTCAGATTTCAAGTCTTATGTCAAGAGCCCTCGATAAAGGTCAAAGGGTCGAGGTGATAATTGACTTTTTGCCGGCTTTTAGTGATGATGAGCTTAATGGGTACATAAAGGACAGAAGCATTACAACGACAGACAACCGCTCGTTAAATGAGATGCTTAACGGACTTTTAAACAATAAGCTTCTTCTTGAGCTGATACACAAATCAGGTGTATCTCCTGACAAAAAGGGAAGGCTGTTGACAGATGATGATTGTAAAAGTCTCACCCGCTCAATAAAGCATACAGCCGTTTCGGTAAAAAAGCCAAGAGGAGCCGAATTTGCACAGGTGTGTGCAGGCGGCATATATACAAAGGAAATAGATGTACGTACATTGGAGTCCAAAATCCATCCGGGGCTTTACTTTTGCGGCGAGCTGCTTGATGTGGACGGCATATGCGGTGGCTACAATCTGCAGTGGGCATGGACAAGTGGATATATAGCAGGAGAAATGCAGTAAATGATTAAAATTAACCAGATAAAGCTCCCCGTCACGCACAGTGATGAGGCATTAAAAAAGAAAATAATAAAAATGCTTAAGCTCAATGCCAAGACAGGCTTTACATACCGGATATTAAAGAAATCACTTGACGCGCGTAAAAAGCCTGAGCTGTTCTATACATATTCAGTTGCTGTAGAGATAGAGGATACAAAAAATAGCGAAGAAGCAATTGTAAAAAGAGCAGCCAGCTCATCTGTGCTCATATATAAAGAAAAAGAGTACATGATACCTGCATGCGGCCATATACCGCTTGACAGGCGACCTGTTATTGCAGGGGCAGGACCTGCCGGCTTGTTTTGTGCATATATACTGGCAGAGGCAGGTTTTCGCCCGATAGTTATCGAGCGTGGCAGCCGGGTTGAGAAAAGAACCTGCGATGTACAAAAATTCTGGGATAGCGGCATACTTAATCCCAAAAGCAATGTACAGTTTGGTGAGGGCGGTGCCGGAACCTTTTCAGACGGCAAGCTGAATACATCCGTAAAGGATCCTTCGGGCAGAAATCGTCTTGTGCTTGAGACATTTGTGCGATTTGGGGCAGATCCGTCCATACTTTATGACAACAAGCCACATATTGGTACTGATGTACTTTCAGAAGTAATTGTCAATATGCGTGAGTTTTTGGTTGACAAAGGTGCTACATTTGTATTTGATACCTGTGTAAACAATCTTGATATAGTTTCCCAAAAGCTATTAAGTGTTTACACGGATTCTGACAGTAACAGTAATAGTGAGATAAAGACAGATGTATGCGTTCTGGCACTCGGACACAGCGCCAGAGATACATTTGATATGCTTTACAACAAGGGCTTTGATATGGAGTGCAAGAGCTTTGCTGTCGGCTTTCGCGTGGAGCATCCGCAGCGCATGATAGATGAATCACAGTATGGTATTCAAAAGAAAATCATACTTCCTCCAAGTCCTTACAAGGTCACATCCAATTTTCCGAATGGCAGAGGAGTCTATTCATTCTGCATGTGTCCGGGAGGATATGTGGTCAACTCATCGTCAACCGAAAATCACACGGTGGTTAACGGCATGAGCTATCACGACAGAAACAGCAAAAATGCGAACAGTGCCATCATAGTATCTGTTTCGCCGAAGGATTTCGGAGCAGATGATGCCCTTGCCGGAGTGAGATATCAGGAAAAGCTTGAAACAGAAAATTATAAGCGAGGCAATGGTTTAATACCACAGCAGCTTTTCGGTGATTTCTGTGATGACAGATTAACAACAGCATACGGTGATTTTGGCTCCTGTACAAAGGGAAACACCATCTTTGCAAAACTGAACGGACTGATGAACGCTGACATGGAGCAGTCGTTCAAGCTTGGAATGGAACATTTTGGTCATCTGATACATGGTTTTGACAGAAAAGATGCAATTTTGTCCGGTATGGAGACACGCACATCTTCTCCGCTTCGCATAAAAAGAGATGAATCCTTTGAGAGCAACATCTCGGGTGTATACCCTTGCGGTGAAGGCGCAGGCTATGCGGGAGGCATTACATCTGCGGCAATCGACGGCATAAAGGTCGCAGAAGCAATTATAAAAAAATATAGGCCGGATTTTAAATAATATTTACACACATGAATAATATTTATACACGTAAAGAGAGGAAATATTCGTGGCAGAAGTATCACCAATGATGCAGCATTATCTGCAGACAAAAGAACAATATAAGGATTGTATTTTATTTTATCGCTTAGGAGACTTCTATGAGATGTTTTTTGATGATGCGATAATGGTTTCAAAGGAGCTTGAGCTTACACTCACAGGCAAAAACTGTGGACTTGAAGAAAGAGCTCCTATGTGTGGAGTACCGTTTCACGCGGCAGACTCATATATCAACAGACTCGTATCAAACGGTCACAAGGTAGCTATCTGTGAGCAGATGGAAGATCCAAAGCAGGCAAAGGGAATCGTAAAGCGAGAGGTAATCCGTGTTGTGACACCCGGCACAAACACTGATATGGCTTCTTTAGATGAGGCAAAAAACAATTACATAATGTCGATTGTATACACTGAGGACAAATACGGCATAGCGACCTGTGATGTCACAACAGGTGATTTTTTTACGACAGAGGTGGATACGGAAAGAAAGCTGTTAGATGAGGTGAGCAGATTTAATCCATCGGAAATCATATGTAATGAAGCCTTCTACATGAGCGGAATAGATGTTGACGATATGAAAAACAGACTGTCAATTACTGTTTCAGCACTAGACTCATGGTATTTTTCTGATGGTCTTGCAAATGAGACACTGCTTTCACATTTCCACGTACAGACAATAAATGCTCTGGGGCTTGAGGATTATGAGAGTGGAGTCATAGCTGCCGGCGCCCTGTTAAAGTACCTTTATGAGACGCAGATGAACTCTCTCGACAATATACTTGAGCTTCATCCCTACTCAATAGGCAAATATATGATAATAGACAGCTCATCAAGACGTAATTTGGAGCTTGTAGATACCCTTCGTGAAAAGCAAAAGAGAGGCTCACTGCTTTGGGTACTCGATAAGACACGTACGGCTATGGGAGCAAGACTGCTTCGCACCTATGTCGAGCAGCCTCTTATCGAAAAGGCAGAGATAATAAAGCGCCAGAAGCTTATCGAAGCACTTAATGCAAACGAAATCACAAGAGATGAAATCAGGGAATACCTTAATCCTATTTATGACCTTGAGCGTCTCATCACAAGAATCACCTACCAGTCAGCCAATCCGCGCGACCTTATTGCCTTCAGGGATTCTTTAAAAATGCTTCCACCAATAAAGCAGCAGCTTTCAGACATACCGTGTGAGCTTACCGATGAGATTAATGAAGAGTTCGACGAGCTTAAGGATATATATGAGCTTTTACTTTCATCCATTGAGGATGAGCCGCCTATCTCACAGCGTGACGGAGATATCATAAAAGCTGGCTACAACGAGGAGGTTGACCGTCTTCGAGACGCAAAAACCAAGGGAAAGACATGGCTTGCAGAGCTTGAAGCCGGTGAGCGTGAAAAAACAGGCATCAAAAACTTAAGAATCAAGTATAACAAAGTGTTCGGATATTACCTTGAGGTCACAAACTCCTTCAAGGATATGGTTCCGGATTATTACGTGAGGAAACAGACACTCACCAATGCAGAGCGCTACATCACACCGGAGCTTAAGGAGCTTGAGGATACCATTCTTGGAGCTGAAGACAGGCTCACATCACTTGAGTATGAGCTGTTTCGTGATGTAAGAAAACAGATTTCCTGCAATGTTTCAAGGATTCAGAAAACAGCCAGAGCTATAGCACAGATTGATGTTTTTGCTTCGCTTGCTCTTGTTGCCAGCCAGAATAATTACTGCAAGCCAAAGATAAATGAAAGCGGAATAATAGACATAAAAAACGGACGTCATCCTGTAGTTGAAAAAATGATTACAAATGACATGTTTATAGAAAACGATACATATCTGGATCAGCACAAAAACAGAATCTCAATCATCACAGGGCCAAACATGGCCGGTAAATCTACCTACATGAGACAGACAGCACTTATCGTTCTCATGGCACAGATTGGAAGCTTTGTACCTGCACAAACTGCAAATATCGGTATTGTAGACCGTATCTTCACGCGAGTCGGTGCATCTGACGACCTTGCAAGCGGACAAAGTACATTTATGGTTGAGATGAACGAGGTGGCAAATATACTAAGAAATGCAACCGCAAAATCCCTGCTCATTCTCGATGAGATTGGACGAGGCACGAGTACATTTGACGGACTAAGCATCGCCTGGGCAGTTGTAGAGCATATAAGTAATCCAAAGCTCCTCGGAGCAAAGACGCTTTTTGCAACCCATTATCACGAGCTCACTGAGCTTGAGGGCAAGCTTGACAGTGTAAATAACTATTGCATCGCTGTAAAGGAAAAGGGCGATGATATAGTTTTCTTAAGAAAAATCGTAAAGGGCGGAGCTGACAGAAGCTATGGTATACAGGTTGCAAAGCTTGCAGGTCTGCCTGATTCAGTCATAGAGCGTGCCAAGGAAATTGCAGAACAGCTTCTTGCAAATGATATCACAGATACTGTAAAAAGCATATCTGTTGACAATGGCCACAAGCATAAAAAGGAGCATCTTGACGAGGTTGATATGACACAGATTTCGCTTTTCGACACAGTGAAGGATGATGATATAATTGACGAGCTTCGAAGCATAGACATAGGCAACATGACACCACTTGATGCGTTAAACAAGCTGTATCAGCTCCAGAACAAGGTTAAAAACCGCTGGTAGAAAGGATTAAAATGCCAAATATTGCCATATTAAATCAGGAAACAATAGATAAAATAGCTGCAGGAGAGGTTGTTGAGCGTCCGTGCTCCGTGGTTAAAGAGCTGGTGGAAAATGCCATAGATGCAGGCTCCACAGCCATTACTGTCGAGATAAAGGAAGGCGGAATCTCATTTATCCGTATCACTGACAATGGCTGCGGAATTGAAAGAGACCAGGTTGCAGTTGCATTTTACCGTCACAGCACGAGCAAAATCCGCTCGGCAGAGGATTTACTTACTGTAAAGTCACTCGGCTTCAGAGGCGAGGCGCTGTCAAGCATCTCGGCAGTTGCCCGCGTTGAGCTTATCACAAAGACATACGATGAGCTCACCGGCACCAGATATGTGATTGAGGGCTCGAAGGAGCTTTCCAACGAGGAAATCGGTGCTCCGGACGGTACTACCTTCATAGTAAAGGATTTGTTTTATAATGTTCCGGCAAGACGTAAGTTTTTAAAGACAGCACAGACAGAGGGCAGCTACATAAGCGATATGGTTGAAAAGCTTGCGCTTTCGCATCCTGATATATCGTTTAAGTTCATAAACAATAACCAGACAAAGCTTCACACCTCAGGAAACGGCAACAGAAAGGATATCATATACCATATATTCGGCCGCGAGATATCGTCATCACTGCTTGAGGTGAAGCATGAATGCGAATACTTTAAGGTGGAGGGCTTTATAGGAAAGCCTGTCATCACGAGGGGCAACAGAAATTATGAGAATTATTTCATAAATGGCAGATATGTAAAGAGCAATATATTGTCACGTGCAATAGAGGAGGCCTACAAGAGCTTTCTAATGCAGCATCAGTATCCGTTTACAGTGCTTTACTTTACATTTTTCAGTGAGCTGGATGTCAACGTGCATCCGACCAAGATGGAGCTTAGGTTCGACAACAACAACGAGATATATGTCGAATTGTGTGACACAATATATGCAATCCTATCCCACAAGGAGATGATTCCCGAGGTGCCTGTAGACAGTACGCCGGCGCCTAAAAAGATAGTGCATGAGTATAAGGAGCCAATACCGGAGCCGTTTGAGAAGAGGCGTATCAATGAGGTGAGGGCAGCGGAGTCAAGGAGCGTGTACGGACAGAGCGTGACGTCTGCTGCAAAAACGCCTGCTGTTAATGAGCAACTCACAGATAACACATCAAAGCTGCAGACTGCTAAAGCATCTGCAGCTGCGCTTGTTGCTGGCACCGGCAATTCAGTGGAACTAGCGCCTGAGACTTCCACTGCGTATGAACCTGCACAGGTTGTCACCGGCACCCAGCAGACCCTTGGGGATTACGACAAGGTTTTTCTTACAGAAAGCTCAAAGAAGCAGTTTTCCATCATAGGCCAGCTCTTTAAGACATACTGGCTCATAGAGTTTGAGGACAAGCTGTACATCATAGACCAGCATGCAGCTCATGAGAAGGTGCTGTATGAAAAAACGATGGCAAGACTTGCCAATAAGGATTTTACATCACAGCGCATAAGCCCTCCGATTGTCATGACACTTGATGCCAGGGAATGTGAGATGCTTGAGAAATACAGGCCGCAGATAGAACAGTTTGGCTATGAGGTGGAACATTTTGGCGGCAAGGAATACATGATCAGTGCAATTCCAGATAATTTGTTTAACATAGATATGAAGGATCTGTTTATAGAGATGCTCGATGATTTTTCCAATGCGACAGGCAGGCAGACTCCTGATATCATCACGGAAAAGGTCGCATCCATGTCGTGCAAGGCAGCAGTCAAGGGCAATGACAAGCTTACTCTTCCTGAGATAAATAAGCTGATAGATGAGCTTTTGTCACTCGACAATCCTTACAACTGCCCACACGGCAGACCAACCATCATCTCTATGAGCAAATATGAGATAGAAAAGAAATTCAAACGTATCGTATGACAACATACACATTTGGACTGAGGTGCAATATGACACAAAAACCGATGATTGTCCTGACAGGACCGACAGCAGTAGGAAAGACAGCTCTATCGATTGAGCTTGCAAAAAAAATAAATGGTGCTATAATATCCGCGGATTCCATGCAGGTATACAAATACATGGATATAGGCTCTGCGAAGGTTACAGTCGATGAGATGGACGGCATAAAGCACTATCTGATAGATGAGCTCGAGCCATCTGACGAGTTCAATGTATTTATCTTTAAGGATATGGCCAAAAAAGCACTTAATGAGATATACGAAGCAGGAAAGATACCGATAGTTGTCGGCGGCACCGGCTTTTATATCCAGGCACTTTTGTATGACATTGATTTCACAAAGCAGGATGTGGATGAATCGTACAGAAAGAGCCTTTACGACTTTGCAAACGAGCACGGAAACCATGCACTGCATGAAAAGCTTAAGGATATCGACCCTGCATCCTACAAGAGCATCCATGAGAATAACGTAAAGCGCGTCATCAGGGCAATTGAATACTATCACACCTGCCATGAGCCGATTTCAAAGCACAATGAGACAGAAAGAGCCAAGCAGTCTCCATACAGCTTTGCCTATTTTGTACTGGATGATGTAAGACAAAGGCTTTATGAGAGGATAGATAAGAGAGTTGATATCATGGTTTCAAACGGACTTGTCAATGAGGTGAAAAAGCTAAAGGCAATGGGCTGTACAAGCGATATGGTATCCATGAAGGGCATAGGATATAAGGAAATCCTTGCATATCTCGATGGAGAATATTCACTTGATGAGGCTGTGGACAAGGTAAAGCTTGAGTCAAGGCGTTTTGCAAAGAGACAGTTAACCTGGTTTAGGAGAGAAAAAGATACCATATGGATAGAAAAAAATGAATATTCATATGATGATAATAAAATATTAAATAAAATACAAGAAATTTTAGCAGAAAAGAGGATTATAATTTGTTAGATACCAATGAAGCCATTTACAGGCAGTATGAGACACTTGGAATATCAAAGGAGGTTTTGGATTTCGGAACCTCTGTAGAAAAGGAACTTAAGGAGCGTTTTGACAAAATAGACACAAATGCTGAGTATAATCAGCTTAAGGTCATAGCCGCCATGCAGAAAAACAAGGTGAGCGCAGAATGCTTCCAGGCATCAAGCGGCTACGGCTACAATGACCTCGGAAGGGATACACTTGAGAGAGTGTACGCAGACTGTTTTGGCGCAGAAGATGCACTTGTAAGGCCTCAGATTACCTGTGGCACACATGCACTTGCACTTGCACTTATGTCAAACCTGCGCCCGGGCGATGAGCTTTTAAGCCCTGTCGGAAAGCCTTACGATACACTTGAAGAGGTAATAGGCATACGCCCTTCAAAGGGCTCACTTGCTGAGTATGGCATCACATATGCGCAGGTTGATTTACTGCCTGACGGTGAGTTTGACTATGACGGAATAAAGAAAGCCATCAATGAAAAAACAAAGCTTGTCACAATCCAGCGCTCTAAGGGCTATGCTACAAGACCTACACTTTCGGTCAAAAGAATAGGCGAGCTCATTGCTTTTGTAAAGAGCATAAAGCCTGATGTGATTTGTATGGTCGATAACTGCTACGGTGAGTTTGTCGAGGATACAGAGCCTATCCAGGTTGGAGCGGACATGATGGTTGGCTCACTGATCAAAAATCCGGGAGGCGGACTTGCACCAATCGGAGGCTATATTGTCGGCAAAAAGGAATGTGTTGAAAATGCCGCATACCGTCTCACATCTCCGGGACTTGGCAAGGAGGTTGGAGCCTCACTCGGAGTCATCCAGTCATTTTATCAGGGCTTTTTCCTTGCACCGACTGTCGTAAGCGGAGCATTAAAGGGAGCAATCTTTGCCGCAAAAATCTATGAAAAGCTTGGTTTTAAGGTGGTTCCTGACGGTACTGAAAGCCGCCACGATATCATACAGGCTGTAGAGTTCAATAACCGCGATGCCATGATAGCCTTCTGCGAGGGCATTCAGGCAGCAGCACCTGTAGACAGCTATGTGACCCCTGAGCCATGGGCTATGCCGGGCTATGACAGTGATGTCATCATGGCAGCAGGCGCATTTGTGCAGGGCTCATCCATTGAGCTTTCTGCCGATGGCCCTGTGAAGCCGCCATATGCGGTTTATTTCCAGGGAGGACTCACATGGTACCATGCAAAGCTTGGAATTTTGATGTCTTTACAAAAACTTTATGAGAGAAATCTTGTTAAGCTGGATTAGGTGTGCTACAATTAACTGAAAACTTTGCTTAAATCCGTTGTCAATCGCCTGGGAGAAGCGAAAGGGATTAATGCATAATAACAAAACAATTAAAAATCTGCCGGCTTCAGAGCGACCATATGAGAAATTTTTATCGCTTGGAGCATCAGGCCTGTCAGACGCTGATTTACTTGCCATCATTATAAAGACCGGCACAAGAGACAAGACTGTGATTGATATTGCGCAGGACATACTTTCCGGCAGGCATGGTAATCTGCTTAATCTCTATGAGATGTCCTATGAGGAGCTTCTTAGTATTCCCGGGATAGGGCAGATAAAAGCTATACAGCTTAAGGCGATAGCAGAGCTGTCGCTTCGCATAGCAAAGACAAAAAAGGTTCAAAGCATCAGAATGAATAATCCTCAGACAATAGCTGACTACTACATGGAGCAGATGAGACATCTCACAAATGAAGTCGTCATTTGTGCCTATTTTGATGTTAAAAGCAGATTCTTAGGAGACAAGTTCATATCCAAGGGTTCACTAAGCTCATCTGTAGTGGACATAGGCTCCATCATCAGGACCGCCCTGGACAAAAATGCATCAAAGCTTGTTTTATTGCACAATCATCCAAGCGGAGATTGTACTCCCAGCAGAAATGATATTGCTGTCACAGACAGATTAATTGAGGGCTCAGGGATTTTTTCCATAGAGCTTTGTGACCATATCATAATCGGAGATAACGAATATTATAGCTTCTATGAAAATAAACTTATATAAACAGAAGACGAGGTAGAATTATTATGAGCAACAACGTTTACGGAATTGATCTGGGAACAAACAATTTCAAGGTATACTCAAAGGCTACAGGCAAGACAATGCTTGAGAAAAACACAATAGCCGTAATAGACAAAAATCAGATATATGCATATGGAGACAGTGCATATGCCATGTATGAAAAGGCGCCTGAGACAATCAACGTCATATTTCCTGTTGTAGAGGGAGTTATTGCTGACTATAATCTGCTTCAGACTATGATTTTTGACTTTTTGGAGCACAAGACAAAGGCACGTATCAAAAATGCCGAGTTCATCATCGCTGTGCCGACAGATATCACAGATGTAGAGAAAAGAGCATTCTACGAGCTCTTCTATAAGAGCAAATCAAAGCCTAAAAAGGTCATGCTCTGTGAGAAGCCTATCGCTGATGCTGTAGGTCTTGGAATAGATGTAAACGAGCCAACCGGTGTCATGATAGTAGATATGGGCGCTGACACAACAGAGACATCCGTTATTTCACTCGGTGGCCTGGTGCTTAGTGACCTGCTTCATTTCGGTGGCAACAGACTTGACGAGTCAATTATCTCCTTTGTGCGAAAGGAGTTCAATCTTGTAATCGGACAAAAGACTGCAAAGCTGTTGAAGGAGACTATAGGCTCTGCACTTCCGGGAAGAGAGGACAGTATGGTCATAGTGGGACGTGATGTGGTAAGCGGCCTGCCTATTGAGATGGAAATTGGTTCAAAGGTCGTTTACGAGGCTATGAAGTCAAACCTTGAGTCTATATGCACATCAATAAAAATGATTCTTGAGAAGACTCCGCCTGAGCTTGCAAAGGATATCATCCATTCAGGCATTTATATCACAGGAGGCGGCTCACAGCTTACAGGACTTGACCAGCTCTTTGAACAGATTACAGGTATAAAGGTCATCTGCTCAGAATGTCCTGAGGAGAGTGCAGTACGCGGACTCGTACAAATAGTTTCTGATTCAAAATATAAGAGACTTCCGTTCAGCATCAAAAAATAATAACCGAGGTTAACATGAGTAATAATTTTCGCAATCGAAAGAGAAAGCACAATAAAAAGCTGCCTGCAAGATACACACTGTTGATTATGACAGCAGTCTGCTTTGTGACCATGCTGTTAAGCCTTACCTTAAATATCTCCGGTGGTCCTTTAAAGACTGCTGCCGGATATGTATTCATCCCAATGCAGAAAGGTATAAACAGCTTTGGAATCCACATTTCAGATAAGGTAACAGAAATACGCACATTAAAAAATGTCAAGGCTGAGAATAAAAAGCTCAAGGCCGAGGTAGAAGAGCTTACAACACAGCTCACAACCAACAAACTTGAACAGTATGAGCTTGACAATTACAGACAGCTTCTTGATTTGGATGCCAAATATCCATCATATCCCAAGGTTGCTGCCAGCGTCATAGCAAAGGACAGCGGAAACTGGTTTTCTACCTTTACTATCGACAAAGGAAAAAAGGATGGAGTGGACGTAGGCATGAATGTGCTTGCGGGAAGCGGACTTGTAGGTATTGTTACCGATGCTGGTGATAACTTTGCCAAGGTACGCTGTATCATAGATGATGCCAGCAAGGTCAGTGGCATGGTTTCCACCACGGAGGACAACCTCACCGTCAGTGGCAATATAAAAACCATGAACGATGACAAGGTAATTACCTTTACGGAGTTAAAGGATGACGACAACAAGGTAAAAGAGGGCGATCCTGTTGTTACCTCATACGTGTCAGACCGTTACCAGCAGGGCATACTGATTGGCTATGTGACAAAAATCGAAAATAATTCCAACAATCTGACAAAATCCGGCACTATCACACCGGTTGTAGATTTTGAGCATATCGAAAATGTCATGGTCATAACACAGCTTAAGCAGACCGGTGACACTAAGGCAGCTGACGACCCCGAAAGTACAGAAACAGCCGGCGACAGCCAGACTGAAAATTCAACTGAAAATAAGTAAGGAGCAGCATGAGACGTAGAATTGTTTTATTTATAATAATAACTTTATGCTTTGTATTGCAGACCACGCTGTTTAAAACTCTTTCCTTTGCCAATATCTCACCAAACCTGTTGATTATAGCCGTATCATCCTTTGGCTTTATGCGTGGCAAAAAGGAAGGACTGTGGGTAGGCTTCTTTTGCGGCCTGCTTATTGACATATTTTGCGGAAATTATATAGGACTGTATGCTTTAATATATATGTATATCGGTTTTATCAATGGATTATTCCAGAAAAGATTCTATCCTGACGATATAAAGCTTCCTATGCTTCTGATAGGAGGCAGCGATTTGTTTTACAATCTGGTAGTATACTTTTTCATGTTTTTACTGCGTGGCAGATTTAGCTTTTTGTACTATCTGAAGTCAATTATCATACCTGAATTTGTATACACAATGGTTATCAGTATACTTTTGTATCTGGTATTTCTTAAGTTAAACCAGAAGCTGGAAGCACACGAGAAAAGGAGAGCAAAGAAATTTGATTTATGATATAAAAGATTTTCTGAAGAAATTTTTCAGCTCAAGGCTTTTTGTATTGGCAGCAGTAATTATTTTCATGTTTGCCCTGCTTGCCGAAAGAGTCTTTACCCTTCAGATTATTAAAGGTGCAGATTATCAGAAAAACTTCATAATGCTGATTAAAAAGCCGCTTTCCATAGAGGCATCAAGAGGCAATATATACGATGTAAATGGTGAGCTGCTTGCTTACAATCAGCTTGCATATTCTGTAGTCATCTCAGACAACGGCAGCTATTCATCTACGAAGGAGCACAATCGTCTTTTAAACAAAGAGCTTAATGAAATTATCAATGTGATAAAAAATAATGGTGGCTCCATATACAATGATTTTCCGGTTGTTTTAAACGATGATGGTACATACAGCTTTACATTCACATCTGAAACCTCAAAAAAGAGATTTCTGTCAGATGTGTTCGGAAAGAAATATGATAAGCTCGAATACAATAAAGCGCTTGGATTTGACGAGGCAAATGCCAGCGCCCAGAATATTATTGATTTTCTAAGCTCTGACCAGAATGAATGCTTTGATATAAGCAGCAAGTATGATACACAGGCCACTTATGATATTGTAGTGATGAGATATGCCATAAAACAGAACCGATTCACTAAATACAAAACCACTACTATTGCAAAGGATGTAAATGATTCAATAGTAGCATATGTCAATGAGCATTCAGATACTCTTACCGGCATATCAGTTGAAGAGGATACCATCCGCAAGTACAACTATCCTGAATATATTTCATCGCTCATAGGATACACAGGCAAGATATCTACCGACGAGTATAATGAGCTGTCAAAGGATGATGACTCATATACACAAAATGATATGGTAGGTAAGTCAGGCTTAGAGCAGTACTATGAGAGCTATCTGCGAGGCAAAAACGGTGAAAAACAGGTCTATGTAAACAATGTCGGTAAGATAAACGAGGTAATAAGTCAGGAGAATCCTGTTTCCGGAAATGATGTCTACTTAAGTATTGACATCAAGCTGCAGGAGGCTACATACAAGCTGTTAGAGCAGGAGATAGCCGGAATTGTTTACTCCAAAATAAAATCCGGTGAAATACCTATAACTGATGTTTACTTTGCACTGATCAACAACAACGTAGTTGACCTGACACATTTCAATGCATCAGATGCATCGGCAACTGAGCAGGCTATATACAATTCCTTCAGCGGTCAGCTGCAGGATGCATTATCCACTATTGACAGCGAGCTTGAAAGTGGTACCTCAGGCACTGCTTCCATGTCGGAGCAGACACTTGATTATTTTACATGTGTTATGTCAGTGCTAAACGATGATGGACTGCTGTTGAACAAACAGATAGATACCTCTGATTCCACATATGCCTCATGGAAGGCTGGCACACTCTCACCGCGTGATTATCTCAAATACTGCATTTCAAAGCAGTGGATAGACATCACAAAGCTTGATGTGGACCAGAAGTATGCTGATTCAAGCGAGATTTACACAGCACTCTGCTCGTATATCAGGGATGCCATGACTGACAATAAAGACTTTGCCAAAATTATATACAAATATATGGTAAATTCCGGGGCGGTCACTGGACAGCAGCTGTGCCTTCTGCTTTTTGACCAGGGTGTACTCGATTATGACGATGCAACAGTAAGCAACATTGCCAATGGCTCCATCAGTCCATATGCATTTCTTATGGACAAAATAAACAATATAGAGATAACACCTGCACAGCTTGCCCTTGACCCATGTACAGGCTCCTGTGTAATAACTGATGTAAAGACAGGACAGCTAAAGGCTTTAGTCAGCTATCCGGGCTATGACAATAACAAGCTTGCAAACACTGTAGATGCTGATTACTACCAGTCTCTCAGAGAGGACAAGTCTAATCCACTATGGAATTATGCAACCCAGGAGCAGACTGCACCGGGATCTACCTTCAAGATGGTATCAAGCACCGCAGGTCTTGCCGAGGGAGTCATTGATACCTCGTCAAAGATTAATTGTACCGGAATATTTACAGAAATCAGCAATCAGCCAAAATGCTGGATTTATCCCGGAGCGCATGGTATGGACAATGTATCTGAAGCTTTAAGGGATTCATGTAACGTATTCTTCTACACAACAGGCTTCAGGCTTGCAAGCAAGGACACCGGTTCATATGACGATGAAAACGGTATGAAATACATACAAAAATATGCATCTATATACGGACTGGACCAGAAATCAGGTGTTGAGATAGTAGAAAAGACGCCGTCCATTGCCACACAGTATCCTGTTATGGCAGCTATCGGACAGAGTAATAACAACTTTACGACTATTTCTCTTTCAAGATATGTGACAGCAGTTGCTTCCGGAAAGCTTTATGACTATAAGCTGATGAACAAAATTGTGGATGCAGACGGCAAAACAGTCAAACAGTATGATTCAAAATCAACCGATATATCAGGCACACTCACTCAAAGCCAGTGGGATGCCATCCATCAGGGAATGCGTATGGTGGTCGAAGACCTGCACGATGTATTTGGCGGCTTTACAGGTGTTGAGGTGTCCGGTAAGACAGGAACAGCACAGCAGGTTGAGACAAGACCAAACCATGCACTGTTTGTAGGATACGCTCCATCAAGCGATCCTGAAATTACAATAGCTACACGTATATCATCTGGATACAGCTCACACAATGCTGCAGCTGCATCCAGAAATATAATTTCATATTATTATAATCTGGAGTCACTTGACGATTTACTCGCAGTCAAGGCTGAGGGTGTATACTCATCAGGCTCAAGTGCCAGAACAGACTAGGAGGTTTATTTTTGTGAGTGAAGCAATAGTTTTCACTTCAGGAAAAGGCGGTGTTGGAAAAACTACGGTTATTTCCAACATCGGAGTTGAACTTTCACAGTTAGATAAAAAAGTCATCATGCTCGATACAGACATGGGACTTCGCAATCTGGACCTGGTAATGGGAATAGAGGACAAGGTCAATTACAATATCCTCGACATCTTAAACCGCTCATGCCGTATCAGACAGGCAATCATACGCAATAAAAAGTATCCCAATCTATATGTAATTCCTGCAGCACCTTCCATGGATACGCTATGCAGCTATGAGGCACGCTTCAAGATACTTATAGAGGAGCTTAAAGCAAGCTTTGATTATTGTCTGATAGATTCTCCGGCGGGTATCGACAGCGGCTTTTGGTTTTCAGTCTCACCTGCAGACCGTGCGATAGTAGTTACCACACCGCATGTATCTGCAATACACGATGCAAGACGATGCATAAGCCTGCTCGACAGCGCACATCTTGACGATATATCAGTCATTGTTAATGCATATGACAAGCATATGGTAAGAAGGCATCAGATGATATCCGATAATGATATTACAGCACTTCTTTCAACCAGGATTATTGGCACTATTCCATATGACAAAAGTGTTATCATTTGCCAGAACAGAGGAATACCTGTCCGTGAGGCCAAAAGCAGGCTTGGTCCTGTATTTGCCCGAATATCCGGTCAGATAATCCATTCCTCTGACGATATGAGAGGTGCCGCTGTATGATGCATAAATTTTCCAAAACAGGAGAATACGCCAAGAAAAGGCTTAAAATAGCACTTGCAGAAGATAGGAGCACAATATCTGCTTCTGACAATATGGCACAGATTAAAAAAGAAATAAAAAGCGTGATACAAAGACATATGAATATAAACGATGATGCTTACGAGGTCCGGATTATCATGCGCGACAAAAAATCAATTAATAACCTTTAATAAATACCTTTTGACCATCATATCATTAGTATTAGAATTAAGATTACAGAGATAACAGATAGGAAGTAACAAAATGCTCAAACAGTACAGACTAAAGAATTATCACTTTCAATTAGTAGTATACATAATAGCTTTGTCAATTATAGGCATCCTGCTGATAGGCAGTGCCAAGCACTCCGTACAAAGCAAGCAGATAATAGGCTTTGTAATGGGACTGACTATTATGATAGTGCTTTCCCTTATAGATTACTCATTTCTGCTCAAATTCGTGTGGATATACTATGCCGTAATGATTTTGCTGCTGTTACTTGTTCTGTTTGCAGGTGATGATGCAAAGGGTGCACAGCGCTGGTTTAAAATCGCAGGTATCAGATTCCAGCCGTCAGAGATTGCAAAAATTATACTGATTTTGTTCTTTGCCTATTTCTTTTCCAGGTTTGAGGATAGTATAAATACAGTAAGAACTCTTGCATTATCTGCAATTTTTGCCGGTATACCTTTATTTCTTATCTTAAAACAGCCGGACAACTCAACAACAATTCTTACTGCATTAATTTTCGCTACCCTCTTGTTTATTAGCGGATTAAGTTATAAAATAATAATGCCGGTACTTGGAGTTTCAGTACCGATAGGTTTGATAGTGATAAGCTATATATATACACATGCCGATGCACTCATCAAAAAAGGCTTTTACCCTGCTGCGCGTATCATGTCGTGGCTAGACCCGACAAATTACGCTGATACAGCAGCACAGCAAAGGAACTCTATCTGGGCTATAGGCTCAGGACAGTTGTTTGGCAAGGGACTTAACAACTCTGTTGTAACCTCTATGAAGAACACCAACTACATCATAGAGCCTCAAACAGATTTTATATTTGCTGTTGCAGGAGAGGAGCTTGGCTTTATTGGTACAATCAGTATAATAATTCTTTTGCTTCTTATCGTAATTGAGTGTATACTTATAGCAAGGAAGGCAAAGGACACAAGCGGAAGGCTCATATGCTGTGGCATGGGAGCACTTATAGGCTTTCAGGCCTTTATCAATTTGTGCGTAGCCACAGGTCTTATGCCCAATACCGGTATGACTCTTCCCTTTGTCAGTTATGGACTTACGTCACTTGTTTCACTGTACATGGGAATGGGAATTGTTCTGAATGTAGGATTACAGCCGAAGAAATATTCATAGGGAGGTTAGCAATGAACATAGGATTAGTTGCACATGATTCAAAGAAAAAACTGATGCAGAACTTCTGCATAGCATACCGAGGTATCTTAAGCAAAAATAATTTGTACGCCACAGGCACCACAGGACGTCTTATAGAGGAGGTTGCAAACCTCTCAGTACACAAATATCTTGCAGGACACTTAGGAGGCATCCAGCAGCTTGGAGCACAGATTGAGCACAATGACATAGATCTTGTCATCTTTCTGCGTGATCCATTAAAACCTAAGCCACACGAGCCTGAGGTAAACAGTATTTTCCGTATTTGTGATGAGCATAATATACCACTTGCCACCAATCTGGCTACAGCAGAGCTGCTCATTTTATCATTGGACAGAGGAGATCTTGACTGGCGTGAGATGTACAAGTAAACAAAGAATTAAACGACTGCTATGTCTGACATGCATAGCAGCGGTTTTTATGACAGGCTGTGGTACAAAGATTGAGAATGCATATGATACTTATTCCACAGATTATATAAATGGATACAGCGGAAGTAATTATTTTGCGTCCAACCTTTGCGTCACAAATGATGTCAATTTTGGTCAGGACAATATGCAGTTTGCAAAAACCGCAGAGGGAGCCGGAGCCTTTAATATAGACACTCATCAGGTGCTGTATAGCCAGAATCTGTTTGAAAAGCTCTATCCTGCAAGCACTACAAAGATTTTAACTGCATACATAATTCTTAAAAACTGTGATTTAAATGCGACAGTCACAGTAAGCCATGACGCTGCAAACCCTGGCCATTCATCATCTGTATGCGGCCTAAAGGAGGGCGATGTCATTACAGTGCAGGACTTATTGTATGGGCTCTTACTTGAGAGTGGCAATGATGCGGCAATAGCGCTGGCAGAGTACTGTAGTGGTTCTGTAGAAGAATTTGCCAAGCTGATGAACAGCACTGCAAAAAGTTTTGGTGCCACAAACAGCAGTTTTGTCAACCCAAGCGGTCTTCCTGATGAAAATCATTACACTACCATATATGACATGTACCTCATTTTTTCCAATGCCATATCCTTAGAGAGCTTTGTTGCAATCATCAGTTCACAGACCCATGATGTGGCATATACAAATGCCCAGGGCGCGGCTGTTTCAAAGACCTTTAAGAATACCTGCGGCTATCTGACCGGAGCATATACAGCCCCTGAAAACGTCACAGTGACAGGAGGAAAGACAGGCACTACGGGAGAAGCCGGCCATTGCCTCGTACTGCTAAGCCAGAATGCTAAAAATGAGCGCATCATAAGCATAGTTTACAAGGCAGATGGTAAAAAGGATCTTTATAGCTTCATGAATGAAATACTTAGTGGATTTGCTAATTAAATATTGAGTTTTATGGTTATTTATACTATAATAATATAAAAATACAATTATTTTTTATTAATAATCACAATATTTATCCATAGGAGGAATGAGCCATGATAGAAATTATTTGTGGAGACAAGGGCAAGGGCAAGACAAAAGAGCTGTTAGACAAGGTAAATTCATCAATTAAGGGAAATGAAGGTTCCATAGTTTTTCTTGATAAGAGCCAGAAGCACATGTATGAGCTTAATAACCAGGTTCGACTAATCAATGTTATGGACTATCCTATTGACAATTGTGATGAATTTTTAGGATTTATATGCGGAATCATATCGCAGGATCATGATCTGGAGGAGATGTATTTAGACAGCTTCCTTACAATTGCATCACTTGATGATGAGGGGGATATCACCAAGGCAATCGAAAAGCTTGATATAATCAGCGAGAAGTTTAAGGTGAAGTTCATCTTAAGTGTTTCAAGGAATATTGACAAGTTGCCTGAATGTGCCAAGGCAAAGGTTATCATTTCTTTATAAATGATTAATTAGGGGGATGTGTATTTCACATCCCTTTTTTAAGGAGTAAAATTGTGTCCCGAAAGAATAAAAAAGTACTGAAATATCGCACCGGCTTCAATCTGAATATCGGTTTTATAGTGTTTTTTGTAATAATAATCTATGTGATTTTTCACATATTTACGTATTTCACCTCAAACCCGGTATCTGAATACGAGGTACAACAGGGTACTATAGCGACCAACAACATATATAAGGGCATGATAATCCGCGAGGAAAGTGTAGTGTATGCTGAGGAATCAGGAAACCTCAACTACTTTGTGTCAAACGGCTCAAAGGTTGCAACAAGTGATGTTGTCTACTCTGTTGATACAGACGGCTCCATTGCAACCCAGATTACCGGTGCTCAAAATGATGCTTCCGCCATCACTGACGAGGATGCCGGGAAGATTATCACTGACATAAACAGCTTTTCATCCGGCTACAACAGACGATACTTTTCAAAGGTTTATACCTTCAAAAACGATCTGTCTGCACAGCTGACACAGGTTCTCAGTCAAAATGCACTGACAAGCCTGGCAGATACCATCAGTACTGCTGAGGCTAACAACACCTTCTATACATATAAGCCGACAGCTCCCGGAATAGTCTATTACGGAATAGACGGCTATGAGGATGTCACTACAGACAGCTTCACTCTGGATCAGTATAACAACACTAATTATGAAGAGACTGATTTAACCAACAACAGCACCATCAATCAGCTGGATCCTGTTTATAAGCTGATTACAAGTGAGAACTGGAATATACTCATAAATGTTCCTGACAATGTTGCCAAGAGTCTGAATGACAAGTCAGTCATAAAAATCAGATTCTGCGATGATGACTATACAACCACGGTATCGTTCAGCCTTTTGAAGAAGGATGATGCTTTTTTCCTGAAGCTGAATATGAAAAACTCGCTCATCCGCTATATAAATGAGCGTTTTACCAATATAGAGCTCGTGCTTGGAGCAGACACCGGGCTTAAAATACCTAATTCAGCTATAACCAAAAAGGAATTTTTCACTATTCCTAAGGATTATTTCACTGCAAGCGGCGATTCCAATGATTCATCGCTCATGATAAAGGATAAAAGCAGTGGCTCAGTTAATATAGTCAGTCCAACAATATTCAGCCAGAATGATGACTTTTATTTCGTAGATGATGAATATCTTAAGGACGGCGATATCATTGTAAAGCCTGATTCTTCGTCAACCTACAAGGTTGGAACAGATAAGGACAAGCTCACAGGTGTCTACAATATCAACAAAGGATACGCTGTGTTTAAGCAGATAAAGGTACTTGCATCAAACGATGACTACACAATTGTAGAAGCCAAAACGCCATATGGCATTTCGCTTTATGACCATATAGCCTTGGATGGCAAATCCGTGAAGGAAAACCAGACCATAACCAAATAATTATTGGTAATAAATATTGATAAAATATACAGAAGGGACAGATTTTATGTTAAAAGACAACTTACATCAGGTTCAGCAAAATATAAAGGCCGCATGTGACAGAGCTCACAGAAACTATAGTGATGTCACACTAATTGCAGTCAGCAAAACCAAACCTGTTGAGATGCTCAGTGAGATATACGATGAGGGCATCCGTGAGTTCGGCGAGAATAAGGTACAGGAAATGTGTGAAAAGATGGAGGTTATGCCAAAAGATATTCACTGGCACATGATTGGGCATCTTCAGACCAACAAGGTGAAGTATATAGTTGGAAAAACTTCACTTATTCACTCTGTAGATTCACTGCATCTGGCAAAGGAGATACAAAAGCAGGCCATAAAGCATGACTGCAGCTGCGACATACTGGTTGAGGTCAATATAGCAGGAGAGGCATCTAAGTTTGGCACATCACGAGATGAGGCTATCTCTTTAGTTGAAGAAATTGCTAAACTGGACCATATCCATATAAAAGGACTTATGACTATAGCACCATTTGTAGATGATCCTGAGGATAACAGACAATACTTTAGAGATATTAAGCAATTATCAGTTGACATAGCACAAAAAAACATAGATAATGTCAGTATGAATGTTCTGTCAATGGGTATGACAGGAGATTACACAGTAGCAATAGAAGAGGGCGCAACAATGGTACGTGTCGGTACCGGAATATTTGGAGAGCGCGACTACAGCAAGGCTAACTGATACTTTGCATATGCTATACACAAAATAAAAATAGAAAAGGAATATAGAAATGAGTTTCATAGATAAGATTCTTGACAAAATGAGTTTAAATTCTGAGGACGATGAGGAGTTCGATAACGAGGATTATTACCTCGATGATGAGGAAGAAGAAGAACTTCCAAGAAATCCTTTCCGCAGAAAAAAAGAGGCTGCTGAAGAGGAAACGGCCATAAAAAGCACAAGGCGTGATACAACACCAAAGGAGAAGCCTGTTAAGACTGCATCCAAGATTACACCAATATCAAAATCATCCAGAAAGCAGGTATCATCAGACATGGAAGTTTGCGTAATAAAACCAAGTTCAATTGAAGACGAAATCGAAATAACAGACACATTACTTAACGGACGTACAGTCGTCATCAACATGGAGGGACTTAATGTCGATGTGGCACAGCGCATCATAGATTTCACATCAGGCTCAGCATATGCCCTGCACGGTAATCTGCAGAAGATATCCAACTTTATCTTCATCGCCACACCACACGGAGTAGATATCTCAGGAGATATCCAGAGTCTCATGGATTCATTTGATCTCCCAGGTTCATCTTATTAAGCGGAGTCTCTAATCAGCTATGAAGAAAAATAAAACAAAAAAACAGATGTGTACAGCAGGCATCATTGCATTGATTCTTGTAGCAATTGACCAGCTTACAAAGTATCTGGCTGTTATAAATCTAAAGCAATCGTCCACGGGTGTGTTTGTTCTCATTCCGGGAGTTTTCGAGTTCAGATACCTGGAAAACCAGAGTGCTGCATTTGGTGTTGATCTGCTTTCAATAATACAAAATATCTTTCATTTTACATATTGGTCTGAGAATCCATTGGCATTTTTGCGTGCCAAAATGATTTTTTTCTCAGTGATTACCATTGCAGTTGTTATACTTTTGTGTGTATGGTATCGCAAAATACCTGTCTCAAAACGTTTTAGACTGCTGAATGTTGTTGTAATACTGTTTATTGCAGGTGCACTCGGCAATCTGATAGACCGTATTGTAAATAATTATGTGGTTGATTTCTTTTATTTTAGCCTGATTAATTTTCCGATATTCAATGTAGCTGATATATACGTCACTGTAGCAGCATTTATGTTTATCATACTCGGGCTGTTTTACTACAAGGAGGAGGATTTTTCCTTAATCTTCCCTGACAAAAAGCATGATGGAAAGCATGAAAATTAGTGCGGTATGCGCTTTTTAAAGTGTGCAATATAGTTTTAAATAGTTACTAAAATAAAAAAAGAGAAAGCTTCACTATGAATAGAGATACATTTGAAGTCCAGAGTGAACAGGAGGGAGAACGACTGGATAAATACTTAAGCAGCATTTATCCGGATATTTCTCGCTCCTTTTTTCAACGGATACTAAAAGAAAATCAAATACTGGTCAATGATAAGCCCCAAAAGGCAAATTACAGGCTAAAGACTGATGACATAGTAGATGTCACAATTCCTGATGCCGTACAGACACCTATCCTGCCACAGGACATTCCTCTTGACATACTCTACGAGGATGATGACGTACTGGTAGTCAACAAGCCAAAGGGCATGGTTGTACACCCCTCAGCAGGGCATTACAGCGATACTCTTGTAAATGCCATAATGTACCACTGCAAGGACTCTTTAAGTGGCATAAACGGCGAAATACGGCCCGGTATAGTGCATCGCATAGACATGGACACCACCGGCTCCCTTATTGTCTGCAAGAATGATGAAAGCCATATAAAGATATCAGAACAGATAAAGGACCATAGCTGCAACCGTATATATGTAGGCATTGTCTGCGGCAATGTAAAGGATGATGAGGGCACCATAGAGGGCGCCATAGGCAGGAATCCCAATGACCGCAAGAAAATGGCGATCAATGAGAAGAATGGCAAGCCGGCCGTCACACATTATAAGGTGCTTGAACGCTTTGGTGACTACACATATATGCAGTTTAAGCTTGAGACCGGCAGAACACACCAGATACGCGTGCATATGGCAAGTATTAATCATCCCTTGCTTGGAGATATGCTGTATTCCAGCTATTCCCCGACAAAAAACCGGTTTAAAGGCCTTGAAGGACAGTGCCTGCATGCAAAAACAATAGGGTTTGTGCACCCAAAAACCGGTGAATACATGGAATTTGATGCACCTTTACCAAAATACTTTGCCAATTTGCTTGAAGTGTTATATAATATAAATAACAAATAAATTGAATTATCACATAGTGATATAGTATTAATTATTTATATAAGGGGGTCTGAATTATGGGATCAAACGAAATTTACACAATAGGAAGAGAATTTGGAAGCCTCGGAAAACAGGTCGGACAAGATTTAGCTAAAAGACTTGGAATTAAATTTTATGATAAAGAGCTCTTGCAGAAGGCAGCTAAGGAATCAGGACTTTGCGAGGAAATATTTGAGTCGCATGACGAAAAGCCTACAAACAGCTTTTTATATTCGCTGGTCATGGACACCTACACAGGTGGCTCTTATTCCACAGCACCGTTTCTTGATATGCCTCTGAATCACAAGGTATTTTTAGCACAGTTTGATGCTATCAAAAAGATTGCGGCAAATGAATCCTGTGTTATTGTAGGCCGCTGTGCAGATTATGCTTTAGCAGACGAGCCGCATTGTCTCAATATCTTCATACGTTCCAACATGGACGACAGAATTAAAAGAATCAGTGAAAGACTCAATGTCCCGGAGAACAAGGCTAAAGACATAATTAAGAAAAAAGATAAAGAGCGCTCAAGCTATTACAATTACTACACCAGTAAAAAATGGGGAGATGCAAGAAGCTATGATTTGTGCCTGAACACAAGCCAGATATCAGTTGAGGACTCAATCGAGCTTATACTTAAATACAGGGAATGCATGAGAAGTCACAATAAATAATTGCATAATAAGTAATTGTATTGTTGTATAGAAAGCTATGGATTTAAAGCCATCGGAACTGATGCAAATAGAGGTTTCGGTGGCTTATTCTTGTATTATTATAAAAGGTATCATCGATGCATGCTTCGATGATACCTTTTGACCCTTTAATCATAATATTGTTGTACGTATCGAAATTGCAGGTATTATGCAAAAAATAAGCAGATATATGTTTTTGTTGCAGTACCTTAGTACTTTTATAAGGTCATTTATTCGTTAAACTTAGATTTAGCGAATAAATGTGTACCGCTAAAAAATAGTACCGCTCCGCTTGCAGTCTCTCAATACAGTATGTAACTTATGAGTAAAATTTATCATATAAAACCCAAAAACCAGACAAAGCCCCCCAAAGATCCTGTTTGGAAATATATTTTAGTAATTGCATTAGTAATAATTTTCCTTTTAATACGTGACCATAGAATAGATTTATCAGGCCTTTATGATTTCATTATGAGTACAAGAGGAATCTTGAATAGATAACATCTGTTTTGTATACATTAAAAAATTATCGTGTTATAATCTCAATAATAAAATTTAAAAAGATTTACACTTGGAGGAAAAATATGAACTATACAGAATGTATCGAAAATGCCAGACCACGTCTTGGAAAATACTGCAAGGCATGTCCTGAATGCAACGGCCGCGCATGCAAAAACCAGATGCCCGGTCCAGGCTCAAAGGGCATCGGAGACACAGCCATACGCAACTACGACAAATGGAAACAAATCCGTGTAAACATGGATACTATTGCCGAAAATAAGCCCGTAGACACCTCTCTCTCACTCTTCGGCCGTACTTTTAAATATCCGGTATTTGCAGGTCCTGTAGGTGCAGTACAGCTACACTACGGAGACTGTCTGGATGATGTAACATACAACGATATCCTTGTGTCAGCCTGTGCCGAGAACGGCATCGCAGCTTTCACAGGCGACGGAACTGACCCAAATGTCATGGTTGCAGCCACCAAGGCTATCAAAAATGCAGAGGGTGCAGGAATACCTACCGTAAAGCCATGGAACATTGAGACCATACGTGAGAAAATGGAACTGGTACATGAATCAGGCGCATTTGCAGTAGCTATGGATATCGATGCAGCCGGTCTTCCATTCCTCAAAAATCTTGATCCGCCAGCCGGAAGCAAAACAGTTTCAGAGCTTTGCGATATCATACAGATGGCCGGAACCCCATTTATTGTAAAGGGAATTATGACCGTAAAGGGTGCGCTTAAAGCAAAAGAGGCAGGCGCAAGCGCTATTATTGTATCAAATCACGGTGGACGTGTGCTGGATCAGTGTCCTGCCACTGCTGAGGTGCTTGAAAGCATCGTAAAGGCTCTTGAAGGCTCAGGCATTAAGATTCTTGTAGATGGTGGCATCAGAAGCGGCACAGACGTCTTTAAAGCCCTTGCACTGGGTGCAGACGGAGTTCTTATCGCAAGACCGTTTGTAACGGCTGTATACGGCGGTAAGGCCGATGGTGTACGTGCATACATAGACAAAATCGGCACAGAGCTTGAAGACACCATGAAGATGTGTGGTGTATCTTCGCTTGATGAAATCACAAGGGACTGTGTGATGACCTTCTAGTTTAAAAACATGCTTCATGACTTTTCGTTTTTATATAAATTCTTCAAATAAAAGCACCATAACCGGCATCGTCACTACAGCACAAAGTGTTGTCACTACATTTATTGCGCTGGCATACCTTGAATCATTGCCATACACCTGACACATCTGTGTGACAGTCGATGCCGAAGGCGTAATAACTGCTAAGAAAACTATAAGCATAATCTTTGGCGCATCTGCAGAAAGATATGCCATATGGCTGATTTTAATAAGAATAAGCGATATCAACGGAACCAGAAGCATCCTGAGAAAGGTAACAAAATACACCCTTCTGTTGGCAAAAACCTTCTTCAAATCCATCCCTGCAAAAAGCATGCCTGTCACAATCATGCTTGCAGGTCCAATCATACTGCCTACAGAACCGATTGTGTCATTGATAAGCTGAGGCAGATGAATCCTTGTAAAGAAAAGCACCACACCTATTACGATGGAAATCATATTGATATTAAGGACAATCTTTCGCCAGTCATAGGAGCTTTCACGGCTTATAATCTTTTTGCAGTGAGTCCACAAAAATACCAGCTGCACACTCATGAAAGCACAGCCGTAAAGCACCCACTCCTGCCCCAGTATAAATGTCACAATCGGAACAATCAGATTTCCTGAATTTGAATAATAAACTGATGCGACCTCCACCTCATTCATATGGAAAAGCCTGCCCATAGCAGAAATGATAAACAGCAAAACTAACTGCAAAATCACCGATGCCGCAAATGCAATCAAAAGACCTCTCACTGTTTTTGAAGTGTAATCCACCTGAAAGGCATTGATAATAACACACGGTATAATCAGATACAGCACAATCTTTGATAAAACCTTGCTGTCCTCATCCTTCACAATACCTGCTTTCACGATAATAAAACCCATTAAAATCATGGTAAAAAGCTCTATTATCTGTTCCATTAAAAGTATACTGATATGCATAAAAATCATCTCCTGCTCTAAATATCTATGTCTTAAAAGGCATGCATATCTAATTCATAATTTATAAATCTATAATCTCGTAGTCCACTTTGAACAATCCCACACATCCGTCGCAAGCCCATCATAGAAATCCGGCTCGTGGCATACCATAAGTATGCTTCCCTTGTACTCCTTTAAGGCACGCTTCAGCTCATCCTTAGCGTCCACATCCAGATGGTTGGTAGGCTCATCCAGAAGCAGAATATTTGTCTCTCTGTTTATCAGCTTGCACAGGCGTACCTTTGCCTGCTCACCACCGCTTAACACACGCACCTGGCTTTCAATATGCTTTGTGGTCAGGCCACACTTGGCAAGCGCGCTTCGCACCTCGTACTGCGAAAATGCAGGAAACTCGTTCCATATCTCCTCAATACATGTGGTTGTAACCGACTGATCCATCTCCTGCTCAAAGTACCCAATTTCCAGATAATCTCCAAGTGTAACACTTCCTGAAAGCGGCTTTATCAGCCCAAGAATACTCTTAAGCAATGTCGTCTTTCCGATGCCGTTTGCACCGGTAAGAACAATCTTTTGTCCTCTTTCCATCTCAAGGTCGAGAGCAGATGAAAGCGGATCATCATAGCCAATGACCAGTCCATTTGTCTGGAAAATATATCGCCCCGGAGTACGCGCAGTCTTAAAGTTAAACTCCGGCTTTGGCTTTTCAGCAGCAAGCTCAATAACATCCATCTTGTCAAGTTTCTTCTGACGTGACATCGCCATATTCCTTGTAGCGACACGTGCCTTATTTCTCGCCACAAAATCCTTCAGCTCTTTAATCTCCTGCTGCTGTTTGTTGTACGCAGCCTCAAGCTGGGCTTTCTTCATCTCATAGACTTCCATAAACTTGTCATAATCCCCGACATATCTGTCGAGCTTCTTGTTGTCCATGTGATAGATGAGATTTACCACGCTGTTTAGAAACGGTATGTCGTGAGAAATAAGAATAAATGCATTCTCATAATCATTAAGATATCGCTTAAGCCACTCAATATGCTCCACGTCCAGATAGTTTGTAGGCTCATCCAAAAGCAGAATATCCGGCTTCTCCAAGAGGAGCTTTCCCATCAGCACTTTGGTTCTCTGACCACCGCTTAAATCGGTAACATCCTTATCAAGCCCCAGGTCTAAAAGTCCAAGAGCCCTTGCAACCTCCTCAACCTTTGCATCGATCATATAGAAATCATGCATGGTAAGCATGTCCTGAATCGTGCCGGCTTCCTCCATCAGCTTATTCATCTCGTCCTCGTCCACATCGCCAAGACGCGCATATATGTCATTCATCTCTTTTTCCATATCATAAAGGAAATCAAATGCAGAGGAAAGAACGGAGCCGATAGTCATACCCTTTTCAAGCGCTGTGTGCTGGTCGAGATAACCCACACGCACCTTCTTGGCCCACTCTATTTTGCCCTCATCAGGCATAAGCCTGCCTGTTATAATATTCATAAAAGTCGATTTTCCCTCACCGTTTGCACCGACAAGCCCTATATGCTCGCCCTTCAACAGTCTGAAGGAAACATCCTCAAAAATAGCACGGTCGCCAAAACCATGGCTTAGGTGCTCAACGTTTAAAATACTCATGTATACCTCCCATCGATTTGTATTGTCTATTCAGAATCACACCACTCACGTTCGCAAAACCGCACGATACTCATCACTTGATTATTGCAGCAAGTTTCTCACCACACATTACACCGAGTATACATCCTAAACAGCTCAACACCACATATCCGCATCCAAGCAGGCAGTGATTATGTTCAAACAGATTATAGGCTTCCAGTGAAAATGTAGAAAACGTGGTAAAGCCACCGCATACGCCGGTCTTCCAAAACAAAACCATATTTTTGGATACTCCATCCCTGCCACTTGTGATTCCGACAATAAACCCAATCAGAATTGCACCGATTACATTGGTGATTAAAGTCAAAAAAGGAAATTCAGTTTTTAAAGGTATAAGGCTGATGGCATATCGGGCCATTGCACCTACGGCTCCGCCCAGTGCTACAAATAAGAAATTCATGTTGATTATCTCCTATATGTAAAATACGCGATTCTCTTTTCTTGGAATCACGTCAGGATAATCTCCATCAACATATCCAAGGGCACAATGTCCGATTCCCTCATACTCATCCTCAATACCGAGTGATTTGAGAAGCTCCCTGCCCCAGTCAGACTCAAACTCTTCCTTCGCACGGTGAATCCAGCAGCTTCCAATACCAAGATCATGAGCTGCAAGCATCAGGTTTCCCATCACAAGACTGCCATCATAGACATGTGTAGGCCAGTCCTTCTTTCCAAGAACGATAAGAATAACCGGCGCACCGTAAAATGGATCAGTATTACTTCCCATTATGTCAGCATTTCTCTTGGCAATTTCATCCCTTATTTCCTTATTTGTCACCTGAATAATGATGGTGTTCTGTGCGCCTCTGCCGTTTGCCGCATAGGTTCCGGCCTCGATTATCCGGTCAAGAATATCCTGCGGAATCATGTCCGGTTTGAATTTACGAATGCTTCTTCTGGTTTTCATTTCTTCTAATACTTTGCTCATGATTTTGTCCTCCCATTAATTCAAATGATATTTACAATAAGTCTTTTAGCTTTGCCATCTAAGTTCCTTTGTCCATACTTTGGCACTTTCTGAGATGGAAAATCTTTTATTTTGCAGTCTCATAAAATAATAAAAAATATACTGCTTCCAGATTGTCGACACAATGTGCCGATAATCTGGGAACTGTGAAAACTTGACTTCATATTCTTATATATTACTTTAATGAATCAGATTCGTCTAGTTTAATTTTTAATAAAACCAACCTCAATTTATTGCTGAACGTATTATATCATATCGTAATGGAAATGAAAATTCGGGAATCTTGCTTACAAACCGGGACTTTCATTTACAAACCGGGACTTTCATTTACAAACCGGGAATCTCGGTTACAAAACAGGACTTTCATTTACAAAGAGGGAGTCTTGTGTTACAAATGGGATTCTCAGCTTACTATTTACCCAAACATAATAATCTTTTTCACATAACGTTATATATTTATTATTTTTTGTAATATATACTTTACATTTAGTTCGATATATCATATAATGCATATAGAAAGGAGGAGGTTGTATAAATGAAAAATATGCGTCTTAAATTAGCACGCGTTGAGATGAATCTTTCTCAAGAAGAACTGGCTGCCAAAGTTAATGTTACACGCCCTACTATCAACTTACTAGAAGGCGGAAAGTTTAATCCCAGTCTTCAGCTTTGTATTCGGATATGTAAAGTACTTAACAAAACATTAAACGATTTATTTTGGGAGGAGGACAACTTATGAAAACCACCATTCACTGTGATGAAAGGATCACAAATATTCGGCACACAATTTATGTTAAACTTTTTTGGGGTATAATTATAGCAAATGAACTTACTTATCTACTAGATTATTTTTTTAAAACAAGCTTAAACGGTTGGGTTATTCCATTAGCGCCTGATGTGTTAATCATTTGGATGTCAATAAAAGGAGTTCTTTTTAATGGAACCCAACATTTTCCACTCTGGTGTTGGCTATTTGCACTATGCTATTCTAGTTTAAATACTATTATCGTTTTTGTTGAGAGTTTCCAAATTGATACTGTTTTCTATCTTGAACAGATTAATCAAAGAATTATTGTCTCCTTAATATTTCTAACTGTTTATTTCCTTGGAGTATTGTTATTTTTTTACATTTCTTATCGTATTGCTATAAGAAAAATTAAAAAACTTTCTACTGACATCTAATTATGTAAAATTAAATGATTATCAATCCCACATTCTTCTTTTAATAAAGCGATAAGGTTTCCCCTTATCGCTTTACATTGAAATCAGAACATACACTCCTTCCCATTTATAAATAATATAATCTCTTTTCACATCTTGAGAAATTCTTTATTTCCGTTCTTCTGAAAATGCATAATTACGACGACTACACATTTTGTATATTTCTTTACAATCTCTTTACTGTATTTTGGATTTGCATCATCTTCCTTAACCTGAAGGTTATGAATACACTCAACTCTTTCCTTTGTATAAGTTCCAGCAGCAATCATACCTTTCAAGGCACTTTCCCTGAACACATGCAGACGTTCTGCATCATTATATTTTGGAATACGATGAGTGTAATTCTAATCACCTCTTCTATAGAAATGTCCAACCATCTTCTGTCGGTATATAATTTACCGGAATCTCATTGTTCAGTAATTCACCGATCCAATCTGCCGCATACTTCATTCCTAATTCTTCCATGTTAAAATGCCCGATATTGAAACATGCTTTGTGTTTTCCCATATACGCAGCGTCCCTGATATAAGAAAGAATTGTCCATTCAATGATTTCTCCCGGAATGATAGCATCAATATTCTCTGTTTCCATATATTTCATAATTTCCATGTCATAACTATGGTAATATCCATCTTCTTTTATTTCGTCTACCATGGCACTATTAGGATACAAATGTGCCACAATCGCTACTCTTTTCATCTTATCTTCCGGATTTCCAACAATACGTACTCCATTCATGCCTATTTTTTCTTTTAATTCTTCTCCAAGTTCAGACACGGTACATTCCGGAATATCAAAAACATAAAAAAACGGCATCATTCCACTAATTTCTGTGTTAAAATATGACTCCCATCCCAGATACTTTATTACGCCTGCAAAAATGGAATCTGGCTGATGCGTATGCATATGATCATGGTCTCTCCAAACCGTAAGCCGATGTTCCCGAATATAAGCTTCCTTTTCTTTTTGTACACTATTTTCAAAGTCACCCTTCCAGTCTGGGAAATCCGGTGTCTGATCTGTTCCGGCGTTGGACATAATTTAGAAGGCGGTGTCAAAATATATGTTGCCATAAAATTGGCCATAAAGTATTCTGCCACTAAGAATATAACCACTAAACTGATCACTGCTATTCCTACTATTTGCACTCCTGTCATCTTTTCCTCATTCCTCACTTATCAATAACTATACTAATTATCTTCTCTAAAAATCAGTTGAGCAAAATCATATAAGCAGCGTCTCCATACCTTCCATTCATGATCACCTTTATATATTTTTCTCTCACATTTTATTTTAGACTTTTCAAGAAATTCATCGTCTGACTTAAAGAAATCAATAAATCTGTCTTCAGCTCCAATCCCTCTAAAAAATAACTTATTGTTTTCTCGAAAGCTTTCTTTATTTTTTTCAGTCAAATGACTCTGATTCTGTGTAAGGATATCTTGTACAAATCCACTGAATACTCCCACATATGAAAACAGTTCAGAATGTTCAAATGCCGTAATAGAAGTCTGTAAACTTCCCATAGACAATCCAGCCATTGCCCTGTGTTCTTTATCTCCGTAGGTTCGGTATTTATTTTCTACATAAGGAATTAATTCCTCCTTTACAAATTCTGACATATCACGATACTTTAATTCTCTTTTGTCTCCACTCTCCTTATATATCATTCCATTTGCCATCACAACAATAGCAGGAACTGCTTTTCTTTGATGTACCAGATTATCATATATAAAATTCATTTTCCCCTGGCTTACCCAGCATGTTTCGTTTTCGCCATGTCCATGCTGCAAATACAGAACCGGATATTTCTTCTCTGTATTTTGCATATATTCTGGTGGAAGATAAATCATAATTCTCTCTAGTTGTCCGGTTATTTTACTTTCAAAAAAATCACTAAGAACACTTCCATGATTTTCTCCTAATAGCTCAATTGGATGATCCTGTTCAGGAACGTCTATATAGTTTATCGCTTTGTTTCCTCCATATCCTATCGGAAAAAACTCTGATAGAATACTTGTGCCATCAACTTTGAGAAATATTGCAATGAATCCTTCCCCCATATCAAATTCTCCGCACCAATAATCTCCATTTTTTTCAAGCTTATATTCTTTTAAATAATCCCACATTTCTACTTTTATTGCATTCGGATAATATAGTTTAAATCGAATTTTTCTCTCATGGGTAATCACATATGGCTCCGGCAAAATTTCTGTCTTGGGTCTGTCAATCACTACATCACTGTCCACCGTAGGTGCTAATCTTTTTTGAAAAGAAAGCAAATCGGAAGTATAAATTTGATTCATTATGTTCTCCTTTTCATCACAACTTTTGTTTTCTTATTTCTTGTTCAAATGCTACTTTATAATAAGCCAATATTCAAGTCTTTTATGAATTCTGCACAAAAAAATAGCAGAACGCCTTGTTTTAACGTTCTGCATTATAAATTATATACAAATATTTTATGGAACGATATTATGTCGTTCCACCTATTCGGATTTTAACAGGAACAAAATATCTGTCTTCTGTATCCAATCCGCTGATTCTTTTATTCAGTACATCTACACATGTTTCTGCTAATTTTTTTGTATTTTGTGCAATAGTAGTTACCTGTGGGCTAACTAAACGTGTTATTTCATTCCCATCATATCCAACAATCTTAAGATCTCTTGGAATGGAAATTCCTCGTTTTTTCGCCTGCACCAAGCAAAAATATGCCTCCACATCCTCCGTAAAAATGCCATCAACTTCTGAGTGAGTATTCAAATACTCATTTATCTTTTCTTCCATGACATGAAACTCTTCTGATCCACCCTCATGCTCTACAATCGTTACTTTTACACCTTTTTTTTTCAATAATCTCTGACATTCTGTAATACGACGCCTTGCATATACAGGTGCAGTTGCCTTTATACTTAAAATAGCTACATTCTTACATCCACATCGAAAGAGCAGTTTTGCTGCAAGTTCGCCACCTTTTATATGATCAGATGCTACAAGCGGAATACCTTCTCCCATTTCACACTCAAAGCTTACTGCTGGAATCAATCGTAATCGCTCTATATCACTTTTATCTACATCAGCATTTATGATCAATCCATCCAACATATGTTTATCTACCAAGTCAATCGCATCAGATATTTTTTGGGACGAGCCGCCAACATTAATAATTACTGTTCGATACTCATGCATTTCCAAGGCTTTCTCTACATGCCACAAAAAACTTCCGAAAAAAGGTTGTGAACTATTCGGAAGAACTACTCCTATTAAACCACTTTTAACTTTTTTATTGTTTTTTCTTTTTAATAACGCTGAAGGATCATACTCTAATTGCTCTGCAATTTTAATTATCTGCTTTTTCTTTTCAGAATCAACATATCCTTTTCCACTTAAGGCTCGAGAAACTGTTCCCGTTCCAACTCCCGCTGCCTTTGCCACATCTTTTATTGTTGCCATAGCCTAATCATCCCTTAAACTTTCAAATCTACTATTCTTATGTTTATAATAATTTTTTCTGTCCACCATGTCAAATAGTTATTCTATAGTTCTCATGTCCCCCAATTTTTTTATATTACGCCAAATCCGAGGGAATCTGCCCCCCGGACTTCTATTCATCAACTTCCTCTCCAATATCTTCTCCACAAAAATTTGATATCTTATTCCTATAATATTACACTTTTCAGAATTTGTATCATTATAATCTTAATTTTTGTTCGAAACTTTGTTTTTTCACAGATTTATAGTATAATACCTATCATGAAATTACAAAAATTATACAGCAAGGTCCGTCAGGCTCTTGACGACTACAATATGATAACTGAAAATGACAAAATCGCCATCGGTGTCTCTGGTGGAAAGGATTCTCTCACGCTGCTCTATGCTCTTTCCGGCATCAGGAGCTTTTATCCTGTGCCCTTTGAGCTTGTAGCGATTGCGGTTGACCTGGGATATGAGGATTTTGATTTGGCTCCGGTGAAGAAACTGTGTGATGAGCTCTCGGTGGATTTTTATGTGGTGAAAACTGATATCGGAAGAATATCTCTTGAGAAATCTAAGAATCAGGCTAGTCCCTGCTCATGGTGTGCAAAGCTTAGAAAGGGCGCTTTGAATGATTTTGCGCTGTCTGTCGGCTGCAACAAAATCGCATACGCACACCATATGGATGATATTATAGAGACTATGTTTCTTTCCCTGCTATATGAGGGACAGTTTTATTCGTTCGCGCCTGTTACACAGCTGGACGGCAGTGGGCTTGCCATCATCCGTCCGCTTATGTATGTCGGCGAGTCTGATGTGAAGGGCTTTAAGAATAAATACAATCTGCTGGTGTGCAAGAATCCATGCCCTTACGACGGCCACACGCGGCGCGAATATGTAAAGCAGCTTGTCAGACAGCTCAATATGGAAAATCCTGGTGTCAAGAAGAGACTGTTTTCTGCTATTCAAAACGGCAATATCGATGATTGGATGAAATGCACTAAGCCTTCCGATGCTTCATAGAGCGCTTTTTCTCATACATCCTTGAATCAGCCTCACGGATTATCTCATTAATATCCTTTGTGCTGTTATCGTTTTTCACAGCATATCCCATGGCAGCTGTGATAGGCACTATATTATTTCCATCAGTGATACATCCGAGATTATCCATCATTTTTTTACTTGCATTCATGAATACGGTCTCGATATCCGGTTTTGTCGAGATAAATACGAATTCATCACCACCGACTCGGTAACACTGTCCGTATTTTCCAAGAGAAGCACTCATCACATCTGCAACGCGTTTTATCATCTCATCACCCTTCTGATGTCCCATTGTATCATTTACCTTTTTCAGATTGTTTACATCATAAATCGCAATCAGCATGTATGGGTTTTCATCATCTTCAAGCTCCTTGACCTTTTCCATATATGAGGTACGATTGAGTAAGTCAGTTAATCCGTCATGATAAGCAAGCCTGCTAAGCAACTCATTTTTGATATTGCGCTGATAAGAGGCGAGGAACTTTTTTATAATCTGGACTATTTCCATGAAAAAGAATATCAATATGCCAAGTCTGATAAAATAGCTTGTTTCTCGTCCAGTGCCTCGCCATAGAATTATGATATCCGTCATAGCCATAAAGCTTAAAACAATACAGCCTATATTGTGATATATATTCTCTTTTGGTGCCTTTACAATGCCCTTTATCGTCGAAACAAGAATAAAGAGCATAGAAATTGCAAATACAACATGTACCAGAAAAAGTGTCTCATGATAATCCATGATTTCGGTTATTTCACCGATAAAGCAGCCTGCAAATGCTATCTCGCCAATTACGCATAGTATCGCGCTTATACGTTTACTATAGCTGTCATACATCTGACTTAAAAATATTAAAAACGGTAGAATAGAAAGCCTCAGGGCTGTTTCTGCTATCACATGATATATATGGGCATCTCCAAAAACAAGCTGTAGATATCGTCCGTCTGTTGTAAGATATAAGCCTGATACAAATGCTGTAACACCAAGATTCAAAAACTCAATGCCTACTATCTTTTGCCTTGTAAGAGGAATAAATAGTAAAAGCATTACAACACCCAGTACCATAATAATAAAGCTGATACAGAAAGAATTGAATCTTTTTTGTTGTTGAAATTGTATGATATCAGAAATATCGCCTATGTACATTTCATCAAGCTTTGCACTGTCGTCATCTTTATATGGATTTTCAATTTCAATCTCCAGTAGCTTGCCATCACTTTCTGCGGGGATAAGTACATTTACAAAAAGAGCCCCGGGTGTCTTTCCAAAAAACTGTGAACAGAAATGATTGTTCCTGTATTGGCATACCCCATCTATGAACACCTTGATATTTGAAGTTTTTGCAAAGAAAAACAATGTTTTATTACAATCAGCTGCCGTTATAGTACGATGGATTACTGTAGTGCCGGATAAATGGTCTAGTGAAGCCTCAGACTCCTCGCAATTTAACCATCCTGTTGAAAAATCAGAATATGTATCCGTCGTCTTTGGCTCATGATTACTCATCGGAGCTACTGCACTTATTATCACCATTAAAGAAGCAAAAATCAGGATAAAATATATAACTACAGGAAGCCTGTTTATTATAATATCTTTTTTTAATGATTTTTCCATAAAAATGCCTTTCATACTTATATCTTTTACAGCTTGTCCGAATCCAGTACAATCGTAAATGGCCCGTCATTCTCAAGCTCTATCTTCATATCGGCTCCAAACACCCCTCTTTGTACTCCGGGAACTGCCTTATCACACTCGCTGATGCAGTATTCATAAAGCTCGTTTGCCATATCAGGACTTCCTGCCTCCACAAATGAAGGACGATTGCCTTTCTTACAATTTGCATAAAGCGTAAACTGCGATATGAGCAAAAGCTTTCCGTCTACATCATTTATCGAAAGATTTGTCTTGTCATTCTCATCGGCAAAAATTCTCATGTTTATAAGCTTTTTGATCATTTTATCAGCAATCTCTTTAGTGTCTGTCTCTGCTATGCCTATCAAAACGCACAGTCCCTTTTCTATGCTGCCGGTTATATTTCCATCTATAGTGCACTTTGCATGGTTTACACGCTGTATTACAAATCTCATTATTATGTTGTCTCCTCAAATATGTTATTTACATGTTATAAATTGGATATAATTATTTTGTTACAATTTATGTGACATATAGTTTTACTACCATTTTTATCCAACAATTTGCATATTATTTTAAACCATATTTATAAAATAAACAAGTCTGTCTGTGACTTTGTCCACATAGTTTCAGTCAAAATCATATGAACACCGCAATCCCTAAAGTGCATTTATTAGGCAATTTGTATTCATTTATAAGCTTTCGTGTACATTTATGAATTATATTGTCAAGTGACGTATTACTGTGTTAGAATTATAAATATAAAATTTTTACAAACCATTTTTTTAAACTAAAGGAGGATATTTATGAACTACAATATTGAGGGGGAGCCATTACCGGTTGTGATCTGCAACCTTGAGGCAAACGAAACTATGATTACCGAAAAAGGTGCCATGTCATGGATGACTCCAAACATGAAGATGGAGACTACATCAAATGGAGGCATCGGCAAAATGTTTGGCCGTGCATTTTCAGGTGAGAGTATGTTCCAAAATCGCTACACATCTATGGGTGGTCCGGGAATGATAGCATTTGCATCATGCTTTCCAGGATGCATCAGACCCTTCCAGATTGCACCGGGACAGGAGATAATTGCTCAGAAATCAGCATTTCTTGCTTCAACCTCCGGAGTTGAGCTGTCCGTATTTTTCCAAAAAAGAATAGGAGCAGGTTTCTTCGGCGGTGAGGGCTTTATCATGCAGCGTCTGTCAGGAAACGGATTGGTATTTTTAGAATTTGACGGCCACATAAAGGAATACGAGCTTGCGCCCGGTCAGCAGCTGGTGATTGATACCGGATACTTAGCCGCTATGACAGGAAGCTGTCAGCTCGAAATTCAGACTGTTCCGGGTATCAAAAATGTGGTATTTGGCGGTGAAGGATTATTCAACACCGTTGTCACCGGACCTGGCCGTGTATGGCTCCAGAGTATGCCGGTTTCTCAGCTTGCAGGTGCAATCAGACCTTTTATTCCAACAGGCAACTAAACCTATAAAACAGGACTGTCGATATTCAGGCAGTCCTGTTTTACACTTTGTACTAAATTCTATGGTTTTATATTTTATCTATGCCATACCATTTGCAGTTTTGTACTTCCATAGCATCTCAGCGTGATTCTGCTCTTCTATCTGTATATCTGCCAATAGCTTTCTGATATCCGAATTTCCAAATACAAATACATCGGAATTGTACTCGCCGGATACCAGCTTTTCTGTTCCTATACAGTCTGTAGCCAGATAACAGTCAGCTTTCTTGTCCTCAGAATTGCCAAGCGAATCGTATGTTGCAGCAGGGTTATAATTCTTCCCCTTAGAATCATTGCAGTCAACTGACGGAACCTTTCCCTTAATCACCTGATCCAAAGAGTCAAAATGCTTTTGCTCATCCCTTGCTATTTCTTCAAAAAGCTCCTTAAGCACCGGATCCTTTGCCTGATTGCTGTATTTGGTATACTTCTCTATGCATGCCTGTTCCTGTGTTTTTAAATCTTCAATAGCGTTTGTTTCTTTTTCTGTTAGAATCATTTAATAGACACCTCCTGTCAGCATTATTATGTACAAAGGTGTAAATTATATTTATGATTGCCACAATTTTAATTAAAAAAGCCTCTAACCGAAATCGCAATTAAAAATAAGATACATAAAATAATTACTCACAGCACATGCTAAACTCATACTTAGGATGAAAAAAGAAAAATTACAGTAATCTGATTAATCATAAATGAAGGGCAAAATACCTTTTGACCCTCATATCATTAAATTAAAACATCAAATAAACAAAAAACAAATAAACAAGCATCAATCAGGAGGACTATTCATGAATAATACAGGGATATATAATGCCAATACACATAATACCGACCAGAATATCTACAGCCGGCAAAACTTTAAACAGTATCATACCAATAAATCCAGCATCTGCGGCATATCAGATGATAAAACTGACTGCAGCCGTCAAAGTGCCTTCTGCGATAGCACAAACTATGCGGATTTACCACTCGGATGCGTATGCGAAGGAACTGAAGTTAGAAACAGTGCTGACGAAAATGTCAAAATTTACAATATAAAGCACTCTCATCAGCCTATTTAGCCAGCTCCCAAAATGCCACTGCACTGGCAGCAGCCACATTTAGAGAATCGACGCCATGTGACATTGGTATCTTTACAGTGTAGTCACAGGAGTCTATAGTCTGCTCATGAAGACCATCTCCCTCAGTGCCAAGCACTATTGCAAGTCTTTCCTCTGAGTGAAGCACAGGGTCATCTATACTCACGGAATCATCAGTCAGCGCCATAGCACAGGTCTTAAATCCAAGCTTATGGAGCACATCAATATTATATTTATAAACACTGCTATTTCGGTCGCTGCAATTTTGGTCACGGCTATCACACTTATCATGCAATGAAGCATCTGAAAAAGTGTTGTCACTGCCGACATTGTACTTGGGAAAATATGCCCATGGCACCTGAAACACAGTTCCCATACTAACCCTGATTGCACGCCTGTACAAAGGATTGCTGCAGGCAGGAGTGAGCAGCACCGCATCCATATGCAGTGCTGCAGCTGACCTGAATATAGCTCCGACATTGGTTGGATTTACCACATCCTCAAGCACCGCAACTCTTCTTGCGTCCCTGCACACCTCTTCGACGGACCTTGGCTTCGGCCTGTACATAGCACAGAGTGTGCCTCTGGTCAAAGCAAAGCCAGTCAGCTTTGTGAGCAAATCAAATGACGCAGTATATACAGGTATCTTCTGACATCTTTCGATAATGCCTCTTGCCTCGCCATTTACATGCTTTGTCTCCATCAGAAGAGAAACCGGTTCACATCCCGCATCAAGTGCCCTCTCTATCACCTTTGGACTTTCAGCTATAAACATCCCCTCTTTTGGATTAGCTCTGTTTAAAAGCTGATTCTCCGTCAATCTGGCATACACATCCAGATTGGGGTCCATAAAATCTGTAATTGTGATTATATTATCAGACATATAATCAATCCTCCCTCAGATGTACTACCCTGGCTGCCGCACGACGCCTGCTGTCCTCCTGGGCTGCATAATGCTTACGTGTGGTATTTACATCCTTGTGCCCTAGAACATCCGCCACAAGATAGATATCACCTGTTTCCTGATAAAGTGTGGTGCCATATGTACTACGAAGCTTATGAGGAGTAATATTCTTAACGGTTGTTACGAGTCTCGAATACTTTTTTACCAGATTCTCAACAGAGCGTACAGATATACGCTTCCTCTGTAAAGAGAGAAAAAGCGCATTAGCATGCCCCTCGGCAGGTGTAATTATGCTTCTCTCCTCCCAGTACGAAAGAAGTGCATCACGTACCTCATCACCAAAATAAACAATCACATCAGCACCACCCTTTCGGTGCACCTTGATTCCGTTGTTTTTGAAATCTACATCATCCATATCCAGCCCCACGCACTCAGATACACGGATACCTGTTCCAAGAAGCAGTGTCATAAGTGCAAGGTCACGAACCTTTGTTTTCTCATGGAAACGCTGCTGGTTCTTGGACAGACTGTCTCCTGACTCAACCTCATCGAGAAGCTGTGCGACCTCATCAGTATCAAGACGGATGATATTCTTCTCATGTATTTTGGGAAGGGTTACCTTGCTCGCAGGATTGGTATCTATAAACTCTTTCCTGAAATAAAAATTATAAAAAGTGCGCAGTGATGCAAGCTTTCGCTTAATGCCTCTCTCGTCATTGGTGTGTACGACGCCATCCTTCTCATAATACTTTAGATAAAACAGATATTCCTCAATATCTGAAGGACTGATCTGATCTAACAGAGATATAGGGTAATCCCTTATATCATATTTCTTAAGCGATGGATTGGCACTCTTCATGTACTCGAAAAAGGTCTGTAGATCATATGCATACGCTATCTTGGTTCTTGAGGACTTATCCGCATCTATTCCGATAAAAAAATCCATACAGAACTTCGGAAGCTTCTGTATCATATCTCTGAGCTTTAATTCATTTTTTATATTTACGTCTTCGTAATAAGCTTTGTCTTTCATAATAATACTATATAATAATCAAAGTTGACTCTAACCAAGTATTTCTTTGATTTTCTCCTCTATACGCTCCTTGACAAGTGCAGCTATATCCTTTGTCTTCATGTCCTTGTACTCATCATACTCAATAGGCTTTAAATAGTGAACCTGCGTTGTAACAGGGCCGAAATGAAAGCTGTTGAACACCTTATATGAATCTATAAGAGCTATCGGAATAATAGGAACATGTGATTTCAATGCAATCTTAAAGCTACCTGCTTTAAAATCCTGCACTTTATTCTTATTATTGAACTTATAGCCACCCTCCGGAAACAAGACATATCTCTTGCCGTTTTTCACATCCTTAGCTACCTCATTGATTATAGTAAGCCCCTGCCTTGGATTATCTTTCTCTAAACGCTTTGCCTGAACCAGATCCACAAATTCCCTGACAAGCATTGTATGAGACTTCTGCTTATCCATAACAAACGACAGTACCTTGTCATGTGTAGTAATAATCCCCAGTAAATCATACTTTCCCTGATGGTTGGGATACATGATATAGCCACCTGTTTCAGGAAGATTCTCAAGACCATATGCTTCTGTTGTAATTTTTCCCGATTTATTCATTAAATCTATACAGTGCCGCATCATATCATATCTCTCCGCTTCTGAATATTTCTGCGGATGATCAGCCATGTATCTCATTTTAGGAACAATATACGGCGCTCTATGAAAATTTGCAAATATAACAAAAAATAGTTTTAACATAAATATCCAATCTCCTGTTTCAAAAACGGATAAGCTATAGATACTATAACCCAAATCCGCTGCAATTAACCTATATTATATAAGAAACAGGAAATTTTAGCAAGAAAACGTTACTTTATATCCTGAGAATAATATGAAACAACTATATAATCGCCACTGCGGACATTGCCATCTGTAAGACTATTGAGCCTGCAAATTTCATCTACATAATCTCTTTTGCTCACCTGACTGTCGGCAATATATCTATCGGCAATGCTCCAGACAGTGTCGCCCTCCTCAACCCTGACGCTGGTATAATACTTGTTATAAGGCCTGCTGTCACCAGAACTGGCAAAAATATGAATAGTGCCACACAATATAATGACAGCTGCTATAAATGCAACAGCAGTCCATCCAAACATTTTTCTTCTACCTGATAAAGTATTTCCTCTCATAAAACCACCTCTTGTATTTCCGAACATGTGTTTGTTGTTATTGTGGTTACATAATACATCTCGAACAATCGTTTGTCAATAGAAAAAACGAACAAAATTTCGGAATATATGTTTGCGTTTGCTTTGGTTTTATGATATACTTTTTCTAAGATATAATTTTTATTTTTACAATCATTCATGGGGTGCAAAATTCCTTTTGCCCCATATCATTATATTATTTTAATATTCAGACGGAGGATTTACCTATGGCATTAGAAAAGATTTCAGACAAGCAGAAAGAGATACTGGAGTTTATCAAGAGTGAGATTTTAAACAGGGGCTATCCGCCATCAGTGCGTGATATCTGCGAAGGTGTACATTTAAAGTCCACATCCAGCGTCCATGCTCATCTCGAGACACTGGAGCGAAAGGGCTACATAAGAAGAGATCCTGCCAAAAACAGGGCTATAGAAATTATAGATGACAGCTTTGGTTTACAGCGCCGCGAGATGGTTAATGTTCCTCTGGTCGGTCGTGTAGCTGCAGGTGAGCCGATACTCGCAGTGGAAAATATCGAAACCTATTTTCCCGTTCCTGCTGAATATATGCCAAATAAGCAGTCATTTATGCTTAAAGTCAAGGGTGAGAGCATGATTAATGCTGGTATCTTCGACGGTGATAACATCCTCGTCGAACAGCAGAGCGATACTTCAAACGGAGATATGGTTGTAGCACTTATAGATGATTCTGCCACTGTAAAGACTTTCTACAAAGAGAATGGTCACATACGCCTTCAGCCGGAGAACGACACAATGGATCCAATCATAGTTCCGGACTGTGAAATACTCGGCAAAGTGTTTGGAGTATTTCGTTTCTTCTAATATTAATTGCAAAAATATCGCACCCATATGCTAAGCTAAACAGCTCGGCATATGGGTGCGATATTTTAAATTACCGGTTTCGATTTATAATTCCTTAATCATAGAATAAATACTACAGTGAATGTACATCCACCACTTTTCCATCTCTCCATATTCTGTCGAGATCATAGAACTGTCTGTCTTCTTTAGAGAACAGATGCACGATAATATCCTGATAGTCCATGAGAATCCATGTAGAGTTGCCTGTTCCCTCTACCTGCTTCTGATGCACTCCGTTTGTATACATAGCCTCATCCACGACATCCTCCATGGCTGTGAGCTGATTTGCATTGTTTCCGTTTGCAATGATAAAGTAGTCTGCTATAGAAGAAACCTCTCCTATGTCGAGAACTGTGATATCCTCTGCCTTTTTGTCTTCAAGTGCTTCCACTATCTTTTTAACTAAATCAATTGTCTGCATAGCAGTTATTCCTCCCTGTTGTCTCTGTATTTAGCATAATAATTGTAAGTAATCTGGGTAGTCGGATCTATTGCTCCACTCTTTGTGTTAAGGAAATTGATTGTATCATACAATATCTCTGCAACAGTCCTGTCAAGGTCTGAAAAAGCAAGCTTTCTTATCTCTTCAAGCCTCGGTGCTTCATATCTGTTTGGCTCAATATAATCTGCCACAAAGAGTATTTTGTCAAGTAGCCCCATATCTGCTTCTCCTGTAGTATGCACTCTTATGGCATGCAGTATCTGCGCATCCTTAATGCCATACTCTTCCTCAGCCAGCACCATGCCTGCCTTTGCATGTAACAGCCCCGGGTTTGATATCTCTACCTCTGTTATGTCTATATTTTTCTTTACACAGAGTCCGATTTTCTTTTCAGTCGAAAGACACTTGGCACAGTCATGAAGCAGGCCTGCAAGCATTGCCTTTTCTATTGAATAGCCGTTTGCCATGGCAAGACAGCCGGCAGTATACATCACTCCGAGTGTATGCTGATACCTTTGTTTATCAAGGCTCTTCTTTAGCTTTTTCTTTATTTCTTTTACTTCCATACTCTATCACCTGTATAAATTATTAGCCTGTATATATGACATAACTGCAGCATCCAGAAACATTTCCGCTCCTTTAGGACTCCTATACCCGTCTGCCTGCGACTTGGCACGTAGCAGTCTCCTGACCTGGGTAGACGACACATCCATCCTGTCACACTTTAAAAGTCTTATATCTGCAGGAAACAGATTTTTGATATGAGCAATCTTTTCTTCCATCTGCTGCTTTGGAAAATTTTCCCTCACCATAACAAGGATTATTGCTGTTTGGGCTATTATCTCAGGTCTCATCCATGTTTCAAAATAGTCAAGCGAATCTCCACCCATGATGAAATACAGTTCATCCTCCGGATAAAGCTCCTTTAGCTTTTGTAGTGTCACATACGTATAGCTGGTGGACTCATCCTTTATCTCAATATCAGACACCTCAATACCGGGCACTGCTTCTGATGCCAGCTTACACATATTGTACCGGTGGCTAAATGCTGTCATTGCATTCTCAGTCTTGTTCGGCGAGTGACCTGACGGAACAAGCAGAATCCTGTCAAGAGAATACTCTTCCATCGCCTTTTGTGCCATGTATATATGACCTTTGTGTATCGGGTCAAATGCCCCACCAAAAATCCCTGTTTTCATGGCTTATTCCGGAAGCTTAATCTTTGGATTTTTCTTCGCAGGACGATAAAAAATCATTTTTTTGCCTATTACCTTAACCACTGCAGAGTGTGTTCTCTCACCGATTACACTTGCAATCTCTCTTGGATCATCTATGCAGTTTTTAAGAACTGCGACCTTGATCAGCTCCCTCTTTTCAAGTGCTGCATCAAGAGCCTCGATGATTTCCGGAGTAAGCGATGCCTTTCCAATATTGAAAATAGGGTTAATTGTGCTTGCTAGGCTGCTTAAATATGCACGCTGTTTACTTGATAAATTCATATATACTCTTTCTCCTTACTTGTAATAATCAAACTCGAAATCATACATGCGGACAGTATCTCCATCCTCGATGCCCATATTTTCAAGCTCCTTGATGATACCCTGCTCACGCAAAAATCTCTGGAAGAAGGCAAAGCCCTTCTCCGAGTCCATATTTGTATATCCGAGCATTTTCTCAATCTTTGGACCTGATATCTCATATGCACCATCGGCTGCCACCTCAACCGCGTACGGCTCATCCTTAAAGAATGAAAGTGCAGGATCAATCTCCGGCTCATATACAGTAACCTCTTTAGGACAATTTGCAAGCAGGTTCTTCACCTCGTACAAAAGCTCCTTGAGGCCCTTACCGCTTACTGCGGATATTGGGAATACCTTTATGCCCTGTGGCTCGAATTCGGCTCTTAAGGCCGAAATTACCTCATTTTCGTCTCCTGCTATGGCATCTATTTTGTTGGCTGCAATGACCTGTGGCTTTTTGAGAAGCTGTGGATTGTATGCTTCAAGCTCCTTGTTTATCGCCTTGATGTCAGCAACAGGGTCACGGCCTTCAGTACCGGCCGCATCAACCATGTGTATCATGACCTTGGTACGCTCTATATGACGCAAAAACTCATGACCGAGTCCTATGCCCTCTGATGCTCCCTCGATAAGTCCCGGGATATCAGCGATTACGAAACCAAAGCCCTCATCCATATCAACCACACCAAGATTCGGCTGTAATGTGGTGAAATGATAGTTGGCAATCTTTGGCTGTGCATTGGTAACTCGTGACAGAAGTGTTGATTTTCCTACGTTTGGAAAGCCTACAAGCCCTACATCCGCTATCACCTTTAGCTCAAGCTGTACCTCAATTTCTATTGCATCCTGTCCCGGCTGAGCATATTTAGGAGCCTGCATAGTGGATGTGGCATAGTGCTGGTTGCCCTGACCGCCTTTTCCTCCGCGCAGTATCACCTGCCTTGTATTGTCACCGGACATATCTGCTATGACCTTTCCGCTTGCTGCATCCTTTATGAGTGTACCCTCCGGCACCTTAAGTATAAGATCCTCACCATTCTTTCCGTGGCAGTTCTTTTTGCCGCCCTCCTGTCCGGGCTCTGCTGCAAACTTTCTTCTGTGACGATAATCTGTCAGGGTGTTGATTCCCTTATCCACGAGGAATATAACGTCTCCGCCCTTTCCACCGTCACCGCCGTCCGGACCACCGTTCGGCACGTATTTTTCACGGCGGAATGATACATGACCATCTCCGCCTTTTCCTGATTTTATGATAATTTTTGCACGATCTGCAAACATAATTTTCCACCTCATGCTGAATGTCTGCATAAAACACTCAGTATACTTTATGACAAATCATTACTATGCTATATCTATATAAGACACAGTAATAATAAAATAAATCAATATTCCTGCTAATTTACAACATAAAAACCCCGGCTAGTAAAAGTCGGGGTTTAAATCTTATTCGTTCACTACTGGATATACGGAAGCCTGTTTCTTATCTCTTCCAACTCTCTCAAATCTTAATACGCCATCAACCTTAGCATATAATGTATCATCTCCACCGATACCAACGTTTGTACCAGGGTGAATCTTTGTACCACGCTGTCTGTAAAGAATATTACCAGCTTTTACGAATTGTCCGTCTGCTCTCTTAGCGCCTAATCTCTTAGACTCAGAGTCACGTCCGTTCTTTGTAGAACCAACTCCCTTTTTATGAGCAAAAAACTGAAGGTTCATATTCAACATGTCTTACACCTCCTTGAAGTCTAGAATGATGTACTCATTCCCATAGTCTCTTTGTATTCCTTTTAGTCCCAGAATCATGGAATCCATAAGCAGTGCAACATCACCTGTCGCCGGCTTGTCAAGTCTGTAGTCAATCATACCTGTCTCTTCGTCTGTATCAAGACTGTACTCAGCATGACACAGCTCTTCAGCGGAATTGATGAAGTTAATCACCAGCGCTGAAACCCCGGCACAGATTATATCATAACCGGAATCTGCAAAACCTGCATGTCCCTTTGACTTAAAGCCTATCTTATGTCCTTTTGAATTCTGATAAACGGTTATAGCTATCATTATCCGTTAATTTTTTCAATCTTAACCTGTGTGAAAGCCTGTCTGTGTCCGTTCTTTTTGTGATATCCGGTTTTTCTCTTGTACTTGTAAACGATAACCTTTTTAGCTCTGCCTTCTTTAACTACAGAAGCCTCAACTGTTGCACCTGCAACTGTTGGATCTCCAACCTTGAGATCATCTCCGCCTACAACTAAAACCTGATCAAAAGTAACCTTCTCACCAGCTTCAACGCCAAGCTTTTCAATGGTAATGATATCGCCTTCAGATACTTTGTACTGCTTACCACCTGTTGCTATAATTGCGTACATATGGCACCTCCTATTTATCATTACTCGCCAGTTACGGTGCTGCGAAAGTCGCAAACTTATACCTCACTGTGCGGCATACTCCAGTATATTAGCATAGAGCTATCTATTCGTCAAGTGTTTTTTCTAAAATTTGTTTAAGAGATTTGTGGACTTTTTTTCTGGTCAGCTCCACCAGTCCAAGCTTCGTGATATCCACAAAGGTACAGACTGTATTATCGTCCTTTATATACCGTTTGAGCGCTTCAATAAGCGTATCCTTTGACGCCTCAGACTTCATATTGATAAAATCAATTATTATCATGCCGGAGATATTTCTGAGCCTAAGCTGCCTGGCTATCTCCTTTGCGGCCTCCATATTGGTCTTTAATATGCTATTGCTCCCCGACGATATATTCTTTGCACTGTTTACATCTATAAAGGTAAGTGTCTCAAGCTGTTCTATTATGATGTTGCCACCACAGTCCAGCCATACCCTGCGCGAGGTCAGATTATCAATCAGCCCTCTTATGCCATAGAGTGTTGACAGACTGATAGCTGAATCGTCATATCTCATTATCTTTTCAGGAGCATGGTCATATATGCCGTACTCTGTAAGAAGACTGTCATATATGTCATCGCAGTCAGTCTTTATCCACTCCACCGTGGCAAAATCAATTGTCTTCATTAAAAGCAGATAATCGCTCATCCCATGATATACGCATGAATAGAGCGCCTGATGCGGTGCCTTTTTTATTATCTGATTGTATTTCTGTGCTACAGAATACGCATCTTGCGAAACAACTTTATCCTCCACATTTTTGGCATTGGTTCTGACTATGATGCCATAGCCATCTTTTTCGTGATCTGCACAACTTAAAAGCACAGCCTTACGTAAAAGAGCCGCCCTTTCCTTATCCAGCTTCGATGAAACACCTATCTGTATATCAAAATTGGTGAGAATCACATTGCTTCCGAATATAGAAAGCTTTGTTGTGACCACAGGATCCTTTGTCTTTAGCGCATCCTTTATGACCTGCACAAGTATCTCATCGCCCTCACACAATCCTTCTTTTTTTGATTTTTTGTTTGTGTATACAGGATTTTTTGCATCATTTAGCGACAGATAACAGCTTTTATTCTGCGCAATGGTCACAAATGCCGCATTTATGCCCGGCAGTATCTTGTTCACCCTTGCCGCGTATATATTGTTTATTATCGTATCCTTCTCGGGAAGAAGCTGGAAATCCTTATAATTTCCGTTTTCATCCATCAGTGCATACACTGTGTATGTATTATTATTTTTTACTGTTTTAGTCAGAATAATTCTGTTCATTATGAGATTTCTTCTCCCATGTCAAGCAGACAAATGAGTGTTCCATCGTCTTTTCTTGCATACACTTCCTGCCTGTGGATTTGTATGGCAAGCGGATTGTAATCAAGTCCACACTTTTCGTATATGGCCTGAAGCACAAACTCAGGCTTTATATTGTCAATGCTTCCTGTTGATACCTGCATGAAAAACTCAGGCTTTTTGTTATTTTCCATGACTGTAAGCTTGTATACAAGAGGCTTTATATCTACCTCTCTCTCACTCTTTTTAGTCTTTTTCATCACAACAAAGGATGGCGCGTCAAAAAAGTGCTTATCTATCGCTTCCTTCCACTCCTCTATGGTGTATGGGCTCTCATAGCCCTCCTTGAAGCTAAGTACATAGTCTGCAGCCGCAACAAGCGACATAGCCTTCTTTGCATCATCCGGCAGAAGCACATAGCCTGTCACCTCTACTCCGTCCACCATCTGGGCATTTAAAGCTTGTATGCTTTTTTCTGTAGATTCTGTTGTATTTACATCTATGTCAAAGTACTCACCATCACTTGTGATGCCCACTCCAAGCGGAGCCGCAAACGACATAATCTGGTGAGCAGAATACCCCTCTGAATAGCGGATATCAATATCTGCCCTTCTGACCGCCTTCTGGAAGTATCTCATCATATCGAGATGTCCTATAAACTTCATGCAGCCCCATTTTTTAAACTTCACTCTAATTTTCATAGCAGACACCTCCTCCATAGCTCTTTGCACCGCAGGCAGAACACCTCATGCGGCAGTTAGGAGTGACTGTCTCCTTATGGGCTGTCTCCCACTCTCTTATCATAAACTGCTTTGTCACACCTATATCGATAAAATCCCATGGGAATACTTCATCTAAAGGCCTTTCTCTCATCGTGTAGAAATCCGGATCCAGTCCGCATTCCTTTATCGAATCAATCCATCTGTCATAGTCAAAATACTCTGTCCAGGCATCATAATATCCGCCCTTTTCGTATACCTTTACTATCGCATCGCAAAGCCTTCTGTCGCCTCTTGCAAGTATGCCCTCTATCACAGTGACATATGCCTCATGCCAGTTGTATCTGATGCTCTTTCTGTTGAGCTGCTCCTTTACATGATCATTTACTATTTTGGCCCTGCCCAGATACTCAGATGGCTCATACATTCTCGCCCACTGGAATGGTGTAAAAGGCTTTGGCACGAAAAATGATGTACTTATCGTAATCTGGCATTTTCCGGCTCTCTTTTCCTTTGGAACGGTATCATAGTACAATGCCGCCACATCGTTTGCAAGCTCAGGAATGCCCCTCATATCTTCCTCTGTCTCTGTAGGCAGACCGAGCATGAAATAAAACTTCACCTTGTTCCAGCCGCCCTCAAATGCCTGTTTTGAGCCGTTCATGATATCATCCACGGTAAGGCCCTTATTAATGACATTTCTAAGGCGCTGTGTACCGGCCTCAGGTGCAAAGGTCAGACTGCTTTTTTTCACATCCTGCACCTTCTGCATGATATCGAGCGAAAACGCATCAATTCTAAGTGAAGGCAGGGAGATATTTATCTTCTTTTCCTTGCAGATATCAAGCAAAAATGTGATGAGTTCGTCAAGCTCCTTGTAGTCGGATGAGCTTAAGGAGCTTAAAGAAATCTCATCGTGTCCTGTATTTTTGATAAGAGCCGCTGCAACGTCCTTTAAGTGGTCAACCTTTTTCTCACGGTTTGGGCGGTAAATCATACCGGCCTGACAGAAACGACAGCCTCTTATACATCCACGCTGTATTTCAAGCACCATTCTATCCTGCGTAGCCTTGATAAAAGGCACAACCGGTGCCTCGGGGTAGGTTGAGTTAGTCAAATCTACCTGCACCTGTTTTTTTATCTTTACAGGAATATCATCATACTTAGGCTTCATACAGCAGATTGTTCCATCCTCATTGTACTCCACCTCATACAAAGCAGGTACATAAAGCCCCTCAATCTTTGCAGCCTCATGTAAAAACTCTTCCCTTGAAAGACCATCAGCCTTTGCCTTCTTATAAAGCTCAAAGAGATTGCCGTACTGTGTCTCGCCCTCTCCGATATAAAATATATCAAAGAAGTCTGCAATCGGCTCCGGATTGTAGGTACAAGGACCGCCTGCAATCACAATAGGGCAGCCTTCCGCTCTATCCCTTGAACGAAGCGGTATCTGTGCGAGGTCAAGTATCTGCAAAATATTTGTGTAGCACATCTCGTACTGCAGCGTCATGGCTACAAAGTCAAAGTCCTTTATAGGCTCCTGAGACTCAAGTCCGAAAAGCGGTATATTCTCCTGCTTCATGATTTCATGCAGATCAGGCCACGGAGAATAAACTCTCTCGCACCACACGTCATCCATGCGGTTGAACATATCATATAATATCTGGATTCCCAGATGTGACATACCAATCTCATAAACATCAGGAAAACACATCGCAAAACGTATATTTACCTGCGATGTGTCTTTCATTACTGAGTTGAACTCATTCCCGATATATCTAGCCGGTTTGTCTACCTTCATAAGTATCTCATCACTTAAAGCTAGTTTTCTCATATAATTTCCTCTAAATAATTATTGTGTTTTAAGGCTATCGCTGTGCCAGCTCCCCTGCTATCTCTGCCCATGTGATATTTTTCTGAGCCATAAGAATCATGCAGTGGTACATAAAGTCCGATATCTCAAACTTCAAATCATCACTGTCCGGATTTTTGGCTGCCAGAATAATCTCAGTGCACTCGTGTCCGAGCTTTTTTAATATCTCATCTATGCCCTTTTCCATGACAGCATTGGTGTACGAGTCCTCCTTTGGATTCTTCATACGGTCAACTATCACCGCATAGACTGATTCAAGCACTGTAAGTGGATTCTTCTCCACATACTCCTTTTTCACGATATTATTGAAAAAGCATGTTCTGTTACCTGTGTGACATGCAGCTCCCACCTGCGAAACCTTCGCAAGGATAGTATCATAATCACAGTCCGCTGTCAAAGACTTTACGTACTGTAAATGCCCTGATGTAAGTCCCTTGGTCCAAAGCTCATTGCGGCTTCTGCTCCAGTAGGTCATGCGGCCGCTGTTTATCGTGACATTGAAGGCCTCCTCATTCATATAGGCAAGCATGAGCACCTGCTCATTGCGGTAATCCTGCACTATGACAGGCACCATGCCGTCAGAATTAAGCTTTAAATCAGACCATTTTAAGTCGGGAGTAAAATTGTCAACAAGTATTCCTCCGTCAGAAAGCTTTGTCTTTAACGCCATGATATCATTTTCAGGATCATTGATAAACTCTCCTGCAATACCTCTTAGTGTTTCACGCTTCATGACATCAATTATTTTATCCATGTCAAACTGCGGCATATAGACCACATACGGTGTGGATGTGAGATTCTCAAGCGCATCTATTATATCTATATTCAAGACCAAAAGCTCATGAAAGGTATCCTCTATCTCCTCCTGATGCTTGAAAATATAGTCTACATTGCTGATTGACAAAAGAATTTTATCCTTGCCAAACTTCTCGCTTGCCACATTTGCAAGCTCAAGGCTTGAATCCTTTGTGGCATTGAAGATGACCTGTAAACATCCTGCATACAGCAGCTTTTTCACGTCCTCTATGCGGTTGATATTGCCTCCTGCGCACACCTTTATATCGATATTTCTGTTTATATTTTCTATCGTATGTATGTTTTTCTCATGCTCATCATCATCAGTTGAAAGATCAAAAATAATAATCTTGTCTATGCCACTGTCATTGTAGAGCTGACACAGATTGTAGACGTCGCCCATAACTGTCATATCAGACGCTGATTTCACGGCCTGGCCGTTTTTTAAATACAGTGTAGCAACGATGTTCTTAAAACCAGTCAAATTACAAACTTCCTTTCGTGGACATCACGTCCTTTATTCTGCTATCATAGGTGCAGGCATCGTCAAGCGCCTTGGCAAATGCCTTAAACATAGCTTCTATCATATGATGATTATTTCCCGGTGTCAAAACCTTTATATGCAGGTTCATCGCAGCAGAGTAAGAAACGGCATAGAAAAACTCTCTCACCATCTCTGTATCCATATCTCCGACTCTCTCGCAGGTAAACTCACCGTCAAACTGCAGGTACGGTCTGCCTGATAAGTCAATGGCACATAGCACCAGCACCTCATCCATCGGTAAAATAAAGCTTCCAAATCTCTTTATGCCCTTTTTGTCTCCGACAGCCTGTGCTATAGCATTACCAAGCACTATGCCGCAGTCCTCTATAGTATGATGACAGTCCACATTTAAGTCACCGTCGCATGTCATATCGAGGTCAAAAAAACCATGCTTTGAAAAGCCCTCCAGCATATGGTTAAAGAAGCCTATGCCTGTGTCTATATTTGATTTTCCGGTTCCGTCTATATTTAAACCAACCGAAATATCAGTCTCTTTTGTTTTTCTGCTAAGCTTAGCGCATCTATCTGCCATTTCTTACTCCTTTGACTAATCCTCAAATCTAACCTTGATTGAATTTGCATGTGCCGTAAGCTTCTCACACTCTGCAAACTGCTCAATATCTGTATGTATTCTCTCAAGTGCTTCTCTTGAATATGAGATGATGCTTGACTTTTTGATAAAGTCATCTACAGATAAGGCTGAGAAGAATTTTGCTGTTCCGTTTGTAGGCAGAACATGGTTTGGTCCTGCAAAATAGTCTCCTAAAGGCTCTGATGAGTACTCTCCGATAAAGATTGCTCCTGCATTTTTGATTTTTGTCATGACTGAGAAAGGATCTCTTGTGACAATCTCCATATGCTCTGAAGCGATATCGTTTACTGCATCAATTGCCTCATCCATATCCTCTGCAACAAGTATATATCCGTAGTTTTCAAGAGATTTCTCAATGATTTCTTTTCTTGAGAGGACCTCAACAAACTTATCAACTTCCTCTGATACTTTCTTTGCAAGCTCCTCACTTGTTGTGATCAAGATAGCTGATGCCATCTCATCATGCTCGGCCTGTGAAAGTAAATCTGCTGCCACATAGCGTGGATTTGCAGTCTCATCTGCAAGCACCAGAATCTCGCTAGGTCCTGCGATTGAATCTATGCTGACATATCCAAACACAGCCTTTTTGGCAAGGGCAACAAAGATATTTCCCGGTCCAACAATCTTGTCTACCTTTGGCACACTCTCTGTACCAAATGCCATTGCAGCGATAGCCTGTGCACCGCCTACCTTGTAGATTTCATCTACTCCGGCCTCGTTTGCGGCTACAAGTGTGGAAGGATATACCTTGCCGTCAGCTCCACATGGTGTACACATAACAATCTTTTCAACGCCTGCTACCTTTGCAGGCAGCACGTTCATCAGCACAGATGAAGGATAGACAGCCTTGCCGCCCGGCACATATACTCCTGCCTTTGCTATAGGTGTGACCTTCTGTCCTAAAATGATGCCGTCCTCTGTTGTAAACCATGAGTTCTGCAGCTGCTTCTCATGATATTTTCTGATATTTACAAGAGCTTTTTTTATAACGGCAAGAAGCTTCTCATCAACCAGCTCATATGCTTCCTTTATTTCTTCCTCTGTGACACGGATATTTGATGCATCCACATCCGCTTTATCAAATTTCTTTGTGTATTCAAAAACAGCCTTGTCACGTTTTTCCTTTACATTGTTTATAATCTCATTTACCGTGCTCTCATACTCTGTATAGTTGTTAGGGCTTCTCTTAAGCAGGCTCTCCAATATGTTTTTCTGTGAATCCTTTGTAAGTTTTAAAATTCTCATTACAGCCTCCGTCTAAAATCATGTATTGATATAAATTATACGCTATTTGATAACAGTCTTCAAATCACTTATGAGCTTTGTGATACGCTCATTGTCCATCTTCATGCTGACCTGGTTTACCACAACCCTCGCAGACAACGGACAGACCTCCTCAAGCACGGTAAGTCCGTTCTCCTTAAGTGTAGTTCCGGTCTCTACTATATCACAAATCACCTCTGAAAGTCCAACAATCGGAGCAAGCTCTATTGAGCCGTTTAGCTTTATAATCTCTACCGTCTGATGCTTTTTATTGTAGAAATAATCCTTTGCGATATGAGGATACTTGGTGGCAACTCTTATCTGCTCATGATGCTGCAAAAGCTCCCTTGCGCTCTCCGGTCCGCATATGCACATGCGGCATTTTCCAAAGCCTAAATCAAGCACCTCGTATATATTTCTGCCCTCCTCGAGGATGGTATCCTTTCCTACCACACCGATATCGGCAGCGCCATACTCCACGTATGTAGGCACATCAGGTCCCTTTGCCAGGAAAAATCTAAGCTTAAGCTCCTCATTTACGAAAATCAGCTTTCTGGTATCCGGATCCTTCATCTCCTCACAGGTGATGCCTATCTGCTCAAAAAGCTGCAGGGTCTTCTTTGCAAGTCTGCCCTTTCCCAGGGCAAAGGTTAAATATCTGTCATCACTCATCTTTTATTCCTCTATAAACTCTACTCTGTTTATACGGTTGTCTACCGCATATGAAGCATAGTCCTCTTTCGTTTTATTTTTATCCTTAAGCACCATCTGTGTATTTACTCCATCTCTTCGAAGCTCCATGGAGCGCTTGATTGCCGCATGGTATGCAGCCTCCTCAAATACTATAAGTGATGAATTCTCAATGACAGGCACATCAATATCCTGACGGCTTAATGCTGCCATGAGCTGATCCACAACAATTGCAAAGCCGATTGCAGCAGCGTCCTTTCCAAAGTGTGAAAGCAGCTTGTCATAACGGCCTCCCTTTACAATAGGCTCTCCTGTACCATATGTGTAGCCCTGGAAAATAATACCTGTGTAATATGTGTAGTCACTGATAAGTCCAAGCTCATACGAAATATATTTCTCGATGCCGTATGCCTTTAAATATTCTCTAAGCTTAAGCAGAGTATCAATAGATGATAATATCTCATCATAGCCCTTCGCAAGCTTTAAAGCCTCCATAAGCTGCTCATCCTGTAAATCGAAATTATCTAATAGTCCAAACAGCTTCCTTAGCTTGTCGTTCATTGAAAGACTGTCAACAAACTCCTCCACACCGAAGAAATTCTTATTTGCTATGAGCTCTCTTAGGTCTTCCTCCTGCTCGCCTGACAGCCCTGCTGCCTTTGTGAGACCGTAAAAGAACTGCGAATGTCCGACGGAAATCTGGAAATTCTTAAGTCCGCTCTCAAGCATCGACTCAACTGTCATCGAAAGTATCTCGGCATCTGCAGAGATAGAGCCGTCACCTATCAGCTCTGCACCGCACTGTGTGCTTTCCTTGAGCCTGCCCTGATAATCCGATGAATTGATAAAAGTATTGCCAAGATAACACAGCTTGACAGGCATATCGTCCTCTATATAGTACTTAGCCGCACTTCTTGCAATAGAAGGTGTGAAATCAGGACGAAGGACAAGCGTATTGCCCTCCTTGTCAAAAAACTTGTATAAATCCTTTGAAGGGGTTGTTCCGACATCGCTTCCAAAAATATTAAAAAACTCAAACGTAGGTGTCATGATATCATGATATCCGTATTTTAAAAGTGTACGGTGCAGCTTATCCTGCAAATACAGCTTTTTTTTGCATTCTCCGTTATATATGTCTCTTACTCCGTCCGGAGTGTGTAATAATTGATTTTCCATATTGTGTAAAATCTCGCTTTCATGTAGTAAAGTGTTATCGTGGTAATATGCTACCATACGATAGTAATACTGTCAAGCCCTGCAATTTAAGTCAAGCTGAAGTGCGTTCAGATACGGCACAAGTATTCCAGGCACCTCCGGGAGGAAAAATGCCGGCTCAAGCTCCTCATAGCGAAAGCTCTTTCTTCCGCCTTCTGCAGCTCTATCCCAGAATTCTGTCAGCTTTTTAAACGTGAGATAATAGTATTCGTTCCTGTGTGTGTACGATATAAGGATAAATGCAACACCATCCTGTTTTTCAAAGCATCTCATAAACTCTACCTGATGCTCATGTATATTGGCAAGGGGAAACGTGTCGGTATTACATTCTTTTGCATCAAAGCATACCGGGATTCCCTGTACAGCGCCAATATAGTCGACCGTACTCTTCTGCTCGAAATATGCCAGTGTAATGTGTCTGGTTTCCGGCTCCATCTTTATAGGTGTAATCGGAGTGGGAATCTTTTGTATGAGCGCCAGGCCGTTCTCCCTGTATTTTTCATTTGTCTTGTTTATCATGTCCTCTAAGGTCGAGCCTCTTAAGCCTCTTGAATTCCAGGTTGCCATATCGTTTCTATCTTCCTTAATACTGTAAGCTATGCGACATAAAGTAAATAATGACGGGATTAAAGCCCCACCCTGCTCCATATGTCAGGCAAAGCCGCCTCTATGTATCTGCCATCAGGCAAAATCACATGGTGCGCATGCAAAAGCTGGCTGGTCACATGATAATTTTCTTTGTAAAAAGCATTAATCCTTTTATCACCATACTTCATATCACCTATGATCGGATGGCCAATCGATGACAGATGTGCCCTGATCTGATGACTTCTTCCTGTAATGAGATGCACCTCAAGAAGAGTTGCTTTATGGCACGAAGCACTCATCTCAATTGTCTTAAGAGGCCTGTAGGCAGTCTTTATTGGCAGTGATTCATCACTTATGGGCTCCTTGGTTATCTGCACCTTATTTACAGCCTCATCCTTTGTCAGAAAGCCCTCTATGGTCATAGGCTCATCAACCTCTCCTGCAACAAGCGCCATATAATACTTTTCTGCGGTTCTGTCCTTAAGCACCTGTGACAGGTACTGCAGTCCATGAAGCGATTTACCCATCAGAATAAGCCCCGAGGTATTTCTGTCCAGGCGATTGCACACCGATGGCTTAAAGCTCTTATATGTGTCAAAATCAAGCTTTCCCTCTTTTATCAGGTATCCGATAAGCCTTTCGTTTGCAGAAACATCAGTCTCCTTGGACTTCTGCGACAGCATATTGACTGGCTTGTTTGCAGCCAGTATGTCATCATCCTCGTATACCACACCAAGTCCGTCAGGCTTTAGTGCACCAAGTGCCTTGAAATCCTTCATCAGACTGTCCTCATTGACGGAAAACTTAGCAAATGTATCATCTGACAGAAAAATCTTGATTTTGTCGTCAACTGACACAATTTCTGTGCCTGACGCTTTCTTATCATTCAGTTTTATGTTCTTCTTCCTGAGCATCTTGTAAATAAAGCCCATGGATGCGTTTGGAAGTATCTTTTTAAGGTATTTGTCAAGCCTCTGGCCTGCCTCGTTTTTACCAGCTTTAAATTCTTTCATAGTCTTTATTTATCTTTTCTTCTTGTGGACGTTTCTGATTGTTTTCTTTTTGTGCGCTGTGCCTGCGGTGTTACTTCCGCTTGCGTTTTTCCCTCGCTCTGTTGCATTTTTCAAGTTTTTCCTTACACCTGCATTCTTGCCACTGCCATAGCTGCTGTTTGAATTTTTATCAGACTTAGAAGTTTTTTTGTCCCAGCTGCCATCAGTATGCATTTTCCTAGGCTTTATCAGGCACTTTTTGTCAAATCCGATTAAGTCCTCCCTGCCGGCCTTCACAAGTGCCTCATGCACGAGATCATAGTTCTTTGGATTGCGGTACTGTATGAGTGCCCTCTGCATAGCCTTCTCATGTGGGTTAGTTGTGACATACACCGGCTTAAGTGTTGCTGGGTCAAGTCCTGTATAGTACATGCATGTAGAGATGGTAGACGGTGTCGGATAGAAATCCTGCACCTGCTCCGGCATATATCCCAGATCTCGCAGATACTCTGCAAGCTCTATCGCTTCCTTAAGCGTTGAGCCCGGGTGTGAAGACATGAGATAAGGCACAAGATACTGCTCCTTGCCTATCTTTTTGTTCATATCCTTGTATGCCTTCACAAAGCTGTTGTACACCTCTACACTCGGCTTTCCAAGCCTGCTCAAAACAGCATTGGAGATGTGCTCCGGAGCCACCTTAAGCTGTCCGCTGACATGATACTCGCACAGCTCACGAAGAAACGTCTTATCTTTATCATACATCAGATAATCAAACCTGATACCTGAGCGGATAAACACCTTTTTTACCTTTGGCAGTGCACGAAGCTCTCTAAGCAGCTGTATATAGTCGCTGTGGTCAACAATCAGGTTATTGCACGGCTTAGGAAACAGACACTGCTTTGTAGGGCACGCTCCCCTTGTGAGCTGTTTTTTACATGCCGGCTGCCTGAAATTGGCTGTAGGACCTCCAACATCATGGATATAGCCCTTAAAGTCCTTATCCTGCGTGATAAGCTTTGCCTCTTCTATGATTGACTCATGACTTCTCGTCTGGATTATCCTGCCCTGATGGAAGGTCAGTGCACAGAAGTTACAGCCTCCAAAGCAGCCTCTGTTGCTGATAAGAGAAAACTTCACCTCGCTTATCGCAGGCACTCCGCCTGCCTCCTCGTAGCTCGGATGATAAGTCCTCATATAAGGGAGTGCATAGACCTCATCCATCTCCTCCTGCGACAGCGGCTTCTGCGGTGGATTCTGCACCACAAGCGTAGAGTTGTCATATGGCTCTATGAGCCTCTTTGCGCAGAAAGGATCAGTATTGCAGTACTGTATGTAAAAGCTTCTTGCAAACTCCCTCTTGTCCTCTTTTATAACGTCATAGTCAGGAAGCTCAATCGCATCATATATGATATCCCTGTCCTTTGTCTTGAACACGGTACCATCTATAAACGTGATATCCTTTACATCCATACCACTGGCAAGCGCATCCGCTATCTCGATGATGCTTCTTTCTCCCATGCCATATGAAATGAGATCCGCACCGGAATCTAAAAGAATTGAGCGCTTGACTTTATTTGACCAGTAATCATAATGTGCCATGCGCCTAAGGCTCGCCTCGATGCCGCCTATTATGATAGGGATTTTTTTATAAGTATGGCGTATCAGGTTACAGTACACAACTGTCGCATAATCAGGTCTCTTTCCCATCACGCCACCCGGTGTAAATGAATCCTTTGCTCTTCTTTTCTTTGAAACCGAATAATGGTTTACCATGGAGTCCATATTACCTGCCGAAACCAAAAAGCCAAGGCGCGGCACTCCGAGTATGGATATAGACTCATCATCCTTCCAGTCGGGCTGTGAAATGATGCCGACCGTATAGCCATGTGCCTGCAGCAGCCTTGCAATTATAGCATGTCCAAAGGACGGATGATCCACATATGCATCACCGCAGACATACACAAAATCAAGCTGCTCAATGCCCTCATCTATCATATCCTGTTTTGAAATTGGTAAAAAACCATTACTCATATCATACCTCATAATTAAAAATTATTTTATTTGCCGGATTTTATCTGCATAAGCATATCCGTTTCAGTCTGTGTCAAAGCTCTGTAAGTCCCTGTTTTAAGGTCATCAGGCAGCTTAAGCGGTCCCATGGATATTCTCTTTAAATAGATTACCCTCTTTCCAAGCGCCTCAAACATCCGCTTGACCTGATGGAACTTTCCTTCTGTTATCGTAAGCTCAATCTCTGATACGCTGCCGCTTTTTTTAATGACAAGCTCCGCAGGCTTTGTAGGTCTTTCCTCGCCTATATCAATGCCCTCTTTAAACCTGATGATATCATCCAAAGTCACCTCACCATCAATACGTGCGTAGTAAGTCTTTGCCACGTGCTTTGAAGGACTTAATAGCTCGTGCGAAAGTGCTCCATCATTTGTGATAAGTAAAAGCCCCTCCGTGTCTATATCAAGCCTTCCGACAGGAAACAGATCATCATGCACAGCATCCGTGATATAGTCCATGACTGTATCATGCACATTATCACAGGTCGCAGAAACACAGCCTGAGGGCTTATTGAACAGGTAATACTCATACCTTTGATACTTAACTATTCTGCCGTTAACTGATACCTCGTTGGCATCGGTATCTACCTTTGTCTCAGGCTTTGCGGCCACCGTGCCATTTATGGCTATCTGTCCGGTCTTTATAAGCTTTTTTACCTCAGAGCGTGTGCCAAGCCCCATCTCTGATAAAAATTTATCTAATCGAATCATATTGATATTTCTCTCCACATATACTGTCACATGAGTAAAAACAAACTTAAAAAATTACTGTTTATCGCTTTTATACTGCTATTTTGTATTTATTACATATTGTTTCCGGCACAGGTAAGTACGTGCGCTAAAGCAGGCATTATGCTATGGTTCAACCAGATATTTCCGCTTCTGTTTATATTTACGATTTTATCTAACCTTATTATCTCAACAAATGTGCTACAAAACATTCCTCAAAAGCATATCATGCTTTTTACATACATAATAGGCATAATATTTGGATTCCCGATAGGAGCAAAGCTCACAGCAGATTTTTGTTCGAAAGGATACATAGATAAAAATCACAGGGAAATACTGAGTGCACTGGCAAACCATTTCAGCCTTCCCTTTATCATTACCTATGCACTGTCCGAGCAACTTAACATATGCAGCCACTACAGCATTTATCTTGTGTCACTTTATCTGCCATCTGCTATAGGAATGATAGCTATGCTTTCGATTAACAAAAACAGAAGCTTAAAACAAAAAATCCCGGCTCAAGGATTTAAGCTTAACATGCAAATCGTTGATGCCGGAATAATGAAAGGGTTTGAAACCCTTATAAAACTCTGTGGATATATTGTATTGTTCTCTATAGTCTCACGTATCCCACAGACCATTGCCCAAAAGGCTGACTGCAGCATGCCACTGTCGGCAGACATAATAGGTGCCTTTTTTGAAACCACAAACGGTATCGGCATAGTCTGCGGTCTATGCATTCCACGCACCCTGTCAATAGTGCTGTGCATTGCACTTCTGTCATTTGGCGGTGTATCATGCATGGTCCAGACCAAATCAATATTCCGGGATACAGGCTTTAGGCTTTACAGATACATACTGCTTAAGGCAGCCATGAGCATACTCTCATGCCTGTTATGTATTATCCTATTTCGCATCCTCATCTGAATCGGAAATATTGGTGATTTCTATATCATCATCAGATGTATCTGAAGCTGCCTCATTGTCAGACGACTCTGCTCCTGCAGCTTCATCGCCATTCTCTTCCGGTGGGAAAAGCTCTGCTCTGTTTGCTGCAACAACATCCTCAAACTGCTGCAGTGAACTTATAAGGCTGTCATATCTGGCCTTTGAAGTCTCAATAGAGCCTGTTAAGATGTCCTCAATGCTCTTAAGCTGGCTGTCCGTATATGCCATGGCACTCATTCTGAGATTATTTGCTTCGTTTGTGGCACTGTCAAGTATCTCCTGTGCCTGCTTTGTTGCAATCTGCACTACCTCATTCGCCTGAGCATATGCCTGCTGCATAATCTGATGCTCGCTGACAAGCTCATTTGTCTGAATCTGAGCCTGCGCGATTATCTGATCAGCCTTCGCCTGTGCATCAGCAAGGATAGCCTCCTTATTGCTGATAATCTTCTGATATCTCTTGACCTCCTCAGGGGTCTTTGTACGAAGCTCTGAAAGAAGCTCCTCTAACTGTTCACGATTGACAAGAATCTTGTTTCTTGAAATAGGTGACGGCTTGCAGCCATCAATATAGTCTTCGATTTCTTCAATAATCTGTTCCATTTTACTGCTCATAAATACTGTCTCCTTACCTGGTAATATTGTATTTGGCATAAATTCTATCAATGAACTGTTCAGGTACGAACTTTGATATATCTCCTCCGTATGATGCAAATTCCTTGACAATTGTAGAGCTTAAATATGAATAATTGAGGCTCGAGGTGAGAAAAACCGTCTCTATTTCCGGATTCTGCACTCCGTTAGCCTGTGCAATCTGCAGCTCATACTCAAAATCTGTCACTGCACGCAATCCTCTTATTATGATTGTTGCATTGATTTTCTTCATGTAGTCAACTAAAAGTCCTTCGAAGCACCCTACCCTGACATTTGGTATGTGTGCTGTCATTTCCTTTATCATACTAACACGTTCTTCCAAAGAAAACAACGAGTTTTTTGCACTATTATTGAGTACTCCGACAACCAGCTCGTCAACTATTTTTGCTGAACGCTCTATTATATCCAGGTGTCCAAATGTCACCGGATCAAAGCTTCCCGGATAAATTCCTACCTTCATATTGTATCTCCTATGCACGCTTTATGAAAACATGCTTGTTTGTCTTATAAATTTTTTCTTTGACTATCTCATAGCCAAGCTCTGTGAGATAGTCAAAATCAGTATCGTTTGAAGCCTCAACCACGATAAGTGTATCATCCTTTAATATATCGCTGTCCGAAAGTGTAATAAGCACTTCCTTTTCAAGCTCCTTATTGTATGGCGGGTCCATAAACACGATATCAAATTTGTATTTGCCCTCAAGAGTACGTACTGCCGTGACAGCATCCGTCATCATGAGCCTTGAGACCTTATCAAACTTTGTAAAATGGATATTGTCCTCGATGCATGAAGCAGCTTTTCTTGAATTCTCCACAAATACAGCATAGGCTGCACCGCGGCTTAACGCTTCAAGTCCTATCTGTCCGCTTCCCGCAAACAGATCTAAAAAATATGCTCCCGTAACATCAAACTGCATGACATTAAAAAGAGTCTCCTTCGTCTTGTCAGTAGTCGGTCTTGTATCTTTTCCCTCAATAGTCTTTAGAGGGAGGCTTCTCGCCGTTCCTGCTATTATTCTCATACTTTTCTCCCTGTTATAGTCTATTTCTGGTCCTTTAAGACGTCCTTATTCTTTGCGATATAGTCAATAAGCGAAACAACTGTGAGCACAAGTGCCACATAAATGAGGATTGTTCCAAGGATATTTAACCAGCCAAGCTGCAGATTGATATTAAAAATAATAACAATAACCATAAGCATCTGGAAGGTTGTCTTAAACTTTCCCCAGTAGCTTGCTGCAATGACAATTCCATTGTCTGATGCAACGAGTCTGAAGCCGCTTATGATAAACTCTCTTGCAATGATAATAAGCACAACCCATACAGGGATAAGCTTTAAATCAACAAGGCATATCATTGCAGAGCATACAAGCAGCTTGTCTGCAAGCGGATCCATAAACTTGCCGAAATTTGTAACAAGATTGTATTTTCTTGCAATTTTTCCGTCAGCCATATCGGTCAGACTTGCAATGATAAATATCGCAAGTGCTATATAATTTCCGTATCCGTCAAAAAACGGTGAAATAAGGAAAAATACAAAAAACGGAATAAGTATCACTCTTAAGATTGTAAGTTTGTTTGGTAAATTCATTTTACAAGTTCTCCTATCAAATCATATTCATACGCACCGGTCACCATAACCTTGCATATATCACCGGTCATAAGTGTCTCATCAGTGTTGATGAATATATATCCGTCAACATTCGGTGCATCTCTGTATGTACGGCCGATATAAGCATTTTCATCAGCCACCTTGCCCTCTATGAAAACATATAATTCTTTACCCTTTAGTGTCTCATTTTTATCAAAAATGACCTCTTCCTCAAGCTCCATGACATCTGCCTGCCAGTCAGCCTTTATATCCTCATCTATCTGATCAGGCATTGCAGCTGCCTTTGTGCCCTCCTCCGGGGAATACGTAAAGGCTCCCAGACGGTCAAACTCCATATCATTTACAAACTGCATAAGCTCCTCGTGATTATCCTGTGTCTCACCCGGGAAGCCACATATAAGTGTGGTCCTTAGTGTGATATCAGGTATTCTCTCACGCAGCATTCTGATACGCTCCATAAGCTCAGCCTTTGTTGTTTTTCTACCCATGCGCCTTAAAATATCGTCATTGCAGTGCTGGATTGGCATATCCAGATAATGGCATACCTTCTCATCCTTTATCATGGACTCTATAAGCTCATCGTATATCTCCTCGGGATAGCAGTACATAATCCTTATCCAGAACAGCCCGCTTATCTTGTTGAGCTCATCCAAAAGCTTATGAAGTGACTTCTCACCATACAAATCCACTCCGTAAAGTGTGGTCTCCTGGGCAACAAGTATAAGCTCCTTTGCTCCCTGCTCCACAAGGCTCTTCGCCTGTTCTATCAAATCCTCCATCGGCACACTTCTGTAACGACCTCTGACAGATGGAATGACACAGTAGGTACAGTTTTTATTGCAACCCTCTGCTATCTTAAGGTAAGCGAAATGCCCTCCTGTGGTGACAATACGCTTTGTCTTTATGCTGGGAAGCCCCTCTAAGGTGTGCAGATTGCTGTATCTGTGTTTTTCAAGTGTCTCATGGACAGCTTCAACTATAGTATCATATGAATTGGTGCCAAGTATGGCATCAACCTCTGGGATTTCCTTAAAAATCTCATCCTTGTATCTTTGTGCCAGACAGCCTGTCACAATAAGTGATTTGCATTTGCCTGTCTCCTTATACTGAGCCATCTCGAGAATTGTATTGATACTCTCCTCCTTTGCATCACCTATGAAGCAGCAGCTGTTTACGATAATGATATCAGCCTGCGTCTCATCATCGGTCATCTCAATGCCGTCATTTGCAAGCATGCCTATCATATACTCTGAATCCACAAGGTTTTTATCGCATCCAAGCGAAATAAATAATAATTTCATAGTACCTCTCAAATGTAAGTATTTACAATTAAAGGGAAAGACAAAACAGCCTTTCCCCTCCTAGATTAAGCCTCTTCGCCTTCGTTTAAATCCTCATCATCTGAGACGATTCTGACAGCTCCCGTGTACAGCTCCTCTACAGCAATAGATAATGGCTTATTGCACTTAGGGCGTGCGATAAGTGGTTCTGCACCATCAATAATCTGGCGTGCACGCTTTGCTGCGGCAATAACGATAGAATAACGGCTGTTTACTACCGGCTCTTCACCTATCTCTACATTGTTGTTTACTACCTTCATTAACTCTACATACGATGGATGTATCATATTATTTAACTCCTTTCGAAAAGCTTAAAAGCTCTTTTCTCATTTTATTTATAAAATCTATATTTGATGATACAAGATAATCCTGATTCTTTTTTGTGTCGTCAGAGCTGTGGATGATATCATTCACAAGCTCTACACAATCGTCAAGCTTATCATTTACCACTAAATAATCATATTTCTCTATGCCTAAAGACTCCTCATATGCTCTTGAAAGTCTCTGTGCACAGACCTCTTTTGTCTCTGTGCCTCTTCCTACAAGCCGGTCCCTAAGCTCATCTGCACTCGGCGCTGACACAAACATAAGCACCGTATCAGGAAACTGCTTCTTTATCTTTAAAGCTCCCTGGATTTCTATCTCAAGAATCACATTCTTTCCGGCGCTAAGCTGCTCATTGACATATGACTTTGGTGTGCCGTAGTAATGATCTACATACTTGGCATACTCAAGCAGTCCATCTGCCTTTATCATCTGTTCAAATTTTTCCTCTGAGATAAAGAAATACTCTCTGCCATGCTCCTCACCCGGCCTTGGACCTCTGGTCGTGGCTGATACGCTCAGTGCATAATCATCACCATGCTTTGCCATAAGCTCCTTCATGATAGTACCCTTTCCGGAACCCGAAAAGCCTGAAAAAACAACTAATTTTCCTGTGTTACTCATCACAATCTCCTAAAATTACTCAATATTTTGAATCTGTTCCCTGACCTTTTCTATATCAGTTTTAAGACTGATGCCTGTGTCAGAAATCTTAAGATCATTGGACTTTGAAAGGATGGTATTCGCCTCACGGTTCATCTCCTGTGCGAGGAAATCAAGCTTTCTTCCCACACTGCCACCGGCATTTAACGAATCCTTCATGGAAAGGATATGGCTTTTGAGCCTGACTGTCTCCTCATCCACACAGATCTTGTCCGCAAAAATAGTGACCTCCTGGGCTATTCTTGAATCATCAAGCTGATTGTCTGCAAGCAGCTCTCTTAGTTTTTCCTCAAGACGCGCACGGTATTCGACAATAATCTGTGGCGAACGCTCCTCAATGAAATCAACATATGATACCATATTATCGAGCTTTTCGCAAAGGTCTTTTTTAAGATTTTCTCCCTCGCGCACGCGGCTTTCAACAAATGGCTCAAATGCACCGCGAAGAGCCTTCTCAAGACTGCTCCACATCTCATCCTCATCTACAGGCTGTTCCTCCATCGCAAATACCTCCGGATATCTCGACAGCGTGCTCACTCTTATATCATTCTCCAGTCCGAATTCCTCCGCCATCTGATTCAGATACTTAAGATATTCTCCCGCGAGAGCCTTATTATACTGCAATGAGAGATTATTTTCTGTAAAATCCTCATATGTGATATAAATATCAACCTTGCCACGCTCTATGTACTCCTTAAGCAGAGTCCTTATTGCACTCTCGAAGAAATTGAGCTTTTTAGGCATCTTGATATTGACATCCAGATATCTGTGATTTACAGATTTTACCTCAACTGTAATCTTACGGCTTGCATCTGCGTACTCGTATCTGCCAAAGCCGGTCATACTTTTAATCATAATTTTTCCTTTCGCATATGCATAGATGAGTTTATTATATAACTCCTTGAGATTTTCGTCAAATATATTATAATATAAATATTCATGATTATAAATATTCAGCAACTTAGAATATTTATAGGAAATAAGGAGGAACATCATGGCTTTAGACGGAATAGTCATTTCAAATATAGTTGCAGAGCTAAACAGCACGATACTAAACTCAAAAATCAGTAAAATCGCAGAACCTGAGGCAGATGAGCTGCTTCTTACCCTAAAGGGACCAAACGGCTCGTTCAGGCTTTCGATGTCTGCAAGTGCATCGCTTCCATTCATCTACCTGACACCCACCAATAAGGTAAGCCCCCTCACTGCCCCTACATTTTGCATGGTTTTAAGAAAGCATATAGCAAACGGACGCATCACAAAAATTTACCAGCCGGGCATGGAGCGTATCATAAACTTTGAAATCGAGCACTTAAACGAGATGGGCGATCTATGCCACAAGGTGCTTATTATCGAGCTGATGGGCAAATATTCAAACATCATCTTTACCGACTCCGATGGTACGATAATAGACAGTGCCAAGCGTATTCCCGCATCCGTAAGCTCTGTGCGTGAGGTGCTTCCGGGCAGAGCCTACACTATCCCAGCGACACAGGAGGATAAATATAATCCTCTGACTGTAGATTCGAAGCAGTTTGTTGATATTATATCAGCAAAGCCGCTTACTGTTTCAAAGGCTATATACTCATCCTTTTCCGGCATCAGCCCCCTTGTGGCAAATGAGCTGGCTCACAGGGCAGGCCTTGACGCGGACTCCCCTGTAGCTGCCTACTCACACGATGAGCTTTTGCACCTGGGAAGCAACTTCACATGGATGATGGAGGACATAAAAAATAATCGTTTTACGCCGAATATCGTGCGTGACGGCAATGAACCAAAGGAATTTTCTTCAATAGAGCTGACTCAGTATAGCGATTTAACGGTCACAAAATATGAATCCATATCAGAGGTTTTAGAGCTTTACTACTCTGAGAGAAACACCTATACACGTATTCGCCAGAAGTCAGCCGACCTGAGAAAACACGTAAATACCCTCCTGGAGCGAAACCAGAAGAAATATTCCCTGCAGATGAAGCAGCTTAAAGACTCTGAAAAACGCGAAAAGTACAAGGTATACGGCGAGCTTATCAACGCATTCGGCTACGGACTTACACCGGACGACAAGTTTCTTGAAGCTGCAAACTATTATGATGACAACAAAATCATCAAAATCCCTATCGACAACACAAAAACTCCTGCCGAGAACGCGCAGAAATACTTTGACAAATACGGAAAGATGAAACGTACTGCCGAAGCATTGAACGAGCTGATTCTTGAAACAAAAGGCCAGATAGACCATCTCGAATCAATTCAGAATTCACTGGATATCGCTTTAAGCGCTGACGACCTCGTCCAGATAAAGGATGAGCTGATAGAATATGGTTTTATCAAAAAAGGAAAGGGTTCAAAGAAACAGAAGGTAAAGAGCAAACCCTTCCACTATATCTCATCAGACGGCTTTGATATGTACGTTGGCAAAAACAACTACCAGAACGATGAGCTCACCTTCAAGCTGGCAACCGGAAACGACTGGTGGTTCCATGCCAAGGGCATGCCCGGCTCACATGTCATTGTAAAAGCTGAAAACAAAGAGCTGCCGGACAGCACCTTTGAGGAGGCCGGCAAGCTCGCAGGCTACTACTCAAAGGGCAAAAATGCCGACAAGGTAGAGATAGACTATCTGCAAAAGAAAAATGTCAAAAAGCCAAACGGTGCCGCAGCCGGCTTTGTCGTGTATTACACAAACTATTCTCTCACGATTCACCCGGATATATCCGATATCAGGCAGATTGAGTAAGCAGATTATACTTATTTCATAACAATTTCATAACCATTCCAAAACCCTTAAAGTAAAAAGCTGATATACACATGCATAGTCCTGCATGCGATATCAGCTTTTATTTTAGCCATTTAAGCTCATCACAGATTCATCCTCTTTAATTGTTCTTTTGCAAATTCATCCATTTTCTTTTTCAGTATTCTGTTTTCCGCTGTACAAAGCGCCGGGTCTGCTTCAAGCACCTCATCCACCATCTCAGATGCTTCCTTTAGCACATCGCTATCCTGATACACATCCGCAAGAGCAAACGCAAGTTCTCCACTCTGCCTGATTCCAAAGAAATCCCCGGGACCTCTGAGCTTTAAATCCTCACTTGCTATATAAAAGCCATCATTTGATTTATTTAGTATCTCCAGACGTTTTTTTGATTTCTTTGAATTTGACGAATTGATGAAAATGCAATACGACTGTGCATCCCCCCTGCCTACACGGCCTCTTAGCTGATGAAGCTGTGCAAGTCCAAACCTGTCTGCATTTTCTATCATCATGACAGTTGCATTTGGCACATTTACACCAACCTCCACGACTGTTGTGGACACAAGCACCTGCGACTCATTATTTGCGAAGCGCTGCATCACCTCATCCTTTGCCTTGCTCTTCATCCTGCCGTTAAGCACATCTACCGTGATATCCTTTGGCAGTGCCGCTTTAAGCACATTTGCATAGTCTGTAACATTTTCCCCCTCCGAGTTTTCGGTTTCCTCTACAAGAGGGCATATAACATACGCCTGATGGCCGGCTCTCACCTGCTCCTCGATGAAGCTGTAGGCCTTTGGCCTGAATGCCGTGCCAACCACACAGTTCTTGATCGGAAGCCTCTTTGCCGGCACCTCATTTATGACAGAGATATCCATATCACCGTATATGATTATTGCTAACGTACGCGGTATCGGAGTGGCACTCATCACAAGTATATGTGGCTTTCTTCCCTTATCCGAGAAGCTCTCTCTCTGCTTCACGCCAAATCTGTGCTGCTCATCTGTGATAACAAGCGACAGATTGGAAAAATCCGCTTTCTCCTGTATGAGCGCATGAGTGCCTATAATAAGCGCATTTTTCTCGTTTTCAAGGCTCGCATAGGCTTCTCTTTTCTGTTTTGCCGTCATGGAGCCGGTAAGAAGCACAACAGGACTGTCAAGTCCAAACTGACCAACCAGTGAGCAAAACGTCTCATAATGCTGGTTTGCAAGCACCTCTGTCGGAGCCATTATGGCAGACTGATAGCCACATTTTGACGCCCACGCCATAAGAAGAAAAGCAACAATCGTCTTTCCTGAGCCCACATCGCCCTGAATAAGCCTCTGCATCACATAAGGACTTTTAATATCCTGCTTTATCTCATCTATTGTCTTCTTCTGCGCGCCTGTCAGCTCATACGGAAGCTTCTCAATCAATCCGTCTATAAAAGCATCATCCGTAAACTCAAACTCATTTTTGTCCTTCTGCTGCTTTTTATTCTGATACCGCATACCCATGATAAAGAGAAAAAACTCATCAAAAACAAGCCGTCTTCTTGCCTCCACGAGCGCGTCAAAGTCATCAGGAAAATGTATCTGCTTCATGGCATAATTGTACTCGCAAAAGCCGTACCTGTGCCTTATATCCTTAGGCAGATAATCTGACAGCAGTGTATCATGTGACAGAGTCTCCTTTATCGTCTTCACTATCAGATTGTTTGTCACACCGCTTGTCACGGAGTACACAGGCTGCAGTGTATCGCGTATAGCCTCGTACTTTTGCACCTCATACACCACAGGCTGCTCCATGACATATCTGCCGCCCTTTGGCTTAATATGTCCGTAAAATATAAGATGTCTCCCCTGCACAAGCTGTGCCTTAAGGTATGGCATACGGTACCATACCAGCTGTATCATATGCCCGGGCGAACCGATATCCTGCAATGTAATCTGCATTCTCGCTGTATTTTTCACAACAGGTGCCTTTTTAATCACAGCATGGATGGCATAGGTGCTGCTTACATTTACATTATTCAGTTCATCAATATCCGTTATTTCCGGAAACTTTACATAATCCCGGGGAAAATGAAGGAGTATATCACCAACGGTGTATACTCCCATTTTAGCAAATGCTTTTTGTGTTTTTTCCCCGATTCCCTTAACCGCGGTAATCGGTGAAGCTATATCCATATTTGCTCCTAAATATAATAAATATCATTTATATTCTTTAAAAGGCTTTACTCTACAGAAATAACATAATAGTAGATTGGCTGTCCGCCATCGTTGACCTCAACCTCTACATCAGGATATTTCTCTTCGATTGCTGCCGCTAGCTCATTAGCTGAGTCCTCATCAGAATCGCTTCCGAAATAGATGCTGACAATCGCTGAATCCTCATCTACCATGGCATCTACCATCTCAAGCGTGGTAGCCCTTAAGTCTGTTCCAACAGAAAGGATGCTCTTGTCTCCGATTCCCATGAAGTCGTTCTGTTTGATGGTTTTTCCGTCAATCTCAGTATCGCGGACTGCATATGTCACCTGTCCTGTCTTGACATTTTCTATCTCAGCTATCATCTGCTCTTTATTCTCCTCGGCGCTGTGGTCAGGGATATAATTTACGAGTGCTGTGATACCCTGCGGAATAGTCTTTGTAGGGATAACAATAATCTGTTTATCTTCAACAAGGTCTACTGCCTGGTTTGCAGCCATGATGATATTCTTGTTGTTTGGCAGGATAAATACTGTCTTTGCATTTACATGCTCGATAGCGTTGAGCATATCCTCTGTGCTAGGGTTCATGGTCTGACCACCCTCTATGAGATAGTCCACTCCAAGGCCTCTAAACACTTCATTCATGCCTTCTCCGATTGAAACAGATACAAAGCCCATTTCCTTTGCAGGCATGTTACTTATCTTTTCATCAGCCTGAGCAGCTTCATAAGCCTCTTCCTCAGCCTTCTGCTGTGCTGCAAGCTTCTGTGAATCCTTGATGAGCTTTTCCTGATGCTCCTCACGCATATTGTCGATCTTTATCTTGCTGAGTGAGCCGAAGGTAAGTGCCTTCTGCAGTGCAAGTCCAGGGTCGTTTGTATGTACGTGAGTCTTTACGATCTCATCGTCAGCTACAACGACTATAGAGTCACCGATTGACTCGAGGAATGCCTTGTATGCGTGCTCCTCATTGTCTGACATTGGCGCATTGAGTACAATAATAAACTCTGTGCAGTAACCAAACTTAATCTCTGCCTCTGTCTCAGCCGAAATCTTTGCAGGAGCTGCTCCTGTTGGTGCGCCCTCGATTGTATAATCAATCTCCTTGCCGATAAGGGCATCATATGCTCCCTTTAATACCTGAACAAGTCCCTGTCCGCCCGAATCCACAACACCTGCCTGCTTTAATACTGGAAGCATCTCCGGTGTCTGGTCAAGCACATACTCAGCCTGCTTTATAACCTCTTCAACAAATGTGACAACATCCTCTGTTTCGTCTGACAGCTCCAGAGCCTTTTCTGCTGCGCCCTTTGCCACTGTGAGGATAGTTCCCTCCTTAGGCTTCATAACTGCCTTGTAAGCTGTCTCAACCGCCTTCTGGCATGCCTCGCAAAGAATAGTGACATCTATTTCATCGTATTCCTTTATAACCTTGCAGAAGCCTCTGAAAAGCTGTGATAAGATAACACCCGAGTTTCCTCTGGCACCTCTTAAAGAGCCTGATGAAATAGCCTTTGCAAGCTCTGCCATGGTAGGATTTGTGAGCGAGCTGACCTCCTTGGCCGCAGACATGATTGTCATTGTCATATTTGTTCCGGTATCACCATCCGGTACCGGGAATACATTCAGCTCATTTATCCAGTCTTTCTTTGAATCAAGATTCTTGGCTCCCGCAAGAAACATCCTTGCAAGGAGCTTTGAATTAATGCTTGTGATCTCCACTTTTTGTAGTCCTCCTTAATCAATTACCCTTACGCCCTCAACGTAAATATTGATCTTTGCAATTTTCATTCCTGTAAATGACTCAACCTTGTACTTAACCGTCTCGATAAGATTGTCCGAAACAGTGCCGATCGAAATACCATACGCTACTATTACATGAAAATCAATGGTAATTTCGTTGTTCTCATCTACCTTTACATTTATTCCATGGTTCAGGTAATCTCTCTTTAAAAGCTTTACAAGACCATCCTTCATGTTGACCGCTGCCATGCCTACTATTCCAAAGCACTCTACAGCTACAGAGCCTGCATAGGTTGCAATAACATCTGTATCAATTAAAATTTGTCCATATTGGGTATCCATCTGTCCCTTCATAATATATACCTCCATCATATTGTGACGTAGCTAATGTTATTATACCTTTTTTTTCACAAAAAGCAAATATTTTTATATTTTATCCTTGCATTCTTTATTTTAATCTGATAGAATACATTTGTTGTGAGCTTAAGAGTATGGTAAGCTTAGTGAAATGCAAGGAGGTGCAATATCATGGCAAAATGTGCAATTTGTGAAAAAGGTGTTCATTATGGAAATAATGTCAGCCATTCTCATAGAAGATCAAATCATGTTTGGAAGTCAAACATTAAGAAGGTTTCTTGCAAGGTCAATGGAGTTCCACAGAAGTTATATGTATGTACTTCATGTTTAAGATCTGGCAAAGTTGAGAGAGCTTAGTCTTTATTTTTGAATCTTTTGAATTTTAAAGGACATCCGTTTGGATGTCCTTTTTATTTGCTCACATATATGAAATTAATCCTGCTTATCGTCCTCTGCCTCGTCTACCTTTACATCGTCGAGATTAAGGTCATCATTTTTCCCCTTTGAGAAGCGGCTTACAATGTCCGGCACCATATCAAGAATCTTTGTCATGCCGTCCTGATTCTTTACATTGACAAGCTTTGTCTGTCCATTCTGGATAACGAGCACTGCACTTGGCTGAATCTTTCCGCCCATACCGCCGGCTCCGTTATTTTTCTTTTCTGCCGAAAATGCTCCTGCTGCCACTCCAAACGACACATCCACAAGCGGAAGTATGATAGTATCCCCTATATGAATCGCATCACCTACTACAGTCTTTGTAGTGATAAAGCTGTCCATCCCCTTGAAAAGTGACTCTACTGTGTTATTGAAACTATTATCTGCCATAATATCTTCCTCCTATCTGCTTATCCTATTATATAATCTGCGGCAGTTTTTATCAAATAAAATTCTAAGTGTTGCCGCTAAAATACTTATTACTATCACATGCCCCTTTATATCAAAGCTGCCCTTTGCATATGGATTTTCACTCTCGAAATCAGGTGTAATCCGCCATCTGTTTGTATAGCCGACAGGAAAGCATGCTAAAATACCTAATGAAATGCCTGTTGTATCCGGCGAGCCGGTTGAATAAACCATTGTAAGCTTAAGCCTCCTTGGGCATATTCTTTTAAGAATGATAAAAAGCTCTTTTTTCAGATGTGAAAAAGCAGCTTTATTTCTCTCATCACTGTATTCTCTTTTTAGCTTATAGATACAGTTTTTTATTTTTTCTGACTTATCTTTAAATTGCTTTTTATGTGGCTTTTTATACGTTTTTTGATGAGTGAGCTTGGTTTGTTGTTTTATATGCTGATTCTCATCAGTTACTGTCCTTTGCTCATTATGAGTCTGTGCTGTGCTTTCATTCTCTGTCTGTTCATCTGCGACATGTTCTGACTCATCTGCCGGTATTTTAGGCTCATCTCCGGTGTTTTCACTGACTTTATCTTCTGTTTCAGTTTTAGTTGCCTCATCCATATCGTCATCATCCAAAGCCTCATAATTATCAAACAGCTTCTTCTTCACAAAAGCAAACCTTATATATCCGTCAGTCTCTTGTGCATACTCTATATGAAGTGCAAACAAATGAAAAAGCCATGACGCATGTGCTTTTGCTCTTATGTCTGTATTGTCAAAGCTTCCGACAGCCCTGTACTTGACCGGCACAAACAGTACGCAAAGCAGCGCTGTAAGTATAAGAGCAAGCACTACAAGGAGTATGATGCCTATGACCTTTAAAATCGTAAATATCATATATCTATTTCCTCCGTCTGCTCTTTAAATAGCTCTTCACATCTGTTTTACCTGTATTTTCGTATGTCTCCCTAACAATATCACAGGCCAGCAAAAGTGCCTCATCATAATTACCCGCTACTGCGATTATGTGCAGATTCTTCTTCGGATATCCCTTTTGCAGCAATTCTCTTGTCGGAATGATATCCAAAAGATTTTCCTCATTTGACGGAAACGTGATGATGTATGTGTGAAGCATGCCGGCATTATGCTCTATCTTCCACTTGATTTTCTTTATCTTTCCGGTAACAGACTCTCCTACAAATAAATCCTCATACCATTTCATTCCAAAACCTCAAAAAGCAGTTTTTTAAACTGCTTTTTAATAATACTAATAATACTTGTGTGTCCCCCATAAGTTGCTTTTCTTTAAATCCAGGTACTCATTGTAAGCCTTCTCAAGTATCTGCTTCTCATTTGCAAACTTGAGCAGATGATATGCCTCGTGATACTTGTAAAACCCTGAATCCATGAAATACTCTTCTCTTTGCGGTTTACTATAATAACTTTCGCCCATCATAAGATACCAGTGTACATCCTTTTCCACTGTATCATGTGGCACGGTAAAAGAATAGTGGCTCTTACCCACGTATTGGATTATCGTTGCACTGGCACCAGTCTCCTCTTTCACTTCACGGATTGCAGTGTCCTTGTACTCTTCATCAGATTCCACAGTTCCCTTGGGCAGTACCCACCCCTCGTACCTGTTCCTGTAGTTCTTGTATAAGAGTAATATTTTGCCACGAAAGATTACCACACCGCCACAGCTCGTTGCTTCTATCATTGCCATTCCTCCAAGTGTGGTTTAAACGCTATCTGTCAGTTCAAGCGAAATATGAACGATAACGTCTGTCATTACACTTAAGTATAACCTACTTCTAAAAAAAGTGCAACAAGCCTATTCATTGAAATATTTATCAAATACCTTTTTTGCCACCGGCACAGCATATGTGCTTCCGGCACCCGAATCCTCCACAACTACTGCGATTGCCAGATCATTGTAGCCGTCCTTTTTTCCATAGCCCACAAACCAGGCATTGGTCTGATCTGTAGAATCTGATACCTGGGCAGTTCCGGTCTTTCCAAAGACCTCATAGCTCTGATCGCTTAGCTTTGCGCCTGTTCCATCAGATACCACTGCTGCCATAAGATTCTGGAGAAAAGCTGCCTGATCCTTTGACATAATCTGCTTGTATGAAGCCGGTTTATTCTGCTCCACAAGCGCCCCGCTCGCATTTTCCGTATGGTCTACCAGATATGGCCTCATCAGATTTCCATCATTGCAGATTGCACCGGCAATCATGCACATGTGAAGCGGTGAAACAAGCGTGTTTCCCTGACCTATCGTGGTCTGCATGGTCAGAGCTGACGAAGCATTGTTATCCAGTGCAAATTTACTCTTTTTTGAATCAAAGGCTATGGGCAGATTCTTATTGAAAAGCATATCGTCACACAAGGTATTAAGCTTATTGTTGTCCACCAAAAGACCTATATTGGAAAAGGACGAGTTGCATGACTTTGCAAACGACTTTGTTAAATCCTCCTGTCCGTGTGATTTATTGCCGGCGCAGTGGATTGTAAAGCCGTCCTTTGTAATACTGCCGTCACAATCAAAGCTGTAGTCGTTGTATGTAGACGGATTTTCGTTATAATACTCAAGTGCTGTAAAAATCTTAAACACTGAGCCCGGAGCATACTGTCCCTGTGTTGCCCTGTTATAAAGAGAAGTGCTGCCCTCACCGTTTACGCTCTCCCAGTCACTTGCTATGGTGTTTGGGTCATAATCAGGCTTTGACACCATAACTGCAATCTTTCCTGTTTTCGGCTCAATTGCAATGACAGCACCTTCATAGTCGTCAAGTGCATTATATGCAGCCGCCTGTGCTTCGTAATCCAGTGTGGTTACGACATTATCACCGGTATTTTTCTTACCGCTTATATCATTTACTATCTGGTCAAGGAAAAACTCATGTGAGCGAAGCAATGAGAAATTTTCCTGCTTTTCAAGCCCGGCCTTACCGTTTACGGCAAAGCCTGCCACATGCGCAAACATCCTGCCGTCAGGGTATTCCCTTGTCTCAGATGCATCTGAACCTACCTTTGTCTGTGCTATGACATGTCCATCCTTAGTCTGTATCTCGCCCCTCACTACGTTCTTAGAGAAAAGATCCTGCAGCGAATTGTATGGACTGTTGATGAATTCGTCGCTTTTTACAAACTGGAAATATAAGAAATAACCTATCAATCCAACAAAAACTATAAGAAAAAAATATGTAACAACCGCATACTCTCTATTTCTGTGTCTTCGTGCTGTTTTTGCCGCCTGCTGCCGGTTGTCTCCTTCTCTGTTGACTTCCCTGCGCCCCTGGCTCTTTAGCTGTCTGCTTTTGTCTGTTTTTTGTCTCATGGTCCTTTCGTCTCTTGTCATCTATATTTCTCCTTTTTTCAGGGGCTGCCTGCATAATATACATGCCCTGTATCATTCCAAAAATAATCATCGTAGATAGAAGCGAGCTGCCACCGTAGCTCACAAGCGGCAGTGTCACACCGGTCATCGGTATAAACTTGGTTGAGCCGCCGACAGTTAAAAGCACCTGAAGCGCATATACACTGCCAAGTCCCAGCGCCACATACTTGTAAAATGCATCCTTCATCTGCATGGAAAGATTAAATATCATAAGAAAGCAGCTGACACAAACCATAATGAGGCAGACAGCAAATATACCGCCCATCTCCTCTGAGATAGCCGCTATGATAAAGTCTTTAGACACAATAGGTATCTTATTTGGCAGTCCCTGCCCCAGTCCAAAGCCAAACAGTCCGCCTGTACCTATGGCAAAGAGCGACTGGCACACCTGATAACCGGCCTTGTCTATGACAGAAAGAGGATCAAGCCATGCAACAATTCTGTTCTTCACATGTGAAAACAGATGATAACCAGCGTACATTCCAAGCCCCACAAACGCGAGTCCTCCGGCAAAAATATAAAACTTTTTTGTCGCAACATAAATCATGACCAGATATGTAAAGAAATACAAAAGTGCTCCACCTAGATCATTTGATGCAACAAGTATCAGCACAAACACTGCCGATACGCCGCTTGTTATGGCAAGCTGCTTTAAATCAGTTGATTTATACAGCATGGATGCTATAAAAAATACAAAAAGTATCTTCACAAACTCAGACGGCTGAATCGAAACAGGGCCAAAGGTCAAAGAGAGCTTTGCTCCCCTGCTCGCCACTCCTACCACAAGCACCGACAAGAGTCCAACTATTCCTACTCCTGCATATGTCCATGTCAATTTTCGAAACATCGTGCCTTTTTGCATGATAAGCGGTATTAAAAACGCAAATATCGTTCCGGCAAGCACAAAAACAAACTGCCTTAATGCCTTGTCAAACGAAATTCTCGTTAGAATAATCATGCTAATACAAAGCATCATCACCATATTGTTGAGCACAAGCTCTGAGGCATTCTTATAAAACTTATGATAAATCAAATAAATTGATTCAAAAAGCACAAGCTGTGCTATATAAAATCCTATTATCTTTGTATCCATTGTCGTGACAAAGAGCACCAAAAAACCATCTAAATGAATCAGAAACATATAAAATCTCTGCAGATTATATATATGCCTCTGCTTTTTCGGCTTGTCGGGATACTTGAATAAATGAAAGCATAAAAAAGTATATATGAGAAAAAGTATTATCATAATATACTTGGAAAGCTGTACTATCAGATGTACCATGTTATTCTACTCCTCTTTTGTAATGTCCGTTTGTATATTCAGCTACCTTATCATCCATAACCGCCTTAATCTGCTTTGGAGTCTCGATTGTAAAGCTGTATCTAAAACTTCTGATACCTGCCTCCTTAAGCTTACTTATGTTCTTTGTGAGCATCGTAGGCAGTGAATTATATATTGTATTATAGCACTCCTTACAGTTGTTACAAACTGCAAAGGATTTATTGTATCTGTCCTTTAAATATATAAGCTTTTGCTTTTTATCACAGCCCTTTGTATTTTTGTGCACACAGTTGGCGGTGGTCATAAGCGGATAATATCCATAGACTATCATCTGCGAGCCTATATTGTTTCTATGCATAATCTCCTTTGAATTGAGCTCAAGCGGCACTGTGTCACCACTTACTCCGTGCTCAAAAAATACACTCCTTGAAACATCATTAAAGGTATACATATTGTGGTCTAAAATAACTTTTTTCCCTGTAAACAGATTTTCTGTCAGATAAAGTTCCTCGTAATTTTTCACAACAAAGCCCTCGAAGCTTACCTTATCAAGCTCTTTTGCGATAGATACAAAATAATCAGATGAATCTGCCCTGAATATCGTAGGCAGCATGAGATACACCTTCTTATTTCGCTTTGTAAGGCTTTTCACATCATCTGCAAACTGCTGTATCAGAGTCTTCCTGTCATACATGTCAAAATCCAGATAAAAAACATCAAAGCATTCATAGCTAATAAGTGTATCAAGCTGCGCGCGTGTCATACACGAGCATATGGTGGTGTAATCCTTTGCATTTACAGCTCCATCTTCATGTGTTGCGTCGCTTTTTACGACATGTTCAGGGAGCTCACACATACTTGATATATCAGCATATCGTGCGTCATCCCTGTAATACTTTTTCAACAGCTTATCACAAAGCCCTGAAATTGCATCACGCCGCAGCTTGTTTAGTGCTCCGTTCGGCACAAAGACGTTTTCTCCGATTTGAGCTTTAATATGTGAAAACTCAAAGTCTGTATCACCGGTTTTGTTTATCCTGTCGATAGCGGCCTTTTTATCTAGCGGTGCCTTAAGTGCGGCACTGACAGGTTCTATTGAAGCTTTGTATGTCACATCACCTCTTTTTACAGTGAGGCTTCCGGGCTCCCCCTCTCTTAAAACAAGCTCTCCCTCTATCGAAAGCTTTCTTTTTTCAGGCGAAGGCTCTGCAGCATTTGAAACGAAATTAGGCTTCACATAAGTCACCATATCAGAGCCATTGTGGTCGAAATAATACCTGTCTGTGAAACCACAGCGGTTTCCAAGTGCCTTTATCCTGTCATAATCAGCATCGGTAACAGGCTTCATACTGTCGATATAGCTTCTGTAGTATTTTACCACTCCGCATGCATACTCAAGCTGCTTCATACGTCCCTCAATCTTGAGCGAATAAACACCTGCATCATGCAGCTTGTCAAGAGCCTTTATACCACACATATCCTTAAGGCTTAAAATGTATTCATCCTTTTTGCCCTCCACGGTATACGGCAGTCTGCACGGCTGTGCACAGCGGCCTCTGTTTCCGCTTCTACCACCTAAAATACTGCTGAAAAGGCACTGTCCCGAATACGAATAGCACAATGCTCCGTGCACAAAGGCTTCAAGCTCCATGCCTGTTTCCTCATGTATGCGCTTCATCTCGGCAAGAGAAACCTCCCTTGCCATGACCACACGCGTCACTCCAAACTGTGAAAGAAAACGCACTCCGTCTGCTCCAGTCACCGTCATCTGTGTACTCGTATGTATCTCCATTGACGGAAAATATTCATGGATAGCCTTCACCACTCCAATATCCTGCACTATCACTGCATCAAGCCCTCTTTTGTAGTACACAAGCAGGTAGTCGTAGAGCTTTGATAACTCACTGTTTTTAATCAGCGTATTGACCGTCAGATACACCTTTACTCCTCGTAAATGCGCAAAATCAATTGCCTCTAAAAGCTCCTCTTCTGTGAAATTATTGGCATATGCCCTGGCTCCAAACATGCTTCCGCCCACATACACAGCATCGGCGCCGCTTTCTATCACGCCCTTAAATATCTCAAGGTTGCCTGCCGGTGCAAGCAGTTCAAAATCTTTATTTCTCATATATTTCCTCATATAGATGCTCATTTGATATCATATAAACCTGCAATAAAATAGGGAACAGTGTACGATAACTGTTCCCCTTTTATTGCTATTTATCGCTACTGTCATTTGCCCCTTTAGAAGCATGTGCAGATTTTTTAACAGGCTTTTTTCCATCAAGAAGTGACTCCTCAAGAGTTGCCTCAAGTCTCGCCTTGTTGAGTAAAAGCTCTTTGTTTTGTGCCTCAAGCTCCTTCATGCTTGCCTCAGCATTCTCGGTCTTTACCTGATTGGAAATTAAATCATGCTTTAAATCGTATATTTCCTTATCCTTATTCTCTATATCACCCTCGAGCTTTTCGACAAGTGCCTTTGCCTTGAAATAATCATCCGCAATATTGAGCTCGATAAGTGTGCTCTTCATATTGCCCGGAAGATGCTTATACTCATCCATATCATCAAACTCTGCAATCTTGTTGTTGATGTATGCCGCAACCTTCTGTAAGTATTCCTCATTCTCATATCCTGACAGTGTGTAAACCTTTCCGTCTATTACCACCTCGGCATTTGTTTTTGCAGACATTTAATCATCCTCCGTTTTCACATTTATTCAAACCAGCTATATTAATATCAATTTCAATATCAAATACTTAATTATTATATGCCTTATAGATATAAATTGCAACTTTAAGCCCTTTTTCTCTCAAAATGCTCAAAGGCTAGTTCTGTAGCCACACGTCCTTTTGGTGTGCGGTTTATGAAGCCGTTCTTCACCAGATACGGCTCGTAAACATCCTCAATGGTTCCGGCATCCTCACCTATTGCCGCTGCAAGCGTATCAAGACCCACCGGTCCTCCCGCAAACTTGTCAATGATGGTGAGAAGTATATTTCTGTCGTTTAAATCAAGTCCGTACTTGTCCACTTCCAAAAGATCCAGTGCAAAGCTTGCCACATCATAGGTGATTTTGCCGTCATACTTGACCTGCGCAAAATCCCTGACACGCTTTAGCAGTCTGTTTGCAAGTCTTGGCGTGCCTCTTGAGCGTCTTGCCATCTCGTAGGCTCCCTTGTCATCTATCTCTACTCCAAGCACTTTTGCGGAATTGACGATAATATGCTTTAGCTCATCGACAGTGTAAAACTCCATGTGATTTACCACGCCAAACCTGTCCCGAAGAGGCGCTGAAAGCATACCCGCCCTCGTTGTTGCACCTACAAGTGTGAATTTTGGCAGGTTAAATCTGATTGACTTTGCAGACTCGCCCTTACCAATCATGATATCAATGGCGTAATCCTCCATGGCAGGATAGAGCACCTCCTCCACCTGACGGTTTAATCTGTGAATCTCATCGACAAACAGTATATCTCCCTCCGAAAGTCCGTTGAGTATGGCTGCCATCTCTCCCGGCTTACCTATTGCAGGACCGGAGGTCACCTTTATCTTTGTACCCATCTCATTTGCAATGATTCCAGCAAGCGTTGTCTTTCCAAGCCCCGGTGGTCCGTAAAACAGCACATGATCAAGCGCTTCGCCCCTTGATTTTGCGGCTTCAATATATATTTTTAAATTGTCCTTTATCTTCTGCTGACCGATATAGTCATCAAAATACATAGGACGCAGGGATTTCTCTATCTTTATGTCCTCTTCCTGCAATTGTGTGGAAATTACTCTTTTCACGTTTTGTTCCCCGTTTCTGTTTTAAGCTTACAGCTTTTATCAATCAGCCCATATTTTTGAGCGCAAGCTTCAGCACATCCTCTACATCCATATCCTCTGTGATATCAACCTTGGACACTGCCTTAAGACTCTCAGTAGATGAGTATCCAAGCGCATTGAGCGCCATGACAGCATCATTTTTCACAGTGCTGTTCATGGATACAGCAGCACCGGAAGTCTGATTCTCAAGCTTCTTTTCAAATGCATCCTCAAGCGACAGCTTGTCCTTTAAATCAAGTATCACTCTCTGAGCCGTCTTTGCACCTATTCCCGGTGCCTTTGATATAGCCTTTGAGTCGCCCGATAGAATCGCAAAACGTAAATCATCGGCAGGCAGAGTTGACAAAATCGCAAGGCCGCCCTTTGGTCCGATTCCGCTGACTGTAATCAGCAGCTTAAAGATTTCAAGATCATCCTTGCTCAAAAAGCCGTAAAGTATCATGGCATCCTCCCTGACACACAGGTAAGTGTAAATTTTTACATCCTCTCCCTCGTCAGGCAGCATATCAAAATACTGCGTCGGTATGTAAATGAGATAGCCTACACCTGCTGCCTCCACTACAATGCTGTCTATATTTTTTTCTGCAAGCTCTCCTTTTATATATGCATACATTGAATCCATTTGTTACTGTTTCGACTGTAGCCTGACACACAGGCATAAAACAGCAGCATCTCCTTTTATTATTAAATATACGTAGATTACAGCCCATTAAAACTATACATGAAAGCTGTCAGAAATTCTTAAAAGCACCTGTGAAGCTACTATTCCAATCACAAGTCCCGTGATGCATCCTGCCACAAGAAGCACCGGAATATAATACACTACGCTGTAGGTTGACAAAACTATAGCCGCAACTATTATCTGTCCTATATTGTGACACACTCCACCGACCAGGCTTATTGAAACCGAACTGAATTTATCTGATTTCTTAAGCAGGTACATAACGATAAAGCTTAGTATACAGCCTGCCAGTGAATATATTATACTGAATGCATTTCCAAACATAAAGCCCGAAAGCACCGCGCGAAATACACATAGCAGAAACGTCTCCATGGGTGCTGCTATATAAAGCATGATTACTGTCACTATATTTGTAAGTCCAAGCTTCACTCCCGGTATGCCTACCGCAAACGGTATAAGTGACTCAACATAGCTTAGCACCAGTGCCAGTGCCATAAGCATACCAAGATATGCAATCTTTCTGGTTTTCATTTATCTCATTCTTTCTATAAAAATGTTCGGGTATCACTTGGATATAGAATCTATATCGGATTTCGTGTCGCTTTTTACCGTCACAACAACCTTATTCGGCAGACAGATAATCGACTCTCCCTCCTTTGATATCGCCTTCTGCTTCACACACAGATGATCCGGACAGTCGGCAGAGGTCATATCCGCCACACCGCCCTTTATGACAAGAGTGTTAGTAACATCGCCATCGCCGTTTTTTATCTCAATTGTATCATCCTTTGAAAGCGGATATGTGCCATATGCCCTTCCATCGATAGTCACCTCGACACATGCATCGCTATCCGTATCCTGTCCCTTTAAATATACAAGCTTCCATATAAGAAGCAGAGCGACAGAGATAATTACAATAACCGATATCAGGATTATATCATTTCTGCCAAAACGCTTACGCATCCTCTTTTATCTCTCCCATATAGTAAAAGCCCCTGCACTCATCAAGCTTCACATTATAGATATTTCCAATCATATCCTCGGTACCCGGAAAATGTACGATTGAATTATTGTCCATACGTCCGGTCACATAGCCATCCTTCTGGTCATCCATCTCCTCTGCAAGTACCGGCACCACTTTGCCCTCATAGCATTTTGCCTTTTCTGATGAGATAGTCTGAACCTCCTTTAAGAGCCTGTCAAACCTGTCCTTGACCACATCATCCGGCACCTGATTCTCCATGGTAGCTGCGCGTGTGCCTGTTCTCTTTGAGTAAATAAATGTAAAAGCACTGTCATATCTGACCTGCTTAACAACATCCATTGTCTCAAGGAAATCCTCCTCAGTCTCTCCCGGGAAGCCCACAATGATATCAGTTGTGATTGCAATATCAGGAATCTGCTCACGAAGTCTCTTTACCTCGTCGAGATATTTTTCCTTGTCATAGTGCCTGTTCATCTCCTTAAGCACCCTTGAGCTACCTGACTGAAGCGGCAGATGCATATGCTTGCACACCTTGTCGCACTCCTTTATCGCCATAATCAGGTCATCGGATAAATCCTTTGGATGAGATGTCATAAAACGAATCCTCTTAAGTCCCTCAATCTTATTGACCTCGCGAAGAAGCTCTGCAAAGGTTATAGGATTGTCAAGAGTTTTACCGTATGAGTTGACATTCTGTCCGAGAAGCATTATCTCGCACACTCCGTCTGCAACAAGCTTTTCTATCTCTCTTATGATATCCTTAGGCTCCCTGCTTCTCTCACGACCTCTTACGTATGGCACGATACAGTAGCTGCAGAAATTGTTGCAGCCAAACATGATATTGACACCTGATTTGAAAGAGAACTTTCTCTTCACCGGCAGATCTTCGACAATCTGATTGGTATCCTTCCATATGTCAATCACCTGTGAGCCAGACTCGATATTGTTGCACAAAATCTCTGCAAACTTGAATATATTGTGGGTTCCAAATACGATATCTACAAACTTATAGTGCTTTTTGATATTTTCAACAACCTCCGGCTCCTGCATCATGCATCCGCAGAGAGCAATCTTCATCAGAGGATTCTTTTTCTTGTAGTTCTGCAGATATCCAAGCCTGCCATACACCTTATTATTGGCATTCTCACGTACGGTACAGGTGTTGTATACAATGAAATCAGAGTGCTCATCAGTTCCTTCCACGTAGCCTATCTGCTCGAGTATTCCGACAAGCTTTTCTGAGTCGCGGGCATTCATCTGACACCCGAATGTCTTTACAAAATAAGTCATAGGACGGCCGATTTCTTTAGATTTCTTTTCAACAAAATCCTTTGCCTTTGCCATGTAGTAATACTGCCTCTCAGGCTCATGTGCCGGTGGTGTCTTTGTTATATCTATATCGTAGCTCATGTTATATTATATTTCCTCTCAAATTAATTCTATGATACTTTACCTGACTATTCCCTGATCTGACCACTGCCGTAAATAATATATTTGTAGCTAGTCAGTGCTTCAAGCCCCATAGGTCCCCTTGCGTGAAGCTTCTGTGTGCTGATTCCTATCTCAGCTCCAAAGCCGAATTCATTTCCATCAGAAAATCTGGTTGAGGCATTTACATAAACGCATGCAGCATCTATCTCATTTAAGAACTTCTGTGCGTTGTCATAATCATTTGTGATGATTGCCTCTGAATGTGATGTGTTGTATCTGTTGATATGCTCGATTGCCTCATCAATGCTGTCAACAATCTTTACAGACATGATGTAATCAAGATACTCCATGCCCCAGTCATCGGAAGCCGCCTCTGTCACATCGTCTCTTCCGGCAAGAATTGCCTGTGCTCTTTCATCACAGCGCAGCTGTACATGATGCTCTCTTAGCTTATCGTACAGCTTTGGCAGAAACTCCTCTGCTATGGCACTGTGTACTACAATCGACTCACATGCATTGCAGACACTGATTCTTTGTGTCTTTGCATTGTTAATAATATTAACAGCCATATCAAAGTCTGCATCCTTGTCCACATATACATGGCAGTTGCCTGTACCGGTCTGGATGACAGGAATTGTAGCATTTTTGACAACATTTTGTATGAGTCCTGCACCACCTCTTGGTATGAGCACATCCACATACTGATCCATCTTCATAAATGCATTTGTTGTCTCTCTGTCTGTTGACTCAATAAGTGCAAGTGCAGCAGCAGAAACCAAATTGTCCGTCAAAGCCTTTTTTAAAGCCTGTACTATTGCGATATTGGTATTTATCGCATCACTTCCACCCTTCAATATGACACAGTTGCCTGTCTTAAAGCACAGACCAAAGGCATCTGATGTGACATTTGGGCGAGCCTCAAAAATGATTCCCACAACACCGATTGCAACTCTTCTTTTTCCGATAATAAGGCCATTAGGACGCTTTGACATAGACATCACTTCCCCAATTGGGTCTGCAAGCTTTGCTATCTGTCTGAGTCCGTCAGCCATGCCAAGGAGCCTGTCATGGTCAAGCGAGAGCCTGTCAATCATGCTCTTTGCCTTCATATTTTCCTCTGCTGTGGCCACATCCCTTTTGTTTGCCTCAAGGATTTCTTTTTCTGCCTTAAGAAGATTGTCCGCTGCATCGTTTAATACCTTATTCTTGATATCTGTATCCAGTGTTCCTATCTTTACCCTGGCCTCATATGCATCCGCACAAATTTTTTCTAAATCATTCATCAATAAACACCTCTCTCTTATCTGTTATCACCCCATCTAAGGGTACGTCATATTCATCTTCAAACGTCATGCTGCTAAGTAACTGGAAATCGTAGCCCACTCCAATTGCCATAACAGTGTCTCTTTTTGTAAAAGACGATAAATATCTGTCATAAAAGCCCTTTCCATAGCCGATTCTGTAGCCGGTATCCGAAAATGCAAGCCCCGGCACTATCATAAGCGCCCTGCCATCCGCCTGCGTATACTCCTTCGTCATATCAGGCTCTTTAATATTAAATGAACCACAATTAAGCTCATCAAGGCTTCTTACCCTGTAAAAGGACATTGTATTGCCCGAAACCCTCGGATAATATATCCTTTTTGCTTTGTTTATTAAATAGGTAAAATACTCATCAGTATTCACTTCATTTCTGATAGCTGAATACAAAAGTATGTTGTCATATTCCCTGTCGAGCTCTAAAGCTATGAGCCTTTTATAAATTTCATGGCTCATACCGAGGCACTCATCAGCACCCAGAAAGCCTCTTTGCTTTTTAAGCCTGCTACGAATTTCTTTTTTTGTTTCCATATTTCTCGCCGAGGTTCTCAACCGAACCGTCATCGTTTACCATATCGATATTGTTGAGCTGGTTTCTTAAATTCTTCTTCACGTTTGCTATATACTCCTTGCGCAAAAGATCCTGCTCCTTTTTCTCTGCCTCAGAAAGTCCCTCTGCCTGTGATTTTCTGTAAAGCTCATTGATTCGCTGTATTTTTTCCTGTGTCATAGCACTCTCCTGATTTCAAATTGATAGCTGATTACTGGCCGCCTGTAGATGTAGGTGCCATCTCTCTTTGTATATAATCCGCAAGCACAAACTCTGCATCCTTTGCCCTGTGGAAAAGTGTTCCTGTATATCTGTCATTCATAATGTCATATAAAATCCCCATATTGCCGCCATTTGCGATAATCATATCGGCACCGGAATATGTGGCAATCTTTGCCGCCGTAAGCTTTGTCGCCATGCCGCCGGTTCCGACATCGCTGCCGGTTGATGACTTTGCCATGCCAAGTATTTTCCTGTCAAGCGTATCAACCTCTCTGATAAGCTTTGCATCCGGATTGTCATGAGGATCATCGGAATACAGTCCGTCTATATCAGAAAGCAGTATGAGCAGATCAGCCTTCGTGATTGATGTAACTATAGCAGACAGCGTATCATTGTCACCAAACTGCATCTCGTATGTGCTTACCGTATCATTTTCATTGACAATAGGCACCACGTTCAGATCAAAAAGCTCCTCAAATGTATTCATAACATTGCGTCTGGAAACAGGATTGACTATGGTATTCTTTGTCATGAGCACCTGTCCGGAATTCTGATTATACTCGGAAAAAAGCTTCTGATATGTCATCATAAGCCTGCCCTGTCCCACTGCGGCGCATGCCTGCTTTATTGAAATGTCGCTCGGGCGCTCCTTTATGCCTATCACATCACGTCCAACCGCGATGGCGCCGGAGCTTACGAGGCACACATCCATACCGCTGTTTCTGTAATCACATATCGAGCGCACCAGACGCTCCATCTTTGAAAAATTGAGGCTTCCCGTCTCTGCATGTGTCAGCGTCGATGAACCTATCTTTATTACCACTCTTTTATAATTGTCCAAAAAACTCATTTCTATCATCTTTCCTATTGTAAGTCTAAATGCATACATAATTACATTACGCATACATTTACTACTTTACCATATATTCATACAAAATACAAAATCATTTTTACTACTGTCTCATTTTTTTATTTTGTGTTATTATATTTCTGTTGCTTTCGGTTTTAAATTTCATAAAGCCCGGACGCAAAGTTATATTTATGCTTTTACTATTTAAGCTTTAACTATAAATAATTTACAACCAGGAAATTAATAAAGGATGCACTATGAAAAATAAACTAAAACACCTTGTCCCTGTCCTTTTGGTGCTTGCCACAATAACAGGAAGCCTGTCTGCATGTGAATTAAAGCCCAAGGCTCAGCAGAAGGTTTCAAAACAGGGCTTCTACTTTGACACGATAATACAGATTACGCTTTATGGCACTACCGACGAGAAATACATAGACGACTGCTTTGATATGGCAAAGAAATATGAGAATATGCTTTCAAACACAGTTAGTTACTCAGAGGTGAGCAAAATAAATGACGCTGCCGGCAAAGAATATGTCACAGTAAGCGATGATACACTTGAGCTCATAAAAAAGGGCATCGAATACGGCGACACAAGTGACGGCAGGTTTGATATCACTATAGGAAAGCTGTCTGATTTGTGGAATTTTTCTGAAATAGCTGAAAATACCGACTCTAAAGATAATGAGGTGGATGCATCAGTCGTTCCGTCTGATGCGCAGATACAAAGTGAGCTGTCACATGTAAATTACCGCAATATACAGATTAACGGAAACGATGTGATGCTAACCGATTCAAATGCAAAGCTTGACCTTGGTGGAATCGCAAAGGGCTTTATCGCCGATAAGATGAAGGCTTATTTACAGTCCAAAAAAATCACCTCAGGCATCATAAACCTGGGTGGCAATGTCCTCACTGTCGGTGAAAAATCCGACGGAAGTGATTATACAGTCGGCATACAGAAGCCTTTTGACGAGAGTGGCGAGCCAATATGTACCGTCAAAGTCAAGGACAAATCCGTCGTCACCTCAGGTATCTACGAGCGTTACTACAGAGTAGACGGCAAGCTATATCACCATATACTGGACACCACAACCGGCTATCCCGTCAACAACAATCTATACTCTGTCACCATAATAAGCGACTCCTCCTGCGACGGAGATGCCTTAAGCACCACATGCTTTGCTCTTGGCATTGATAAAGCAAAGGAGCTTATCAATTCCCTTTCCGGTGTTGAGGCAATATTTGTGACAGATGATTATAGTATTATCACGACATCAGATGAATATAACGTAAGCAAAGAATAGCTGCAAGCTTATAAAAAAGCTGCCACACATCATAATGATATGTGACAGCTTTTATTCATTACAGAATAATCTTCTTTGGACACTTCTCTGCGCAGATTCCGCAGCCTGTACATTTCTCCTGATCAATATAAGCTACATTGTCTACTACATGGACAGCATCTGACGGACAATTCTTCTCGCACAGATGACAGCCGATACAGCCCACTGAGCATGCCTTCATGACATCCTTGCCCTTGTCCTTTGAGCTGCACTTTACAACGTGCTTTGTGTCATATGGAATAAGCTCGATGAGGTGCTTTGGACAAGCCTCTACGCACTTGCCGCAGGCCTTGCATGTAAGCGGATTGACACATGCCACTCCGTCAACCACATGGATTGAATCAAAAGGACATGCCTTCACACAGCTTCCATAGCCGAGACAGCCATAATTACATGACTTAGGTCCGCCGCCCGGTACAAATGACATGGCAACACAATCCTCTACTCCTGTATAGTCGTAGTCTGTATTTGCTTTGTCGCAGGTGCCGGCGCACTTTACAAATGCAACCTTCTTTACTCCGGCCTCAACCTTTACACCCATAATCTCGCTGACCTTTGCCGCAACAGGGTCTCCACCTACAGGACACTGTCCTACCGGTGCCTCTCCCTTTGCAATGGCGGCAGCAAGTCCGGAGCATCCGGCATATCCACAGCCACCACAGTTGTTGCCCGGAAGCACCTCAAGTATTGCTTCCTCTCTCGGGTCAACCTCTACTTTGAATTTTTCTCCTGAAATACCGAGGAAAAATCCAAGAATTATACCGACAGCTCCAACAACTAAAGCTGCAATAATAATCGCAGTAACATTCATATCACTTTTCCTCCAATCCTATACAGAAACCATTCCTGAGAATCCCATAAAGGCGATAGCCATAAGACACGCTGTAAGAAGCACGATGGCTGTTCCCTGGAAAGGCTTTGGAATATCATTATACTCAATCTTCTCACGTACACCAGCCATAAGCACGATGGCAATAAAGAAACCAAAGGCTGTGGCAAAGCCGTAAACTACACTCTCTAAGATATTGTAGCCCTTTGTTACACTGTTAAGTGCTACACCGAGTACGGCACAGTTTGTTGTGATAAGAGGCAGATACACACCGAGTGCCTTGTAAAGAGGCGGCATCTGTTTCTTTAAGAACATCTCTACAAACTGAACAAGTGCTGCAATTACAAGAATGAACACGATAGTCTGCAAATATGACAGATTAAGCGGATACAGTATAAAATTGTAAATAAGCTGTGTAACGAATGTGGCGATTGTGATAACGAAAATTACCGCACCACCCATTCCTGCAGCAGTTTTTGTGTTCTTTGATACGCCGAGGAAAGGACAGATACCAAGGAACTGGCTAAGTACTACGTTATTAACTATTGCATATGCTACTGCAATGAGCAGTAAATGACCTAATGTACCCATTATTTATCCCCTCCTTCTGTAGTGTTAGGCGCAACAGCGGCCTGTGCTGCTTTTGCTGATGGACATGATGCTCCACAATGTGCACAGTCTCCTGAAAGGCAGCCTGCCGGCTCAGCAAGAGGTGTACCCTTTGCTTCCATCTTTTTACGGATGATATTCATGCCTGCAACGAGGAAGCCAAGTACGAGGAAAGCTCCCGGTGCCATGATAAAGATTGTGATTGGTGTAAACCAGTCACCGAAAATCTTGATGTTGAAGAATGTTCCTGCACCTAAGATTTCACGGATAAGTCCGATGATTGTAAGACCCATGGTAAATCCAAGTCCCATTCCCATTCCATCAAAGATAGACTCTACAGGCGGATTCTTTGAAGCATAGCTTTCGGCACGTCCGAGGATAATACAGTTAACCACGATAAGTGGGATGTATACACCAAGTGCTGCTGAAAGACTAGGCAGATAAGCCTGCATTAAAAACTGTACTACTGTAACAAGAGATGCAACTATGACGATATACGCCGGCATACGCACTCCGTTAGGAATCACTTTTCTGAAAAGTGAAATCAAAAGGTTTGAACATATAAGTACCACCGTGGTGGAAAGTCCCATTCCAAGTCCGTTTACCGCACTGGATGTAACAGCCAGTGTAGGACACATACCAAGCATAAGTACAAAGGTAGGATTTTCCTTAATGATACCATTATATAAACGCTCTACATATTTGTTCATTAGTTGGCACCTCCCTGTAATTTATTCTGGAAGTAAGTAATAGCTGCGTTGCAGCCGTTGGCCATAGCCTTTGATGTGATGGTTGAGCCTGTGATGGCCTCAATCTCATCATCCTTTGAAGGTGTGGTCTTTACAACGTCGAACTTGTCTACTTTCTTGTTCTCAAACTGCTTGTAGAAATCAGCCTCCTCGGCCTTCATTCCAAGTCCCGGAGTCTCACTGATGCTTGTGATCGAGTAACCGTTTACAGTACCATCATTCTTGATACCTACAGAGAATGTGATACTTCCCTGGCTACCATCCTTGGCTGTAACTGTGATGACATAGCCTAATGCCTCTTTGTTTGAATCAAGGGCAGTCTCAATATCATCGATTGTATCCTTATAGCCTGCATCAGATACAAGCTTATCAGCTTCTTCAGCATCATAATCATATTTCTCAAATGATTTTGCATCCGAAAATACTGCCTGATATGCTTTCTGTGCTGCTGCTTTATTGGCCTTGTCGATAGGCTCTGCCGTGATTCCCTGAACGAGGGCAAGAATAAAACCAAGCACCAGAGTAAAGGCAGTTAAAATCAAAGCGTCATGTACAATACGTTTATTCATTCTTCTTTGCCTCCTTTACCATACCAAAGGCTCTTGGGATAGAAACCTTCTCAATAATAGGAACAAGGCAGTTGCTTAAGATGATAGCAAAGGAAACTCCCTCTGCATTGGCACCGAAGCAACGGAATACTCCTGTCAATATACCACAGCAGATACCGAATATTATCTTGCCCATCGGCGTAATCGGGCTTGTGACATAATCGGTCGCCATGAAAAATGCACCGAGCATCAGTCCGCCACCGCAAAGCTCTGCAACAACATAGTTGATATCAAACTGCTGTGCTCCGAAAAGGAACATGAAAACAGCAAATGTAATAATGTAAGATGCAGGAATCTTTAAATCAATGACTCCAAGTAAAATCATGATGATAGCACCTATTAAAATAGCTATAACTGATGTCTCACCGATTGTTCCTGCAGTATTTCCTATAAGCATATCCCTTACATTGACACTTGAAAGTCCCTCATTTTTGATGAGCGCAAGTGGTGTTGCTCCTGAGTATACATCCACACCGTTTCTTGTGACGTTGAAATTGGTCATATCAGCCGCAAATGCGATGAGAAGGAAGCATCTTCCACCAAGTGCCGGGTTCATAAAGTTCTGTCCGAGTCCTCCGAACATACACTTGACAATGATGATTGCAAATACTCCACCGAGTACAGCCTCCCACCATGGAAGTGCAACCGGAAGGTTTAGTGCTAAAAGCAGTCCTGTAACAACCGCACTAAGATCGGTAATTGTGCTCTTTTTCTTAACTATGTAGTCAAACACCCATTCTGATGCCACACACGATGCGATGGTAAGCAGAATGATAAAAAGTGCTCTAAATCCAAAATTGTAAATACCAAAAAGACTTGCCGGGAGTAATGCTATAATGACATAAAGCATTATTCTGTCAGTGGAATCCTTGGCACGTACATGTGGTGATGATGAAACATGAAATAAATCACTCACTTTAATCCACCTCTTTCTTTATTTTTTGCTGGCCTGTTTTCTCTTTTCAGCGAGAACAAGCTTCTTCATTGTCTTAATAGGCTGAGCCACCTGTCTCCTTGACGGACATGCAAATGAACAGCTTCCACACTCAATACACTCAAGTCCGTGCCACTTCTCAAACTCATCCATCTGTCCACGCAAACCAAACTTCGCAAGACGGCTTGGAATGAGCTGCTCAGGACATGCCTCCACGCAACGACCGCAGTTAATGCAGGCCTGTGGCTCAAATGCTGCCACCTCATCATGTGTGAAGCACAGTATTGATGAAGAGGTCTTTGTAGTAGGGATATCAAGACTAAACATGGCAAAGCCCATCATAGGACCGCCTGATATAATCTTCTCCGGCTGGCTCTTAAAGCCACCTGCAGCATCAACCAGCTCCTGATATGAGGTACCGATGCTATATAAAATATTGGAAGGATTCTTCACAGCATCTCCTGTAACTGTTGAAATACGCTTAAGGACTGGCTGTCCATTCTTTACGGCATTGTAGACAGCAATGATTGTCTCTACATTATCAACGATACAGCCTGCATCAGCAGGGAGCATCTTAGAATTGATAGCTCTGCCGGTTGTAGCATAGATGAGCTGTCTCTCACCACCCTGTGGGTACTTTGTCATAAGCGGACAAACCTCAATACGCGGCTCATCCTTCGTGAGCTCTGTGAGCTTTTCGATACAGTCAGGCTTATTATCCTCTATACCAAGAATACCCTTTGCATTGTCAAAAAGCTGAAGTATGATCTTCATGCCGCCAATTAATTCCTCAGGATTCTCAAGCATACGTCTGTAGTCAGATGTGAGGTAAGGCTCACACTCTGCGCAGTTTGCGATAATATACTCAATCTTGTCCGGCTCCTTTGGAGAAAGCTTTACATGTGTAGGGAAACCGGCACCGCCCATGCCGACAACTCCCGCATTCTTGACCTTCTCGATGATTTCTTCCTTTGAAAGCGCAGTGACATCCTCGACGCTCTCATATGTTGTCTCAGTAAACATGCCATCATTTTCGATAACAATACTGTCAACCATATCGCCGACCGCCACACGTCGCTTCTCAATAGCCTTAACTTTTCCTGACACTGATGAATAGATAGGTGATGAAACAAAGCCACCGGCCTCTGCTATCATCTGTCCCTTCAACACAGTGTCACCTACGGCAACAACAGGCTTAGCCGGTGCGCCGATATGCTGCGAAACCGGATATACCATGTCGCCCTTGGGCAAAACTTCTTTAATTGGTGAATCCTTAGACAGCTCTTTGCCATCATATGGATGAACACCGCCAATAAACGTTTTATGACCCATTTTTGTGCCCCTCTTTCTTTTAGATTAATAACGTGGAAATGCTATTGCACATTACTATTCCTATTATACCACTTATGATTTTTAGTTAAATAGTATATTATGTACTTTTTTTAATACTTTATGTTATAATGTTTATACAAATGATATTCAAGGCAGGAATCGAGAAATGAAAATATTTCACAATGAAGAAATTTACATAAAAACCGATAATTTTTCAGACAGCATATTTAAAGAAAACACTATGTTCTTTGATATTGAGACAACAGGCTTTTCACCGGTGAAAGCGATTGTCTACATGATAGGCTGTGCAAGGCGCATTAAAAACCGTATTGTAATAGACCAGTATTTTGCCGAATCTGTCGATGACGAAGCAGCTGTAATTGAAGCCTTCGCAGGAAGTTTGTCAGGTTGCAGCACTATCATATCCTTCAATGGTGTCGGTTTTGATATACCATTTTTAAAGAATAAATACAAGAAATATAAGCAGGATGACCCCTTTTGTAATGTGCAGATACTCGATATCTTTAAGGAGCTTTCCCCGATAAAGTCTCTTTTGCGCCTCGAAAACTACAAGCAAAAAAGCATCGAAGCATTTCTTGGTATAGATAGGGAGGATAAATATTCCGGTGGCGAGCTCATAAACGTTTATTATGAATATCTTGCCCAAAAAGACGACGAAAAGCTATCCCTGCTTTTGACACACAACTACGAGGATGTCCTTGGCATGACAAAGCTCCTTAGTATACTTTCGTATAAAGAATGCATACATGGCATTGCAGATATAACCGGTGTATCCGTAAACCCATATACAGCTTACGACGGCAGTCTGATGAATGAGCTTATCATATCATTTGAAAATAAATTTTCCGTTCCAAAATCTGTAAGCTTCCATGACAATGACATCTATCTGACCATAGGCACTACAAAAAGCTATGTGCGTGCAGAGATATTCGAGGGGGAAATGCGCCATTTTTACAGTGATTACAAAAACTACTACTATCTGCCAAAGGAGGACATGGCCATACACAAGAGTGTCGCAGCATATGTCGACCACGAATACCGTGAAAAATGCAAGGCGTACAACTGCTATGTGCGCAAAACCGGTACCTTCATCAGACAGTACTCTGACTTCATGAAGCCCGAGTTTCGATTCGATATAAAGGATAAGTACAGCTATTTCCTGCTGACTGAAGATTTTATAAATTCAAAACAGATGGTACTGTCATATGTAAAACACATAACAGACCATCTGTTTAACCTCTGATAAGATATCATGGCTTCCTGAAATAGAAACTGCTTAATCTCTCAAAGCCGAGCTCACGATATGTAGTTATCTGCTCAGTACTGCCTATAAACAGTATTCCCTTGGATTTTAAAGTATTGAAGAAATTTTTGTATATCATATCCTTCGCATCATCGGTAAAATAAATCACCACATTCCTGCACAGGATAAGATCGTAATCCTTTGGATATGAATCCTTCAACAGATTGTGTTCCTTAAAGGTCACACATCGCTTGATATCATCAGATATCTTGTATGAGCCCTCCACCTGGGTAAAGTACTTCTTCTTCAGGTCAGCCGGCACATTTTCTACAGACTTTGCGCTGTAAAGCCCGGCTTTAGCACTCGCAATCACCTGGTCGTCAATATCTGTAGCCAGTATCTTTATACGAGACAGTGGAACATGCTTCGAAAAAGCCATGGCAAGCGAATACGGCTCGTCCCCTGTTGAGCATGCCGCGCTCCATATCTTAATAGTCCCTGTATTGTTCTTTAATATCTCAGGAATGACCTCTCTGTCCAAAAAACTCCACTGATCAGGATTCCTATAGAACTCAGATACATTGATAGTGATAAAATTGATAAACTGTTTAAACTTAGCCTTATCTGCAGAAATCATATCAATGTATGTCTCATAAGAATCAGCCCCGTTTTTTTTCGCAAGAGTATCAATACGCCTGCGCATCTGCTTTTCTTTATAATAATTGAGATCTATCTGCGTCAGCCTGTACACTTCATTTTTAAACCATTCATAATGATCAAACATCACAATCCTCCAATAGGTGCCACCCGATACAAATAAAAGCTGCCATATAATTATATATGACAGCTTTAAAATCAAAAACTACTCGTTATCAGAAGCAACCTCATCGATATTTACATCTGCAACATCTGCTCCATCATCCTCTGAATCAAGGAGAGCCTTCATGCTTAAGCTGATTTTCTTATCGTCCTCATTGAACTCAACAACCTTAGCCTCAACCTCCTGACCAATCTTGAGAACATCTGATGGCTTCTCAACATGATCCTTTGAAATCTGTGAAACATGAAGAAGTGCGTCAACACCAGGAGCAAGCTCGATGAATGCACCAAAATCTGTCATTCTGGCTACTTTGCCCTTTACGATATTGCCAGGAGCAAATTTCTCTGTTGCACCATTCCATGGATTCTCGTCATCAAACTTCATTGAAAGAGCAATCTTAGAACCATTGATGTTCTTAACAAATACTCTTACAGTCTGTCCAACAGTGAATACCTTCTTAGGGTTCTCTACTCTGCCCCAAGACATCTCTGAGATATGAAGTAATCCGTCTACTCCGCCAAGATCGATGAATGCACCGAAATCTGTAACATTCTTAACTGTTCCTTCGATTACATCGCCAACGTGAAGATTTGCAAGAAGCTCTTCCTGCTGTTTAGCCTTCTGCTCAACGAGTAATACCTTTCTATTTCCGATAATACGTCTCTTTCTTGGATCGAACTCTGTGATGATAAACTCAATCTCCTGATCCTTGAACTTGTTGAGATCCTTCTCATAAGTATCTGATACAAGGCTTGCAGGGATGAATACTCTTGTCTCATCAACACTGACACATACACCACCGGCTAATACCTGTGTAACTTTTGCCTTTAATACTTCCTGGTTCTCAAAAGCCTCCTCAAGACGCTTGCTGCCCTTCTCTGCCTGAAGGCGCTTGTAAGAAAGGATAACCTGGCCCTCGCCATCGTTAAGCTTAACTACCTTGGCTTCCATCTTGTCGCCAACCTTTACAACAGTAGTAAGATCTACGTTCGGCTCATTTGTGTACTCGTTTCTAGTAATAATTCCGTCTGATTTGTATCCAATATTTAAGAAAATCTCGTCAGGTTTAACATCAATAACGGTACCTTCTACCACTTCTCCATTTCTTATAGTTTTAAAAGATTCTTCCAGCATTTGTTCAAAGCTCATTTCTGACATTCTTTGAAACCTCCTCAATGATATTATTTGGGGTTGAAGCCCCTGCTGTAATACCTACGTTATTGTTGGACCTGATTTGTGTATAATCCATTTCGTCACTTGTCTGTATATAGTAAGTATTTTTGCATTCGTTTTTACATATTTCAAATAGCTTCTGTGTATTGGAGCTGTGCCTGTCGCCTATGACAATCATGACATCTGAGCACTGTGCTACCTTTCTAGCTTCGGTCTGTCTGACCTCTGTAGCATTACAGATTGTATTTAAAACAGTTATATCATAACCTTTTTTTGCAATAATTTCAACTATATCTTGAAATTTATTGTAGTTAAATGTCGTTTGTGACACTATGCATAGTTTTTTTGTACTATTTTTCATGTAATTTTCGGCATCCTCAGGCGAATTTATGATGGTTACATGGCATTTTTCGTCTGCCCAGCCCTTTATTCCACACACCTCAGGGTGCTTTGGACTGCCGACAATTATAATATCATAGCCCTTTGAGCTGTAATCCTCCACATATCTGTGAATTTTTGATACAAAAGGACAGGTTGCATTAAGCACCTCAAAGCCACAGTTTTTTATCCTGTCATACTCAGCCTTGCTTATACCGTGTGAACGGATAATCATCACACCCTTTTCATGAGAAGAAAGCTCATCGAGATCGTTTATGACGGTTACGCCATTTTTTTCCATATCCTTTACGACCTCATCATTGTGAATAATCGGGCCATAGGTGTATATAGGCACATTTTCCTTTTCAATTGCCTCATAGACCATATTTACTGCTCTCGTCACTCCAAAACAAAAGCCGGCGCTCTTTGCGATAGTAAGCTCTCCCATACGCTATGCCTCTTTCACAAGCTGTTTCATTCTATCTACCACCTCATCGATTGTCATATCAGACGAATCAAGCAGCACAGCATCATCCGCCTGCTTCAAAGGTGATGTCTCTCTTGTCATATCCCTGTGGTCTCTCTCTATAATATCCTTCTCGATTGCATCAATATCGCATTTCTCACCCTTTGCAGTAAGCTCATCGAAGCGTCTCTTTGCACGTACTTTAGAGCTTGCTGTTAAAAATATCTTGACATTGGCATCAGGAAGCACAACAGTTCCTATATCTCTTCCATCCATCACCACATTCTCTCTGGCAGCGAGCTGTCTTTGAAGCTCAACAAGCTTTTCTCTAACTACAGGATAAACACTTGTTGCTGATGCCATATTGCCGACAGCCTCCTGTCTTATAAAGCCTGTGATATTCTCACCATTTAAGATAACCTGCTGTTCACCGTTTTCATAGCTGATAGAAACCTCAACATCCTTACACAGCTTCGTGATGGTGTCAATATCATCCTTGTCCACACCCTTTTGGATAAAATAGTATGCCATGGCACGGTACATGGCACCTGTATCGACATAAATTGCGCCAAGTTCCTTTGCAAGTCTCTTTGCTATAGTGCTTTTTCCGGCTCCTGCCGGTCCGTCAATTGCTATATTGTATCTCATAATTTCTCCTTAAAATATTATTGTTCATCATTTTTATTAAAATCCCAGCTGCTCAATTCACTATGCGCATAAATAACTGTTATTATAAATGTCTCAAAACAGTTTCCAAATCATCAAACCGCTGCACTTGTTCCTGCCAGATATCCTGTGGACCATGCTATCTGCAGATTGAAGCCTCCCGTATAAGCATCCAGATCCAGCACCTCGCCGGCAAAGTAGAGGCCATTCACAAGCTTCGACTCCATAGTGGATGGATTGATTTCCTTCACCTTTATGCCGCCCTTTGTGATAATAGCTTCATTATATCCTCTTGGACCATTAAGAGTGACAGGCAGCTTCTTAAAAAGCATAAGAAGTCTGTTTCTTTCCTCTTTCGATATCTCATTGACCTTCTTATCCGGGTCAATGCCTGAAAGCTCAATTATCACCGGAATCATTTTTGCAGGCAAAAGCTTGTTTATCGAATTCTTAAACTGCTTGTTTTTTGCCTCCTCAAACTCCCTGAGAATCCTCTTGTCCAAGGTCTCCTGTGTGAGAGCCGGCTTCAAATCAATATACATGTCAAGAGGCTGCTTAATAAGGCTTTGCTTAATTGATGCACTTGCAGACAAAATCATAGGGCCGCTGACCCCGAAATGCGTAAAAAGCATCTCTCCAAAATCCTCATAAAGCTTCTTTTTGCCACTATATATGGAAATAGCCGTATTTTTAAGTGAAAGTCCCTGAAGACTCTTTACCCACTCTTCCTTTACATTAAAAGGAACAAGTGAAGGTGTGCACTCTGTCACAGTATGACCTGCATCCTCTGCCATTTTGTAGCCGTCACCTGTAGAGCCTGTAGAAGGATATGAAAGTCCTCCTGTGGCCACAATAACTGCATCAGCAGCCATTGTGGTGCCATCCTTTAATAAGACACCTGTTATTTTTAATTCAGTTTTTTTATCAGTAGCTTCTTCATCTGCCTTTGTATCAGTGATTTTCTCATAGCACAGCTTCGATACCTCCGTATGAAGCAATACCTCCACTTTCTTTTCCTTCAAAGCTCTCTGTAAAGCAAAAATCACATCCGACGACTTATCAGACACCGGAAATACACGATTGCCACGCTCCACCTTTACAGGCATGCCATGCTTCTCAAAAAAAGCTATCACCTGGCTGTTGTCAAAGCCATAAAAAGCGCTGTACAAAAACTTGCTGTTACTCTTTACATTTAAAAAAAGCTCCTCGACATCGCACGCATTGGTCAGGTTGCATCTGCCCTTGCCGGTTATATATATTTTCTTCCCAAGTTTTTCATTTTTTTCAAGAAGCGTAACCTTATTCCCTGCTTCTGCAGCAAAATATGCCGCAATCATTCCGGCGGCTCCGCCACCTACCACAATAATATTCTTACTCATCCTGCGAATCCCCCAGCTTAGCGTAATGTACCTTTATAGAGTCATCAATGTAATCAATCTCATCATTCTCGTACACTTGATACTCATTCCATATATCCTCAAGCTCTGTCAGTGTCTTTGCGACAATACTCTGCTTTTTCATGCAAAGAGCCACAATCAGGGCATTGATGACAGAAAGCGGAGCAACAAGTGAATCAACTATAGAGGCCATATCACTGTCGGCAATCAGATTGCATGAAGAATACAGATTCATCGGTGAATGAATGCTGTCTGTGATAGTGATAACCTTTGCACTCCTGTTGTTGGCAAATTCCAGTGCCTTAAGTGTACGCATAGAGTAACGCGGAAAGCTGATGCCGATAATCACATCATCCTTGCCAATACGCACCATCTGCTCAAAAAGCTCGCTAGAGCTGTTTGTCGTAAGCAGACACACATCCTCAAACATCAGATTCATATAAAATGCAAGAAAGCTCGCAAGAGGTGCACAGCTTCTGATTCCGACAATATAAATTTTCCTTGACTGTAAAATAGTATCTACCGCCATGTCAAATGCATCCGCATCAATTTTTTCCAGAGTGGTCTTAATCTTGTCACGATCAGACTGCAGTACAGTCTCAAGAATCTGTGACTGGCTGATACGCCCATATGTGACCTCCATTCGCTGAACCGAATTGAGCTTGTTCCTTACAAGCTCCTCGAGTGCCTTCTGAAAATCGGGATATCCCTTATATCCGAGCGATGTAGCGAACCTGACAACCGTAGACTCAGAAATTCCTACCGTCTCGCCCATCTTAGCCGCTGTCAGAAAGACAGCCTTATCATAATTATCAGTTATGTATGTAGCAAGCAGCTTGTGCCCCTTGCTCATCGTACTGTATTTAGCATTTATCCTGTTAAGTAAGTCGTTAGTATTTGACATCATATATTCCTGAGCTTTCCCGTTTATGGCTGTGCTTCACACATTTGTGTGACCTGCAGCAATTTTTTCATACCTTAAAATATTATCACTTTTTTCCTCTATATGAAAGAGCGAATTTATATTTTTTATTTTTGCCATAGAATAGACTCGTAAGTCCCGGGCACCGGACAGGCACGCACACTTTCCCGTGCGCTACGCTACGCCACTAAGATACTATACGAAATTATGCTTGAAGTTGGTCTATGCTTGACGAAACCGGCTTTTATGCTCCATCCATGGCGCATAACACCTTGTCCTGCCGTCCATGGCAGGACATTTCTGTGTTTCATGGGCATAATTTCTATAGTATCTAAGAGGCTGCGCTATTCGCACACATGAAAGTGTGCGTGCCTGCCCGATGCCCGGGACTTACTTTTCTCCATATCTCATCACCAAAAAACAGGCCCGGCAAAGCCGGACCTGCTTGAAATTCAAAAGCATGAATTATATTTTTAAATACTATACAGGATAAGCCTTATTCTCAGTATCAGCGGCCTTTGCATCAACACCTGTCTGCTGTGCCTGTCTGTACTTGAAGAAATCAGTAGCAACCTGTGGGAAAAGAGCATAAGAAAGAACATCCTCATCCTGCTGTTTCCACTGCTTCATCTCAGCCTCAATCTTGTCAAGCTCTGGCTCAAGAAGATCTGCCGGACGACATGTGATGGCATTCTTCTTATCATCACCAAGAACCTTGTCAACAACCTCTGGGTTGAAAGGCTTAACTGTCTGACCATACTTACCAAGAAGGATATCCTTAGTCTCCTTAGTAGCAACCTTGTATCTCTCGCCCATGAGTACATTAAATACAGCCTGTGTACCAACGATCTGTGAAGAAGGAGTTACAAGTGGTGGCTCACCGAGGTCTTTACGCACACGAGGTACCTCTGCGAGAACCTCCTCGTACTTGTCCTCTTTGCCCTGCTCCTTGAGCTGTGAGATAAGGTTTGAAAGCATTCCTCCAGGAACCTGATAACGGAGAGTATTGATATTTACTCCGAGTACCTTTGGGTTCATGAGACCTGAAGCTAAGGCTTCCTCTCTCATTGGTCTGAAGTAATCAGCAATCTCACTTAAGAGATTAAGATCAAGACCTGTATCAAACTCTGTGCCCTTGAATGCCTCAACCATAACCTCTGTTGCAGGCTGGCTTGTTCCAAGAGCGAATGGTGACATAGCTGTATCAATGATATCAACTCCGGCCTCAACAGCCTTCATGTATGTCATTGAAGCAACACCTGATGTGTAGTGTGTATGAAGCTCGACAGGAAGGCTTGTAGAATCCTTTAAAGCCTGAACAAGCTCCGTAGCCTTTGCAGGGACTAAAAGACCGGCCATATCCTTGATACAAAGTGAGTCAGCACCCATGTCCTCAACTCTCTTTGCCATATCCATCCAGTAGTCAAGTGTGTAAGCATCTCCAAGTGTATATGAAAGAGCTACCTGAGCATGTCCCTTTTCCTTGTTACATGCTGTAACTGCTGTCTGTAAGTTTCTGATATCATTTAAGCAGTCGAAAATACGGATGATATCGATTCCGTTTGCGATTGACTTCTGTACGAAATACTCAACAACATCATCTGCATATGGACGATATCCTAAGATATTCTGTCCACGGAAAAGCATCTGGAGCTTTGTATTTTTGAAGCCGTCTCTTAATTTTCTGAGACGATCCCATGGATCTTCCTTTAAGAATCTAAGGCAGGCATCAAATGTTGCACCACCCCAGCACTCTACTGCGTTGTATCCAACCTTGTCCATTTTGTCAACGATTGGAAGCATCTGCTCTGTTGTCATTCTGGTTGCAATCAGTGACTGATGTGCATCACGAAGAACAGTTTCTGTTATTTTTAATGGTTTCTTTACCACTTCTGACATGATTAATCCTCCTTAATTAAATCTAAATACCGAATATAGCCATGAAGCATCCGGCCGCTACGGCAGTTCCAATAACACCGGCTACGTTAGGTCCCATAGCATGCATAAGAAGGAAGTTTGTTGGATCCTCTTCTGCACCGACCTTCTGAGATACACGGGCAGCCATAGGAACAGCGGATACACCGGCTGAACCGATAAGTGGATTGATCTTGCCTTTTGTAAAGAAGCATAAAAGCTTTCCAAAAAGTACTCCGGCAGCAGTTCCCACCATGAATGCAATAAGACCAAGGATAACGATCTTGATTGTGCTCATATTAAGGAATGACTCTGCGCTTGTAGAAGCACCTACTGATGTACCGAGTAAGATAACTACAATGTACATAAGGGCGTTGCTTGCTGTCTCCTGAAGCTGACGTACTACACCAGACTCACGGAAAAGGTTTCCAAGCATGAGCATACCAACGAGTGGTGCTGTAGTTGGAAGCAGTGTACAAACAACGATAGTAACTACTACAGGGAAGAGAATTCTCTCAAGCTTGCTTACAGGACGAAGGTTCTGCATCTTGATTGCACGCTCTTTCTTTGTAGTAAATAATTTCATAATTGGCGGCTGGATGATAGGTACTAATGCCATGTACGAGTACGCTGCCACGGCGATAGGTCCCATCAGACCTGTCTGACCTAATTTTCCGGCAAGGAAAATAGATGTAGGTCCGTCAGCTCCACCGATGATAGATACGGCTGCTGCTGCCTTGTCATTAAATCCGAGAAGGATTGCAAGGAAATAAGCTCCGAAAATACCAAACTGTGCTGCAGCTCCGAGTAAGAAGCTGATAGGGTTTGCGATAAGCGGACCAAAGTCTGTCATAGCTCCGACACCGAGGAAAATCAGTGAAGGAAGAATTGACCACTCATCAAGTGTATAGAAATAATAAAGTAAACCACCTACTCCATTGCTTGAGTGCTCCGGGCTTACAATAATATCAGGATAGATATTAACAAGGAGCATACCAAAAGCAATAGGTACTAAAAGTAAAGGCTCAAATCCTTTTTTAATAGCCAAAAACAGGAATACACATGCTACGGCAATCATAACATAGTTTCCGACTGACAGATTAAAAAAGGCAGTCTGATGTAGGAGGTTTGAAAGTGTTTCACCTACGTAACTCAAATTAGTTTACCTCCTGGAATTAGTTTAATGTTGCAAGTAATGCACCTGACTCTACTGAATCACCAACAGCAACATCAATGCTTGCTACTGTTCCATCCTGTGGTGCAACAACAGGTGTCTCCATCTTCATGATCTCAAGAATAAGAAGTGTATCACCCTTCTTTACTGCATCGCCAACCTTAGCCTCGAGCTTAAATACCTTTCCGGCAGCTCCGGCCTCAACCTTGATGCTTCCTGCTCCTGCAGGTGCAGCAGCCTTTGGTGCAGCGGCAGCAGGTGCTGCAGCTCTTCTAGGTGTGCTTGCTGTGCTAGGTGTGCTTCCTGTCTCTTCTACTGTAACATCGTAAACATTTCCGTTAACGGTAATTGTATAGTTTTTCATCTCAAATGTCCTCCTAAATTATCTTCTATTGATTGAACGGACTACAAAGCCCTCTGTTGTAGTACCCTCGCTTGCTGCTATAGCTGCTGAGATAACAGCTACAAGCTCTGTATCATCTGTAAGGTCTGCAGCAGGTGCAGCTGCAGCAGTCTCTTTCTTTTCAGGCTCGCTCTTTGCTTCTGCCTTCTTTGGCTTATTGCCGATAAGAGCAATAAACTTGAAGCAGTAAATGATAAGAGAGATAAGAATAAGTACACAGAATACAATACTCATTGAAATTACTGTGTTCTGTCCTGCCTTAGCAAGCTTCTGCCCCATTGTCTGAACAGGAGTAAGTGAGATACCTGTTACCTCCATGGTAACCGAATCATATACTAATTCGTATGTTACATCCTGCTTGCCAAATGTAAGTGTCATATCGGTAGTGAGTGTACCACCTGACTTGGTTACTGTAAAATCCTTGCCATTAGTTGCATCCTTTACGTCTCCGTATTTGTCAACCAGATCAAGCCATGATGAAACAGCATCAAGCTCAGCGTCGATATTTTTCATTGAAACGCTTGCTCCCGACTGTCCGAGTGTGTTGTAAACAACCTCACCCTCTGTCATGCCTGTCTTCTCCTCAACTTCCTTGACACTCTTCTCATAGTTGTCATAACCGCCACAATTATCTACGAGCGCAATGTAGTTCTGGATATTGCCAAGGCTGTCTGTTGCCTCAGTATGAAGCTCGTCTGTTGTGTATCCGCCGTATGTCTTTTCGGCATTGTCAGAGCCACATGCTCCAAGCATACATACAATCATAAGAAGGCTAAGGATATATGTTATTTTTTTCTTCATAACAAAATGCGCCTTTCTATTATTTAGTTCCGTGTTTCTTCTCTGGTGCATCTACATATTTGGTGTAAAGCATCTCAAAAGCACCTACAAGATATTTTCTTGTGTCAGCCGGATCAATGATGAGATCTACATATCCTCTGGCTGCTGCTGATGAAACAGAAGACTGAAGCTTCTCGTAATCAGCTGCCTTCTCATCGATTTCCTTTGCATCAGCGCCCGGATACATAATCTCAGCTGCAATCTTTGAATCCATCATACCAATCTTTGCATCATGGTATGCATAAACCATATCAGCTCCGATTGACTTAGAGTTCATTGCAACATATGCGCTTCCGTAAGCCTCGCCTGTAATCAGGTTAACCTTAGGACATGTTGCACTTGAGAATGCATATGTCATTCTGGCAAGAGCCTTTGCAAGCTTCTTCTCAGAGCACATGCAGTTCTTGAATCCGTTTACGTTTGTAAGTGTAAGTACAGGAATTGAGAAAGCATCACAGAATGATACAAACTCAGCTGCCTTGTTGCAGCCCTTTGCAGTAAGAGAAAGTGCAAACTCCTCTGCCTTCTTGCCCTCAGCATCATATACTGTGCTGCAGTTTGCAACTGCACCGACTGTCATGCCGTTTAATTTAACAAAGCCTGTTACCATATTCTTGGCAAAGTCTTTCTTTGTCTCAAAGAATACATGATCATCAGAAAGCTCTGATAAGAGGAATCTTGGATCAGCCTTCATATCAGCCATGCTGTTACATGCTCTGTTGAGATCATCCTCACATGAGTCTGTATATACATCTCCCTCGTTGTTGAGTGGAAGCATGCTGACAAGAGCTCTGATATCAGCGATAATATCATCCTCTGAACCGATTCCGTCTACACATCCATTGTTCTCACTCTGGAATGAAGCTGCTGCTGTATCGCATTTCTCAACACGGTTACCCTCTATTGCATCAGGAGTATTAACAAACATTCTGCCCTTAGACTCTTCGATATAAGCGAAATCACAAAGAGCCGGTACTACAGAAAGTCCGCCACCACAATTACCGAATACACCACAAATCTGTGGAATAACGCCACTTGCTGCAACTTCCTTGGCGTAGATAAGACCAAATCCGTCTAAAGCATCAACTGACTCCTGAAGTCTGATACCACCGCAATCGATAAATCCGATAACAGGTGCGCCCATTTTCATGGCCATATCATATACAGAAGCAATTTTCTTTGCATGCATCTCGCCGATTGTTCCGTTAAGAACTGTTGCATCCTGGCTGTAGATAAATACAAGATTTCCATCAATCAGACCGTGTCCGATAATAACACCATCTGAAGGAGCTTTTGCTGCAGTAAGGTTAAAATCTGTACTGCGAGCTGTCACAAGAGAACCAATTTCCATGAAACTGTTCTCGTCGACTAACTTAGCAATACGCTGCATTGCCAAGCTTTGATTGTTACTACTCATTTTATATCCTCCATCTATAAAAAAATAAAATTTTTCGCTAGTATGATAATAGACTATTTCTAATTTTTTTTCAACTAATTTGTTAAATTTTTAACCTTTATTTTTGTTTAGAAAAAATTTCCTATATTAATTGTAAAATTCTTGAGAAAATTCTTGCAAATTTTCTTATTTTTCTTGTTATTTTCTATATATTTTAAGTTAATTGTGTTTCGTATATCACCGGTCTGTTGTGTTGTTACACAAGCAGCATCACAGTAAGAATCTTCGGCAGCATCTGAAACCGCATACTCCACCAGACTCTTTGCATCAGCCCACTTATAGTTTTTATTGTTTGGCCACCCACAGCCCAAGAGAGAAAGGCACATTCTCCTTCCATCCTTTTCAACTGCTGCTACATAGCAGTAGCCTGCCTTTGTGGTAAAGCCGGTCTTTCCCGATATGCAGTAGTCCGTCTCCGTAAGAAGCCTGTTGTGATTGCTAAAAACCATCTGACCTTCCTTTGTCTCAAACGTGTACTGCATAGTCTGTGTTATCTCAAGAAACTGTGTTGATTTTGGTGATTTCCACGCACAATAAGACATTATAACACACAAATCTCCCGCCGTGGAGTGGTGAAAGCTTATATCATTCTCAGCATCCAGCCCGTTTGGTGTAATAAAATACGTGCCAAGGCACCCTATCTCATTTGCTTTTTCATTCATAAGCTTTGCAAAGCCCTCCGTCGAGCCGCCCACATGCTCCGCAATCGCATAGGCACAGTCATTGAACGACTCAAGCATCATGCCATAGAGTAAATCCTTCATATTATAGCTGTTCCCTGCCACAAGTCCAAGCTTGACCTCAGGCTGTGATGCAGCATTTTGTGAAATCGTAACAGTATCATTTATATCAGCTTTTTCAAGTGCCACAATGCACGTAAGAATCTTCGTGGTGCTGGCATTTGCCATGCTGTCTCTCATGTTTTTACCATATATAAACGTCTCGTCATCCGCATCATATAATGCCGCTGAAACAGCATGAAGCCTGGGCTCATTTACGGCTTTGTCAGTATTCTTAGCAACAGTATTTTCAGCTGCCATAAACACACTTTTCTTTTCAAGACCGGGCATTTTTTGCTTTTCTATCGTCTTAAAATCAAGCAAACAGCTGACAGTACAAACCAACACACAAATGAAAACCATTAAAGCTATTTTCGACTTATATTTTTTCAAAAAAATAATCATATAATTACCTCCATCGGTAATATATATGATTATTTGCATGTCCTTATTATATGAAATGGCAGCTTACGCAATACACCTGCACTACACATCAAGCTTCACGTGCATCTCTTCCTCTGCCTCCTGCTTGAACTCCTCAACCTGCACAGGGCTTAGTACCGGCAGCTCGTCGATAGACGAAACCCCAAAGCTCCTTAGAAATTCCTCTGTGGTACCAAACAAAAGCGGCCTTCCCGGAGCATCAAGCCTTCCAAGCTCCTGCACCAGATTGTACTCGACAAGCTTGCTTACAGCATGTTCACTTGACACACCTCTGATTTTTTCTATTTCAGCCTTTGTGACAGGCTGCTTGTACGCTATGATTGAAAGAGTCTCTAAAAGCACATCCGTAAGCACCCTCTTCTTAGGCTGCTTTGCAATGCGGATGAGATATTCATACATCTGTGGCTTTGTACACATCTGATAAGCACCATCAAGCTCTATGATATTCATACCTATATTTGAAGAGCTTCTATACTCCTTAATCAGCTCGTCAAGCAGCTTTTTTGTTTCTTTTTCATTTAATTGTATTGCATCGGCTATCCTTCCAAGCTCCACGGATTCTCCCATGGTAAATAAAATAGCCTCTATTGCAGCTTTATAATTCATATATCCTCAACCCCTCTTTATGCAGCAATTCTTGACTCAATCCTGATATCATCAAAAATATGCTCCTGAACGATAGTTAATTTGCCGGTTTTCATAAGCTCCAGTATGGCAAGAAATGTAACTATGACTTCCACTTTGCTTGACGATGCGGTAAGCATCCCTCTGAAGCTGAAGTGCTTGTGTGAGGCAGCATAGTCTGTCAGAAAGTCCATCTTTTCCTCTAAGGAGACCTCTTCCTTTTCAATCTTTCCAAACTTCGAACGGACCTTATCTATCTTTTCTTCCTGTCTCTTCATTATACTTTGAAAGATTCTGTTTAAATCAGAAAGACGGATATCTCCGACAAGCTCCTCAAGATTAACAGGCTCCTCATATGCAAGGACCTCATCAGGTATGTCCTTCTTCTTATACCACACCTTGCCGGCATCCAGCTGGCGATCCTTAAGCTCGTTTGCCATGCACTTGTACATCTTGTACTCAAGCAGCTGCTGCACAAGCTCTGCTCTTGGATCTTCCTGCTCCTGCTCTTCTTCCTCTTTCTTTGGGAGAAGCATCTTTGACTTTATGTCGAGGAGCGTAGCTGCCATCACGAGAAACTCGCTGAGCGTGTCCAGGTTATCCTTTTTCATCTGATTCACATACTCCATGTACTGCGCTGTAATCTCGACAATCGGGATATCATAAATATTTACTTTATTTTTCTCTATCAGGTATAAAAGCAGGTCAAGCGGTCCCTCAAACACCTGAAGCTTAAAAGTCATATCCATAATTTACTCTCCTTTAATCCCTCAAAAACTGTGCCATAACGTAATTGGCTACATCCTTTCCTCTCTCCGATAAATAGATATGCCCGGCCTTTACCACGAGCAGCTCTTGTTTTTTCAGGCTGTCTATCGTATCCTTGTAGATTGCATCTATCGAAATACCAAATGCCCTCTCAAAAGCTTCTCTTGTGACCCCCTCATTCATACGAAGTCCAAGAAACATAAACTCCTCCATCTGTCCCTTTTTGTCTATAACATCAGCTGACACATGCAGATTGGCCTTAAATATATCATCACCCACATCATGTATATGACGGCAGCGCGACAGATATTCATCCATATCGGATGTATTGGTATATCTGACATTTGATATAAGCGATGCCGCCCCTATTCCAAGTCCTAAATAGTCAGCCCTGGTCCAGTAGCCTATATTATGGCGGCACTCCATACCTCTTTTAGCATAGTTAGATGTCTCATACTGCCTGTAGCCGGCATCCATAAACGCCTTCTGTCCCGCCTTTTCCATATCATATAACTCGTCCTCGTTAGGCAGAAACTCCGTTCCCATGCCCGCCTCCTGGCGCACCATGTCAAACTTGTACTTTTCATAGAAAGGAGTACCCTTTTCCACTATAAGAGAATACGCCGATATATGATCCGGATGAAGCCTTATAATCTTGTTTACCGTCGCCATATACTGTGACGCTGACTGTCCCGGCAGACCATACATCAAATCTACATTGATATTTTTAAAGCCCACATTTCTGGCCACCTCATAATTCGTCACAAACTGTTCAAAGATATGTATACGCCCGAGCAGCTTAAGCTCATCATTATTTGCCGACTGCAGTCCTATGGACAGGCGGTTGATTCCCGCATCCCTGTATGCTAAAAGCTTTTCCCTGCTAAGCGTACCGGGATTGCACTCTATGGATATCTCAGCATCAGGCAGCACATTAAAGCAGTCAAACACACCCTCCATCAAAGCAGCAATCCACTGCTCATCTATAGAGCTTGGTGTACCTCCTCCGATATAGACAGATGACACCTGATAGTTCTTCATAAGCGGGCCGTAAAATATCATTTCCGCCATAAGCCCCTTGACATAGCGAAGCTTTGCATCATCGTCTGCGGGAAATGATAAAAAATCACAATATTCACATTTTCTCACACAAAATGGTATATGAATATAAATCTCAAGATTCTTCATATGTGCGATTACTCCTCATCCAGCTTAAGCACACTCATGAATGCCTCCTGTGGTATCTCTACATTGCCCACCTGACGCATCCTCTTCTTTCCTTCCTTCTGCTTCTCAAGCAGCTTCTTCTTACGTGAAATATCACCACCGTAGCACTTGGCAAGCACATCCTTGCGAAGCGCCTTAACCGTCTCTCTTGCTATAATCTTGCCACCGACTGCTGCCTGAATAGGTATCTCAAACAGATGCCTTGGTATCTCACCCTTAAGCTTCTCGCACATCTTACGGCCTCTTTCGTATGCACTCTCCTTGAATACGATAAATGAAAGTGCATCGACCATTTCCTTATTGATTAAGATGTCAAGCTTGACAAGCTCTGAGCGCTCATAATCCTTCATCTCATAGTCAAACGAAGCATATCCCCTCGAGCGTGACTTTAAAGCATCAAAGAAATCATAGATAATCTCATTTAATGGCAAGTCGTACTTTATGAGAGCTCGTGTTTTTTCGATATACTCCATGCTGATATAGACTCCTCGTCTCTCCTGGCACAGCTTCATAATCGCACCGACATAGTCACTTGTGACCATAATCTCTGCAGATACGTATGGCTCCTCCATATACTCAATCTCTGACGGATCCGGCATATTTGAAGGATTGGTCAAATCTATCACCTCACCGCTTGTCTTGTGAATCTTGTAAATAACACTAGGTGCAGTGGTAACGAGATCCAGATCAAACTCTCTCTCCATTCTCTCCTGAATAATTTCCAGATGTAAAAGACCAAGGAATCCGCATCTGAAGCCAAAGCCAAGCGCCAGTGATGTCTCAGGCTCAAACTGTAATGAAGCGTCGTTGACCTGCAGCTTTTCAAGCGCATCCCTTAAATCAGGATACTTTGCACTGTCTGCAGGATAAAGACCACAGTAAACCATAGGGTTGACCTTCTTATAGCCCGGAAGCGCCTCATCGCACGGTCTGTCAACGAGTGTAACTGTATCACCCACGCGTGTATCCCTGACATTTTTGATGCTGGCCGCAATGTATCCAACCATACCGGCCGAAAGCTCATCGCATGGTATAAACTGGCCTGCGCCAAAATACCCCACCTCTGTAACCACATCAGATGCACCTGTAGCCATCATCTTTATTGTGTCTCCTACCTTTACAGAGCCCTCTCTCAGTCGGCAGAAAATAATGACTCCCTTATAAGAATCATATGTTGCATCAAATATAAGCGCCTTAAGCGGTGCATCTTTATCTCCTGTTGGTGCCGGAATCTTTTTTACAATCTGCTCCAGCACATCCTCTATATTGAGTCCTGTCTTTGCGGAAATACGCGGTGCATCCATAGCCTCAATACCGATAACATCCTCAATCTCCTGTGCCACCTCATCCGGGCGCGCACTCGGCAGATCCACCTTATTTATAACAGGAAATACATCCAGGTCATGATCCAGTGCAAGGTAAACATTTGCAAGTGTCTGTGCCTCAACGCCCTGGGCCGCATCCACTACAAGTATAGCTCCGTCACATGCCGCAAGACTCCTTGATACCTCATAGTTAAAATCCACGTGTCCCGGTGTATCTATCAGATTAAAAATATACTCTTCGCCATCCTTTGCGGTATATATAATACGGACTGCCTGAGACTTGATTGTGATACCACGCTCTCTCTCTAAATCCATATTGTCGAGCACCTGAGCCTGCATCTCCCTGCTGGTAAGTGTGCCTGTTTTTTCTATAATTCTGTCCGCGAGTGTAGATTTACCGTGATCAATATGGGCAATAATACAAAAATTGCGGATTTTGCTCTGATCTATTGACATATGTCCTCCTAATGCTTTCAATAACTCATCAAAGTTTATCAGATTTGTGAAATAAAGTCTATATTATTTTAACACTTTATCAAGTATATCTGCAAGTGGTTCCATTGCATTGTACGCCTCCTCCTTGGTATTTGTCTGCGCTCCCACCTCCACGAGCAGCGATTTCGGACACAGATGCATATTATATCTGTAGCCCTTTAAGTATATGCGCCTTGCAAGCCCCGGATAATACTCATTTGCCATGAGCTGCAGCTGAAATGAAAACGCCAGATTATCCCCCAGATACTCATTGGGCAGACTATTAATCGGTCCCCTTGCAGCAGTGCGGCACAGCCCGTTAAAAAACATAATCTGTGCCATAGGCTTTCCATCTATTGTGGCAGCAAGCCTTGTAGTCTCAGCCACTCCATCCCTGTGCAGGTCAATAACCACCTTTATAGACGGATTTTTCTCAATAATCTCTGTAATCTCAGGAAGTGAATTAGAATACGCATGGTCGCGGTCATTCACATCATACTGCCCCTTGTGATGCAGCACATTGTAGCCGTATTTTTCCCTCAAAAGTGATTCAAGCCTGTCACCCACTCCAACTACGGTCTCTGTCTCTGATGTATCAAGGGAATCACTGTACCCCTCCTGCGAATGTGTATGGTATATGAGTATATCAGGACCGTCGCCTGACTTTTCTATAGACATATCGCGCCCAAGCAAAACGTCCTCACACAGCTCATCGGCTCCTATATATGTAGTCTTGTCCACCTGATAATAGTTTTTTACAAGATTGTCAAAGCTCATATCTACCTGCGGCATTTTCACGTTCTGCTGCTCCTCAAGTTCTGCCAGCTCACCGTTTTTTTCAGCTTCATCAACAAATGCCAGCTGGTCGGTATCCGGCAGCATATTGTTCCTGACACTTGCATTTTCATTTTCCATCGCAGCAAGCTCCTCGTATGAGAGAATACCTCCTGCTGTATCCTCATCCTCCACAATACGCAGCTCCTTCTTTTTTGAATCATCACACTCCTTGTCAGAATATGTAAGGTGCGGAAATTTTTCTTCCACGAACTTCTTTCCCACACCATCACCGCAAAACAGCATAGACGCAATATATATAAATGCTATAAGCACAATCATTTTTTTCTTCACAATATCATCTCCCATCTAAAGCATCAGGCAGCCCCTGCTACATAAAGCTTATGCGGCTGGCTCTAATGATATTCGAAGCAATAAAATTATTCACTATAGTCATCATATTCATCGTTTGAAAAAGCCATATTTATGCCCTCAGACAAGAGCCCTGCCAGTCTCTTAACCGTCTCGTCAATATCCTTCGGCGTCACAAACATGCCGTTTAACTTAGGCGACATGAGCTTTGCGGTGTTCTCCCGGCTGGCATTTACCGCATCTGAAACAATAGTCACCGCATCAATGACTGTCGGAATACCAATTGCGATAACAGGCACTCCGAGATTGCCATGGTTAATACCGTCCCTGTGGTTTCCTACCCCGCTTCCGGGCACTATTCCTGTATCCGTCAGCTGTATGGTACAGCCCAGCCTCTTTGTACTGCGTGCCGCAAGCGCATCAATTGTCACAACAAAATCAGGCTTCACCTCGCTCACCACACCCTTTATTATCTCAAGGCACTCCATGCCTGTCTGAGCCATCACGCCAGGCACCAGGCCGCACACACTGTTTACATTCTCGTTGCTAAACGCATACCTGCCATATTCCTTTACTATATGGCGGGTGATAAACAAGCTGTCAACGCATCTTGGCCCAAGCGCATCAGGAGTTACATTTCTGTTTCCAAGTCCGACAACAAGTGCCGCATATATACGCTTGTCACAGACAGCCTTTACAAAGCTCTTAAGCTCTCTTGAAAGCTCCCTTGTCACAGCCTGACAGCACTCCTCATCTCCCTCGGACAGCATAGCAGCCTCAATTGTCACATATTTTCCTTTAGGACGACCTGTAGCCCTGACTGCATTTTCCGAGTCAATTGTCACTACACTGACTATGATTCCATTATCCAGCTTTTTTTCAGAGAAATTCACACCTCTCATATCTGTGTTTGCCTTTTTAAGGCTCTCCTGCGTCTCAAGCGCCAGATCAGTTCTTGCACACCATTTATCAGCCGACAAATCAATACACCTCCCCTGTATGATATTCCAAAATCACATATATGTTAATTTTTTGCAATTTTTTTCAAAATATGTATTGACAGAGCAGAAAGGTTGACATATTATATTCTAGTATGTTTGTGCCAAAGCGTCCGTGTCTGTTTTGGCATACATTAGATTAAATATTTGGAGGTGTACGAGTTGGCTAACATTAAATCAGCAAAAAAGAGAATTTTAGTAACAGAAACTAAGGCTGCAAGAAATAAAGCAATCAAATCAGGAGTTAAGACAGCAATCAAGAAGGTTGAGGCTGCTGTAGCTGCAAATGATAAGGCTGCTGCTGAGGCTGCATTAAAGGATGCAACTTCTGTTATCGCAAGCGCTGGTTCAAAGGGTATCTTCCACAAGAACAACGCAGCCAGAAAAGTATCTCGTTTAACAAAGCTTGTTAACGGATTAGCTTAATTACTATATAGCAATAAATAATAAACCCATCGGTGCCGTCATACCGATGGGTTTTTTTATTTGCTTTTTTGTATATTTGCGTTATATCATTTACTGCCTGTCGTATGAGTGCCGGTCATATCTGCAGAGTACTGCACTATAAAAAGCTCCACAGCCATCTGGTCATTCATCCTGCCGGTCTTCACAGCCTCCTCATACGCCACACCGTCTCTCACAGCCCTCTTTAAATCATCCAGCGAATATGCCCTGCACTGCGCCTGATATTTGCGCACCGCCCACTCCGGACATCCGGCCTTTGATGCTATATCCTTGTTGCCAAAGCCCTTATTTGTCATGGCTTTCACATTCATCAGTATATTGAACTGGCGCGATATAAGATACATAATACGCATGGCCGGTTCTTTAAGTGCCAGCAGATCGTAATACAGCTCAAGCGCACGCTTTTGTTTGTGTGATGCAATCGCATCAACCATCTCAAACACCTTGTTTGTGATCTGCTCTGTCGTTACAGCCTCAACATCCGAAAGCTCAATCACGTCCTTGTCCATGCAGTAGCACAGCAGCTTCTCAAGCTCCTTGTCGATATTTTCCATATCTGTGCCGGTTTTTTCTATAAAGCTGTTGTAGGCAGCCTGACTCATGCCCTTTCCATCTTTTCTAATCCTCATTCCTATCCATCTGGCAAGTGTCTCATCCGTCTGTTCCTTGAACTCCACAGGATTACCGCACTTGGCTGCCGCCTTATAAAGCTTTGAGCGCTTATCAACGCTCTCCTCAACAAATATAAAGTGCGTGCTCTCAGGTGAATCCTTTAAATACTCTCCAAGCTCATCGCCTGCCTTTGAAAAAATGCCTGCATCCTCTATAAGAATCACTCTTTTATCCGCAAAAAACGGAAGTGTCTCCGCCAGGTCAATTATCTCCTTCTGGTTGATTCCATCGCCCTCAAACGATGAAAAGTTCATGCTGTCGCCCTCACTGACCATAGCCTTTATCAGCTTGTCCCTGTACTGTTTTATGAGGTATCTCTCCTGTCCATACAGCAGATAAACCTTTTTGAAATCTCCTGCTTTTATATCATTGTCTATTGTTTTCATATATAGTACTCTCTTTATACTTAATCTGACCACTTTGCATTGTGTATAAAATACGGCACTTTGCATCCATAAGCCTATCCATGGCTTCATCAGCCGGATGTCCATAGCGGTTTTCTGCCGCACATGATACTGCAGCCCACCTTGGGCTTAAAGCCTCAATCCAGTCTGCAGAGCTTGAATACCTGGAACCATGATGATTTGCCTTGTAAAAATCCACAGAAAGCCCATCCCCATACTCATTAACAAGCTTCTTTTCTACCTCAGATGATATATCTCCGCCGAAAATACCACTAAACCTGCCATCCGTGAGCTTCAGCACAAGACACATATCGTTTCTGTCTAAGGCAGTATCCGAAGGTCCCGGATACAGGCACATGATACCATCAGCTTCTTCATTTGCAGTACTGCGCGAACCTGATGCATCATTTATTTCAATCGAATCCCCCTTTGACATAAGGCATATATCAATTTCTGCTTCCTTAGCTTTAAAAAGCAGCTCCTCCATAGCTTCCTCATTAGCCGCCGCTTCTGCCACAACTATATGCTCTATAGTATACCCACTGTCTATCACCTCAGACAATCCGCTTATATGATCACTGTCTGCATGTGAAACAAACCAGTATGATATACTCTGTATGCCGTTATACTTAAGAAACGGCATAATCACATTCTCGCCAAGCTGTTTTCGGTCAGAGCTTCCCCCATCAATAAAGATGCATGTGCCTGACTCAAAGCGGTAAAATATACCATCTCCCTGCCCCACATCAAGTATATCAAGCTGCGCAGCAGTTTTTGGCTTCACAAGCAAAATTGCAAGCAGGACTGCTGTACACACCACTCTTTGGACACTGTAAAGGATTTGGCTTTTTTCTTTTAAGCCACACTCTATGGCACGTTTTTTAAGCGAAAATGCCACCAAAAAGCCACTCATAACAGCATAAAAAAGGAAAATCCTGTATCCATCAGGAGCTCCTGTGATAACCGATGCCCCCGGAAGCTTCATAACAAGATCGCAAAGCACCTCATAGAGCTTTAACACCGCAAATGCAGGAAACACCAGCAGTTTGCCGGGCATCACGCCAAAGCAGCCTGCGGCAGACGCAAGCAGACCCGAAATAAATACGACAGGCAAAGCCGGTATCACAATGAGATTTACAAACACCGCAAAAAGAGGCAGCTCATAATAGTTCATAGCAACAACCGGAAGCATCGGAAGCTGTATGGATACTGATGCCCAGAATTTACCGCCCTTAGAAGCACTCATCACAGGTGTCACAATACCTATAGCAAGTATTGCCCCTACCGAGAACACAAATCCGGCATATTCCAAAACCATAGGATTGTCCCACAGTAGGTAAATGACCATGATGCCGAGAGAATTGAGCATATCTGTGCATCTGCCTAAAGCTGCCGCAAGCATTGTAAGTATGAACATCCCCACGGCACGCCTTGTGGACACGGCATTTCCTGTCATAACAGCATAGCTTAGTATAAGTGCCGCAGAACAGACAAATGCCGCTGTATAGCTCACCCTTCTTTTTCTGAGAAGCTTGTAAAAGGCCATGCCAACTATAGAAATATGAAGTCCGGAAATAGCCAGTATATGTGAAATACCACTGACCTGGTATAAATCCTTTATCTCATCATCCAGATACGACTTGTCTCCAAGCAGCATGGACGAAAGCACTCCTGCCGTTGTCTCATCAGTCACCTCAAGAAGTGAAGCTGACAGCGTATCACGAAGTTTTTCAAGTCCGTGGTAATACCATGCATGTTTACCGGCGCTTGTCTTAATACTGTCTGCATTCACCGAGAAATCAATTCCCTGCGAACGGTAAAAGCGCGCTCTGTCAAACTCTCCCTCATTGGTTGCAGACTTAAACAAGCCTATCTTGCCGTTAGCTTTCATATAATCGCCCAGATGTGCGCTTTTGCTGTCACAGTATACCACGACATCACCACAGGATATTTTTCTGCCCAAAGCCTTGCCGTACCCAGGCTGCACTACGCAGTCCGTCATATAATACCTGTATGAGAAATACTTGTATTCAGTTTTATAAATCTTCCCCCAGACGATGACAGATTTTTCATCTGTCATATACTGCATATAGCTGTCACGGTTTTCTTCTACCGAAGTGTATCTGAATTGTGCTGTGGCAAAAACAGCTGACGATGTCAGGATAAGCAAAACAACTATGCGCCTGACACCGGAAAAACTGCCCTTAGACACCACACACTCAGCTATTAAAGCCACAACCAGCATGGCAAAAACCAAAAAGCCAAATTCCCTGCCATACATACCTGAAACAGTTCCTGCAGTATAGACCAACGCAAATAAAAACATCGGTCTTTTACTAATACTCTTCTCCTCCTAATCCAATCTATTCTATTTTTCAGTTTTTTCCGTGGAATCATCAGAATCCACTATATCCTTATTAAACTCATACATGTCACTTAGCTTGTAATTATAAAGCAGCATGCCGTCATTCTCACCGTCAAGTGAGATCTGTACCTTGTCCACAGTAGGAAGTGAGGTGAGTGAATTAACTATCGAATACAGCACCACATCCTCTGTCAGCTTATTGTCAATAGTATTTCTGAACGAAGAGTCAAAGTTCAGATAGCATATTCTATCTGCCACAGACACATTGATAAGCTTTGTTGTGCCCGGAAGAGTTGCCTTGAGCTTAGAGCCCTTCGGTCCCTCAATAAGCTGCTCAACAACAAGCTTTTCAAGCGCTATATTTGAGCTGTAATGTATCACTCTGGTCTGTTTTTCAAGCCCTGTACCATCCTTGTCAGCAAAATAAAGCGTGAGTGTCTCCTTCACACTTGTATTAATCTGTTCACCCGGATTCTCAACAAAATCATCAGCACCCATGCTACCGACAATCTCATCATCCGAGTCCACAAGAGGAATACTGTTTACGGTAAATGTCACATATGAAATACTATCCAGCTGTGTGAGCGTGCGGACTACAGAAGCTCTCAAGAGCACCTCCTGCGCAGCCGTAAGGTCATAATACTCCTTGCTGAAATCCACAGTGCAGTTATAGTTTTTCTCGTCATGACCTCTCACAGACACCTCATCCGGAATTGCCTTGCGCAGTCTTGAGTCTTCAGGCTTATCCTGCAGTCTTCCAAGAAGCTCATCCACCTGCTTGTCCACATCTGAGTTTTTGCTTCTAAGCACATATGACTCCGGCACGCTGCTCGTAACATCCATATTCAGACAAAATACCTCAACCGTATTATCTGCTTTTTTCTTTGTGCAGCCGCCCATGGAGAGCAGAATTACTGCAGTGAGCACGAATATAATTATTCTTTTCACGTCAAGCCTCCTATACAATATAGTTGAGCGGTATACGCACATCAAAGGTAGTGCCCTCTCCCATCACACTGTGAGCCTTTATAGCTCCCCTATGCATAAGAATAGAGCTTCTTGTAATGGCAAGTCCCAGACCTGTACCGCCAATCTCTCTCGAATGCGACTTGTCCACGCGATAAAATCTCTCATAGATGTGCTCTAAGGACTCCTCCGGTATACCGATACCGTTGTCCTCCACCTTAAGATAGAAATACTGATGATCCGCATTTAAGGATACATGAACATAGCCACCGGTCTCGTTGTCATTGTACTTGATTGCATTCTCAATGAGGTTTGTAAAAGCAAGCGTCAGCTTCACCTCATCTATCTCTGCAGTTACCGGTCTGAAGCTCTCGAGTACAAGCTCCACCTGCTGCTTGTCAGCAATCGGCTGAAGTCTCTTCATAATCTGCTCGAGCAGGTCATTGATATTAACACTCTCGATATTCAGCGTGGCAGCCGACTTATCCATCTTGACCAGTGATAACAGGTCATTTATTATCTTTGTCTCTCTGTCTATCTCGCTTGTGATATCTCCCATGAACTCCCTGTACATCTCAATCGGAGCCTCATCACCCATGCTGTTGATGGAATCTGCGAGTACCTTCATGGAAGTAAGAGGTGTCTTGAGCTCATGTGACACATTCGATACAAACTCCTGTCTGGACTCATCCATGACCTTCATTCCGCTCATCAGCTCATTAAAATTCCTGCTTATTATAGCAGTCTCCGCATAGTCATCTACATCCAGCTGCTCTTTTCCAAAGCCATCCTTAATATCTGATATCTCGTCAGAAAGCTTCTTAATCGGAACAAAAAGGTGCAAAAGCACAAGCACACCAAAAAAGAGCACCACCGCACCTGCGATAATGGCAACCGTCACAGCAATCTGTGTCAGATACGACATATTTAGCGATATATTGTCCGTCGACACACTTACAACAAGTGCTCCCTCTATCTTTGAATCCTTGTCGTTTGGATTGCTTATCGGAACAGAAAGCTCGATATAGTGGTTTTTAGAATCATAGTTAGTAATCTCTGAAGCAGAGAAGGTCTTGATAACCTCCTCTGAGACAATAGTATTGCCATCATCTAAATTGTACGTATCCTTAATAATCTTAAAATGCTTGTCAACTATGAGCACACGGCCCTCATATATAGTAGTAAGAGTGTCAATCTGAGCATCAATATTACTCAAGTCACTGCCATCCTTATCAAAGTATTTACTTGTGGATATCTTGTTTGCGAGAATCTTTGCCTGACTAAGCACTTCACTTTCGCGGATTGAAACCGCTCTGGACTCGTAGGTGTTAAGTATGCCGAAGCACAGCACCACCTCCGGTACCAGAACGAGAACAAAAATCATGAAAATCAGCCTGGATTTCAGACTCTTATAAAATGCAAAATGTACTTTACTCTTAAACATTTTAGAACCTTTCTGAAAGTATTACTTCTGGTTGTAGTAATATCCCACACCCCACTTGGTATGAACGTACTTCGGCTCGCTTGGATTTGCCTCAATCTTTTCACGAAGACGTCTGACATGCACATCAACCGTACGCACGTCACCCGGGTAATCCTCGCCCCATACAATCTTTAAAAGGCTCTCCCTACTGTACACTTTATTTTCATTTTTGATCAGAATCTCGAGCAGTTCAAACTCTCTTGCAGTCAAATTGATTTCATTATCATTTATGAACAGACGTCTGCTGTCACAGTCGAGCTTGATATCACCCTTTTCGATTACAGATGACTGTACCTGTGGTGCGCGTTCCGGTGAAGTGCGCCTCATGATTGCCTTGATTCTGGCCTTTACCTCAAGAATATTAAATGGCTTTGTGATATAGTCATCAGCGCCGTACTCAAGTCCTAAAATTTTGTCCATGTCATCGCCCTTTGCAGTGAGCATGACAATCGGGACATCAGAAAACTCCCTTATTGCCTGACACACCTCAAAGCCATCCATCTTTGGAAGCATGACATCTAAAAGAATCATATCATATGAATTGGCCTTCGCCATATTTAAGGCCTCCTCACCGTCATATGCGCAGTCTACCTCCATGCCATCCTGCAGCAGACTGAAACGTATTCCTTTTACAATTAACTTTTCGTCGTCAACGACCAGCACTTTTTTTGCCATTTATACACTCCTAATTTACTGTTATATCATCTTTTATTTTATTAAACATCGCTTCACCGATGCCGGACACCCTCGTGATATCCTCAATCGAAGAAAACAATCCATTTTTGGCGCGATCTTCAACAATACTCTTTGCCTTGCTCTCACCAATTCCGGAAAGAGCCATTAGCTGCTCGACAGTTGCGGTATTGATATTGAGCTTGCCATCCTTTACGCCTATATGCTCCTCAGCGCCGCCCTTCATCAGCGAGCCATCTATGCCGGTGGTATATGTGCCCTCAGGTATGTGATCCGACTTAAGCTCCTCTACAGTCGGGAAATACAGCATCTGCCCATCATACAGCTCTGATGCCAGATTCCAAAAGCTTTTGTCAGCTGTATCCAGCATGCCTCCTGCCATATCAACGAGCTCACAAACTCTCGCGCCCGGCTTTACTCTGTATACACCGGGATTGGCAACCTGACCACAGATATAGACGCACCACTCAGTAGATTCATCAGTGTCATCTGCTGTGTCTTTTGTCTTCTGCTCCTGTTCTCCATCGGATGAAGCTTTCTTCTCCTTGGAATCAGCAGTCTGTCTGTTTACATCACTTGAAACCACAGCAGTCTGCTCCGTTTCAGAAGCAAAATGAACTGTGGCATCATCCTTTTTACAGCCGCAAAGGCCAAAAGCTATTGTTAAAATAAACGCACTTAATAATATTATTTTTTTCATATGGTCTCCTTTGATTAATATCATAATCTCAAAGGAGAAATCGATGTCCTCTTTATTTTACAGACTTTTTGACAGTATTACAAGTGTTGTTTCAAGTTTTTCTATCATTTCGTCAACATCACTCTTTTCGATAACAAGAGGAGGCACAAATCTAAGCACATTGCTGCCTGCCGTGATGACTATAAGGCCTTGATTTAAAGCCTCTGCTAAGACCTTTCCTACAGGAAGGCTGCACTCCACGCCCTGCATGAGTCCCATGCCCCTTCTGGCTGTGAGACAGTCGAATTTTGCAACAAGCTCATCAAGCTTCTTCTCCAGGTAGGGTGCAACCTCCTTTACATGGCTTACTATATCAAGACGCTTAAACTCATCAAACACTGCACTTACTGCGGCTCCTACGAACGGATTGCCGCCGTATGTGGTGCCATGGTCGCCCGGTGCAAGGGATTTATCTGCCACCCTCTGTGTCATGAGAAAAGCACCAACCGGCACACCACAGCCGAGTGCCTTCGCACAGGTCATGATATCAGGCTTCACATCATAGTTCTGCCATGCGAACATTTCGCCGCTTCTGCCCATGCCGCACTGTATCTCATCAAGGATAAGAAGAATATTCTTTTCATCACAGAGAGCTCTCACTCCCTCGATAAACTCTTTCTTTGCCGGGTAAATACCGCCCTCACCCTGAATAGTTTCCATAATGATGGCGCAGGTTTTGTCTGTCACCTGAGCCTTAACGCTCTCTAAATCATTGAAATTTGCAAATTTAACGCCCGGCATAAGTGGCTCAAACGGCTCCTGATAATGTGCATTGCCGGTGACAGAAAGCGCTCCGATGCTTCTTCCGTGGAAGGAATGGTTCATGGCAATTATCTCATGACCTGCATGGCCGTCTCTTGTAAAGGCATATTTCTTTGCAGCCTTGATAGCTCCCTCAATAGCCTCTGTACCACTGTTGGTAAAGAAAATACGATCCATTTTGCTTGCCTTAAGCACCTTGTCTGCCGCCTCAATGACAGGCGCATTGTAATAGAGATTTGATGTATGTAAAAGCTTATCAACCTGTGCCTTTAATGCCTCCTTGTGGTGCTCATTGCTGTAACCAAGTGCACATACAGCTATTCCTGCAGCGAAGTCCAGATATGCATTGCCATCTGTATCATAAAGATGTACTCCCTCGCCGTGATCAAGTACAAGTGAAAATCTGTTGTAGGTGTGAAGAAGCTCCTTTTCTGCCTCATCAATGTATGACTGTTTATCCATATTATTGCTCATTGTTAAATTTCTCCTCCGAATCTCCAAGAATAGCTGTTCCGATTCCTCTGTTTGTGAATATCTCAAGCAGTAAGCAGTGTGCGATACGTCCATCAAGAATATGAACTCTTGAAACTCCGTTATCGATAGCATCTATGCAGTTGTTGAGCTTAGGAAGCATGCCTCCGCCGATAAAGCCATCACCTATAAGCTTCTTTGCATCTGAGACTGTAAGCTCTGAAATAAGTGTATTCTTATCTGAAGGGTCTTTGTATACACCCTCGATATCCGTGAGGAATGCAAGCTTTTCTGCTGAAACTGCTCTGGCGATAGCGCATGCTGCATCATCTGCATTGATATTGTATGTATTGTATTCATCATCAAGACCGATTGGACACACAATTGGAAGAAAATCCTTCTCAAGCAGGTCATAAAGAATTTTTGGATTGACATCAGTGATTTCACCGACAAAGCCTATATCCTCTCCGTTTGAATACTTTTTCTTTACCTTTAAGAGGCCACCGTCCTTGCCGCTTACTCCGACAGCCTGCACACCAAGCTCCTCAACAAGTGTAACGAGAGATTTGTTTACCTTATTCAGTACCATCTCGGCAATCTCCATTGTATCGGCATCAGTCTTTCTGAGTCCGTTTACGAATACAGGCTCCATACCGACCTTTCCTACCCATTTGCTGATTTCCTTGCCTCCACCGTGTACGATGATAGGCTTGAAGCCAACCAGCTTGAGAAGTGTGACATCCTGGATCACCTGCTTTTTAAGCTGTTCGTCAACCATTGCAGATCCGCCGTACTTTACAACGATAATCTTTCTGTTAAATCTCTGTATATACGGAAGTGCCTCTATGAGCACCTGTGCCTTTTCCATTACCTGTTCCATGTTCTTATCTGCCATTGTACTGCTCCTTATTTGTTAAATCTTGTTATATTTTCTTCGTTAAGTGTGAAATCATAGTAGTTTAAGTCTTCTCTGAATGTCCAGCCCTCTTCCTTCCAGAAGTGGTTTCCAAGCTCATTCACCTTGAATGCTATGATTGACACCTTGTTGATATGCTCTGCCTGAAGTGCTCTCATGCAGGCAACCACCATACTCTTTCCGATGCCGCACTTCCTGTAATGCTCATCCACGCATACATGATACAGGCAGCCTCTTCTGCCATCGTGACCGCAGAGTATGGCTCCAACAATCTTTCCATCTTCTACCGCTACAACACTGGTAGTTGGATTTCTCTTAAGAAATCTAAGGACTCCCTCTCTTGAATCGTCAATAGAACGGATTCCAAAGCCGTGGATGGTCTGCCAGAGGCTGTACACCTCGTCATAGTCATCTATCGTCATAACCCTTATTTCATATTTATTCTCATTACTCATTTTATTAAATCATCCTTATATTTTTATATAACTATCAGCATTATAATGCATCTTTCTGATAATTACTTTCCTATTATTAATTATTACGGGAACATAGGAACCATATTAAGTCCCTCTGCCTCATCGAAGCCAAATAACAGATTCATATTCTGAACCGCCTGTCCTGCAGCACCCTTTACCAGATTGTCAAGAGCACCCATCATAATAATTCTGCCGGTTCTCTCATCAATCACAAAGTTTACATCCACATAGTTGCTGCCCTCAACCCACTTTGTCTCAGGGCAGACACCTTTTTTGAGCACTCTGACAAACTTCTCATTTGCATAATACTTATCGTAAACTGCCTTAATCTCATCATATGTAGGAAGTGTTCCATCAGGCTTTTTCTTAAGTGTCGCATACTCTGTAGCGAGGATTCCTCTGTTCATCGGAACAAGATGCGGAGTAAAGTTGATAAGGATTTCTTTTCCTGCCGCATATCCAAGCTGTTCCTCAATCTCAGGGGTATGTCTGTGTGAGGCAACGCCATATGCCTTCATGCTCTCATTTACTTCACAAAACAGATTAGGTGTCTTTGCACCACGTCCTGCGCCAGATGTGCCTGACTTTGCATCGACGATAAGTGTATCTGTATCAATAAGTCCCTCCTTAACAAGCGGATAAGCTGTAAGGATGGAGCATGTGGTATAGCAGCCAGGATTTGCAACAAGCCTTGTCTCCTTTGTGACCTTGTCCCTGTTTATCTCACACAGACCATATACAGCCTCATCAATAAACTGTGGCGACTTGTGCTCAATCTTGTACCATTTCTCATATGTGGCTACATCCTTGATACGGAAGTCAGCTGACAGATCGACAATCTTTACCTTACTTAATATATCCTCAGTGAGCACGCCTGCCAAAAAGCCCTGTGGGGTCGCAGTGAAAATCACATCAACAGACTCTGCAAGCTCCTCCATATTATCATCCATGCACTTTGCATCAACTATCTGAAACATATTTCCATAGATATCGGCATAATTCTCATCCACATAGCTTCGTGAGCCATACCATGCAATCTCTACCTCTTTATGATTCATCAAAATTCTCACGAGCTCTGCTCCGGCATATCCGGTGGCTCCAATAATACCAGCCTTTATCATAGTATTTCCTCTTTTCATATTGTATTTCTGCATAACCATATAAAATAGGTCTGACGCATCATACATAATAATATAGTACAGTAATTTCAATCCGTAAAGAGAAAAATTATACAAAATTATGCATAATTATACACGAATAATGTATATTTTTTCACTTGCAATATGTAAAGAACTGGTATATATTTATTCTAAAGTAATTATTCAAGGCTTTTAGACACAAAAGCAGTTAATGGTTACCATCATAAAGAATAAACGAAAAGAGGACACGCACTTATGAAAGACAAAGTTGTATTAGCTTATTCAGGCGGACTTGATACCACTGCTATCATTCCATGGCTTAAAGAGACTTATGACTATGACGTAATCTGCTGCTGCATCAACTGCGGACAGGGAGAGGAGCTTGACGGACTCGATGAGAGAGCTAAATTATCCGGAGCTTCAAAGCTTTACATAGAGGATATCTGTGATGAGTTCAGTGAAGACTACATCGTACCTTGTGTACAGGCCGGCGCAGTTTATGAGCACAAATACCTGCTTGGAACAGCAATGGCAAGACCGGGCATCGCAAAGAAGCTCGTTGAGATTGCAAGAAAAGAAGGCGCTGTAGCCATCTGCCACGGTGCAACTGGTAAAGGAAACGACCAGATCCGTTTCGAGCTCGGTATCAAAGCACTTGCTCCTGATATCAAGGTAATCGCTCCATGGCGTCAGGACAACTGGAAAATGGATTCACGTGAGGCTGAGATCGAGTACTGTAAGGCACACGGAATCGACCTTCCGTTCGGCACAGATTCAAGCTACAGCCGTGACCGTAACCTCTGGCACATCAGCCACGAGGGACTTGAGCTTGAGGATCCTTCACAGGAGCCAAACTATGACCATCTGCTCGTATTAAGTGTCACACCTGAGCATGCTCCTGACGAGGGTGAGTATGTTACAATGACATTTGAGAAGGGTGTTCCTACATCTGTCAACGGCAAAAAGATGAAGGTAGCAGACATCATCAGAGAGCTCAACCGTCTCGGCGGCAAGCACGGCATCGGCATCATCGATATCGTTGAGAACCGTGTAGTAGGTATGAAATCACGTGGTGTATATGAGACTCCGGGTGGAACAATCCTCATGGAGGCACATGACCAGCTCGAGGAGCTCTGCCTTGACCGTGCCACAATGGATGTCAAGAAAGAAATGGGCAACAAGCTCGCTCAGGTAGTATACGAAGGAAAATGGTTCACACCACTTCGTGAAGCAATCCAGGCTTTCGTAGAGTCAACACAGGAATATGTAACCGGAGAAGTTAAATTCAAATTATATAAAGGCAATATCATCAAGGCCGGCACTACTTCACCATATTCACTCTACAGTGAGTCTCTTGCAAGCTTTACTACAGGAGATTTATATGATCACCATGATGCAGACGGCTTCATCACACTGTTTGGTCTGCCACTCAAGGTGCGTGCAATGAAGCTTCTTGAGCTTGAGAACAAGAAAAATAATTAATTGTTACAACAAATAAAAGAAAAAGAGATGTGAAATAACAGCAATTATTTCACATCTCTTATTTTTTTAATAATTTCATTCTTTAAATCAAGTGCCTTATCCTTAATGTGTCTAGAAGCACTTTTTGATATAAGCACCCTTGCAATGAGCTTTGAAGCCACATCCCAATGGTCAAGCTTATAATTCATCTGAGCCAAAAGCAAATCAACCGTATCCTGATTCATACCACATATAGGGAAATGCTCAGTCGCAACCGCTCTTGTCATTCCATCAAGAGCCTGCTTATAATAATATTTTTCTGCCTTTTGTGCACTTACAAGCTCTTCACTTTCCGTTGAGATACCATCAGCCGTAAGCTGTTCGATTAAACCGCGATAAAGCCAGGATAGCTTAAGACAAATATATGCCTTTTCACTATACATAGCCCTTTTAACAATCGCTGAAAAAAGTGCCAGCTTAAATCTGTCTATTGCCTCATCATACGAATATAACAAAGGCACCGACTTGCTGCCGGGCTTAAATTTGGCAGCAACCTGCTCCTTAAGCAGCCTTATCTGTGTACTCGATACATGTACAAAGTCGCCATTCATCGCACTATAACCACAATGCGGACACGATGTGACACCATACTTTATTGTATCAATTCCCTTGTAAACCGGTCTGAAATCATCATCAGAGCCAGCAAACCTGATCTTTGATGTCCGTACCGTCAGTGTTTGAAAACTCTGATCACACACCGGACATGTTATATTCTTTGCAAAAACAAAATCCGTTTCATCCTCTGTCTGAACAGCAGCTGCCACCGGAGCATCCCCGGTGGCAGCTGCTTTATCCTCATCATACAGATCATTTATGTCTTCAGGATTTAAACCGAATTTGTCAATACCTGACTTTAAATCCATATTTTACCTCTATTCTTCTCTTCTGTTTATTTTTAGTCAAAAACTATTTAGCTGTCGGAAGCTTGAATGAGCTCTTTAATGAGACGATTCTGTTAAATACAGGCTGTCCATCCTTTGAGTCCTTGCAATCCGCGCAGAAGAAGCCATTTCTGACAAACTGGAAGCTGTCATAAGCCTTGGCACTCATAAGCTCCGGCTCCACTACACAGTTATCAAGCACTGTGAGTGAATTAGGATTAAGATTTAAGCTTCCGTCCTCATTGTACACTCCAAGCTCCTCATTTACGATATTCTCGTAAAGACGTACAGTTACCTGCTTTCCATACTCGGCTGAAACCCAGTGGATAGTTCCCTTGACCTTTCTGCCATCAGGACTGTTGCCACCCTTTGATGCCGGGTCATATGTACAGTGAATCTCTGTAATATTGCCGTTTTCGTCCTTCACACAGCTATTGCACTTCACAAAATAAGCGTTCATGAAACGCACCTCATTGCCAGGGAACATACGGAAATACTTCTTCGGTGGCTCCTCCATGAAGTCCTCTCTCTCCACATAAAGCTCTCTGGTGAAAGGAACCTTTCTCTTTCCAAGCTCAGGATTCTCCACGTTATTGTCCACTTCAAGATACTCAACCTGTCCCTCAGGATAATTGTCGATAATCACCTTGACCGGATCAAGCACAGCCATCATACGAGGGCGCTTAGCCTTTAAATCCTCTCGGATACAATACTCAAGCATAGCGTAGTCAACAGAGCTGTTAGCCTTTGATATACCACACAGATCAACAAAATTCTGGATAGACTCCGGTGTGAAGCCCCTGCGTCTGAGCGCTGCTATAGAAACAAGCCTTGGGTCATCCCAGCCATCAACGATGCCGTCCTCCACAAGACGCTTGATATATCTCTTTCCTGTTACAACATTAGTCAGATAGAGCTTTGCAAACTCAATCTGCTTTGGCGACTCCTCAGGAGAATTCTTAAATCCACATTCAATAACCACCCAGTCATACAGCGGTCTGTGGTCTTCAAACTCAAGAGTACATATAGAATGTGTGATGCCCTCAATAGCATCCTCTATAGGATGAGCAAAATCATACATAGGATATACACACCATTTATCACCTGTATTGTGATGTGTCATATGAGCCACACGGTAAAGAATCGGATCTCTCATATTGATGTTTGAAGAGCTCATGTCAATTCTCGCACGAAGCACCTTTGTGCCATCCTCAAACTCACCGTTTTTCATGCGCTCAAAAAGGTCCAGGTTTTCCTCAACACTTCTCTTTGAGTATGGATCCTCCTTGCCGGCCTCTGTGAGTGTACCTCTATACTCTCTTATCTCATCAGGTGTCAGATCAGATACATATGCCTTTCCCTTCTTTATCAGTCCTACTGCACACTCATACATCTTGTCGAAGTAATTGGATGCAAAAAACTTCCTGTCAGCCCAGTCAGCACCAAGCCACTTAACATCGGCCTCGATAGACTCTACAAACTCCAGACGCTCCTTGGTAGGGTTTGTATCATCAAACCTGAGATTGAACTGTCCGTCATACTTCTTTGCCAGTCCATAGTTTAAAAGAATAGACTTCGCATGGCCGATATGCAAATAACCGTTTGGCTCCGGTGGGAATCTGGTCTTTACTGTCTTGCAATGACCCTCAGCCAAGTCCTTCTCAATAATCTGTTCAATAAAATTTTTCGAAACTGTTGCCTCGTTCTCCATAAATGTTCCTCCGAAAATAATACTGTGTCCATTATAAATTCATCAGTTTACTTTGTCAATGAATTAGAAAAAGTAGTACATGTATATTATACGTGCGTATGTGTAAACAGATGATCCTGACAGTATTCCTTGTTGCCGGTGCACTTCGAGCAGTATCTGAATGTTAATTCAGGATTTGACAATTCCGTTCTGCCGCATATATAGCACTTGTGACGTGAGATGCCACTTCCCGGGCGAGGTTCGGAAAACTGAGCCTTAAACTGTGCCTTTCTCCTCTTCTGGTGCATATTCTGTCTGAATGAGAGCCTGTGCTTGCAGCCATAAATGAATACCAACAGATTTATAAGTGCAAGTACGATTTCTGAGCCGTATGCCAATCCAATCTGCCATCCAAAGCTCATATAGGTATACACATCATATGCAAACATCACGATGTAAACAAGCACCATCCACTTCATCTTTATAGGAAGCACAAAGTAAAGCCTCACCTCTGCCTCCGGCATCAAAAGACCAAGCATCAGATACATAGCTATAAGTATATAGTACATAGTCAGATTGATGGATACATGTGTCACTGCAAATGCAAGCATTCCTACTATATCATACAGCAAAAAGCCTCCGAAAAAGTACACATTCATCCTAAAAGAGCCAAGATATGACTCCATGCTGTCTCCAAGCGTCCACAGACAGAATATAAATAAAAGCTGTAAAAATGATATGCTGCCGCTCGGCACAAAAATCCAGCTTATAAGACGCCATACCTGTCCGTGCAAAATAGCAGAGGCTGAAAACTGCAGATAATAAAGGACAACATCTCCCTTTGTCAAAAGCAGCACACTGCCTATCAGATTCGCAGCGATAAATATTCTAGTGATATTCGGAATCGCTTTACTTCCATATTTTTGTTCTAGTTTGTTAAGCCAGTTCATACATTTTAGCAGACATGGTTCATTTCACTGCTGCTCACACCATTATGTGACAAGCAGTGGTTACATCACGATGCAATAAAACCACGTATCTGCATCCTCCTGTCATATTATTGCTGCCTTTTACACTATAGTGCAAAGGGCAGCGGTTATTACAAAATTTATTATGATAGTTAAATCATACTTTGTCAACGAGACTGCGAATTATTCACAAATTCTTTATAATTATAGTCATTGTAATTTGTCGATATCTGTCGTATAATAATCTCTGTTTTGATAATAGAACAATTATATATTTTAATAAGAAGAAAGATATATAAAAACATATAAGTAATACATTATGGAGGAACCACTATGGAAAATAACAGCTTACATAAGTTGGGCATTGATATCGGCTCAACAACCGTCAAGATTGCACTTCTTGATGCCGATGACAATATCCTCTTTTCCGATTATGAGCGTCATTTTGCAAATATACAGGAGACACTTGAGTCCCTTATCAGAAAGGCCTACGACAAGACAGGTGACCTTTCAGTTTGTCCTATGATAACAGGCTCCGGCGGACTCACTCTTGCAAAGCACCTTGAGGTGCCATTCGTACAGGAGGTTATAGCTGTATCTACCGCACTCACACACTATGCTCCACAGACCGATGTGGCAATAGAGCTAGGCGGCGAGGATGCCAAAATCATATACTTCGAAGGTGGTAACGTGGAGCAGCGTATGAACGGCATATGTGCCGGCGGTACAGGCTCATTTATCGACCAGATGGCTTCTCTCATCCAGACAGACGCTACAGGACTAAATGAATACGCAAAAAGCTACAAGGCCATCTACCCTATCGCAGCCCGCTGTGGAGTATTTGCCAAAACAGATATCCAGCCTCTCATCAATGAGGGAGCCACACGCGAGGATTTATCCGCTTCAATCTTTCAGGCAGTGGTAAACCAGACCATCAGTGGTCTCGCCTGCGGTAAGCCAATCAAGGGACATGTTGCTTTCCTTGGCGGTCCTCTGCACTTTTTGTCAGAACTTAAATCAGCATTTATCAGAACCTTAAATCTCGATGACGAGCACACTATCGTTCCTGAGAACTCTCATCTGTTTGCAGCAATAGGCTCTGCATTAAACTATAAAGACAACTCTGTCACCACACTCTCATCCTTAATCGACCGCCTCTCAAACGGCATAAAGATGGAATTTGAGGTGGCACGTATGGAACCTCTTTTTAAGGACCAGGCTGATTACGATGAATTTACAACGCGTCACGGCAACAACCACGTAAAGACCGGTGACCTTTCTACATACAAGGGCAACTGCTATCTCGGAATAGATGCAGGCTCAACCACCACCAAAATCGCTCTCGTAAGCGAGGACGGAGACCTTTTATACTCATTCTACAGCAACAACAACGGAAGCCCTCTCGCGACAGCCATCCGCTCCATCCAGGAGATTTACTCAAAGCTACCTGAGGATGCACACATCGTACACTCCTGCTCTACAGGCTACGGAGAGGCTTTATTAAAGGCAGCTTTAAAATTGGACGATGGCGAAGTTGAGACTGTAGCCCACTACTACGCAGCAGCATTCTTCGACCCAAAGGTAGACTGTATCCTCGATATCGGTGGACAGGACATGAAGTGCATCAAGATAAAGAACCAGACAGTCGACTCAGTACAGCTCAACGAGGCCTGCTCTTCAGGCTGCGGCTCATTTATTGAGACCTTCGCAAAGTCCTTAAACTACTCAGTTCAGGATTTCGCAAAGGAAGCCCTTTTTGCAAAGAATCCTATCGACCTCGGAACCAGATGTACGGTTTTCATGAACTCAAAGGTAAAGCAGGCCCAAAAGGAGGGCGCATCTGTCGCAGATATATCAGCAGGACTTGCCTACTCAGTAATAAAGAATGCACTTTTCAAGGTTATCAAGCTTTCTGATGCAAGCGACCTCGGTGAAAATATCGTAGTCCAAGGCGGTACATTCTACAATGATGCCGTTCTTAGAAGCTTTGAAAAAATTGCAGGTGTACATGCAACAAGGCCTGATATCGCAGGTATCATGGGTGCCTTTGGTGCCGCACTCATCGCACGCGAGCGCCATGAGGCTGATTACAAGACAACAATGCTCACAATCGACCAGATAAACGAGCTCACCTACACCACAAAGCTCGCACGCTGTCAGGGCTGTACAAACCACTGTCTTCTGACTATAAACAAATTCTCCGACAACAGACAGTACATCACCGGAAACCGTTGTGAAAAGGGTCTGGGCAAGGAGAAGAACAAGGATAACATCCCAAATCTTTTTGAATACAAGAACAAGCGTATATTTGACTATGAGCCACTTGACCCAAAGGATGCTCCACACGGTACAGTCGGCATCCCAAGAGCCTTGAATATGTACGAGAACTACCCGTTCTGGGCTACATTTTTCAAACGTCTCGGCTTTTCTGTAGTGCTGTCACCACAGTCTACCAGAAAGATTTATGAGATGGGTATCGACTCCATCCCAAGTGAGTCAGAGTGCTACCCTGCAAAGCTCACACATGGTCATATAAGCTGGCTCATAAAACAAAATGTAGATTTTATTTTCTACCCGGCAGTGCCATATGAGCGCAAGGAGTTTCCTGATGCTAACAATCACTACAACTGCCCTATTGTCACATCATACTCTGAGAATATCAAAAACAACGTGGACGAGATTACTTCAGGCGAGGTTAAATTCATAAATCCGTTTATGTCATTTGAGAGTGAGGAAACTATCTCACAGCAGCTTGTTGCCACCTTCTCAAAGGGTGATTTCAACCTGCCTGAGTCACAGATTCGTGATGCGGTAGCCGCAGGCTGGAAGGAGCTTGCCATGACAAGGCTTGAGATACAGCGAAAGGGCGAGGAAGTGCTCGACTACATGGAAGACACCGGACGTCGCGGAATCGTGCTCGCAGGCCGTCCGTACCATGTGGACCCGGAAATCAACCACGGTATCCCTGAGCTCATCACAAGCTATGGCATCTGTGTTCTGACAGAGGACTCCGTATCCCATCTGGGCGAGCTTGAGAGACCTCTCATCGTCATGGATCAGTGGATGTACCACACCAGACTGTACTCAGCAGCCAACTTTGTAAAGACCCGTGATGACCTTGACTTAATCCAGCTCAACTCGTTTGGCTGTGGTCTCGATGCTGTCACAACCGACTGTGTAAACGATATCCTGACAGGCTCAGGCAAGATATACACCTGCCTGAAGATTGACGAGGTAAACAACCTGGGCGCAGCAAGAATCCGTATCCGCTCGCTCCTTGCCGCCATAAGAGTCAAGGAAACCAAGCATGAAAAGCGTGACTTAAAACCGTCTAACTACGAGCGTGTTGTATTCACCGAGCAGATGAAAAAGGACAACTACACCATCATCTGCCCTCAGATGTCACCTATACACTTTGACCTTCTCGTGCCAGCCTTTAAGGCAGCCGGCTACAATATGGTCATACCGGATATCCCTGCAAGGGAATGTGTGGACGTGGGACTTAAGTTCGTAAACAACGATGCCTGCTACCCTTCACTCATTGTCGTGGGACAGATTATGGCAGCCGTCAAATCAGGCAACTATGATATGACACACACAGCCATCCTCATCTCACAGACAGGTGGCGGATGCCGTGCGACAAACTACATCGGATTTATCCGAAGAGCCCTCGAAAAGGCCGGATATCCGGATGTGCCTGTTATCTCAATCAACATGGTTGGTCTCGAGAAAAACCCGGGCTTTAAGTTTACTCCAAGCCTCATCCAGCACGGACTGTATGCGCTTGAGTTTGGTGATATCTTTATGCGCTGTCTCTACAGGGTACGTCCTTATGAGAAAGAGCCGGGAAGTGCCAATGCACTCCATGAGAAGTGGAAAAAGAGAGTCATCGACTTTGTCGGCAACACAAAGATGCTCTCTCACAAGAAATACAAAAAGATGTGCCGCGAAATCATAAGGGATTTCGACAATCTGCCTATGACAGATGAGGTTAAGCCGCGTGTCGGCGTGGTCGGTGAGATTCTCGTCAAATTCCTGCCTGCAGCAAACAACTATGTTGTTGACCTGCTCGAAGCTGAAGGAGCCGAGGCTGTAGTGCCTGATCTGACTGATTTCTTACTCTACTGCTGCTACAACACGAATTTCAAGGCTGACTATCTCGGTGCTTCTAAGAAAGCTAAGTTTATGAACAACCGACTTATCGCCTTCTTCGAGTGGCTCAGAAAGGATGCAAGAGATGAGCTGGCTAAGAGCAAGCATTTTGAGCCAACCGCTCACGTGCAGGATCTCGCAAAGTATGCTTCTCCTATCGTTTCGTGTGGTAATCAGACCGGTGAGGGCTGGTTTTTGACAGGTGAGATGCTTGAGCTCATCAATGAGGGCGTCACAAACATCATCTGTGCACAGCCTTTTGCCTGCTTACCGAACCATATTGTGGGTAAGGGAGTTATAAAGAGAATCAGACATGATCATCCGGATGCCAATATCGTGGCTATCGATTATGATCCGGGTGCTTCTGAGGTGAACCAGCTGAACCGTATTAAGCTGATGCTTTCTACGGCACAGAAGAAGCTTAAGAAGTAAAAAATTCGCCCATGCATTCATGCATGGGCGTTGTTGGTTTTCGTATGCAATTCTACAGACTCTAAGCAGCTTCGTATATGCGGGCAAGGGCAAAAAGCCTCGGCTGCGCCGGGTTCTGTCTTTGATAACTTTCTACTTTTATATGTGTATATGTTGCTCGTTGCACTCGCTTATATGCTTGCTAGCTAGGACAAATGCTTTAAAATCTCATCATATTGGGTATACATCTTCTGCACTTCATTTTCCAGTGTATAGTAGTGCATGATATATGGCACCAACAGCACTAGGAATAATAGTGTAAGTACAAGAAGCATTGGGTTGCTTATCATGATGGATGCGATTATTGACATCATAGTGAGTATGGCAAAGGTTACTGTCACTATGAGGTGCACAAGGCGCTCATGCTGGAAGAAGCCTATTTGTGTCAGGTGTTCCTGCAGTATTTTCTTCCACTCTTCTTTTGATATCTTATCAGGATTGGCAAGCAGATTGTCAATCTTAAGTCTATAATTAATTATTCGTTTTTTCATTTTATTTTCCACCTTTCCTAATACGTACTTTTTTATTTTAATACAATGATAATTGAATCTAAAAATCCGCTATACCAACCTCTGGCATAGCGGATTAAAAAATAAAATGCAATTAAAGATATCACCTGTTATGTGATTATAACTGGTTCAAGACATTTGATGTTTGCAGATAAACACCAGCAATAGCATTGATAACTGCAAGTACGATGGTAATAATTGACATAACAATACCAGCGGTTGCCATGCCCCTTCCACCTTTTTTCCTGCCTACGATACCGAGGATAAGTCCTACAATACCAATAGGTCCGCCAAGGATTGGAATACACCAGAATACCAGACCGATAATACCAAGTACCATAGATGCAATTGACATTCCCTTCTTTTCCTCCATCGGCGGCATAGGCGGTATATTTGGATTGCCCTGCTGATTCGCCTGATCATACATATTGAAGTTGTCGCTCATAACTATTCTCCTACCTTTCTTTTGTTTAAATGATATAATAACTGTCACTGTAATTTGTAACCATGGAGTATCGTAACATACTTTGACTACGAAAGCAATATATTTTTCATTACCGGATGCAACATCCCAGATAGTTACTGTTCACAACTAACAGTGTGACCAGCAACGATTACAGCCAATTTAAAATTTCTCTCCAACCACCCTGCACCGTTTCCTGCAAAAAGCAATGCCATAGGCTAAAATATCAGACCTGCCCTCATCACGCAGAGTCTCATCATAGCGCTTGTCCTTAATCTGCGTTATCGCAGCCTCGCACGCTGCGTCAAGTTCCTTCATCTCCTTAGCATACTTCACCTCTATAACGATGCCCGCATCAGGATCCTCCGGCATGATTAAAATATCGCTAAAACCATCTCCCGACTCACGATTCGACTTGATAAGCCAGTCCGGATTGCTGCCTCGAAGCAGACCAAGAAGTAAGCCATGATAGAAATTCTCCTTCATAGCATCAGGCGCCTTTGTATCGAGTATACTTATCATGCGGCTCATCACGATGTTTAGCTGCCTGGCAATCTGTTTCTCATCTTTATCCAGAATTGCCCTTGATAAAAGCTTCATAGTATCATCATCTTTTGCAACAACAGCCTTGAACCACTCCTGAATTTGGAGAATAAACACCTCACGCACCTCTTTATTAGGAATCACAAGCTTATAGGCATAGCTCTCACTGTCAGGCACCTTGACCTCTCCGATTTTGGTGAGATAGCCTGTAGTAAAGAGCACACTCCACAGATTGTCAATCGTATTGTCAATCTCATCATATGTCAAATCAAGCCGAAGCTGCTTCTCCACAAATCCACCTGCCACAAGCTTCTCAATCTCATCCCTTGTGGTCTGATCAGCCTTGTCCACAAAGCGCTTCACCATGTCATTTCCACTGCTGTTAATCCAGAACGCACTCGGTCTGGCTGACGGGTCTGAAACAAGCTTCTTGGCAAAATTTATCACATCCCATGGACAATAAATATCCGCATTACCAAAATGATAACCGTCATACCATTCCTTTACGTCCGGGTACCTCTCGCTCCTGTCATAATCAGAAAGAAGTTTCATGACCTCATCATCAGTAAAGCCAAACTGCTCATCATGGTCAATATCCACAATGGAATTTATTTCAAAATTATTGAGCCCTGTAAAAATACTCTCCTTTGACACCCTAAGGCAGCCTGTAAGCACAGCAAACTGTAAAAACTCATTGGTCTTAAGAGCCTGCCCGAAAAGCGCCCTGATGAGAGAAACCATCTCCTTGTAGTAGCCATTCTGAAAAGCCTTGTCGAGCGGAACATCGTACTCGTCTATGAGGATAACTGCTTTCTGATCATAGTGCTTATACAACAGCTTTGAAAGCATTCGTATACTATCCTCAATATTGTCATCCTGCCCATGAAGCATCTTTGTAAACAGTATTCTATCCTCATCAGTCAATACATCACTGGTCTTCAAATAGTAATGTCTGTCAAGCTCATCCTTTAAAATAGCACACAGCATACGTCTTGCCGTAGTAAAGTCTAAACCATCCACACCCTTGAATGAAAGAAATATGACAGGATACTTACCCATATGCTCATCACAAAGTACTTTGTTGCCAGAAATATATAAGCCGTCAAACAAAGATTTGTCCGTTCCTATTTCAAAAAAGCTCCTAAGCATACTCATATTGAGTGTCTTTCCAAAACGCCTTGGACGTGTAAAAAGAGTCACCTTTCCCCATCCCTTTAAAAGCTGTTCTATAAGCCTTGTCTTGTCAATATAATAGAACCCCAGTTTACGAATTTCCTCAAAATTTTCAATTCCAACCGGTAACTTCAAAGTATTTGCCATAAAAGCCTCCAAAAAAATAATCCGCTATACTTAATACTAGTATAGCGGAATGCCATGTAAAATACAATATTTATGATTCCTTATCTTGTCCAAATTCAGCTCTCATTTCTGTCCAGCAACTGCTTATTTCATTGCCACAATAAAGAATATAAAAATTTAATGGTGCCAGGCACCACCACTGCATCTACATATTTTGTAATTTTCTTACAATAAACAATTGAAAATATTACTTATAAGTAATATAATATAGTTATCTTTAGAGAGAGGGGAATATAAAATGTGACGTTAGAAAAAATTAGTATTTCGGGAATAAGTGATGTCTATGCTGTTTCAGCTATTAAAAAAGAATTTAAAAAGGCTGTAAATCAGCCATGGAAGAATTCTGAACCCTATCCAGAATATCAAAAAAAATTACTCGCTGATCTGGCAGTATTAGATATAGAAAAAGAAAAAGCTATCGATTTAGCAGCATTTGAAAAATTAACCAACGAAAAAGATTTATATAGTATACATAGACCGAACTCAAGAAAAAATGTACGAATTATCTATACCATTATAGATAGAAAGATAATAATTTTATTAACGGTATTTTTAGAGAAAAACAAAAGTGATTATCAAAATGCAATTTCAGTTGCCAAAAATCGACTCAAACAGCTTCAAGAATAATGTATAATCATACATAAAAGATACTATAGAAGAACAGAGGAATGAAACATGAGCATATACGACAAAATATCAAACGCACAGGAAACAACATGGCTTACTGATGGAATCGCAGAAGCAGAAGCAAAATCAATTATAGAATTAGCAAAAATATCAGCAAAAATCGAAAGGCGCCGCCTAGAATTAAATATGACACAAAAAGAATTTGCAGCATATATGAATGTATCACAAGGTATGGTATCACGTTGGGAAAGCAGAGAATACAATTTCACAATAAAAACTCTAAATGAAATTTGTCAAAAGCTTAATCTGCATCTTCAACTTGATTTAACCCCCGTTATTGGCAAGCAAAATTATACTGTTCTAAAATGGAATAGCGAATCCACTCAAAATAACAAGCAAAATAATTGGGTTAAATACATAAAAGATAAGGAGGCTATTGCATAATGGAACTGAATTTAATAGCTACAGGAATCGAATTACTAGGTGCTTCCGTTGCAAAACTTACCGTAGACAACACCATTGTCGATATAGAAAATGATGCCCAACGCAGCTTTGGAATGACTATAAATGAACCTCAATTCCAAAACATTGAAAAAACAAAAGAAATATTTTCACAAATGACAATTGACTTCGATATAATTATAAATCAATCTGATAATGATAATTGTAATATACATTTTACCATTACCGGAGCATTTCTTTCAAAAGGTAAAATATCAGAGGAAGACTTCAAACAGTTAGTTGCTATAAATGGAGCATCTGCACTTATTGGCATAGCTCGAGGCAAAATAGAATCTCTTTCTTCGTCAATTTTTAACAATGGAAAAATAGTCATTCCATTTGTAAATGTTATAGATTATTATAAAGCCACTATTTCATCATAATATAGGACATACTAAAATGTTCTAGTGACATTATTACTGTTCTTCCAAGTGATGAAAAAAGGGCACAAAGGATATTAAAATACGTGTTATTGAAGTCGTTCTTGATAATGGAATGGAACTAAGACTTGTTCCTTAAGTTGACGCTATTTTGACCACATTGGTGTCAGGCACCAATGTGCTTGATAAATCGTTCTTTTCAGTTAATTCAGTTTTCTGGAAAAAGTAGTCTCATATAATCTCTGCCACCATAAATCACACGATCAACATAAACCACATTGTTTGGTCTTAAGCGATAAAAAGCAAGATAGTTTTTGAACACAACATAGCGATATCCACTATCCAGTCCTTTTTCAAATTCCAGCTTTGCTCCAGATTCAGGAAAGGCTGCGATCCCGTCCACTTTATCCATGATGCCATTTACAGTGTTTTGAGCAGCACTCAGATTGCAGAGTTCAACCTCAATATAATCCCATATCTCATCAAGATCTTTCAATGCTCTCGGAGAATAGGCAATCTTACTTTGCATTTGCACGGGCCCTGAAGTGGTTTCTTACATCTTCCGAAGAAATCCAGCCTTCTTCCTCTCCTGATCTTCTGCCCTCTGCCAGTTCACACATCAGGCGAAGCTGTGCCTGCATCCGATCATACTTTTCTGCTTTTTCTCTCTGTTCTTCTTGCTCATCAATGTTCATAACTGTATAGCAGCCACGACCATTTTTTGTGAGATATAAAGGCTTCCCAACCTGAACAGTTTCGAGAACAGTCGCATAGTTTCTCAAATCAGAAATCGGTTTGATGTTCGGCATAATAAAGCCCCCTTTTCATGGTTTCTGCCTTTATTTTACCTCTTTCCTGTGATAAATTCAACATCTTATTTAGTGCTAAATTCTACAATTTTCAATCAAAAGGCATCCATATCATGTTGTGAAGCCAGTTCCTTGTATGAGGACTCGTCGTTCTGCCGCTCCGTGAACATGTCATTGACCAAAGAAAAAACATGCGTTTTCCAACCGGATTTCTTAATTTTTAGGTTGGCTTTTTTCTCTTTGATATCCTTCTGGATTGCCTCTACCTCTGCGGTAAGTTTATTGGTGCCAGGCACAATGTAAAACTTATCTGGAAATATTATCCTAATTATACCATCACTATATTATTGTCATACGCTAAATTATGCTTAATACGCTCCAACTCTTGCCTAATCCATATATACTTCTCACGTAAATGACTATCTGCATATCCTTGAAGTCTTGAATCAACACACTGCCTTATCTTTTTAACCTGTCCGTTTGTCACAAACTCATCCAGTGTTTTACATTGAAAGTAACGTTCAAGCGTATTTATATAAAAATATCCATCTTTGTCTCTTGGTAACTTTTTCCATTCTGAATCAACAGATACCGTTTTCCCTTTAACCACAGCGTCAGAAACAATAATTCTCGGATATACTGCATAATTTTCCTGCGCCACATAAGCATCCACCAAGCCCTTGCCAAAAATCAACTGTTCATCAAGGTAGAAATCCCCCTCTGCAATAGCGCCTCTCAGAAATACAGGTACTTCCAAATCATATAACTGTTCCTGAATCACGTCACATATGTCAATTACAACGGCTAATGCTTCCGGATACCCAACAGGTGCTGCTATAATAATACTATCCGACATAATATGCATCTTTGTCTTGCTTAAAACGTCATTATACTGATTCAGAACTATATCTTCATCATATGCTGCACGTCCCAGTGCCAAGCAAAAATCACTCTGCGGAATAACATTTGAAAATATCTCTCTGATTTCTTCAAATGCTTTAGTATTAATCATATTTTTAAAGCCTAAAATATCCAAAAAAGCTACTATACATTTGCTATACGTTTCCATATTCTTCATTCTATACGTTCCTCTTTAATTTCATTATCAAAGATTTGTCTGCGCCTATCTCAAAAAAGCTCTTGAGCATGCTCATATTGAGAGCCTTACCGAAACGCCTAGGGCTGGTAAAAAGAGTCACCTCACTCCAGTTTAAAAAAGCTACTCAATAAGCCTTGTCTTGTCCACATAATAAAAATCCACTATGCTTAACTCTAGTATAGCGGATTGCCATGCAAAATACAATTCAAAAAAGCTGTCTGATTGAAGTTTTAAACTTTGTTATCTCACGCGGTGCCAACAGATTAATTTTGTTATCCGATATAAAATGTAAATTTGCCGTTTCACACGCCAAAAACTGCGGTTCCAGCAAATGATGGCAGAAAAATATTATATCCCCCATATATATCAATCATTGAATATTTCACATGCAGCAACATCCCACAACAACTGGAACATAATGGCTACAATACCAATATTTAAATAATCAAATGTTTCTCCTAATCCATGCATTATACAATTTCTAATATTAAGTTTACAAAATATAATATCAATAATTTTCATATATTCTGATATAATTTCTTTTTTTGCAAAATCAGTTTTAATTAAAGTCCCAAGTGTCCTGTCTAATCTTCTTCCCTTATTATGCCCCACACCAGTCAATATCATTTCATTATCCATTGATGGTTCTAATACTTCCTCACTTACAAAAAGGGCATACATTTTTCCCATCACATAACTTTCTTTTGCATTAAACAACACATTATTATCTTTATCACTTAAAAAGATTTTGATATATTTATCCTCCTCATCATCAAGAGGTCTTTTTAATTCTTGCATATTCAGTAATCTGTATATGCTTTTAAATAACATTCTATTTTGTAGATTCATTCCTAATCTACGCTCTATCAATGACGGTAAAGCAAAACTTGCTATTATAGCATGACGTTTTTTGTTAATAATTGAATCCACATAATCTTCCATAGCCCTTATATAAATTTCATTATAATCTATCATACAATTATCTAATTGTATGATAGGTAAAGTGCCATTCTTATTATATATCAATATATGATATTTTTTATAAACGCTTCCTAAATACTGAACTGTATCTTGTAATAATATCTTCTTCCTTATCAGTGCCGTTTTTTCATTCTCACTATCAAAATGTCCAATCGGTTCAGGAAAATCAGCATCTTGAATATCAAAAGAACACACCGAATAAAAATCTCTTAGAACAGCTATCTTCGCCCCATGAAGCTCATCCATACTTCGAGCCCCTGTTAAATGACTTAACATCTCATCGCAATGTTCTACAAGCTTCTGCGGATTATCCAGATAAACTGTTAAATCTGGATTCATTTTATAAATTTTATGATATAACTCCATAAAAATACACATTCAATTGTAAGCGCTAAATAATCTAACACTAAATCTCAATTAACGCTTGCACCATCTTTGCTAGATGCAAGCGTTTTACTACATTTTAGTTTTTGCAAACATTTTTAACTTCTTTGCTCCATGGAGTCAAAGCCTCAAGCTGTTCATCTGACATGTATTCACTTTGACGATGTTACAAAAGATATGTCATCAAAAAGCTTTGAACAGGTCATTTGTGCTCTTGATACCCTCATAGCTTTTACGTATAATAATTAAAGTAAAATGCCAGCATCTAGCAAACATAAGTCTAGTAAAACTCTAGCATTTCCTGATGTTTACACTAATCTATGCATATCTGTCATTATCGAACATATAGCATAATGGCATTGCAAAATTTGTGGCTAGCATAACGGATTCCGGAATTTATTTATTAAATTCATAACATATTTGTTTCTAAATAAAATTAAAATAACAAAATAAGCTAGAATACTACTTAATACCGTAAATACTACTTCAAATATAATACTATCGAAAAAAAACATAACTATTCTATGAATTATTACAATTATAAAACACCCTATCACTGCTTGAAGCAATATAATTAATATGTAAGACTTACTCATTATAATTTGCCAAATATCTTTATTTAAACAACAACAAACAATTACAACTGTTATTTCAGCAATTAATGTGGTAATTGCGGCTCCATTATGTTGCATAACTGGAATAATAAATATATTAAGCAATATATTTATAGTTGCCGCACATATTGTTGCTACCAAATTTATTTTTTCCTTATTTTGTGTGATATTAATACAATTTGTAAATATTCCACTATACAATGCAACTAATAACGATAAACTAAGTATTTTCAATGCAGGCATAGCCTGTAGGTACTGATTTCCTCCCAAAAAAATAATAATAGGTCTTGCTAAAACAAATATTCCTGTAACAAGCGGTGGTAAAAATAATGTAAATACCTCTACAATCTGAATTATTAAATTTTTCCACTTATCAGTATCTTCTTGATAATAATTTGCAAGTCTTGGTATAGTTACAACAATAACAGCGGCTCCAATATTCTTAAATACTGTATATATTTTAACAGCAACAGCATAAAGTCCTACATAATACGCATCACACATTGTACCAAGCATTATTGTATCTGAATCACAATAAAGTGTTACTGCAACTGTATTAGCAAAAAACACCATCATTGCTTTAATATGATTCCATACATGCTTTGGAATAACAAACTTTAAATGCACATACCTTCTACAATATACAAAATTAATAACCCCCATTAATATTGTATTTAGTGATAATAAGACTGCATATATATATATATCATTTTCCTTATGAACAAATATAAATAAACATACCAAATTAAATATTTGTATAAACAAACTTCTAATTGTTGTGTAAAAGAAATCTTCAAAAACCGAGTTAATCCAATCAGAACCTATTGCATTAAACATAACAGATATTGACATAATCAATAAAAGTTTTCTATATTGATGTAGTGAATAAATAAACAATATCCCCATATAAAACAATATATATGTTATGATTGTCGTTATAATATTTATACTAAATATTTCATTACAAAACATCTCTGTTTTTTCTTTATTACTGCGTATTTTGGCACATTCTCGAACCGCATATGTACTAATTCCCAAATCAGCAATTAACACCATATAGTTAATTATCGACTGTACATAATTAATTTGCCCCAACCGTTGGGTTCCTAATATTCTAGCCACATATGGAAAAGTTATCAATGGAAATATTATTTTCAAGCTCATTCTCACAGTATTTAATATTGCATTTATTTTTAAAGACTTATTCATTTTTTTACCCTTACATTTTTAAAATAATAAATCATGCCCCCCAAAAAATATAAATAACAGCAAGATTTAAAATCTTTTAATTATTCACGCATATATTTCAAAAATACTCCAGATTTGATATTTAAATAAACTCATAATTTACTTTATATGCGCCTTACAAAACAATAACTTGCGTTTTTATGATGTTTATGAATAATTAAAACATTAATTATTACACATCTATCAGTATGTATTCATGTATATTCTCAACTTACATTAATAATATTTCTTTGTAAACTCTTTCTTCTTTTCATGTATACATTTAAATCTTTTTTAAACACAAACAACAAAACATTTTCACATACAAATTTTAATATAATTAAGGTCTATTTAATTTTATTAAATGCATTCTTACTAAAAATCCTTTTATTTTTTGTCTAATAATCATTTTACCCAATACAATAAAAATTGTTGTCTTATAATCTACTCCTTTGTTTATTAAATAAAAGAATTTTTTTCTTTTAGCCGTTAATTCGGACGGACGCGATAATTGATGATTATTTGATATCGCTTTATCTATATCAATATCTTTTAATTCCAATCCAGCCGCTTCTTGTATTTCTTTTCCCTTTTTTGTTTGTGTAAGAATTAATGAAATTCCTTTTTTTTGTTGTTCTTTATATTCTGTTCCCCATGAATCCCCTAACGTAATATCTGATACTCTTTCGAATGTGGCAAACTGGCAATAATAACAATTATCAGTATAATTTATGGACTCTAAAAAAGAGCATAAATAATGATCTATAACCCCTTCCCTTAAAACTTTTTTTCCATTAATTACAAGTCCAAAATTATTTTTTTCTCTAAACTTTATGTCATTGAGTGAGTTAATATCATAACCAATTTCATCTATATATTTTTCTAATAATTTTACAGATGGAGTACCATGGCAAATTAAATCAATAGTATATAAGTTTTTTTTATCCTTTATATAATTATTTACTGCAGCAACTTGACAAGGTAATCCAATAAAAAGGACTTTATCTGTTTTTAATCTTTCTTTAATCTTTAAATATATACCGTTAGGATTACTTTTAACATATTTTGAGCCGGCAAATTTCTTTGACATTTCTAGATCATTTGTTAACTCAAAAATAAACTCTCCATCTTTAAAAAGACATGAGGCTACATATCCCCCATTTTGTATAAAAGAGCTAATTATAGCTAAAGCAACACCTCCTGAACTTGACAAACTTCGTGTATTAAAAGTCGTCCAACCTTGTTTCCATTCTAATGGCCTATATTTTTTATTTTTTTTATTGTTTGGACAAACACTTCTACACTTGTTACAATTTACACATAATTTTTCATCTATTATACAATTCATATTTTCCATAGAATCAATAATTTTAATACAATTCTTATTGCAAACAGATACACAAGCCATGCAACCATTACATTTATTAATTTCACATACAGTTTTCATATTTTACTTGTCCCTTAAATTTCTGATTTTCAATCCCATAAGTTTTTTTAAATAATAAATATTTCTTTTCAAAAAAGATGTTCCTGAATAATAACAACAAGGTGTCCTCAAATATTTATAACTACCACTATATTTTTTGCACAAAAGTCTGTACATTTCATTGTATGAATAATCTAATTTTCCTTTTGATTTATGAATTAATTCGACATCACATACATAAATTTTTCCACCGTTGTACATTGTTCTCAAACAAATTTCAACAGCATATAAATGCCATCCATAACATATACTTTCATCAAATTTCGTTTTTCTAAAATACTCAGTATATCCTCCAAATAAACATTCATCTAATGTATTACATTCTTCAATTCCATTAACTCTCTCTGTTCCCCCATACTCTAACTCATCACAATTCCCAACCAGAACGTTAGTTTTTACATAAATACTATTAAAACTTGAACCTGCAACACCTAAAATATCACTTTCGTTAATACAATTTAAATATGCCAAGATTCTATTTAAAGCAGTTGGACTATTAAAAATAATATCTTGATGACTAAATAAAACATATTTTGTATTCACTTGATATATTGCATCATTTAAAGCTCTACTGCAGGACGTATAGACCTGATTCCTATTATCAATTCCTATAATATTCACCTTTATATCTTGAATTTTTATCGAATCAATCAATCTTTGATATTGCTTCTTATCATTCCAACAGCAAATAATTGTAATATCCTTCATATTAATCCTCTCCTAAAATAGTATCGATCCACCCTTTTATAGAATAATAATACATAACTTCATCATTATTTTTTTTGTATGGTTTCTCTATAAATTCAGGTAATATTTTTACATTATCATCATATATAAATACATTTTCCTCGGAATAAAATTTTTCAAATTTTATATTTTTATTGTTCGTAATTATCTTGCATTCATGACCTAAACATTCTATCGTACGCATTGATAATCCTGTTTGACTAGGAGTTGTATAATCAATTACAATCTTACTTTTATCATACAGTTTAGCCGTATCTTCTATACTCAAAGGTTTAAATTTTATGTTTTTAAATGGTATAGACATGTATATTCTATCTCTATTTAATACTATTCTTTTTATATACGTTTTGAAATCAATATATAAATAATAAAAAAAACTCAGCCCTTCATTCTCCGATATTTTTTTTGCTTCTTTATATATTTCTCCACGTTTATACTTTAATGTACAAATATATAAAATATCATAAATTTTATTTGTTTTCTTACAATCACTTGAATCAAAAAATAATGGTCTATACTCCCAAAAATATTTATTTGCATCTTCTCTATCAAATGTAAATATCTTATCAAAATATTTTGCAATTTCCAAAGCATTAGGCGAATTTGAACAACTATCCCATTGATACATTATAAACTTGGCACCTGAAAATTTATTTTTCATTTCTCCTAAAATATTTTTATCTAGTGAATCTCCTTTTATCACCAAAACATATTCCACATCATTCGGAATATCTACTATTTTTTTTAAATAATATTCAAAATTTTGTTTATTTCGAATATAATCATTACCATATCTATCAATGTACCGCTTAACTATACTTTCAGTTGTAAGACTTTGATTGATATAATACACTTTAAATTCTCGTTGTTCTAACTCTATTTTTATTTTTTTCCAATAATCAAAAAACTTAGGTGCAATCAATACTATTCTTCTCATTAGATATTTATAAATTCCTTCCAATTATTTAATTGCTATATTGACAAAGTACTATTTTTAAATGCTTTCCTGTATTCTTTAACTAATATATACATCATAAACGGAAAATAATATACCGGTTCTGAAAAATTAAAAAACACTATCATAATAAAATACAATACACTCTTATATCTTTCTTTTTTTCGCTTAATAATATTATATATAAAAGGTAATAATACAAATACCATACCGACAATTCCTGTCGTATATGCTATGGTCATAAATCCATTTGATGAGCCAAGAATACCTGTATCATTATAAGTATTTCTCATCATAAAAGGTTCTGTATTATTAAATCCAATTCCCAAAATTGGATTTTCAATAAATATTTTTAACCCTAGCAAAAAATCATTCATTCTTATATATGCTGAACTCTTATTAGAAAATGTTTCAGAAAACTTCGAAAATAACACAAATTTAGTTGCTATTCCTCCAAACAAACTCAAAAAAATAAAAATAAAAATTTTGCTTTTATTTGTAAATTTAGGTGACTTTGCAATACCTATGACAATGATAACAATTGCACATAACCATCCAGATGCCGACATCGTAAAAAAAATATCAAATAACAACAAAGCTATTACAAATTTATTTGATTTCTCTATAACAACATATCTATAAAGAGCATAATTTAAAAAAATTTGATATACTCCTGGTTCCCAAAATGGACCTGTCATTCGATTTAAATTCATTCCAAACTGGATATTTGAATAACCTTGATCATAGTATATTCCTCCATATGAAAAATATCGTAATCCATTTTTTCCAAGATAAAAGAAACTATGAGGAATTGGTACTTTCAATATATATACACATAAATATATAATCGCCGAAGTAAATGCAAAAAAAACAATTATATGACATATGATTGTTTCAAAATTTATATTTCTTAATTCCGTATACAAAACACATAAATAAATAGATAGGAAAATTAATAATCTATATATTAAATTTGTAGTAGTATCAATGCATACTACTGAATTTAAAATAATAAAAATCATAAATATCATAGTCCAAATAAATAAACTTGTCCAATTTGCTTTCGTCTTTAAGGCACTTAAAGCAATAATACCAATTGGAATAAAAAGCAACATTTTATCAAGCCATAAGTCATTAATAGAAATAATAGATGGTAAAGATCCTGACTCATAAACCATAAAAAACGCTGTAATATATAAAACTATATATCTAATTATTCTTTTATTTATATTAACTTTCATAAAGTACAACCTCTTTAATATTTAATTTCGCAACTTAATAATCTCCAAATCACTTAATAATAATGTTAAACTCTATAATAGTAATCTCTAAATATACTAAAATATTTTACATATAATTAAAAACCCAAACAAAATATAATCTTATAATTTATCAAAACAACAAATAATCTCATAATCTATTGTCTTTAATAAGTAAATTTCACCTGTTATATAATTTTCCTGAATACAGTTTCATCTATAATTCAACTATGAAGAAATTAATATTATCAATAACAATTTATGATATACTCGCATCATATTTTATATTCCTTTATCTAAAACTTTTAACATTAAATCCTTTGCCAATTTTCTTTTTTTCATTAATATTTTATTAACCTTTTTGTAATCAATATTTGTATCATAATCATTATTCATTAATTCTCTATCTGTCAATTCCATAATTAATAATATACTTTTCAGTCTTTCAGCATATTTATTAGGATAATAAACATAAAATTGTTTTTCCAAATTCAAACAAAATGACACTGCATGAAATGAATCTGTTAATACATACGTAGCGTCGCGAATTAATCTTATGTAATCATTTACCTCTGGAATAACCACTGCTTTTCCTGGCAATACAACTTGATCAACACGTAAGCATAATCTAACTAATCTAATTCCTTTTTGATTACAAAATGATTTCGCATATTTATCAAATTCAACATTTCGATTTAATTGAATCAATAATACGTAATCACCTTCGACTTTTCTTGCCTCCTTGCAAAGGCTTCTCCAAAAATCTCCATTCATTTGTAGCGTAGGGTCAAGTATTTCATACGCCTCAAGACCCAATTCTTTTTTTAGCATTTCAACAGACTGAGCCTCACGAACTGTAATCAAATTATAATTGCTCAATAATGTCTTGATTATTTTTTTTTCTTTTTCATCAATATTGGAATTGCCAAAACTTGAAGCAAACGATATTTTCATGGATTTTTGGGGTGCAAAACTCAAAAAGTATTCTGGAATAACACCACTATTCCAGCCACTATTCCATACTTGATCACTTCCAGTACAATAAACATCTGCCTCTACCGGTTTCTTACGTAATTCCTCGGAATTACAATATGATTCCTTTGAAACATTTATATATGAATGAATAAATCTATTAAAAACTCTATCTTGATATAATTTTGTAGGAATTCTAATAATATTTCTAATTAAGCTTTTTATATTCTTATCATACAAATAAAACCAATATCCATATTTCGTTTCCCACTTTCTTCTAAAATCAATTACAGTAACACAGCATCCTAAATCAAGAAAATACTGTTGCGTAGCTAATGTTTGTAAAACAGAGCCATAATTTTTCACTGCATGAAGCGTTATTATTGCTATTCTTTTCATATCTATCAAATACTCTCCATTATATACTTTATCTTCCCTTTTGTTTATTTCTCATCATTGCCATCAAATATATTAAAAAGTATAAATTAGTCTTACTAAATATTAAAACTAATGCTCTCGTGAAGGACAACTTTAAAATATTTACTTTTTTAATTGTCTTAATACAAAAATCATTATTTAAATATTGCCTAGTTTTTTTTCGTTTTTCTCTATATTTCAAAGAATTATTAGGATTCATAAAACCACTAATGATAGACGCACAAATTGCATTCCACGATCGAATATAAAAAGAGTCTTTTACTATCTCATTCTTATTTATAATAACGTCTTCCATCTTTTTGAAGCATTGTAAAACACTATAAGCATTTTTTTCATTAAAAGAGTTTGTAATACTATTTTGATTCATAACATAATGATAATATCTCTTATTAATACATAAAGTGCTATTATATGAATCAATCACTCTTAACATGAATTCTAAATCTTCAGATCCTTGCCTAATCTTCTCATCATGAAACAAATCATTTTCATCAAGAAAAGATTTTTTAAATATCTTCCAACATGAGGATGAATATAAAGAGTTCGTTTTTAAAGCATTCAAAATAAGTTCGTTTCTCATAGATGAATCAAAAACTGCAGTGTCATCATAAGAAAACACACATTTTTCACATCTATTTTCAAAATCATGATAAAAACCATATGTGATAAAATCAATAAAATTATATTTTTTTAAATAGCTACTTAATTCATAACATGTCATTGGATCGAGCCAATCATCGCTGTCCAAAAACATTATCCAATTTCCATTTGATTTTTTTACACCCAAATTTCTCGCAGCAGCTAATCCATTATTATTTGTATGTATTGTAGTAATATTCGGATATTTATCTGCGTATTTATCGCAAATTTGTTCAATTCCAGAACTTGACCCATCGTCAACTAATATTATTTCCAAATTTTCATATTGTTGTGATATTAAACTATCAATACATTTTTCAAACAAATTAACTGGTGTATTATATATCGGTATGATTACACTAATAATATTTGTCATTTATCTACTCCTGTTCCCAAATATTTTTTTATATATTTTTCTAATAAATGGATAAATCCCCAAGAAATAAGATATTTTTCTAATTGTTTCTTCTAATTTATTTTTTAAAGACGGTGCAAAATAAGTATTTATCGTTTGATTATGATTTTTTATAAAAGAATTCCAAAACTCATCATAATTACTATTTTTTTTAACCGACTCAAACATTTCTTTTGCATCATAATGAATTGCATTTTCGACGCTTATTTCTTGAAAAACACATTTTTCAAGAATGTCATTTAATAGGGATTTTCCTTTTGTACTATGCACAATCATTCTCGAAATACCTAAGTTTTGTTTAAACAGATTTGTTTTACAAAATTCATTTACATCAAAGCAATCCCATATTGTAAAATCAGATCTTCTATATCTCTTCTTAAATTTACAACTATAACATGATGGTCTATTACAAATTTCAGAAAAAAATGCTCTAAGCATTATATTCTGTTCAATTCCTTCATAAGAATTATTTAACGATTCAATTTTAAATTGAGAATATAAATATCCATATTTTGTTTTATCTCGAAATCTCAAATTTGATATATTTTGGTCATTAAGAGAATCAATATATGTCCTCCATACAATTGGAGATGGAACACCATGACATACAACATCACATGTAATAAGCCATTTTGAATTTTCCCCCAAAAAATTAAGCAATCCTTCAATTTGACAAGGTGTTCCAGAAAACAATACATATCTTTTTTCAAAAATAAACCTTTTAATAGTTTTAAAACAATCCCTTAAATTACTTTGAACATATTTACTATTACGAAAAAGTTTTAAATCTTTTTTATTATCAACATAACTATGTACTACATTAAAACCAGAATCATATTTTGCCCCAAACACTACACCTCCTAAATCAATAACACTTTCTGCAATAGCAGAAAATGCTCCTCCTGATGTAGAATCCAGTAATATTTCTTTATCTTTATGTTGAAGCAAATATGCGCTTTGATGTAAGCTTTTATCTTCTTCTTTATAATTACTAATTGGACAAACACTATTACATTTATTACAGCATACGCATTTATTTAAATCTATATTAGGATATAAGAATCCTTGTTCATCTGATTCCATTTTTATAGCTTTAACATTACATATGCATGCACATGCACCACAACCACAACATTTTGATTTATCTATAATATTTACCATTTTATTTTCTCTCAAGTGACCTCTTCAAATATTCTAATGAATCTCTTCTAAATTCATTAAGATTATCTTGAATACATTTATTATTCATTCTTCTTGATAACATTTCATATACATCTACATTATTTGAAACTAATCTATCCTCACATCCTGTCAAATTTAATAAAGTAGAAATTCTAGAATTTGTTGATAGCGTCTCTGTATCAGAAAATCTCATAAAAGTAAAAAATTTTTTTTCGAAAATCAATGAAAATACAGTTCCATGGAAAGAATCCGTGCAAACAATTTTAGAATATTTAACCAAATTAATAAAATCATCAGGTGATATATCGAACGGTGTAATATCAGCATAAGATTCGTCCGACTTAATATATTGATCCAAATGAAGTAAAGCTACAACTTTATATCCTGTTATATTCTTCAGTTTTTTAACAAATTCTCTGTGCCACAAATTATTTCCCATGAAATAACAAAAAATATACTCATCTCTAATAAGACGTTTTTTATTAATTTCTTTTTCCCATTCATCTTTAGTCAATAATAAAGCTGGATCACAAACAAGCTGAACCCTTCTTCCTGTAATTTCTTTGATAATCCGCTGACCTGATTTTTCTCTAGCAGATAAATAATTAATTCTTTTTAAAAAAATACTTGTTTTCTTTTTCTGATCTTCTGGAATTTCAGATACTCCAAAACTCGTTGCATATGCAATTTTATTAATATTATCTGGTACAAAAGATAGAGTATAATAATCTCCAGCTATATTTGAAGGTAACCATAATTGATCACTCCCAACTACAACAGATGAATAACTTTCACACCCACATCGTAAATCCTCCCAATCTTTATATTCTCTAGATACAATAAAATGACTTTTCGAAAACTTCTCAAATTCCAAATCTCTTTTACTAATATTATTTTTAAATTTTTTATTCGTCTTTATTCTAATTTTTTTTAGGATAATTTGACTCTTTTCTCTGACAATTGAAATATCAAATATATTATTTATAAAATATATTATTTTTCTTCTTTTAATATCACTAGAAATAGAATCTATATTTATTGCTTCTGGCTCATATCCTAAATCTTTAATTTTTTTAAAGGACGCATAAGCTTGAAGAATACCTCCATAATCATGATAATTATAATTAATAGCCATTCCTATTTTTTTATTTTCCATTATACTGACCTTTTTCCTTTTCAAGCGCTTTAAAATAATAATTCTGCAATCTTATAGCTTCTGAAGCACTATCAAATCCTGCGTCACAAACTTCTTTTGCATGACTTCTTCTTATAGGCATATTCTCTTTACAAGCCTTAATTATTTTTTCAGCCCAAACATCTATACTTTCGTCTAATCCAACAAAGTGTCCCAATTCGCATGCATTTGCCTCTCTGGTAACCTCAGTTGAAAAAAACATTGGTAGCCCACAACTCTCTGCTTCAAGTCCAACGACTGGAAGACCTTCATACAAAGAAGGAAGTAAAAAACAATCCATTGCATTGTAGAACTGCTGAATATCTTCTCTTCTTCCTAAATATGCTACTTGTTTTTTTATTCCTAATTCATCAATTTTTTTTACCATTTCTTCTTTGAGTTCCCCATCGCCAATCAAACATAAAATGGCATTTGGTTCTTTTCTAGCGACTGCACCAAATATTTCAATCATATGCACTGAATTTTTCTGTGCAGTGAATCGTCCTATATGACCGATTACAATTTTATCTTCCCAGCCAAATTCTACTCTTGTTTTTTCTCGAAGCCCTCTATCATAGGAATTAAACTCTGTATTAATTACCGTTTTAAACACATCTACTTTACCTGTGTCAAATAGCTTGTTTCCAAACTGCCAACGTCCACAATCCTCTCCACATGACATATAATAGTTCGCATACAATCTTGACATCGGACGTAATATTTTCTTTAGAATGGTTTTCCAATCACCTTCATGTGCCATTGATAAACTTTCTGATATTCTTACCGGAACATTACAATACTTTGCAACAGCCATTGGAAAAAGATTCATCGTACTATTGTAAGCATGAACAACCTTATATTTGTTCTGCTGGAAAATATGAGCCATATCAGCCATATTCCGTACAATATGCTGATATGGAGAAATTTTATATACGTTTCCTCCAAGTTCTAAAATTTCCTGCTCTGGAATTGCCTGAGAATCAGAATCGCAAATAAAATCAAACTGTATTTTATCTCTATCAATATGTCGATAATATTCCATGATTAAATTTTTCTTTCCACCCGAATCCATCTTTCCTACTATAATTGCTATTTTCATAGGGGTCATATAAACTATTTCCTTTACTCAAAAAATTCCAAAGTCTTATCAATTACCTTTTTAATATCATTTTCTGATAAATTATAATACATTGGCAATCTAACCAACCTATCACTATCATCGGTTGTATGCTCGTCTTCACCTTCAAAACGACCAAACTTTAAACCTGCCGGGGCACTATGCAACGGAACATAATGGAACACACATAAGATATCATTTTCTCTCATAAACTTTATGTATGCCTGTCGTGTCTCCAAATTTTTACATTTCAAATAAAACATATGTGCATTGTGTACGCAGCCTTCAGGAATGGTTGGTAATTCTACAACACCTCTATCCATCAGATGTTCAAATGCCTTATAATACTTATTCCACGATGCTAATCGATTTTCATTAATCTCATCTGCTACTTCTAACTGTGCCCAAAGGTACGCCGCATTTAAATCACTTTGAAGATAACTGTCACCAAAATCAACCCAATTATACTTAGCCACTTGTCCCCTAAAAAACTGTGAACGATTGGTACCTTTTTCGCGCAAAATTTCAGCTTTCTCAATATATGCTGAATTATTGATAATGATTGCTCCTCCTTCACCCATAGAATAATTTTTTGTCTCATGAAAAGAATAACAACCGAAATCACCAATAGTTCCAAGAGCTCGACCTTTGTAGGTACTCATTACACCTTGTGCTGCATCTTCTACAACCATTAAATTATGTCGTCTTGCAATATCCATAATAGTATCCATTTCACAAGCAACACCTGCATAATGAACAGGACAAATCACCTTTGTTTTCTCAGTTATTGCGGCTTCAATTTTTGTTTCATCAATATTCATTGTATCAGGACGAACATCAACAAATACAAGTGTCGCTCCTGCCAACACAAATGAGTTAGCCGTACTTGAAAACGTAAAACTAGGTAAAATCACTTCATCTCCCGGCTGTATACCACAAAGCAATGCAGCCATATCTAATGCCGTTGATCCGCTTGTTGTAAGCATGACTCTATTTGCATTAAATCTATTTTCTATCCACTCATTACATCTTTTTGTAAACGGACCATCTCCGCAAATTTTATGATTTTCAACCGCTTCATGCATGTATTTAAATTCTGTACCAACAAAAGGCGGAATATTAAAATGTATCATCTTTTTATCTCTTTTCTAATTATGTAATATTTTTTGTATCTTACTGTCATCTCCCCAAATAGCCTTAGAATCATATGGCCTATCTGGAAAAGCCCCATACTGTAATTCAATATCAAAATTATTTTCTTTAATAAATCTTTCAACTCTATCAGCTAATTTTTCAGGTCTACCGGAACAAATGTTGATTATTCCCTGTTCACTTTGTTGTCCAACTGCTTCTGCTACCTGTTTACAAAAATCAGGATAATCAATAAAATCATATTGATTCTGTCCTAATGTAAATGGAAACTCTTTTTTTCCTTCTTCAACTGCTGCAGTAATTTTCGAAAAAATGGATGAACCATATTTAGAATTGCCAACTATGTAATATCCTCTAAGCCACTGAAACACTATATTATTCTGCTTGCAAATCATTTCTGTGAGTTCTCTCAAAGCGTTTTTTGCAATTCCATATGGTGTAGTAGGATGGCATGGTGTTTTTTCGTTGATACTTCCCTCGAAAAATCCTATTTCATGCATACTTCCCATTACTGCAATATGCTTCAGCCCACTTTCTGCCATTTTTTTTATAAGCTCATAGTGTTTTGGAAAATCCACTATATGTGCATCAGAATAATGTATAAATCCATCTCTCCACGCTAAATGTAATAGTGCATCTGGCTTTTCAAAATATTCATATGGATCTTCTATTGAGAAAATGTCACATTCAATTTTTGTTGCCCTTGTATCCACATTATCCAATTTAAAATCTGTTGCTATTACTTTATTTCCTGACTCAATAATTGCTTTTACAATTCCCTGTCCCAGATATCCATTAGCTCCTGTCACTAATATTCTCATTTAATTTTCTCCTTTTACATGGCTCCGTTATTCTTTAAAACTCCCACAATTGTATAAAAAATAATTCTTATATCATTCTTCACACTCCACTCCCCAATATACTGGGTATCCAGCTTCACCACTTCCTCAAAGTCCGTAATATTGCTTCTGCCACTCACCTGCCATAGTCCGGTCAATCCCGGTCGAAATGACATTCTGGCTCTGTGGTGTGGTTCATACTTCTCCCACTCATCGAGTGTTGGTGGTCGTGTTCCCACCAGACTCATATCTCCTTTGAGAATGTTCCAAAACTGTGGCAGTTCGTCTATTGATGTCTTCCTGATAAACTGTCCTACACCGGTTTTCTTTGTTCCATCCGGCAGTATCTTATTGCCTATGATTCTCGGATCGAAGTCCATCTTGAACATCATTCCGTCACTCACCTTGTTTTGTGCTATGAGCTCCTTCTTTCGCTCCTCGGCATCCATGTACATACTTCTGAATTTGTACATCCTGAACTTTCTTCCGTTTCTGCCGATTCGCTCCTGTGCGAAGAAAATCGGTCCCGGTGATGCTATATAGATTGCCGGTCCCACAAATATCGTCACTATCAAAGTGATGATGCATCCGACCAGTCCTCCGAGTATGTCCATGCCTCTTTTTGCAAGAAGCTGTGTGGTGCTTGCATAATTCATACTGGCGGTGATGACTGTGTAGTCACCGATTTTTTCTATCTGATTAAAGCTGCCTGCCATAACCTTGTTTTTGGTGATGCCTCTGTGAACAGCTATTCCCATCTCAAGAAATATGTCTGCCATTTCATAGGGATATTCGCTCTCCGCACATGGTGGGATAAGCACCTCATCCACCCATTCCTCACAGGCGTAGTCCACTATCCCATCGTGATTTGCTACTATTGGTATTTCGCATATTGTTTTGCCCTTCAAATCGGCATCTGTTGCCGCTGCCACTATCTGTGTGTATCCAAAGCTATTATCCTTTATTCCCTGAAGTGTCTCCTCAAGGAGCTTTTCCGGTGCTATGACAAAGAGTGATTTTTTCGATGAAGCAAAGCTTCTTTTTTTGATAATTTTCTTTAACACCACTCTGCCTAAGTACGACACGAGAATATATATTGGAATCATGATGTAGTAAGACATACGCGAATATATCTCGCCCATCTGTGTAGTGAACAGGAAGAAGGTTGTTAATATTTCTACAAGCACCACATGCTTACATGTAGCTATGAGCTCATCGAGATAGCCGCGCTTCAATACATTTTTGAAGGCATCGGATACTATTTCCACGAAGAAATCTATGAGCAGAAATGCTGCTGCCAATATCCTGTAGTCCTTATCTGTGTATGGATTGCCAGGTCCAAAGCGCCATATGTATGAAACTATGAATGCTATCTGCATGCACAGGACATCTAAGAGCATAAAATCTATATGCTTGGTCCAGTCTCTTCCTTTCTTTCTGTACATTTTTTCTATGTCTCCCTGTATTTCCTGATTACCCTATTTCCAGTTCATCCCTATGCTGTCAAGCCTTGCTATGCGCTCTGTGTCGAGCACCATTCCGCTGGCCTTCGGGTTTTTTCTTTTACATCTGATATTTGATATCCAGCGTCCCAGCTTCACCCCGTCTGTGGAGTATGATACCGGTATGTCCAGATTGCCGTTTTTCTCATAATATGTTTTTGCAAGCTCAAACTTTCTGTTCCACTGTATGGCCGTCCTGCTTTCTGACCTGTAGCCTATGCTCTTAAGGCGCTTTAGCTGCTCGTCTGTCATTGAGCGGCTGTTGGTCTGGTTGGACAGCCACCGTCCAAGCGGTATGCCGTCTGCTGTGACATACTTTGCAGGTACTTCGAGGTTTCCATGCTCCTTGTAGTAGACCTTGGCTACGCTGTAGTACTCTTCCCACTTCTGCTTGTTGTGGTCCCATATCATGCCAAGCTCCTCGAGTTCTTTTCTCTGCTCATCGGTGAGTGCCTGCTCTATACCGTACTTTTTTACCTTGAAGCGCATGTTGTTGATCCATGAGCCAAGCCTAAAGCCTGTAGGCGATACGTATTTGGCCTTTATGTCCAGATTGCCGTAGGTATTACGGTAGCTTTTCAGCTCTTCAAGTACCTCCTGCCAGCTTGAGTCCATGACATCCCATATCATGCCTATGTCGTTTAGCTTTTGTATCTTTTCCCAGGTGAGGTTTCCGGATATATTGCCTGACTTCACACGCCTCTGGGTGTTTATCCATGCTCCCAGTGTGAGGCCTGACCCAGTGACATAGCTCTTTGGTATCTTGAGATTTCCTTTTTCCTCATACCACTGCTTTGCTGCCTCATAGTATGTATCCCACGCGCTTCCCAGATTTTCCTGCAGGCGCATGAATATCTCCCTGCTGTCCTTTGTCTCATCTACGATGCGGAACCTGTCGTCAAAGTGCTCTCTTGGCGAATGAGTGTCCGGATACAGCAAAAATGCTTCCTGCATTTCGTTTTTCAGGCAGTCTATGCAGTATAGACTGTCGAAGTTGTTGACCAGGTCAAAGATGACCGGCTGGTTTTTGCTTCCTGCTGACAGGGCTCTGCCTATCTGCTGCAGATAGATGATTGGTGACACCGTAGGGCGAAGCAGTATTACTCCGTCCACATCGTCCACATGTATGCCCTCGTTCAGCATGTCTATGCAGTAGAGGAGCTTTAAGTGGCTTCCTGTGTCCTTTTTGAATTCGGCAAAGGCTTTGCTGGTCGACGCATCGTTGTAGTACGCTGTGTATATGTGTGGCTTTTTGTCCACCTTGCTAAACCAGTCGGCCGCCTGCGCCTTCATCTCATCCATATGCTCTCTGCCCGAGCAGAATACTATGTATTTGCCATCAGGCTTTGTCATCTGTCTGGCAAAGACCTCTGTAAGGCCGTCTGCCTGCTCGAGTGCACGCTTTAGCTGCTCTAGGAGCTTTTCATTTTCCGATACAAGTCCCGGGTTTGATAAGCCCTCGATTCGTTTTTTCAGTTGCTCGAGCTCTTTCTTGTATGAATACATGGCTATGACATATTTAGGCTCCGGAAGTATTTCCCTCACGATTGCTTCTCCGAGTGTCATCTCTGAGGCTATGTTGCCCTCAAAGAGCTCCTCTGCCATATTTCGCTGGTTATCCAGATAGCGTATGTTTGTCGCTGAGAGCCCCAGGCGCTTTGCCTTCGGATATGCTTCCAAAAGCTTTCTCACACTCTTGCCCCACTCTGCGGCTCCACAGCGATGGAACTCATCGAGTATGATATAGTCAGGGTGCAGGGTGTCTATGCTGTCCTCATGCTTCATGAGCCTGCTGTACGACATGTATTTTATGTTTGAGAACTGTGTGTCTATGTTCTCAAGCTGTGTCTTGTAGATGTACTCACTTGGCGATAGCCATAGAAAGTGTTTGTGTGGATGTTGCTCCACGAGCTTGAAGGCTATCATCGACTTGCCCGTGCCTGTCGGATGGATGACGGCTGCCATCTGCTTTTCCTCCAGCATGGTCTCGACTGCTCTGTATGCATCTTCGTTGTGTTTGTAAAGATGTATGCTCATTTGCTGCCTCCGGGTGAAACACTACATTAAAAGGGAGGTTGGATTTCGCAGATTATTACAATCTGCGAAATCCAACCTCCCTTATGTATAAAATAAGCATTTTATATAAATATGACCATTTTTCTGACCATTTATGGGATAACTATAGAATTGATTGCGGAGCGCTTGGTCTCCAGATTTGGATGCACATAGCGATTCAATGTAATATTTACATTGGAATGTCCAAGAATCTCACTTACACTCTTAGCGTCGGCGCCGCTACTGATACAGTTTGTGGCAAAGGTATGGCGCAGAGCATGAAAGTGAGTATTCCCGATACCTGCTTCTCTTATATAGATATGGAATCTATTCTGATAAGTGCGGGGATCCATAGGCTGATTTTTCTTTAGAAAATAAGAGTCACCTTTTATTGAAGTGTTATAATAATCTGACAGCTTGTCATATATAAAGTCTGGGATAGGAATCTCACGAAGTGAATTTGAAGTCTTTGGTGAATCTATATATAAAGAAGTCTTTCTCGTGGCTGTGTGGTTATTTTGTGATGAATCGGATGTGTATACTGTGTCTACCGGAAGTCTCTGCACTGTGCGATTGACATGCAGAGTGCGACTAATCATGTCGATATCTTCCCATTTCAGGGCACAAATTTCTCCTAAACGCAGCCCCATAAAAAGGCACAATAAAATACCGAGCTTATAGATATCAAGCTCGGTAAGAAGATACTCGGTTAGCTTTTGCTGGTCTGTTGTATTGATTGTATTTATGTTGTTTGAGGATGTGACGGATGAACGCTTTGACCTGTACGACAGATGAATTTCTCCGGTGCCATATGTGGCAGCTCCATATGCAAGGATTGAGTTGAATATACAAAGTATACTCTTTGTAACGCTCTCACCGGCTGTCTCAGGCAGTAGCTTGAGTATTTCATTCTGATTTAACTGATCTATGACACTTTCTCCCCAGTTTGGTTTGATATATTTATTGTATATAGTGGTATACTTTTGAATGGTAGAGCACTTCCGGCTTGTTGTGATGCTTTCGAGCCATTTCTCAGCGACTGCTTTTACGGTGATAGCGGACTGCTTTGGGGCTGCTGTTTGATTAAGTGAAGCAGCTTTTGCTGTAAGCAGCCTTTCTGTTACTTCCTTATAGCTGTGGCCGTATACCGATTTGCACTTTTTACTGCCGGCTGTGTCTACTATGTAGTAGCGGCCCTCCCAGCGTCCGTCGGCTCTCTTTCTGATGTTGGTTCCTCTTCTTGACATAATGTATGCCTCCTTGTGATTATTTATTTCAATAGAAGAGGAATGAAATACTTAATATTTATCTGTTTTCCATATGTCTTTACCATTTTGGAATGCTCTCAGCTTTGTGAGTTTCTTTTCATATAATGCTTGTAGCCTTGGGATACGCATATAACGTTCGATTAAATCTTTTTTATACAAACTAAAATCCATTTCTGCTTTATCAATATTTACAATATTTCTATCCTTTACATATGATAGAAGCCGTACTTCTTTAGAAATAAAAGAATGTGTCTTTATCTCATCAATACGAATTGAACCAAGATGCTCGTATGGAATATTATAGAACATAGAATTACCGGAATCATATATAGGTGCAAATCCAAGTATTTCTAATGTGTCAGGATTTCTGACTATAGAAATATTATTCATGTGTCTGTCGGTATTTGAAATGAGATAGTCAGTCATTATTTCATAATCCATAAAATAATCAAACTCTTCTTCTTTTATTCCCAAACCAAGACAGACCTTTTTCAATGGATAATAATATGATTCATTTTGCTTAAGCTTGACTGATTGCAATAATTCCCATGCACTGATACATTCCAGATTTTCTGAGCAAAAATCATATGAAAGACATCCAAGTCCTTCAATTCCACCTTCTACTGTTAACAATGTGGGAGTGTATACTGTGAAATTTTCAAATTTTTGTTTTCTATGAAGTTCTGTTGCAAATAGTTCGTTTATACTTTGCTGGTATGATTCTCCATAATTACCTTTAATCATATATCTGCGGCCTGAAGTGTCAATACACCATTTTTTCTGAAGTTCTCCCTGTGAAGCAGCGCAGTTAAATTTTGTTTTCTTCCTTAAATCAAGTAAATTGTCCTTGTTTAGTGTTATTTCACCAAATGTATCTACGAAATCATTTGTAAACAGATTTACATCTTTCCATTCGATATCTTCACCACGAGGTTTAATCCAATAACAATCCGACAAACTTAAGGCCAAATTATCTACCAAAGCACTGTTTGTTGAAGAATATCCAAGTCTTTGCAGGGCAGTCTTAGCTCCGTGCCTCGTCTTAGGAATAGCCCTGTCCTTCCACCAATCATGAAATTTCATATCATTCATCTGTCCACCTATAGGAAAGTGGGCAAGAGCTGCTTCATTTTTTCTGTAATTTCCGAGAGTTCCACCTTCTGTCAGCTCCATCAGGCAAACAGGTATATCTTTATGCATTAAATAGTATTCTTTAGCTATTTTCTTCGCCATATATTAACTCCATATAATATCTTCTGTTTTATCAAGTCTACAGTCACGATTAAATTTATCAACTATTTCATAATAGGATTCAAATAAATCAGCCACATATAATGAAAGATTTTTTTCCTTAACACCATCAAGATCTTCACCTATCTTGATTTTTGTACCTATTGAATCAATTAAATACCCAGCGTCTCTGTTATAATAATAAATCTTACCGTTATTATCTTCAATTTTACACATATTATCATTATCTATCGGTAACTGGTTGGCAATCAATTTTATAATATACGGCGTTGGCGAGCTTTCTCCCTGCTCCCATTTTTGCAATGTACTTATTGGTATATTGAACATCTTTGAAAAACTACGTTGCGAAAGGCCGGTAGTATTTCGTATTTCCTTAATGTTCATAATAACAAACCTCCCATAAAAAATATATCCAATTTGGTTACTCTTTTTGTTATTATACCCAAATCGGATATATAATGTCAATATAATTTAATTTATTTCTGACCACAATTTTGACCATCTAAAAATAAAAAATATATAAAATACATCCCAATATTCCCTTAAAAATGTGAAAAGATACAAAAAAAGATACAGCAGTTGACATAAATTGACTAAAGTTTTATGATATATCTAGTGTTTTTAACCGAGGTGATTTTCGCAGATTGTAATAATCTGCGAATTTTTTATTACATTCTTTCTGATTAGGCATTAGCAAAAAAACACCTCCATTGCACTGCAATAGAGGTGTTTTCTTGCATCTTTACTCTTCAATCATCGAAAGACGTTCCTTAGCAATCTTAATGTCTTCATCTGACGAATTAAGCATTTGTTTTGCTGCAGCTACAGTACCATCATTTTTGAAGAAGGTCACCAATGTAGAAATTCGCTCTTCTCTTCGTCCTTGTTCGATTCCTTGTTCTTTTATTCCTTGACTGAGATTACACATAGATTTCAACAGCTCCTTTCTGTCACCTTCCATTTTAATATCAAACTCATTCTCCAGCATATCGTTTTTTTCCTCAGCACTTAGTTCTGGCAGAAATAATTATATAATAATAACTCCATCCAATGCAATAGCCCAAATGTCATTAAAAAGAGAGCGGGCCGGCGAATGGGAAGTTCGCCGGTCCAGATTTACACTAGGAGCAAAGTTTATACTTTGCGGAGATAAAATATATTTATAGAAAACCAAATATTTGGTGATCTATCATTTTGTTTTGTGGCCATTCCTGTTGTCGCGACCACATGCAAATATTTATAGAAATGTTTAAATATCTGCGAATAACGAATTAGTCATTATAGCTTATGCATATTGTGCTTATACCGCTGCCAGCTTCTTTCCAAGCTCTTCGCAGGCAGTCTTTGCATCATCGTCAGGTGCATCCTGGCAGATAACACCCTCGCCGCCTACTACTGTAGCTCCGGCTGCTGTCATTCGCTCTACCCAGTCGCGCATCCACTCGCCATCGCCCCATCCGTATGAACCAAACAGACCGATAGTCTTGCCTGCCACGCAGCCCTCAAGCTCTGTGACAAACGGCTCCATCTCGCCCTCCTCAAGTACCTCTGCACCCATTGCAGGACATCCGAGTGCGAATGCTGTCTCTGATTTAAGCTCATCTATTGAAGCACTGCTTACGAATACGATTTCTGCTTCCTTTCCGGCATCTGTGACGCCCTTTGCAACTGCCTCTGCCATTGCTGCTGTATTGCCTGACTGTGACCAATAAACTACACTGATTTTGCTCATTTTAATTCCTCCTATACCGCTATCTGCTGCGGTTCTTCTTTATATATTTCCAGTATCAGCCTCATATCTATATCCTCGGCCAATAGCTGTATGACACTTTCCTTCGCCTTTTCAAAATCTTCAAACATCTTCTTTTTGAGTGGTACGTTGCGGTACACCTTCCAGTATCCTGAATACAGACAGCCGCATCCGTTATGCTCTATAAAGCCTCTCACATCCTCTATCGGATATCCAAGCAAAAGCCCCATCTCATGCGGAAACTGCTTGTGTTCGTCATTCAGATAAGCTTCGTAGTGTTTTTTGAATCTAAGTAATATCTTGCCGAATGAAAAATCCTCATATCCCGCTTTCTTTAGTATGTCCAAAGCCTCTGAATTATTCAGATATGCTTCTAAGAGGCTCCTGCGGAATAAGAGGAAGGCGGTTTTCTCATTCCTTGCTGCGAGCCTGAAATGCGATATCCCGGAAGCCCTCAGAATCACTCTCATGGCACTCTCATCAGTGCTGTCTATCATGAGCATATTTGAAATTCTCGCTCCTGTAATTAGTGGGGCACACTGGAGGGCAAGCTGCATTTCCACGCTCTTTAAATCCATGCTCATAGCAATCTGAAATACTTCCTGGCACATTTTGGCTCCTTTCGTGTTAGTTGTCTCTAACCTGAGTTAAATATATCTTACTTATACCTATATGTCAAGTGTTTTTTTGCCATTTTTACACTTTTTATTCTCAATTAATTGCAACAAAAAACACACTAAGAATCTTTAATTCTCAGTGTGCTTTCCTTATTGCCGTTCTTCTTTTTATACAATTCCTATAAAACCAGGCTTAGGACACCTGCACTCTATACATATTTTTGCGATCTATCGCTCCAATCTCTTCGAGCGTATTGATCATCCGATACACCGTAGCAGTCCCGATAGAGCGGTCTATCTTCGATGCCCGGTAATAAATCTCTTTGCAGCTTCCGCACTCGCCCTCGAGGATTACATCAAGTAAAATAAGTCTCTGCTTTGTAATCCTGCATCCGCTGTCCTTTAGCTTGCCAACGATTACCTCTTTTTGCTCTATTGCTTCTTTCGACATACATCCTCCTATCGTTACCGATGCCGGCAGATGCAGCTTAAGCGGCAGATGAGTTCTTTCCATGAAATGCCCATCCTGTGCTTCATGCACACCATGCCGTGGATTAATGACAGCCCTTGCAATGGCTGCAGTCCATTCCACACTGCAGGCTCTTGCCTGCTTTCTTTGATTTGATTATTGTCCTGATTACAAGTGCAACTATCACTACGAGAATTGCAATTACAATGATATCAGCCAGCATGTCATCATCTCCTATTCACTACAAATGCTACTAAATATACTACTGCATTATTTCTTTTCCTTGAAAAATCCTATTATTATCTTTACGGCAAGCCCCAGCAGGCATAGAAGAACTATGACTGCTATGAGGTCTGCTGTGTTAAAGTCCAGATTGATTCTCATTTAAAAACCCGTTACACGTTTGATGCCGCAAATGAAGTGTTCTTTACTGTTGCCTTATTAGGGTCCTTTCTGAACAATAAGTATAATACACCTGCAAGAAGTACAAATGCAACTACTGTCCAGAAGTTGAAGGCTACCTCACCTATGCAAAGTCCCACAATCTGGTAGAACATAAGTGTTACACAGTAAGCTGATACGTTCTGGAAAATGATTGTAAACCAGAAGAACTTACGGTTGTTAAGCTCCTTTGCTGTTGTTGAGATAGCTGCAAGACATGGTGAGTCAAACAGGTTGAACAGCAAGAATGATACTGCTACCATTGTTGTTGGGAAGAATGCAGCAAACTGATCATGCATGCTTACTGCATACTCTTCTACCTCTCCAAGTCCTGCGAGTACACCCATTGTTGAAACGATACCCTCTTTTGCCACAAAGCCTGAGAGTGATGATGCAACTGCCTGCCATGTATTGAATCCAAGTGGTGCAAAGATAACTGCGATTGCAGATCCGATTACTGCGAGTAAGCTGTTTTCTTTGTCAACAAGTCCGAATGCGCCATCCTGGATGCCGAAGCTTGAAAGGAACCACATAACTGCACAGCAGAGGAAAAGGATTGTTCCGGCCTTCTTAATGAATGCCCATACTCTCTCCCATACGTGTAACAGCACACCCTTTACTGAAGGGATATGATACTGTGGGAGCTCCATTACGAACGGTGCAGGTTCTCCTGCAAATGCTCTTGTCTTCTTTAAAATGATACAGTAGATGATTGTGAGGCCGATTCCTGCAAAGTACATAAGAGGTGCCATCCACCAGCAGCCGTCACCCATGATAAAGCCTGCGATAAGTGCGATAACAGGAAGCTTTGCTCCACATGGGATATTTGTTACTGTCATCATTGTCATACGACGGTCTTTTTCGTTCTCGATAGTACGTGTTGCCATGATTCCCGGAACACCACATCCTGATCCGATAAGGAATGGGATGAAGGACTTTCCTGAGAGACCGAATCTACGGAAGATTCTGTCCATGATAAAGGCTACTCGTGCCATGTATCCGCAGTCCTCAAGGATTGAGAGGAATAAGAATACGATAGCCATCTGCGGTGCAAATCCGATAGGTGCACCAAGACCTCCGATGATACCGTCAACTACAAGTGATACGAGCCATTCAGAGCAGCCTACATTTTCCATAAATGTCTGTACTGCCGGCTGAATCCACGCACCAAAGAGTGTGTCGTTTGTCCAGTCTGTTACAATTCCACCAAGCGATGATACTGCAACATAATATACAGCCCACATGATGAGTGCGAAAATAGGCAGTGCCAAAAATCTGTTTGTAACAATCCTATCAATTTTGTCTGATACTGTCTCTTTTCCGGCGCGTGCCTTCTTTACGCATGAGCCGATGATTGAAGATATGTACTGATATCTCTCGTTTGTGATGATACTCTCTGTGTCATCATCGTATTTGTCCTCGAGAGCTTTAATCTCTGCGTCTACGTTTGGAGCACTCTTTAATACCTCAGAAATCTTTGAGTCACGCTCTAAAAGCTTGATTGCAAAGAATCTCTTCTGGCTCTCTGCTACTGCAAGACCAAGCTTATCCTCGATGCCTGCGATTGTACTCTCCACATCGTCTGCGAAGTGATGTACCCTCTGAACGGATTTACCTGACTTAGCAATCTGGATTGCCTTCTCTGCGGTCTCCTTGATTCCTGTCTTCTTTAAAGCTGAAATCTCAACAACCTCACAGCCGAGCTTCTCTCCAAGTGCCTTGATATTGATTTTGTCTCCGTTTTTCCTTACAATGTCCATCATATTGACAGCCATAAGCACCGGAATGCCTAGCTCGATAATCTGTGTTGTCAGATACAGATTACGCTCGATATTTGTTCCGTCCACGATATTGATAATCGCATCAGGCTGCTCTCCGATTAAGTAATTTCTTGCAACAACCTCCTCGAGAGTATATGGAGAAAGTGAGTAGATACCCGGTAAATCCACCAGGTCTACATCCTTGTGACCGATAAGCTTTCCCTCTTTTTTCTCAACTGTAACACCAGGCCAGTTACCAACATACTGATTGGCACCTGTTAAGGCATTGAACAGTGTTGTTTTTCCGCAGTTCGGGTTTCCTGCGAGAGCAATTTTTACTGCCATGTTTTAATCTCCTTATTTTTGTTTGCTCATTCTGCCTATAGTTTGCATTTACTAACCTATAGTCAAAAAAAATTTACTCTACTTCTATCATAGAGGCATCGTCCTTACGAAGTGATAGCTCATAGCCTCTCACTGTCACCTCTACCGGATCGCCAAGCGGTGCCACCTTGCGGATAAATATCTCAACACCCTTAGTAATTCCCATATCCATGATACGTCTCTTGACTGCGCCCTGGCCTGTGAGCTTGACAACCTTGACTGTCTCGCCTACTTTGGCTTGCTTTAATGTCTTCATGCTGACTACTCCTTTTTTAATTTTATTGTTGTTTAAAAAATTTATATAAACGTTTGCATAATATCATATACAAAGTCGTTTAAATCTTAAATGATTACAGCTTATACAGCACATCGCTACATGTGTTGTATGTGTTATATATGTCATACATGTCATACATGCTATATCCATGCCTGTTACATTGTTATATCAAACCATGATCTTATTTGCCATGTCCTTGCCGATTGCTACTCTGGCGCCCTTTACATTGACTATCATATTGCCGGCTATCTCTGAGATGACAGTCACCTCTCCGCCTACTACAAAGCCCAGCTTCTCAAGGAAAGATCTCACCTCTTCCTTTCCGCCGATTTTCTTGATTATCTGTGCCTCCCCGGCACCACTCATTGATAATGGCATCATATTTACCTCTTTTCACGTCTTTTCTTCACGTCTTTAATGATAAAAAACATCATTTGGTACCTCTTACGGCTGTTAGTATACTCTAACGTTGCTTAGATGTCAATAATATTTTTTAGATTTTTCTTACTTTTTTCAGTTGTGGCTAATAGTGTGGGTACCAAGTGAGCACCGGGAAACCGGTGCAATACGACCTTATAATCATTTTCACCACAACGTAAGGTACGCGCGCCCCGGGCACCGGTGGCGCACACGTACTCTCCTGCAGGCGCATAGCGAAACAGTTTAGATACTGTTAGAATTTGCCCACGAAACGCAGAAACGCGCCATGGACGGCGCGTTTCGACGGTTTCGTCAAGCATAGAAACCCTAAAAAGCATAATTCATACAGTATCTTAACTGTAAAGCGTAGCCTGCAGGAGAGTACGTGTGCGACACCAAGTGCCCGGGGCGCGCGTACCGACCTCAGTCAAAAAAAGTATATTATAATATTATATTACGTAAAACCAGCTCGAATCCGTCTCCATCTCGCTGGCCACAAGCTCCTTTCGCTCTCCTGTTCTGATGGAAAGCTCCTGGTTTTTGATGCTCACACGAGCCCCCGGCTCGATAGATGAGGTAATAAATGCATTACTTCCGATGACAGCACCTCTTCCGATGACAGTCTCACCACCAAGTATAGAAGCTCCGGCATAGATGATGACATTATCCTCGATAGTTGGATGTCTCTTCACGCCCTTTAGCTTCTGACCGCCTCTGGTAGAAAGTGCTCCGATAGTCACACCCTGATATACCTTGACATTGTCACCGATGATAGTAGTCTCACCGACCACGATGCCTGTTCCGTGGTCTATAAAGAAATTCTTGCCAATAGTGGCACCCGGATGGATATCAATACCGGTCTTGCTGTGTGCATGCTCTGTCATCATACGCGGGATGAGCGGTACTCCAAGCAGATGAAGCTCGTGGGCTATACGGTTTGTAGTGATTGCAAGCAGTCCCGGATAGCAAAGGATAATCTCATTGTAATTGTAGGCTGCAGGGTCTCCGTCAAAAAACGCAGCCACATCAGTCTCCACCAAAGCTCTGATTTTTGGAATCCTTTTAAAGAAATCATTGCTGATTTTCTCAGACATATTGACAAGCTCGTGATGTGATAAGCTCCTGTATTTAGGATTCTGCGGCAAGGCAAGCACCACCTGCTTGCGCAGATTGTACATAATATCCTCCAAAAGAACAGCAATCTGGCTGTCCAGGTTGTAATATCTGAAGCTCGTGCCCTTGAAATAGCCCGGATACATTATCTTAATAAGCTTTGAGAGCAGATCACAAACAGCCTCCTTGTCTGGCTGTGAAAATAGTGCCTGCTGATTTATGATTTTGTCATCATGATAATCGTCAAGTATCTGTGATACAAGCCCTTCTATCATTTCTTTATTATTATCCATATATTCGAAGCCTCCGAATTTACTATTTATAATATTTTTTTGCCTCCATACGCTCCTCCCATGTGCGGTTTATTATACCGCCTATGAAAAGCACATACATACAGCCATATAACCATACCATTATAAGCGCAATAGTGGTCATTGTGCCATAAAATGAAGAATAATTATTGTATTTATCCACGTACACAGAAAAGATTCCCGAAAAAATCATCCATGCAGCCGCCGCAAATACCGCTCCCGGCAGCTGGTACTTTGCCCTCTGCTTCTTGTTTGGCAGAAACACATAAATCACCCAGAAAAATAAAATAAGCACCGGCAGGCAGATTACCAGACGATAATCGACCACACTGCCTATTATACTTCCAATTATATGATGAACATTCGAAAAATACATCTTCCTGAGCATATTTCCAAACACCATGATACCCAGTAAAAAAATGAGCGCCAGTGCAAAAACGATACTGTAAAGCACCGAATATATGCGCCGCAAAATAAAATTTCTGTTTTCCTTCACATGGTACATATCATCAAGTCCAAGCTGAAACGAAATAAAAGCCTTTGAGCTTAAGTACACGGCTGTAATCATCGTGATAGAAAGCCTGCCTGTGCCGCTTGCATACACCTCACTGGCCAGATCCTTCATGATGTCACCAAACGACTCCGGAATAAACGAGCTCGCCCACATCAAAAAATCAGCCTCTGTAAGCGGTGTCCAGCTCAGCAGCGAAAAGAAAAACAATAAAAACGGGAAAAACGACAGCATCAAAAAGAAGGCTGCCTGCCCTGCGTATGCAGAAATAGAGCTCTCTGAAAAATTGGTCACAAAATCAAAGGCTGTCACAATGATATCCCATCTTCTGCTGTATTTCCTCGCACTTTTTCCTTCGATGTTAGATTCTTTACAATCACCACCTACGGCCTTACGTTTCTCCGTTTTGATTTCCGGTGTTTTACTATCTAAATCCGGTCTACTTTGCTTTGTCATCTGCCTTCTTCTGGAATTTCTCCTCAAAAACTATAAAACGCTCATGAGTACCCTCACCAATGAGTCCTGCCTCATCAAAAGCCTTTACAGAAAAAGTGAGCGCTCTACCATCCACCTTCACAAGCTCCGACTCACAAGTCACCTTCATGCCAACCGGTGTAGCCGAAACATGCTTAATATCAAGCGCAGTACCAACAGTACCACTTCCCTCCTCAAGCTCAGGCGCAACACTCTCAAAAGCTGTATTTTCCATCAGCGCAATCATAGCCGGAGTAGCAAACACATCCATCGTACCGCTTCCCATAGCCTTCGCTGTCTTATCCAAAGTCACTGTAATCTCTTTCTTACCTTTAATACCTGTCTGTAACATATCAGTCTCCTTATATCTATATTATAAAATAAATCCTAGCATTTTTACGCCACAATGTCCAGTGAAAAATAAGTTTATAAACTTTTCACAATTCCAAAAATACCCAATTCATGCGGTTTTCTGTCGTTTTGTTAGCACTCACTATTTTTGAGTGCTAATTTTCTATTGACTTTTCCGAATTACAGACTTATTATCATATTGTGTTTATTTAACAGATAAACCTTTAAATGCTATCAAATGATTAAATAAGTCTAACTGATTTGATCATCTTTTAATGACCTACACTCGCGGAAACAAACTAGAATTGCGGGTAGCAGACAGTTGTTCCGAAGATAAAATATGAACTGCCGCAGGGTTCCATTACCGGACAAAGTGGCACAACCAAAAGCATGCCACATAACTATCCATACAAAATCCTGTGGCTGACTTCATATTTTCTCTGAGGAATTATTGTCTGATACACGCAACCTCACAGCCTATAGCCGCGGCGTAACGTAAATGTAAAATAAAAAACAAGGAGTGTGTAAAAATGACAGAAAAACACGGCAATCTTTCAATTGACAGCGACAACCTGTTCCCTATTATAAAGAAATGGTTATATTCAGACCACGATATCTTCTATCGTGAGCTCATCTCAAACGGCTGCGATGCCATCACTAAGCTCAAAAAGCTCGACATGATGGGTGAATATTCCCTTCCTGCAGACTATAAGGGCAAGATTCAGGTGCTCGTAAACCCTGACGAAAAAACAATAAAGATTATAGATAACGGTCTTGGTATGACAGCTGATGAGGTTGAGGAATACATAAGCCGTATCGCTTTTTCAGGTGCTACCGACTTCATCGAGAAATACAAGGACAAGTCAAATGATGACCAGATTATCGGTCATTTCGGTCTCGGCTTCTACTCAGCATTCATGGTAGCTGACGAGGTAACAATTGATACTCTCTCTTATAAAGAAGGCTCTACACCTGTACACTGGTCATGTGACGGTGGCACAGAGTACAACATGGAGGATGGCGACATGGACGACGTCGGAACAGAGATTACTCTCTACTTAAACGACGACTGTCTTGAGTTCGCAAACGAGTACCGCGCACGTGAGGTTATCGAGAAGTACTGTTCTTTCATGCCTACTGAGATTTACCTTGCAAAAGAAAATGCTCCTGAAGAGTACGAGACAATAGACAAGGCCGACAAGCGTGATACTGACACTGTCATCGAGGAAATCCATGAGGACGCCAAGTACGAGGAAAAAGAAAATGACAAGGGCGAGAAGGAGCAGGTAGAGGTATCTCCTGCAAAGGATCAGCTTAAAATCGTTAAGCGCCCTGTTCCGCTCAATGATACAACCCCACTTTGGACCAAGAACCCGAATGAGTGTACCGACGAGGAATACAAGGAGTTTTACAGAAAGGTATTCTTAGACTACAAGGAGCCTCTTTTCTGGATTCACCTGAATATGGACTATCCTTTCAACTTAAAGGGTATCCTCTACTTCCCTAAGATCAACACAGAGTACGACTCAATCGAGGGAACTATTAAGCTTTACAACAACCAGGTATTTATCGCAGACAATATCAAGGAGGTCATTCCTGAGTTTTTGATGCTCCTTAAGGGTGTTATAGATTGTCCTGATTTACCGCTTAACGTATCACGTTCTGCTCTCCAGAATGATGGCTTCGTAAAGAAGATTTCTGAGTACATCACCAAAAAAGTAGCTGACAAGCTCATCGGTATGTGCAAGACAGATAAGGAAGCCTATGAGAAATACTGGGATGACATCAGCCCATTCATCAAGTTTGGCTGCTTAAAGGACGAGAAGTTCTGCGACAAGATAAACGACTATATTCTTTTCAAGGATATCAATGACAAGTATCAGACTCTTCCGGAGCTGCTCGCACCTGTTGCGGATGATGGAAAAACAGATGCAGAAAGTGCTGATGCTTCTGATGATACAAAAAAAGCTGAAAATACTGATGCAAATGCAGACAGCTCAGCCAACACTGATGAAAACAAGGAACCTGAGAAAAATACAGTTTACTATGTCACAGATGTAGTACAGCAGGGTCAGTATATCAAGCTGTTCAAGGAGCAGGGCATGAATGCTGTTATTCTTGACCACAATATCGATACCTCATTCATCACACAGCTTGAGCAGAGAAATGACCACTACAAGTTCATGAGAATAGATGCAGACCTCACAGAGTCTCTCAAGGATGAATCCGGTGCAGACCTCACTGAGGCAACCACTACTCTCTCAGAGGTATTCAAAAAGGCTTTGAACAATGACAAGCTCACTGTAAAGGTAGAAAACCTTAAGAACGCAGATGTAGCATCTGTGCTCACACTCTCAGAGCAGGGCAGACGTATGCAGGATATGATGAAGATGTACGCAGCCGGAGGCATGGGTGGAATGGATCCAAGCATGTTTGCTGCTGACCAGACACTCACATTAAATGCCAACAACGAGCTTGTGAAGTACATCTTAGACAATAAGGATTCTGAGCACGTTCCAATGTTTGCTGAGCAGCTTTACGATCTTGCAATGCTTTCTAACCAGCCGCTTTCAGTTGACCAGATGACTAAATTTGTAAAGAGAAGTAATGATATCATGCTTCTTCTCACAAAGTAATCTAACAAAGTAATTTTACTGTTAACATCACATAAAAAAGCTGTACACTATGCAGGTTTCATAGACCTGCATGTGTACAGCTTTTTATTAATTACCGGCTCTCTTAAACAAAAAGTTCACAAACACAGCCGATACCACCCCAAGCACTGCTCCTGCCAGGACATCCGTTGGGAAATGCATGAAGTTGTACATACGTGAAAACGCTATAAGTACCGCAAGTACAATCGCCGGTATTCCCATTCTTTTGTCTATAAACATAAGTGTCACTGCCGCTGTTATGCCGTTTAACGTGTGTCCCGAAGGAAATGATGAGTCAAACGGTATCTTTACAATAAGACTGACAGTCTCATCTATCTGACATGGTCTCAATCTGTCGACCATATTTTTTATTATCAGATTGCCCACTATAAAGCTCAAAAGCTCTGCCGAAAGCATCTGCATGCCTCCACGGCGGTATTTTTTTGAAACACAAAGCACTACACCTATCACAATCCACAATGCGCCTGCATTTCCGATGGTGGATAAAAACGCCATTAGCTTGTCTAAAAACGGTGTTCTGATGCTCTGAATTGCATATAGGATGTCAAATTCCCAGTCCATATTATATGCTCCTGTCTATTATTAATTATTATCTGCCTGTTCAATTGTCGGTCTGAAAGTATTTATTGTACACAGTAAAAAATGAGCTTGTTTTCACATCCTTTTCATCCTTTATACTGATTGAATCCCACAGGTCACTGTTTAAACTAAAGCCTGCTTTTTTTACAAAGTGCTCGTAGTCATCATTAAACTGCTCCTGTTGTCTCTTTTGCAGTATAGTGACCTTGTTCTGCTCTGTTTTTTCCCGGTCCAGCTTGGATATACACTTGATGAAATAGTAGCCGTCATCTGTGCTTATCATATCAGATGTCTCTCCATCGCCAAGCTCAAATGCTACAGCCTCAACCTCCTGTGGCAGAGTGCCCTTTGCAGCATACAGCTCTGTCTGGCTATCCTCACTGCTGCCTGATGCAACTGCTGCAAAATCTTCCTTTGACAAAAGCTTCTGGCTCACAGAATCTGCGCTCTCCTTGCTCTTTACAAAGATTTTCTGTATATGGATAACTCTTGCATCCTCATCACTCACCTCTGTATCAACGCCCTTCGATAGAGAATTGTACAGCTTTTGCGCAATCGCATAATGCTCGTATGCGCTCTCAATATCTGATAAATCAGCCTTTGTGAATTTCTTTTCAGCTTCGTTTAATGAGTCATGGTATTCCTTTGCAGCCTTTGACACACTACTCTTCTCCTTGTCTGTAAGTGTAATCTTCTTCTGCTTTGCAATTGAAACCATGCAGTATATGCGCGTCAGCTCATCAACAGTGACATCCCTGATATATTTTTCCACGTTCGACGCATCATCTGTCTCAAGCAGGTTTACATCATACATAGTGCCATACAGATTTTTGTAATTGGCTAAATATATGAGTGCCTCCGTCTTATCGCACTTCATATTGTCCACGGAAAAAACTGTATGGCTGTTCGTGGTATTTATATCAAGCACTATCTCCTTGCCGCCAATACTGCAGCCGGTGAGAAGTGTCGCTGATGCAAGCAGCATACACATCGTTTTCTTAAAATACTTCATACCTGCTATCCTTCCACAACAAGGAATCTGCCGTCCGCAATGGCAAAGACCTCACTCTGGTCCATAAGCTCATCATCTGACATGCCCGAAATATCTGAGCCTGCCTCATCAAAGTAATCTCTTACTTCTTTTATATTCTTACATACCACAGCCATGCAGTCCTCTAAAAATTCCTCTGCAGCCTCCGGAGTATCAGCGACCTCCTCACTAAAAAGCTGTGTCTGTTTCTTTAAAAATGTGTCTAAAACCTCGTCATCGTACTCGTACATATTGTATTCCTCCATGTAAATTATCTCTTTTCTTTGGCTTTATATACAGCTGTTCATACAGCAATTATGTCTGAGGTATTAATATATTGTATATTTTTGTACCGCCTGTTAGACATTATATAATAGATTGCTGTGACATGCCACTATTTTTTATATTCACGACAGATAACAATTGTCTGCTGTAAACGGAATGAATATATGAGCCTCTCATCCGCCTGTATGCTTTTCCCATCTGTAGAAAAAATCCTTCCAAGTGCATCAGCATACAGTTTTAGCTGTGTGCTGTATCTGTCGATAAGCTCTTTAGCAGCATTTACCCTGTCTGTCTTATAATCAAGCAGCACTATTTTATCATTCTCCAGCCAGAATACATCAATAATTCCCTGAACCAACACACCCTCATAGTCCATCACAAAAGGCTTCTCTTTATACAAATCGCCTCTCTTATCCGCCTGTGCCATACGCGCTGCCACATCTGATGATATAAACTGCTCTATAAGCTTTGGTCTGGTCAGCCTGTACATGTCATCTGTGATAAGCCCCTTTTTTAGCATTTCATCCATGCTTTTCTTCACAAATGCACTGACTGCCACATGGTCTTTTGTATCTATATCACACAGGCTCTTGAAATCCAGACACTCCATGACACGGTGCACTGCAGTTCCGCGCAGTGCTCCCTGATTCACACCTGCTGCATTTTTAGGCTCTTTGCTTTCATTAGAAGCACCGCCTGCCTCATCATCCCTCGCAAAGTCCGGCACATACGTCTCCTTCTCTTCCAAAAGGAACTTAGGACGCTCTGCCTCCCTCTCTGTGCTGTCGTACTTTTCAACCATAGAATCATGCTTCAGCTCAGATACCGAATATTTGCTTTTTTTAGTTATATCAGAAGCATATGCATACTCAAAATCAAATTCCTCTGCGAGTTCTTTGGCTTTTGTTTCATCCGCTGCACTTATGTGCCCAATAAGCTGCGCTTTTGATATATCGTTTGCCGCCATATCCATCGCAGTTCGTGCAGCGAACTCTGTTGCATCGACTGTGGATACCGTGTACTTATCCGGGTACGACAGCATGGCAGGTATAATCCAGTCCAGGTAACACCCTGCTCCCTCCCTTTGTCCAAAGCTTATTGGCTGGTTCGCATTTACATTGCCTCTATACTTCTCAAAGGATTTTTGGGCATTTGAAAGTCCCCCTGTCAGGATAATCTTTTCCTTCGCCCTGGTGAGCGCTACATACAGCACACGCAGCTCCTCTCCCAGATTTTCCCTTTTAATGCGACTCTCTATCTCATTTCTTATCAGTGATGGTCGCTTTGTCCTTGGGCTTTTTGTTTTTTCCACAAGGCCAAGCCCAAGCTTTTCATGTATCACCAGGTCTGATTTTGTGTCCTGCGTGTTAAAGCCCTTGCCAAGCCCAGAAACAAACACTACAGGAAACTCAAGACCCTTGCTCTTATGGATTGTCATAATGCGCACCACATCGTCATTCTCGCCTGCGGTATCGGCCTCTCCGTAGTCTATCTCGTATTTCTGCTGTATATCTATGTACCTGACAAAGTGAAACAGCCCCTTGTAGCTGGTCTTTTCATAGGCTGCGGCCATCTCAATCAGCATATCTATATTCTGTCTGCGCCGTTTTCCTGCCGGCATGGCCGATGCATACCTGTAAAAGCCTGTCTCATCAAGCATCCTGTACAAAAGCTCATGGATTGGCGTATCAGCTACAGCACCTCTTAGTCTCTCAAATACCAAAGCGAAGGCTTTAAGCTTCTCGTCCTCATAGCCATCCTCACCTGCCATGGCGCTAAGTGCAGCCTGTGCAAAGCTTACGCCCTTAAAGGCAGACCTGATCTGTGCCAGCTCCTCATCATCCATGCCCACGATAGGCGAAGCAAGCACTGCTGCCATCGGAATATCCTGCAGCGGATTATCGAGTATGCGAAGCATGGACAGAATCACCTGTATCTCATACGATGAAAAGTAGCCTGTATTCGACTCTACATGCGCCGGAATATCACAGTCCTTTAATACTGCTGCCACTGTATTGCCCCAGGTTGCAACACTTCTCGAAAGTATCACTATATCCCTGTACTGCACGGCTCTTAGCTGCCCTGTCTTTTTATCAGTCACCATGCCGTTTTCCATCAGACTCCTGATACGATTTGCAATCAAAAGCGCCTCTATCTGCACCTTATCTCCATCCTCATCCTCTATAATTTCAGACAGATCCTCATCCTTGTAGTCAACAAGCAAAAGCTCAGGACGCATCGTCTCCTCCGGATAGCTTGCACCGGGATACAGTGCCGCATCGTCATCATACTGCACATTGCCCAAATCTGCTGCCATGATTTTGTAGAATATGTCGTTAGTAAAGTCTAACACCTCATTCCTACTTCTGAAATTTTTATGCAGGTCTATTCTCTGGTGTGCACTGTCATCTGATGTATATGTGTTGTATTTTTCCATAAACAGCTCCGGGCGTGCCATTCGAAACCTGTATATGCTCTGCTTTACATCGCCCACCATAAACATGTTGCCGGCTCCCTGGTGCTCTCTTGAAATAGCGGTAAGTATATCCTCCTGCACCTGGTTTGAGTCCTGATACTCGTCAATCATGATTTCCTCAAAATGTTTTGAAAACTCACGCGCTGTCTCTGTGGGCTCCAGTGTCTGTTCATCCACCAGTATGCGAAGCGCAAAGTGCTCTATATCAGAAAAATCAAATACTCTTTTTCTCGTTTTTACAGCCTCCATCGCATCATAAAACTCGAGTGAGAGCCTTATCAGCTCCTTAACAAATGGCCTTTGACGCTCCAGCTGCTCATACATAAGCTCAATTGACATGCCAAAGTATTTCTGCTTTATTCCGTCTACCTTCTTCTTGGTAGCATCGCGCATGCTTTTCACGCGCTCCTTTTTCTTCTCGTCTCCGTCAAATTTCCTGATGACAGCAATTCTGCCAAAGGATATTTTGTTTAAGAACTCCTGCATGCCGACATAGCCTGTCACATCAGCCATTCCATCAAACAATGCTATATCCTCTGAAAGTGTAAGCGCATACTTTTCAAGCCCGGGTGTAGCTGATGCCAGGTCTTTTGCCATTGTAAGCTCCTGAACAGCCTCCTCCAAAAGCACCCTGCTGTAATCCACTATCTCCTTAATGATTTCTGAGTCCTCAAGCTGTTTAGCTGACTTTATATCATAGAGCCTCAGGAGGCTGTTCATCCACTTTCTCGGCCATGATGAGCTGCCCGCCTTATAGTAGATATCCTCCACCATCTGCCTGACGGCAGAGTCATTTCTCCCCTTGCTGTAGGTATCTATAAGGTTGATAAATTCCTCGTTGTCTTCTCTTGCATAATTGTCCTCAAATACCTGTGCCAAAGCATCCTTTAGCATAAGCTTAAGCTCTGCCTGGTCACCGATTCTGAAATCAGGATCCAGATTAAGCTGTGCGAAATTATTCTGCACCACAAACAGACAAAACGAATCGATTGTAGTGATGAGCGCATTGTGAACCAGTGTCGACTGCCTCTGCAGGTTCTCATCGTCCGGCTTTTGCTCCTTCAAGCTGTCTATCGCACGGCTGACACGCTCCCTCATCTCAGCAGCTGCAGCCTTGGTAAACGTCACCACAAGCATCCTGTCGATATCCACCGGCGGATTATCCACACATATTCTGTTTACTATACGCTCAACGAGTACAGCTGTCTTTCCTGAGCCCGCTGCCGCCGATACAAGTATATCCCTGTCTCTTAAATCTATAACCTTTTTCTGTTCACTGGTCCATTTAACATCCATATTATGTCTCCCGATTATGGCTTTATATTATTATCTCCATAGCATGCTTTATGCTCTGCCGCTGCAATCTGTGTACGCATTTTATCAAGTACATCTTCCTTATTGTCACCGTTAAAGCTTCTTTCGCTAAAGCCCGGTATCCTTGAATCATACCTGCATATGGCCTGAAAAGCGCAATATGCGCAGCTGTCTATTTTCTTGTTCTTGATAGGATTGACGGCAACATTTCCATCGTATATTTCTCTTCCTATCTCGCGAAGCTTCTCTCTCGCAAACCTTGTTATCACATCAAACTCTTCGGCGTTTGCCACCTTTGAGCCTGCAGCCGGTGTCTGATCCTTTTTTAAGGTAACAGGGATTACGTCAGAGCTTTTCTCAAAGTCCCTGTCCATGCCTCTGTATGCCTTTTCGTCAGAGTTGATAAGCCCGTCAGGCTTGAGCTTCTTTAATATCATCTGATTGATTTCTTCCTCAGACAGCTCAGTGCCCGGTGTCACATCCTTTAAATCAATTACAGGATCGTCGATGTGATAGTACAGCATACCGCCCGGCTCCACACTTACCTGCTTTAGTGCCTCTTTCTTTTGTTCCATGACAGCGTCCATGTACACTGCAAGCTGAAGCTGCGTGCCATAGTACAGCTTCACCAGGTCAAAAACTGTATTTCCCGACTTGTAATCCAGTACCTTCACAAAAAGCCTGCCCTCATCCGTATATGTGTCAGTCCTGTCCACGCGTCCCTTTATATCAACCGTCACATCATTTGCCATATCAAGGCTCTCGTAAAAGGAAAACTCAAACCTCTCAGGCACAAAGCTGCCTCTTCGTATCTGGGTTGTGAGTGCCCATACTGTCTGCTTAAAGACCGCCTTCATATGTGATATCGAATGTTGGCTTTCCGCTGTATCAAATATGCCAAAGCCTGCATACTCATCAATCACCTCATTTATTGCTTCCATCGCAAGCTCATCCCTTTTTGTATCTGTCACGCTAAACCAGTCAGTGCTCTCCCTATCAAGCTTCTTACTGTATCTTTCCAGTGCTTCATGGTATATATTACCCATATCAAGGGATGTAAATCCGCTCTCCTCACGCTCTGTAAGCCTCAATCCATAATTTAAAAAATGCGCATATGCACATCTGGCAAACTGCTCAAAGCGCGTGATACTGCCCTCCATGTGTCTGCCGTATATGCTTCTTGCCACATTTCGGCTAATCGGATCCTTTGAATAATGCTCAAACTTTGCATTTATGAGCCTCTCCACGGAATTTTTTTGAGTAAATTCTTTATCGTCTACTTCATTACCGTCCCCTGCATCACTGACTGATGCGTCATAGAGCATCACCGCTGCTGCAATCTCGCACCATCTGTCATCCACCTCATTTGACAGCAGATAATCCAGAGCACTCTGCCTGCTTGATATATCCAAAAGCTGTTCTACATCCTCTGTCTCAGTCACGACAAGCTCCGGAAACATCCCCTTTAATATACCTATGAGATACGATGGCTGGGCAGCCTTTTTTTCACTGTCAAGCCTCGTATAGCTGATATAAAGCTCCCTGGATGGCTTTGTCATATTCAGATACAGATAAAACCTCTGTATAAATGCCTGCTCCCTTGCCCCAGGCGCAAGCTCTATATCCAGCTCCTTAAGTGCCTCTCTCTCATACTGGGATATAATGCCTCCTCTTCCTGCCGCCTTTGGAACAATCCCATCGTTTACTCCTGCAAAAAACATGACCTTTATGTTGGTCAGACGCGTTCTCTCAATATCTCCGATGGTCACAGTGTCGTATCCCGGCGGTATGACTGCTACATCTGCCGCATCCAGTCCTGCATCCAGTATCTGTGTAAATTCCTCTGCATCCATGCATTCATCACCCAGCACCGCCACATATTTTTCAAAGAGCTGCATGACTATTTTGTATATCTGTCCGTATTCCTTTGATGCGGTCTGGTCCCCTGCATCAAGCAGTACCTGCTCCTTTTTTGCAAGCTTATCAGGTATATCAAGCAAAACTATCAGCTTATATATAGTGAGCACATAATCCTTTACCGTTGACTTTTTATCGGAAAACACCTGATATACCGGCTTTAGCATCTCCATTATATACTCCCTGCTTTGGTTTAAAAGCTCAAGGTCATAGCCTGCCTTATGCTTTGGCAGCCTGACCCACTTTTTGTCCCATGCGCTTTTACCTCTTACTCCACAGGCGAGCACGTAGTTTTCAAGTACATCTATTTCACTGTCCAATAGCTCACTAAAGCCGCACCGCAAAAATCTGAACACCGCATCTGCCGAGAAATTTTGTGCCGCAATATCGGGTATTGACCTGATAAACTCAATAAACGGATGGAAAAGTATCTCCTGTGTGGCATCGATAAAGTAAGGAATATTGTATTTGTCAAATATTTCACGCACATAACCTGCATATATATTCACATCTCCTGTGACTATAGCAATATCGCGGTAACGCAGGTTTTCGTTCCTTACAAGCTCATTAATTCTTCTGGCTATCTTTGTCAGCTCCTGCTTTGGGTCACGCAGACAGTCTATATGAATGTGCTTTGGTACTTTTTTAAAGGAGCATCTTCGTTTTCTGAAAAGCTGCTGTTCCATAAAGCTTAGCTCTTCGTTTTCTGCAAGCCGGTAGTTTTTATCAAGGATAATAGGTTCCTCGACTTCTATGCCATAAAACGCTGCCATTTCGGTGAGTGATTTCACTGTCCTTTTTGGCATGTCAAACAGCTCCTGCATGCCTCTGCTCTTAAAGATATCCTCACGACAGTCTATTGTGAGCGTTACATATATTTTCTTTGAAATGACAAAGAGCTTTTTGATGAGCTGGTTCTGTATAGGTGTAAATCCGGTAAATTCATCAAATGCAATGACTGAATTTCTAAGAATTGCAGACTCCTCCGCCACATTGCAAAGCACATTAAGTATTTCCTCTGCAGTGATATATTTGTCCTGCATAAACTTCTCAAATGCTTCGTAGAGCACGAGCACATCCTTGAGCTTATCTGAAAGTGTATCCGATAGCCTGCCTGAGGCAATATATCTTCCGAGCTCCTCAGGTGATATATTGTACTGCACAAGCTCCGAAAGCAGTGACTTCACCTCGCTTATATAGCCGATGCGGTTTAAGTTTCTGCCTATTACGCCAAGCTTATCCGCCTCCTGTGCCGCAAGCTTTCTGAGTACAAGGTTCTTACCTGTCTCCTCAAGCACCGTGAGATTTGTGATTCCAAGCTCATCAAACACTCTGTAGGCTAAGCGCTTAAAGCTTAGCACATCTATATTCATGATAGCTTTATTCTCCGACAAATCTACAAGCTGTCTCTGCGTCTGCATTGTAAACTGCTCAGGCACTATTACAAGATAATTGTCCCTTGGGTTTGCCTTTGCCTCTTTCACTATCCTGTTAAAGAGATATTTTGTTTTTCCGTTTCCTGAATTACCTGTGATAAACTGTAATGACATAAAAAAGACTCCATGATTAACTACTGTGTAAAATGTATACTGTAATTATATCATGAAGTCCTCTATTATTGAATTACTTATTTTGCTTCAATTCTGCTTAATAACCGCTATACCTTGTGATTAGTGATGGAAAAGTCTGATTCCTGTAAAGCTCATTACCATACCGTACTTATTACATGTATCAATAACATGGTCATCTCTCACAGATCCACCCGGCTGTGCTACATACTTCACGCCACTCTTGTGAGCACGCTCAATGTTGTCACCAAATGGGAAGAATGCATCAGAGCCAAGTGCTACATCTGTATTCTTGTCAAGCCATGCTCTCTTCTCCTCTGCTGTAAATACGTCCGGCTTTACCTTGAAGAACTTCTGCCACTCGCCCTCTGCAAGCACATCCATATAATCCTCACCGATATAAAGGTCAATAGTATTGTCGCGGTCTGCACGTCTGATACCATCCACAAACTGAAGTCCAAGCACCTGTGGGGACTGACGAAGCCACCAGTTGTCTGCCTTTGATCCTGCAAGTCTGGTACAGTGGATACGAGACTGCTGGCCTGCTCCGATACCGATTGCCTGGCCGCCCTTTACATAGCATACAGAGTTGGACTGTGTATACTTTAATGTAATCATAGATATTGCCAGATCAATCTTAGCCTGCTCTGTGAGCTCCTTGTTCTCTGTCACGATATTTGAGAAGAAATCATCATCAATATGAAGCTCGTTTCTGCCCTGCTCAAATGTGATACCAAATACATCCTTTCTCTCGATAGGTGCCGGCTCATATGACGGGTCAATCTCGATAACACAGTAATTGCCGTTTTTCTTAGCTTTTAAAATCTCAAGAGCCTCGTCTGTGTAGCCCGGAGCAATAACACCGTCTGACACCTCTCTCTTGATTACAAGTGCAGTGCTCTTGTCACATACATCTGAAAGTGAAATAAAATCACCAAATGATGACATTCTGTCAGCTCCTCTTGCCCTGATGTATGCATTTGCAAGTGGTGTAAACTCAATATCCATATCATCAACCCAGTAAATCTTTTTCTCCACATCTGAAAGCGGCTGTCCAACTGCTGCACCTGCAGGTGAAACATGCTTGAAGGATGTTGCGGCTGGAAGACCTGTTGCCTTCTTAAGCTCTCTTACAAGCTGCCATCCGTTAAAGGCATCAAGGAAGTTGATATATCCGGCTCTGCCGTTAAGCACTTTTATAGGAAGCTCTCCCTCCTTCATAAATATTCTGGCTGGTTTCTGATTTGGATTACATCCGTATTTTAATTCGTATTCCTGCATTTTTCTGTTCTCCTGTTTTTATCTGCTTATCTTGTATATTTGACCGTTTATATAGTGTTTTATTTGTTTTTATTTACGATTCTGCTCTCATACTCGCCTGTAGCGATATCAATATATCTGACAAAGAGTGATACCTTATTGTCTTCGTTAAGGTTCTCCCATACCATATTGGTAAACTCGTCGATATCTCCGTCGATGTCTACCCATGTAGGCTCACCCTCAAAGCTTGGCAGTGGATTTCCATCGCCCATATATGTATGGATGAAATGTCCCTCTCCTGCAACCGGTGCTGAGTATGCAAATGTATATCTGTTGCATGCATCAGGATTGCCGTTATTGCTCTTTAAAATTGACATAGCGTAGTTGAACTCGCCATTGTCAATATGCATGATTCCTGAAATTCTAGGTGTATAGTTAGGAGCGTCAGGCTCAAACTCTCTTGTCCTTAATGCCTGCTCAAATGTCTGCTGCTTGTCCATCAGCTCATAGATAGTATCTGTCTGGTCACCGTTTGTGACAATTGTCTTGTTGCCAAGCACTCTTACAGGTGCGTAAATGATAAGACTTGGATCCTCAAGCTTTGAAGGGTCAAATGCCTGTGTTCTGATGCCCTCGCCATCCTCTACAAATACTCTGTTGCGGCTGTTTTCGCTTCTGCCCATGATAAAGTATGCTGTTACAGCCTTCTTACCATCCTTTGTGCGGCCGATTACGATACCTCTGCCAGGGTATGTTGTGCTTGATAATTCCTTTGCTAATGATACTCTTTCCATGTCATCCTCCATGTTTTCTGATAATGTGGTCTGCATCCCCAAATTACTCGGGCCTGCCGGAATAAAAAAGACCGTCTGAACACACATAATAATATAAAGCTCTGCAGGAAACTTATATAAATGTGCGCCCAGACGGTCGGCAATCAACTGTTATACTCCATGTGGTTATCCACTTCCGTCAGTCATATAACTGTCTTTATTTAAGCATGTATTTTTGTCATTGTCAAGTACCACTTTAAAATAAGCATGTACTTATAAGTTATTCTTATAAGTACATGCTTGTAAACAATGCCATTATTTACTAATTTTTAAAGCTGTGAATAGGTGCCGGGATTCTTCCACCGCGGTTTACAAATGCATCGCAAGAGAATCTGTTTACCGGCATAACCGGTGCAGATCCAAGGAGTCCTCCGATTTCTACCACATCACCTACATCCTTTCCGATTGCCGGAAGCAGTCTGCAGGCTGTTGTCTTTTGATTTATCATACCGATAGCCATCTCATCTGCGATAATTCCTGAAATTGTGGTGGCCTTTGTATCGCCCGGGATTGCAATCATGTCAAGTCCCACTGAGCACACACAGGTCATAGCCTCAAGCTTTTCGAGAGTGAGTGCACCATCGTTTACGGCATCTATCATTCCCTGATCCTCTGATACAGGAATAAAGGCACCTGAAAGTCCGCCGACATATGAGGATGCCATGATACCGCCCTTTTTCACCTGATCGTTTAAGAGTGCAAGTGCTGCTGTTGTTCCCGGAGCTCCGGCTCTCTCTAAGCCTATCTCGCAGAGAATATCAGCTACAGAGTCTCCGATAGCCGGTGTAGGTGCAAGTGAGAGGTCTATGATTCCAAATGGCACTCCAAGCTTCTTTGAAGCCTCCTTTGCCACAAGCTGTCCTACTCGTGTAACCTTGAAAGCTGTCTTCTTGATTGTCTCACAGAGCACCTCAAAGTTCTCGCCTCTTACCTTTTCAAGAGCAGTCTTTACTACTCCGGGTCCGCTGACACCTACATTGATGATGGCATCAGCCTCTGTCACACCATGGAAGGCTCCTGCCATAAACGGATTGTCATCAGGAGCGTTGCAGAATACTACAAACTTGGCACAGCCTGATACAGGAAGGTGTTTTGTCACCTCTGCTGTCTCCTTTATCATCTCGCCAATCAGCTTTACTGCATCCATGTTGATTCCGGTTTTTGTAGAGCCAACATTTACAGAGCTGCATACCAGGTCTGTCTCAAGCATTGCCTGAGGGATGGATTTGATTAAAAGCTCATCCGCCTTTGTCATGCCCTTTGATACAAGTGCTGAGTATCCACCGATGAAGTTGACACCTACCTCTTTGGCAGCTCTGTCAAGTGTCTTTGCTATGGTAACAAAATCCTCTGAGCTCTTGCAGGCCGCACCGCCGACAAGGGCGATAGGTGTAACTGAAATACGTTTGTTTACAATAGGGATACAGTAGTTGTTCTCTATCTCTTTTCCTGTTGATACAAGATTCTTTGCAAGTGTTGTAATCTTGTTGTAGATATTCTCATTTACCTTTGCAAGGTCTGAGTCTATACAGTCGAGCAGGCTGATACCGAGTGTGATTGTACGCACGTCAAGATTTTCCTTCTCCACCATGTCATTGGTCTCAATTACTTCACCAATATTTATCATTTTGCTGTTCTCCTTTAACTGTGTATGACATTTTTATGCTAAACTAGATTCGATGCATCATCTCAAAGATTTCTTCCTTCTGACACTTTATTGTTACACCAATTTCTTCTCCAAGTGCATCAAGCTGGTCAGAAATCTCTGCAAATGAAGCTGTAGCATTTGCCATATCCACAATCATCATCATGTTGAAATAACCTGAAACGATAGTCTGTGAGATATCAAGCACGTTTACACTGCCCTCTGACAGATATGTACATACCTTTGCGATGATTCCTACTGTGTCTTTTCCGACAACTGTGATGATTACTTTGTTCTTTGTGTTATCCATAACAACTTATTCTCCTGTTCTCTTATTCTACGGCTATGCGGTCTGATGCCCTGTCTCTCTTAGCCACATACATAGGGAAATCACTTGCCTTATATGGATTGTCTCCCATTGTGACCTCAAGCCTGACGGCTTCATAAGCCAGCTTTTCGTAGTTGTTTTCTTTACTAAGGTGTCCCAGTATTACTGAGCCAAATTTATCATGAAGAAGCTCGCATAACAACTGCCCGCTTCTCTCATTCGACAAATGTCCGCTGTCACCCATGATTCTGCGCTTGAGCGGATATGGATATGCCCCTGTCTGCAGCATATTTATATCATGATTGGCTTCAAGCAGCAGCCCATCCAGGTTCTGAAGCTTTGAAACCAGTGCATCATCATACGTGCCAAGGTCTGTCACGACTGCCATCGCATGATTTTCGTTTTTAAATCTGTACGCGACAGGATCAGCCGCATCATGTGATATGTGAAGCGGCTCAAACTCTATATCACCTATCGTAAAATCGACGCCTGCCTCAATAGGATGAAACAGCTCATCATCTATATTTCCAACGGATTTTGTGCATTTTATGGCCCCGATTGTGGCCTTTGTTGCATAAATCGGCATATGATAGCGTCTTGCCATGACACCAAGCCCTGCGATATGGTCTATATGCTCATGCGTCACAAGAATCCCATGCATATCTGTGGCAGTCATATCAAATTCATTCAGTCCGTTTTCTATTTTCTTACCGCTGATGCCCGCGTCTATGAGCACATGACAATCATCCGTACCCACACATATACAGTTTCCACTGCTGCCGCTGGCAATGCTGCATAATTCTAACATGTTAATTCTCTTTCCAGTATAATTCTATTTTGTCTCCCTCATGAAGCTCCTCGGAAAACTGGGCATCTCTGCCATTTATTACAGTGGCTATTGCCCTGCCCTTTCCTGCCTGTAAATCAAATGAGATATGGGTAAATATATCGACAAATATATATGTATCCTTGCCGGACAGCTCTACAGGCTCACCGTTTACAATTACTGTAATTGTATTTTCTGATGAGTCTTCTTCCTGTATATCTTCCTGTATATCATTTTTTGGCAATTCATTTTTCGGCAGTTCGTTTTCCGGCACAGCAGATGCTTCAGCTTCTTTAGCAAAATCATCATGCAGCTCATCGAGCACCTGATTCATCATCTGCTCTGATGTTCTGGCCACTGTGTTGTCTGACTCTGTACTGTTTGCATCCTGCTCAGCTAAGACCGAAGCCTCATCTGTATCAGACTCTTGTGTGTCATTATAAGTGTTATTGTCGATTCTTGCAACACCATATTCATCTGTTTTCCACTCAACAGAGAAATTTTCGTATACAAGAGTGTCGAGACCTGCCTCTTCATTGTTTACAAATATCATCTGGTCTGTGTCAATAACGAGGTCCATAAACTGCGCAATCTGGCGCACTGTATAGTAATTTCTTGTCTCAATCACATCGTTTTCCCTGATGCTGTAATCCTCCGGCTCGAGCTCTCCGTTTACCTGGACAAACCTAGGACATGAAACCCTTCTGCCGTTTATGATAAAAGTAATGACAGAATGATTGTACTCATCAAGCTGCGATATCTTATACACTGCTGCCTCTCCTGCTGTGGACGGCTCGATGACTATCTCACTGTTTGGCTCAAGCGGTGTGTTGATGCTTGCTGGCTTTCCGTTCATGGTCACTACTGCGCCATCTCCGGCCTCGCCTCTTACAAGCCTTGCCACACCGTTTACCGTAAAGTTTATCGGGGTGCCGCGCTTTGGAAACAGCTCATCGTTTGGAAATCCCGCCTGAAGCGCCGCATCGACTATTGTAAGCCTGTTATTGTCATAGAGCTTTATTCTCTCACCGTTGAATCTGACCATGATAAAATTATTTCTCTGGTCATAATAATTCAGACATATACCAATTGGAGTGACAAGAAGTGGATCCTTCTTAATATCCTCCTGCTCAAAGGTCACATCGCCAAGCACTTCCTCACCTCTTAGAGCTACTCTTTCCTCCGGCAGGTCAAGATCTTCCGCAAGCTTTTCCGTGAAGCCGTGTATCTTGCCTCCACCTCCGACTACAAAGCAGGCACTCACTGTTTTGTCACCGTTTAGCTCTCTGATTTTAGTCGATACCTCTTGTGCAATATTATCAACAACAGGTGCTGCCACATCCCAGACATCCTGTGCAGGAATTGTGTGCTCGATGCTCATGATATCCTTGTATGTAACCGTATCACTTGTCGTAGACTGAAGCTTGATGCTCTCCGCCATATTGAAATCCACGAGGAAATGCTGCACAATAACTTCTGTCAGCTCATCTCCTGCATGCGGTATCATGCCATAGGCTATGATACTTCCGTCTCTTGTGATTGAGATATCACTCGTTCCGGCTCCCACATCGACAAGTGCGATATTAAGCATACGATAGTTCTCCGGAATTGCCACATTGATAGCGGCGATAGGCTCCAATGTCATATTGGCTACACTAAGCCCGGCCTGTCCCACTGCCGCATACAGTCCGTCTACCACATCCTCCGGCAGAAATGTAACTATGATATCCTCGCCTATTTTGTTTGCCTTATGCCCCTCAAGGCTGATAAACACCTCATCATTCAAAAAGAATTTGACTGTAGAATATCCCACACAGTAAAACTTATAGCTTGTATCGTTAACCTCCTTGAGTGCCTCCTGTGCTTTTTCTATGCCAAGCAGGTCAAGCGTATGGACATCCTCGCCGGTCACCACAGACTCCTGCGCATACTCATACTCCACATGCGTCGTGACAGTCTTTAATACTCGTCCTGCGGCTGCTATACACACCTCTTCAAGTGGCTGTCCTGTCTGTTTTTCAAGCTCGTCCTTTACTTCCTTAATGGTTTTTGCCACCCTGCCTATATCATGTATCTGACCGTCAAGCATCGCTCTGGTCTCATGCTCCCTGACATACTGTGCTGTAACCACAAATTCCTTGTCATCAGTCTGATAGCCGACAGTTCCTACAACATTTCTTGTACCAATATCCAAACCGAATACATTATTCATTTCCACTACTCCTTGTATTTGCTAAGCGCTTTATTTATTGAAGCTATCGTGTTTTCGATATCTCCATCATTATCGATAACCTCCTTGCAGTGCCTTCTGTACTCAGCTTCTTTAAGCTGGCTTGCAAAGATACTATCTATCTTCTCATCTGAATATCCGCGTGATGACTTAAGTCTTTTTCTTCTGACTTCTTCACTTGCATAAATATACCACAGCTCGTCGCAGATTTCACCATATCCCTCCTCTATAAGGAGTGCTGCTTCAAGCACAAGCATAAAAAGACCTTCTTTTTTTGCCTCTTTAACTGCATTAAGCACATATTCCTTTACTGCAGGATGCACTACTTCATTTAGAAGCTCTCTTTTTTTATCATTCGAAAAAATCACTCCGGCAAGTGCTGGTCTGTCAAAATGCCCGTCCTCAAGCCATATCGGTTCCTCTGCAAACAATTCCTTTAATCTGTTGTAGCAGTCGCTTCCCGGCTCCATCAGCTCATGTGCTATCTCATCGGAAAGCATTACCCTTACGCCCTCAAGCTCCTTAAGATAGCCAAGCACTGCCGATTTTCCGGCACCTACACCACCTGTTATTCCTATAAAAATCATACTATTTCCTTTTCTGTCATCAATGCGCATCATACCAGTCATAGCCACACTCGGTGCCCACCTCCATGGATACCTTCATGTCCACCGCACCACGCATTTCTTTCTCCAGAAGCTTAATCACTTTATCCTTCTCAGCTTCCTTTGTCTCAATTAAAAGCTCATCATGCACCTGAAGGATAAGTCTTGACTTTAAGCCCTCGTCAAGAAGCCTGTCATGCACACGTATCATGGCAATCTTTATGATATCGGCTGCTGTACCCTGAATAGGTGAGTTCATCGCAACTCTCTCTCCAAACTGTCTTTGCATGAAATTGCTCGAGTTCAGCTCGGGAATCGGTCTGATACGCCCAAACATGGTCTTTGTATAGCCATTTTTCTTGGCATCCAAAACCGTCTGATCCAAAAACTCCTTAATCTTTGGATATTTGACAAAATAGCTGTCTATATAGCCCTGTGCCTCTTTCCTTGAAATCCCCAAGTCGTTAGACAGACCAAACGCGCTGATACCATATACGATACCAAAATTTACAGCCTTTGCATTTCGTCTTTGAAGATCTGTGACCTCATCAAACGGTGTGTCAAACACAAGGGACGCTGTACTTCTGTGGATATCCTGACCATTCTTAAATGCCTCTATCATCCTTTCATCTCCTGAAAGCGACGCAAGCACCCGAAGCTCGATCTGCGAGTAGTCTGAGTCAACAAACAGATCTCCATCCTCAGGCAGAAATACCTTTCTGATAAGCTTGCCCAGCTCAATCCTTATCGGGATATTCTGCAGATTAGGCTCTGTGCTTGAAAGACGGCCTGTCGCAGTGATTGTCTGATTTAAGGTAGTATGGATTTTGCCATCGGATGCAATATATCCCGAAAGTCCGTCAGCATATGTGCTCTTTAGCTTTGTGAGCTGTCTGTATTCCAATATATCCGCGACAATCGGATACTCCGGTGCCAGCTTTTCAAGCACATCTGCCGCAGTAGAATAACCGGTCTTTGTCTTCTTTTCATTTGGCAGTCCAAGCTTTTCAAAGAGAATGACTCCAAGCTGCTTTGGCGAATTTATATTAAACTCTTCACCTGCTGCCTCATATATTTTCTTTTCAAGCTCAGTTATCGAAACAGCAAGCTTGTCTCCATACTCCTTAAGCTTTATTCCATCAGCCCTTATACCCTCATTTTCCATATCATACAGTACGAAAACGAGTGGCAGCTCGATATCTTTATAAAGAGTGAGCATATCCATTTCTTTTAGCTTCTGCAAAAGAACCGGCTTTGATTTCCAGGCAGTATACACCTCGTAGCAGGCACAGTCCACTGCCTTTTTCTCATCCTCCTTCATCATCTGAGTAAAATCAAGCTTTCCCAGATAATCCTTTTTAGATGAGAGCATAAGCCCCAGATAGTCCTTTGCAACCGCATCATAGGGATACTCCCCGACAAGCGGATTGATAAGGTATGCAGCCACCATCATGTCAAAATATCTGCCTCTGTCATCTGCCTTTATCTCTTTGCTCTTAAATCTGTGCAGATTGGTCTTTAAATCCGGTGATATCCATGACTTTACTTCCAGGGTATTTAATTTTTCATCCAGGAAGCTGCTTGAAATCTCATCACCTGTACAGATAAAATAAATGTCCTCCTCTGAAAAACAAATCGAAACAGCAAGATAATCGTTAGAAACCGGCTCCGAAAACAGACTTAGCTGTCCATCACTTTCGCTGTTTTCCAAAGACTCTCCTGGTACTACCGCAAAAGCAACCTCCCTGTCCTTTGCCTTCTCAAACACACTCTCTGCAGTCTTTAAGTCCCTTACTACCACAAAATGCTCCTCGGCATTGTTTTTAGGAGCCTCCACATTAAACCGTGACAGCATGTTTTTGAATTCATATCTTTTGCACAGTAAAAAGGCTTCCTCCGTGTAGAGTGACTCTACTCCGCCACTAAGCTTTGCATCAGAAAATTCATAGTCAACCGGCGCATCAAGTATGATTGTCGCAAGCTCCTTGCTCATAAGCGCCTGCTCCCAATACTCCACTATATTCTTTGAAGCCCTTGGCGGCTTTACATTCTCAGCGTCCTCATGTACTGCCTCTATACAGTGATATTTTGCTATAAGTGCGCCTGCTGTCTTTTCGCCGATACCGGGTACCCCGGGAATATTATCAGACGTATCTCCCTGCAGAGCCTTTACATCGATAAACTCCTTTGGAGTGACGCCGTACTTTTCGATAACATCTGCTGTATTGTAGTTTTCTATCTCGGTTCCTGTCTTTTTGGTCTTTGGAATCCTTACCATGACATGGTCTGTCGCAAGCTGCAAAAGGTCTCTGTCTCCGGAAATGATGGCGACATCCATACCGGCCTTTTCTGCCCTGACAGATAAGGTTCCAAGTATATCGTCGGCCTCATAGCCTTCCTTTTCCACGATTTTAATGCCCATAGCGGTAAGCATTTCCTTTATCATAGGCACCTGCTGCCTGAGCTCCTCGTCCATAGGCTTTCTCGTGCCCTTGTACGCATCAAACATTCTGTGGCGAAACGTCGGCGCATGCACATCAAATGCCACCGTCAGATAGTCTGGCTTTTCCTCGTCAAGAATCTTGAACATGATATTCAAAAAACCATAGACTGCATTTGTGTGAAGTCCCTCTGAATTGGTCAGATCAGGCAGCCCGTGATATGCCCTGTTTAAAATACTGTGTCCGTCTATAAGTACAAGCTTTTCACTCATTTTATACTTTCCTTATTACTTAATATTGTTGTAATCGCTGCCGGTCACACTGCAGTGCAGGCAGTAATGTTAAATAGCTCTTGTATATTTCTTAAGCCACTGAGCCTCCTCATCATTCAAAAATGGTGAAACAAGCTCATAAACTCTAGCATGATAAGCATTCAGGTATCCTTTTTCCCTGTCTGTCATCTGATTTGGATCAATCGCATCGAGATCTATCGGTACATAGGTCAGATTCTCAAAATACATAAACTGGCCATACTCATTTTTCTCACCCTTTCGGCAGATAAGCTCATTCTCTGTACGAATACCGAATTTGCCCTCTAAATAGATGCCCGGCTCGTCTGTAGTGACCATGCCCTCTTCTATCACACGCTCTGCAGTTCTGCCCGGGTACTGCTTCCAGTGAAAGCTGTTTGGTCCCTCATGAACATTGAGCACATAGCCCACACCGTGTCCGGTACCGTGATTGTAGTCCATGCCGATCTCCCACAAAGGCTCTCTTGCCAGAATATCAAAGTTAAGGCCCGAGCAGCCCTCCTTAAACCTTGCATTTGCCAGGTTCATATTTGAGCGGCACACTCTCGTAAACATATCTTTCATCTCGTCAGTCACAGGGCCTAGTGCAAAGGTCCTCGTGATATCTGTGGTTCCCTCCAGATAATGTCCTCCTGAATCAACCAAAAGAAGACTCTCAGGCTTAAGCTGCCTGTCGGACTCCTCTGTTGCAGAGTAATGCACAATAGCACCATGATCAGCATATCCGCATATTGTGGCAAAGCTCAAATCAAGAAAGCCCTCCTGCTCAGCTCTAAGCGATGCAAGATAATCTGAAGCCGAAATCTCTGTCATGGGTATCTTACCTATATTTGTCTTAAGCCAGTACATGAACTTGCACATCGCAACTGCATCCTTCAAATGCGCCTTGCGCAGATTTTCAAGCTGTACTTCATTCTTTACAGCCTTCATGACAACTGTAGGATCCTCAGCATCAATCACCTTAACACCATCCGGCAAGCTGTCGCAGATGCGATAATTTACAATCGATGTATTTAAAAGCACTGTCTCTTTTTCATCAATATACTTCACATATTCATAAAAATCATCGTAAGGTCTTGTCTGTATACCATTCTTATCGAGGTATGCCTTAAGAGTCTCTGTCACAACCTCTTCCTGCAAAAACCATATGCAGCTGTCCTGTGACAGTGCCAGGTATGAAAGCACTACAGGCACATAGCTTATGTCGCCTCCCCTGACATTTAAAAGCCAGGCGATATCGTAAAGTGATGACATCAGATGAAGTGTTGCACCCTTTTGTGCCATATGCTCTCTGACTCTTTTAAGCTTTGAGCTTATATCCTCACCGGTGTATTTATTGTCAAAAATCATGACAGGTGCCTTTGACATAGGAGGCCTGTCTGTCCATATAAGGTCAATCAGATCCTCATTTACGTACATGCTGCCGTGCTTTTCTTTTGCAATTTCAGAAAGCCTTTTGCCCCATGCGGCATTTACCACTCTGCCGTCAAAGCCTATTACACCGCCATCCGAAAGAGTATCCTTTATATACTCATCAACTGTCGGTACGCCCTCCTCGCCAATCTTAAAGAGCTTTACAGTGGTATCCTTAAGCTGCGCAGCCGCCTGCACAAAATACCTGCCGTCTGTCCATAGTCCGGCCTCATCCATAGTGATGACTGCGGTACCTGCTGAGCCCGTGAAGCCTGTAATATATTTGCGTGCCTTAAAATGCTCTCCTACATACTCTGACTCATGAAAATCAGCAGTAGGTACCACATACAGCGAGATGCCCCTCTTTGCCATCTCGCTTCTCAATGCTTTTAATCTATCCTGTATCATTTTATTATGCCTCTTTAAATTCAAAAAATTTTGTATCTAATTCCGGATACATTCTCTTTAATGAGATTGGTTTGCCGGATTTGTTCAAAAAGCAATGGCTGCTTTTTGCAGTGGTGCGAAGCTCGCCTGTCTCTTTGTCCTTCATGACATACTCAAGCTCCATCTTGATTCCGTTATACTTAAGCAGCTTTGTGTAGATGACGACCGTATCATCGAAATGTACCATACTGTGATACTCTACCGATATCGACAGCACCGGACTTATGATTTCCATATCCTCCATCTGCCTGTAGTTGAGTCCTATCTGATCCATCAAATCAAGTCTTGCTTCTTCCATCCACTTGACATAGTTTGAATGGTGGATTATACCCATCTGATCTGTTTCATAATATTTTGCGTGGTGCTCGTAAGGACGGATTCTAAGTTCACCTTGTGAGCCGGCAATCTGTAACTCATTGTTTGCCATAAAAACTTCCTCCATTCATATTTTGGTCTTATTTCTATTATGCCACATTGGACAGCTAAATTCAACGACTTGACCGTAAAATATAAACCGGCTGCTACCTGCGTATCATGCTGTAGCAGTCTCTGCATATATTGCGTGAATTTCCAATCGGAAGTATTCTGCCGCAATACCGGCATCTGATAATATACTCATCCTTGCTCTTTGATAGAAGCTGCATAATCTTTGCCTGTGTTTTGTCGCGCTCGTTTTCAAGCCAGTCCTCATCCACAATTTTGCCCATGCGGACTGAAAACTGATAGTACAAATCAAGCTTTTTGTAATAGGATTCGTATTTCATGAGCCCCTGATACTTTGAATGCTTATCAGGCTTGTCTAGAGAGATATCAGATGTATACGACATGCAGTAGCGCAGCCATTGTCTGACAAGCTCCCTGTCCTTTATATCTATAGGACATGTAATCATCTTATAAAGCAGATATTTGTCATCAAAATCTGCGATAAAGTATCGCTCCTTATACGCATATCCATACAAAAACAATATCTCATCGACATTGATTTTCCTAAACGGTGCTGATGGCTCTGCCTCATGCCAGAGCTTAATTATCGCATCAAGCGGCGCATCCATTGTAAGGAGCACCTGCGGGAAGCCAAGACTTACTATATCAATATCCTGCTCCGGTATATTTAGCGTATTCTTCAGATAATTCAGATTCTTTTGTCCTAAAGCTGTCACATAGCCTGTATCATACAGACCAAATCTGCCTGCACGGCCCGCTATCTGTTTTATCTCAGAGATGACAAGCGGACGTCTTGATACTCCATCAAACTTTTCCACCTCCAGAAATACAATTCTTCTGACCGGCAGATTGAGTCCCATTCCTATCGCATCTGTTGACACGACAACCTGTGTCTTTTTCTCATTAAAAAGCGTCATCTGCCTGCGCCTTATTTCCGGTGGCAGACTTCCGTATATGACACTTGGCTTTATGCCGTTTTCCTCCAGACGCCCTGCTATATTGAGTACCGACTTCTTTGAAAAGACGATAAAGGCATCGCCCTCTCTTACGTCCTGTGGAAATGAAAAAGGCTTATCCTCCAGCTTTAGCGCAGTCTTTCTCTCATACTCCCTTATCTCATACTCGTCATGGCACAGATTAATCAGATGAATGACTACATCCTTTGCCACCGGACTCATGCATATATGAATCTCTCCTGCAAGTGTACCAAGAATTGCCCTGGTCCACGAATGTCCCCTGTCATCATCTGCAACCATCTGTGCCTCATCAATCACTGCGATATCATATTCCTTGTCACAGTCAAGCATCTCCACTGTCGATGCTATAATTCTGCTGTCTGATACCTCAAGACACTCCTGGCCTGTAAGCATGGTGCATGGTATGCCTGCATCATTCATCTTCTCATATACCTCAAGTGCCAGAAGTCTAAGAGGCCCCAGATAAACTCCGTTTTGCGCCAGCTTAAGCCTCTCAAGCGCCTGATATGTCTTACCGCTGTTAGTCGGGCCTATATGGAGTATGAAGTGCCTTTTCATGCTCTGTGCTTTTGGAAACTCAAGCTCCGGCCGTGCCGGAACCAGCGTGACAATCTCTCTTCTAAGCTCCTTGCTGCGGTACTCATTGTAAAGCGCCTTCATGCTCCTTGTACATATCGCACCTATATACTCCTTGCGCAAAAGCTTTAGAAAATCCTCTGTGAGATACTCTGCCTCCTTCTCATCAAACTGCTCCATATCCACCCTGACGAGCTGCGGAAGGATTTCTCTATTTAAAATCTGCCTTGCATTCTTATTGTTGGAATAGTAGGTGATCAATGCAAGCCTTTTTATTTCCTGATGCAGCTTGTCGAGTGCTATTGTCTCGTTTTTTGAAAATCGCGCATATTTAATTGATTTTGCTTTGTTATTTAGCCTGTGAATATAGTGTGCCAGCTTTACAGGCTTACCTGTACTTCTCTTCGCATTCTCCCTGTACTGGTCAACATAAAACTGTACCAGTACCTCTTCAAACGATTTTTCCATATATGTGTGTTATCCTCTTTATTTGTATACACCGTTAAGAGTCACCTCAAACGTAACATCCTTTCCGGCTAGTTCTGTATTTGTCTTATAATCATCCGGGAATTTAAGGTTTAAATCAAAGGTTTCTCCCACCTTGTGACCTACCACTCCGTCCTCAAAGCCATCTATATAGCTGCCTGAGCCGAGCACCAGGTCTGTGCCCTGTCCATCAGTGCTTCCACCCTCGAATTTTTCACCGTCCATATATCCGGTGTAGTCAATATTTACCTTATCTCCGTTTTCTGCAACCGTGTCAGTCTCTGTATTCAGTGTTGCTGCCTCGGTCTGTGAATCACTGCTTTGTGTCTCGGATGCCTGAGATTCTGTGGTCTGTGATGCAGCTTCTGTACCGGCAGTGCCCTTTGACGATGAACCGCCCGATGTCGCAACTGCCCAGATTAGCACTATGACTACCACAACGACTGCCACTACCGGCACCCAGAATTTCAGCAGATTCACAACCTTTGCCTTCTTTTCTGCCTTCTCTCTCTCGATTCTTCTTTTTTCCTGTGCGATTTTTTTGTTTTGTTTGTTCATTTTGTTAATCTCCTGTTTTATTTTTATTATTGAATTATACTATTACAATTTGAACATTCTGTGTTTCGCATAAATGAACAGTATGCGTTGTCTGTCAGTGCATTCGCTATCTGTCACTGTTTGCTTTAAACTTTAAACGGCTGCGTCTCTTAACTATTTGACACAACAATAAAAGCAGCAGAAAAACACCCACACAGCCTGCGCTTATAGCTGCACCTGCCTTAAGCCCCGGTGTCTCATAATAAAGCTCTATCTCATGCTCTCCCTCATCCAGATGAATGCTCACAAAGGTATCGGAAAAATCCTCATACTCAGCATCCTTTCCATCCACCTTCATAGTCCATCCCTTTTCACTCGGAATAGAAAGCACAAGTCTGCCTGCCTCCTTCACATTTATGTGTCCGCTTATGTGTGTATCTGAAAAATCATCCACCGAGAGTGTCTGCTCATTGAGTGTATTGTAAGCACTCTCAACTGCAGCAATGGAAAGCTCGTATACATTAAACCTCACAGCATCGGCATCAGTGTTTGTGACGGAAACTGTCTCCCCCGCCTTCACATATCCCAGGTCAAACAGATACCTGTGAGTGGTCTTCGAGTATGTAGTCTCATACTCTCCGTGGCTGAAGGTCAGACTGTCAGTGCTGCACGAATCGTATGCCGCATAATAATATCCGTCATGGTCAAAGGTGAGAGTCGTAGTTCCCGGATTTTCATCCTGAGTGCACTCTGTCAGGGTCAGCGTATCATCTGCTGCGCCAAGAAGCCTGCCAAGGGAATTAATCGAATAGATTTTCGATGACGATGATGGCTTCCACGCATCAATCACTCCCTCATCCATCATAAAACCAAGCGGAAGTGTGTAGTTATTCCGATACAGATAGTGATTTCCGCATTTTCCCACAAGTGTAGTCAGCTCATTCTGTGGCTGTATAGATTTTGTAACCATATATCTGACCGAAAGCATGGCTGACGTGACAGGTGTGGCACCGTTATAACAGTAGAAATTCTTGCCTCCCTCCATATAAAGAGCCTGATAAAAATGGCTCACATTTATATTCATCAGGGAAGAAAACTGTGTTCCGGAAGCATAGCCGTATCGTGTGTCATCATTTTTAGTTAGTCGGCCTGTATCCTCAACCCTGTAAAATGGTACATCGTTGTCAGCTGCATCCTCTTTTGCCAGCTTAAGTGCCTTTTGCATATCGTCCACATTGGCATTGTAGCTGCTTCTGCCGGTACATCCAAGTCCTGTCACAGCCATATTGACAGCCAGCTCCACAATCGCAATACCGCATGTTATGACCATCAAAAGCTCCCTGTTTTTCCTTGCCGCAAGCTTTAAAAGTACTGTCATAATGCCGTACAGCGCAACAAACAATATGCTTATGATAACTGCATAATACTCTGTCACATCCTCATCGGCAAACATCGTGCTTACTGCCATAAGCGCCGATGCAAATACCACTGCCACGCCAATATGCCACAGTCTTATGCCACGCCACTTTCTTACTGTAGCATAGCCTATGGTCAATACAAGAAATGCATACAGATACGACTGTCTGCCAGGCAGCGAATCCGGAAAATGCAGTCCGTGCCATATAAAGTCAAGCTGTTTATTGGCAAAGCTTGCCATGAAAAACAACACAAACAATACGGGAGCTATTTTTTTCTTCCAATTAATCCTTTTATTGAGCACAAACAGTATCAAAAGCATCACACTAAAGGCTCCGGCATACAGATTCGGCCAGTTCTCTGCCCCCTCATAGACGCTTGCTGTCGTGCACATCCTGCCAACCTCTGATAAGAGATTAAAATACCACTCTATCTGCTTTGGGAACTCGATGCCCGACGAACCGCTGTAGCTTAAAATGATAAGCTCCGGGATGATTAGCACCATCGCAGTGCCTCCAGCCAAAAGTGAGTAAACGGCAAATCTCACAATTGCAGCCATTTTACCGCCATTTTGCGTGAAGAAAAGCCATGCAAACCAGAATACCAAAAAGATGCAAAGCATGATGCTCAGATAATAGTTTGACAATATACAAAATGCCAGTGATACATAGTAAAGCACCGGCTTTTTGTCCCGCACAAGCTTCTCAAGTCCTACTATCGCAAGCGGTGCAACCGCCACAACATCCATCCACATGACATCCCAGCTATACGCAGCTACAAAGCCGGAAAGCGCATACGCCGTAGAGAAAACAAATGCCGGCACAAATGTATTATCGTGATATCTGTTATCCTTTCCAAGAAGTACAAAATGCTCCTTCAAAAAATAGAAAAATGTTGCTCCGCTTAGCGAAATCTTAAAAATGATTAGCAGCTCGATAAACTCAATAATATGGCTCTTTGGAAAAAGCACCACAAGCCAGTTTAACGGACTCGCCAGATAATAGGCAAATACCGATACAAAATCACTTCCAAGCCCGATATTCCATGTATACATGAGGCTCGCACCATTTCTCAGTTTCTCCCACAGCTCATTAAAGAAAGGCAGATACTGGTGATACAAATCCATATGCAAAAGGCAGTAATCGCCAAATGGATATACACCATTTCCTATACAAATGATTATACATATGAAAAACGGAATTAAAAACGCTGTCAAAAGTGGATGCTTTTTAACAAAATTCATCACTTATCCTCCCAGTCAAACAGTCTGTAATATTGCAAAAGCTTATAATCATTTAGCATATCCGAATCGGCTTGCTTCTTTTTGCTGCCGGTTGCTTTGTCTGATTTATTTGATGCTTTATCTAATGTCTTATCTGTAGTTTTATCCGTGCGTACCGCTGATATAATTGGATACTCCTCCTGCAGCTTTAGCAGAAAGCTCTGATAGTCATTTGTCGGCACACCTGCCGCTTTAAGTACGTTTGCAGCCAGATAATTAACGCTCGTGTCTTTTCCTGCCGCCTCATCAATATCATAATTTGCCCAGATAACATACGGCACCTGATAGCGCAGCTTAAGCTCTTCATTTGATAAATTATTATAGTCCATGCCGTTTGCTGCAAGAACGGAGCTTGCCACAGTATCATTTGGCTGATGATCACCGAAAAATACCACTATAGTTTTCTCATCCACATTTGAGAAATATTCAATGAGGCTCTTTAAATCCTCATCTGTCAGCTTAATCAAAGAAAGATACTGGTCAAGTGCAGAATTATTGAGCTTATCCGCTGTCACCGTATTGTCAAAGCCGTAGTAGGTATCCGTGTATCCACCATGGTTTTGCATAGTGACATTGAATATAAATGCCGGCTGACCATCCGGTTTGTTCTCATAGGTCTCAATAATCTTATCAAATGACGTCTCATCACTTATATATTTGCGCACAAACCTCTGATTAGAATAATCCTGCATAAACGAAAGATTGTCAAATCCCAAAAGAGGATAGACCGTATCCCGGTTCCATCCACTGCCATAGTACGGATGCTGTGCATACGTTGCGTAGCCTATGCTTTTTAAATAGCTTGCAAGGGAAGGTGTCGTGCTCTTTATATACTGCTGATAAGGAATACTTCCTACCGGAAGAAAAGCCATCGTATTGCCTGTCAGAAACTCAAACTCAGTATCGGCGGTATTTCCACCGCATACAGACGTATTCAGATATCCTGTTATGGTGTTTTCATTGCCCTTTTCAAGACTGTGCACAAACGGCATATAGTCTGTATTTGTATCAAAATCACCGAGCACTGACAGGTCTGAAAATGCCTCATCCATCACAACTATAATATTCGGATAATCACTTTTATCTGTAATTGAAGTATTATTAGCTGCATCTGAATTATCATCTGTACCGGCATAGCTGTCAAGCAGCTCCTTAGCCTTCTGTCTGCTATACCCGTCAGGCTTATCAACCGCCACAAACTTAAGATCCATCGCAAAGGTCACCGCCATTCCATTCACCTTTGTCATATATGCAGGTGTAAATAGAAACGGATACAGGTAATTGTCCGTCTGGAAATCCTCATCCTGCAGGGCATTCACAAACAGGCACATCACAAGTAATCCAAGCACTGTCGGAATTAGTCTGAACCTGAATTTCCACTTAATTCTGAAATCAACAAAATGCATCAGCATAATAAGAGCTATAAATATAACTGTAACAACAACTACTCCTGCAGTCGGTGCGAAATCATAATTGGATGCAACACTTGTCGCCGTACCAATTGAAAAAATATCCCATGGAACAAAAGGAGTCGAGCGGAAAAGCATAACATAATGATTAATCAGTCCAAAAACCATGGCCACTATAAAGACTGCACGAAGCGCCCACTTTGCCCTGCCAGTAATAAAATAAAGAATCCAAGCAATCAGCTCAAACAAAATAATATTAAAAAATCCCGCCATAAATCTGACTTCTTCAAAAGGATTATGTTCGTAGAACTCCATAAGATAAAAAGCCGCAATCGGAAAAATCGAGAATAATACAACATTGAATATAATTTCATATTTTTTATAAATCTTTTTTATCATAATAATGCTCCTGTTTGCTATCTGGTATTACATCCTATATGGCAGATTTTTGGGTACCTTTTTTAGTACAATTTTGGGGCAAATTTTTCTTAAAAGTACCCTAATTTCTTTAATTTTTTGAAAGATTGTAAGTAAAGAAAAACCCCGCAAACCCTTGATTTACTGAAAATCTTGGATTTACGGGGTTTTGCAAATAGTGCCGGCAGTGGGACTTGAACCCACACGGGCTTGCGCCCAACAGATTTTGAGTCTGCATCGTCTGCCATTCCGACATGCCGGCGTCTTACGAACAGACAATATTCTATCACAGTTATTGACTTCATGCAACTAAAATTTGTAATTTCATTATAAATTTCAATGCGATTGTGACTGTTCACGCCTAACAGTGTGACCAGCAACGATTACGGCTCATTTAAATATGTCAAAGCCTTGAAATATGTCTCAGCATACAACCTTATTCTTACCGGTGCATTTTCCGACATAAAGCTGTTTGTCAACAAAATTAATCCATTCCTTGTAATCCTGCCCCACTTTATATTTCCCTGCACCTATAGTCACTGTCATCCTTCCGCTGCCCTTAGATGTCCAGAAGGATTTTGAATTAATCTCCACACGAAGCTCATCGAGAAAATTCTTAGGCACCTCTCCGTCGACACATTTACCAAGAAGTAAAAACTCCTCTCCTCCCCATCTGCAATAGCTAAGCTCAACACCCCGAGCCTTGCTTACGATAGTACGAGCGAGCATCTTAAGTGCATCATCTCCTACATTATGTCCGAATGAATCGTTAATTTTCTTAAAATCATCAATATCAATCATTGCAAGGAAATATTCCCCCTGCTTCTCAGCCTCAAAAAGATTCTTAAGCTTTGCCATCATATAGAAACGATTTGGAAGCTCCGTCAGCGCATCAAACTGTGCCTGCTTTTCCATTGCCCCCTCCTCGGAAGACATAAAATGCAAAAGGCACATCATACATGTTATTATCAAGAAAACTACACCAGAAATCATAGCAATAGAAATACTCTTAATTACAACAGAATCCAACTTATATAAAGGTGCGTAAAAGCCATCAAGCATATAAAGAATAATCAGAGCAATAGCATATACACAGCAAAGCAGAATGGCAACATGATTCTTTTTTTTCTTCCTGAGGACCACATAATCCATGGAAAAAAGAAAAAACATTGCATCGATCAAAAAAAGCTGAAAATTACATTGAATTCCGAGACAAACCACCGCAAGTATCATATAAAGCAATATCTCAACAGCCACACTATAAACATATATGCTCAGTTTTTCAGATTTTGTCAGACTGAATGCAAGGAAATAAAAGCATATGCTGATCAGACTGACTCCTGCCATCAAATCTACACCTAATGATGAAAACATAAATAGCATCAGCAGATGGATGACAAGAAATATTTTGTTTACATTAAATAGAAAGCTCTGCTCCTTAGCAGTACTATCATTGCTACTCATTGTCCAATACCTTCATAAAAAATATCTAATATATTACTATAGAATAATAACACATTTTAACAAATATAACAATATATTATTGTGCAAAAGTACTAGACTATTTTGCTACTTTTTTTCTAATTATATATCCAATAAGAATAATAACAGCACTTGTTATGACACTTCCATAAAATGTCATTCCCCTGCACAAAAGCTCCATATTTGCTGCATTACTACCAACAAGCTGTTTAAACCCATCAATCATAATATAATCAGCCACGCCCATAGCACCGGGTATAGGCACACAATTGGAGCCCATCGCCACAAAACACTGTATCACACTCACATCAACTGCCTTATTTACGCCTTCGCCGACTGCCATAAAAATCATAAACGATACCAAAAGCTGTGAAACTCTCTGCATTATATTCCAAAAGAAAATCTCGATGAGAAGCCCGGTCTGCCCTGTGATACTGTTTGAACACTCCTGATATTCTTTCATAGTATTTTTAAGCTTTATTCGAAGCCTGTCACCATGCCGTATTATATGTATTTTTTCAAAAAGCCGGATAAGACTATCACAAATTGAGTATAGTATGCTTCCCTTCCTTAGCAGCATATAAAATACAAGAGCCAGAAAAATCAGCACCACAATCCCCAAACATATAAATATCCGCGAAATACCTGAGAAATTTTTCAGCAATGGATACTTAAAAATCATGCATAGTAAGCCAATTGTTAAAAGTGAAAGTGTATACATAACAAGATTAATCAGTAAGGCCACTGTAGCAGCATAGCCCGGTATGCCATCCCTTATCATGAAATACGCACTGGCTGGCTGTCCTCCCGATGCCGATGGTGTAATAGCCGAAAAATACACATCGGCTCCACCATACACAGTACCATCAATCGCGCTGGTTTTATACCCAAAGTGTCTTGCCATGCGTACCAGAGCAAAGCCTTCAAACCAAATAAACCCAAACGTACAAACAAAACTCATAAAAAGCCAGCCTTTATTTGCATTTCTGATAAAACTCATAAGAATCTCAAACGAAAAATGCTTGCTCTGTGAGACAACAGTCCATATGCTCAAGATAGCTATAAAAGCAGAAGCTATCGCCCAAAATATCTTTTTTCTGTCCATTAAATCTAATCCCCTTAAAAAAAACTGGTAAAGTGAATTATGAAAATACACCATACCAGTTTATTGTAGAGAATATATATAACTTTATCAAGTAAAATATTATTAATATCTTTTTAATGTTTGTTAAATTATTTACTGTTACAACTAACAAATCAGTCTAAATACAAATTAACTTCTATGATTCCTCTTCCTCATCATTGTCAGTGTTCATCATATACACACCCCTGCTTGCATCTCCATCAGGATTCTTTCCAAACTCGTATTCATTTCCCGGCAGAATAGCATTTAAGAAAATTCCTGCGATAGCTGCAATTGCCAAAGCTGTCAGTGTAATTGATGTTCCTGCTACAGTAAATGTCAGTCCATTTCCAAAGCCAAGACCACATACAAAAATAACACCTGCAATAATCAGATTTCTTGATTTCGTCAGATCTACCTTGTTTTCAACAACATTTCTAACTCCTATTGCTGAAATCATTCCATAAAGCATAAATGAAACTCCACCAATAATCGCTGATGGCATAGTAGATATTACAGCCGAAAACTTTGGAATAAACGAAAGTGCAATAGCAAAAACAGCCGCAATACGGATAACTCTCGGATCATATACCTTAGACAGCTCAAGTACTCCTGTATTCTCACCATATGTTGTATTAGCCGGTCCTCCGATAGCTCCTGCGAATGCAGTTGCAATTCCATCACCTATAAGTGTCCTATGAAGACCCGGATCAGCAATAAAGTTCCGCTCTACTGTAGCAGAAATAGCAGACATGTCGCCAATGTGCTCCATCATAGTCGCAATAGCGATAGGCGCCATAACAAGAATGGACGTAATATCAAACTTCATGAACTGAAATTTAGGTATTCCGACCCACGCAGATGATGCAATTGATGTAAAATCAAGAATTGCGGAACCATCAGGATTAGTAATTCCAGCAGTATTCATAATAAGAGCCACAACATAGGAAATAATTACTCCCATTAGAATAGGAATGATCTTAAATAAGCCCTTTCCCCATATATTGAAAATAATTATAACTCCAAGTGCAATAATTGCAAGAACCCAGTTTGTTGAAGCATTATTGATAGCTGAGCCGGCAAGTGAAAGACCAATGCATATGATAATAGGTCCTGTCACTACAGGTGGAAGGAAGCGCATTACACGCTTAATTCCAACCAGCTTAATGATAAGTGCAAGTACGAAATAAAGCATACCCGCAACAAATATTCCACCACACGCATACGCGGCCTTATCATTGACAGCCATATCTGCATACATACCACTGTCAAGGTTTGCAACAGTATAAAAGCCTCCTAAAAAAGCAAATGACGAACCCAAAAAAGCCGGTACCTTAAACTTTGTACACAGATGAAATATAAGCGTGCCAAAGCCTGCACAAAATAGTGTAACCGATACAGAAAGACCTCTGGTAAGCGGCTCCCCACAAGCCTTCTGAAAATATCCTGATACAAGAATAGGCACAACAATTGTTGCGCCGAACATAGCAAACATATGCTGTAAACCAAGAATAAGCATCTTGGCCGTTCCAAGCTGTCTCGCATCACGAATTGGCTCCTGTTTCTTTTGTTCCATAACAACCTCCTTAATAAATTAATGTTTTCGATAAGTAACTGAAAACATTATAGCAGTTTTTAATTATTATTTCATTATTTTTTTATTATTTTTTACAAAAAAAAGACATCTCATTGGATGTCTTAAATAATTCATATTTAATAAGTATGTACCTTCAAAACTTCATACAAATCCGATTTGTTTTTCTGTAATCCACACCGAAAAACTCATCTCGATTCCGCTTCGCTTCATCTCGATGGATTTGCTTCGCAAATCTGCGTCCAATTAAATCCAGATTTATGCAGACACGTCTGCAAAATCCGTATTTCATTGTACTTGTTTTTCTCCGTTATTAACCAGATTAAGCCCTCGACCTATTAGTAACAGTCAGCTCCACATGTTGCCATGCTTCCACCTCTGCCCTATCTACCTTGTAGTCTTCAAGGGGTCTTACTCCCGAAGGAGGGATATCTCATCTTGAGGGGGGCTTCACGCTTAGATGCCTTCAGCGTTTATCCCTTCCAGACTTGGCTACTCTGCCATGCCGTTGGTCGACAACAGATACACCAGTGGTCCGTCCATCCCGGTCCTCTCGTACTAAGGACAGCTCCTCTCAAATATCCTCCGCCCGCGCCGGATAGGGACCGAACTGTCTCACGACGTTCTGAACCCAGCTCGCGTACCGCTTTAATGGGCGAACAGCCCAACCCTTGGGACCTGCTACAGCCCCAGGATGCGATGAGCCGACATCGAGGTGCCAAACCACTCCGTCGATGTGAACTCTTGGGAGTGATAAGCCTGTTATCCCCAGGGTAGCTTTTATCCGTTGAGCGATGGCAATCCCACTTTATACCACCGGATCACTAAGTCCTACTTTCGTACCTGCTCCACCCGTCGGTGTCGCAGTCAAGCTCCCTTCTGCCTTTGCACTCTTCAAATGGTTTCCAACCATTCTGAGGGAACCTTTGAGCGCCTCCGATACCCTTTCGGAGGCGACCGCCCCAGTCAAACTCCCCGCCTGACATTGTCCCATTGCCAGTTCATGGCAACTGGTTAGAAACCCAGTACTACAGGGGTGGTATCCCAACAGCGACTCCGGACAGACTGGCGTCCATCCTTCTCCGTCTCCCACCTATCCTGTACATGCAGTACCGAATCCCAGTATCAAACTGGAGTAAAGCTCCATGGGGTCTTTCCGTCCTGGCGCGGGTAACCAGCATCTTCACTGGTACTTCAATTTCACCGGATGCATTGTCGAGACAGTGCTCAAATCATTACGCCTTTCGTGCGGGTCGGAACTTACCCGACAAGGAATTTCGCTACCTTAGGACCGT